>ERZ777305.3-NODE-3-length-479860-cov-32.314978_pt1 | contig 479860 bp, 391 predicted proteins | sample MGYA00374965_ERZ777305 | MGnify/ENA primary metagenome ERZ777305 (study PRJEB29328, sample SAMD00013331) | mouse gut metagenome | study: EMG produced TPA metagenomics assembly of the Metagenome analysis of fecal microbiota from mouse which was promoted...
TAAGCCTGCCGCTAGCGTTCATCCTGAGCCAGGATCAAACTCTCCATTGTATAAATGTTTTGTTTATAAATCTCAGCTCTAATCTCAAAGGTATTGTTTGAAATTTCTCTTTCGAGAAGATTAAACTTTTAGCTGCTCAATATCTTCAAAGAACTCTTATTCTAATTTGCATCAGAACTTTCCGTTTGCAGGATTCTCAGATCCTCCTTGCCTTTCGTTTGTAAGCGAAAGTGGTGCAAAGGTAAGGACTATTTTTGAAACTTCCAAATTTTTCAGAACTTTTTTTTTCAAAAATGTTTTTCAAGAACCTTTCAACCATTCTCTCATTACTGAGGGAAAGTGGTGCAAAGGTAAGTGTTATTTTCGAAACTTCCAAATCTTTCGGAAACTTTTTTCAAAAACTTTTAAGAACCTGTTCGCTGCCTTCGTCGATCGTTTATCTCTGAAAGCGGTTGCAAAGGTAGCGCTTATTTTTTAATCTGCAAACATTTTATCAAAATAATTAAGAATTTCATAAATATTTTACATTTACTTAACATTACAGTCTACCTTGATAGCAGCGATCAAAGGGTTACCGACACACCTTTATAACTGACAGCCAATATATTAAATCCAATATTGCTTAACAGCCGGCCAAAATCGGCAAAAACGGGTATCAGGATCCAATTCCGTGCCATATTTTTCGACATTATAAGCTGCTCGCGCCGCAGCCATATCATATAATATAGGTATGGCTTCACTACTGTTGCATTCCAGGCTTCCGACCGCCCCTAAAATCCGCATCCAATCCCTTTCCTGCCCGCCCAATCCGGCAGAAATATTGTGCGGCACAGTCGGCGAAACCTTCGATGACCGCGATTTTCCATCGAACCAACCCGCCCAGACACGCCCGAATCATCCCTATCGAACCGCGAAATCGTCTGCTCGCACTCCCGGTTTCGCCCGACGGAGTTCGTCATATATCGAACAACCTCGATATATAACAAATATAATATTTACAAAACAGAATCCAACATTAAAATATTTTATTTATATTTGCACAGTCAACCGTAAAATAAATCGTATAGATTATGCTCGATTACATATAATATGTCGTCAGACAATACCCCCGCAAGCGTGTTGTATTTTTAGAAAACATTTTTTATCTTTGTCTCGTTCCTATCGGGACGGACATATTTTTTTAAGGAAAAGTGTTTAGGCATTTATCTTACAAAGGAATCTGGTAAATTTCGAACTATTCAAGATAAACGATACAAGCACTCTACCGAAGTTGTTGTGTATGCTTTTTGATACATACATCTCGGTGTGGGGTATTGTTTTATTGAATTAGGCTTTACTAGAGCCGCTTTGTAATAAAACTAATCGACTCCACACTTTCTGTTTGTAATATTATTTACGATATCGAGGAGCCGGATATCCCCACAACACTTTCCCCCATGAACATCATATCCAAAGAGCAACACGGCTGGGAGCGCATTGCGCTTATTCTCGAAGAACAGAACATCTCGGCCGCCGCTCTGGCACGCATGATCGGCCTGCCCGATCCCCGAACCCTGTACCGCATCAAAAAACGCAATACCAGAATCCCGCACCGCCTCGCAAGCGCTATCAACCGCATCATGCCCGAATACAACATCGAGTGGCTCCTAACCGGCAGCATCACGCTTACGGTCGACATACGTCTCGATAATTCCGAGCCGCACACACAGACTCTCACGCAGCGCATCTCGAAGCATATACTCTGCAAGGCACATGTCAGTCAAACGGTGCGTCGCGTCTGAGACGGCTATACCTATATTATAATATATAGGCACGCCTCGTCCAGCCACCGCAGCTGTCGGCCGAAGCCGGCTGCCGGCACACGAATCCATTCGCCGATTGTTTGCGTCATCGATATTTTAGCTAACTCTGCATTCGACATTCCGGCGGCGACGATCGTCGATAAGCGATAACATGCTTCGCCGAGACTAAGCAACGACACGACCCAAACGACACGAGCAATGGCAAGCGCCGCAACATTTTTCATATACGGACTCTGCATCATGTTCTACTTCATGATGGCGCTGCTTTTCCTCCATCGCAGCGGCGAACGGCTTTCGCTGCTGGTAACGGTACTTATGACCGTCATCGGGATGCAGTCGATCAAAGATCTCTTCTTCATCGACGAGTCGCTCTACGCCGCCCCCGCAACATGGGGCGCAATTACCGCCGTCGACATGGTCGCCGTTCCGCTGTACGCATTCATCCTCATCGAGCTGTGCCGCCCCGGATATCTTACGCGGCGCACGATGACCGCCCACCTGCTGCCGTTCGTCATACTGCCGGCGCTGCTCATCGCAACCCGCATCGAAATCATTTACTTCATCGAAGTCGCCTGGGCGGCCGTCTACGGCTTCGGCTACGCCGTCTGGACGCTGATCAACATACCTCGATACCACAAGCAGCTCAAAGAGAACTTCTCCTACGACGGGAACATCAACCTAAAATGGCTGCGCATCATACTATTCTCGTTCTTCGCCATACTCGGTCTGTGGATCATCAACTGCTCGGTCATCGACCGCCATATCGAAAACATCTACATGGCCGGCACGCTCCTTATCTGGATGTTAGTCTGCTTCTTCATCTATAAACACCTATCGGTTATCGACGAGCTGAAAAACAGCCCCGGAGCAGAGGGGGGGGGAGACATCACGCCGGAACATGGGATGGGAATTTCGACCCTTCGGCCGATGATGCCGACGCCTTGGCGCTGCGCATACACAAACTCTTTCATGAGGAGCGCATATTCCTGAACCCGCGGCTCAAACTCTCCGACATAGCCTCCATGGCGACGACGAACCGCACCTACATAAGCCAGTTCTTCAACCCCGTGCCAACGGCGCGACCTTCTACGAATACGTCAACCGCATGCGCATCGAACATGCGAGCCGCCTGCCCGTCGAGTCGTCCGACCGGTTGGAGATCATCGCCGAAAACTCCGGCTTCAACTCTATCTCGACATTTTACCGGGCATTCGCCAAACACTTCGGCTGCTCGCCCACTGCCTACCGCGAGCGCGCCCGCAGCACTATGCCGCACCACGAGCCGTAGACCGGGCGCCTGCACACACCTATTCCTTGCAGCTATTTACGGTCTGCTCCGACGTTTTTCACTTTGCCGCCGGCCTGCGTACGACTACTTCGACACCGAAGTGCTTATACCCTGCGACAGGCGCGACGACATACTCTGGCATACGCCCCTCTCATGGCTTAACGGCAACCGCGACGCATGGCTCGACATGAAGCAGAGATTCGACGTGCCTACACCGAGCTGGTCAGCGACACCTCCGGTTCCGGACTCGGTAACGCTGTGGCATGCCTACACGCGATGAAAGGATGCGGTATACGCCGCGTCTTTTTATGCAATATGCAATATTTGTATTCCGGCATCGGATTTTCCTGTCGCAAAAATTTGCCGAGGAGGGGGAAATTCATATCTTTGTATAAGCGGGCTGCCGTCTACCGATCGGCTCCCGCACGACTGCAAGCTACTCTCCGATCTTCTCGGACCGTCCTCTCTCGTGCCGCCGAGGCATGTATCCCCCGCATAATATAACCCTCATCCGAAAAAACATCCGGTCATGAAAAAACTTCTACTCTACCTCACTCTTACCCTCTTCGCCTTCGCATGCGGCGAGAACGACGAACCGCAGCCCACGCCTCCCGAGCCCAAGCCCAAACCCCGATTGGAGATCGAGAGCATCGGTATCGAGGCCACCTCAGCCCGCTTCGAGCTCACAACCGACATCGCCACGGCCTACTGCTACACATGCGTCGAGACTACCGACGACATGCAGAAGCCAGGCGCCGGGGAGCTCTTCGCACAAAACGTCAGCAAATTCGACTCGACCTCTGCCGAAATATCGCTCGACGGACTCGCTCCCGAGACACGATATACGCTCTTCGCCGCCGCAAGCGCCGACGGAGAGATGAGTGACGTGAAGCAGTTCGACTTTACCACCACCGCCGTCGATCCTCTGATCGAGCTGTTAGAAGAGTCTGTCACATACGATTCGTTCTCGCTTCGCATCCGTGCCGAGGAGGGACGGTCATTCCTCTTCTCGCACATCGACAAACTGCTGCTCGACATGAGCGGCTACACCGACGAGCAATATCTCGAAATGTTCGGCATGAGCGGCTACGGCGACACGACGGTCGACTTCAAGGACGGCGAAACATACTTCGACGCCCTTGACGTCCCCTACGAGATAGGCGTCAAGCCAGGCCGCGAGTATATCGTCTTCGCCGCATACTGCGACAAGGACAAAAAGCTGACCGACGTGCTGCACCGCGTCGAGTTCACGACACCCGAGAAACCCCGTTCCGAGCACGGCATAACGGTAGAAGTCAGCGACATAACATCTATCGCAGCACGTATCGCGACTACGCCCGACGACAACATCGCCGAGTATTACGTCTATGTGCGCGATAAGGCATGGTACGATTCGGTCATCGACTACGGCGAGTCGATGATGATCTCGCTCGTCAAGCGTGCCTACGAAACCCAGATCGGCGCACGTCTCTACACTGCTGCCGCCGACGAGACATACGACGATCTTACCCCCGCGACCGAATATACGATCGGTCTTGTGGTCATCGACAACGAGGGCAACGAGTCGTTCATCTCCGACAATATCTTCACGACCGCTGCGCCCACCGGCATCACGCCCGAGGTCGGCATCGTCATGCAGCCCTCCGGCGAGGCGCCCCATACGATCCTCGATCTCAACATAAAGACCGGCCTTACCAAGTCCATTAAATACGCCTTCGCCCCCACGGCCGACGTTCGAGAGGAGCTCGACAACAACGGAGGCTCGTACGAGTCGCTCATCGACATGCGCGGCGTGGCTCTTTCCGCCGAGCAGGTCGCCCAGGCCAACTCCGACGGCGGTCTTACGCTGAAAATGGACGAGCTGTGGTACGACACCGAATATACCTGCGTCGTATGCGCCGTCAGTGCCGAACAACTCTCCGTCGTCGATCACACCGCCGCCCGCACCTCGGCCGAGCCCAAGCCCGCACGCGTCGAGTCGGAGCTCTTCGCGCTGCTGCCCGGCAAGTGGAGCCTGTCATACGACTACGTAGATCTCTACAAAGATCCCCAGCGCATCGAGGGCGCCGAGATCACGATCGCCGACACGGACGGCGCAGGCAGCCGATATCGCGATTACAACCGCCTGCTCGTCGAGGGCTACCAGTTCCAGACCAACTATGCCACCGACCCCATGCCCTACTACTCTGCCGAGTACCTTATCGACTACGCCTCTTACTGGCGCGATTTCCAGTCGCTCGCCTACCGCGACTTCGGTCCCAAGTTCTTCTTGGAGGTGGCCGCCGACGGCAGCGTGACCGTTCCGACATCCAAGCATGTCTATCTATACGGCTGGTCGGACTCTCCGATACTCTTCTTCGGCGCCGATCTCGACAAGATGTACACCGCTCCGGTTTCGTTCCCGGTCGAGATATCCGACGACGGCAATACTATCACGATCAAGGCATGCCACGCAGGGCCAGAATTTTCCAACGGCATCTACCGTCCGGCAGTATTTCTGGGACAGACCATGCGCAACGCCGCCACGTCGGATATCGTACTGCGCCGCCTCGGCGAGCAGACCGGCAGCAGCACGCACCGCAGCTCCGCCCTGCGTCCCTCGCCGCGCACTATGCCCGCAGCACAAACCGATGCCGGCACTACCGCCCGCTTTACCCACATCGACCGCCGGTAGCGGCGTGCATCGACCGATCCGACAGACCGGCAACCGCATAACCCATTGACAGATTAGCCCTCGCAGCACAACCCCGCGAGGGCTAATCTTTTCGTCCTGCCGAGCCCGGAGCCTAAACCGCACCTACTATGCCGCCCCAAAAAAAGATGCCCGACGTCCCCTTCCAAAAGCCGGTCGCCGGGCAAAACCCTATTTTCATTGACACTCCACTGTATGCACATCGAAAAACCGACTCCACAAGCTTCACTGCCAGCACACCGAAAAACGATCTCCACGCACCCCCTACCGCCCTTACCGCAAAAAACGATGTCCGCTGAAAAAAAGAAAAGATGCCCGCACACACGCAAAACATCCCTATCCCGTTGCCACTCGACGGTCTCAACACCGAAAAAAACGATCTCCACTCCCCCCCAATCCACAAAATGCCCCGCAGCAAAAATCCTCCACCCTCAGAAAAAATACGCCCCCGCCGCAAATGCGGCAGGGGCGTAACCTATCGATCGAAAGCCTCTGCTCCCGCTTCGAGGACTACTTCTTGGCCTTCGGCGCAAGGATCATGTTCATCTTCTTGCCGTCGAGCTTAGGCATCAGCTCCACCTTGGCGAACTCCTCCAAGTCGGTGGCAAAGCGCAGCAGCAGAATCTCGCCCTGCTCCTTGAAGACGATCGAACGACCGCGGAAGAAGACGTAAGCCTTGACCTTAGCTCCCTCTTTGAGGAAGTTCTCGGCATGCTTCAACTTGAAGTTGTAGTCATGATCGTCGGTCTGCGGACCGAAACGGATCTCCTTGATGACGATCTTCGTCTGCTTGGCCTTGATCTCCTTCTGTTTCTTCTTCTGCTGATAGAGAAACTTCTGGTAATCGGCTATGCGGCACACGGGGGGATCGGCCTTGGGAGAGATCTCGATCAGATCCAGCTCCATCTCATCGGCCAAACGCAATGCGTCGCGAATGGGCAACACCAGATTGGGTTCGACGTTCTCGCCCACGACACGCACGGTCGGAGCCGTGATACGGTCGTTGATGCGATGCGGGTTCTCCACCACCGGACGACGTCCGCGCGGATCTCTCTGGTTGTTCTGATTATTCCCCTGCCCGGTCAGCGGGCGAGGTCGGAATGGAAATTGTCCTGCCAAATTATTGATATATTAGTTTATGATATTTTCACTTAAAACGCATCATCGACGATTGGCCTCCACTTCGCTGCGAACCAGACCGAGCAGATAGTCGCGGAACTCCGCGATCGACATCTGTCCCTTGTCGCCCTCGCCCTGCGCGCGTACCGACACGCTGCGCTCGGCGGCCTCCTTCTCGCCCACGATCAGCAGATAGGGGATACGCTTCAACTCGTTGTCGCGTATCTTGCGGCCTATCTTCTCGTTACGGTCGTCGACCTGGGCACGCACATCGCCCATGTTCAACTCGCGTGCCACCTCGGCGGCATAGTCGTTATACTTCTCCGATATGGGCAGCACCACGACCTGATCGGGCGACAGCCACAACGGGAACTTGCCGGCCGTATGTTCGAGCAGCACGGCCACGAAACGCTCCATCGAGCCGAACGGCGCACGGTGGATCATTATCGGGCGGTGCATCTTGTCGTCCGAACCCTTGTACGTCAGATCGAAACGCTCCGGCAGATTGTAGTCGACCTGTATCGTACCCAGCTGCCAGCTGCGTCCCAGCGCATCCTTGACCATGAAGTCGAGCTTCGGGCCGTAGAATGCCGCCTCGCCGTACTCGACGATCGTATTCAGCCCCTTGTTCCTCGCAGCCTCGATGATCGCACTCTCAGCCTTATCCCAATTCTCGTCCGAACCGATATACTTCTCGCGGTTGTTCGGGTCGCGCAGCGACACCTGCGCCGTATACTTGTCGAACTTCAACGTGCGGAATATGTAGAGCACGATGTCGATGACCTTCTCGAACTCCTCCAACAGCTGGTCGGGGCGCACGAAGAGATGGGCGTCGTCCTGCGTGAACGATCTGACGCGCGTCAGTCCGTGCAGCTCGCCCGACTGCTCGTAGCGGTATACCGTACCGAATTCGGCCAGACGCACCGGAAGGTCCTTGTACGAACGCGGCTTGGAACGATATATCTCGCAGTGGTGCGGGCAGTTCATCGGTTTGAGCATATACTCCTCGCCCTCGATCGGCGTATGTATCGGCTGGAACGAATCCTTGCCGTACTTGGCATAGTGGCCAGACGTCTTGTAAAGCTCGATGTTGCCGATATGGGGCGTGATGACCTGCTGGTAGCCGTGCTCCTTCTGTATCTGGCGCAGGAAGCGTTCCAGGCGGTCTCTCAGGTCGGCGCCCTTGGGCAGCCACAACGGCAGACCCTGACCCACTCTCTGAGAGAATGTAAAGAGTTCCAGCTCCTTGCCCAGCTTGCGGTGGTCGCGCTTCTTGGCCTCCTCCAACATCGCCAGATACTCGTCGAGCATCGACTTCTTGGGGAACGAAATACCGTATATACGCGTCAGCATCTTGTTCTTCTCGTTGCCGCGCCAGTATGCGCCGGCAACCGACGTGAGCTTCAACGCCTTGATATAACCAGTGTTGGGGATATGCGGACCGCGGCACAGGTCGGTAAACGAACCGTTCGTGTAGAACGATATGGTACCGTCGGCCAGATCGGCTATCAATTCGCATTTATATTGGTCGCCCTTCTCGGTAAATGTCTTCAACGCATCGGCCTTCGACACCTCCGAGCGCACCAGCGGCTCCTTCTGCCGCGCCAGCTCGACCATCTTCTGCTCGATCGTCGCAAGGTCTGACTCCGTAATGGGTACGGGCGAATCGACATCGTAGTAAAAACCGTTCTCTATGGCCGGACCTATACCGAACTTGATGCCCGGATATAGCGCTTCGAGCGCCTCGGCCAGCAGGTGCGACGACGTGTGCCAGAATGCGTGCTTGCCCTCGGCATCGTCCCACTTGAAAAACTTTACGGCGGCATCTTCATCTATCGCGCGACCCATGTCCACCGTCGCGCCGTTGACCTCGGCAGCCAGAGCGTCCGCAGCTAAACGAGGGCTGATACTCTCCGCCACCTGATAGGCAGTCGTTCCCGCGGCATACTCTCTTACAGAGCCGTCGGGAAATGTAATCTTAATCATTACTTCTTTTATTTACGTTAATATTTCGATCTCTTTCGCCGCTTCCACAATTACGAGACGGAATACGGCGTCGGAGCATCCTTTTCCCATTATCGCAGCTATCACTGCTCGCCCTCGCTCTGGGGCAGATCCTTGACCGATACGTCGCGGCCCTTCTCGCGCTCGAAGTGTTCGAGCGGCGAACGGCTCCACTCGGCGTAGGCCCTGCGACGCGCAACGATGTCTATCGCCGCATATACGGCCGAGCGCATCGACTGCGGATCGGCGATGCCGCGGCCTGCGATGTCGTATGCCACGCCGTGGTCGGGCGACGTGCGCACCGTATCGAGCGAGGCGGTAAAGTTCACGCCGTCGGGCGAGAGCGTCTTGAACGGCGCCAGCCCCTGATCGTGATACATCGCCAGTATGGCATCGTACTTCTTGTATGCGCCCGAGGCGAACAGACCGTCAACGGCCAGCGGACCGAAGCAAAGCACTCCGTCGGCGTATGCCTGCTCTATGGCGGGCTTTATCGTCGACGACTCCTCCTCGCCCAGCAGGCCTCCGTCCCCGGCATGGGGGTTGAGCGAGAGGACGGCTATGCGCGGCGCCACCACCCCGAAATCGCGCTTCAACGAGTCGTTGAGCTGCATTATCCGGCGCACGATCGACTCCTTGTCGATCGCCGCAGCCACCTCCGACACGGGTATATGTATCGTCACGAGCCCCACGCGCAACACGTCGCTGCACATTATCATCATCGCTTCGCCACCCGACACGGCCGCCAGGAACTCCGTGTGGCCGGTGTAGGGAAACGCCTCGCTGCGAATAGCATGCTTGTCGATCGGCGCCGTTACCAGTGCATCTATACGTCTGTTTTTCAGGTCGTCCGCCGCACGTAAGAGAGCATCGGCCGCAGCACGGCCGCCCTCCTCGCTCTCCTGCCCGGGCGTTATCCGAAGCTCCTTCTGCCCGCACTCCACAAGATTGGCGCGTCCGGCCTGCGCATCGTCCGCCGTGCGGCATGCCACGAACTCGACGGGCTCCGCATCCTTCAACGTGCGGCGATAGTAAGCCGCCGCCGCCTGCGAACCGTAAACCACCGGCGTGCAGAGTTCGAGTATGCGCTGGTCCGACAATATTTTGAGGATCAACTCCCAGCCCACACCGTTGGTGTCGCCCTGAGTGATTCCTATCCTTAGTCTGTTATCCGTCATAACGTATACAATTCAATCCACAAATATATGAAACCGAACGGCCATTTACAATTATTGAGTCAAAAAAGTGACCCGTTCGGATCATATTCTCCGCACGATCGCCCCAGCAGATGCAGCATGCGGCATTACGACCGCCACGGATCCCGGCGCTTCCGCGTCGAAGCGACGGCCGCCAGACATCCTCGTCCTACCCCCGCCTTACAACGGATATATCGCCATATCAAAAACATACCATAGCACCAACGGTAAACATGCCGCTGCGACGCATATAGTCGTAAGCTATCGTCAGGGCGATGCGTCCTATGCCGATGCCGCCGCCGAGCGACCCGCAGGCATCTATCGAGTGCGCGCGCCGCAATCCGAAGTCGGCACCCAGACGCGAAATCATATATAGGTCTACATGCCCCACCTCCGGGAAACGCCACCTCAGCTCGACGAACAGCGGCACCATTAGCAGACGCTCGCGCCTATACCCCGCAGGCTCCGAATCGGAGGCCGCATCGTAGACGCTCTCCCTGCCCACAGCCAAGCCCGTGCCCGCCCCGACGAAGAGTATCCCGGCGAACGACTTGCCGTGGGATGTCATCAGACGCCCGACCGTTATGCGGTTGCCCGCACTGACACTCAGCGCAATGCACGCCGAATACCTATCCCGCACAACCACCGTATCGGCCGTCCTCCTGGCTCCGTGTGCAGCATCCGCCGCCGACAGCGACAACACCGCCGCCGCAACCGTCAAAAAATCTCGTAACCGCATACCGCACGCAAATACAAAATCGGTGCAACACCCTCCACCACAACCGCCACAATAGGATCGACTTATACCATTGCGCGATTCGATAGCATTTTTTGATATCGCATCTCAATACCCGCAGGCCATATAAGTTTTAATTATAAGATTTCAGAGCGGCATAGCAGTTCGGCGAAACGAGAGCGCGGACGCAGAATGTCGCTTTTCACGAAACGAGTACAAATGAACACAACTCGATTTTTCGTCAAATGGTGTTATTTGCAAGCCGCACGTGAAGAATGTGCCGATGGGTAGTACTGGTGTACGTCCCATTGGCGCATGCGAACGAGGCGTAGTAAATGGCACCTTTTCACGGAAAAGTTTTTCGTCAAAAGCCGTATTATGCAACGCACCGACGGAGCGAGGCGATGGGCTGTACTCGGCGTACTGCCCATTGCCGAGCGACGAGAGCGCGGCAGCAGAATGCCGCTTTTCACGAAAAACTTTTGCGTCAAAAGCCGTATTATGCAACGCAACGACGGAGCGAGGCGATGGGCTGTACTCGGCGTACTGCCCATTGCCGAGCGACGAGGCGCGGACGCAGAATGCCGCTTTTCACGAAAAAGGAAAGGTTTTTGCCACTAAACAAATCAATAGTCTAAAAATTATATTTAACTTTGGGCAATATGAAAAGATTAACGACCATATTGATCGGAGTACTGGCCTGCTGGATGATAGGATCGGCGGAGGGGGCACCGAGAAGAGGATACAGGGTCGACGAGATACCTAATGTGCAGAGGGCGGACAGAACCAAGTTCGTGTCCAACCCCGACGGGATACTGACGCCGCAGGCGGTAGCGCGAATAGATTCGATATGCTACCAGCTAAGACACAGAAACATAGCGCAGGTAGCCGTCGTAGCGGTGGATAGAATCGCCTCGGACGACATGTTCGACTTCGGATACGAGTTGTTTTCGTCATGGGGCGTAGGCCGCAAGGAGGCGGACAACGGGTTGGGCATACTGCTTGTCAAGGAGAGGCGCGAGATACGGTTCATGACGGGCTACGGTCTGGAAGGCGTGCTGCCGGATGCGATATGCAAACGCATACAGACCAAATATATGCTGCCATATTTCCGCGAGGGAGACTACTCGGCGGGCATGGTCGCTGGCATGGAGGCCGTCGACAAGAGGCTAACGGGCAGCGAGCTGGATCTGGGCGGCACGGACGACTTCGAGGGGGATGACGCACCGTTGTGGCTGCCGATTCTGATCGTGCTGATATTGGTTCTGCTACCGGTGGTCATGGCAATAATATCGGAGTACAGACGCTCGAAGTGCCCGGTATGCAAACGACACACGTTGAAGTTCAAGTCGGATGCGATCATCGAACGCACACGCACACATACGGTGCACGAGAAGACATACGTATGCTCCAACTGCGGCCATGTCGAGAAGCGACGCTCGCGCAACGACCGCGGAGGCGGAGGCGGCATGGGCGGCGGGCTGTGGTGGCTCGGCGGCATGGGCGGTTTCGGCGGCGGTCGCTCAGGAGGCATCGGCGGCGGATTCGGCGGAGGCGGATTCGGCGGAGGCGGTGCCGGCTCACGGTGGTAGGCGGCAGAAGAGTCGGAATATCTGACAAACATAATTTGCCAGAACAATACCGAACCTGCTATGAAAAAGCTGTCGACAGACCGAAGACGAGGATTTAGCGGCGGTATATTGGTCTTCGATCGTGCTACGGTGCTTGCCGCTGCGAATTGAAGTAGTGCGAAGAGTCGGGAAATAACGATCTGCCTTACGCCCCTGCCAATGGCTGCGAAAGGGAGGATCATGGTCTGAGCAGCGAGCGAGCGACGTGCGATGCAGTAGTTTCGTCGACGCCGGACTACGTAGATATTTTCGCATGGGGCGATACAAGCCCTAAGCATTATTATACTGCTTATATTACACGGGGCGTTTAAGGCCTCTTGGATGCCGGCCAAGCCGGTCGAAAACAATATTAAAATTCAATAGTATGAAAAACAAAACTTTATGGATCGTACTGGCCATTGTGGCAGTAGTGGTAATATGGGGCATATCGTCCTATAACGGACTCGTAAACAAGCAGGAGGGCGTGGCCACGGCGTGGTCTAACGTCGAGACGCAGTATCAGCGCCGCGCCGATCTGATCCCCAACCTGGTCAACACGGTCAAGGGCTACGCCCAGCACGAGCGCGCCACGCTCGCGGAGGTTACCGATGCCCGCACGCGCGCCACATCGATCAATCTCGACGTAGCCGACCTGACGCCCGAGACACTGGCCGAGTTCCAGCGCGCACAGGCCGAGGTGGGCTCGGCACTGGGACGTCTGATCGCCGTCGCAGAGAGCTACCCCGACCTTAAAGCCAACCAGAATTTCCTGGAATTTCAGTCTCAGATCGAAGGCACCGAGAACCGCATAGGCGTCGCGCGACAGAACTACAACACGGCCGCCATGGAGTACAACCGCTCTATCCGCCGCTTCCCGACCAACATTCTGGCCGGCATGTTCGGCTTCGACCGCAAGCCGCTGTTCGAGGCCAACGAAGGCTCGCAGAACGCCCCGACGGTAGAATTTTAGTCCGATATAGACTATGGCGGGGCGCATACCGGTCGCCCGACGGATATATGCGATCGGCCGCGGCAGCCATAGCCTGCGCCGTCATACGAAACTCCCTCCCCTGAATTTTCGGGGAGGGAGTTTTATTATGCCGGCATTATACGGGATTCTCACCGGGCTGCGTTCCGCCCATTCATCCGACGGTGCCAACGCACGCGAAAAACCGACCACGAGCTGCTACCATATTTTCGTCGAAAGGCGCCGGCAACGGCGCCGACATGAAATCGGGACAGACTGGTTGCATGTTGTACATCCCGTTCGAGAGGTTGAGTGCGTGGCCGCATACGCCGTATGTTGCGAGATGAGTATAGAACCGCCACCCGATTTTTATATAAAAAATGTTACTTACAACTTTTTCGTTATGCCGGACGGGCAAATCGAAGTTCGATTAGACTTTGCCGCGACGAGAAAAAAAACGCATGAAATGAACGCAACGGAAATCTCCCGGACGGGTAGTACTTGACGTACGTCCCGTTCGGGAGATTGAGTGCGCGGCAGTAGAATGATATTTTTTACGAAAATCCGGCCAAGATTCGCCACCTAATTTTTTGTCAAAAAACGTTAGTAGCGGTGCCGACATGAAATCGGGGCAGACGGGTAGTACTTGGCGTACGTCCCGTTTGCCCCGATGATTGAGGTAACGCTAATAGCGTCTTTTCACAAAAAATTATTTCTTGAAAGTCTCGACATCCGCTACCGTCGACTCCTCGATGTAGGCTGCCGCCTCGGCGATCTTGGCGGAAGCATACTTGCAGAAGATACCTGCGGGACGGAGATACTCCTCGCACTCGGCGGCCTGACGCGCGAGAATGTGGGTCATGATGATATAACCCGCGATCTCGACCAGACGGCGTGCGTGGAAATCCTTGAATCCGGGCGTCTGCTTGTCGAGGCTCTCGACCTTGTCGGCAGCACGCTCGAAGGTACCGCGCAGAGCCGACAGGCGTGCCGCGATATCGGCCACGCACTCGCCCGAGAGAGCCTGCTCGTAGCGGAGCATCTGCTCGTGATAGGTGCCCTTGGTAACGTGGTTGATAGCTGCCACGACCTGCAACTGAGTCGTACCCTCGTATATGTTCATGATGCGGGCATCGCGGTAGAGACGCTCGCAGGCGTAGTCCTTCATGAAGCCCGAGCCGCCGTGTATCTGTATCGAATCGAAAGCCACCTGATTGGCATACTCCGAAGCGAACATCTTGGCCAGCGGCGTGAAGCCGTCGGCAAGGCGGTTGTAGAACTTCATCTCGGCACGCTCGTCGGACTCCAACGAACGCTCGTGCGAGATATGGTTGTACTGCTTGTAGATATCGACGAAGCGCGCCGTCTCGTAGAGCAGCGCCCGTGCGGCCAGCGTCTTGGCCTCCATGTTGGAGAGCATCTCCGATACGGCGGCGAAGCGGATGATAGGCTTGCCGAACTGCTCGCGCTCGGCGGCATACTTCAACGCCTCGCGGTAGGCTGCCTCGCAAAGACCCGTAGACTGTGCGGCGATACCCAGACGTGCGGCGTTCATGAGCGACATGACGTATTTGATAAGACCCATTTTGCGGTCGCCGACCAGAAGTGCGGGGGCGTCGGTAAAGACCAGCTCGCAGGTGGGCGAGCCCTTGATACCGAGCTTGTTCTCGATGCGGCGCACCTTCACTCCGCCGTCGCGCTTGTCGTATACGAACATCGACAGACCGCGGGCATCCGACGTACCCTCCTCCGAGCGTGCGAGCACGAGCGACACCTCGCCGTCGCCGTTGGTAATGAAGCGCTTGACGCCATTGAGACGCCATAGGCCGGCAGCCTCGTCGTAGGTGGCTTTGAGCATGACGGCACCCAGATCCGAACCCGCATCGGGCTCGGTCAGGTCCATGGCGCATGTAGCGCCGGCCGATACCCACGGCAGGAACTTCTGCTTGATCTCCTCGTCGGCGAACTCGTTCAGAGTCTCGGCGCAGTCCTGCAAGCCCCAGATATTCTCGAAGCCGGCATCAGCGCGTGCGACCATTTCGTTGGCCATCGCAAAGCACGTAACGGGCATGTTCAGACCGTCGTACTTGCGCGGCAGCGTCATGCCGCTCAGACCGGCGGCCTTCAACGCCTCGATGTTGCGCTCGGTACCCGCGGCATAGACCACATGGTCGTTCTCGACGCGCGGACCCTCGTGGTCGACCTCCTCGGCATTGGCCGCGATGACCTCGCCGCAGACCTCGCCCACGATGTCGAGCACGCGGCGGTACGAGTCCAGAGCATCCTCCGCATTCTGCGGAGCGTAGTCGTAGACGGCGGCATCGGCGAAGTTGCGCTCTTTGAGCTCGATGATCTTGCGCATCAGCGGATGCGAAAGATGATACTGTAAATCCTTGTTATCTGAAAAAAAGTTTGCCATTACTTCGAATTTTGCTTGTAATACTTAATCATCTTGGGAATAACCTCGTTGACGTCGCCCGTTATGGCATAGTCGGCGATCTTGCAGATCGGCGCGGCGGGGTCGGTGTTGATCGATACGATCATCGCCGAGCCGTCCATACCTGCCGTATGCTGTATCTGACCCGATATGCCGCAAGCTATGTAGAGCTTGGGACGCACAGTGACGCCGGTCTGGCCTATCTGACGCTCGTGCTCGGTAAAGCCGGCATCGACAGCGGCGCGCGAGGCACCCACCTCGGCACCCAGCACGTCGGCCAGCTCGTGCACCAGACGGAAATTCTCCTTCGAACCGAGGCCGTAACCGCCGGCAACGATGATCGAAGCGCCCTTGATGTCGATCTTGCGCTCCTCGATATGACGCTCGACGATGCGCACGGCAAGGTCGGTATCCTTGACCATAGGGCGCCAGTCGAACTCGCGCACCTCGCCTGCGGCGGGTGTGGCCTGCGGCTCCTTGCGCATCACGCCCTCGCGGACGGTAGCCATTTGGGGACGGTGGTCGGGGTTGACGATAGTGGCTATGATGTTGCCGCCGAAGGCCGGACGGATCTGGTACAGCAGATCGGTGTACTCGCGGCCGCTCTTGGCATCCTTGTGGTCGCCGATGACCAGCTCGGTGCAGTCGGCCGTAAGACCGCTGTGCAGAGCCGACGACACGCGCGGAGCGAAGTCGCGTCCCACGGGCGTAGCGCCGAAGAGGACGATCTGCGGCTTCTGCTGCTCGATAAGGCCTACCAGTGCGGCCGTGTGGGGCAGCGTGCGGAACGGCGCGAAGATCTCGTCGTCGGCCACCCACACCGTATCGGCGCCGTATGCGGCCAGCTCGGGAGCCAGCGAACGGACGTTATGGCCGAAGAGCACGGCTTCGAGTTTGACGCCGAGCGTCGAGGCCAGCTCGCGTCCCTTGGTCAGCAGTTCCAGACTCACGTCGGCGATAGTCTGCTCCTCGACTTCGATATATACAAATACGTTATTCATATCTTATCCTCCAAATATGTTTTATCCGAGCGTGTGGCTCGAAATGAGTTCAACCATCAACGATTCGATATCGGCATCGGCAGCCGTATAGCACTTGGCCTCCTTGGCCTGGAACACGACGTTCTCGATCTTCTTGACCTTGGTGGGCGAACCCGACAGACCCAGCTGCGCAGGATCGGGATCGACATCGGCTGCGGCGAACTCGACGATCTGCAAGTATTCGCGCGCCTCGACGAATGCGCGTGTATCCTCGGCGGCTGCGGCCAGCTCCGAGCCTGCCAGCGCATACTTGAACTTCATCACGCGCTTGGCATTGCGGGGGCGGCACTCGCCGGCCGACGAGTTGACGGTAATGACGGCGGGCAGCGGCGACGAGACGACCTCGGTGCCGCGCTCCAAACGGCGCTTGACGACGATCTGTCCGGCATCGATCGATACCAGCTGCTCGGCGTATGTGATCTGCGGCAGTCCGAGCTTCTCGGCCACCTGCGGACCCACCTGCGCCGTATCGCCGTCGATAGCCTGACGGCCTGCGACGATGATGTCGGGCTCGATCTTGCGCAGTGCGCACGACAGAGCATACGACGTGGCCAGCGTATCCGAGCCGGCGAACTCCCTGCCCGAGAGCAGATAACCGCCGTCGGCACCGCGGAACATAGCCTCGCGGATGATGTCGGCGGCACGCTGCGGACCCATAGTCAGCACGTGTACCGTAGCGCCCTCGATGCGGTCCTTCATTTGGAGAGCCATTTCGAGTGCGTTGAGATCTTCGGGATTGAAGATAGCGGCAAGAGCGGCACGGTTGACCGTACCCTCCGGAGTCATGGCATCCTTGCCCACGTTGCGCGTGTCGGGCACCTGCTTGGCCAAGACTACGATTTTCGTTACTTTTTCCATTTCCTGATATATAAAATCTTTATGTTGCTACCTGTCGTAACCTACCCTAAACAACGTGTAGGAACCCTCAAAGATACGATTTTTAGCTGAAATACACATAATAAAAAAAGGAAAAATCGTCATTCGCCCCGCAGGCGCGGCGACGGCGGCGGCAGCCGGGAGTGTTGCCTAAATCGGAAATCGGGGAAGGGGAGACGAAACGGCGCCGCACGCCGCAAGGGGCGTGCGGCGGCGGCAGCTGTGCGCCGGGCGCATCGACGGCGAGCTCCGGCAGCCGCCGCGCTAACGCAGATGATTGGATATTCCGTTGTCGCAGCGCACGCAGCGGCGGCGCGTTACCTCGTCGAGGATCGTGTCGTTGCGCGAGAGCGACGCGCGCGACGCCTCTCTGTGCCAAAGGTGGTAGGCCAGCGCCGCGAGCTTGGCGGCACGCTTCTTCACGCCCGAGTTCATCAGCCTGAGAGCCAGCTCGCTGTCTTCGCGCCCCCAGCCCACGATATCTTCGTTATAGCCGTTGACGCGCAGCATATCCTCGCGCCACACGGCCAGATTGCAGCTGCGCACCGAGAAACTGTCGGGGTGCACCCCGTAGAATAGCGGCGAGAGACACGGCAGGCGCAGGGCGTTTAGACGGTTGCCCAGCCCGCGGCGCCACATCGTAACGCGTATGTCGCCGCGCTCGATCATGCGGCGGGTGAGGGCTTCATCGGTCAGGATGCGGCCGCCGGCGATGAAGTATCCGCGGCGCGCCAGCCGCAGGTGGTCTTCGACGAAGCGGCGGTGCGGCAGCATGTCGCCGTCGATCTGTATGATATAGTCGCTCTCGGCGGCGGCGATTGCCTTGTTGCGGATCACGCCGACGCGGAAGCCGTCATCCTCATGCCAGATATGTCTGAGCGTAAAGGGCGCCGTGCGGCCGAAGGACTCCAACATAGTTCGCGTACGGTCGTCCGACCCGTCGTCGGCCACGAGCACCTCGTCGGGCATGACCGTGCCGGCGGCTACGGCACTCAGCACCAGATGCAGCGCATCGGGGCGGTTGTATGTCGTTATGAGCAGTGCGACGCTGAAATCGCGTTTACGGGAGTTCATCGGTAAGGTCTATTCCAATATGTTTGTAACACTTCATTATATCGCGTGCGATGCAGGGCGCGTCGAAACGGCGCACCTGTTCGCGGCCGCGCTCGACCATGCTGCACCGCAGCTCGTCGTCCGCAAGGATGCCCTTGACGGCATTGGCCAGCGCCCATACGTCATCGGGCGAGACGTAGAGAGCGGCATCGCCGCCGGCCTCTTCGAGGCACGAGCCCGTCGCGGCGACAACCGGTACGCCTATGCTCTGAGCCTCGATTATCGGTATGCCGAAGCCCTCGAAGCGCGAGGGGTAGACGAAGACATCCGCGGCGGCGTATACGGCCGGCAGATCGCGGTAGGCCACGTCGTGGAGCAGATGCACGCGGTCGGTAACGCCTAACTCGGCCATGCGCCTGCGCACGCGGTCGAGATACGGCGTAGCACGTCCCACGGCCACCAGATGAATATGCTGCGGCAGCAGCGCCAGCGCCTCGACGATAGCCATAAGGTTCTTGCGCTCCTCCAACGTACCCACGTTGAGTATATATCGCTCGGGCAGGCCGTAGCGCGCCGCGGCCTTTTGGCAATGCTCCTCCGTGACCGGCTCGGCGAACATCGTATCGCAGCCCTGATACACGACGTCGATCTTGTCGGGATCGATGCCGAAGAACTTCACGATATCGCGCTTGGTGCACTCGCTGACAGCTATGATGCGGTCGGCGCGGCGGCATGCCGAGCGGAATTTCCATTCGTATATCTTGCGGTCGATGAACTTGTAATATGCCGGATAGCGCAGAAATATAAGGTCGTGTATCGTTACCACGCTGCGTATCGACCTTCGCGCCAGCCCCAGCGGCAGCTCGTTGCTCAGACCGTGAAAGAGCGCCACCGAGTCGCAGGCAGCATCGGATGCCACATGCACCGTGCGCCACAGCGCCGACAACCGCTGCCACATACCGCCGCGCGGCACCATCGATTCGACATTCTCGCGCGCTGTCAGCGCATCGAACTCGGCATTGGCCTTGCGCTTGGGGATGTAGAGCCTCAGATATGCTCTGTCGCCGCACGCCTCGGCCAGCGCATCTATGACGAAGCGGCTGTAATTGCCCAGCCCCGTGCGGTTGGCATTTGCCCGCTTGGCATCGAAACCGATCGTATGTTTTTCGTGCTTCATATCGTCTATCATTTGTCCGTCGCAGAGAACGTCACTGCGCAGAGGGCGGGACTCCGCGACGGCTTGTATCTACAAATGTAATCATTTTAGCCGATGCGCCAAAACATTCGGCGCTATTTCCGGCCGTCATAAGCCATATCGACACCTTACGGCGGCCGCAATCCGGTTACGATCCTTAACACACCCGCGCCGCAATTCCTAAATAAAACAGATTATTTGCCTTTTAAGACATTTAGAAGATTCCAACATCGTCGAAATCCCCCTTTTGATATAACACTACACCACAGCGTGTTACACGGATAGACGCGATTAATCTAAAAACTTTTTCAAATTTATTGAGATTTTTTAATAAAAATATTTGCACGGTAACATGAAATCCCCTATCTTTGCAACGAAGTTTTAAGGTTCATTTAGGTTAGTAGTTTTAGGTTGGAGAGGATGTCGGCAGGTTGTGGCGCACGGTATTTCTGTAATACGGTTCGCTACTAAGACGTAAAACGGTGCTCGTTTAACGTCGAATACCGCCGATGACCTCATTTTTTTTGCACTTCACTACCCCTCAGCTTCCCGTTACCGAATATTCCGCCCGCACTCGTCCGATACGATGCCGCACATGGCAGGCTTGTTGCCGCCGAAAGGTAAAACATCGAACCATGACATCGATCAGATCAAAATCGGTAATACTCCTTACAGTCCTCGCGCTGCATGCGGCCGCACAGATGCCCGAGCGCCGCGATTCGACAGTCTTGGACAACGGCTACGAAACGACGGATTCAATGTCGATCATCGAGTGGCATCCGCCATATCTCGAATGGGAGAGAATCGAAGATGAGCATGCCGGCATACGCAACGATTCGTCGTCGGTCGTGATCCGCATACCGCCGCCTCGCAGGCTGTTGCCCGACGAGATATTCACGATATGGCGCCTGTCGATAACCAACGGCAGCATGGGAAACTGGGGCATGCCCTACCCCGCCGGATATCTCGACGCGCGCACGCTATCGTTTCCGTCGCCCTGATCCGCCGCGCCGCTCGTCGCGCTCCCGGCCGCGTGAAGAGCCGCGCGGGCTATCGCTTCGCGAACCGCCGCGGGCTGCCGGACGCTGCGCGAAGCGACCATTCTGCCGCGCCGCACCTACGGGCGCAGGACGCTCATCGAAGAAATAGGACTTCTGCCGGCGCTTCTGCTCCTGCGTGCGTGCCACGTATACCTTCTCGTGCGTATAAGGATTCTCGCCCGTAAAGAACATTACCGACGACAGAGTCATGGGCGTGGGCGTAAGGTCCTGCACCTGCTCCAACGTGAAGTGAAGACGCCCCAGAACCTTGTGCGACAGCGCCTGCATGTCGGCCTCGCGGCAGGCGGGGTGCGACGATATGAAATACGGTATGAGCTGGTAGTTGAGATCGTTGCGGCGGCATATCGAGCGAAACTCCTCGTTGAGTCGCTCGAACATCTCGAACGGCGGCTTGCGCATGGCATCGAGCACATGGCGCTCGGTATGCTCGGGCGCGACTTTCAGACGTCCCGAAGTATGGTATTTCACGACGGTTTCGAGATATGGCGAGTCGTCGAACAGATCGTAGCGTATGCCGCTGCCGATGAACGCCTTCTTTACCCCCTTGACCGCGCGTATGCGGCGATAAAGGTCGAGCAGCGGACGGTGGTCGTTGTTCATGTTGGGACATAGCGTCGGATGCAGACACGAAGGCCGGCGACACTTGCGGCATGCCTCGTCGTTGCGGCCGCGCATGCGGTACATATTGGCCGAGGGGGCGCCCACGTCGGATATGTAGCCGCGAAAGTCGGGCATGGCCGCGATCTTCTCGACCTCGGCGAGTATCGACCGCTCGCTGCGCGAGTTGATGAACTTGCCCTGATGCGCCGATATGGTGCAGAACGAGCAGCCGCCGAAGCAGCCGCGGTGTATGTTGACCGAGTGCTTGATCATCTCCCATGCCGCAATCGCGCCGCGGTTGCGGTAGCGCGGATGCGGAGCACGTTCGTAGGGCAGGTCGAACGAGCGGTCGAGCTCCTCGCCCGTGAGCGTGGTATTGGGCGGCGTGACCACGACATAGCGTCCGCCCACGGGCTCGACGAGCGTCGTCAGGCACTCCATCATATTGCTCAGCGTCTCTATCTCGACGAAGTTGTCGCCGAAGGCGCGGCTGTCGTCACGGCACCGCTCGAACGAGTTGAGCCGCACCGTGGTCGCGGGGTCGAGCCGCGCGACATAATCCCCGTCGGCCATGAACGCCACCTGCCGTATGCCGCGCAGCAGCTTCGCGTTATAGCCGTTGTGCATGGCGCGCGCCACCTCGGGCATGACCTTCTCGCCCATGCCGTACACCAACAGATCGGCGCCGCTGGTCGCAAGAATCGACTCTCGCAGGCTGTCGCTCCAATAGTCGTAATGGGTCAGGCGGCGCAGCGACGCCTCGATACCGCCGATTACCACCGGCGTATGCGGAAAAAGGCGTTTCAGAATATGCGTATAGGTATCCACCGCACGGTCGGGGCGGAATCCCGCCGCGCCGCCGGCCGTGTATGCGTCGTTGCTGCGCAGGCGCAGGTTGGCCGTGTAGTGGTTGACCATCGAATCCATAGCTCCGGCCGTCACGCCGAAGAACAGACGGGGCTCGCCCAGCTTCGTAAAGTCGCGCAGATCGTCGCGCCAGTTGGGCTGCGGCACTATCGCGACGCGATAACCCTCGGCTTCGAGCAGGCGTCCTATGACGGCGGCGCCGAATGCCGGGTGGTCGATGTATGCGTCGCCCGTGAACAGGATGATATCCGCCCTGTCCCAGCCGCGCTCGCGCATCTCCTTGACTGTCGTCGGTAAGAATGCCATTGCAGTAGCGTTTACAGATCGTCGTCGGACAAGTCGCCAGATGCTGCCGACGAGTAGGTCTCCCACTTGTCGATCAGACGGCGGAAATCCTCGGGCAGCTGGCTCTCGAACATTACTTCGCGATGCGTCGCCGGATGCACGAAGCCCAGCGAGCGGGCATGCAGCGCATGGCGCGGCATAGTGCGGAAGCAGTTGTCGATGAACTGCTTGTATTTAAGGAACGTGGTACCTTTAAGTATGCGGTCGCCGCCGTAGCGCTCGTCGTTGAACAGCGGATGCCCCTGCCACGAGAAGTGCACGCGTATCTGGTGCGTGCGCCCCGTTTCGAGACGGCACTCGACCAGCGTCACATAGCCGTAACGGCGCAGCACGCGGTAGTGCGTGACGGCATGCTTGCCCTCCGAGCCGTCGGCGAAGACCCACATCTGCAACCTGTCCTTGGGGTTGCGGCCTATGTTGCCCGTGATCGTACCCTCGTCCTGCTCGATATTGCCCCACACCAGCGCCACGTAACGGCGGTAGATCGTATGGTCGAAAAACTGCTTTGCCAGCGAGACGTGCGCCCGCTCGTTCTTGGCCACCACAAGCAGACCCGACGTATTCTTGTCGATGCGGTGCACCAGTCCGGCGCGCATGTCGCCCTGACTGAACATCGGCAGATGTTGCAGGTGGAACGTAAGAGCGTTGACCAGCGTGCCCGTATAGTTGCCGAAGCCCGGGTGCACGACCATGCCGGCGGCCTTGTCGACCACCAGAAGATCGTCGTCCTCGTATACGATGTCGAGCGGAATATCCTCCGCGACGATCTCCAACTCGCGCCGCGGGTAGGGCATGACGATGGATATGCGGTCGAGCGGCTTGACCTTGTAGCTCGACTTGGCCGCCTTGCCGTTGACCAGAATGTTGCCGCCGTCGGCCGCCGCCTGTATGCGGTTGCGCGACGTATTCTCCATGCGGCACGTCAGAAACTTGTCTAACCGCAGCAGCGACTGTCCCTTGTCGACTACGATCGAGAAGTGTTCGAACATCTCGTCGCTCTCCTCGTCGGCCTGCACGTCGGGGGCGATGCTCCCGCAAACGTCTCCGGCCCCCGCACCGCTCTGCGCCCGGCCGCACTGCGAAACCCCGTCCGCAGCCCCGGCGGCAGCGCGTGCCGTCATATCGAACTCCTCCGACAGCATATCACTCGGCAGGTTGGTTCGACAGCTCCTGCATGAGCGACTCGACGGTCTTGGCGCGTGCTATCGAGTCGGCCAGCTCCTGATCCTCGCGGCGTCGCTGCTGCTCGTAGCGAAGCGCTTCGGCCTCGGAGGCTTTGGCATGCTTGTTTACGGACTCGCCGTCGACGGTCAGCCATAGCGATACGCGCGCACCGGGGCGTGCGCCCTGATTCTGGTGCAGCGACTGCTTGTATACCTTGGCCTCGCGACGATCCTTGAAATCCTTGACGCTGGCGTCGTATTCTATCTTTCCCACATTCAAGCCGTTGTCCCACAACGTACTCTGCGCCTGCGACAGACGCATGCCGATGAGCTTGGGCACTACGCGCGACGCACGTCCCGACTGGTAGCTTACATAGAGCGTCACGCCCGTGCCGTAGGGCACGCTGACGGGCGTCGAAGTCGCCATGATCTGACGTCCGTTGATCTCCTCGCGCAGCACGTAGTCGGTAGCCACCATATCGGGCTCGTATATAAGCTCGCGTATGGTAAGGCCGGCACGCTCCAACTGGTTCTTGGCCTGACGCAGCGACTGCTTAGCTACGTATGGCACCGTGACCATGCGGCGGTTGTATGCGTTGATCGTCAGATATATCTTACGGCCGGGCTTGACCTCGACGGAACGCTTGTCGCCGTGGCGCGGCAGCTGCTCGACCACTACGCCGCCGGCCACGTCGGAGTCGAATATCGAGTCCTGCACGACGATGCGCAGATCCATGCGTTCGGCCTCGCGCTCGGCCTCCGAGATATCCATGCCGACGAAGTTGGGCACCACGATGCTCTTGCCGTGGCGCGTGCCCCAGTCGAGTCCGAAGCTGAGGATAATGACCAGACAGAGAATGGCCAGTGCTATATATATAATGTGTGCCGCGACGTGATAGCGTCTGCGCATGTCGTCGAGCTTAGAGAGAAAGCCGCGACGGGTGTTGTTCGCGCGCGCCGGTGCAGGCCGCCCGGGCCTCGGGCGGCGAGGTTTCGGATCGATGTTTTCCATATTGTCGGTTCGTATCTTTTCGTTGTTCGGCTCGCGGCGCGGCATAGCGGCCGTGCTGCGGGCGGGAGCCGGTGCGGCAGGCGCAGCTGCCGCGGGCGCGGGGACTGCGGGAGCGGGAGAAACGGCGGACGCAGAGGGAACTGCGGGCGCAGAGGGCTTCGCAGGAGCCGTCGCAACGGCCTTTTCCGAAGGCTCGGCTGCGGCCTTGCGCCCGATGCGCGGAGCCGTGTTCCCGGCGACTGGTACGGTCTCGCGCCGCTGTTTCGCCGCGACAGGCCGGTAGTGCGTATCGCGCTCGACGGGGCGCATGCCCGCCGAGGCTATCACGGCTTCGATCTGCGCTACGCTCATCGACGGACGCTCGTCGCCCCCGGCCATGGAGTAAATCTTGGTCGAGTCGTCGATCGTGCCGTCGAGATCGTCGGCACCGAACGAGAGCGCCAGCTCGGCCGTCGGCTTGCCGTATGCGACCCAGTAGGCCTTGATATGCGGAATGTTGTCGAGGAATATACGGCACATGGCTATCGTCCGCAGATCCTCCTCGACGCTGCACTCGCCGGCCTCCGAGAGGCGGTTGTGGCGGCTGCGGTATTTCAGCGGAATGAACGCGTCGAAGCCCGGAGCCTCGTCCTGCAAGCGGCGCAGGCGGTCGAGGTGGTCGACACGCTGTTCGATCGTCTCGACATGGCCGTAGAGCATCGTGGCGTTGGTCGGGATGCCCATGCGATGAGCTATGCGGTGCACGGCCAGCCACTCCTCGGCCGTACCCTTCTCGGGACATATACGTTCGCGGAGCTGCTCGTCGAATATCTCGGCGCCGCCGCCCGGTATGGCCTCCATGCCTGCCTCGCGCAGCCGCTCCAACCCGCGCGCGACCGAGAGCCCCGCCTTGCGGATCATGTACAGCAGCTCGACGGCCGTAAAGGCCTTGACAGCCGCCGAGGGCAGCGCACGCCTTACGCGTCGTATGGCCTCGCAGTAGAAGTCCAGATCGTGGTCGGGATGCACGCCCCCGACGATATGCACCTCCGTCGGGTTGCTCGCAGCGGCCTCGCGGGCACGCTGTTCGATCTGGTCGAGCGTCAGCGACCATGCGTCGGCATCGCCCTCCGCACGGCGGAACGAGCAGAACTCGCAGTCGAAGACGCAGATGTTCGACGGCTCGATATGTATGTTGCGGTTGTAGTATACCTCGTCGCCGCTGACGGCGCGCTTGCGCTCCGCGGCCAGCGATCCCAGCAGCCACAGCGGCGCCTCGCGCCACAGACGCACGGCCTCCGCGGCGTCGATGCGTTCGGCACGGCGCACCTTATCGACTATTTGCGACAGACTCTCCATTTATTTAGGTGCTTTATAATAGATTACTACGGCTATGACAGCGAATATGATGTTGGGCAGCCATACGCCGAACCATGCCGGCAGCGAACCGCTCATGGCGATCTGCTCGAACACGCGGCCGCACATGATATAGGCGAAGCAGAGCGCGATGCCCATACCGATATGGAATCCCATGCCGCCCCGCACCTTGCGCGAGGAGAGCGATACGCCGATCAGCGTCAGTATTATGGCCGAGAATGGGTACGAGAAGCGGGCGTGGCGCTCGACCTCTATTATATATACGTCGTCGGCGCCCTTCTTGCGCTGCTGCGCGAGAAAGTCGTTAAGCTCGCCTATGGTCATGGTCTTTATCAGCGACTCGACATGTCCCAGCTCGCGGGCATCGAGGTTAATCAGCGTGTCGAGGTTGCGGTACTGCTTGAACGATATCTCGTCGCCGTCGACGAAACGGCGTATCGTATAGCGCGGGGCCGACCAGCGCCGCGTCTCGGGGTCGAACGTGACGCCCGCGGCATCGAGCTGCTCGACCATCGACGAGCCGTCGAAGCGGTCGATCGCGAAATAGGGTATACGTTCCAGATTGGGCGAGTATCCGCGCACATAGGCATACGTGCCGTCGTCGATCTGGCGGTATATGTCGGGATCGTAGGCGAGCGTCATGTTGCGCTTGATATGCTTGCGCTGAAACTCCACGCAGTCGCGCTGCGAGACGGGAATGACCCATAGGCTCAGAGCGAAACTTATGGCGGCGATGACCGTCGCACCCATGAAATAGGGCCATAGGAAGCGGTTGAAGCTCACGCCGCCCGACAATATGGCGACGATCTCGGTTTGCGAGGCCATCTTCGATGTGAAGAATATGACCGATATGAACGTGAAAAGGCCGCTGAACTGGTTGATGAAGTATGGGATGAAATTCAGATAGTAGTCCACGACGATGCCGCGCAGCGAGGCCTTGGTCTCGGTAAAGTCGTCGACCTTCTCCGTATAGTCGAACACCACGACGATGACTATGATGATCGCCAGACCGAACAGATACGTACTGAGAAACTTGCCCAGTATATACCTGTCGAGGATGCGGTAGCCTTTGATTGTCGGCAGCAGTCTGTTTTTCATTCAGTCTCAGCGGTTAAGGTCATAGTCTGCGCGCAAGGCGCGGTATCATGCTCTCCTTCCACGCCTTGAAGTCGCCCGCGACGATATGTTCGCGCGCCTGCTTTACAAGCCGCAGATAGAATGCCACGTTGTGCAGCGAGGCTATCTGCGCTGCGAGCATCTCGCCGCACACCACCAGGTGGTGCAGATAGGCCTTGGTGTATACGGTATCGACGAACGCCGTACCCTCGGGATCGATCGGCGAGAAGTCGTCCTCCCACTTCTTGTTGCGGATATTGATGACGCCCTGCGAGGTAAAGAGCTGGCCGTTGCGGCCGTTGCGCGTCGGCATCACGCAGTCGAACATATCCACGCCGCGGTCGATACCCTCCAATATGTTGATCGGCGTGCCCACGCCCATAAGGTAGCGCGGACGGTCGGTCGGCAGCACGGCGTTGACCACCTCGATCATCGAGTACATCACGTCGGTAGGCTCGCCCACGGCCAGACCGCCTATGGCGTATCCGTCGGCATCGTATTGCAGCACGTTGCGGGCGGCGCGCTCCCTGAGATCGGGATACGAGCACCCCTGCACGATCGGGAACAGAGCCTGATAATGGCCGTACTTGGGCTGCGTCTGGCGGTAGCGGTCGAAGCAGCGGTCGAGCCACCGCTCGGTCATGGACAGCGACTTGGCCGCATAGTCGCGCGGCGCATCGCCCGGAGGACACTCATCGAACGCCATCATGATGTCGGCGCCTATGGTGCGCTCGGTGTCGATGACGCTCTCGGGCGTGAACAGATGACGCGACCCGTCGATATGCGAGCGGAAGTGGCAGCCCTCCTCTTTGAGTTTGCGGCATGCGGCCAGCGAAAAGACCTGAAAGCCGCCGCTGTCGGTCAGCATCGGGCCGTTCCACGTCGAGAAACGGTGCACGCCTCCGGCGCGCTCGATTATCTCCATGCCGGGACGCAGGTAGAGGTGGTAGGTATTGGCGAGTATTATGTGCGCCTGCGCCTCGCTTTTCAGGTCGCGGTGGAATATCCCCTTCATTGCGGCCGCCGTACCCACGGGCATGAATATCGGCGTAGGCACCGCCCCGTGGTCGGTGTGCAGCACACCCGCACGGGCGCGACTGTCGCAGAGCGTATGTTCGAGTTCGAATTTCATAACTGTAATATAGTGTGCAAAGATACAAATAAGCGAGAGCAAAAGCAAACTTGTTTGCATTTTGCCGAGCGAAAGTATCTTCGGCGCAGTCGAAGTCCGAAAAGTCGAGAGCAGAAACATGCTCGAAAATTATGAATAGCTTGCAGCCTCCTTCCGGAGCGCGCCTTGCGCGCGACAAAGGCCCCTCCCGAGGGAGGGGTTGGGGCGGGGTCATATTTGTATAACGGCGTAAGCCGTAGCAACAGCCGGCGGATTTATACGACGACAGGGCAGCATAAACACACCTTAGCTCCAAATGGTTTTCAAGTCTACCCAAGCCCCACCAAAAGATATTCCCAATGCTTTGCAGCCTCCTCCCGGAGCGCGCACAGCGCGCGACAAAAGCCCCTCCCGAGGGAGGGGTTGGGACGGGGTCATATTTGTATAACGGCGTAAGCCGTAGCAAAGACCAACGGACTTACAAAACACTCGGGTAACTTATACGCTACAAAAAACAAAGCAAGGTTTTCAGCGTATACACGATCCGAGTACTCCGGCGTTTTATAACATCCGCTAAGCTCTACGCTTTTGCCCGTGCCGCCTAAATCGCCGGAGAAACGGACATTATTTCCACTTTTTTTTGGATTTATGAAAAATCGTTGTACCTTTGCACTCCGCATAGTAGCATTTTGCGGAGATTGATATTTGGATAAACAATAAAAAAACGATACAACTATGGCAATGAAAAGAACTTATCAGCCTTCTCGCCGTAAGAGAATCAACAAGCACGGATTCCGTCAGAGAATGGCTACCGCCAACGGCCGCAAGGTATTGGCAGCGCGTCGCGCCAAGGGTCGCAAGAAGCTGACCGTTTCGGACGAGTCGACGTTCAAGTACGCTTAATTCCGCAAAGGCAGGCGCGGGCAGGCAAGCACAGCCGCCCGGGCAGGCTTCGACGGAGATTGAGCCGGTTGCCGCTGCCGGTGCGGAAGGTTGGTCACGACCCCCGGACACTACGGATATCCGTCGCTGCAACGCACGGATGTAGATGCAGATCGGCTTTTGCCGCAACCAAAACGATATAGGAGCATATCTTTCGGATATGCTCTTTTCGTGTTTACAGCATGTGTCGTATTTGCCGCCAGTTACGCGCATAGGCTCCGGATCGCTCTTGTCGAACCGCACCTATGACGGCCGAGATCCGGGCAGGCTCAACGACGCTCCGCCCTACTGCTCGCCGCCGTCGCTTTTTTCCAGACCGAAATATTCGAAACCGCGGCGCATGTGGTCGGGATCGACATCGAGAAGACGGCAGAATGTTTCGAACTCCTCGTCGCTGCGTTCGAGATAGGCGTGGGCGTAGGCCACTATTCGGCGGTCCAGCTCTATGACAGCCCCCTGAATAGTCGGCACCATAACATCGTCGCCCGAGGCCTCGCACTGCTCTATCATACCGTCGATGCGCTCGGCCTCGGCCATGAAGGCGCGTGCGTCCTCCTGGGGCGTGGCAGGCACGACATCGGTGTATGCCACCTCGATAGCCGTCTCGCCGTCGTCCGTCGCACAGCACAGCTCGCCGCATCCTCCCGCCGCTTCGCCCTGCCGGCCGCCGCCCTTAGACCCGCAAGCCAGACACAACGCCGTTGCGGCGAGAGCTCCCAATAGATATATCCTTTTCATAACATGCTTTTTTCTACTTGTCCCGACGGCACAGCCCGATGTCGAGCGCTGCCGAGTCTATACCCGCCGCACGGCAGAACTCCGTAAAGGAGCCGTCGCCGCGATCATAGTATTCGACGGCGGCACGACGCCATGCCGACTCAATCTCGCCGCAACGCCCGGCCAACAGCGCCCCGAGCGAGTCGGCCGCAGCCAGCTTCTCGCGCCGCAGAGCAGCATCGACCGTAGAGAGAGCCTCGCGACGACAGTCGTACAGACGCTCGTAGGCCACTGTAAGCGAGTCGTATACCCTTCTGAATCCGACGGCGCACCCGCTCGGCGTAGGCTCGGCGCCGGCATTCGCGACACCGCCGGCTGCGCTATGCCGGCAGCCCCATGCCGCCAGCACGAGTGCGATGCACGCCGCCGCAGATACAAGACCGCTACTGCGCATCGGAGCACTCGTCGCAGTTATTGGCCGCAGCCTCCGCCGGACACATCTCCGAAGAGGGGACGAATGTCCGTCCACGCTGCAAGCGATAGGCCAAAGTATACAGTATTATCTCGTCCTCGACGGCTTCGCGCTCGCGCGACAACTCCGCTACACGGTTCTCGATGCGCTCCTGCTCGGCCGCATAGCGCTCCAACTGTGCATCGGCATCGTCGTCGTAATAGTCGACCGACTCCAACTTCTCGTCGATCAGGGCACTCTGCTCGCGCAACTCCCCGATGCCGGCATCGATCGCCGCGACACGTCCGGCCAGCTCCCCGACGATGCGGCCGTCCTGGTCGGGCGTGGTCAGCTCCAAGCGCCATGCGCGGTCGATAGCATCCAGAGCGGCATCCAGCTCGGCGCCGAGTGCGGCATCGTGCTCGGCCTGCTCGCGGTTACGCTCGACAGCAAGCGCCGCAGCATCGAGAGCATCGGCCGTAAGAGCCTTGAAACGCTCGGCCGACGCACCGTCTATGCTGCGCCGGTAGGCCAGCTCGTAGTCGCTGGCGAGCCGTTCGAGCTCGCGCAGCTCCGACTCTGTCTCGACCAGATGTGCACGGTCGATGATCTTCTGTGCATCCGCAAGAGGCTTGGTTATCCTGACTCCGCTGCCGCACGAGGCAAGCAGCAGAGACGCTGCCGCAGCTGCGGATATGAGACATCTTGTTTTCATAACATTAAATATTCAATGACTCTTTGCACAACTCCAAAAATTCGGTATACGCCTCGCCGCCCAGCTGCGTGCGATAGGCCTCGCGGTAGTCGTCGAGCTTCGCACGCGCGGCACGGAACTCGTCGTAACTCGCGGCCGCCGCGATTTCGTCGCACAACGCCTCGGCATTGGCTGCCGTCTCGCCCGCCGCGAACTCGTCGAGCACTACGCCCTCGCTGCCGCCGCTGCATGCCGCAGCCACCACGAGCGACGATACGGCCGTTACAAATCTCTTCATAGGCTTTATCTTTTTCTGTGTTATTCGACGTAGAGAACCAGTCCTTTGAGATATTCTCCCTCGGGGTGGTATATGTTGACCGGGTGGTCGGCCGGCTGCGTGAGCTGATGCAGTATGCGCACCCGGCGTCCCGCTATGGCCGCAGCCGAAAATACGGTCGTGCGGAACAGGTCGCGGCTCACGGCCTGCGAGCAGGAGAAGGTAAAGAGTATGCCGCCCGGTCTGATCTGCGACATAGCGCGCGCATTGATTCGCTTATAGCCCTGCAACGCATTGCCCAGCACCTTGTGGTGCTTGGCGAAGGCGGGCGGGTCGAGGATTATCATGTCGTAACGATCGCCGATCGATTTGAGATACTCGACGGCATCGACGGCCAGCGCCGTATGGCGCGCCCCGTCGCCGAAGTTGAGCCTCACGTTCTTCTCGGCCAGCTGCACGGCACGCTCCGACGAGTCGATCGAGCACACCTCGGCCGCACCGCCGGCAAAGGCGTTGACCGAAAATCCGCCCGTATAGCAGAACGTGTTGAGCACGTTGCGGCCGCGGGCATAGCGGCGCACCAGATCGCGGTTGACCCGCTGGTCGAGGAAGAAGCCCGTCTTCTGTCCGTGCTCCCAGTCGACGTTGTACAGCAGACCGTTCTCGCTGACCGTAAGCGGCATCTGCGCAGCACGGCCGCGCAGGTATCCGTCGACGGCGCCCAGATCGGCCTTGAAGGGCAACGTCTGCGAGCTCTTGTCGTAGACGGCCTCGATCCTGCCGTCGTAGCATTCGCATATAGCATCGGCGATGACGCTGCGCGAGCGGTACATGCCCACCGAATGGCACTGCACGACGGCCGTCGTACCGTATATGTCGACGACCAGACCCGGCAGCGAGTCGCCCTCGCCGTGCACCAGACGGTAGCAGTCGGTCGAAGGGTTGTCCGTCAGCGACAGCGCGCGCCGCAGGGCGTATGCCTCGCCGATGCGCCCGCACCACCATGCCCGATCGATCGCAACTCGCTCGAAGGCCAGCACGCGCACGGCGATAGAGCCTATCTGGTAATGGCCGCGTGCGATGAACTCGCCGCGCGAGGTGTATACGTCGACGATCTCTCCCTCGGCGATGCCGTCGCCCGCACACTCGATACGCTCCAACGCGCCCGAAAATATCCACGGGTGGCGCCTGAGCAGCGACTCCTCCTTGCCGCGGCGGAGATATATGCGCGCAATGGCGTCGTCGCGGTCTTCCGTTATATGTCCCATAGGATCGGTTTAATCTTGTTATCCTCTTTTATCATCGCCCCGTCGCTCCAAGCGGCGCAGTATCTCGATACATATCCATGCGTCGACGGCGGCATACATCATCTGCTGAGGGGTCAGCGTCGCGGCCTCCCAGTTGCTCAGCCGCTGCGCCTTGGATACGCGCAGCCCGAGGGTTATGGCCGCCAGCTTGCGCAGGCTCTTCTCCTCGATGCCGCTGCCGGCGGCCAGCTGCTGCAAGTCGACGAAGCCCTGCTCGCGGAACGAGCGCAGCACATGCAGCGAACGCATGTCGCCCGCCACGTCGGCACCGACCTTGACGATGCGCTTCGCAGTAAGGATCTTCAATATGCGGTTGTCGAGACGAATGCGGTTGAGACGGAACAGATAGCATGTCTCGGGTGTCGAAAGCTGCAACAGCGACACCTTGTTGGTCACGCCGGCCTTGAACGAAGGGCGCGTCTCGGTGTCGAAGCCTACGACCGTGCACGAGCTCAGATCGCGGCACGCGGCCTCGATCTTCGACTCGTCGTCGACGACCACTATGCGTCCCGCAAACTCCGCAGTAGGCAGCGCGGCCACTTCGTCGTTCGATATTGTCGGGAGAAATGTCATTCGAGCATAAATTATACGATCCGCAAATTTACTCAATTATCGCGAGTTTTCCTTGCGCGCCGAGCGAAATTTTACCCTCCGAGATCAACTTGTCGACAGCTTCGGCCGCACGGCGGGCGTCGCCGCCCACGGAATCGATCAGCTCACGGACGGGCATCGGCCTGATTTTCAGCAGCGACAGTATCTTCTCAGGCAACTCGCCGCCTCGCTTGCCACGATGTCTGCGGTCGAGACACACGTCGCACACGCCGCACGGGGCAGCATCGTGCTCGCCGAAGTAGCGGCTTATCGCCACACTGCGGCACTCCTCGTCCGACTCGGCATAGCGGAGCATGTTCGAGAAGCGTTCGTGCATCATGTCGTAGCGGCGGCGATAGGTCTCGGGGGCGATATAGAGGTCGGCGGTCGGCAGACGCTCGGTATCGAAGAGTATCATCGGCGAACGCGACGAGGGTATGTAACGTATCACGTGCATGCGCCACAGCGATTTGAGCGTCTCGCGCACGCAGTGCACATCGCAGCCCGCAGCTGCGGCTATGCGGTTGTCGTCGATCGGACGGAACGACGAGAAGACGCCGTTGTAGAGCCGCAGGATCGCCCTCAGCACGGCATCGTAGCGGTCCGAACCCGCATGCAGGCGGTATAGGTCGTCGCGGCCGACGGTAAACATCAGCCGCGCAGGGTTGTCGTCCTCATCCAGCAGCGTCATGTAGCCGTTCTGCTGCAAGAGCTTCAACGCCCCGACCACGCGCCCGGCGTATAACCGCTCGCGGCGGCAGAAGTCGTGGATGTTGAACACGAACGAGGCTCCGCGCCCGTCGCCAACGGCCACTTGCAGATAGTTCGATATACGCTCGTAGACGCGTTTTATATCCTCTATCGGAGGAAACTCCGCCTCGAAGCGCTTGGCGATGCGGTCGGGGTCGTCCGCCGAGCAGAGCAGCACGGCATAGCTGCGGCGGCCGTCGCGGCCTGCGCGGCCGGCCTCCTGATAGTACGCTTCGAGCGAGTCGCACATCGAGTAGTGGACGACGAGCCGCACGTCGGCCTTGTCGATACCCATGCCGAAGGCATTGGTGGCCACCATTACACGCACCTTGCCCGAAGTCCACTCCTCCTGTCGTATCGAGCGCTCCTCGCCCGGCAGACCTCCGTGATAGAAACTCGCGCCGACGCCCTCGGCCGTAAGCTGCGCGCAAAGCTGCTCGACGCCGTCGCGCGTCCGCATATAGACTATGGCCGAGCCGGCGACGCTCGACAGCATGCGCACGAGCTGACCGAACTTGTCCTCGGTGCGCCTGACCACATAAGACAGGTTGGGACGGGCGAAACTGCTGCGCATGATGCGCGGCTCGCCGAAAGAGAGCGAATCCATTATATCGGCCGCGACAGTCTCCGTCGCCGATGCCGTGAGCGCCAGCACGGGCACGCCCGGCAGCAGCCGCCTGATCTCGGCTATGCGGCGGTAGGAGGGTCGGAAGTCGTAGCCCCACTGCGATATGCAGTGCGCCTCGTCGACGGCCAGCAGCGCGACATTCATGCGCTGCAAGCGCAGGCGGAACGTATCCGTGGCCAGACGCTCGGGTGCGATATAGAGAAACTTCACGTCGCCGTAGGCGCAGTTGTCCAGCGCTATGTCGATGCGGCGCGCATCCATGCCCGAATGGACGGCCACGGCGGCTATGCCGCGCGAACGCAGGCGGTCGACCTGATCCTTCATAAGGGCGATGAGCGGCGTGACGACTATGCACAGACCCTGGCCGGCCATCGTCGGCAGCTGGTAGAGCAGCGACTTGCCGCCGCCGGTGGGCATCAGCGCGAGCGTGTCGCACCCCGCCAGCACCGACTCGACGATCTCGCGCTGCATCGGACGGAAAGACTTGTAGCCCCACCACCTCTCCAACACCTGCTCCAAGCGTCCAGCCCCGTTCTCTACGGATTGTTCCATAGGACAAAGATACGTATAAGCCGAGAGAAAAAAGCAAGCTCGCTTGCATTTTTTCCGAGGCGAAGTATCTTCGGCAAAGCCAAAGATACGAATTAGCGAGGGCAAAAGCAAGCTCGCTTGCAATTTGCCGAGCGTGAGTATCTTCGGCAAAGCCAAAGTACGAAAAGTCGAGAGCAGAAACAAGCGTTAGCTTGATTATGCCGAGGCGAAGTATCTTCGACGAAGTCAAAATAGCAAAAGTCGAGAGCAGAGCCGACCCCGCAGTTTTTTGCCATGACGGGAGTAAATATATGAATTTTTGCGGTGTTTGTATTTTTTTAGTATATTTGCGTGACAAATCAGGTATGCGAGCATACGATGAAGATCAGGGAGCAATACAAGGTACGCGAAATGGCCGGCGAGCATGTGGTCATCATGCAGGGGCAGGCGGGCGGAGAGATGACACGCATCGTCTCTCTGAACAGCACCTCGCTCTATCTCTGGCAGTCGCTCTCGGGCAGGGAGTTCGACGCCAAGACTGCGGCACGGCTTCTGGTCGAGCGCTACGACGTCGACGCCCGAAAGGCCTCCGACGACGCGCGACGCTGGATCGATAAGCTCGCCGAGTGCGGCTTGTTGGAGCAGTAACGTTATCGATATGGCAGGATTGAGAAAAATAGCGGCTTCGCTGATGCTCGTCGTCTATATGGCGGCAAGCGGAGGCACTGCGGCCGCATCGCTGCTGTGCGACCACCACTGCCACCACAACCACGCACACCACTCTACCGACTGCATATGCCACGGGCAGGAGTTCGCCGAGCCGTGCTGCGAGCATGTCCACGCACGTCAGGCCGACATCTATATAGAGCTCTCGACTAAGAGCGACAGCCACAATACGGGAATGCAGCTCATGCAGCCCGCATACGGCACGCCCGACGACAACCGGCAATACAGCATCATGCCGCCTGCCGCGGCAAGGCACGTCTACTATCCGGTATCGCCGCCGCCGCTCTTGGCGTCGCACGCATGCCCGGCATCGCTCCGGGCGCCTCCCGCATCGATTTGAGTCGTCGCAGGATGCCCGCATGTGGCCTCCCGCGCATTCTTCGTCCGGCCGCACGCAGAGCCGAACCCGTTCGGGCCGTGCCGAGGCGAAGAAAAGGTCGAAAGAGATTCGACTATTATCTCTTGAATCAATCAGCTGATAACATGAAAACAATAATATCAACCATACTTGCATTATTGCTGTTCCCGCTTGCGGGTATGGCACAAAATATCACAGGCCGCGTCATCGACGCCCAGACGGGCGGCGCACTGCCCGGAGCCTCGATCTCATGGGAGGGCACCACGAGCGGCACGACCAGTCTGGCGGACGGCAGCTTCACGCTCGCACGCAACAGCGCCTCCTCGACGCTTACCATTAAGTTTTTAGGATACACGACGCAGCAGATCGGCGTTGCGGCCGACACCGGCGGCCTCACGGTCGAGATGCAGCCCGACGACGAGGTGGCGATCGACGCCGTAATGATCGAAACGCGCCAGCGGGGCAACTACGCCAAGCAGAGCGGCATAACCCGCAACGAGCAGATCTCGTTCGCCGGACTGTGCAAAATGGCCTGCTGCAATCTGGCCGAGTCGTTCGAGAACTCGGCTTCGGTTACGGTCGGTTACAGCGACGCCATATCGGGCGCGCGCCAGATCAAGATGCTCGGTCTGGCCGGCACCTACACGCAGATACTCGACGAGAACCGCCCCATAATGCAGGGCGCGGGCGCCTCTTACGGTCTGAGCTACACGCCGGGCATGTGGCTCAACTCGATACAGGTATCCAAGGGCGTGGCATCGGTAACGGCGGGTCACGAGGCCATAACCGGACAGATCAACCTCGAACACCGCAAGCCCACCGACGACGAGCGGCTGTTCCTCAACCTCTATTTCGACAGCGAGCTTCGCCCCGAGATCAACCTCTCGACGGCACTGCCCGTCACGCGCGACAAGCGGCTGTCGACGGTCATCCTCGCCCACGGCTCGATGGATACGCGCCGCTACGACCACAACGACGACGGCTTCGTCGACATGCCCAAGGCCAACCAGATCAACGTGGCGAACAAATGGCTGTACCAGACCCAGGGCGGCACGCAGATCCGCTGGGGCTGGAAGGTCGTCGACGAGCAGCGTCTGGGCGGACAGATGAACTACCGCGACTCGATGCGCGACCAGATGCTGCCGAGCGCTACCACCGACACGCCCATATACGGCTCGAAGATACACAACCGCGACATAAACGCCTACATGAAAGTCGGCATACCTATCGGCGCCGAGCAGGCATTCGGCGGCGACGAGGCCGACGCCGTGCAGAACAATCTGGCGATGATCCTCGACTACGACAACTACTCGACCGACTCCTATTTCGGTCTGAATACGGCCGACGTCGTAGAGAATGCCGTGTCGTTCAACCTTATGTATGCCCACTACTTCTCGCTGCGCTCGTCTCTCAACGTGGGCGCATCGGCACACGTGCGCATGCTCGACAACGATTACCGTACCTTCCGCGTGGCCGACAAGACGGTCATGCCCGCATGGTCGCTCACGGGCGAGGGGACGATCTCCGAGCCGGGCGTATATGCCGAATACACCTATTCGATCAAGGATAAGTTCTCGCTGGTGGTGGGCATGCGTGCCGACTACTCGGCCGTCGGCGGCGACTACTACATACACAACGCCAAGGACCGCATGCTGCTCACGCCGCGCTCGCATCTGCGTTGGAGCATCACGCCGCGCACGACGCTGCGCGCCTCGGCAGGCATGGGCTACCGCCGCGTAAACCTCATCACGGACAACATCTGGGTCATGACCACCTCGCGCACGATACGGCTTGCCGACAACCTTCTCAATGGCGGCGACGACATGGAGTCGGCCGTGACATTCGGCGGCAGCCTGTCGCAGACGTTCCGTCTGGCCGAGGACGATCAGGCCACGATCAGCTTCGACTACTTCCGTTCGCACTTCTTCAACACGATGATATTCGATCAGGAGAACGCGTCGAACGAGATACTCGTCTACAACTCCAAAGACAAGTCCTACACGGACAACTATCAGGTCGACTTCAACTGGACGCCCGTGCGCGGACTCGACCTGTTCGCTACGTTCCGCTACACCAACTCGCGCATCACGCTCGACCGCGGCGGCGAGAAGATCGCCGTCGAGCGTCCGCTCACATCGCGATACAAGGGTCTGCTGAACGTGCAGTATGCCGTAGGACGCTGGACCTTCGACGCCACGGCGCAGTACAACGGCCCGATGCGTCTGCCCTCGCTCGACGGCGACCTGCGGCAGGAGCACCTCTCGCCGTCATATCCGATGTTCTATGCGCAGGTAAGCTACCGCGCCAGCAACCTCACGCTCTACGCCGGCTGCGAGAACATCGCCAACTACATGCAGCACGACGCCATACTCGGTGCGTCGGCGCCCTATTCTCCCGGCTTCAACTCGTCGGTGGTATGGGGTCCCCTCATGGGGCGTAAATTCTATATAGGTCTGCGCCTCAACATTTATTAACATTCAATCATAAAGCATATTGTCATGAAAAAGATCATCGTACTCTGCCTCGTGTCCCTGCTGGGCATAGGCATCGCTTCGGCACAGCAGAAAAAGGCCGAGAAAAAGACCGTGACGACGGTATTCGCAACCGACATCGACTGCCCCCACTGCGCAAAGAAGATCGACAACACGATCCCCTACGAGAAGGGCGTCAAAGAGGTCAAGGTCGACGTTCCGACACAGACCGTCACCATTACCTACGATCCCGCCAAGACCGACGACAACGCTCTGGTAAAGGCGCTGGCCAAGCTCAAAATCAAGGCCGAGGTCAAGAAATAGCGTTCCGTACACAGCGAATGCAACGGGGAGGCTCCTTAGCGAAGGAACCTCCCCGTTATCTCTTGCGGCCTGCCGCGTCAGGCTATGCGGAAGTCTCGCAGAGCGTCGTTGAGCGACGTCTTCTTGTCGGTCGACTCCTTTCGGCGTCCTATGATAAGAGCGCACTGCACGCCGTATTCGCCGGCAGGGAAGCGGCGCGTGTAGGTGCCGGAAACGACCACCGAGCGCGGCGGCACATAACCCTTGTACTCGACCGGCTCGCTGCCCGTCACGTCGATTATATGCGTCGACCCGGTAATGACCGTGTTCGACCCGAGCACCGCCTCGCGACATACGTGCGCACCCTCGACCACTATCGAGCGCGAGCCGATGAAGCAGTTGTCCTCGATGATTACCGGCGCGGCCTGCACGGGCTCCAACACCCCGCCGATGCCTACGCCGCCGCTCAGATGCACGCCGCAGCCTATCTGTGCGCACGAACCCACCGTAGCCCACGTATCGACCATGGTGCCCGTGCCGACCCATGCGCCGATATTGACATACGAGGGCATGAGTATCGCCCCCGGAGCGATATAGGCGCCGTAGCGCGCCACGGCCTGCGGCACGACGCGCACGCCGAGACGCTCGTAGTCGTGTTTGAGCTCCATTTTGTCGTACCACTCCAACTCGCCGCCGCGCATGGTGCGCATCGGCTGAATCGGGAAATACATGATTATCGCCTTCTTGACCCACTCGTTGACCTGCCACAGGCTGCGCTCGACGTCGACGGGTTCGGCGCATCGCAGCTCTCCCGCATCGACGGCCGCCACGGTGCGGCGTATCGCCTCGCGCACATCCTCGCCGGCAAGCAGTTCGCGCCGCTCCCACGCCTGCTCGATGATCTGTTTCTCCTGTTCGAACATATTATAGTATCGTTTTAGTCCGTTCAAAGGTAGATAAAATTTCGACGCGGCCGGCCGTTTCGAAGATTTTTCGTAAATTTGTCAGACTATAATACCATTCGAATGAAAGTCTATAAATTCGGCGGCGCCTCGGTCAAGGACGCCGACGGCGTAAGAAACCTGCTCGACATAGTACGCCCCGAGAGCGAGCTGTTCATCATCGTATCGGCCATGGGCAAGACTACGAACGCCTTGGAGCGCGTCTTCGAGGCCATGCAGCGGCACGAGCCCGATACGGCGCTCGAACGCGTGGCCGGGATAAGGGATTATCACAAGCGCATAATCGACGATCTGTACGGCGCGCCGACCAAGATCATGCGTGTCGAGCTGCTCTTCGAGCAGCTGTGCAACACCGTGCGCAACACGATCTACCGCACGGCCGACGCCGAGTTGTGGTACGACACGATAGTGGCTTTCGGCGAGCTGATATCAACCACTATCGTCTCGGAGTATCTCGCCCGCGAGGGGGTCGAGAACTGCTGGATCGACATGCGGCAGACGTTCCTCACGGCGCAGCGCCACAAGGATGCCGACGTCAACCTCGAAGCCACGGCCTACCGCCTCACTCGCGCCATGAAGCAGAGCGAGAAGCGGCTGTTCGTCGGTCAGGGCTTCATAGGCGGCGCACCCGACGGCACCACCGCTACGCTCGGGCGCGAGGGCTCGGACTACTCGGCGGCCGTCGTGGCCTCGGTCATAGATGCCGAGTCGATGACCGTATGGAAGGACGTCGACGGCATCCTCAACGCCGACCCGAAGATATTCCCCGACTCGCGCAAGATCGACCGGCTGAACTATATCGACACGATAGAGCTGGCTTACAGCGGCGCCCAGATAATCCACCCCAAGACCATAAAGCCGTTGCAGAACAAAAACATACCGCTCTACGTGAGGCCATTCCTCGACAAGAGCCGCGCCGGCTCGGTAATCTGCGTCGACGCTCCGCGCGTGGAGGAGCCGATCCTGATCCTCAAACGCGATCAGGTGCTGCTCCGCCTCCACTCGCGCGACCTGTCGTTCGTGCTGGAAGAGAAGTTCGCCACCGTATTCTCGACATTCGAGAATTACCGCATAAAGACCAACCTGATACACAATTCGGCTATCAACCTCTATATGTGCGTCGATTCGTCGTGGCATATCGACGAGGCTGTCGGCGAGCTGCGCGGCGAGGGCTTCGACGTAGACAAGACCGAGGGCATCGAGCTGTTGACCATACGATCCTACACCGACGAGCTATACCGCCGCTACGCCTTCTCGGACGACATACTCATCAAACAGACCACGCCCCACTCGCTGCGTCTCGTAAGAAAATCGCGCTGACCGCCCGCGGCGAACACGAACGTCGGACTTGCAAGACGCCCGGCCAATCGTATGTACGCTCCTGCGCCCTATCCGGTTAAACACCATTTGTCTGCGGGTTCCAATCGGAGCGCGCCCAGCGCGCGACAGCAAATCTCCCTCCCGAGGAGGGAGATTTAGAGGGAGGGTATAATCTGTATAACGGCGCAAGCCGTAACTAAGACCAGCAGAATTGCAAGACGCCCGGGCAGCACATACATCGACCCGAGCCCAATACAAACTATCCCCACGGCTTTCCGATCTCCACCCGGAGCGCGCACAGCGCGCGACTGCAAGTCTCCCTCCAAGGAGGGAGATTTAGAGGGAGGGTATAATCTGTATAACGGCGTAAGCCGTAACAACGACCAACGGATTTATACAACGGCGGAGTAACGTATACACGATCCGGAGTGTGAGGAGGTTCTCTTCCATAACGGCGCAAGCCGTAACTACGGCCGTCCGGTATGCAAAGCATTCGGGAAGCATATACATCGGCAGATTTGCAAAACACTCGGTCTGCGTAACCACGCTGCCAAGATCCGCAAAGTCTCCTACTCCCCCTCCCTGAGGGAGGGGTTAGGGGTGGGGTAATAATTGTACAACGGCGAAGCCGTAACTACAACCGACGGACTTGCAGAACATCCGGACGACGTATACACGTGCAGCGCATACACACCCTAATAATTACCGGCTTCGCTACTCGCTTCGTACTGTTTTATCCGATTATCGGGGCGATAGCCGTCCGCCGAGGCGGCAAGGCGTTCGAGCAGCAGATCGCGCACGGGAATACCGGTATTCCTCATATCGACGACGCCTTTCAACCCCTCGTAATTGTCGACATACTCCTCGGCGACATAGTTGCACATCGCCACGCGATACTTGCGGCCGTCGTCGAGCGTCGGGAATACCACCCGCTCCGCATCGCCACCCGGCAGCGTGTCGATCCTGTACGGCACGTCGGAGCGCAGATACACATAGTGCGACTCCTTATCCTTGCCGCCGTCGGCGCCCTGCGAGTTGTATTTGGTCTTCACGAGGCACTCCAACTCAGAGCGCGTCATCTCGCCGATAAAGACCGTCGAGCGGAATATATCCGAGTCGTAGATCAGCCAGCGCGGAATATCCCCCGCGGGGATGCCGCCTATGCGCACACCGCCGAAGTGATAAACGGTTACCTCGGGGCGGAATCCGTCGTAGTCGTGGCCGGCAAGCGCCTCGACGAAAAGGTTGGCCACACCGTCCTTCGTCGCCTCGTATTCGGCGCGTCCCACCGTATCGAACATCTCGGGCATGGCGGCGCGAATACGCTCGACGGCCTCGACATACTCGGGATCGGGTTCGAATTCCGACACCGGCAGCTGCTCGTAGTCGACCGATACGATACGCCCGCCGCGTACCGTAAGATCGGCCACCGTAACATATTTGAGCGACTTGGCGTTCTGAGAGATATGTATGCCGCCGACATCCGTGGCGCGGCGGTCGTGGCTGTGCCCCGAGGCGATCCAGCGGCACGAGGGCGACGACAGCGCCAGCAGCGAGTCGGTCTTGTTGCCCATGTGCGAGAGCAGCACGACGAAATCGTTGTCGCGGGCAAGGCTGTCGACGACGCGTGCGGCCGTCTCGCGCGCCGGCGAGAACTTCGCGCCGCGGAACGCAGCGCTCTTGCCTGCGGGGGTAATGCGGCCGTCGTTTATCATCTCGGTGTCGACGACGCCCGCGAATGCTATCTTCACGCCCCCGCGTTCGAAGACGCATCCGGCGGAGAGCTTCCCGAAGCGCGCCGCATCGTCGGCCGCGAGGTTGGCGCAGACTATTTCGAAGTCGTAAAGATCGAACAAGTCGGCCAAATGCTCCATGCCATGGTCGAACTCGTGGTTGCCCAGCGTCGCCGCGTCGTAACCCAGCCTATTCATCAGCGAGACGATCGACGCGCCCGGCATCGGAGCGTCGTCGACGAAGGTATGTCCCGAGCAGCGGTCGCCCGAATCGACCAGCAGCACGTCGCCTTTGGCACGATATTGCTTTACCAGCGAAGCCAGACGGGGAACATTATCCAGAGCGGAGTGAATATCGTTGGTGGTTACGATATATATGTGCTGCCCGTCGGCGGCCGGGCACGAGTCCGAACGGCGCCACTGAGCCGCAGCAAGCGAAAGCGCGCAGGCGACGACTACGAATAAAAGTTTTCTCATAATAATTCGATGTTGTTTCGCTCAAAAATACAAAAATTTATTATCTTTACACACTGTTTGAGTTAAATTTTATGGGAGACAAAATCAAGGTCGTCTGTGTCAACGACTCCTCCGTAAAGGAGGTCGCAATGGGTACGTCGCTCGCCGAGATATCGCTCACGGTCGGCCGACAGACCGCCCGTCCCTATCTGGCGGCATATGTCAACAACCGCTTCAAGGAGCTTCACTACAAGATATATACGCCCGTCACGGTCGAGTTCATCGACATCTCCCACTTCGAGGGCTACCGCGTCTACCAGCGCACCATATCGTTCATCCTGCAAAAGGCCGTGGGCGACATCTGGCACGAGAGACGCAAACTCCATATAAGACATACGCTCGGCAGCGGCTTCTACTGCGAGTTCGACGACAGCGACGAGCTGTCGCAAACCCAGTTGGAGAGCATCGAGCGGCGCATGCGCAGCATCGTGGAGGAGGATATACCGATCATCCGCTCGCGCTGCCTTACCGCGGAGCTGCGGCAGGAGTACGAGCGCTTCGGCTTCGACGACCGCATAGCGCTGCTCGACACGCGTCCGCGGCTGTACAGCACCGTACACCGCATGGGCGACACGGTGGGTTACTTCTACGGCTCGCTCGCGCCCTCGACGGGCTACATACGCTCGTTCGCCCTGACACGCTACTACAACGGCTTTTACGTGGCTCTGCCGCGGCACGACGACCCCGACGACGTATCCTCGTCGGTGCAGCTCGACAAGATGTTCGACATATTCCACGAGTACCAGATGTGGATCGACATAATGGGCGTGCCGACCGTGGGCGAGCTCAACGGCAAGATCCTCGCGGGCGACGGCAGCGAGCTGATAAAGATCGCCGAGGCGTTCCACGAGAACAAGATAGCAGCCATAGCGGCCTCGATACAGCAGGCCAATTCGTCGCAGGGCACGCGCATGGTGCTGATCTCCGGCCCCTCGTCGAGCGGCAAGACGACCTTCTCGAAGCGGCTGGGCATACAGCTCAGAATACTCGGGCTCGATCCTGTGCTCATATCGCTCGACGACTACTTCGTCGAACGCGACAAGACGCCGCGCGACGCGAGCGGAGAGTACGACTTCGAGGCGTTGGAGGCGATCGACCTCGAAACGCTCAACGACCACCTCGCACGTCTGTTCGACGGCCGGAGCGTCGAGATCCCGCGCTACGACTTCATATCGGGCAAGCGGCAGTGGCACGACAAGCCGCTGGCGCTCAACGACCGCTCGATACTCATAATGGAGGGCATACACGGCCTGAACCCGCGGCTTACGCCGTCGATACCCGATGCCGCCAAATTCAAGATATACATATCGTGCTTCACATCGGTGGCCATGGACAACTACTCGCGCATATCGACCACTGACAACCGCCTGCTGCGCCGTCTGATACGCGACAACTCGACGCGCGGCTACAAGGCGCTGCCCACCTTGCAGCGCTGGCCCAGCGTGCGGCGGGGCGAGGAGCGCCACATATTCCCCTATCAGGAGAATGCCGACGTGATGTTCAACTCGTCGCTCTTCTATGAAATATCGGTGCTGCGCGCCAAGGCCGAACCCATATTGCGCGAGGTGCCCGACACCGATCCCGAGTACGCCGAGGCACGCCGGCTGTTGAAGTTCCTCGACAACTTCATCCCGGTCGAACCCGACGAGATACCGCCCACGTCGCTTCTGAGGGAGTTCATCGGCGGCAGCTCGTTCAAATACTGAATCACAACAAAACCCGAATAAACCTATGGAAAACTTTGACAGGTTCGTCGACCGTCACACCGGTCTGAACAATCCCGACGATCTTCGTTCGATGCTCTCGACAATCGGAGTCGATTCCGTCGAGGAGCTCATCTCTCAGGTCATCCCCCAGTCGATCCGACTCAAACAGCCGCTGCGTCTGCCAGAGCCGATGACCGAATGGGAGTACGCCCAGCATATAGCCGCCATAGCCGCCAAGAACCGCCGCCTGCGCTCGTTCATCGGCATGGGCTACTATCCTACGGCCGTGCCGGCCGTCGTCTCGCGCAACGTCTTCGAGAACCCGGCATGGTATACATCCTACACGCCCTATCAGGCCGAGATATCGCAGGGACGCTTGGAGGCGCTTCTCAACTTCCAGACAGCCATACTCTCGCTCACGGGCATGGAGGTGGCCAACTGCTCGCTTCTGGACGAGGCTACGGCCGCAGCCGAGGCCATGCTGATGATGTTCGCCCTGCGCTCGCGTCAGGCCGTCAAGGAGGGTCGCAACCAGCTCTTCGTCGACCGTAACATATATCCCCAGACATTCGACGTGCTGCTTACGCGCAGCGAGCCGTTCGGCATCGAGATTATCCGCGACGACTACTCGACATATGCCTTCACGGGCAAGGAGTTCGGCGCCATAGTGCAGTACCCGGCAGCCGACGGCGAGGTGCGCGACTACGGCGCATTCGCCGAGGCGGCGCACACCGCCGGAGCGACCGTCACGGCCGTGGCCGACCTGCTGTCGCTCGCGCTGCTGAAATCGCCCGCCGAGTGGGGCGCCGACATAGCCGTCGGCACATCGCAGCGTCTGGGATGCCCTATGGGCTTCGGAGGCCCGAGCGCCGGCTACATGGCCACGCGCGATAGCTATAAGCGCCAGATGCCCGGCCGCATCATTGGCGTGTCGGTCGACCGTCTGGGCAACAGGGCTCTGCGCATGTCGTTGCAGATGCGCGAACAGCATATCAAGCGCGAGAAGGCCACATCGAACATCTGCACCGCGCAGGCTCTCATGGCATCGATGGCGGGCTTCTACTGCGTCTACAACGGCGCCGAGGGTCTGCGCCGCGCCGCCATGACGGCACACACGGCAGCCCTGACCGCAGCCGAGGCGTTGCGGGGCATGGGATACGAGGTAACGACCAAGGCCGTATTCGATACGATCGAGGTCGAGGCCGAGGCCGCTGTGATACAGAGCATAGCCCTGTCTCGCGGCGTCAACTTCCACTACCCCTCGGACGAGCGCGTACACATCTCGTTCGACGAGCTTACCACCGACGACGACCTGCAAACCGTAGCCGATATATTCGCCGAGGCGGCAGGCCGCAAACCCAAGAGCATCAAGCGCACGCAGCAGGCTGCGATCGCCGAGTCTCTGGTGCGCCGCTCGGAGATCCTCACCGAGAGCGTCTTCCGCTCGTACCGCACCGAGACGGAGATGATGCGTTATATCAAGCGTCTCGAAATGCGCGACATCTCGCTCATGAACTCCATGATATCGCTCGGCTCGTGCACCATGAAGCTCAACGCCGCAGCGCTGATGCAGCCGCTGTCGCTGGCGGGCTTTCAGGATATGCACCCGCTCGTGCCGGCCGACCAGGCCGAGGGCTACCGCGAGCTGATAGCCTCGTTGGAGGGTTATCTGGCCACCATTACCGGCTTCGCGGGCTGCACGCTGATGCCCAACTCGGGCGCCGCAGGCGAGTACACCGGCCTTATGATAATCCGCGCATGGCACCAGAGCCGCGGCCAGGGCTACCGCAACGTGATCCTGATCCCGGCATCGGCGCACGGCACCAACCCCGCCTCGGCGGCCATGGCCGGCATGAAGATCGTCACGGTCGCCTGCGACGTCAACGGCAACATCGACGTCGACGACCTGAAAGCCAAGGCCGAGGAGTACGGTTCGGAGCTGTGCGGCCTTATGGTAACCTATCCCTCGACGCACGGCGTGTTCGAGAGCCGCATACGCGACATCGTCGACGCCGTACACGACGCCGGAGGACAGGTATACATGGACGGCGCCAACATGAACGCACAGGTCGGTCTTACCAACCCCGGCTATATCGGAGCCGACGTATGCCACCTTAACCTGCACAAGACCTTCGCCATGCCCCACGGCGGCGGCGGTCCGGGCGTGGGTCCGGTCTGCGTCGCGGAGCATCTGGTCAAGTTCCTGCCGTCGCACCCGATCGTCGAGACCGGAGGCGAGGAGGGCATCACGGCCGTCTCGGCGTCGCCGTGGGGCTCGGCCATGCTGCTGCCCATAACCTACGGCTACATACGCATGCTCGGCGAGGAGGGTCTGCGCCGCTCGACCGAGATGGCCATAGTCAACGCCAACTATATGTCGACGGCCCTCAAAGACGAGTTCCGCACCTACTACTCGGGCGAGACCGGACGCGTGGGTCACGAGATGATCCTCGATCTGACGATGTTCAAGCACGACTATAACATCGACTGCGGCGACATCGCCCACCGCCTTATGGACTACGGCTTCCATGCGCCCACGCTCTCGTTCCCCGTACACGAGACGCTCATGGTCGAGCCCACCGAGAGCGAATCGAAGGCCGAAATGGACCGCTTCATCGAGTCGCTCGTAGCCATAAAGCGCGAGTGCGAGGCCGCAGCCGCCTCGGGCGAGGCCGACAACGTCGTGGTCAACGCGCCGCACACCTCGGTGGAGCTGGCCGGCGAGTGGCCGCACCACTACTCGCGCCGTCAGGCCGCATTCCCCTTGGAGTGGATCGCCGCGGCGAAGTTCTTCCCCTACGTCTCGAAGATCGACAACGGCTACGGCGACCGCAATCTGGTATGTCGCTGCACCGAGTAACGGTCGACGCGATAAAATACTCAGGACAGGTGCGGGGAGCGAGACGCTTCCCGCACGGTCCGAACCGGGCGCCGGCAGCCGCAATGCTTCGCCTGGCGGCACGACGGCCGGAAACGAATTGTAATAACACTTAAATCGTATTCAATGAAAGTAGAAGCGAACAAGATGGTTGCGGTAGACTACCGCCTTACCGTCAACGGCAAGATAGCCGATCAGTCTCAACCGGGCAAACCCCTCGAATTTATCTGCGGCACGGGCATGCTGCTGCCCAAGTTCGAAGCCGCCATAATGGGCAAGGAGCCGGGCGAGAAGGTGGCCTTCACGCTCGAACCCAAGGACGGCTACGGCGAGACCATAGCCGAGGCGGTGGTCGAGCTCCCCAAGACCGTATTCATGATGGACGGCAAGGTCGCCGAGGAGATACTCTTCGTCGGCAGCCAGATCCCGATGAGCGACGCTCAGGGCAACCACATGATGGGTCTTGTCAAGGAGGTCAAGGACGAGAGCGTGGTAATGGACTTCAACCACCCCATGGCGGGCAAGACGCTCGATTTCGAGGTGGAGGTAGTCTCGGTGCGCGACGTGACGCCCGAGGATCTCGCCGCCAAGGGCGGCTGCGGTTGCGGATGCCACGACTGCGACGGAGGTTGCGACGGCGAGCACGAGTGCAATGGAGAGCACGAGTGCCACGGCGAGCATGACCACGGCTGCGACTGCGGTTGCGGAAAGTAATCGGCAGACGATATGTTTCGAGCGGCAAAGGCGCAGGCTTTTGTCGCTTTTCCGTATAGATAGGCCATGTCGATCTGCATATCACAGATACTCGCTACGCTCGGCAGCCGGCAGACCGTCTGCCGCACGCTGCCCCGCCCCACCGTGTGCCACGACGCCGACGGCCGCACGGCTATCCGACCGGGCAATAACGCCGTCGTGGTCAGAGTGCGTCTTGCCGGCGACGGGCGCATCTACGCCATGAAGTGCTACACGCGCCCCAAGAAGCGGCTGGCCGCCATTTACGGCGAGAGCTATCTGCCAGCGGAGTTGTTCGTCTACGACATATCGGGACACGGCTGCTGGATAGACATAGTCCTTGCCGAGTGGATCGAGGGGCGCACGCTCGACGAGGCGATGAGGGATGCCGCCGCCGACCGTATGGCGCTCTCGCGCCTTAGCCGCGACTTCGATTCGCTGGCGCTCGGGCTGCTGGCCTCGGAGCGCGCCCACGGCGATCTGAAACCCGAGAACATCGTCTGCTCGTCCCGTGGCATGACGCCGGTAGACTGGGATGCGGCCTATCTGCCCGAGTATGCGGGCTGCCGTGCCGTCGAAACGGGGACGCCCGACTATCAGCACCCCTCGCGCACGGCCGACATGTACGACAAGCGGATCGACGACTACCCCGCCGCACTCATCTCGACTATGCTCGCCCTCGCGGCAGCCGATCCTGCCGCAGCTGCCCAGATGACCGACGGCGAGGGGCGCATGTTCTCGCCGGCTCTGGCCGTCGCGGGGCGCGACCCGAAGCTGCACCGGGCAGAGCATATCCTCGCCCGCAGCGGCGACGCCGCACATTACCGCATAGCGCGCCTGCTCTCGTCGCCCACGGCCTCGCTGCCCGAACTGGCTCAGCTGTTAAGTATCGCACTTGGCGAACCCGCCGACCCCGCCCGAGGCTTCGACGGCGCAACGCTCGAACACGGCCGCTTCGGCTGGGGCTACATGCGCCGCGGAGAGTGGGTCGTACCACCGCTATACGACAGCGGCTTCGAGCCTACGGAGGGCACGGCGCTCGTCGAGCTGGGCGGCTGCCGGCACTTCATCTCCTGCACCGGCAGATCGCTTATGGAGTGCTCGCGCTTCGACAGCATAAAACCGCTCAGCGGCGGTCGCGCCCGTGCCGAATCGGGCGGCCGGCGCTGCACGGTGACGCTCGACGGAGATGTGGAGTACGAGTTTTGAATATTGGCGAAAAAGTACTATTTTTGCACGATAACAAGCCATATCGCAAACATCTCGACCGATGCAAAAACTAAGACATACGACACCCGCCGAAATAGCGGCGATGACGGCGACCGGAACCACGGCCGACGACTGGAACGAAATTCTCGTCGCCGAGGACTTCTCGCCGTCGCAGGTGGCATGCTGCCGCTTCGAGGGCAGGGTCGAGATCGGCTCCCGCGCACGAGTGGTTAACTCCACCCTGTCGCGCTACCGCATAGCCTCCGATGCCGTCGTCGAGTCGGTCGGACGCATGGAGTGCCGCCGGCGCAGTACGTTCGGCAATGCGGTGCGCGTAGCCGCGATCAATGAAAACGGAGGGCGCGCCGTGGCCATGTTCGATACGATGAGCGCCCAGACGGCATACATAGCCGCCGTATACCGCCACCGCCCCGATGCCGTGCAGGCGATCGAACGTCTGGTCGACCGATACGCCGAGAGCCGTGCCGACGACATGGGCTCGGTGGACGAGGGGGCACGCATCTCCAACGTAAAATTCATCCGCGAGGTGCGCATAGGCCGCGGCGCTGTGATCGAGGGGGCGTCGAGTCTCGAATGCGGAACCGTAGCGGCCGGGGCATACGTCGGCGTCGACGTCAAGGCCTCGGAGTTCATCTTCGACGAGCATTCGCACGTAGGCGGCGGCGCCGTCGTCGAGCGCTGCTTCGTGGGCGAGGCCTGCACGCTCGACAAGGGCTTCACGGCCGTCGACTCGCTCTTCTTCGCCGGCTCGCACTGCGAGAACGGCGAGGCCGCCTCGATCTTCGCCGGACCGTACACCGTCTCGCACCACAAGTCGTCGCTGCTTATCGCGGGCATGTTCTCCTTCTTCAACGCCGGCAGCGGCTCCAACCAGTCGAACCACCTGTTCAAGAGCGGAGCCGTACACCAGTCGATACATCCGCGCGGCTGCAAGTTCGGCAGCGGCGCCTATATAATGTCGCCCGCTATCGAGGGTGCCTTTACCGTCGTCATAGGCCGACACTCGCACCACCACGACACGCACGAGATGCCCTTCTCGTATCTTATCGAGAGCGACGGAGGTTCGATGCTGATGCCGGCGATGAACCTTACCAGCTACGGCACCGTGCGCGACATAGAGAAATGGTGCAAGAGAGACCGTCGCACGCTCCGCCGCGACAGGATAGACTTCGACGAGTTCAACCCCTTTCTTACGGGCATGATGGTGCGCGGCGTCGACCGCCTCAACTCGTTACGCGACGGCGACCCCAAGGCCGACATATACCGCTACAACCGCACCACGATCAAGTCGACGATGCTCGTCCGCGGCATAAAGCTCTACAACCGCGCCATAGCCGCCTCGATAGGACGCATGCTCGACAACGCCGTTCCGAGTCCGGACAACACCGGCGCCGACGAGTGGATCGATGCTGCGGGACAGTACATCACGCGGGGCACGGCCGATAGGCTTCTCGACGATCTCGAAGCGGGACGCATAACGTCGTTGGAGCAGATCGACGAGCGTCTGCAAGCCTTCGCCGACAACTACCGCAGCTACGCCTGCGACTATGCGCTGGCGCTTCTGAGCTCGCTGCTGGGGCACCGGCCCACGCCCGAGGAGATAGCCGATACGGTATCCTCGTCGGAGAACATCATCCGTTCGATGCGCGAGCAGACCGACGCCGACCTCAGACGCGACTGCGGCGAGGAGATGTCGATAGGCTACGGCTACGACTACCGCGACGACGAGGTACGTCGCGCCGATTATAAAAACGTCCGCGGACTCTGACCCTCTCCACGATGTACAGCCAGCCCATAACCCACCTCCACCGCACGGCATTCGTTCTGGCAATCGACTGCTCGGGTTCGATGCGCGAGCGTATCGTCTTCAACGGCATGCCCATGTCCAAGGCCGAGGCCGTCGCGCTGGTTACCGACTATACGATAGACGAGCTCATAGAGCGGGCGCGCCGGGGCGGCGTCTGCCGCAACTACTACGACATAGCCGTGGTCGGATACTCGGGCGACGGGGTAAGATCCATGCTGCCTGCGCCGCACGAGGACTTCGCCGTGGCGGTCGATGCCCTGAGCCGCGCCATGCCGCCTCTCAGACGCATGGAGTTCGACCAGAGGCTGCCCGACGGCAGCCACGCCATAGTCGGCTTCGACCTGCACCGCTGGATAGAGCCGGCGGCCGGCGGACTGACCCCGATGTACGAGGCTCTGCTTACCGTGCGCGACATAGTGGACGAGTGGTGCTCGCGAGCAGAGAACGCAGAGAGCTTCCCGCCCGTCGTATTCAACATCACTGACGGCGAAAGCAGCGACGGCGACTACGACGACCTGTGCGACATGGCCTCGCAGATACGCCGCACCGGCACCGCCGACGGAGAGACGCTGCTGATAAACATACACCTTTCGACCGACTCCTCGCGACGCAGCATACTGTTTCCGTCGAGCCGGAGCGAGTGCGGCGAGGATCGCTATTCGCAACTCCTCTACGATATGTCGAGCACGATGCCCGAGCCCTTCGTCGAGGGGATACGCTCTCTTACGGGCGCCCTCGGCATGCCGCCCATGCGCGGCATGGCATACAACGCCACGGCGGCACAGCTCCTGTCTGTCCTGGATATAGGCTCGCGAAGCGTAAACAATATATACTGAAAGCAATGAAGCTCTGCACGATAGTCGACTTCCGACGCGCCGTCCTCAACCCCGCCCAATGGCTCGGGCAGCTCTCCGACGCCCGCATGGCGGATGATGCCGCGATATGCCGTTCGACGCTCACGGCCGACTGCCGCATGTCGTGGCGCGGGAGGGAGTGGCTGCTGAGCGCCCCGATATCGCTGCACGCCATAGAGCGTGCCGAGCGCGCGGCCGCCGTCTTGCGGTCGCTGCCGGGCGAGAGCATGGCCTCGTACCGCATACTGCGCGACGAGATACTCGTCGATGCCGCCACGGGCAGCCGCTGCGACGCCATAGCCGAGCTTCTGCCCTCCGCGACCCGGCTCTCGGAGGCCGTCGCAGGCTTAGACGCCGACCGGCTGCAAGCCGCACTCGACGATCTGGCACAAAGGCTCCGGCGCGCCGACATAAGCCACAACAACCTCAACGCAGACAATATCGTCATATCGGACGACGGCATCATGCACGCCATAAGACCGCACTACGCCACACGCGGGGCGGGCGGCGACGATAAGGCGCTGGCCGAGATAGGCAGATACATCTCAAACAATGCCCTGCCGCCATGCACCTGCCTCAGCGATACGACGCGCGCATACGCCGCCGGAGCCGCGGACAAAGGCAGCCGCGACCGCATAGGCAATATGTTCGAGGAGCGTGCGCGCATCTTTCGCGACGGTGCCTACGGCTTCGTCGACGCATGCGGCCGCACGGTAATAGAGCCCGAGTACTTCTGGGCGGACGACTTCCGCGAGGGGCGCGCCGCGGTGCAGCGGTTCGACGGGCTAATGGGGCTGATCGACAAAACGGGACGCGAGATAATCCCCGCACAGTACGACATAGTGGAGTACGACGTGCAAAGCGGCCGCTCGTGGGTAGCCCGGGGCAGCCGTTGGGCACGCTTCGACTACTCGGGCGCGCAGCTCGACCCGTGGCGCGAACGCGAACAATGCGACATAGAACTGTAACCGATGCGCCGAGCCGAGGGGCGGCCGAAACGGCTGCCAGCGGCAAAGAGCATAACAGAACCGAGAATATTAACTCAAAAAATAAAACGACTATGGAACACATCAGATGTCTTATCGTCGGCAGCGGCCCTGCGGGCTTCACGGCTGCCATATACGCCTCACGCGCAAATCTCTCGCCCGTACTCTACGAGGGTATCGAGCCGGGAGGACAGCTTACCACGACCACCCAGATCGAGAACTTCCCGGGTTATCCCGAGGGTGTCGACGGCACGCAGATGATGGACGACCTGCGCCGTCAGGCACAGCGCTTCGGCGCCAACATACGCCGCGGCATCGTTACCGAGGTCGATCTGAGCAGTCGTCCGTTCCGCGTCAGGATCGACGGCGAGCACGAGATCGAGGCCGAGGCGATGATCGTCGCCACGGGAGCCTCGGCACGCTACCTCGGACTCGAATCCGAGAGCCGTTTCCGCGGCATGGGCGTGAGCGCATGCGCCACGTGCGACGGCTTCTTCTACCGCCGTCAGGATGTCGCCGTGGTCGGCGGCGGCGACACGGCATGCGAGGAGGCCACCTATCTGGCATCGCTCTGCCGCAAGGTATACATGATCGTTCGCAAGCCCTATCTGCGCGCCTCGAAGGCGATGCAGGAGCGCGTCTTCTCGACCTCCAACATCGAGGTTCTGTTCGAGCAGAACACGGCCGAGGTGCTCGGCGACGAGAACGGCGTGACGGGAGCACGACTCCGCCACAGCGCCACGGGCGAGGAGCGCACGATCGACATCACGGGCTTCTTCCTGGCCATAGGACACCACCCCAACACCGACGTTTTCAAGGGTCAGCTCGCGCTCGATGCCGAGGGCTATATCAAGGTCGAGGGCGCGACGTCGAAGACCAGCGTCGAGGGCGTATTCGCCGCTGGCGATGTGAAGGATCCGTCGTACCGTCAGGCCGTGACGGCTGCCGGTTCGGGCTGCGTGGCAGCACTCGACTGCGAGAGATTCCTGCTCGCGCAATAGAAACGGAGAAACCTATAATATAAACCCATAATATTATGAAGCGCTTTTTTACGGCAATGACGGCCGCCGTGCTGCTTACGGCGTGCGGCGCGTCGGTATCCTACATCGGCAAATCGTATCCGGCGGTGGATGCTATCGATCTGTGGTTCGACTGGAAAGACGTGCCCTGCGACTACACGACCATGGGGCATATCGACGCCTCGCCGGGGTTCATGGGTACGGTCGAGGATGCTCAGGCGGCGATCGAGCAGCGGGCGCGCGAGGTCGGTGCCGATGCGGTGGTCTTCGAGGGAATAAGACGCGACGTCTCCGACCCCGTATACAAGACCACCGAAGAGAGCAAAGAGGGCATCGACGGTTCGATCACACGCACGTCGACCACACGCAAGGAGCAGACCATATCGCATACGCTCATGGCGACATTCATAAAATACAAACGTTGACGGATTGGGCTTTTCGGTTACCATACTCGGCAACGCCTCGGCCAAGCCTACGGCGGGCAGCCACCCGTCGTCGCAGGTGGTCGATTTCGACGAACAGTACTATCTGATCGACGCGGGCGAGGGTGCGCAGCAGCAGCTGGCGCGCTACGGGGTCAACCCGCTGCGCCTGCGCGGCGTGTTCATCTCGCACCTGCACGGCGACCACGTATACGGGCTCTTTCCGCTCATCGCCACACTCGGGCTGTACGGCAAGCGCACGCCGCTCGACGTATACGCCCCGGCGCCCATGGGCGAGATATTGGAGTGCCACGCGCGTTACTTCGCCCCCGACCTGCCCTACGAAGTGGTATGGCACCGCGTCGATACGACGAGGCACGAGCTGCTGTTCGAGAACCGCAGGCTCGAAGTATGGAGCATACCGCTGCGCCACCGCGTGCCGGCCTCAGGCTATCTGTTCCGCGAGAAGCCGCCCGAGCTCAACGTCGACAAGTTCAAGATAGCGAAATACGGGCTCGGCATAACGGATATCGTCGCGGCCAAGCGCGGCGAGGATATACTCCTGCCCTCGGGACAGACGATACCCAATGCCGAGCTGACATACCGGCCGCACCGGCCGCGCTCGTATGTCTATCTGTCGGACACCAACTACTCCGCGCGCGCGGCCAAGCTGGCGCACGGGGTCGACCTGATGTATCACGAGACGACATACGCCGCCGCCCAGCGCCGCGAGGCGCACGACAGGGGACATTCGACCACCGTCGAGGCGGCACGCGCAGCGCTCGCGGCCGAGGCCGGCAGACTTATCATCGGTCACTTCTCGTCGCGCTACAAGGATCGCATGCAGCTGTTGGAGGAGTGCCGCGAGTTGTTTCCGCGCACCGGGATAGCCGCCGAGGGAGAGACGTTTCAAATAGAGAAGACAAAATGACGAAAGCCGAAATACAGGCCGTGCGCCTGCTCGCCGACAAGCGCGAGAGGGATGCGAGGGGATTGTTCGTCGCCGAGGGCGCGAAACTCGTTGGCGAGCTGCGCGCCTCGCCCATGCGCATACGGCATCTCTACGCCGTGGCAGCCAACCCGCAATTCCCCGAGGCCGAGATCGTCCCGGCAAAGGATATGGAGCGCATGTCGATGCTCAAAACGGCATCCGACGTGCTGGCCGTGGTCGAGAAGCCGCAGGTGCGGCTCGATACCGCGGCTCTTGCCGACTCGCTCACGCTCGTACTCGACGGCGTGCAGAACCCCGGCAACCTCGGCACGATAATACGTCTGGCCGACTGGTGGGGCATCCGCAACGTGGTCTGCTCTCAGGATTGCGCCGACTGCTTCAACCCCAAGGTCGTGCAGGCGACGATGGGCGCCATAATCCGCGTGGCGGTGCACTACACCGATATCGTCGGGGTGCTCTCCGATGCCCGCACCGGAGGCATTCCCGTCTACGGGACATTCCTCGACGGCGAAGACATATACACCTCTGCGCTGAGCCGCAACGGCATCATCGTCATGGGCAACGAGGGTCGCGGCATAAGCGACGCATGCGCCGCCCGCGTCTCGCAACGGCTCTTCATACCGCCCTACCCCGCCGACCGCCGCGGCTCGGAGTCGCTCAACGTAGCCGTCGCCACGGCCGTCATCTGCTCGGAGTTCCGCAGGCGATAGTCAGCTCCGGCGAGGCTGCCCGTTTTAGGGCGAAACGCAACCGCCCGCCCGGGCGAGCAAACCAGCGCAAAGCGGCATGCACGACGATCATTCTGACGGATGTCGTTTGCACGCGACGGCAGACAGGCAAAATGACAGCGGGGCTGTCCGGCATTATCTCGGACAGCCCCGCTGCGCGTCCGCCGCTTTCACGTGCAAGCGCCACGGCGGTTTGCGATATGTGCACCCGTCCCGCAGTCTGAGGCATGCGGTCTGCAAACAGCGTACAACGAGCGATGTCGGTCGGACAGCTTCACGCTATCGAAAGCAGCGGCCGTCGAGCGAGCCGCAGAAATAGTAGCCCCCGCCGGCATACGCTCCGGCGGGGGTTAGATTCTGAATACAGTACTTGCCATAGAGCCCCGTAATCGTAAAAACGTTATTCGGCCGACCGTAGCTCGGGACACGCCGTTGCCGGACACCCGTTACATCACGACCGCATGGCCGTGCTCGGCTTCGGCTTGCATGGCCTCCTCGTAGGTGCGGTGTACAGTGCCGTGCGCATGCTCGGCCGGGGCGTAAATCGAGTATAATTTCAGAGGTGCATCGCCCGTATTGATAATGTTGTGCCACTTGCCGGCCGGCACTATGATCGCGAAATCTTCGCCTGCCTCGCGCACGAAGTCCAGCCGCTCGCGGCTGTCGCCCATCTCTACCCTGCCGCAGCCGCTCTCCACGCGCAGGAACTGGTCTATGCCGTCGTGGCACTCCAACCCCACCTGGCCGCCTGCCGGAATAGACATCAGCGTAAGCTGCAAGTTGCCGCCCGTCCACAGCGCCGTGCGGAAGTTGTCGTTGGCCAGCGTATACCGCTCGATATCTATCACGGTCGGCTCGGCGCCGAAATCCCTCAACTCGACAACCGCAGCGTCGTCCGCGACGACGGCAGTCCTCTCCTTCGCACCGCCGCAGGCAGCCATAATCGCTCCCGCCGCAGCAAAACAGACAATCATCTTCTTCATAGCAAAACATTTTTAGCTGTCATACGTATTGTGACTCCGTTCAAACACATTTCATGCCCGTAAGAGCCTCTACGGCACGCCGTCCCTGCTGCGAGAGCGATACCGAGAAGTCGTTGACGAACAGATCTATGTGTCGGTCTATTACATCGTCGTCGAGCTCTTGGGCATGTTCGCGGACGAACTCGCGCGAGGCGGCCGGATGCCCGAACGCATACTCGATGCTGCGGGCGAGAACGCGCTCTATACGCCGGCGCATATCGCCGCTGAGCGACGTCGAGGCGACGATCGAGCCCAGCGGCAGCGGCAGCCCCGTGCGGCGCTCCCACTCCTGCCCCAGATCGGCCACCAGATCGAGATTGCGGCGCGCATATACGAAACGCCCCTCGTGGATCAACACCCCGGCATCGAACTCTCCCCGCTCGACTGCCGCGGCAATATCGCAGAAGAGCATCGGCACGCGCTCGCCGATCTCGGGGAACAGACGTCCGACGAGCGCATCGGCTGTCGTATGCAGCCCCGGCACGGCGATACGTCTTATCGGTGCGGTGTCGCCCTTGCGGCGCACCATGAGCGGGCCGTTGCCGCGTCCCAGCGCCGAGCCGCTGTCGAGCAGCTCGTAACGCGAGCCGAGCGCAGGCAGCAGCGCCGTGCTGATCTTCGTTACGTCGCACCCGCCGGCCAGAGCGCCGGCATTGAGCTCCTCTATGTCGTAAAACTCCACGTCGAACGACAGCCCCTCAGTATCGATGCGCGAATGGATCATCGCATCGAACATGAAGGTGTCGTTGGGACAAGGCGATATGCGGAGTTTCAAGCGGTTGCTATCCATAACGATACGCTACCGCTTTTTGGCCGCCTGCTGCGCGTCGGCCTTGCGACGGCCGAAACGTCCCAGCACCCAGCCGGCACCGAACACCAGACCGAATACCACCAGCCAACCCAATGCCCAGAGAATCTGATCGCTGAAAAAATGCCATACCAACCACAGGCACACCACGGCCAGCACGACGCCTCCGAGATAGAGCCAGAAAAGTTTTTTGCTATCCATAGTCGAATATTTTTATTATATCTCAAATCGTATCGGCCAGCGCGGCGGTCAATGCCGCCAGAGCCTCGTCGATGCGCCAGAGCGAAAAGTCGTCGCCGACACGGTTCGACACCGCGCGTATCTCCGCACAGCAGACCCCGGCCGCCCGGCACACGGCGAAGAAGGCCGCGCCCTCCATATTCTCTATCGAAGCCTCGCCCGCCTCGCAGCCGCGGCCGTGCACCGTATTCGACGCAACGCCCCGCAGTCCGGTGGCGACGCCCGTCGGCCTGTACTCGCCGACGAAGCGCCCGGGCAGCTCGGCCGTGCGCTCGCAGACGACCTCGACCGCCTCGCCGACGGCCGCACGCTCGCCGTAGGCGCCCGCTATACCCGCAAGGATCAGCCTCTGCCCGCCGGCGAGTTGCGGCAGCAGCGCCGCCACGGCGGCGGCACAGGCTGCCATGCCCACACCGCATATCGCGATCCGGGCATCGGGTCTGAGACGGCGCAGCGGCGCAGCCTCCATTTCGGTGGGAAAGAGTATGATCGTCCCGCTGGCCATATGTTTATTTGCCTACTACCGCCTCCAACTCGTCGACCGTCACGGGCAGCAGCTTGTCGCCTATGAAGCGGCAGCCGTCCGCCGTGACCAGTATGTCGTCCTCGATGCGGATGCCGCCGAAATCGCGGTAGGCGTCGAGCGCATCGTAGTCTACTATACCCTTGTAGAGCCCCTCGGCGCGGCTCTTGTCGATAAGCGCCGGAATGAAGTATATGCCCGGCTCGTCCGACATCACCGTGCCCTCCTCGACGCGCCATGCAGAGCGGTAGATGCAGGTGGCCGAACGCTCGGCACGCTCGCTGATCGTCGAGAAGTCGAACGAACGCTCGCCGATGTTTTCCAGATCGTGCACGTCCATGCCCATGCCGTGCGCCAGACCGTGAGGCATGAATAGGTACATGGCACCGGCATCGACGGCCGTCTCGGCCGACGAGCGTATCAGACCCGCCTGTCGGAGCCCCTCGGCCAGCGACAGATAGCAGGCGCGGTGTATGTCGCGATACATCATGCCAGGCTTTACGATGTCGAGCATGCCGTCGTGGGCAGCGAGGGCGATCTCGTATATCTCTCTCTGGCGCTCGGTAAAGCGGCCGCTGACGGGATAGGTACGCGTATGGTCGGAGCAGTAACCCTCGACCGACTCGCCGCCGGCATCGACCAGCAGCAGACGGCCGTCGGTCAGCACGCCGTCGCAGTTGAGATTGTGCAGCGTCTCGCCGTGCTGCGAGACGATCGACGGGAACGACACGCCCTGACCGTAAGACTTGGCGATGCCCTCGATCGCGCCGGCTATCTCGCGCTCGACCACGCCCGCACGGCACATCTTCATGGCCGTGGTGTGCATGCGGTAGCCTATTTGGAAGGCGCGCTCCAAGGCCTCGATCTCCTCGGCGCTCTTGCGCTCGCGCATCTCCGCCACGGCGAACATCAGATCGAGCGACTTGCGCTCGTGCAGCATCGACAGCCGTATGCCCAGCAGCTCGGAGAGCATTATCTTCGTCTCGCCGCGATATGGCGGCAGATAGTGCACCGTGCGGTTCAGCGCTATGGCCGCACGCAGCACGCCGGCCAGCTCCTTCATGGCATGCGTCTTCTGCACGCCCGCCTCGGCGGCCATTTCGCGCAGCGTGGGCTGCGGTCCCGTCCATATGATATCCTCGACCGTGAAGTCGTCGCCGAAGAGCATCTCCTCGCCCGAGTCGGCATCGATCACACCCGCTACCGACGGCACGTTAAGGCCGAAGAAGTAGCGGAACGTCGAGTCCTGACGGAAGTAGTATGCGTTGTTGGGATAGTTGTTCGGCGTATTGGCATTGCCGGGCAGCAGGATAAGGCCGCTGCCGATACGGCGGCGCAACTCGGCGCGCCGTGCGATATAGGTCTGTTTACTGAACATGGTTATATGTTTTAACGTTGTCATCGTATCTCGTTATGACGATATGCGGCCTGAGCGAGGGGTCGAGCCACTCCACGAGCCGCCGCATGTCATCGGCCGGCATGGCCACGCAGCCCGCCGTCGGTCGTCCCTCGTCGCGCCACGCATGCACGAATATCGCGCTGCCGGCACCTCCTGCCACGGGGTCGGTATTATACTCCACCACCACGATATAGCGGTACGGCTCGCCTACCTGCGACAGACGCTCGCCGCGGCCGCTCCACTGGTCGCCGGCATCGCGCAGCAGCGTATTGTACAGCTCCGACTCCGGATCGTCGACCCAAAGGTATCGCTCGTCGTATATCTCCATCGGGAACAGCGTCCCGATATCGGCCTCGCGCCACAGTCCGCGCCTGAGAGGATAGACGCCCGCAGGGGTCGCGCCGTCGCCCTCGCGTTTGAGCCGGGCGTCTATGACGCCGCTGCGCCCCGTCGTGCCGCGCACCTGGCTCATGCACCGCCACTGCCCGTCGCGCCGCATGAAGAATATATCGCAGTCGCACCCCTTGTCCGCCAGCACCACCAGCGCCTGCCGGCACCCCTCGCCCAGCGAGTCGCACGCACGCAGACACTCCTCGGGGATATGCTGCGCCGCAGCGGCCGCAGCCACCGTCATCGACACGAGCAATGACGCGAGCCGCTTCATCTCTCGACCTCCTTGTATACCTTGTCGCCGCGGCGCACCTCGCCCGCGGTCCTCAACGAAATGCAATCGCCCTGCACGGCGCGGACGGCCGGCTTCTCGTCGCGCAGCATACCCTCGGCACGCTGCTCCACGACACCCGTCTTCCCGCCCATGAAGAGCAGACGGTCGCCCTCGTCCACCTCGCACGCCTCGACCTGCACCTCGGCCACGCCTATGCGCTTGAAGTAGTTGGTAACGCGACCCATATACACCTTTTTCAGCGTCGCCGACGAGCCGTAGCGCAGGCTGTGTTCGACCGCAGCGGCACCGGCATAGTAGCCGCCCCAGAACTCGCGGTTGAAGACCGTCGCAAGACGCTCTTTCAGCGCAGCGGCCGATTCGGGATCATACTCGCCGCGCTCGATCATAAGGAGCGCCTCGTTATAGCACTCGACCGTGCGCTTGACATATTCGCCGCCTCTGGCGCGGCCCTCGATCTTCAACACCCTGACGCCCGCGTCGAGGAAGTGGTCGAGGAAGTCTATCGTGCACAGATCCTTGGGCGAGAGGACATACTGCCCGTCGATATCGAGCATCTGCCCCGTATCCTTGTCGGCTATGGTATACTTGCGGCGGCATATCTGGCGGCAGGCGCCCCGGTTGGCCGAGTTGTGCGACTCGTGTTCGCTCAGATAGCACCGCCCCGAGATCGACATGCACATCGCGCCGTGAGCGAACATCTCGATACGCACCCGCTCGCCCGACGGGCCGCAGATGTCGTTTTCATCTATCTCGCGCGAGATGCGCGATATCTGTTCGAGCGTCAGCTCGCGCGCCAGCACCATGACGTCGGCCCACTGCGAGAAGAACTTCACCGCCTCGGTATTCGATACGTTGCTCTGGGTGGACATATGCACCTCCATGCCCACGCGCCGGGCATAGAGCACGGCGGCCATGTCGGCGGCTATTATGGCATCGACCCCCTCGCGGCGGGCACAGTCGATGATGCTCTGCATCGTCGCCAGCTCGTCGTCGTAGATGACTATGTTGACCGTAAGATAGGTCTTAACGCCGGCGGCATGCGCCACCGACACTATCTCGTGCAGGTCGTCGAGAGTGAAGTTGACCGACGAGGCGGCCCGCATATTGAGCTGCTCGACGCCGAAGTAGACCGAGTCCGCTCCGGCGGCAATGGCGGCATGCAGCGACTCGTAAGAGCCGACCGGCGCCATGATCTCTATATCGCTGCGTCTCATCTATCTCTTGCGTCCCATAAGGTTGCGGGCGAACTCGGCCAGCGGCTCGCGTCTGTCGGCCCCGATCGACAGCGTATCCAGCACACCCAACGCGCGCTCGAACCGCAGCGATATCTGCTGCTCGGTCATGCGCGCCACGCCCAGCGAGTCGTAGACGGCGCGCACGCGCTCTATCTTCTCGCCGTCGGCAAGCGAGGCGTCCGAGTGCGTCGTGCGCAGTATCTCGCGCTGCGGCTCCGAGGCCAGGCTCATCGCCTGCACCATAAGGTAGGTCTGCTTGCCCTCCAATATGTCGCCGCCGATCTTCTTGCCCAGCATCACGTCGCCGTAGCTGTCGAGCAGGTCGTCCTGCAACTGGAACGCCAGACCCAGCTCGGTGGCGAAACGGTGTATGCGTCTGACATCCTCCTCGCCGGCATCGGCCAGCACGGCGCCTATGGTCGCGGCACCCGACAGCAGCGCCGAGGTCTTGCTCTCGATCATCTGTATGTAGTCCACCACCGACACCTTGCGCTTCTTCTCGAAGTCCATGTCGTACTGCTGTCCCTCGCACACCTGCAAGGCCATGGAGCTGAACATATCCACAACGCGCGGCAGCTTGTCGGGGTTTATCTTCGAGAGCGTCTTGTAGGCGCATATCATCATAGCGTCGCCCGAGAGTATGGCCACGTTGGCGCCCCAGCGCTTGTAGACCGAGGGCTTGCCGCGACGCATGTCGGCGTTGTCCATTATATCGTCGTGCAGCAGCGTGAAGTTGTGGAATACCTCGACGGCCACGGCCGCGGGCATAACCGCCGACGCATCGCCGCCGAAGGCCTGTGCCGTCAGCAGCAGCAGCAGCGGGCGCAGACGCTTGCCGCCGCCCGACATGGAGTATACTATGGGAGAGTAGAGCAGCTCCGGCTCGGCCGGAGTCTCCGCCTGAGAAAGGTAACCTTCGAAAAGGTCGAGCATTTGTTCGTTCGTGTAAAGCATGGGCTTTCAGTCCCCTCGGGACAAATTCGTTATCGGTTCAAAAGTAGCAAAAAAATTGCATAAATAGAAATTATTTCGCTAACTTTGACCAGATTTAACAAACAGCTAAAACTACGATGATGAAAAAACTCGCAATGGGTATCGACATAGGCGGTACCAATACGGCTTTCGGTCTGGTCGACGAGGACGGCAACGTGATCGCCGAGAGTAAAATATCTACCGACAAATACAAATTCTACGACGACTACAAACCCTACGTCGAGGCTCTGGCCGCAGCCATGAAGGAGCTGATAGCCACGCGGGAGGACTGCGAGCTGATCGGCATCGGCGTCGGCGCACCCAACGCCAACATCCATACGGGCAAGATCGAGACGCCGGCCAACCTCTGGCGCTTCGAGGATGTCAACGACCCGCGCCCCGACAAGATCCGCACATTCGAATTCGTCGCCGACATGTCGAAGCACTTCCCCGGCGTCAAGATAATGGTTACCAACGACGCGAACGCCGCCGCCATAGGCGAAATGGTATTCGGCAACGCACGCGGCATGAAGGACTTCGTGATGATTACGCTGGGCACGGGACTCGGCTCGGGCATCGTCAGCAACGGCGAGATGATATACGGACACGACGGCTTCGCCGGAGAGTTCGGCCATGTTGCCGTCGACAGCCGGCAGACCGGCCGCCAGTGCGGCTGCGGACGCCGCGGCTGTCTCGAAACATACGTATCGGCCACGGGCATCAAGCGCACGGCATTCGAGCTGATGTCAACGATGACATGCGAGAGCGAGCTGCGCGGCATACCCTACGAGAAGTTCGAGGCCAAGATGCTGTCGGAGGCGGCAGCCAAGAACGACCCCATAGCCTTGGAGGCTTTCGAGCGCACGGGACGCACGCTCGGCGCGGCACTGGCCGACCTTATGGCCATAACCTCGCCCGAGGCGTTCATCCTCTTCGGCGGTCTGGCCTACTCGGGCGACTTCATCCTCAAACCGACCTTCCGCTACATGGAGGAGAACATGATGACCGTATTCAAAGGCAAGGTAAAGCTGCTTCTGAGCGGCATACAGGACAAGAACGTAGCCATACTCGGCGGCGCCGCCCTGATCTGGAAAAAGCATTTGGAGACGGTAATAGAGAATTATTAAGACGCAGCAGCCGACAGGCAAACGCACACCACCTACGGCCGGATGTTCTCGAACAAGCCGGCCGTAGTTATGATTGCGCCGATGCAGGAGAGTATCGCGGATTGCCCGGGATCGCGCATACGCCGCCCGGGTGCTTTGCATGTATTACGGCTGTTACAACAGCTCGCGCCGCTCTAAGAGAGAATCTCGGTTTACTCGGGTTCGTTTTACGCCACCCGGGGGCATTGCAAATATTGCAGCTGTTATGACGGCTTGCGCCGTTTTACAATTTTTACCCACTCCCTAATCCCCCTCCTTGGGAGGGGGACTTCGGTCGCACGCATTGCGCGCTCCGTGTGGAACCTGAACGCAAATGCAGTTTGTCCGATTGTAGCTTTGAAAAGTATTTGAAGCCCGCAAGCAGAGGAAGAATGTGTCGCAGCTCGCAGGGAGGGGGAGGTGCATCCCGAACGGTCGCAGAGACGACTTGCAATTCCGACCACCTGCTATCTCCCGCCAAGGGGGGGGGGAGCGGACTTCGGTCGCACGCATTGCGCGCTCCGGGTGGAGCCTGAACGCAAATACCGTATGTCCGGGGTAGAGTCAGGAAACAAATGCCGTTTGTCCGGGCGGAGCCCTAATGCAATCAGTGTTCGCCCGGGGTGAGGCTTGGAGACGTGCATACGCTCCCGGAATATTATGCAGGCCGGACGCATATAGTCGCGGTGCAGGAGTTTCAGAAGATACCGCTTATTTCATAATCGCATGAGTCTCGATAAATATATCCGCGACGACTTCGGATATGTCGGTCGGGCCGGCTGCCGGAGCGGGGCTCACATAAGGTTTACTTATCGCAAATCGAAATAGCATAAATGCCGACAGCCGTCATACGGCTAAAAAAAGTTACGGGCTGTCCGCGATCGCAGGCAGCCCGTAATTGCTATAAGAAAAACCTATACAGGTCAGACGACGATATTGATGATCTTGCCCGGCACGACGATGATCTTCTTCGGGGCGCGGCCCTCCAACCAGCGCTGAGTACCCTCGGCCTTGACGATGTCGGCCTGAATATCGGCGGCAGAGGTCGAGAGAGGATACTCCTGCTTGAAGCGGAGTTTGCCGTTGACCATGACCGGATACTCGAACGAATCCTCTATAAGATACGACTCGTCGCAGACGGGATAAGGCGCGTCGCAGACGGTCGTGTCGTGACCCAGCACGTGCCACAGCTCCTCGGCCATGTGGGGCGCGAAGGGTGCGATGAGTGCCGTAAGCGGCTCCAACACAGCACGCTTGGAGCAGTCTCCCAACTCGTTGAGACATATCATGAAAGCCGCGACCGATGTGTTGAACGAGAAGTTCTCGATATCCTCCCTTACCTTCTTTATGGTCTTGTGGAGGGTCTTCAACTCGGCGCGCGTAGGCTCCTCGTCGCTTACGATCAGCCCGCCCTCGCGCGAATAGAACTTCGACCAAAGGCGGCGCAGGAATTTGTGCACACCGTCGATGCCGTTGGTATCCCAAGGCTTGGACTGCTCCAACGGGCCGAGGAACATCTCGTACATGCGCAGCGTATCGGCGCCGTACTTGTCGACTATATAATCGGGGTTGACCACGTTGTACATCGACTTGGACATCTTCTCGATGCCCCAGCCGCAGACATAACGCCCGTCTTCGAGGATGAACTCGGCGTCGGCGAACTCAGGTCGCCAGCGGCGGAAAGCCTCCGTATCGAGAATGTCGTTGCGGACGATATTGACATCGACATGAATCTCCTGAGTCTTGTACAGCTCCTTCAAGTTGAGCGACACGAACCGGTTGGTGCCCACGATGCGGTAGACGAAGTTGGAGCGTCCCTGTATCATACCCTGATTGACCAGCTTGCGGAACGGCTCCGGCTCGCAGACATGTCCCAGATCGTAGAGGAACATATTCCAGAAGCGCGAGTACATAAGGTGTCCCGTAGCATGCTCGATACCTCCAACATAGAGATCGACGTTGCGCCAGTACTCGTCGGCGCGGCGGCCGACAAGGACCTCGCCGTTGCGGGGGTCCATGTATCGCAGATAGTAGGCCGACGAGCCTGCGAAACCCGGCATCGTCGACAGCTCGTAGGGATAGCCCTCGGGCGTGTGCCAACCCTCGACGCGCGCCAGAGGCGGCTCGCCCTCGGCCGTGGGGCCGAAGTTGTCGATCGCGGGCAGCGTCAACGGCAGCTTATCGAGCGGCAGCACGTGTGCCACGTCGTCCTTATAGTATATCGGGAACGGCTCGCCCCAGTAGCGCTGGCGCGAGAATATGGCGTCGCGCAGGCGGTAGTTGACAAGGCGTTTGCCCAACCCGCGGCGCTCGATCTCGGCGAACATGTATTCGATAGCCTCCTTTACATCCATGCCGTCGAGCATGTCGGAGTTGATGAGTCGTCCCGACTTGGCGTCGTACGACTCCTTCTCGATATCGCCGCCCTCGACCACCGGCACGATCTCCAAACCGAAGTGGCGCGCGAAGGCGTAGTCGCGCGAGTCGTGCGCAGGCACGGCCATAATGGCGCCGGTACCGTATCCTGCCAGTACATAGTCCGAGATATAGATCGGGATGCGGCGGCCGGTAAAGGGGTTTACGGCATAGGAGCCCGTAGCCACGCCGCTCACGCGCCGCGTCTGGGCGATACGCTCGCGCTCCGAGCGCAGCTTCGATTGGGCGACGTACTGCTCGACGTCTGCGCGGGCGGCCTTGGTCGTCAGCTCGCCGACCCACTCGTGCTCGGGTGCGATGACCATGAACGTCACGCCGTAGATCGTATCGGGACGCGTCGTGAATACCTCCAACTTACGCTCCGAGCCCTCTATATCGAAGAATACCTGCGCACCGACCGAGCGGCCGATCCAGTTGCGCTGTATCTCTTTCAGAGAGTCGCTCCATTCGAGCGTATCCAAGCCGTCGAGCATGCGCTGTGCGTATGCTGTCACACGCAGCTGCCACTGCTTCATGCGCTTCTGCACCACGGGATAACCGCCGCGCACCGACAGTCCGTCCTTAACCTCGTCGTTGGCCAGCACCGTGCCCAACGCCTCGCACCAGTTGACTTGCGTGTCGGCACGGAACGCCAGACGCCAGTTCTGCAACGCCTGCTCCCTCTCGCGCTCATCCATAGCCGCCCACTCGGCCGCCGTGAACGAGAGTGCCGCCGTCTGCGCCGCATCGAGCCCCTCGGTGCCGTGCGCCTCCAAATGCGCAACGAGCTTCCCGATAGGCTCGGCACGCTGCACCGTGTTGTCGTAGTAGTGGCCGAACATCTCGGCAAAGGCCCACTGCGTCCAGCGGTAGTACTCGGGATCGCACGTGCGCACCTCGCGGCGCCAGTCGAAGCTGAAACCGATCTTGTCGAGCTGCTCGCGGTAGCGGGCTATGTTCTGCTCGGTGGTCAGGGCGGGGTGCTGGCCGGTCTGTATGGCATACTGCTCGGCCGGCAGGCCGAATGCGTCGTAGCCCATAGGGTGCAGCACGTTGAAGCCCGACTGTCGTTTGTAACGCGAATAGATGTCTGATGCGATATAACCGAGCGGATGACCGACATGCAGCCCCGCACCCGACGGATAGGGAAACATGTCCAGAACATAGAACTTGGGGCGCGACTCGTCGACCTCGACGTTGTAGGTGCCCTCCTCGCGCCAGCGGCGCTGCCACTCCGACTCGATCCGCTTGAAATTGTACTCCATATATGATCGAATGTTTTGTTTGCGTAAAATGCGACAAATAACTCACAAAGTTACGATTTTTTGCCGACATTGCAACTTTCGCCGCCAACTATCCGTCCCCGTCGTCCGAGAGGGCTAAGCGCGGCGCACCGAGAGCCTGTAACCGACATTGCGCACCGAGACGATCTCGATGCGGCGGTCGGCAGCCAGACGGTGCCTAAGACGCGTGACGTAGACATTGAGGCTGCGCTGGGCATAGTAGCTGTCGTCGCCCCAGATCTCGCCCAGGATACGCGAATTTTCGACGATGCCGTCGCCGCCCTCGACGAGCATGGCCAGTATGGCCGCCTCGCGCGCCGAGAGCTTGGTGCGCTCCTGCCCGCGGCTGAGCATCCACCGCTCGGCATCGAAGGTGTAGTCGCCCACGGCATATACCTTCCCGGCCGGCCGGCGGCCTTCGCGCCGCCTCAGAAGCGCCTCGATACGCGCCAGCAGCTCGTTCATGGCGAAGGGCTTGCGCAGATAGTCGTCGCCGCCCGAGGCGAAACCCTCGACCACATCGTCCGACGACGAGCGCGCCGACAGAAAGAGTATAGGCACCTCGCGGTCGACGGAGCGTATGCGGCGCGTCAGGCGGAAGCCGTCGCTGCGCGGCATCATCACGTCGGTCACGACCAGCGCCGGCCGCAGCTCTGAGAACATGGCCAGCCCGCGCTCCCCGTCGGGAGCCGAGGCGGCGTCGTATCCCGACTGACGCAGCGCGTCGCACACTATGCGGGCGAGCATCGGCTCGTCCTCGACAACCAGAATCAAAGGTCTATTCGTCTCGTCCATAACGCGGTAGTTTTACTGTGAATATCGATCCGCCCCCATGCGCGCCGCCGGCCTCGACGCTGCCGCCGTGGCGCGCTACGGCCGTGGCGACGAAGTAGAGCCCCAGACCGTAGCCCCTGGTATCGTGTCTGTCGCCGCGCGGGATGCGGTAGAACTTCTCGAATATGCGGCGCCGGTCGCGCTGCGGGACGCCGCAGCCGTCGTCCCGGACACGGATCGTCGCGATGCCGTTCTCGACCGACGCCTCGATGCCTATATTCGGTTCTCGGGACGAATACTTGACGGCGTTGTCGATAAGATTGGCCAGGATGCCCGTAAGCAGAAACCGATCGGCCGCCACCGCAACATCCTGCCCGACGTCGACATGCCACGCGATGCGCTTCGAGGCGTACTTCATATTCATCTTGCGAATCAGCCCGTCTACGAGCGGTCCGAGGCCGCACTCGGTCAGCTGCAACGGCGCCCGTCCGCCCTCGTCGAGCGACGCCTGCAATATCTGCTCGACCATTTGCGAGAGCGACGAGAGCTGCGACAGCACCATGTCGAGATACTCCCCGCGCACAGCGTCGTCGCGCGCCATGTCGGGCATGCTGCGCAGCGCGTCGCACGAGGCGTATGCCACGGCTATGGGCGTCTTCAACTCGTGGGTGATGTTATGCGTCAGATCGCGCCGCATCATTTCGAGGCTCTTGGCGCGGAACAGAGTGTGCAAAATATAGAGGAACGTAGCCGCGAGCAGCACGACGATGCCGGCCGAGGCGAGCAGTATCCATCGCATGCCCCCGAAGATCATCGGCCGCGGGTTGTCGACCGACAGACGCAGCACGAGCGGACAGGCCTGACGATCGAACCGCACAGGGTCGGTAAGCGCCGGCGTATCGGCGCTGCGCATGACGGCCACGGATTCGGCCCCGGCGGCCGCGAGCACCTCGATGCCGAAGCCCAGATCGATACCGGCAGACGAAAACTCGTCGTCAACGGCTGCGGCGAGGCGGTCGAGCATGCCGGGCGTAAGACGGCTGCTGCCGTCGGGCGCGGGTGAGAGAATGCCGTGACGGTAGATCATCGAATCGAATATGTCGCTCACGCGGCGCAGGAGCGAGGTGCGCTGGTCGTCGTACATGCGCCAGACCCACCACGCCTCGACGGCCGTCAGCACCGACATCGATAAGACGGCCAATATGAATACCGCTCGGAAACGCGACTTTTTCATCATCCTGAATCTTTTACGACAAAGATACGAATTTTCCGCCTCATGCGCCCGGCGTGCGGCAGGGCCGTCGAGGGTTTTAACATTATTTAACATTTCGGTTAACACTCTTTAACCCGCATCGCTTCGCCGTAAGACGAATATTGCATAGCTTTGCAACAACAAAAAACCTAAATCGACACGATTATGAAAACACCGAGAATTTTGATCGCCGCAGCAGCAGCTGCCATGACGCTCACGGCAGCCACGGCACAACAGACCGAACCGAAAATCATCATTGTCAAGGGGGGGGGCAACGCTGACGCGACTGCGGCCGAGGCGCAGAGAATGGCGACCGACGCACTCGTAATACAAAATTGCAGCGGCGAGGCTCCCGCGCCTCAATCGCAGAAGTTCCTCTGCATAGTCGACGGCAAGGCGATCGACGATCTGTCGACGATAGACGCCGGCAGCATCGAGTCGATGACGATATTGAAAGACCCGGACGCGCTGCGCGAGTACGAGCATCTGGGCGACACGAGCAACGGCGTGGTCGTCATCGAGCTCAAAAACCGGCAGGCGGACGAAGTGTATGACAATGTCGAGCAGATGCCGACCTTCCTCGGCGGCAATATCGAGACGTTCCGGCAGTGGCTCATGCAGCAGATACGCTACCCGGCCGAAGCGATAGAGGCGGGCATCGGCGGCACCGTATTGATAAAGTTCATCATCGGCACCGACGGCAGCATCGAGCCGTCGACGCTCGAAATAATGCGTTCGCCCCACGAGATCCTCTCATCCGAGGTCATACGCGTCATGAAGCTCTCGCCGCGCTGGGAGCCGGGACGAAACGACGGCAAGGCCGTGCGCACGACGCATATGGTTCCCGTCTCGTTCAGGACTTCGGCCTCGCTCGGCACTTCGGGCGGCAAGACGACCGCCGGCCAGACGACAGTCGTCAAGAAGAACAGCGCCGAAGAGATCGTCGTCATAGGATTCAAGGATTGAAGCGCATGCGTCGCGCCGAAGGCAGCGCCGAACCCGTCCGGATTTCGCCCGTGACGAGACCATATCGACAAAGTAAAACCATAAGCCGAATATAATTCGCCATGCGGGGCGGGCACATCAGTGTCCGCCCCGTATCGCATGCCGCCGCGCCGAGCGCCGCCGCAGCCCCCGCCCGCCGCAAATCGGCATGCAGCGCGCACCGGACGGAAAGGGCATACGCTAAAAAATTTCGGGGAAAAATTGCATTGTTATAAAATTAACACGTATATTTGTAATCGGTAAGCGCAGCCTGTCGGCGACAGGGTTGCGCATTGTCTGTGCAAACATGAATTTTTAACAAGATAAACAATCGAAACTATGGCAAATGTACCTGCTGGATTGAAGTACTCTAACGACCACGAGTGGTGCCGTGTAGAGGGAGATGTAGCCGTTATCGGCATTACCGATTTCGCACAGAGCGAGTTGGGCGACATCGTGTTCGTCGACGTTCCGACCGTGGGCGAGACGCTTGCAGCAAACGAAGTATTCGGCTCGATCGAGGCCGTCAAGACCGTCAGCGACGCCTTCCTGCCCGTGGGCGGCGAGGTCATCGAGTTCAACGAGGCTGTCGAGGCCGATCCGTCGCTGGTCAACCGCGACGCATACGGCGAGGGCTGGCTCGTAAAGGTCAGGATGAGCGATCCGGCCGAGGCCGACGCACTGCTCGACGCTGCGGCATACGAGGCTCTGATAGGATAAGAAAAGGATTCAACAATAAATAAAGAAACCAATGTCAAAAGTTACTGTTATAGGCGCCGGCGCAGTAGGTGCGACGTGTGCCAACGTTCTGGCATGCCGCGAGGTAGCCAGCGAGGTAGTGCTGATCGATATCAAGCAGGGACTCTCTGAGGGCAAGATGCTCGATATGTTCCAGGCATCGGCCACCATGGATTTCAAGACCAAGCTCACGGGTGTTACCAACGACTACAAGCAGACGGCCGGCTCGGATATCGTCGTCGTGACGTCGGGTATACCGCGCAAACCGGGCATGACGCGCGAGGAGCTTATCGGCACCAACGCCAATATCGTCCGCAGCGTCGTAGGCGAGGCTCTGAAATATTCGCCCCGCGCGATATTCATCATCGTATCGAACCCTATGGATACCATGACCTACCTCACGCATAAGGCCACCGGCCTGCCCAAGAGCCGCATCATCGGCATGGGCGGCGCGCTCGACTCGTCGCGTTTCCGCTGCTACCTGTCGAAGGCTTCGGGCTGCCATATCCAGGATATCGAGGGTATGGTTATCGGCGGTCACGGCGACACGACGATGATCCCGCTCGCATCGAAGGCCTCGATCAAGGGCGTTCCGGCCGAGAAGTTCATCTCGAAGAAGAAGATGGCGCAGGTCGTTGCCGACACTATGGTGGGCGGCGCTACGCTCACGGGACTTCTGGGCACTTCGGCCTGGTATGCACCCGGCGCGGCGGCAGCTTCGGTCGTTGAGTCGATCCTCAAAGACGAGAAGCGCATCATCCCGTGCAGCTGCATGCTCGACGGCGAGTACGGCCAGAGCGACATCTGCATCGGCGTACCGGCCGTAATCGGCCGCAAGGGTATCGAGAAGATCGTTCCGATCGACCTTACCAAGGAGGAGCAGAGCAAGTTCGAGGCTTCGGCCGAGGCTGTGCGCAAGGTCAACGGCCTGCTCGCGCTCTAATCCCTCACGCATAAGACGCCGACGGCGTCTACCCTATCTTCGTGGCAGACGGGCAGTACTCTATGTACGCCCGTCTGCCACGGTTTTTTCCGTCGAGTAGCGTCATGCTCCTTTCCGGCGGCGACAAGCATTTTCAGTCGACTACAATTTGTAGCCAACTCGCTGCCGTCTTTTTTAAGGCGTGTTCAGTACGCTCCAATATTTGCGAGGATCGGGGCTGTCGGCCATAACGGCCACTACATCAACGATAGAACAATACCATTTCCGGGACTGGTCGTCCCGCACGGTGCGCACATTGCGCCGCCCGAAAAGCTACATGACTTGCTTCCGGGTCAAGATTGTTTCTCGATTTGGCTGTTGTAGAAAGCGATGCGTTCGCGACATACCTTTTCGACGACCTCTTTCAAGTGTTCGATTTTGGGTATAAGATAATCGACATCATCTTGAACCACAACAAACTCATCATTATAGCGGGCATCTACATAAGCCCTGCATAATTGGTCGAAAACATATTTTTCTCGTACGGTTTTGCGAGGAAATATATCGGCCAATTCATTCGTATGCGACTTACATTTATCCAATAAAAATTCGAGATCGTGCTCTTTATTCCTATAAAGAATATACGCCAATGGAATGGCCTTTAATAGATATTCCGTTGCTTGATGCAGAAAAAAAGCGCATTCTACATACTCTTTATCCCGATAATCTATCCGAGCATGATATAGAAACCGCTCCGCCTTTTTCAGGGTTCTTTTATAGTAGTCCTCAGCCATGCGTTTGATCTCCGAAAAATTCAGTTCTCGGGGAGTCGCAAGTTTACATTCGCCTGAGTCATAGAGTATGATACCCTCGTTAACGGCATCGACATAGAAATAACGCCCCTCGGACAGTGCGTTGTTCAATTTGGAAATACTCTCGCTTACGAGCTGCACTTTTGTGATATCATTCTCGTGCTTCCCGTCGGCGAATCTGCTGCGAATACGTGCCTCGACAGTTCCCTCTCTTTCGCCCAGTCGCTTTCTGGTTATTACCATTATATCGTAATCGCTATGATACTCGGTAATTTCTCCGTTTGGCGCGAGTCGGATATCATGTATTACATAAGTATTTTTGGCATAGCTTCCATACAGGATAATCATCATTACATCCTGTATCTCCTCGCGGATCAGTCCGACCAGTCGGCGAAGATCGTTTTGGATATGTTCGGGCAAAAAGTCTATCGAGCTCTTCATATCCACAAAATTATGAAGATTTTTCCAAAAACACATGTTCGAGAGTTGTATAATGAATAAATATCCCTATATTTGTTTATCTATTTTGAAAATGTATCATGCGACATTGGTTGTATTGGAGCGACATAAGTCGTTCGGGAACAAATTATCGCAATTACGATGCAAATGACAAATAGAATTATCGACTCGGCATAGCCGACGGACATAACATCATAAAGGGTAAACAACTCTTTATACCTCATTGCGAACTTGGAGACCTCCTCGGAGGATGTTTGACAGGGTATAATAGTTGTCAGTCCTTGTTATGTTCTGCTCCATAGGGGCAGAACACGCAAGGGCGTAGGACAGCTTCCGTGTCAAAGGTTTCTCCAAGACCTGCAATGAGAAGTTGACACCGCGCCCATTTTTTTATTTCCGCCGGTTGCATCTATATCCCGCTTGTTTACCCCGCATTCCGCCCCTCGCATATATCTTCGACGAAGCTCGTATAGGCAGATATGGGGACGGATATCGCAGCACAACAGGCGATTAGCTTTTATTACGAAGGAAATCTGGTAATGTCCGCCCCGCCGCCGAACGGGCGGCGGGATATTCGATTCGGACAGACTCCCGTCGCCGCAATGCCGGCCGAATCGAGCGCAGAGCGTAGCCGCCTGCCGCAGCAGCAGACCGGTGTGGCGCAGAGGGAGAGGAGTAAAGTAAAGCGAATCGCCGAACAGTCATCACGACCCGATTCGAATGAGGGATATATGGACGCTTTGACGCAAGCAGCGGCAGCTGCACGATAGCCCGCAGCAGGCCGTGCAGCCACCGGAGGTGCGCACCGGAAACCTTACTTTGATCCGACGCGATTCATCGATGAAACTGTCGCGGCAACCGAGTATTGCCGATTGCGCACCTCGTTTTTTTGCAAGGCGCCGACATTATTACAAGTAGTTCGGCGGAAATCAAATAAATTATTGCTATATTCGCATAACCGAGCGGCAAGCGCCGACGGATGATACCGGGCATAATAGCAACTTTCACAGACAAAAGTTGTATATAAATAAGAGGCAACAACCGATATAACACCTACCGAAATATGAAAAAATTGTTCTTTATTACACTATGTATGCTGTCGCTCGCAGCGTTGCGGTCGTGCGGCAAAACAGACGACCCCACACCCAAGAAGCCAGCAGGATATCCCGAAACGGGACCAGTGGCCGACGGCCGCATAAGCATCGACCGAGAGACGAGCACCGCGATACGGTTTGCGTACTGCATGATTTTGGGCAGCTGCACCGATGATCCGCAGAGCGGCGAGGCGGAATACATAAACGAGTTCGCGCTGTTCGCCGAGTCGATGTTCCTGCGCCCCGACCATAGGAGTTACCCGCAATGGCCTGCCGAGGCGCGCTTGCGATATTACCACAAGGTCGACACGCAGACGGGCGAGACCTCAACGGAGCGCATAGACATAAGTCTGGCGCAAGCGCCGTTCGACAAGATGAATCTGAGCATAGAGACAGCCGGCGGCAGGATGAACATGTCGGAGGATATAGCGGAGGTCGTCGAGCTGACGCGGCGCGACGGCCAGGGGCATATATACGAGCCGTGGCGGTACGATGCCGAGTACGGGTTTTGGAGCGAATACCGCGACATAGAGCTGGCGGTGCACTTGCGGCTGACGGACGGCCACAACGTAAAGATAGAGTGCCGGGGAGAGGCACTCGATATAATGCTCTATTGAGAGCCGGCAGAGGCGACCGGCCGTGCGACCGAAGAGTCATGCGGCCATGCAGTCATACAGTCGTGTAGGCGGGCAGTCGTGCGCGAAAAACCGGCCATGCGAGAGAAACTGACCATGCGAGAAAACCGGTCATACGAGAGAAACCGGCCATGCGCAAAAAAAAAGAAAAGCAGGACTTGTTCGGTCCTGCTTCGATTCGTAGTGGATAGGGGATTCGAACCCCTATGTCGTGCGTGAGAGGCACGTATCCTAGCCCTTAGATGAATCCACCTCAATGATCGTGATGCAAAGGTAAGACATTTTTTTTAATCTCCAAAATTATTTGCAAAAAAAATTGCAAAAGATCTCGACAGACCGTTTTTTTATATACCTTTACGGTATGAGTTTTTCGGCCTCCGAAGCCCGCAGGAGGCGCATCGGAGCCGGAAAAAGGAGTATTAACATGAACATCAGATTGAAGAGTATGAAACGCATTGTCATGATGAGCGCAGTGGCGGCGGCATTGCTTGCCGCGGGCTGCGACAGAGGCGAAAAGACCGTAGCACCGTCGATCGAGACCGTCGAGTTCAGCGCCGAGGCGGCCGAGCCGTCGCCCTATACGGTCACGGCAGCATATTGCCGCATAACGAATGCCGACGACAGCACCGTATTGACGGCTATCGAGCGCGCCAACCGCGAACGCATCTTCGGAGCCGAGGCCACGGCCGATCTGCAAGCCGACTTCGACGCTATGGTCGAGCGGCTGGCGGGCGAATACGTATGTTGCGACGAGGAGCTGTCGCACAGCTTTACATACCTGTTCTCGGCATTGCAGAATTGCGAGACCACGCGCGGCGGGACAATACTCTGCTACCAGACATCATACTATATATATACGGGCGGCGCGCACGGGCTCGGATCGGTCGAGTACGACTGCTACGATCTGACCACCGGACAGCGCTACGAGTTCGGATATCTGGGCGAGGACGAGTGGGCGCCCGCCGTGCGGCAGCTTATCTCGGAGCGCCTCAATGCCGAATACGGCGAGGAGCTGTTCGGGACCACGCCCGAAACGGCATACGTGCCCTCGGCGGTAAGGATTACCGACACGGGACTGCTGCTCGAATACCAGCCGTACGAAGTGGCGCCCTACTGCGTCGGCATCGTCGGCATCGAGCTGACCGACGACCAGATCGCCGCAACGGGTGCGCCGCTTATCTGGATCGACGAGAAATAGCCGGCCGCACGGGCTGAGGTTGCAGGCAAGGATGTATTGTAGCTGCGGCGGCCGGTTTGCAGCGGCGCTTGGGTTGTGGTCGGTTTGCGGCGGTTGGGTTGCAGCTGCGGCAGCGATTGCGATCGGTTTGCACTCGGATTGTATTTGCGTCCCGCGAAGCCGCGAGTGGCTTCGGTGTGCAGAGAGGCAGGTACAGCGTCCGGGGCATTCGAAACGCTGCGTGAATGGCGGGCATGCGGGACGCTGCGCGGCGAGTACTGAGCGGCCAAAACCCACGGCCTGAACGTTCGGGGAGCGGCGTGGCGAGAGGATTATAACGGCTCACGTGCCCGGGCGTATAATTACCGGTGTTCGGCTGCGACAGAGTGCCGAGCAGCAGCACAATCCCGGAAAACAATACTATTTCTAACAAAGACAAAAGCTACACCCTATGGAATCGTATTATATGTCGCAACATTCTGTTTCTGCACAGATCGCCCACAAAATACATCGTGGTTTGATAAGGTAATCGATATTACAAATCTTCTCCATTGGCGCGATTGTATTCGTTGTCGTAGAACATGGTAATATAGTATTTATCATAAAGGTCGGAGATCATAAACCATACGGATTTATTTGTCAATTCGGCCATACGCTCCATGGTCATCTTCACGATATCCGATACTATATTTTTTGTCGTATCGCTTAGTTTTAGTTCATTTTCTGAATCAGACAAGACAATAGACATAATCTCTAATCCTAAATATTCTTCATAAGAATTTGCTAATTCCTGTTCGGTATATTTCGAGGAGAGGACAGATTTCATCTCCGCCCGCATGACATCCAATTGCTCTTCTGTATATTTAGACGAAAGGGCAGATAAAAACTCTTCTTGTAGTATTTCCTTATTCGGCATTTGATAAAAAGCGGCTTCATAGCGTTTCTTATGTATGCGGATCTCGTATGAAATATCCTCGTCATCGGGTATAAGATTATTTTTTAATAGCGATGTGTAATTAGGATTGTTCTCGAATTGGTCGCATAACCGGTTGAACCTTATCTGGATCGACCTTTCACCAACATAGTTGGCATCGCAAACTATAATACGGCTGACCTTGTTATTGGTAGTTACCACATATATTTTGACCTGTGCCCCGTTAAACTCGCCTGTCAGTATGTCGTTAGATTGATCATAACTATAACCTTTGGCTTTGAGCTGTCGGATCATCTCCGACTTAGTTCCGTCGACAGGAATGCCGAGGAACTTTGTGACATCGTTTTGCGCATGTGCCGACATGGCCAACATGAGCAGCATTGCAATGGATAGCAGTTTTTTCATGGTTGCAGTATGGTGCCCCTCAGTGCCGTGAGAGCGATTTATACACAGAAGCGTGGCACTGCAATGCTACGTCTCAGTTTGAAGGTCGTAGGAAACCTGTATATACAGATGTAGTGATAGCAGCCCACGCTATACGCGTGAGAACCACTATGCTATCTTTGTATATACTATTGAAAATTTCCTACGTTTTCAAACTACAAGATAAGCATAACGCCTCTTTTATTATATGTTGTGGATCAATCGAATCAATCCGGTTACAAAAATAGTAAAAATAGATTTCCGATCTACATTGTCGATATATTTTTTATTGATACATTACTAAAATTATCAAGAAACTAAAAATAAAAAATGCAGGTAGAGTCATTCACACTCAACCTGCACCTATAATAAACAAACGATTATTACCTGTAAAGACTCTCTATCGCGGCGGATATGCCCTCCTCGTCGTAGCCGCACAGGGCGTAGAGCTCGGCAGGGGTGCCGTGCTCGACGAATTTGTCGTCGATGCCGAGCATGCGCACCTCGGGGTGCAGCTCCTTGCGCGCCAGCGACGCTATGACGGCCTCGCCCACGCCTCCGCGCAGGATGCCGTCCTCGACGGTAACGATGCTCTCGAAATGGCGTCCGATGCTCTCTATAAGCTCCTCGTCGAGCGGCTTGACGTACCTCAACGAATACACCGCAACGCTGCGCGACGACTTTTCGGCTGCACGCAGTGCCCTGCCGCACATCGTGCCGACGGCTATAACGGCCACGTCGCGGCCGTCGCGCAGCATCTCGCCGCGCCCCGGCTCCAACATCTCGAAGGGGGTATCGCGCCACTCGACGCCCTCGCCCGTGCCGCGCGGATAGCGGATCACGCTCGGAGTATCGGTGTGCAGCGCCGTGTACATCATCTGTCTGAGCTCCCATTCGTTGCGCGGTGCGGCGATAGTAAGGCCGGGCACGCAGCCGAAGTAGGCGAGATCGAACGCGCCGTGGTGCGTGGCGCCGTCCTCGCCGACCAGACCTCCGCGGTCGATGCACATCACAACGGGCAGGCGCTGCAACGCCACGTCGTGGATGACGTTATCGTAGGCGCGCTGCATGAAGGACGAATATATATTGCAGAACGGACGCATGCCCGACGCGGCCAGTCCGGCCGAGAACGTCACGGCATGTCCCTCGGCTATGCCCACGTCGAAGCAGCGCTCGGGCATCTCGCGCATCATGATATTCATCGAACAGCCCGACGGCATGGCCGGAGTGATGCCCACCACGCGCGCATCGATGCGCGCCAGATCGAGCAGCGTCTGTCCGAAGACATCCTGATATCGTGCCGCGCCGTGCGCCGAGGCGATTCGCACACCGGTCTTGGGGTCGAAGCGTCCCGGAGCATGCCATGTCGACTGGTCGCTCTCGGCAGGGGTATAACCCTTGCCCTTGACCGTCTTGATATGCAGCAGCTTGGGACCCTTGATGCGTTTCAAGTTGCGCAGCGTGCGCACCAATTCGGCGATGTCGTGGCCGTCGATCTGTCCGAAATATCTGAAATCGAGGCTCTCGAACAGATTGCTGTTCTGCAACAGCCCCTGCTTGACGGCATTGCCCGTCTTCTGCATCATGCGCAACAGAGGCGGCACCTTGCCCAGCACGCGCCAAAGCCTGTTCTTGAAGCGGTTGTACGACGACGAGGTGGAGACCCTCACGAGATAGCGTTCGAGCGCTCCGGTGGCCTTGTCGATGGCCATATTGTTATCGTTGAGTATGACCAGGATATCGCTGCGCGGACATGCGCCGGCGTTGTTGAGCCCCTCGAAAGCCAGTCCGCCTGTCATAGCGCCGTCGCCTATGACGGCAACCACGCTGCGCTTCTCGCCCCTCAGATCGGCGGCCTTGGCCATGCCGAACGCAGCCGAGATGCTGACCGACGAGTGTCCCGCGCCGAAGGCGTCGTACTCGCTCTCGGCCATGCGCGGGAAGCCGCTGATGCCGCCCAGCTTGCGGTTCGACAGAAACGCATCGCGACGTGCGGTAATTATCTTGTGGGCGTATGCCTGATGTCCGACATCCCACACTATCTTGTCGTCGGGCGTATCGTATACGTAGTGGAGAGCCACCGTGAGCTCAACGACGCCGAGGCTCGAAGCCAGATGACCCGGGTTGCGCGAACAGCACTCGACGATATAGCGTCTCAGCTCGGCGCAATAGTCGCCCAGTTGCGCCACGGTCAGCCTTTTCAGATCGGCCGGTGTATCGACCGCATATAGATATTTGTACTCTGCACAAGACATGATTCGACAAATATATAAAATAATCGCAACAGCGCATCGGCCGCCGCAGAATAATTTAACAAATACGATACAAACGATCCGAATTAACGATTTTTTAGTATCTTCGCACAAATAATACGAATCGTATGCAATATCATAGAATCCTGCTCAAACTCAGCGGCGAGTCGTTGCAGGGCGACCGCGGCTTCGGACTCTCGACGGAGGTGCTCTCGTCGTATGCCGAACAGATAAAACGAGTACAGTCGACCGGCGTCGAGATCGGAATAGTGATCGGCGGCGGCAACATATTCCGCGGCTTGCAGGGCGCAGGGCGCGGCTTCGACCGCGTCAAGGGCGACCAGATGGGCATGCTCGCCACCATAATCAACTCTCTGGCGTTGCAGTCGGCGTTGGAGAGCGCAGGCGTAAAGGCCAAGGTGCTGACATCGATACGCATGGAGCCTATCGGCGAATACTACTCTAAGGCGCGTGCCTTGGAACTGCTGCAACAGGGATATGTCGTAATCATAGGCGGCGGCACGTCGAACCCCTACTTCTCGACCGATACGGCATCGGCTTTGCGTGGTATCGAGATCGAGGCCGAGGTAATGTTCAAGGGGACGCGCGTGGACGGCATATACACGGCCGACCCAGAGAAAGATCCCGCGGCCGAGCGCTTCGACCGCATCACGTTCGACGAGGTCATCGACCGACGATTGAAGGTCATGGACCAGACCGCATTCACGCTCTGCCGCGAGAACGGACTGGACATCATCGTATTCGACATGGACACGGAGGGCAATCTCGAACGCGTGCTGGCGGGCGAGCGCATAGGAACGCTTGTCACACAATAAAAAATATCGAACAATGGCTATTCGCAGAAGACGTAAACGCGGCAGCACGATACATCTGCTACTGATGCTCGTATTGCTCATCGCAATCGTGATAATGATAATCCTCTGGCCCACGCCGGCAGGCGCTTCGGCCGCGGCGCAGCGCCCGACCGAGCAGGCCGACCGCGCGATAATAGAGTCGACGCTGGTGCGCGCGGGAGACATGGCGCCCGATTTCCGCGTCGAGATGCTCGACGGCGAGCGCATAGTCCTCTCGTCGCTGCGCGGCAAGGTCGTGCTGCTCAACTTCTGGGCTACATGGTGCCCGCCCTGCCGCGAGGAGCTGTCGCACGTGCAGGCGGAGATCCTCGACCGCTTCGCGGGCAAGGATTTCGTCATGCTGCCCGTATCGCGCGGCGAGAGACGCGAGACGGTCGAGCGCTTCATCGATAAGACGGGCTATACATTCCCCGTCGGCCTGGATGCCGACCAGTCGATATTCCGCAAGTATGCCACCAACTACATACCGCGCAACTTCCTTATCGGCGCCGACGGCCGCGTGATATACGTATCGGTAGGTTACGACGAGGCCGACTTCGGCGAGATGATACGCAAGATCGACGAAGCACTCAAATAGACAATGCAAACAACATAAACGGAAAGATGTGATTATGGATACCAAAACCATTTTAGGCGAAGCCACCGATCGCATGCAGCGTGCGATAGACCACCTCGAAGAGGAGCTGCTGAACATCCGCGCCGGCAAGGCGTCGGTCAATGTCCTCAACGGCGTTATGGTCGATTACTACGGTTCGCAGACCCCCGTGTCGGGCGTTGCGAGCGTTACCGTACCCGATGCCAAGACCGTGCTCATACAGCCGTGGGACAAGAATATGATACGCATGATCGAGAAGGCGATAATCGACTCGAATATAGGCCTCACGCCGTCGAACAACGGCGAGCAGATACGTCTGTCGATACCGCCCCTTACCGAGGAGCGCCGCCGCGAGATCGTCAAGAGCGTCCGCGCCGAGGCCGAGACGGCACGCATAAGCCTGCGCAACGCACGCCGCGATGCTGTCGAGGCGTTCAAGAAGGCGCAGAAGGAAGGCATGTCGGAGGACGAGTCAAAGGACGGCGAGGCACAGAGCCAGAAGCTGTTGGAGAAGTTCTCGAAGACGGTCGACACGGCTGTCGAGAGGAAGGAGAAAGAGGTAATGACCGTCTGATACTTAGCTGCAAGCGGCATTAGGCCGCACGCATCGAATCATCGGGGCAAACGGAACGTACGACGAGTACCGGCCGTCTGCCCCGATTTCGCAAACCCTCCGCGGCCGTCCTCGCGGCGCATGCAGGTCGCGCATGCGGAGCCGTTTCCCAGCCCGCGTGCAGCGGCACTCAGCCCAGCGATCCCGTAGCGAAGAGCGCGGCCGGCGTCACGTCGAGAAATTAATCGGCCACAAGCGCAATATAATCGTTGAAAAAAACGTATCTTTGCCATAAGCGACAAATTCTTAAAAAACCCGTATATGAAAAAACTGTTTCTTATCCTCTCGGCCGTCGGGATCACGCTCTCGGCCGCAGCCGACGAGGGCATGTGGCTGCTGCCATACATCAAAAAGATGAACATCAAACAGATGCGCGCCAAGGGCTGCCGTCTCTCGGCCGACGACATCTACTCGGCCGACAAGAGCTCGTTGAAGGATGCGATCGTCGTATTCGGCGGCGGCTGCACCGGCGAGATCGTTTCGCCCGACGGCCTGCTCTTTACCAACCACCACTGCGGCTATTCGTCGATCCAGCAGCTCTCGTCGGTCGACCACGACTATCTGGCCGACGGATTCTGGGCCGAGAACCGCGAGGGCGAGCTGCCCGCACCGGGCCTGAAAGTGAGATTCGTGCGTCACATAATCGACGTTACGCCCGATGTCATCGGCAACATCCCGTCGATCGCCGGCGAGGATGAGTATATGGCTATCGCGGAGCAGAACATCGCCGCCCTGACCAAAGAGCTCGAAGCGCAGTATCCCGGCATGGAGATCATCGTGCCGAGCTTCTTCGGCAACAACCAGTTCTTCGCATTCGTCTACGAGGTATATACCGACGTGCGTCTGGTGGGTACCCCGCCCTCGTCGATAGGCAAGTTCGGCGGCGACACGGACAACTGGATGTGGCCGCGCCACACGGGCGACTTCTCGATATTCCGCGTATATGCCGGCAAGGACAACCGTCCGGCGGCATACTCTAAGGACAACGTGCCCTACAAGGCCGAGCGCTGGCTCGACATATCGCTGAAAGGATACGACGAGGGCGACTTCGCCATGATAATGGGATTCCCCGGCTCGACGCAGCGCTACATGACCTCTTACGAGATCGACGACATGCTCGAAGTATCCAACCCGCAGCGCATATACATACGCGGCGAGCGTCAGAAGATACTGCGTTCGTTCATGGACAAGGATCAGGCGATACGCATACAGTACGCCGCCAAGTACGCCCAGTCGTCGAACTACTGGAAGAACTCGATCGGCATGTCGCGCGGCATCGAGAAACTCGACGTCCGCTCGAAGAAGCTCGTTCAGGAGGAGGCCTTCTCGGCCTGGGCTGCCGCCAACACCCTGCCCGAGGAGCGTTTCACGGAGGCTCTGCCCATGATCGAGCGTTATACCGCTCAGACACGCGACCTGTCGGCCAGAATGCAGTATGTAAGCGAGGCCATGTACGGCGCCATAGAGCTCATCCGCGCCGCAGCCACGGCACAGGCGCTCGAAGGAGAGGAGTTTACCGAGAGACACCGCGAGGCATTGTCCAACTTCTACAAGGACTACAACGCCGATGTAGACCGCGCCGTGGCCAAACGCATGCTGCGCATATTCCGCGAGAACGTATCGGAGCTGCCGTCGGTATACGCCGATGTGATCGACGCCCGCTTCGGCGGCGACTCGGACGCATACGTCGACTATCTCTACGACAACTCGAAGTTCACTTCGTTCGAGGGCTTCTGCGCCGCTATCGAAAGCAAGGAGGATATATCGGCCGACCCGGCCGTCGTGCTCGCCGCCTCGATCGACGAGGTATATACGGCCCTCTACGCACAGCTCGCGCCGCTGCGCAAGATCTACGACGAGGGACACCGCCGCTACATAGCCGGCCTGATGCGCATGCAGCCCGACAAGGCGTGGGCGTCGGATGCCAACTTCACGCTGCGTCTTACATACGGTCAGGTATTGCCCTACAACCCTGCCGACGGCATAACCTATAAGTACTACACGACCCTCGACGGCGTAATAGCCAAGGAGGATCCGTCTAACCCCGTCGAGTTTACCGTACCCGAGCGCCTGAAAGAGCTTCACGCCGCACGCGACTACGGCCGCTATGCCGACCGCGACGGCCGTCTGCCGGTGGCCTTCCTGGCCAACTGCGACATCACGGGAGGCAACTCGGGCTCGCCCGTGCTGAACAGCCGCGGAGAGTTGATCGGTCTGGCATTCGACGGCAACTGGGAAGCCATGTCGGGCGACGTGGCCTTCGAGCCGGAGCTGCAACGCACCATAGCCGTCGACATCCGCTACGTGCTCTTTACGATCGACAAGTTCGCCGGAGCCCGCTGGCTGCTCGACGAGCTGACGATAAAGTAACGCGCACTGCGCCGCACAGCGATGCAAGGCCGCCCGACGACTGTCGCGGGCGGTCTTGCCGCATTCTGCGGGCTGCATTTTATCGCCGGAAAAGGCTGTCCGTTACGCTATTTTTTATTATTTTTGCAGCCGGGCATGCCCTGTCGCGGCGAGCGCCGCGGGCTGCCGGAAAGAGGGCGGCATGGGCAGAACCTACAAAACGCATAAAATATCTGAATAACAACTAATAATATGGGAAGAGCATTTGAATATCGCAAGGCGAGAAAGATGAAGCGCTGGGGTCACATGGCGCGCACGTTTACCAAGATAGGCAAGGAGATCGAAATGGCGGTCAAGGCATCGGGACCCGATCCGTCGAGCAACCTGCGCCTGAGACTGCTCATGCAGAACGCCAAGGCCGAGAACATGCCCAAGGAGAATGTCGAGCGTGCCATCAAGCGCGCCACCGACAAGGATGCCGCCGACTACAAGGAGGTGATCTACGAGGGATACGGACCTCACGGCATTGCGGTGCTGGTCGAGACGGCTACCGACAACACCAACCGCACGGTGGCCAGCGTGCGCATGTACTTCAACAAGTACGGCGGAACGCTCGGCACGTCGGGCTCGGTGGGCTTCATGTTCGAGCACAAGTGCGTATTCAAGTTCAAGCCCGCCGAAGGCGTCGACTTGGAGGAGCTCGAATTGGAGATGATCGATCTTGGCGTCGACGAGTTCTACCCCGAGCAGAGCGAAGTAACGGTATATGCCCCCTACGAGTCGTTCGGCGCGATACAGAAATGGATCGAGGACAACGGCTACGAGCTGGTATCGGGCGAGTCGGTAAGAATACCGACCGATACAAAGGAGCTGACGGCCGAGGAGCGCGAGTCGGTAAACAAGCTCATCGAGCACCTCGAAGAGGACGACGACGTGACCAACGTCTACACCACCATGAAGGAGGAGGAGGAGAGCGACGAAGAGGAGGAGTAACCCCCGCAACCCGCCGCAACGCATTATCAACCGGCCGCAAGGCAGAAAGAGACGAAAGAGTATGAAGTTCAACGAATACAAGGGTCTCGACCTGTCCGCAGTAGCGAGCGAAGTGCTCGAACGCTGGACACGCAACGACACCTTCCACAAGAGTATAACCACGCGCGAGGGACATCCCGCATTCGTGTTCTACGAGGGTCCCCCCTCGGCCAACGGCCTGCCGGGCATACACCATGTCATGGCGCGCACGATAAAGGATATATTCTGCCGCTTCAAGACGCAGCAGGGTTATCTGGTACACCGCAAGGCCGGCTGGGACACCCACGGCCTTCCGGTCGAGTTGGGCGTGGAGAAGAAGTTAGGCATAACCAAGGAGGACATAGGCCGCAAGATCTCGATCGAGGAGTACAACCGCACATGCCGCGAGGCCGTAATGGAGTTTACCGACGTATGGGAGAACCTAACGCGCCGCATGGGCTACTGGGTCAACATGGACGACCCGTACATCACATACGACAACAAGTATATCGAGACGTTGTGGTATCTGTTGAAGCAGCTCTTCGACAAGGGTCTGCTCTACAAGGGCTACACCATACAGCCCTACTCGCCGGCCGCAGGCACGGGTCTGTCGACCCACGAGCTGAACCAGCCCGGCTGCTACCGCGACGTCAAGGATACGACCTGCACCGCGCAGTTCCGCATCGTGCGCAACGAGCGCAGCGAGGAGCTGTTCGACGGCGCCGAGGGCGAGCTCTACTTCCTCGCATGGACCACTACCCCGTGGACGCTGCCGTCGAATACGGCGCTGGCCGTGGGACCCGACATCGAGTATGTACGCGTCAAGTGCCGCAACCCCTACACCGACGCGCAGCAGACCGTCATAATGGCCTCGGCGCTCGTGCCGACACTCTTTACCAAGAAGATGGAGGGCACATACACCGTCGACGGCAGGACATGGCGCGGCCGCGAGCTGGCGGGTGTGGAGTACGAGCAGCTGATCGACTGGATCAAGCCCGCAGGCGATGCGTTCCGCGTCATCGGCGGCGACTACGTTTCGGTGGCCGACGGTACGGGTATAGTCCACATCGCGCCGACATTCGGTGCCGACGACGACCGCGTGGCACGTCAGGCGGGCATCGCTCCGCTCTTCGTGGTCGACAAGGCCGGCAAGAACCAGCCCATGGTCGACCGCCGCGGCCGCTTCTACCCGATCGAGGATCTCGACGAGAAGTTCGTCCAGACCAATGTCGACGCCGGGCGCTACGCCGAGTATGCCGGACGTTACGTCAAGAACGCATACGACGAGACGCTGGCTGAGAGCGACTCGACGCTCGACATAGACATATCGGTCATGCTGAAAGCCGAGAACAAGGTCTTCAAGATCGAGAAGCACGTACACTCGTATCCGCACTGCTGGCGCACCGACAAGCCGGTGCTGTACTACCCTCTCGACTCGTGGTTCATCCGCACAACGGCGCTCAAAGAGCGCATGATAGAGCTCAACCGCACGATAGCATGGCACCCCGAGTCGACCGGCACGGGACGCTTCGGCAAGTGGTTGGAGGGTCTGGTGGACTGGAACCTGTCACGCTCGCGCTTCTGGGGTACGCCGCTGCCGATATGGGCGACGGAGGACCACTCGGAGATGAAGTGCATAGGCTCGATCGAGGAGCTGATATCGGAGATAGACCGCTCGGTCGAGGCCGGTCTGATGACGGAGAACCCCTACAAGGCATTCCGCGTGGGCGACATGTCGAAGGAGAATTACTCGACCGATGTCATAGACCTGCACCGTCCCTATGTCGACCGCATAGTGCTCATCTCGTCGAAGGGCGAGCCGATGCACCGCGAAAGCGACCTTATCGACGTATGGTTCGACTCGGGCGCGATGCCCTATGCGCAGCTGCACTATCCGTTCGAGAATGCCGACGGTTTCAGCGAGGTATACCCGGCCGACTTCATCGCCGAGGGCGTCGACCAGACGCGCGGCTGGTTCTTCACGCTGCACGCCATAGCCACGATGCTATTCGACTCGGTGGCATTCAAGAACATCATATCGAACGGTCTGGTGCTCGACAAGAACGGCAACAAGATGTCGAAGCGTCTGGGCAATGCCGTCGATCCGTTCGAGATACTCGACACCTACGGCGCCGACGCGGCACGCTGGTACATGATAAGCAACTCGCAGCCGTGGGACAACCTCAAATTCGACCCCGCAGGCGTCGACGAGTGCCGCCGCAAGTTCTTCGGCACGCTCTACAACACATACTCGTTCTTCGCGCTCTATGCCAATGTCGACGGCTTCACGGGACGCGAGGAGCAGGTACCCGTTGCCGAGCGCCCAGAGATAGACCGCTGGATAATATCGCTGCTCAACACGCTGGTCGACAACGTGACCGCATCGTTGGAGAATTACGACCCGACGCCCGCGGCACGCATGATACAGGACTTCGTCTCGGAGAACCTGTCGAACTGGTACGTGCGCCTGAACCGCAAGCGTTTCTGGGGCGGAGGCCTCACGCGCGACAAGCTCGCGGCATACCAGACGCTATACACCTGTCTGGAAACCGTAGCCATGCTCGCAGCACCTATCGCACCGTTCATCTCAGACCGCATATTTACCGATCTGAACGCCGTCAGCGGCCGCCACACCGACGAGTCGGTGCATCTGGCTTCATTCCCCGAGGCGGACAAGGCGTTGATCGACGCCGAGTTGGAGGAGATGATGTCGCTCGCGCAGCGGGTATCGTCTATGGTGCTGGCACTGCGCCGCAAGGTCAATATCAAGGTACGCCAGCCGCTTACCAAGATCCTCATACCGGTGCTCGATCACACCACGGCCGAGCGCATCGAAGCTGTCAAGACGCTCGTAATGAACGAAGTGAACGTCAAGCAGATCGAACTTATAAGCGACACGACGGGCGTGATAACAAAGCGTATCAAGCCCAACTTCAAGACCCTCGGTCCCAAGTACGGCAAGTACATGAAGCAGATCGCGGCTCTGGTGGCCGGCTTCACGCAGGAGCAGATCGCGGCCGTAGAACGCGACGCCGAGACGGTGCTCGACATAGCCGGCGAGAAGGTGGTAACGACACCTGCCGACTACGAGATCACGTCGGAGGATATGCCCGGCTGGCTCGTCACCTCCGAAGGACGCCTGACCGTCGCACTCGACATTACCGTTACCGAGGAGCTCCGTCGTGAGGGCGTGGCGCGGGAATTGATAAACCGCATTCAAAATATCCGCAAGGAGTCGGGATTCGAAGTCACGGACAAGATCGACGTCGAGATCGAGCGCACTGCGCTTACCGAGGGCGCCGTCGAACAGTTCGCCGACTACATCGCATCGCAGACGCTCGCCGTCGGCGTGAAATGTACCGATACGCCTGCCGGCAGCTTCGTGGTCGACTCGGATGTCGACGACGAGCCCGTGAAGATCGCCGTGACGCGTCTTTCTTAACGACGACGCGCCGAACGATTTGGATATTTGATAAATATTGTTTATCTTTACTTTAACAAAAGGTAATTATATACGACTCGACCTTTGAAAGACAATTCCCCCTCCTTCGCGGAAGGGGGGGGGATTAAACAGAGGATGACCCGTAGGCCGGTGCAGGCGCAGCGTCGCCGATCCGAGAGACGGAGCTCCGGAAAAGGGAGACGAGGATATGAATACCGACAAATTTATTGAATTATGGCAGAAGAGAGAAACAGATACAGCGATGCCGAGCTCGAAGAGTTCCGCGCGCTAATAGAGCAGAAGTTGGCTTCGGCACGCGCCGACTACGAGATGTTGCGTTCGGCAACGACCAACGCCAATGATACGGAGGACTCTTCGCCTACGTTCAAAGTACTCGAAGAGGGTGCCACGACGCTGTCGAAAGAGGAGTACGGACGTCTGGCCGCACGTCAGGTCAAGTTCATCCGCAACCTCGAAATGGCGCTCGTACGAATCCAGAACAAGACATACGGCATCTGCAAGACCACAGGCAAGCTGATTCCGAAGGAACGTCTTATGCGCGTACCTCACGCGACGGAGTGTATCGAGGCGAAGGAGGCACGCAAATAACCTATCGCAAACGGCAGCTGCCGGCTGCCGCATGCCCGAACTCCCGCACGGACGCACTCCGCACGGGAGTTTTTCTTTTGCATCCGATCATCGCTTTCGGCCGTCTCCCGCAACCACGGATCGCATCAGAGACCGGCGTTGCCTAAGTGCGTCAAAGCACACGGCAGCGAACCGGGCAGCTCCGAAAAAACGCTATGCAGGTTTCCGGATTACGCCCTACGCCTCCGTCGTAATTACATTCTATCGAGCAGCCGCGACATTTGTCGGATGCGATAAGGATAAAAACGAACAGCCCGCGGGGGCGCGCTATGCTTTTTGCGACGAGCAGACGATCGTCGAAATAACACCGCAAACGGAGTCGTTCGATCTGGAATGTATCTATCTGTGGCATATAAATGAAGAGGACATTTATCTTCCGATACCCTTGGTATCGGTCGACAAGACGCTTAGCACAGCTGTCTAAGGAGAGCACTTCACGCTGCCGCTATATGGCGACGGTGTAACGATGAAAGGTCGTATATTGCATATTCCCACACTGCTCGCCGCCGAAAGGATTACCGAGGAGATCAAGATCGTGTTCATCATCGGCGATCTCGCCGACTGCGATCTGCCCCTGCATACGACAGTCATTCTGCGACCTGCCGCCAGCGAATAGCGAAACCTGCGACGCATGCGACGGACAATACATGCGACGCATACCACGCCACGAGAAATACATGCGACGCACGCAACGTCACGGACAATACCTACGGCGCCAGCCACGAGCGAGCCTATGCAATATGTCGTACCGAGATCTTCGGTAGACATATTTTTATTCTTCAATGCAGCCGGCTATATAGTCGGCTACTTGTCCTGCTATCGTCAAGCAGGCTTTTGTAACGATAAAGACACACAACCGCTCTTACCCGAAACAGCTTTTCAAAGCTCTCAGGCAGCGATAAGGCCGGAAACCGCGACATACGTGCATTGCCCGGCGCCGGGACCCTCCGGTAGGAACGACCGAGGTATGGCAGCAGAACGTCGTATTATACGCCATAAGCGTCGCAGTATTATTTCGTCGATAGCAATTATTCCGCTAACGCACCTTTTTATTAGTCCGGTATAGCCAGAATAAATCCGATCTGCACTCGGCAATAAAAGCGGAAATCCCCGGCAAAATAACGGTAGACGACGTAGCGTGTGCATATCATGCCCACCGGAATGGGACGGGCAGAGAAAGAATACTGCTATTCTTGGAAACCGGCTATAACAACGACCCGATTTCATCGAAAGGTGCCGGCAGCAGTGCCGGCATAAATCGGGGCAGGCATGTAGTGCCTGGCAGACGTCTCGTTTGTCCCGATAATTGAGCTGACGCTAATGGCTGGTTTGAGCGAGGCGCAGACGCAAATGATGACTTTTCACGGATCTTTCGTCAAATTGTTGTATATGCAACTCTGCGACAGAGCGAGGCGATGTGGCATACTGGCGTATTCCACATTGTCGAGCGACGAGCAGAGGAAGCAGATGCGGCGATTTCACGGAAAAGTTTTTTTGTCAAAAGGTGTTAGTTGCAACGCAACGCAGGAGCGAGGCGAGGGGCTGTACTTGGCGTACTGCCCATTGACAAGCGACAAGGCGCGGACGCAAATGATAACTTTTCACGAAAAAGATTTTCGTCAAAAGCGGTATTATACCATGCAAACGAAAATCTCCCGACGGGTGTACTCGACGTACGTCCCGTTCGGGAGATTGAGTGCGCGGCAGCAGAATGCCGCTTTTCACGAAAAAAAGAATTTACATCTTCTTTCCTACATTGGTCTTCTTCGCAACCTTGGGTGCGGCAGCCTTGGCGGCAGCGGCCTTAGGCGCTTTGGGAGCGGCAGTCTTCTTGGCTGCGGGCTTCTTTTCGCCTACGACCTCGGCATCCTCGACGGCGTCGGTCTTCTTGGCCGACGAACGGCGCGAACGACGCGTCTTGCTCTTTGCGGCATCCTCCGAAGCGGCCTTGCCGAAAGTATAGGTATCGTTGAAATCGACGAACTCGATGATGCACATGTCGGCACCGTCACCGAGACGGAAGCCCGTTTTCAGGATACGGGTATAACCGCCCGGACGCTCGGCGATCTTGGGGGCGATCGTACGGAACAGCTCCGTAACGGCCTCCTTCTGCTTCAAGTACGAGAATACTACACGGCGCGAATGAGTGGTGTCCTCCTTCGATCTTGTCGCCAGCGGCTCGATGAACTGCTGAACGGCCTTGGCCTTGGCGACGGTCGTCGAGATGCGCTTGTGCAGGATGAGCGACGAGGCCATATTCGAAAGCATTGCCTTGCGGTGGCCGGCCTGTCTGCCAAGATGATTAAAATTTTTATTGTGTCTCATAATTAATCTTTATCAAGTTTGTAGATAGATACGTCCATACCGAATTTGAGGTTCAGCGAAGCGAGCAACTCGTCGAGCTCCGTGAGCGATTTCTTGCCGAAGTTGCGGAACTTCAACAGCTCGTTGCGGTTGAGCTTGACCAGATCTCCCACCGTGTCGACATCGGCAGCTTTCAGGCAGTTCAGAGCGCGCACGCTGAGGTCCTGATCGGCCAACTTCGTTTTCAGCAGCTGACGCATGTGGAGGATGTTCTCGTCGAACTCCTCGACACCGCCCGTCTCCTCCATGTCGAGAGTGATCTTCTCGTCCGAGAAGAGCATGAAGTGCTGGATAAGAATCTTAGCGGCCTCTTTCAACGCCTCTTTCGGATGGATAGAGCCGTCGGTAGTGATCTCCAAATTCAATTTTTCATAGTCGGTCTTCTGCTCGACACGGTAGTCCTCGATAGAGTATTTCACGTTCTTGATAGGCGTGAAGATCGAATCGATCGGAAGCGTGTCGACATCTTTCTCCGCAGGAGCGTTCTCCTCCGACGGCACATAACCGCGACCCTTACCGATAGTAATGGTCATCTGCATCTTAGTGCCGGGAGCAAGATGGCAAATTACCAGCTCCGGGTTCAAGACCTTGAAGAATGAAAGGTAGTTCGAGATATAACCTGCCGTAAGTTCGGTAACGCCCGCAATGTTGATCGAGACCTTCTCGGCCTCCTGATTGTCGACCGTGCGGATGAAACGGACCTGTTTGAGGTTGAGTATGATCTCGATCATACCCTCCATCACACCGGGGATAGCGGCAAACTCATTGTTCACGCCGGCAACCTTTACGGTCGTGATAGCATAACCCTCCAACGAAGAGAGCAGCACACGGCGCAAAGCGTTTCCGACGGTCATGCCGAAGCCGGGCTCCAACGGACGGAATTCGAACTTTCCGAACGAAGAGGTCGATTCGAGCATGATTACCTTTTCAGGCTTTTGGAATGCTAATATTGCCATAATATCGAATTTGTTGTTTAATCACTACTTAGAGTACAGGTTGACGATCAGCTGCTCCTTGATGTTCTCGGGGATCTCCTCGCGCTCGGGAGTTTGCAGGAACTTACCGCTCATCGAAGCGTTGTCCCACTCCAACCACGCATAACGGCTGCGCGACGCACCCGAAAGAGAAGATACGATGACCTCCAAAGACTTAGACTTCTCGCGAACCGATACCACGTCGCCCACGCTCAGCGAATACGACGGAACGTTCACAACGTTGCCGTTGACGCAGATGTGACGGTGCGACACGAGCTGACGTGCGGCAGCACGCGTCGGAGCGATACCCAAACGGTATACGACGTTGTCCAGACGGCACTCCAAGAGTTTCAGCAGGTTCTCACCCGTGATACCGCCCATGCGGGCAGCAGCCTCGTAGGTGCGGGCGAACTGCTTCTCCAAGATACCGTAAGTGTACTTGGCCTTCTGCTTCTCGCCGAGCTGCTCTCCGTACTCCGAGTTCTTCTTACGCTTGCGAGCAAGACCGTGCTGTCCGGGAGGAAAGTTGCGCTTTTCGAGCACTTTATCCGCACCGTAAATAGCCTCGCCGAATCTTCTGGCGATTTTCGATTTTGGTCCTATATATCTTGCCATAGTTTTTTAATGTTAATTCTTTCGTAAAATCAAATGAGTTATGTTAGTCCCACGATCGACGCGATTAGACGCGGCGACGGTTGGGAGCACGGCAGCCGTTGTGCGGCAGCGGAGTGACATCGATGATCTCCATTACCTCGATGCCGGCGCCGTGGATCGTACGCACGGCAGACTCTCTGCCCTGACCCGGACCCTTTACATAAACCTTAACCTTACGCAAACCCATGTCGTAAGCAACCTTGGCGCAGTCGGCAGCAGCCGTCTGTGCAGCATAGGGAGTGTTCTTCTTAGAACCGCGGAAGCCCATCTTACCGGCCGACGACCAGCTGATGACCTCGCCCACCTCGTTGGTAATCGTCACGATAACGTTGTTGAAAGTCGAGTGTACGAAAGCCATGCCCTGAGCACCGACCTTGACAACCTTTTTCTTAACTGTTCCAGTTTTCTTTGCCATAACTCTCCGATATTACTTAGTTGCCTTTTTCTTGTTTGCTACTGTCTTCTTCTTACCCTTGCGCGTGCGAGCGTTGTTCTTCGTGCTCTGACCGCGAACGGGAAGACCCAAACGGTGGCGGATACCGCGATAGCAACCGATATCCATAAGACGCTTGATGTTGAGCTGAACCATCGAGCGGCACTCGCCCTCGACCTTGATGCCCATCTCGGCGATCATGTTACGGATAGCACCGATCTGCTCGTCGGTCCAGTTCTCAACCTTGATGTCGTAGCTTACGCCCACGCCATCGAGAATCTTGCGCGCAGTGCTGCGGCCTATACCGTAGATATAGGTCAGGCCTATCTCGCCGCGCTTATTTTTTGGTAAATCAACACCTACTATACGTGCCATAAAATTTGTTTCTCTTTAATTTTCAATAATTTCGAACTAAAAGATCATCCCTGACGCATCTTGAACTTAGGGTTCTTCTTGCAGATGACGTACAACTTGCCCTTACGGCGTACTATCTTGCAATCTTCGCTTCTCTTTTTGATCGATGCTCTTACTTTCATAATTTTTCAAGCAATCTAAATTATTTGTACCTGAAAGATATGCGCCCCTTACTAAGATCGTAAGGAGTCATCTCCACCTTAACTTTATCCCCGGGCAGGATCTTGATGTAGTGCATGCGCATCTTACCCGAGATATGGGCAGTGATAACGTGTCCGTTATCCAGTTCCACACGAAACATCGCGTTAGACAACGCCTCGATGATGGTTCCGTCCCTTTCGATAGCAGTTTGTTTTGCCATAGAGTATTGTTATGAGTTAAGTGCCTGTTCGATGATACTGAAATCCGTCAGTATGTCGGGTCCCGACTTGCGTATGGCCACCGCGAACTCGAAGTGAGCCGCAGGCTTGCGGTCGCGTGTTCTGACCGTCCAGCCGTCGCGTTCGAAGACCACGGCGCGGTTGCCCATCGTAATCATCGGTTCGATGCAGATTACCATTCCCTCTTTCAACAACGGTCCTCTGCCGCGTGCGCCGTAATTGGGTACACCGGGCTGCTCGTGCATACGGCGCCCGATACCGTGTCCCTCCAATTCGCGCACTACTCCGTAGCCGAAACTTTCGGCGTACTCCTGCACTGCCGCGGATATGTCGCCTATGCGATTACCCGCCTTGGCCTGTGCCGTACCTCTATAAAGAGCCTCTTTGGTAACGTCCAGAAGTCGTTTTACATCATCGCCGACCTCTCCCACGGCAAACGTATATGCCGAATCACCAACAAACCCCTTCATAAACGTACAAAAATCGACCGACACGATGTCGCCCTCCTTTATGACGTAATCCGAAGGTATTCCGTGTACCACCTGCTCGTTGACCGAAATACAAGTCGCGGCAGGATAGCCTTCGTAACCGAGACAAGCGGGAGTCGCTCCGTGCGAACGCATGTAGGCTTCGGCCAGATCGTTCAGCTCGCGCGTCGTAACGCCGGGCTTGCAATGGCGCCCCACCTCGGCAAGCGTGCGGCTTACCAGAATGTTGTTCTCGCGGAGCAACTCTATCTCGTCTTCGGTCTTTAAGTATATCATCTTCTTAACGAAACTCTCACAGTAAACATTAATAGCGACCCTGTATGCGGCCGGTCTTCATCAGACCGTCGTAGTGACGCATCAGAAGGTAGCTCTCAATCTGCTTCAGAGTGTCGAGAACGACACCTACCATAATCAGCAACGACGTACCGCCATAGAAATATGCGAACGAGGGCTGAACGCCGATCTTCATCGCCAGAGCCGGAAGAATGGTCACGACAGCGAGGAAGATAGAGCCGGGGAGGGTAATTCTCGTCATGATGTTGTCGATGTAGGTAACGGTGCTCTTGCCGGGTTTAACGCCGGGGATGAAGCCTCCGTTGCGCTTCATTTCGTCAGCCATCATTTGAGGATTCATGATGATCGCGGTGTAGAAATAGGTAAACGCGATGACCAAGACTGCAAGCGTGAAGTTGTACCAGAAGCCCTGAATGTCGGTAAATGCTCCGTCCTTCGAGATGAGCGCCGGAATGAACATCAACGCCTGAGCGAAGATGATAGGCATCACGTTGGCGGCATTGAGTTTCAAGGGGATGTACTGACGTACACCGCCGTACTGCTTGTTACCTACGATACGCTTGGCATACTGAACCGGAATCTTGCGCACGGCCTGCACCAGAGCGATAGTCATCATGAAGACCAGAGCGAGGAATACCAGCTCGACGATGAGCATGATAAGGCTGCCGCCGTGGCCGTCTAATTTGACCATTATCTCCTGCAAGAAGGCATGCGGCAGACGCGCCACGATACCGATCATGATAATCAGCGAGATACCGTTGCCTATACCCTTGTCGGTAATCTTCTCGCCCAGCCACATGATAAACATTGTGCCGGCGATGAGGATGATCGTCGAGGTCAGGACGAAACCGCCTTCGGGAATGATCGCATTGCCCGGGATCTGAGTTTTCAGATATGCCGGAGCTTGCAGGATCAGAACGGCGATCGTAAGGAAACGTGTCCACTGATTCATCTTGCGGCGGCCGCTTTCGCCCTCCTTCTGCATCTTACGGAAGTAGGGAACCATGATTCCCATCAACTGTATGATGATCGAGGCCGTGATGTAAGGCATGACACCCAGCGCGAAGATCGAAGCCTGCGAGAACGCACCGCCCGAGAAGATATTCAACAGACCCATGAGGTTGTTGGCATTCTCGCCGGTAGCGAACGACTCCGTGAACGCTTTGAGTGCTTCATGGTTTACACCGGGCAGCACCACAAAACTACCCAAACGATATATAAGCAGAAGGCCGAGCGTGAAGAGGATACGCTTGCGGAGCTCTTCGATCTTATATATGTTTTTGAGCGTCTCTACAAGTTTCTTGTTGGTGGCGAGCAGTGCGATGATTACTACTACGATGATACCAACAATTAGATATTTGTTCATAAAAAATAGGTTTTACTGATTCTAAAAACTGTTTCGTTGCATGGTCGCGGGTACTGTTACCGTCCTCTATGTCGTCAGCCTCCTCCACACAGGCCGCACCTATATATTATAAGCGCATCTCACTCTCACCGGCCTCCGGCCGAGAGACCGCAACGGACCCGACGGCACCTGCAATGACGGCTACAACTTCTCCACGCTGCCGCCGGCTGCCGTAATGGCTGCCTCGGCGCTCTTGGAAAAGGCGTTGGCCTTAACAGTCAACTGACGCGTGAGCGTACCGTTGCCCAGAATCTTCACCTTGTCGTTGCCCGATACGAAGCCGGCAGCGACCAGAGTCTCCATCGTAACCTCCGAGAGGTTGTTCTTCGATGCGAGCTCCTCCAACGTCGACAGGTTGATAGGCTTGTACTCGACACGCTTCAAGTTCGTGAAGCCGAATTTCGGCAGACGACGCTGCAACGGCATCTGACCGCCCTCGAAGCCCAGCTTGCGTGAGTAACCTGAACGCGACTTGGCACCTTTCAGACCTCGTGTCGAATAACCGCCGTGACCCGAACCTGCACCGCGACCCACACGTTTGTCGTGGTGGTTTGCACCTTTGGCGGGTTTAAGATTATGAAGTTCCATTATCAATTTGTACTTTTCCGATTAGACTTATTTTACCTCCTCGACTCTTACGAGGTGCTTTACGCGCTCCAACATACCCTTTACGATAGCCGAATCGCTGTGCTCCACGCTCTGGTTAATCTTGCGAAGACCCAAAGCATCGAGGTTCTTGCGCTGCTGCGCCGAAGCGCCTATGCGGCTCTTGACCTGCGTTATTTTCAATGTTGCCATAGATTCTTTGAGTATTAACCGTTAAACACCTGATTGAGCGAAATGCCGCGTGCCTGAGCGACCGAACGCGCGTCACGCAGCTCGCACAAGGCGCCGATAGTGGCCTTGACGAGGTTGTGAGGGTTCGACGAGCCCTTGCTCTTAGCCAGCACGTTCTTCACACCGGCCGACTCCAAGACGGCACGCATGGCACCGCCGGCGATGATACCGGTACCGGGAGCTGCCGGACGGATCATGACCAGAGAACCGCCGAAGCGCATCTCCTGCTTGTGAGGAATAGTACCGTTCAGCACGGGGATCTTAACCAAATTCTTCTTTGCGTCCTCGATACCCTTCGAAATGGCCGACTGAACCTCCGAAGCTTTACCCAGGCCGTAACCTACGACACCGTTCTCGTTACCTACTACGACGATGGCCGAGAAGCTGAATGTACGACCACCCTTGGTAACCTTCGTGACACGGTTGATGGCTACAAGGCGATCCTTCAATTCCAGATCGCTCGTGCGTACTCTTTTTATGTTAGTATTTGACATAATCGATTAGAATTTAAGGCCGCCTTCGCGTGCGGCGTCAGCCAACATTTTAACTCGTCCGTGATAGAGGTAACCGTTACGGTCGAAAGCCACCGTCGAAATACCCTTCTCGGTTGCGCGTGCGGCCGCCAGCTTGCCTACCAGCGCTGCCACCTCGCACTTGTTCTTACCGGCCGTTTCGGCGACGATCTCCTTGTCCAGCGAAGATGCCGTTGCCAAGGTCGTGCCTGCAAGGTCGTCTATAAACTGTACGTAGATCTGCTTGTTGCTACGGAATACAGTCATTCGAGGCTGAGACGGCGTACCGCTAACGATCTTGCGGATACGCATCTTGATTCTCGCTCTTCTTTCTATCTTATTCAATGACATAATCTTGACTTATTACTATTTAGCACCTGCCGACTTGCCTGCCTTGCGACGGATCTGCTCGCCGACGAACTTGATACCCTTGCCCTTGTAAGGCTCCGGCTTACGCAATGAGCGGATCTTGGCAGCCACCTGACCGATGAGCTGCTTGTCGATGCTCTTCAACGTTACGATGGGGTTACCCTTCTTCTCGGTAACGGCCGTCGCCGTAACCTCTGCGGGCAGCATAAGCGCCGTGTCGTGCGAATAACCCAAACTCATTTCGAGGATGTTGCCCTTGACCTCGGCCTTGTAGCCGACGCCGACCAGCTCCTGCTTGATCTCGTAACCCTTCGATACGCCGACGACCATGTTGTTTATCAGCGCACGATACAGACCGTGCAGCGAACGATGGCGGGGCTGGTTCGTAGGACGGGTAACGATGACTGCGGGAACCTCCTTCTCGGTCTCCTTCTCGACATGCGTTCCAACTTCAACTTTGATATCCGAGTCAACCTTCTGGCTCAGTGTCCCAAGTGGCCCTTTCACGCTTACCGTATTGTCGGCCGAAACCGTGACGGTAACGCCGGCGGGCAAGATTACAGGTAATTTACCAATTCTTGACATGTTGTTGTAATTGTTTTTGGTTTTGAAATTTCTTCACTCGCCCCGCTACTACCAGATGTAGCAAAGCACTTCGCCTCCGACATTCTCTCTGCGGGCGGCGGCATCGGTCATGATGCCCTTCGACGTCGAGAGGATAGCGATACCCAGACCGTTCTGGACTCGGGGCATTTCGTCCACCGAAGAGTAGCGGCGCAGACCGGGGCGGCTGACGCGTTTGAGGTTTTTGATCGCGCTTACCTTCGTGGCAGCGTCGAACTTCAATGCGATCTTGATCGAGGGATGACCCTTCTCGTCTACATCGAACTTGTAGGCCAGAATGTAGCCCTGCTCGTAGAGAATCTTCGTGATCTCACGCTTAATTTTTGAGCCGGGAGCTTCAACCACCTTATGGTTGGCTTTCACCGCGTTTCTAATTCTGGTCAGAAAATCCGCTATTGGATCCGTCATAATGAATTAAAAATTAAAAATTAATAAATTTGTTTTATCGTTTGCAACTCCCGGTGCCTCTGTCGCATACGCGCGCAGACGCGCCGAAAGCGTGCAAATATACGTAAAATTTCCGAATCAGCCAAACCCTCGGCGGCTAATTTTTAGCAAGTTACCTCGATTGCGCTCCAACGACAAATGTCAGCTCCGTGCAGAACCAACATTCATTCGTATGGATTTATCCCGGCAATCGATGCAACACGCTGATCGCAAGGCACATGCACCCTATTCGGACACATAGCCCCGCCGATCGCCGCACAGGCGCATCTTCGGGATGTTTACCAAATGCCGAATCGTTTCTCTCCGTCTCCACAGAGAAGTTACCGTCCGTTGACGGCACTTTCCTCCGTTTCGAGCAGCAAGATACTGCGATCCCGCACCCGTATCAGGTTCGACCTCTTCCCCGTCTCAGGCTGGGCATATCCCCCTCCTGCCACGGACGAGCTTGTCGCCGTGCGACGCACTCTCGGAGTGTCTCCCTCGGTTTGTCCGGCCGCAACCGACATCCGCCCCCTCCATGCAGGAGACGGCATAAACGCGGATAGGTCGGTATCGTTATCCGCCGAAAGGCTGCGAGCCCTTCGGCAGATAATCTCCATACCTTAGCCGCACGCCGTACCACGGGCGCGGCAGTCGACTACCAGCTCGCCTTCTTCACTCCCGGGATCAAGCCGTTAGAGGCCATCTCACGGAACTGGATACGGCTGATACCGAACTGGCGGATGTAGCCCTTCGGACGGCCGGTGATCTTGCAGCGGTTGTGCTGGCGAATGGGATTGGAGTTGCGCGGCAGCTTCGACAGTGCGATCCAAGCCTCCTCGTGATCCATCTCGCCCGCCTTCACCTTGGCGGCAATCTCCTCGCGCTTGTGAGCATATCGGTTCGCAAGCTTCTCACGCTTTACCTCGCGTGCTTTCATTGACTCTTTTGCCATAGGTTACTGGTTCTTTTTAGCGTTCTTAAAAGGAAGACCGAACTCGCGCAGAAGGGCATATGCCTCCTGATCGGTTGCAGCCGTGGTAACGAACGTAATCTCCATACCGAAGATCTTTGTGATCTTGTCGATATCGATCTCGGGGAAGATGATCTGCTCGGTAATACCCAGAGTGTAGTTGCCCTGACCGTCGAACTTCTCGTTGATACCCTTGAAGTCGCGGATACGCGGCAGAGCCACGGCGATCAGACGCTCCAAGAACTCGTACATACGGTTCTGACGCAGCGTCACGCGCACGCCGATAGGCATACCCTTACGCAGCTTGAAGTTAGAGATATCCTTGCGAGACTTGGTCTGCACGGCCTTCTGACCCGTGATGCGGGTCAACTCCTCCTGCGCTACGTCGATGAGCTTCTTGTCGGCAACGGCCTGGCCCATACCCTGGTTCACGACGATCTTTTCGAGTTTCGGACACTGCATTACGCTCTTGTAACCGAACTCCTTCATAAGGGCGGCGACGATGCGCTCCCTGTATTCCGTTTTAAGTGTAGGTACGTATGCCATTATTTGATCTCCTCTCCTGACTTTTTAGCGTAACGAACTAATTTACCTTTTGCATCCGCCTTGCGACCGATACGAGTGGGCTTGCCGCTCTTGGGATCGATCGGTTGCAGATTAGAGATATGTATGGGAGCCTCCTTCTCTTGCAGACCGCCCTGAGGATTCTGGCTGCTGGGCTTGGTAGCCTTCTTGCACATGTTCACGCCCTCGACCACAGCACGCTGCTTGGCGGGATCAACGCTCAGCACCTTACCTTGCTGGCCGCGGCTGTCGCCGGCGTTGACGTAAACCATGTCTCCTTTCTTAATATGTAACTTAACTGACATATTTACAATCTGTTTTACTGATTACAATACCTCGGGAGCCAGCGATATGATCTTCATGTACTGGTCGCGCAACTCGCGAGCGACCGGACCGAAGATACGGGTACCTCTGATCTCACCCTGATTATTAAGGAGTACCACGGCATTGTCGTCGAAACGAATATACGAACCGTTGGCACGGCGGATCTCCTTCTTTGTTCTGACTACTACCGCCTTCGAAACGGCACCCTTCTTGACATCGCCCGATGGAGACGCGCTCTTGACAGCTACAACGATCTTATCGCCGATAGATGCATAGCGACGCTTCGTACCGCCAAGCACGCGAATGCAGAGCACCTCTTTCGCGCCGCTGTTATCGGCCACCACGAGTCTACTTTCTTGCTGTATCATAATTACTTAGCTCTTTCAATAATTTGTACTAATCTCCAACGCTTCGTTTTGCTCAGCGGACGGGTCTCCATAATGCGAACGGTATCGCCCTCCTTGACGGTCTGGTCGGTGCACTCGGCCACGAACTTGGTAGTCTTGTTGACGAACTTGCCGTAGATGGGGTGCTTAACCTTACGCGCTACCGCAACCACAATGGTCTTCTCCATCTTGTTGCTGACAACCAAGCCGATACGCTCTTTTCTAAGATTTCTTTCCATAGTGGTAATTAACATTTAGAGTTCTTTTGACGCAGGATTGTCAGCATACGCGCAATGTCTCTGCGGGATTTCTTTATCAACGAGGGATTCTCGACGGGCGAGACCGCATGCTGCACCTTCAACTGAGTAAGATTGGCCTTCTCAGCTGCGATGCGCTCTTGCAGATCCTGCACCGACATATCCTTTATTTCAGCACTTTTCATAATCTTTTAAGCTCTTAAAGTGATGTTTCGACGTAGTCGCGTCGTACAATAAACTTAGTTGTGATAGGCAACTTCTGAGCTCCCAGACGGAGTGCCTCCTGTGCAATCTCCATAGGTACGCCCTCTGCCTCGAAGAGAATACGACCGGGGGTAACGGGGGCAACGAATCCTTCCGGATTACCTTTACCCTTACCCATACGTACCTCGGCCGGCTTCTTGGTGATAGGCTTATCGGGGAAGATGCGGATCCAGATCTGACCCTCACGCTTCATGTAACGCGTGATAGCCTGACGTGCCGCCTCAATCTGACGACCGGTAATCCACGTCGATTCAAGAGCTTTGATTCCGAAAGAACCGTATGCAAGTTGGTTTCCTCTTTGAGCGAAACCCTTCATACGACCCTTCTGCATTCTTCTGAATTTAGTCTTTTTCGGCTGTAACATAGTTTTTTCGCTTTATAAGGTCACTACTTGTTGTTATTGTTGTTGCGTCTCTTGCGCTGGCCGTCGCGACGTCCGCCGCGTCCCTGCTGCGCCTGAGCGTTGCCTGCATGCGCCGATGCGCCTGCGGCTATCTCGAACAGATCGCGCTTGCCGTAAACGATGCCGTGGCAGATCCATACCTTGATACCGAGGATACCCACCTTGGTCAAAGCCTCGGCCAGGTAATAGTCCACGTCGGCACGGAACGTATGCAACGGAATACGGCCCTCCTTGATCGTCTCGCTGCGCGCCATTTCGGCACCGCCTACACGACCCGAGATCTGTACCTTGATACCCTCGGCACCCATACGCATCGTCGATGCGATAGAGGTCTTGATAGCACGGCGGTAAGACACGCGTCCCTCCAACTGGCGGGCGATATTGTTGGCCACGATAACGGCATCCACCTCGGGACGCTTGACCTCGAAGATGTTGATCTGCACCTCCTTGCCGGTAAGCTTCTTCAACTCCTCTTTGAGCTTGTCGACCTCCTGGCCGCCCTTGCCGATGATGATACCCGGACGTGCGGTAGAGATGGTTACCGTAACGAGCTTCAACGTGCGCTCGATGATAATCTTAGAAATACTTGCCTTAGCCAAACGGACGTTCAAGTACTTGCGGATCTTTACGTCTTCAACCAATTTCTCTGAGAAATCCTTACCACCGAACCAGTTGGAATCCCAACCTTTGATGATGCCAAGACGGTTTGCTATTGGATTTACTTTCTGTCCCATTTGATTACTTGTTTTCTGCGGTTACCATTTTATCTACTACGAGCGTGACGTGGTTCGAACGCTTGCGGATACGGTGTGCGCGACCCTGAGGCGCGGGCTGTATACGCTTCAATATGCGGCCGCCGTCGACGAAGACCTCCTTTACGCAGAGCTGTACGTCTTCCAGACGCTCGCCCTCGTTCTTGGCCTCCCAGTTGGCGATAGCCGATTTCAGAAGACGCTCCATTCTTATCGATGCCTCCTTCTTCGAGTAACGGAGTATACCCAATGCTTTATTGATCTCTACGCCGCGAATGATGTCGGCCACCAGACGCATCTTGCGCGGAGAGGTAGGGCAATCACGCATAATAGCGATAGCTTTCTGCTTCTTCTCGGCCTTGAACTTCTCGGCCATCTTTGCTTTTCTTGCTCCCATTGTCTAACTATTTTTTCTTGTTACCCGCATGACCACGGAAGTTACGCGTCGGGGCGAACTCGCCGAGTTTGTGACCGACCATGTTCTCAGTTACGTAAACGGGAATAAACTTATTTCCGTTGTGGACAGCGATCGTCTGACCTACGAAGTCAGGCGAAATCATGCTTGCTCTCGACCATGTCTTGATGACATTCTTCTTGTTACTCTCGGCCTGAGCGACGACCTTGGCTTCGAGCTTGGGGTCGATGAATGGTCCTTTTTTTAATGAACGGCTCATTATGTACTCTATTTAATTATTTTTTCTTTCTTGAAATAATAAACTTAGAGGTTGTCTTCTTCGGGTTACGAGTCTTATAACCCTTAGCCAACAATCCCTTGCGCGAACGCGGGTGACCACCCGAGGCACGTCCTTCGCCACCACCCATCGGGTGATCCACCGGGTTCATAACGACACCGCGGTTTCTCGGACGACGACCGAGCCAACGTTTGCGACCTGCCTTACCCGAGCTTTCGAGGTTATGGTCGACATTCGAAACCACACCCACCGTAGCACGGCAAGTTACGAGTACCATACGAGTCTCGCCTGAGGGCAACTTGATTATCGCGAATTTACCTTCGCGTGCCAAAAGCTGAGCATACGAACCGGCCGAACGAGCCATTGCGGCACCCTGACCGGGGTAGAGTTCGATATTGTGGATTACGGTACCGAGCGGAATCTCCGACAGGAACAGCGTGTTGCCGACCTCGGGAGCCACGCCCGCGCCGCTGATGACCGTCTGGCCGACCTGCAAGCCGTTGGGGGCGAGGATATAGCTCTTCTGACCGTCTGCATAGACTATCAGGGCGATACGAGCCGTACGGTTCGGGTCGTACTCGATAGTCTTCACGGTAGCGGCCATGCCGTCCTTCGCACGCTTGAAATCGACGTTACGATACATCTGCTTGTGACCGCCGCCGATGTAGCGTACAGTCATCTTACCGGTGTTGTTACGACCGCCGGTGCTCTTTTTCGGGCTAAGCAGCGACTTCTCAGGCGTCGACGCGGTGATCTCGTCGAACGTACCTATAATCTTATGTCTTGTTCCGGGCGTTACCGGTTTAAATTTTCTTACTGCCATCTCTTCTTAAAGTTTAGATGTTACTGTAAAAATCGATCTGGTCGCCCGATTTCAAGGTGACGATAGCCTTCTTGAAGTTGTTGGTGCGGCCTACAAGCAAACCGGCCTTCGTGTAACGGCTCTTCTGCTTACCCATGTAGTTGATAGTGTTGACGTCCGTAACGGTGACATTGTACATCTGCTCCACCGCATTGCGGATCTGCAACTTGTTAGCTCTTATGTCAACGATAAAACCGTAGCGGTTCAGTTTCTCGCCCTGAATCGTCATCTTCTCGGTCAAAATAGGCTTAATGATTACTTCCATCTCTTTGAGTATTTTAAGCTAACATTACATTTATTACTTGTTCCGCACCCTCGACCAGAACCAGTGCCGAAGCATTCATTACCTCGTAGGTGTTGAGGTTCTGAGCCAGAATGGGTTTCACCGACGGAATATTGCGGCAAGAGAGCTGGAAATTGACGTTGCCCTCGGGCAGAACGACCAGCACCTTCTTGTCATCGACGCCGAGCGCCTTTGCCATCGCTATTACCGACTTGGTTTTCGGAGCTTCGAGCGTCATGCTCTCGACGACGCTGATAACGCCTGCCTGAGCCTTGTAGGACAGAGCGCTGCGGCGAGCCAGCTGTTTGAGCTTCTTGTTGAGCTTGAAGCTGTAATCGCGGGGCACCGGACCGAAGATACGACCGCCGCCCGGGAACAGCGGCGACTTGATGCTGCCGCAACGGGCACCGCCCGTACCCTTCTGACGTTTGAGCTTGCGGGTCGAACCTGCGACCTCGTTACGCTGCTTCGCCTTGTGGGTACCCTGACGCTGATCTGCCAAGAACTGCTTAACGTCGAGATAAATAGCGTGGTCATTAGCCTCCACGCCAAAGACTGCGTCAGAAAGGACTACCTTACGACCGGTCTCTTTTCCTTGTGTGTTCAATACAGCTAATTCCATACTACTTCTCTATTGTTAAATAAGACCCTTTCGCTCCCGGAATCGAACCCTTCACGAGGATGAGGTTGTTCTCGGGGATAACTTTCAAAACTTTGAGGTTGAGAACCTTTACGGTCTCGCCGCCCATCTGTCCCGGCAGGCGTTTTCCGGGGAATACGCGCGAGGGATACGACGATGCACCCAGCGAACCGGGCTTACGCTGACGGTTGTGCTGACCGTGAGTCTGGCCGCCGACACCGGCGAAGCCGTGGCGCTTTACGACGCCCTGGAAACCTTTACCCTTAGAGATCCCCGTTACGTCTACCCAGTCCTCCTCCGAGAACATGTCGACCGTGAGGGTCTGACCGAGGGTCACTTCCGGCATCTCCTTGAACTCGGCCAGCTTGCGCTTGGGAGTAGTGCCCGCCTTCTTGAAGTGTCCTAACAAACTGTTGCTGGTGTGCTTTTCACTCTTGTCGTCATAGGCAACCTGAACCGCCTCATAAGCATCTTTCTCGACGGTCTTGATTTGCGTAACCACACACGGACCAGCCTCGATAACAGTGCATGGTATGTTCTTACCCTCGGCACTGTAAACGGAAGTCATTCCGATTTTTTTTCCAATTAGTCCTGACATTGTACTGTCTAATTACGTTTGTTGTTTAGTGAATTTTATATATACCTATATATTATAGGTGTTGTCCGGCAGCGGGGCGACCCGGAAGGTCGCCCATACCCGAACCGATTGTTTTATCAAACCTTGATCTCTACCTCCACACCCGACGGAAGTTCCAACTTCATCAGTGCGTCGATGGTCTTCGGCGTCGAAGAGTAGATATCGATTATACGCTTGAAAGTGCAGAGCTGGAACTGCTCGCGAGCCTTCTTGTTGACGAACGTCGAGCGGTTAACCGTAAAAATCTGCTTGCGTGTAGGCAGAGGCACCGGACCGCTGACCATGGCATCGGTAGCCTTTACCGTCTTGACGATCTTCTCTGCCGATTTGTCGACGAGGTTATGATCGAAAGACTTTAATCTGATTCTGATTTTCTGATTCATATTGTCTTTTTATTTTACTCCATATCCTTACGTTTGCCGTTCGACTTCTCGATGATCTCCTTAGCCAGGTTGGCGGGGACCTCCTCGAAGTGCGAGAACTCCATCGACGACGTTGCACGACCCGAAGAGATGGTACGCAACACGGTCACGTAGCCGAACATCTCCGACAGGGGAACCTTGGCCTTGACCACACGCGCCGTACCCTTAGACTCCATGCCCTGGATCTGGCCGCGACGCTTGTTCAAGTCGCCGATGATATCGCCCATGTTCTCCTCGGGCGTAACGACCTCGACGTTCATTACCGGCTCCATGATGACCGAACCGGCCTTGGGAGCTGCGACACGGAAACCGTTGCGGGCGCAGATCTCGAACGAGAGCTGATCCGAGTCGACGGGGTGGAACGAACCGTCCTTCAACGTAATCTTCATCGAGTCGATCGAGTAACCTGCAAGGGCACCGTTGGCCATAGCCGAGTCGAAGCCCTTCTGTACTGCGGGGATATACTCCTTGGGGATGTTACCGCCCTTGACCTCATCGATGAACTGCAAGCCGGTAACGCCCTCGTCGGCGGGACCGATCTCGAATATGATGTCGGCGAACTTACCGCGACCGCCGGTCTGCTTCTTGAATACCTCACGATGCTGAACCGTCTGGGTAAGAGCCTCCTTGTAGTTGACCTGCGGAGCGCCCTGATTGATCTCGACGCCGAACTCGCGACGCAGACGGTCGACGATGATATCGAGGTGCAACTCGCCCATACCGCTGATGATCGTCTGACCGCTCTCCTCGTCGGTGCGTACCGTAAAGGTCGGGTCCTCCTCAGCCAGCTTGGCCAGCGCGATACCCAGCTTGTCGAGATCCTTCTGGGTCTTGGGCTCGACGGCCAGACCGATAACCGGCTCGGGGAATGTCATCTGCTCCAATACGATCGGCGCATTCTCGGCGCAGAGCGTATCGCCGGTATGAATCTCCTTGAAACCTACTGCGGCGCAGATATCGCCCGCACCTACGGTCTCCATAGGATTCTGCTTGTTGGCGTGCATCTGGTATATACGGCTGATGCGCTCGCGCTTGCCGCTGCGTGCGTTCAGCACATACGAACCTGCATCGAGCTTGCCCGAGTATACGCGCACGAATGCCAGACGACCCACGAACGGGTCGGTGGCGATCTTGAACGCCAGACCGCAGAAAGGCTCGTTCTCGTCCGAATGACGGATCTCGGTCTGCTCGGTCTTGGGATTAACACCCTCTACGGCAGCTACGTCCATGGGCGAGGGCAGGAATGCAATGATATAGTCGAGCAGCTTCTGTACGCCCTTGTTGTGGAACGACGAACCGCACATCATCGGCACGAGCTTCATGCCGATCGTAGCAGTGCGGATAGCGGCGATAAGCTCCTCGGGTGTGATCGAATCGGGATCCTCGAAGAACTTCTCCATAAGCGCATCGTCAGTGGCAGCGACCTCCTCGATGAGCTTTGCACGCCACTCGGCAGCCTCGGCTTTCATGCTCGCGGGGATCTCGCGCAACTCGAAGTTGTCGCGTACGGTTTTGTCGTCGAAGTAGTAGATCGCGTTATTATATATAAGGTCTACCAGACCCTCGAACTTGTCCTCGGCACCGATAGGCAGTACGACGGGCAGAGCCGTAGCACCGAAGTGCTCCTTGATCTGCGAACATACGGCCAAAAAGTCGGCACCCGTGCGGTCCATCTTGTTGACGTAGCCGATACGGGGGACGTTGTACTTGTCGGCCTGACGCCATACGGTCTCCGACTGAGGCTCGACACCGCCCACGGCGCAGAACGTCGCGACGGCACCGTCCAGAACGCGCAGCGAACGCTCCACCTCCACGGTGAAGTCGACGTGTCCCGGGGTGTCGATAAGGTTGATCTGATAGGTCTGGCCCTTGTACTGCCAGAATGCAGTGGTAGCAGCCGAAGTAATGGTAATACCGCGCTCCTGCTCCTGAACCATCCAGTCCATAGTTGCACCGCCTTCGTGAACCTCACCGATCTTATGGGTCTTACCCGTGTAGAAAAGTATACGCTCCGAGGTGGTAGTCTTACCGGCATCGATGTGAGCCATGATACCGATATTACGCGTAAAATGCAAATCTCTTGTAGCCATCTAACCTTATCTGTTTTAGAATCTGAAATGTGCGAACGCCTTGTTGGCCTCTGCCATGCGGTGCATCTCCTCCTTACGCTTGAAGGCGGCACCCTGCTGGTTGAAGGCATCCACTATCTCTGCTGAGAGTTTCTCGGCCATAGACTTGCCCGAACGCTTGCGTGAATAAAGGACAAGGTTTTTCATAGAAATCGAAACTTTGCGCTCGGGACGAACCTCCGTCGGAACCTGGAACGTCGCGCCACCGATACGCTTCGATTTTACCTCGACTTGGGGCGTGATATTCTCGAGAGCCTGTTTCCAGACCTCCAAAGGAGATTTATCAGCATCCTTCATCTTCTTGCCCACCAGATCCAGTGCATCGTAGAAAATGGTGTAAGCAATACTCTTCTTTCCATCCAGCATAAGGTTGTTAACGAAACGTGTAACCTCCACGTCGTTGAACTTGGGATCTGGAAGTAGAATTCGCTTTCTTGGCTTAGCTTTTCTCATTGTCGTTTGCTAAATTAAATTTCGTTGTGATTACTTCTTTGCCGGAGTCTTTCCCGCCTTCGGGCGCTTGGCACCGTACTTCGAACGACGCTGGCGACGACCGTCCACACCGGCCGAGTCGAGCGCACCGCGCACCAGATGATAACGAACACCCGGCAGGTCCTTTACACGACCTCCGCGGACGAGCACGATCGAGTGCTCCTGCAAGTTGTGGCCCTCTCCGGGGATATAGGCGTTGACCTCCTTGCCATTGGTCAATCTTACACGTGCTACCTTACGCATAGCCGAGTTCGGCTTCTTGGGAGTCGTCGTGTACACACGAGTGCAGACTCCGCGGCGCTGAGGACACGCTGCGAGTGCGGGCGACTTGCTCTTGTCAACCGCGCTTACTCGACCGTTTCTAACTAACTGTTGAATAGTCGGCATTTCTTAAAACGTTTTTGTCCTTTAATTTTTGTTAACTGCTTCAATTTCCATTACCTGAAAATTGCCTGCAAAGATACGCATTTTTTTTCAAACACAATATATATGTGCATCTTTTTTGCATGCGCCGAGGGCTTTCCGGCACAATATCGATATTTTTTGCTTATAATATTCCCAATAAAATAATCACAGCTTATCGATAATTATACATAAACTTAATTATCAACATTTTTAACAATAACTCAAACACCCATCATCTACTGCGGGAACTGGCACTGCCCCCATATTACCAAAAGAACAAAATTATACTATTCGTCGACTAATCATAATACCGGCGACATGCGGTTCGAAAAAAAATGATGTCGATCTTTCAGGAAAAGATATTTGAACCTCACAGCAAAGTCGGCAAAAGAAATCGTGCTTACCTTTGCATCCGTAAACGAAGTCCGTCACTGCCGTCAAACCGGACGCGGGCATCGCCGTCCCGGGCTATGCTGCGGCAGGCGGATGTCGGACTGAAACAAACAAACGAGGCATGAAAACAGTTTTGGTAATATCATCGAGCCTCCGGGCAAACAGCAACTCGGAGGCACTGGCCGACGCATTCGCACGAGGCGCGGCCGATGCCGGCAACAGAGTCGAAAAGGTCACGCTCAAAGAGAAGGATATCCGCTTCTGCAAGGGGTGCCTTGCCTGTCTGCGCACGCAACGCTGCGCGATAGCCGACGATGCACCCGCCATAGCGGAACGCATGCGCGAAGCGGATGCGATAGCCTTCTCTACGCCGATCTACTACTACGGGATGAGCGGGCAGCTCAAAACGCTTCTCGACCGCGCCAATCCGCTCTACTCGTCCGACTACCGGTTCCGCGACATATACATGCTCACGTCGGCCGCCGAAAACTCCCCGTCGACGCCCGAGCGCGCCGTGGCAGGTCTTACGGGCTGGATCGACTGCTTCGCCAAGGCTCGTCTCGCGGGCACCGTCTTCGCCGGAGGCGTCGACGATGCGGGCGATATCGAGGGGCACAACGCACTCGGGCTCGCATACAAGGCCGGCAACTCCATAAGATAACACGACGAATATGAAAACCGAAATCATGAAATACGCACTCGCCGCGTGCATCGCCGCCCTTACGGCCTGCACGGGCGCGACAGGCGACAACACGAAAGACGATATGAATACTACACATCCTGCACTTACGCAGCATTGGGACAAGACATTCCCTCAAAGCGACGAGGTCGACCACCGCAAGGTAACGTTCCGCAACCGTTACGGCATAACGCTCGCGGCCGATCTCTACATGCCCAGGAACACCGCCGGCCGACTGCCCGCCATAGCCGTCAGCGGACCATTCGGAGCGGTCAAGGAGCAGGCGTCGGGGCTGTATGCCCAGACTATGGCACGGCGCGGCTTCGTGACACTGGCATTCGACCCCTCGTTCACGGGCGAGAGCGGCGGCGAGCCGCGCTACGTGGCCTCTCCCGACATCAGTACCGAGGATTTCAGCGCAGCGGTAGACCTGCTCTCGACAATGCCCGAAGTCGATCCCGGGCGCATCGGCATCATCGGCATATGCGGCTGGGGAGGATTCGCCCTCAATGCCGCCGCCGTCGACACACGCATCAGGGCCACGGTCGCCGCGACAATGTACGACATAAGCCGCTGCACGGCCAACGGATACTTCGACACGATGACCTCCGACGAGCGCTACCGCATGCGCCGTGCGCTGAGCGCGCAGCGCACAGAGGACTATCGCAACGGTACCTGCGAGCTCGCGGGAGGCGTCGTCGACCCGCTGCCCGACGACGCGCCGCAGTTCGTCAGGGACTACTACGCATACTACAAGACGCCGCGCGGCTACCACGAGCGCTCGCTCAACTCCAACAGCGGTTGGAACAAGACCTCGGCGCTCTCGTTCCTCAACGCCCCGATCCTCGCTTACAGCGACGAGATACGCAGCGCAGTGCTCCTGATCCACGGCGAAAAAGCTCATTCACGCTATTTCAGCGAAGACGCATTCAAGAGACTGAGAGGCGACAACAAGCATCTGAGCATCATCCCGGGCGCCAGCCATGTCGACCTGTACGACAATACGGGTGCTATTCCGTTCGACGAAATGGAGCGCTTCTTCAACGAGAACATGCGTTAGACCCACTACTTCGGCGATATGCAAGAGGGCTGCGACTTGGGTCTGCGCCCTCTTTTCGCATAACGGTAAATCATCTCGATAAATATCGTATCTTCGCAGCATGAACGACGTCCGCTTCACGATGCACGCACCCTGCCATGCGCTGCGCCCATACATAAGATACTACTATACAATGCGTTACGACCGGCCTGCAAACGCACTTACATTTCCCGTGGGCTGCATGCAGCTGTTATTCCATAGACGCACGCCGCTCTACGTCCCAGAGCTGAACGCCTCGCAGCACCCTTTGACCGTAAGCGGTCAGACCGACTTCGCGGCGCATCTCTGCTCCGACGGCAATACCGAGATGATTGCGGTAGTATTCCGCCCGCATACATCGAGTCTGTTTCTCGGCATCCCCTCTTCGGAGCTATACGATCGCGAGATCGACGGCCGCGACCTGAACATACAAAGTCTCGACTATCTGGCCGTGCGGACGATCGAATCCGACGACGGCCACGGCATCGCCGCCGTCGAGCAGTGGCTCCTCCGACAGGCTGCCGCCACGCTCTCCGACAGCCGTCGGCACGACATTACGGCACTCAACCTCGATAGAATAGACAAGGCTGTACGATCACTGTTCGCTGCGCCGCAGACGACGGTCGGACAGCTCGCCTCCGACGCATGTCTTTGCACAAAGCAGTTCGAGCGCATATTCAACGCCCTGGTGGGGATGAATCCCAAGCAGTATGCCGGCATAGTACGCTTCCAGAGGGCTCTCGCACTAATGAGCGACCGCAGCCATACGCCCTCGCTTGCCGCAGCGGCGCATGCGAGCGGATATGCCGACCAGTCTCACTTTACACGCGAGTGCCGCCGGCTGAGCGGCTATACCCCCGCCGCACTGTCGAGGGTCGCATACCGCAATTCGAGTCTGTTCGACGACCGCGCATGATGCCGGATTTTGCGTCCCGCCTTGTCGAAAATATTCTATACCGTGTGGAGCGATTGAGCTATCTTTGCGGGCAAACAAATAAATGACAAGCTATGAAACATGCAGTCGACCCCACACAGACATCACGCGCTTACGCATTCGAGATGTGGATGCAGGCGCCGATGCCTATGGTAACGCTCTTCAAGACGCTCGACGTATCGCGCCTCGTGCGCCTGAGCCGCAGAAAGAAGATCAAGTTCAATATGCTTATGTGCTGGTGTATCGGACGCGCCGCAAGCGACATCGCGGAGTTCTACATGCTGCCCGTCGACGGCAGACTTATGCTTTACGACACGATCGCCGTAAACACTATCGTCGCCAACCGACAGGGCGAGGTCAGCTCGTGCGACATCCCCTTCTCGGACGATCTGCGGCGCTTCAACGACGACTATATGCGCCTTACACGGCAGGTCGCCGAGACGTGCGCCAATCATGATCTTGCCGAAAGCATGGTCATCGGCACCTCCGCCTTGACTCAATGCGAGATCGACGGCGCTGTCGGCATGTACAGCGGCATCTTCAACAACCCGTTTCTGATATGGGGCAGGTACCGCCGCCGACTTTTCAGTACAACGCTCCGCATCTCTTTCCAGTTCCACCACACCCAGATGGACGGCGCCCACGCCGCCCGCTTCCTCGACGTCCTGCAACGCGAAATTACCGCCTTGAAAGTTTGACACCGGACACAATGCCGCAATAATCGATACCGACAAATCACGGCCAAACAGCGCAAAGCACAAACGACATGCGAACGAAGTGAAGCGAAGCGGGTGGAAAATGTATTTTCACACCCCGCGAAGCACAAAAAAAAAGCGACAGATAAATATCTGTCGCCGTCGTTTGCTTGTGGGAGCTGAGGGATTCGACCGGCGAAGCCGGAGCGAGAATACCACTGAAATCGATATACACTATTCTCGCAACCCCAAACAACAGAATTACCAGCACCACGACACACAAACGACATGCGAACGAAGTGAAGCGAATTGGTGCGAAGCGGGTGGAAAATGTATTTTCACACCCCGCGAAGCACAAAAAAAAGCGACAGATAAATATCTGTCGCCGTCGTTTGCTTGTGGGAGCTGAGGGATTCGACCGGCGAAGCCGGAGCGAGAATACCACTGAAATCGATATACACTATTCTCGCAACCCCAAACAACAGAATTACCAGCACCACGACACACAAACGACATGCGAACGAAGTGAAGCTAAGTAGTGCGAAGCGGGTGGAAAATGTATTTTCACACCCCGCGAAGCACAAAAAAAGCGACAGATAAATATCTGTCGCTGTCGTTTGTTCGTGGGAGCTGAGGGATTCGAACCCCCGACCCTCTGCTTGTAAGGCAGACGCTCTGAACCAGCTGAGCTAAGCTCCCTTATCGCTTATTGCGGATGCAAATATAGGATAAATAAATCGTTCACGCAAGACTACGACCGTTTTTTCCTTATTTTTCACACAACATTGCTGTGAATCATATATGCTGCCACCGATTGCCGTATCGCAAAATCTCGCGGATTTGAAGTGCAAGCGGGACGAAAATTGATTTTCACGCCCCGCGAAGCACAAAAAAAGCGACAGATATTCATCTGTCGCCGTCGTTTGTCCGGTGTGGGAACATGCGGATTTGAACCGCAGACCTCCTGCTTGTCGAGCAGGCGCTCTAAACCAACTGAGCTATGCTCCCTCGTATCTCACAAAAAAACCGCCTGCGTTACCGTAAGCGGTTGATATAAGAGTGGGAGCTGAGGGATTCGAACCCCCGACCCTCTGCTTGTAAGGCAGACGCTCTGAACCAGCTGAGCTAAGCTCCCGTAAAAATGGCTCGGGACTGCAAGGCCTCAGCCGACAACTCCTTTCGGATATCGGACTCTATCTTGCAACCCTCGCGCAAATGCGCCTGAACAAGGACTTGAACCTAGGACCCCATGATTAACAGTCATGTGCTCTAACCAACTGAGCTATTCAGGCATTGTGAAAGAACCTTTCCGTTTCTGGACTGCAAATATACGCCATATTTTTAATTCTGCAAAATTTTAGACAAAAAAAATCGCAAAAAAATATAAATTAGTGTAACTTTGTACTCGATGAAGATACGGAGCATACCATATATCTGCCTCTTGCCTCTCGCGCTGCTCGCCTTCGCGGGCGTTCAAGCGCAGAGTGCATTACGGTTCTCTGCCGCCACCTTCGACTACGGCGAGGTGCGCGAGGACGGCGGTGCGGTCACATGCCGCTTCGAGGCGGTCAACACATCCGACAAACCGCTGGCGGTAGTCGAGGTCATGACTTCGTGCGGATGCACGACGCCGCGCTACGACCGACGGCCGATACAGCCTGACGGACGCTTCGAGTTGGAGATACGCTACGACCCGATGAACCGGCCGGGACGCATCGACCGCAGCATTGCGGTCAGGGTTTCGGATTCGGACGAGGATATACGCTTGAAGATCGTCGGCCGCGTACTGCCGCGGCAGAAGAGCCTCGAAGAGATATATCCGTTCGACATGGGCGGCGGCGTAAGGTTGGAGAGTAATTTCCATGCGTTCGCATACGTCGAGCACGGCAAGAGCGTCGAGACCCGCATAGGCTGCGTCAACCGCTCGGATCATCCGGTGCTCGTAAGGCTCGCGCCCGTGGAGACCTCCGGCGCCCTGCAAATCGAGTACGACGAGCTGCTGGCCGCAGGACAGACGGGCGACATCGTATTGCGTTACCGTCTGGCGGAGAACAGCTCGCGCTACGGCACGATGCGCGATGCCCTGACAATGGTGGTCGACGGCATACCCTCGGAAACGCTTCTGACCACGCAGGCCATCGCCGTCGACAACTTCGACGAGGCGGTCGACACGGCATCGCCCAAGGCCCAGCTGCCTTCGACGATAGTCAGGTTCGGACATGTCGCCGCAGACTCCGGCATCATCTCGCAGCGCGTCGAGATACGCAACACGGGGCAGGCGCCTCTGATCGTCCGCAAGGCAGAGAGCAACATCGCCGCCGTGAGGTGCCGCCCCGAAGGCGGACTTATGATCCCCGCCGGCGGCAGCGGCAGCATCACGGTAACCTTCTCGCCGTCGCAGGCGGCACGCGAGGGGGCGTTCGTCTCGCGCGTATTCGTCATTACGAACGATCCCGCGCACCCGATGCACACGATAAGAGTAAACGCTATAATAGATTAGCGGAGAGATAAACTTGAAGAAACAGTAAAAGATGTTCGAAATTTTAGAGAAACGCATGCTGGCCGAGAGTATATGGCTGATGCGTATTTCGGCGCCGCGAGTGGCGCGGGCAGCCCTGCCCGGCCAGTTCGTCATAGTGCGCGCCGACCAAGGGGGCGAACGAATCCCCCTGACGATCGCCGACTACGACGCAGCCGAAGGCAGTGTCACGATCGTCATCCAGACCATAGGTCTGTCTACTCGTAAGATCTGCGCTCTGGGCGTGGGCGAGTCGCTGGCCGACTTCGCCGGTCCGCTCGGACGGCCGTCGGACTTCGTCACGATGCCGCTCGACGAGCTGCGCAGCAGGCGCTGGCTGTTCGTGGCCGGCGGTGTCGGCGCCGCACCGGTCTACCCGCAGGTCAAGTGGCTGTCGGAGCACGGTGTAAGGTGCGACGTGATAATCGGCGCCAAGACGCGCGATATGCTGATCTATACCGACCTGATGCGTCAGGCGGCCGAGTGCCTTCATATAGCCACCGACGACGGCTCCGAAGGCTTTCACGGCATGGTCACGGCGCTGATGAAGGAGCTTGTCGAGATTCGCGGCGAGCACTACGACGAGTGCGTGGCCATAGGCCCGATGATAATGATGAAGTTCGTCACGATGACCGCACGCAGCTATTCGCTGCCGACGACCGTCTCGCTCAACGCGCTTATGGTCGACGGCACGGGCATGTGCGGCGCATGCCGCGTGAGCGTGGGCGGACGCATGCTCTTCACGTGTGTCGACGGACCCGAGTTCGACGGTTACGAGGTGGACTTCGACGAGGCCATGCGCCGTCAGGCGATGTATCGCACCCACGAGCGCAACGCATTGGAGAAACATAAATGCAACTGTTATGGCGAATAGAATACCGCGCGTCGAGGTGCGCGAACAGGCACCCGCAGTGCGGGCGACCAACTTCGAAGAGGTATGTTACGGCTACGACCGCGACGAGGCTATGCTCGAAGCGAGCCGCTGTCTCAACTGCAAGAATCCGCGATGCGTGGCGGCATGTCCGGTAGGCATCGCCATACCCGACTTCATCGCGGCCGTCGCCCGCGGCGACGAGCAGGCGGCCTCCGACATCATATCCAAGGACTCGCTGCTGCCGAGCATCTGCGGCCGCGTATGTCCGCAGGAGACGCAGTGCGAGGGCTCGTGCGTGTTAGGCGTCAAGTTCGAGCCGGTCGCTATCGGCAAGCTCGAACGATATGTCGGCGACTGGAAAATCGCCAACTCACCAGCCGCCGTCGAACGGCCAGAATCTAACGGCCGCCGCGTGGCCGTCGTAGGCAGCGGCCCGTCGGCTCTGGCCTGCGCGGGCGACCTTGCGGCAATGGGCTACGAAGTGAAGGTCTTCGAGGCGCTGCACAAGTTGGGCGGCGTACTGGTATACGGCATCCCGGAGTTCCGTCTGCCGAAAGATAAGATCGTCGAGCGCGAGATAGACTCGCTGCGCCGTCTGGGCGTCGAGTTCGAGACCGACGTAATCATAGGCCGCACGCTGACGATCGACGACCTGCTCGACAGGGAGGGCTACGACGCTGTTTTCGTCGGCTCGGGCGCAGGTCTGCCGCGCTTCATGGGCATCGAGGGAGAGAACCTCAACGGCGTATTCTCAGCCAACGAGTTCCTCACGCGCGTGAACCTCATGGGGGCATACGATTCGGAGAGTTCGGACACGCCCGTCTTCGTGGGCAGGCGTGCCGTTGTGGTTGGCGGCGGCAACGTCGCCATGGACGCCGTGCGCACGGCCAAGCGTCTGGGTGCCGAGGCGGTCATCGTCTACCGGCGCAGCGAGGCCGAGCTGCCCGCACGTCGCGAGGAGGTGCACCATGCACGCGAGGAGGGCATCGAGTTCCGCATGCTGACCAACCCTACACGCATCATCGCCGACGAGAGAGGCTGGGTCAAGGGCATCTCGTGCGTCGAGATGACTCTGGGCGAGCCGGATGCGAGCGGCCGCCGCTCGCCCGTGACGGTCGAGGGGTCGGACTTCGAGATCGAGTGCGACGTAGTGATAATGGCGCTGGGCACCTCGCCCAACCCGCTGATAGCCTCCACGACCGAAGGTCTGGCTGTCAACCGCCGCGGCTGCATCGAGGCCGACGAGTCGGGAGCCACCACGCGCAAGGGCGTCTTCGCCGGAGGCGATACGGTCACTGGTGCCGCAACGGTCATCCTCGCCATGGGCGCCGGACGACGCGCTGCCAGAGCCATAGACGAATACATAAAGGGATTGTAGCCTCGCACGACGAAAGGCAACCCGAAAGAACGACCCCCGCCGGAGCAGAGTCCGGCGGGGGTCGTTCATGCCATGCCCGTACTGTCGCGTCCAAGCAGCTGTATCGCGCATTGTACCGGCATCCCGCAGCGACATATGCGGCGCCCTAATGCAGCGGCAGGAAGACGGCGACTCCTACTTGTCTATGTATTTCAGAAACTGCTCCCTGTACTTCTCGCCCAGAGGGACATACTCCTCGCCGTCGAAGTATATACGCCCCTTGGCATAACCCGTGATACGTCTGAGGTTGACTATGTAGGAGCGGTGTACGCGCATGAAGCTGTCGGCGGGCAGCGTCGTCTCCATGTTTTTCAGACGGAACAGCGTCACTATTGGCGACGAGCCGGCGATATGCAGACGCACGTATTCGCCTACGCTCTCCAAATACACTATGTCGCTTATGCGCACCAGCATGGTGCGATAGTCTGCCCTGACCGAGAGAAACTCGCGATCCTCCACCGCAGCCTCCTCCTGCCGAGCCTCATCGGCGCTGCGGCTGCGCTCGATAAGCTCTTTGAGCGACACGGCCTTCTCGACGGCTTTGAGAAATTCGTCATAGCCGAACGGTTTGAGCAGGTAGTCTATCGCATTGAGCTTGAAGCCGTCTATGGCAAATTCCGAGTAAGCGGTCGTGAATATCACGAAGCGGAACCCGTCGAGCGAGCCTACGAAGTCGAGACCGTTCTGATCGGGCATGTCGATATCGACGAACAGCAGATCCGCATCCTCCCGGTCGAGCACGTCGCGCGCCTGCGAAGCGCTGCGGCATGCAGCCACCAGTTCGAGCGACGGGGTCCGTGCTATATACTCCTTTATCTGACGCAGAGCCAGAGGCTCGTCGTCTACTGCAACGCACCTAACCATGATTCTTTACCGGTATTGAAAGGTTGATTTCATATACATCCTCGCGCGAGGTATCTATCGCAAGCGTATGACGCTTGCCGAAGAGCAGCGAAAGACGCTTGCGCACGTTTTCCAGCCCAACGCCGCCGCGCTTCTCCTGCCTCTTGTGGCGGCTGTTGACCACACGGTAGCGCAGCTCTCCCCCCGCCAGACTTATATCGATATGTATGAATGACGGAGCATCGTAGCTCACGCCGTGCTTGAAGGCATTCTCGACGAAGACGATAAGCAGCAGCGGCGGCACGACCACCCCGCGAGCCACCGTCGCAGAGGGGTGTTCGAAACGTATGTCTACATCGTCGACATAACGTATCCGCATCAGCTCTATATAGTTGCCCACGAATTGTATCTCCTTGTCGAGCGTGGTGCGGTCGCTGTCGGTGTCGTAGAGCACGTAACGCATCATCTTCGATAGCTCGATGACGCACCTTTTGGCAGTCTGCGAGTCGAAGTCGATCATGGCGTGTATGTTGTTGAGCGTGTTCATGAAGAAGTGGGGATTGATCTGGTATTTCAGATAATCCATCTGCGCCTGCATGTTATGGCGGTGCATGACGAGCATGCGCTGCTCGGTTTCCAGCGCCCGATAATAGAGCTTTATCATGGAGTTGGTGCCGACCATCAACACACCCAGAACCACGTTCCAATACCACTCCAAATCGGAGAACGACGCCTTGTACTGCAACACCTCTATCGTCTGCCAGTAACGGTAGTTCCACGCCTGTATTCCGCCGAATATCGCCGCCAGCATGACCAGTATGGCAGCGATATACCACACGCGCTTGTTGCGCAGCAGCAGCTGCGGTGCCAGCAGCCAGTTGTTCAGCAGGAAGACCACGAAATAGGGAGCTATCTTTCCCCAAGATATAACGACGTTGTTGAAGTTGATGTGCAGCTCCGACATCAGCTGCGAGTTGAGTATCGGCACGAGAAATATCGCCGCCCACACGAACGTGTAGAACAGGTTTTCGCCTATGCTTGTCTTCTTCGATATCTTCATAGGGCAAAGATACGGATAAGCCGAAAACAAAAGCAAACTTGTTTGCAATTTTGTTGAGGCGAAGTATCTTCGACGAAGTCAAAGATACGTATAAGCGAGGGCAAAAGCAAGTTTACTTGTATTTTGCCGAGCGGCAGTATCTTCGGCGAAGCCAGAGTACGTATAAGCCGAAAACAAAAGCAAACTTGTTTGCAATTTTGTTGAGGCGAAGTATCTTCGACGAAGTCAAAGATACGTATAAGAGAGGGCAAAAGCAAGTTTACTTGTATTTTGCCAAGCCAGGGCAAGTCGGACATAAAATAAAAATTCACGCCCCCGGAGCGAGTGGAGCGAGCGACAAAAGCCCCTCCCGAGGGAGGGGTTCGGGGTGGAGTACAATTTGTAAAACGGCACAAGCCGTAGCTGCGGCCGGCAGAGATGCAAGGCCGTCGCATCCCGCATGCCCCGAACCGGTCGCACCGCTCGTAATACATTAGGTATAGGCACTGTAATTGCAGCAGGACACAGCGCAGAAAAAAAAGACGACATATCATGAAAACATCACTTCAAAGACTTGCGGCCGCAGCTGCAACAGTATTGCTCGCGGTCGGAGCATCGGCGCACTCGGGCAAGGCGTTATTCCACGTAATAGTCGACACCGACGGTGCGGCCGACGATCTGCGCACGCTGTGCATGCTGCTCTCGGACAACCGCGCCGAGGTCATGGCCGTAGTCAGCTCCGACGGCGCTCAGAGTCCGCGGCGCACGGCGCAATGCGTAGCGGCCATGCTCGAAGAGTTTTATCACGAAGGCATCCCCGTGGGCGAAGGTCGGGCTGTCTGCACATCGGCTCCGCGCTGGCGCAGCCGCTCCGAGCGCGTCGACTGGGGACAACAGTGCGAAAGCCGCACCTTCACGCCCGCCGTCGAGCTTATGCGCCGCACCATAGAGCGGGAGTCGGAGCCCGTCACGATCCTCGCTCTGGGCGCGCTTACCAACCTCTGCGACCTCGCCACACGCTATCCGGAGCTGATGCCGCGCATCGAACGCGTGGTATGGTACGACGATAAGGGGGCGGGACGGGGCGCCAACTACGAGGCCGACCCCGAGGCGGCGCGGCATCTGCTCGGCTGCGGCATCCGCATCGACATCGTCTCGGCCGGCGGACGCGAGCTGCCGGTGCGCCGCACCTTCATCGAGTCTGTCGCAGAGATACCCTCGCGCTATGCCGGGCGCATATACGCATCGCACCTGTGCGAGCCTCTGTCCGAACTGATCGACAGGCACCACCTATGCCACTGGGACGAGCAGACGCTGCTTCTGCTGTTCCGCCCCGAGCTGCTCGCCGCACACCCCGCCGCAGGCAGCGTCACGCTTTACACGCTCGCAGACGATGTCGACCGCAGCACGGTCGAAGAGGCTCTGCTGGAAATACTGCGCGGCCGTCCCGATGCCGAGAGCCGCGTGCTCTACGGCTTTCCGACCGAGGAGGCGCTCTATGCCGACGACGTGAAGCCTATCATCGACGAGGCGCTGCGGCGCCACGGCAGCAACGAATGGCGAGCCGCCGTGCTGACCAACGAGCTGCACGGTCATCTGGGCATCTACGCCACCATAGGAGTGAAAATGGGAATACGCGCCCGCGAGTGGTTCGATATCGGCGTCGACGACTTCGAGGTAGTGAGCATGGCGGGATCGCAGCCGCCCGTAAGCTGTCTGAACGACGGATTGCAGACCGCCACCGGCTCGACGCTCGGCCACGGGCTGATAACTATCGCCGACACCGACACACCGCGCCCCGAGGCTACATTCCGCTTCAAGGACGACACCATACGCATATCGCTCAAAGAGGAGTATGCCGACCGCATACGTCGCGACTGCCGCCGCGGCGTGGAGCTCTACGGCGCCGACACGCCCGAATACTGGCAGTATGTACGCGATCTGGCGATAGGATACTGGCTCGCGCTCGACCGTCACGACATATTCTCCGTCACGGTAGAGCGGTAGGGCCCGCGGCCGTGTGGCGCCGACATCACTCGGAGTCGGGTTCGTCGCGACGGCCGAAAAGCGATATTCCGCGCAGCAGCGGATTGCGGCGGCCGAGAACGAGCATCTCTATGACCAGCAGCAGAATGCCGGCCGCAAGAAAATATTGATACTGTTCGTCGAACTCGGCGAACGACCGTAGAGTAAGCTCGCTGCCCTGCATGGCATCCAGCTGCGCCATGATCTCGTCCAGACCAAACGAACGGTTGGTCGAGCGGGCATAGATGCCGCCCGTTTCGGCGGCGATATCGGACAGAAGCTCCTCGTTGAGCTTCGTAACCACCATCTGCCCCTCGTCGTCCCTGACATACTCGCCGTCGATCGAGAGCAGCACGCCCTCGGGCGTACCTATACCGATCGTGCATATGCGTATGCCCTGCCCGGCCGCGGCGCGTGCGGCTTCGAGGCTCCGCTCATCGTGGGTCTCGCCGTCGGTTATAAGTATTATCACGCGCGAGTCGCTGCGGTGCGTATCGCTCGAAAACGACAGCTGCGCCAGCTCCAATGCCGCACCTATGTCGGTGCCCTGATCGGCGATCATAGAGGGCGATATGCGCCTGACGAAAGATTGCGCCATTTTGTAGTCGGAGGTTATCGGCAGCTGCACCTGAGCTTCGCCGGCGAATACGATCACGCCTATGCGGTCGTCGGCGAGCCGCTCCAAGAGCTGCCCTATGGCATGCTTGGTCCTCTCTATGCGCGAGGGCTTCACGTCGTCGGCCGACATCGAGTTGGAGACGTCGACGACAAACATCATCTCGCGCCCCTCGACCTCCACTTCGCGAAGGCGCGAGCCTACCTGCGGCCGTGCGGCGGCAACGATGACAAGCCCCAGAGCGGCGCACAGCACACCCGTCTTGATCCATTCGCGCAGGGGCGAGCGGTCGGGCATCAGCGCAGCGAGCGTCGAGCAGTTGCCGAAGCGCGCCAGACGGCGCGTCTTGGCCCTCTGCGACAGCCAGAATACGAGCAGTATCAAAGGTATGGCCGTAAGAGCGTACAGCCACTGGGGTTCGGCGAATCGAAACATTACGGTATCCTCCTCAAAATAAAGTTACTCAAAAACAACTCCACCGCCAGAAGCAGCAGGGCAAGCACGATCCAGCGGCCGAAAAGCTCGGTATATAGGGTGCTGTGCACCACCTCGACCTTGCTCTTTTCCAAAGTATCGATATGATCGTATATGCTTTTGAGCGCATCGTTGTTCTCGGCACGGAAATACTCGCCGCCCGTCTCGGCGGCGATCGAGCGCAGCAGCTCCTCGTCGATCTCCACGTCGGCCATGGCGAAAGACTGGTTGCCGAACATGTCGATCATGGGATAGGGCGCCTTGCCGCGCTTGCCCACGCCGACCGTATAGACCTTTATCCCCTGATCGTAGGCTATCTTCGAGGCCATGGCCGGCGATATCTGGCCGGCATTGTTCACGCCGTCGGTAAGCAGGATGACGACTTTGGATTTCGAGCCGCTCTCCCTGAGTCGGTTTATGGATGTCGCAAGGCCGTTGCCTATGGCCGTACCGTCGTCTATCACGCCGCTGCGCAGGCGCGAAAGGAGCGTCTGCACGGTGTTCTGGTCGCTCGTAAGAGGACACTGCGTAAAGGCCTCGCCGGCGAACGCCACCACGCCTATCCTGTCGCCGAAGCGGTCGGCGACGAACTCTCCGGCTATCTGCTTGGCGGCCGTGATGCGGTCGGGCTTGAAGTCGCGCGCGAGCATCGATCCCGAGATGTCTATCGCCAGCACGATGTCGATACCCTCTGTCGAGCTTTCGACATTGTGGCTCACGTCTCTGGGACGCGCCAATGCCACGATGAGCGCCGCCAGTGCCGCCAGACGCAACGCGACGGGCACGTGCCGCAGCCAGTAGCGCAGCGTGCGCGGAGCGCCCGCGGCACCCGCGAGAGTCGATATGACGATCGCCGCACCGCCCTTGCGCGACTGCCATATATAATATGCCGCCAGCAGCGGTATGACCGCCAGCAGCCACAGTATGTTGGGATTCGCGAAATTCATTACCAATTCTTTTTACCTCTTACGACCACGCCCTTGCCCTTCTCTTTGAGCTTGTCCTGCGTCTTGTCCTCCTCGGCCTGCACGGCATCGAGCATGCGCTGCTGCTCCTCGCGGCTCATGCCGCTCTTCTGCCTCTCGGGGCTCTCGCCGCCGCGATCACGCTCGCTGTCGTCCCCGCCGTTGCCGTTACGGTCGTCCTTATCGTCATCCCCGTTACGGTCGTCGTTGCTACGGTCATCGGGCTTGTCGCCCTCTCCGTTGCCGTTATTTTTGTCATCGGACTTATTTTCGTCGGGCTTGTTATCATCGGGCTTGTCGCCGCCGCCCTTATCGTCGTCATTTTTATTATCGCCAGAGTCGTTGTTGTCGTTGTTGCGGTCGTTCTGTCCGCCGCCGTTGCCGCCACCGCCGCCGTTCCGATCTTGGTTCTGATTCTGATCCTGATTCTGATCCTGTTGATTCTGTTGCTGCTGCCGCTGCTGGTCGACGATACGCTTGGCGAGCATATAGTCGTACTTGGTCTCGGCGTCGGAGGGGTTGAGCTTCAACGACTCCTTCAACGCCTTCAACGCCTCCTCGAATCGCTGCTGCGTCAAACGGCTCTCGCCCAGATTGCGCAACGCCTCGGCGCGACGCTCGCGCCCCAGCAGCGTATCGTATCCTATGCGCTCGAATATCGAGTCGGCATCGCGCCAGTGGAACGAGTTGTTGGGGTTCTTGTCGCGGTGCAGATTGGCCTGATAATAGGCGTTGCCCAGATTATAGAGGGCCTCGTAACATGTCGAATCGGCATCGAGCGCCTCGACGTAACGGTCTATGCTGTTCTTGTAGTTGTGCCGCTCGAACTGTCGGTTGCCTTTGCGCACCGCACGCCGCTCGGGCAGATACTGAGCCCCGAGGTCGTTGCCGACGCCCGATATGACCAGCAGCGCGACACAAACATATATTAAGCGTTTCATCCTCTAATCGTCGATTTTAGTCTCAATGGTAATATCCTGCTTGCCCTCGACCGACGTCTGCTCGACACGCTTGGTCTCCTCGACGAAGTAGTAGGCACGCAGATAATTCTGCTCGTTCTGCTCGGCATCGGGCTCGGCCTTGGCGAACTTTACCATATCGGCCTGCCGCAGCACGGCGCTCAGCTCCATCATGCTCTTGGCCGGAATATCCTCCGCACCCGCGAGCGCCGCGAGTATCTCGTCGGAGGTCATCTCCAACGCCGAAACGCCGAAGCGCGAGACGATATACTGTCTCAGGATCGTGGTAAGGGAGGTATAGTATAGCTTATATTTGCCGTTCTGCCAGAGCTTGCGGTTGTGCAGCTCTTCGAGCGCCTTGTTGGCCACCACGTGCGGCGGCAGCGGCGGCAAGGGCTTCAACACGCGGCCGATCTTACGGCCGTAGCGGCGCCAGAGCACGATGCCAAGCCACACGGCCAGCGCCAGCAGCACCAGCGCTATGGCGCCGTAGATCACATAGTCCTGTATCTCGCGGAAACGGAACGGCATCTGCTTCTGCCGCTCGACGCCCGTGCGGCGCAGCTTGTCCATTACCAGCGTCGAGTCGACCTTGACGCTCATCGTCGCCGTGTCGGCCCGCAGGAACAGCAGCGTGTCGAGATCCTCGTAGGAGGCTATGTGCAGCGTTATGGTGTCGGGCGCGTATATCGTGTCGCCGTCGATGTTCTTGTCGTAGTAGGTTATCGCCGGCAGCAGATCGACCTCGCCCGTATCGAACGCCGCCAGACGGTATCGCTTTCTCAGACGCAGGTGGCGGCCGTCGACCAGCAGCGTGTCGGCCGCAAACTCCTCGACCAGCTCGAATGCCGACTCCTCGCCCTGCTGCGACCCGAAGTCGGGCAGCCCGAGCGACTGCACCAGATCCTTGTCTATGTCGATCACATAGTCGAACATGTCGCCCACCTCGATCGAATCCGGCTCGAAGCGCGCCTCGATTCTGGGCGGTTCGCCCCATGCGGCCGCAACCGAGCAGAGCAGTGCGGACAGAGCGCCGGCAGCTATACGGATAGTCTTCATCGCTGTTTGAAAAGTTTAATCAGTTCGGCCACATAGTCGCCGCCCGTGGTTATCTCGGCCGCATCCACACGGTGGTGGCGCAGCATCTGCATCGTCCTCTCGCTGCCTCTGCGCCAGCTCTCGGCCCAATGCTCCCTCACGCGGCGCGACGAAGTGTCGAGCCATACGCGGCGGCCGGTCTCCGAATCGCGCATCTCGATTATGCCCACGTCGGGCAGCGAGGCTTCGCGCTCGTCCGTAACCCGTATGCCCACTATGTCGTGGCGCGCCGAGGCTATCTTCAACGCATCGTCCAGAAGCGGAATGTCGGCCTCCGAGTCGAGGAAGTCCGACAGCAGGAAGGTCGTGCAGCGCTTCTTCTGCACGCCCGCCAGAAAGCTCAGGGCCTGCGAGATGGCCGTGCCGCGGGACTCGGGGCGGAAGCCCACGAGCTCGCGTATTATGGTCAGGATATGACTCTTGCCCTTCTTGGGCGGGATGAACTTCTCGATGCGGTCCGAGAAGAATATGCAGCCGACCTTGTCGTTGTTCTTCGATGCCGAGAAGGCCAGCGTCGCGGCGATCTCGGTCATGACGTTCTGCTTGGAGTACTCGGTCGAGCCGAACGTGCGCGAAGCCGACACGTCGACGGCGAGCATCATCGTCAGCTCGCGCTCCTCCTCGTATACCTTGATATGGGGTTTGCGTGCGCGCGCCGTGACATTCCAGTCGATATCGCGCACGTCGTCGCCGGCACGATACTCCCTGACCTCGGCGAACGACATGCCGCGGCCGCGGAAGGCCGTGTGGTACTTGCCGGCGAATATCTCGTCCGACAATCCTCGCGTCTTGATCTCGATCTTGCGTACGCGACTCAGTATATCGTTCTCGGTCAGCTGCATTACGGCACGATGACGTTGTTCAGTATATCGGTTATGATCTGCTCGGAGGTTATATTCTCGGCCTCGGCCTCGTAGGTAAGGCCTATGCGGTGGCGCAGCACGTCGTGGCATACGGCGCGGACATCCTCCGGAATGACGTATCCGCGGCGCGAGATGAAGGCATAGGCGCGTGCGGCCTTGGCAAGAGCGATGCTCGCACGCGGCGAGCCGCCGTAAGCGATCAGCGGTTGCAGGCGGTCGAGCTTGTACTCGCCCGGCTCGCGCGTGGCGAAAATTATGTCTATGATATACTTCTCGATCTTCTCGTCCATATACACCTGCTCGACGACCTTGCGCGCACGCATTATGTCGGCCGGCGTGATGACCCTCTCCACGGCGGGCATGCCCTCGCCCGAAAGGTTCATGCGGATGATGTCGAGCTCCTCCATGCGCTTGGGGTAGGATATCCTGGCTTTGAGCATGAAGCGGTCTACCTGCGCCTCGGGCAGCGGATAGGTGCCCTCCTGCTCCAACGGGTTCTGCGTGGCCAGCACCAGAAACGGCTCGGGCAGCGGATAGGTCTCGTCGCCGATAGTTACCTGATGCTCCTGCATCGCCTCCAACAGCGCCGACTGCACCTTGGCCGGGGCGCGGTTGATCTCGTCGGCCAGAATGAAGTTGGCGAATACGGGGCCCTTGCGCACCGTAAAATCCTCGTTCTTCTGCGAATAGATCAGCGTACCCAGCAGGTCGGCCGGCAGCAGGTCGGGCGTGAACTGTATGCGGGCGAAATCGGCGTCGACGGCCTTCGCCAGCGTCGTTATGGCCAGTGTCTTGGCCAGTCCTGGCACGCCTTCAAGCAGGATGTGTCCGTCCGACAGCAGTCCTATAAGCAACGTGTCGACCAGATGACTCTGACCGACGATGACGCGTTTGATTTGCGCACGCAGCGTGTCGACAAATACGCTCTGGCTCTCGATATGTTCGTTAAGCTCCTTGATGTTAATCACTTCCATTCAGAAATATATTTTGTTTATCATTCTTCCACTACCACATGACGGACACGGCGTCGAACGGCCGGCCGTCGCGCACCCGCGCAGGCAAAGCTAAAACGCTCGCACGAGCAAAGTTATTGCAAAATTAGGAAATTTTTCAGTCAAATATTTCATAAAAGCGTTTTTCGTGTCTAATTTTGTCCCTAATTAATACATATATACGGTGCAGGATTTACTTACAGGACTCAACGACGCTCAGCGGCAGGCCGTTACCGACTTCCGCGGAGCCTCGCTCATCATAGCCGGCGCGGGGTCGGGCAAGACGCGCGTGCTCACTTCGCGCATAGCCTACATGCTCGAACAGGGTGTCGACCCGCATTCGATTCTGGCTCTTACATTTACCAACAAGGCTGCGGCCGAGATGCGTCAGCGTATCGAGCAGATCGTCGGCAGCAGCGCGCGTTATATACGCATGGGTACGTTCCACTCGGTCTTCGCCCGCATTCTGCGCGAGAACGCCGAGCTGCTGGGATACCCGCAGACCTTTACCATATACGAGCCCAACGATGTCAAGAACCTCATCAAGACAATCGTAAAGGAGCTCAACCTGCCCGACGAGAAGTACAAGCCGGGGCCGATAGCCTCGCGCATATCCATGGCCAAGAACTGTCTGGTCACATCGGGCGCCTACATCGCCAATACGATCTACGCCGCCGAAGACAGGCAGGCGCAGCGGCCCGAAACGGGCAACATATACAATCTCTACTGCCAGCGCGCCAAGCGCAACGGCGCCATGGACTTCGACGATCTGCTGTTGCAGACGAGCATCCTGCTGAGAGACTTTCCGGAAGTTACGGAGCGCTACCAGCGGCTGTTCGAGTATATCCTGGTGGACGAGTATCAGGACACCAACTATGCGCAGTACAACATCATACGCCGACTGTCGCAGCTGCACGGCAATATATGCGTCGTGGGCGACGACGCGCAGAGCATCTATTCGTTCCGCGGTGCCAAGATCGAGAACATACTCTCGTTCCGCAACGACTATCCCGGCGCGCACGTCTACAAGCTCGAACAGAACTACCGCTCGACGCAGACTATCGTCGACGCCGCCAACTCGCTTATAGCCCACAACTCGCGCCGCATGAAGAAGACCTGCTTCTCGGCCGGCGACAAGGGAGAGAAGATCCGCCTGGTAAAGGCCTATACCGACCGCGAGGAGGCCGAAATGGTCGTCTCGGCCATACGCGACAAGATACGCTCGTCGGGCGACGAGTGGAGCGACGTGGCCGTGCTGTACCGCACCAACGCCCAGTCGCAGAGCATAGAGGAGGCGCTGCGGCGCAAGGGCGTGCCATACCGCATATACAAGGGCAACTCGTTCTTCGACCACAAGGAGATACGCGACATGCTGGGCTATATTCGCCTGGTGATAAACCCTCGCGACGACGAGGCCTTCAAGCGTATCGTCAACTACCCTGCCCGTGGCATAGGCGACACGACGGTCATGCGCATAGCGCAGGCGGCTGCGGCACGCGGCGTGTCGATGTGGGAGGCGGTCGACGAGCTGACCTCGCAGCCTGCCTCCGACGCCGTGGAGCGCACCATAGCGCGCAAGGTCGCCGACTTCGTATCGATGATTCGTTCGCTGGCCTCGCTGCGCAGCGAAAAGGGGCTCTACGACTTCGGCATGGAGGTGGCCTCGCGCTCGGGCATGCTCACGGCTCTGCGTGCCGAGAACACCCCCGAATCGGCCTCGGCCATAGACAATATCGAGGAGCTGCTCAACACGATGCAGGCCTTCGCCGAGCAGCGCGACGCCGAGATACGCGCCGGCGACCGCGAGCCGTTCGAGACGGCCACCGTCGACGAGTGGTTGCAGAGCGTCATGCTGCTGACCGACCAGGACAACTCCGACGATGCCGACCAGAGCAAGGTCACGCTTATGACCGTACACTCGGCCAAGGGGCTCGAATACAAATACATATATATAGTCGGCATGGAGGACAACCTCTTTCCCTCGCAGATGGCCGTCGAGTCGGTCGAGGGGTTGGAGGAGGAGCGGCGTCTGTTCTACGTGGCTCTGACGCGCGCCAAGAGCGAAGCCATGCTCTCCTATGCCGAGATGCGTTTCCGCTGGGGTCAGACCGAGTTCACGCGTCCGAGCCGCTTTCTGTCGGAGATCGACCCGGTGTTCATCGACTCCGAAGTAGGCGACGAAGAGCTGCGCCCCAAAAACCGCTGGGACGACATGCTGCGTCGCGGCGTCGATGAGGACAAACGCGAATCGGCAGCCGAGCGCATGCGGCGCCACTACGACGTACGCTACCGCAACAGCCGCAGTGCCGAGCCCCGCAACGCCGCTGCCGGAGCGGCCGAGCGCAAGCCGATGCGCCCCTCGCCCGAGATCGTATCCCAGCCGCGGCCTATCGACCCGACGCGCGCAGGCATGCGCAGCGTCGGCATACGCCCCACCGAGCAGGGCGGCATAAGCTCCCAGCCCGCCGGCAGCTGCGCCTATGCCGTCTCGGAGCGCGTCTCGCACCCCAAGTTCGGCGCAGGCACCGTCGTACGCATCGAGCAGCTGACCACCGACCACAAGGTCGTAGTCTCGTTCGACGAGTGGGGAGAGAAGACCCTGCTGGCCAAATTCGCCAAACTAACCAAACTATAACCCGATGACCACACCACAGAGATACGCCGCCGTCGTAGAGTACTTCTCAAAGGCGATGCCCGTGGCCGAGAGCGAGTTGGAGTATACCGACCCCTTTCAGCTGTTAGTGGCCGTGATCCTTTCGGCGCAGTGCACCGACAAGCGGGTCAACATGACCACGCCTGCACTCTTCGCGGCCTTTCCCACGGCAGAGGCCATGGCCGCCGCAACTGCCGAGGAGATATACCCCTATATCCGCAGCATATCCTACCCCAACAACAAGGCGAAGAACCTGGCCGGCATGGCACGCATGCTCGTGGCGGAGTTCGGCGGCGTGGTCCCGAGCGATCTCGATCAGCTGCAACGCCTGCCGGGCGTAGGCCGCAAGACGGCCAATGTCGTCGGAGCCGTAATTTGGCAGAAGGAGGTCATGCCGGTCGACACGCACGTATTCCGCGTGGCGGCGCGCATAGGCCTCAGCCGCAATGCCAAGACGCCGTTGCAGACCGAGTTGCAGCTCGAAAAGGGCTTTCCGAAACATCTGCTGCCCATAGCGCACCACTGGCTCATACTGCACGGCCGCTACGTCTGCACGGCACGCGCGCCCAAGTGCGGCGACTGCGGCATAGCCGACATATGCGCCTACCGCACGAACAAAGACAAGACCGACAAGCCATGACCGCAACCCTAAGATACGTCGCCACAGCTGCCGCACTGCTCCTTTCAGCCGCATGCGGCAAGTCGCCCTCGATCGACCGCAACAGCACCCAAGGCGGCTCGTCGAGCGAGATAATCGCCTATATCGACATGCGCCTTGCAGGCGAATACTACTGGCTCGACGAGGTGCGCGCCAAGCAGAAGCGCTTTGACCGCTCGCTGCCCTTCGACAAGTATCTGCGACAGTCGCTGCTGTCGCTTACGACCAACACCGACGACGGCTATATCAACTCGTCGGGCACACGCACGCCCTACTCCTACATACGCAAGATTGCCGACGGCACGCGCGCCGAGGGCTCGGCCGCAGGCTTCGGCATCGAGCTGTGCAGCACGGTTCTGGTAACCGACAACGACAAGCTGCTCTTCACGGTGGAGTATGTCTACGAGGGCTCGCCGGCGGCCGAGGCGGGGCTGCGCCGCGCCGACATCATCTCGGGCTGCGACGGCCGGCCGGTCGACCGCAACAACTACGCGGAGCTGTATGCCGCGCTGCAAGGCTCCTCGCGCGAGTCGATGTCGATAACCGTCCTGCACACCGGCAGCGACCGGACATCTACCGTAACGCTGCACCGCGACACCTACCGCGAGAATCCCGTTCTCTGCTGCAAGACGATCGACTCGCCCGCGACAGGCAGGCGCGTAGGCTATCTGGCATACGCGTCTTTCGACTCGGGCTTCGAGCAGCAGCTATCAGACGCGCTCGACTACCTGGCCGCACAGCGAATCGACGATATGATACTCGATCTGAGGTGCAACGGCGGAGGTTCGGTCTCGACCAGCACCATGCTCGCGAGCCGGCTGCTCGGAGCGCGCTACGAGGGTCAGGTATACGCCGAGCTGCGCCGCAACCCGCTCAATACGGCCGACCCCTCGCCGACGATATGCCGCATAGCCAAGACCGACCGTCCGCTCGACATCGAGCGGCTCACGGTCATCGCCTCCGACGCCACGGCCTCGGCGAGCGAGATGCTCGTGGTAGGCCTGCGCGGTCTGGGCATCGACGTGAAGCTGGTCGGTACGCGCACACGCGGCAAGAACTGCGGCATGGATGTCACGCGGCGCACCGTGGGCGGCGTGCAGTACGAGTATGCACCCGTCACATTCCTCAACTTCAACGCCGAAGGCTTCAACGACTACGGCGGCGGCCTGCTGCCCGACGTAGATGTCAGGAGCGGCCTGGGCGACGCCTCGCAGCGCTACTACCCGCTGGCCACGGCCGACTGGGGCGATGCCGAGGGAGACATCGCGCTGCGTGCCGCGCTGCAACTCGCCGACGGCATCGACCCTGCCCGCACGTCACTGCCCCGGCGCACATCTTACCCGGCACACACCCGGACCGTAACGCTCTCTTACGACGAGCCTCGCATGACGCTTACGCCCGAAGAGCGCCGCTCGTTCGACGACTGAATATTACCAACAAAATATTGAACATTATGCCTGTAAAACTTCTGAAAACCGTCCTGCTATGCGCCGTCGCGCTCGCTCCGTCGCTCGCCGAGGCACAGCAGAGACCTGTCTATCTCGACACCTCCGCCCGAATCGAGGAGCGCATCGAGGACGCACTGTCGAGAATGACGCTCGACGAAAAGATAGCCATGATCCACGCCCAGTCGAAATTCTCGTCGCCCGGCGTGCCGCGTCTGGGCATCCCCGAGCTGTGGTGCACCGACGGCCCGCACGGCATACGTCCCGAGGTGCTGTGGGACGAGTGGGAGCAGGCCGGCTGGACCAACGACTCGTGCACGGCCTATCCCGCGCTCACGGCCCTGGCCGCGACTTGGAACCGCGACATGGCGGCGCTCTACGGCCGCTCGATAGGCGCCGAGGCGCGCTACCGCGAGAAGGACGTGCTGCTCGGCCCCGGCGTCAACATATACCGCACGCCTCTCGGAGGCCGCAACTTCGAGTACATGGGCGAGGACCCCTACCTTGCCGGCGAGATGGCCGTGCCCTACATCCGCGAGGTACAGAAGCAGGGCGTGGCCGCCTGCGTCAAGCACTATGCGCTCAACAACGAGGAGACGCACCGCCACACGGTCGACATCGATCTCGACGACCGCGCGCTCTACGAGATATACCTGCCCGCATTCCGCAAGGCCGTCGTCGAAGGCGGCGCATGGAGCATCATGGGATCGTACAACCTCTACCGCGGCGTGCACGGCTGCCATAACGACCGTCTGCTCAACCACATACTCAAAGGCGAATGGGGCTTCGACGGCGCCGTCGTATCGGACTGGGGCGGCACCCACTCGACCGACGAGGCCGTCACGGGAGGTCTCGACATCGAATACGGCACATGGACCGACGGCCTTACCGAAGGTGCCGGCAACGCCTACGACGAATACTTCATGGCCACGCCCTACCGCGACGCCATACTCGCGGGACGCCTGACCGAGCGCGAGCTCGACGACAAGGTGCGACGCGTGCTGCGCCTCATATTCCGCACGGCGATGAATACCGACAAGCCCTTCGGCGCGATGTGCAGCGAGGAGCAGACCGCAGCCGCACGCCGCATCGGCGGCGAGGGCATCGTACTGCTGCGCAACGAGCGCGGCACGCTGCCGATATCATCGCGCCGCGGCATCCGCATAGCCGTCATAGGCGAGAATGCCGTCAAGATGATGACCGTAGGCGGCGGCTCGTCGTCGTTGAAGGTCAAGCACGAGTGTTCGCCGTTGGAGGGCATTGCCGCCCGTGCCGCCGCCTGCGGCGCCGAAGTGGTATACGCCCGCGGATACGTAGGCGACACCACGGGCAGCTACAACGGTGTCGAAACGGGGCAGAATCTCGCCGACAGCCGCTCCGAGCAGGAGCTTATAGCCGAAGCCGTCGAGGCCGCCCGCAACGCCGACTACACGATCTTCGTCGGCGGACTCAACAAGAGCGCCAATCAGGACTCGGAGGGCACCGACCGTCTGTCGCTCGACCTGCCCTACGGTCAGGATCGTGTGATAGAGGCGCTGGCCGGAGCGACCGACCGTCTGGTCGTAGCGCTCGTTAGCGGCAACGCCGTCGCTATGCCGTGGGTGGGTGGCGCCGATGCCATAGTCCAGACATGGTATCTGGGCTCGGAGGCGGGCAACGCCCTGGCCGACGTGCTCTTCGGCGACGTGACGCCGAGCGGCAAGCTGCCGTTCACATTCCCCGTGCGTTTGCAGGACGTGCCTGCGCACGCGCTTTCGGCCAAGTTCCCCAACGACGGCAAGACATACTACCACGAGGGAATCTTCGTCGGCTACCGCGGCTACGAGCATAACGGCACCGAGGTGCTGTTCCCCTTCGGTCACGGTCTGAGCTACACGACATTCGAATACGGCAAGCTGCGCGCCGACCGCAAGAGCATAGGCGCCGGCGAGACGCTCACGCTCTCGATCGACATTACAAACACGGGCGGGCGCCGCGGCTCCGAGGTCGTACAGCTCTACATAGCCGATCCGCAGTCGTCGCTGCCGCGCCCCGTAAAGGAGTTGAAGGGCTTCGAGAAGATATCGCTCGAACCGGGACAGACTCGCACCGTGACCTTTACCGTCGACAGCTCGGCTTTGAGCTACTACGACGACAGAAAGGGGGAATGGGTGGCCGAGAGCGGCGAGTTCGAAGCTCTCGCAGGATCCTCGTCGGCCGATATCCGCGCCCGCGCTAAGTTCCGTCTGAAATAGCGAACCGGAAGCCTCATAAGACTCGGGATAGTGTATATGATGTCCGAATGTTATAGCACCCCGGGTCGTGGATACCCTGCTTGACCGTAGTATAAGCCTGCCGGTCGTTGCTACGGCTGACGCCGTTATACAAATCTGACCCCACCCCAACCCCTCCCTCGGGAGGGGTTTTTGTCGCGCGCCGTGCGCGCTCCGAGTAGAGCCCGGATGCAAAAAGCATTACCCGGGTAGGGCTTGGTAGCAGGTATATGCTACCACGATATTATATATCCGGCAGCGACTGCGACCGTTGCGTCGTCATACAATCCTGACCACACCGTAAAGCCTCTCCCTCGGGAGGGGCTTTTGTCGAACGCACTGCTCGCTTCGGGTAGAGCCCCGACGCCAGCAGCATCTCTCCGTATGCAACTATATCATAGGCAAAGAAAGCCGCCCTCCGGCATCCTACCGGAACAAGATAGGGTCAACCGAATTATGAAAAGCGAATCGAAACGGGCACCGACACAAAAAGCAAATCCCCGCCGAAATATCTTTCGACGGGGATTGTGCCCAGGATAGGACTCGAACCTACATGCCGTTAAGCACTCGCACCTGAAACGAGCGCGTCTACCATTTCGCCACCTGGGCATCGTTTCGTGGGACAAAAGTAGTGTTTTTTTTCAAAATTTCGTACATTTGTCTCAAATTTATTGCAAAAAATTTGAACCGGCATCCGTGCCGGCCGGCACACGCCGACATAAAATACTGTATATAATGAAGTTGCAAAACATCCCCGCATCATATAAAATCGCCCTCTGGGTCGTAGCCCTGGTAGCCATCGACCAGATCGTCAAACTGCTCGTGCACTATAATATTCCGCTCGGCGGTCAGATCGAGGTATTCGACTGGTTCCGCCTGTGCCATATCGAGAACAACGGATTCGCATTCGGCATGCAGCTCTCGTCGGGCGGCAGCATCGACTGGGGCAAGATCGTCCTGAGCGTATTCCGCCTTGCGATGATCGGCCTTGTGATATACGGCATCCGTTATCTGCTGCGCAAGCCGGATACCCCGAAGGGCGTGCTGGCAGGCGCGACGCTGATTCTGGCAGGCGCGATAGGCAACATGGTCGACAGCACGTTTTACGGACTGCTGTTTGACGAGCAGAACGCGGGCTTTCTGACGGGCAAGGTGGTCGACATGTTCTACTTCCCGCTGTTCAAGTGGGAGAGCGTTCCGTCGATGCTCCGCTTTCTGGTCAGCTCCGACGGCTATTTCTTCGGTGCGGTGTTCAACGTCGCCGACGCCTACATCTCGGTAGCGGTCGTATATCTGTTGATATTCCAGTACAAGTTCTTCAAATAAAAGCACTGCGACAAAACTGAAAAAGGCAGCCCGCGACCGTGCGGGCTGCCTTTTTCAGTGCAGAGGCATGAAGCAGACTACTCCAACGCCTCGGCTACGCGTTTGAGATAATCGACTATCGGCAGATGCTGCGGACAGCTCTGCTCGCACTTGCGGCAGCCGATGCACTCCGAGGCGCGGCCGTGGGTCGCGACAAGGTTATAGTAGTAGGTCTTCTGTATCGAAAAACCCTTGTTGACGGCCTGACGCTCGGCATTGTAGAGGGCGAAGCAGTCGGGTATGGCGATGTTTTTAGGACAGCCGTCGACACAATAACGGCACGCCGTACACTGTATGGCTATCGCGCGACGCATGATGTCGACTACGCTCCCGACAGCCCGACACTCGGCCTCGGACAGAGGCTCGAAGCGCTCCATGAACGACATGTTGTCGTCCAACTGCTCGGGCGACGACATACCGCTGAGCACCGTCATGACACCCTCCAACGACGCGGCGTAGCGTATTCCCCACGACGCGGGCGACAGGTCGGGACGCACCTCGCGCAGAATGCTCTCGGCTTCGGCCGGCAGCGCGGCGAGCGTGCCCCCTTTGAGCGGCTCCATAACGACGATCGGCTTGCCGTGGCGCCGCGCCACTTCGTAGCACTTGCGCGACTGGATCGTCTCGTTCTCCCAGTCGAGATAGTTGATCTGCAACTGCACGAACTCCGTCTCGGGGTGCTCCGTGAGGATGCGGTCGAGAAGCTCGGCCGAATCGTGGAACGAGAATCCGATATGACGTATCCTGCCCTCGGCCTTCATGCGCGCGACGAAGCCGAAACTGTCGAAGCGCTCCACCTTGCGGTAGTTGCCCACGCCGAGGTTGTGCAGCAGATAGTAGTCGAAAAAGTCGACGCCGCACTTGGCCAGCTGCTCGTCGAAGATGCGCTCTTGGTCGCCCTCCTCTTTGAGAAACATCGTCGGCAGCTTCGAGGCCAGCGTATACTCGTCGCGGCGGTGGCGCCGCACCAGAGCCTCGCGCGCCACCTCCTCGCTATGGAAGTCGTGATACATGTATGCCGTATCGAAATAGGTAAAGCCCCGCTCGATGAAGCGGTCGAACATACGCTCTACGGCAGCCATGTCGACGGCACGCTGATCGGCAGCGTCGGCCAGCGGCAGACGCATGCACCCGAAACCCAATTTTTTCGTCATGGCAGTCTATTTACGCAACAGATATCTTATTACCGCCCAGCCTGCGACCACCTGCAAGGCCATGCCCCACGCACCGATGCGAACATCCTGCAATGCGGCTGCGGCCGAACCCGTCCACGCCCATTCGAAGAGCGAACCCAGGCTCTGGTAGAATATCACGACCAGCGCCATCAGCGGCATCGACACGCGGCCGAAGCGCGATGCCGCGTAGCCCGCGGCGAGCGCCAGCAGCGTCGACTTGCAGAGGATGACGGGCAGCGCCCCGACGGCAGGCATGCCGAACAGCAGCGAGTTGAGCATCGGCGATATGAGCGCTGTCAGCAGACCCGCACGCCAACCGTACTTGTAGGCGCCCACAAGCGTAAAGAAGTATATCGGCAGAAAGCGCACTCCGCCCCCGGGCAGCAGATGCAGCAGTTGCGGCAGGATGATGTTACCGGCGACGAAAGCCGCGGCGGCGAGCCACGTTCTGACATCGCCCAACTCCAATCGGTAGAGTTTAAGTTCAGTAGTTTTCATTATCATACGTTATTAAAGTGTGTTCTTCTTACAGCAATCCGTCGAACGGGCATCTCCGGCAGGCCGTTTTACCGCCCCTCCGCCCGGCATGGCCAAGCCGTCCGCACTGCGGCTCTTATCGCTAAAAATGTACGTTCGCTCCGCCGAAAACCGTCGCGCGCGGCATCGGGTATCCGGCATTTATCTCGTATCTCACGGCCAGCAGGTTCTCGCCGCGCACCCATAAATCTACCCTGCGTGCCACACGCAGCGACGCGCGCACGTTCCACAGGACGAAGTGCTCGGTAGCGGCAGGCGACACCGAGGTATAGAGCCCCGCTATGTACTGCACGCCCGACGACACCGACCAGCGCCCCTTAGAAAAGCCGGCTCCGACATGCAGTTTGTGCTCGGGTGCGGCGATGACGGGGTGCTCCATGTGCAGAAAACCGTAGTTGGCATCGACCGACCATGCGTCGCTTACGCGCCATGCCGCCTGCACCTCGACGCCGCAATTCTCCACACGCCCCGAATTTTGGTTGAGCATGCCGCTGCCAGAGGGGTTGGGCAGCGTCTGTATAAGGTTCTTGCCGTCGATATAGAAGATGTTGACCCCATAGGATACCCTGCCGCCTAAGAGCAGCTGCGAGAGGGCTATCTCGTAGTTCCACATCGATTCGGGCGCCAGATCGGGGTTGGCCGCACCGAACATATACATCTCGCGTATGATCGGATAGCGGAATCCCTTCGAGACCGAAGCCTTCAACTCGACGGCATGCGGCAGATGAAACGCCAGCCCCGCCTGCGGCACCCACTCCTCACCCACGCGCGAGTGGCTGTCCAGACGAATGCCCGCATCGATCGTAAGCCAGCGCGTTACATGCTGGCGCAGGTCGATATATCCGGCCAGCTCGTCCTCGTGTTTGTCGACAATATCGCGGCTCGTACCGGCCTGCTCGCCCGCGACATACTCCGTCCACGCCCTGCCGCCGTAACGGAACCAGTCGAAGCCCAGCGTAAGGCGGCCGCCCTCGAACAGACGCACGCTCTGGTATACCGACACGCCCGTCATATCGTCGCGCGAGTTGAAGCGACCCTGCTGCGGCGACTCTCCCGCACTCGGCGTATAGCCGTCGTTGATCCGGTGTCTGCCCCAGTTGTAAAACAGACTCAGCGCGCCCGAGGTGCGTTCGTACTCGTTCGCGAAGGCCAGCGACGCCACGCCGCGCGTAATGCGTTGGTCGCCGTCGACGAGCGGCGCCCACACGGGGCCCGGGTAGGAGGCGTTGAAGTGCGTTACGTTGGCATCGGCGCTCGCAGTCCAGTGCCGGGCGATCTCGTAGCCCAGCTTTGCATAACCGCCGTACTGCTCGAAGCTCATGTCGTCGCGATGACCGTCCGTGCGGTTGTACGAACCGCTGACCACCGACGTGAATCGCCCGGCACGCACGCGGTTCGTGAGCTCGGTTTCGAGCGTGTTGTAGGAGCCGTAACCGGCATGCAGATCGGTGTGCACGCCGTCGGCGTGCATCTTGCGCGTGACGATATTCACAACGCCTCCCATGGCGTTGGAGCCGTAAAGCACCGAGGCGGGGCCTCGCAGCACCTCGACCCGATCGGCCAGCATCGTCTGGTAGGCGTCGGCTATCGGGTGGCCGAAGATACCCGAATATTGCGGATGACCGTCGATAAGCACCATCATGCGGGCGCTGCCGCCGCTCAGACCGCGCAGCGATATGCCTCCGGCAGCACCGCCCGAGACACCGTAACCCATTACGCCGCGCGCCGTAGTGAACAATCCGGGCACCTGCTCGGTCAGCACGGGCAGCAGCGAGGGCTGCATCGTCCGCTCGATCGTTCCGCGCCCCACGACCGAGACGGTCATGGGCAGATGCCGTATGTCGGTGCGGTTGCGCGTACCGGTCACTACGACCTCCCCGATCGGGTGTATGCGCCTCAGGGGCAATGTGTCGGCAGGCTCCGAGGCCGCTGCCGGCAGCGATAGCGATAACGCCGCGAGGGCGGCTGCAAGATTACTTCTCATCCGTATTGCGTTCATTGAGCGATTCGACGAAACCGTCTATAAGCGGCAGGCACTCCTCGACCGTCTGCAACCCCTCGCAGAGCAGCTCGACGGGGCAGCGCCCCGTGCCGGCGCGGTTGATGATATGCGGCACGGCGACAGTATAGCTCACGCGCATCCCGTAGCGGTTGAGCAGCTCCAAGGCATCGGCGCTCACTACATCGGCGAACAGCTCCTCCACGCCGCCCGCGATCATCAGCGCCGCAGCACCCTTGCCCACGACCTTGTCGGCTACGAAAGCGCCGCGCAGCATTCCGCGCCCGTCGCTGAGCAGCTCGTGCAGATCCTTCACGCCGCGGCCGCGCCGCAGCTCGATGCTGTCGCCGCGCCTGACTACGCACGAGCACTGCTCGGCGAAAAGCAGCTCTATCATCAGCTGCCGCGTCCTGTCATTCAGTTTAGCTGTCATATCGCATCATATTAGTCCGGCATCAGCTCTTGCCGCGGCATGCGGCAGAGGTCCGGCTTTGCCGTCGGCTTAACGAAAACGCTGTTCATATCCCTCGTCGAGCGTTCGTCGGCAATCTTTGCGATACAAATTTACCACAATACTATTAAATAGCAAATACCCGATTTACCGAATGTTCTGCCCTATTGCGTCGGCCTCTGAGCCGCAGACGATATGCGTAATTCCGTTTGCCGACGGCCGCTATGCAAATCCCGTGCAAAACAAACGCTTCGGAGCCCGAACGGACTCCGAAGCGCATATTTCACCCCCGCATGGGGACGCCGCACTGCTAATTGCCGAAGCTGACGCCGACGCTCAGCACGCCGTAGCTGCGGTGTATGAAGGGGTTGTAGATATAACGCAGGCTCACGGGCAGCGTAGCACAACCGATCTCGAACTCGCGGCTCAGCCCCAGTTCGAGGTTGGTAAAGGTAAAGCCGTCGGGTACGAAACCCTCGTCGTCATAGCACCAGTAGGGCGCCTTGAAGGGCGACGCACCCACCGCCGCCTCGACGTCGAACAGCTTGTCGAAGGTGTGGGCATAGCTCAGCTCGACATACGACGAGTAGGCGCGCTTGCCGTTGTCGTGGAAGTCCTCGCCGGCGAGCGTCGTGCTCCACGACAGTTTGAGCGGAATGCGCTCGCTGAGCGTATAGCTGACCGTCGCGCAAAGGCTGTGCGAGGCGTTATAGTCTGAGAAATAGGGGCTTTCGAAATCGAAATAGTAGTCGCTGACCGAGATCTCGAAGCCGCCGATAGTATATCCGAGCGTAATGTCGAACTCGTTGTAGCTGCCGTTGAATGCGTTCGTGTCCCAGAGTTCGAGCCACAATCCCTTGTAGCCGAGCGTCACGCAAGGCTGTATGTTCAGATTGAAGAATTTGCCGTTGGCGCTCTGGTCGTAACCGCGCCATACGTAGTTCGAATTGAGGTCGACGCCTACGCTCCACTCAAAGCCGCTTCCACCGTCGGATTCCTGCCCTGCATCATCAGCCGCCACGATCGTAGTCGCGGTAGTCGTGGTCGTAGTTGTCGTAGTCTGCTGTGCCGAGGCCGTCCAGCACAGGCATGCGGCCGCAGCCGCCAATATGATAGTTTTCATTTATCGTAAGTGTAAATCGATTAGTTTTTATTATTCCGGCAGCCGCAGCAGACCCGCAGCCGCTCCGCAACTCATAGCCCCCTCCCCGTGAGGGAGCCTTCGGTCGCGCGTCGGGTGCACCCCGCATACGACCGGCGGGCATGCCGCCGCTGCCAGACGGTATCGGCTATTACATGCTCTTTACACGCGACCACATATCCAGCAGCGCCTCGGTGCGGTCGCCGCTGTCGTGCATCATCGCGCAGCGCTCGACCACCGAACGGTCGGGATACATGATCTCGTTGATGCGCAGGCTGTCCGTGCCCTCGATCGCACGACCCTCGTCGTCGACGAAGAAATACGACAGATCACAAACCGTCGGCAGCTCGTCGTCGCGCATGGCATCGAGCACCTCCCCGGTTCCGATCACGCTGACATAGCCCGTAGCCTCCATATTGCGCACGGCGTTGTCGGGACGGCACATGAAGTCGATGAAATAGCGCGCGGCCTTGACGTTCTTGGCGTACTTGGGTATTACCCAGCCGTCGAACCACACGTTGCTGCCCTCTCGCGGCACCGAGTAGTAGAGACCCACGCCTACATCCTCGGCCTCCATCATCGACCATGCCGCATCGCCGCTCCATTGCAGGTTGATCCAGGCTTTCTCGCGCGTCATCATCTCCTTGCCGAAATCGGCCTCCCAACCCGCTACGTAGGGGCTGAGACGTTTGAGATACTCCTCCACCAGCGCTATCGACTCGTCCGACGAGTCGAACATCAGCTGCTCGATCTGCTCCTGCGACAGATACTCGTCCTCGGCCAGCTCGCCGCGCTTGCGCATCTCCATGGTCGTGGCGTAGATCAACATCGGAGAGTATACGTCGCGGAAGGCGTCCTTGATGAACATCTTGTCGCGGAACTTGGGGTTATAGAGCGCCGACCACGAATCCACCTCCGACGGCGAGACGTGTTTCGTATTGTAAAGGATGCCGGTGGTGCCCCACATGTAGCCCACCGAGTAGTCGTTGGGGTTCTTGCCGTCGGGCATTACCAGCTTGGAGAACAGGCCGCGGATATATGGCGACACGTTGCCTATATAGTTTATCGAATCGGGGAACGAGCGGAACTCGTCGTCGAAGATCGGCAGCGCCAGATCATGCGACAGCATACGCTCTATTATATAGTCCGACGGACACACCAGATCGAAGTCCTCCTGACCCTTCTCGATCTTCGACAGCATCACTTCGTTGATATCGAACAACTGGTAGACCACATGTACCTCTTCGCCGGTCTGTTGCTGGTACCACTCCTCAAACTCGGCTATCAGCTCCTCGTCGATATAGTCGCTCCAATTGTAAATTTTGAGCGTGTTCTCGCGCGGATACCCCCCGCACGAGCTGAGCAAAGCGACGCACACAGCGCCGACGACGGCTGCAATAGCCTGCAAACGAAAGTTTTTCTTCATTTTACGTGATAAAAAATATAAAAGTTATGATTAATAAAAAGGGTTTACACCTTATACTGCTCCGGAGCTCGCTCGGCACACCTCGACACACCGCCTACTTGGCACGTATGGCCGACTGTCGGTTGTGGGTATGCTTCATCGTCCGATAGTTGATTACAAGCAGCAGCAACAATACGGCCAGAAAGATTATCGTCGATAGCGCCCTCCACTCGGGCGACAGTCCGCCCTTGCGCGAATCGGCGTATATCTGCGTCGATATGGTTTCCAGACCTATGCTGCCCTTCGTGAAGTACGTGACGGCGAAGTCGTCTATCGACAGCGTGAACGACAGTATGAAACCCGATATCATGCCCGAACGTATCTCGGGCATAACCACGCGCCTGAGCGCCTGAAACGGCGTGGCGCCCAGATCGAGCGCAGCCTCGTATATATTGGGGTTCATCTGCATCAGTCGCGGCATGACGCTCAGCACGACGTAGGGCGTACAGAAGGTCACGTGCGCCAGAATCACGGTGGTATAGCCCTGCGTGAAGCCCATGAAGACGAACAGCACGAACAGCGACACACCGGTGATGATGTCGGGGTTGAGCATCGGGATGTTGTTGACGAACTGTATCACACGGCGCTGACGGTGCCGCATGTTGTAGATGCCTATGGCCGCTATGCCGCCCAGCAGCGTGGCCACGGCGGCGGCGATGAGAGCTATGAGCAGAGTGTTCTCGACCGACTTCATGATCATGACGCTCTTACCCGAGAAGAGCCGCTCGTAGATTCCGGTCGAGAATCCCGTCCAGTTGCCCATAACCTTGGCCTCGGTAAACGAAAACACCGCTATGACGATAATCGGGGCGTAGAGCAACGCCAGCAGCAGCAGCAGATAGCCGCGCGAGAGGATGCGTTTCATCATATAAGTCCCGTATCGTTAAGGTTGCCGTCTTTCGAACGGTAGGTAAATACCGATGTTATGCCGATGATTATCAACATTATGAACGACAGCGCAGCGCCGTAGTTCCACATCGTGTTGTTGATATTCTCCTGAATGACCGTACCGAACAGACGTATCTTGTTCAGCGTGAGCATCTCGGCCAGAGCGAAGGTCGATATCGTAGGCAGGAACACCATCATCACGCCGCTCATCACGCCGGGCATCGACAACGGCAGCACCACGCGCGCAAAGACCTGACGCGGCTTGGCGCCCAGATCCTCGGCCGCCTCGATCAGGTTGTGGTCCATCTTCTGCAACACGTTGTATATCGGATAGATCATGAAAGGCAGATAGTTGTAGACCATACCGAAAATAAGCGCGCCCTGACCAAGCGGCATTTTCAGAAAGTCGAACAGCGTCACGGTGGCCATAGTGCGGATCAGCATGTTGATCCACATGGGCAGAATGAACAGCATGACCACTATGACGGCCGAGTTGCTGCGCATGCGGCTCATGATGTAGGCCGCCGGATAGCCCAGCAGCAGACATATCGCCGTGGTGACGAACGCTATACCCACCGAGTATACGAACGTGCGTATTACCTCGGGCTGGTTGAAGAAGTGCACGAAGTTTTCCAGCGTGAAGTTGCCCTCGGCATCCTGAAAGGCGTAGAGCACGATCAGAAGCAGCGGCAGCACCACGAAGATCACGAGAAACACGGCATAGGGCAACGCCCAGTTGCTCCTCTTGCCGAAGAGGCGAAAAAGTCTTCCCATAAGGCTTCGCCGCTATTGCATACGACTTATGCGTAGAGACTGAGGACGAATCTTTATACCTACCTCGTCCAGATCCTCCCACACGTCGTGAGTATCCGCATATATGTTGATTCCCTCTTCGGTGCGCACCGTCAAATGGAAACGGTCGCCCTTGTAGAGTATGAAGCGTATCGTGCCGCCGACGGTGCCGTCCGACGAGTCGTCGGTAAGCTCCACGTCGCCGAAGTCGACCTCGACGCGCACCTTCTCGCCAGCCTCGACGCCCTCTGCCGGTGTGCACTCGAACACACCGCCGAGCATCTCGACATGCGTCGCATCCTTCATCACGCCCTCCAACGTGTTGCACACGCGCTCCTTGCGCATGACGTGGATATCCGACGGCTTGACTATCATGCCCACCTCGGTGCCCACCTCGAAGCGGTTGTAGTCCTGTATCATTATCTCATATCCGTCGGGCGTATCGACGAACATCTCGTAGTGCACGCCTTTGAACGTACACGAACGGACGGTTCCCGTAAACATCGCCGACGATGTCTGCGCAATGATGTAAACGTCCTCGGGACGAATTACCACGTCGACCGGCATATCTTCGCCGAAGCCCGTATCGACGCACTCGAACTCCTTGCCCATGAAGCGCACCAGACGGTCGCGCACCATAACGGCATTTAGGATATTGCTCTCGCCGATGAAGTCGGCCACGAACGAGTTGCAAGGCTCGTTGTATATGTCCGTCGGGGTGCCGATCTGCTGTATGCGCCCCTCGCTCATCACCACGATCGTATCCGAAAGCGTGAGCGCCTCCTCCTGATCGTGCGTCACATAGACGAACGTGATGCCCAGCGAGCGGTGCATCTCTTTGAGCTCCATCTGCATGTCCTTGCGCATCTTCAAATCGAGCGCAGCCAGCGGCTCGTCCAGCAGAAGCACCTGCGGACGGTTGACAATGGCGCGCGCTATGGCCACGCGCTGCTGCTGACCGCCCGAGAGCGAGTCCACGTCGCGGTGCTCGTAGTCGGTCATGCCGACCATCTTCAACGCGCGTTTGACGCGTGTCTCGATCTGCTTGCGCTCCACGCCTTTGAGCTTCAAGCCGAAAGCGATGTTGTCGAAAACGTTGTAATTCGGGAATAGGGCATAGCGCTGGAATACGGTATTTACCGGTCGCTTATGCGGTGGCGTATCGGTCACTACCTCGCCGCCGATTCTGATTTCACCCTCTGACGCCGTATTGAATCCGGCCAAAAGACGCAGTAAAGTGGTTTTTCCGCAACCCGAAGGACCGAGTATGGTAAGAAATTCTCCCTGCTTTACCGACAAACTGACATCATCGAGAACCACCTTGTCGCCGAAAGACTTCGACACGTTCGTCAGCTCGATGATGTAATTTGATTTCACCATTTCGCAAATAAGATATTAGTAGTTATAAACCCATAAAAAAATTTTTTTGTTACTTTATTACCCGGACGCTCTTTCCGCTCGGACGAATCCGTCGGGCGTCCTCTTAAAAGTCCGCGCAAATATATACATTTTTTGACGGTTACAACCCCCATTGCCCTATTTTTAACAAAATAATACCGCTATCGCCCGACAGCACTGCCAGCAACAAGAAAAATTCATGCCGCACGAAAATACGGTCGGCAGGCTGCGAACGGTTATGCAGCCTGCCGACCGGATGCGAAACCGTCCGCCGCCCCGGTCATCTCGGCGGGGCGGCGGAGCGGCGCAGACTACCGGCCGCCGGTAATAAACGCCGTAAAGGCAGGCAGATATCTCCTCAGAACGACATATATGGCGATTCCCAGACCGATAGTTACGAGCGGTATGAGCAGGTAACTTGCAAACATCGCCGATTCGCTGGCAGGCCGCAGCAGTGTTACATATAATTTAACAAAGAAGAATGCCGGCATCCCGTGATAGGCGAAGATAAAGAACGAGCTATCCGCCAGGAAAGCATTGGCACGCAGCCGGCCGGTCATGATTCCATGCGCAGACCACGAGACGACAAGCACCAGCCCTGCGATGATTCCGACATTATGAACGATCTGGCGGTCATCGATATTCAGATGCCACAGCAGAGTGCTCGCCGCAACCAGAATCGGGTAGACGACACTCGCCGTATACCTGAACCGACTGAAATCGACCGCGAAGTTGCGCCTGTTGATACTGAACCACGCCCCGAACGAAAAGAAGAAAAAGGCGACTATGCCGAATCCCGGAATATCGACCTGCAATCCCGATATCCATAATGCGCCGAGGAGCGCTACGACATAACTCTTACCGAATTTCAGCAGCCAATATACCAACGGAGAAACCAGGACGACTACCATAAGATCCCGAATGAACCAAAACTGATAGGAGATAGGGTGTCCCCAAAATAGATCCAGATAGTCCGGCAAGCCGTAATCTAATATCGGTTTATTGTTGCCCGATGTCAGAGAGGGCATGAAAATTTGAATTGTAACGAACGCCAGAAGCGCTGCGGCATTCCAGAATACATACGGGACCAAAAGGGTGCGGACGCGTTTTTTCAGTTTTTGGCCGTAGGCCTTCATGGAAAAATCTGTGCGGTAGAAAAACAGGAAGCCGGAGATAAAGAAAAACAGCGGGACCGACACACGCGCTATTTCATTGGTTATAACATGATATACCGATTCGTATATCGGAAACTGTCCGTCGTGAACCGTAACGTTCCCTCCAATCACGACGCCCTCCAATCCGGCGTGGATGAATACGACGGACACGATCAGCGGAAACCTCAAAAACATAATTGTTTTCGAGAGTGCCGCATCATAATTCTGATACATGTGTACTCGATTTTGATGTGAGAAAATTTTACGAAGCGTACTCCTCGAAGCATTTCACATAGAGACGTGTGCAACAAGGAGCCCCCCGGCTCACAACAAATCGAAGCGGAGTGCATCACCCGAACGCTTTCTCTGGGCTAAGAATAAATTGGTCGTTTTTTCTGGCGAAGAAATGCAGGCGGAGTATATAATAACAAGTGGTTTACATCATAGGCAGGAATTTAATGGATGGTTTGATGATCTTGGTACAAGAAAGGTGTGCACCAAGCCTGTTCAGTTCACAGAAGGTAACGACCAAATCACCCAAGCCCAAACTGAAAGACATAGGAACACACCCGGTGCGGGTGTACTCACCATGCTTATTCCTCTCAGGCTTATAAAAATTGGTCGTTTTTCTGTGAAAGAAACAGCCGCAAATACTAATATGTCAAAATCTTATACCTTTTTCTTTCTAATTTTATCCTATCTATTTCGCGTTAATATCACTACAAAAATAATAAAAAGCCGCAATAAGTCGCCACACGACGTCAATAATTTACATGTCAATCGCATAACAGATCGCCGGGGATTAGGCCCGCACGCCGGAGTACGGAGAAGCCCCGCTCGGCAAAATCAAGCTAACACATATTTCCGCCCGCCGACTAATTCAGTATCTTTGACTGCGCCGAAGATACTCACGCTCGGCAAATTGCAAGTGAACTTGCATTTGCCCTCGCTAATTCGTATCTTTGTTCAAATTTCGAAACCGATAATATAACCGAGTCATGAAAAGACTGCTGATTGGACTTACGGCGTCGATGCTCATCGCGGCATCCGCGCCCGCTCAGGAGAAACCCGACCTTACGCCGCGCCCCAACTATGCGCTGGCCGAGCGGTTCTCGCCCAACAAACTTTACCGCATGGTACCGCAGACGCGCGTGGTGCCCAACTGGTTCCGCTCCTCGTCCCGCTTCTGGTACGCATGGCGCACCGCCGACGGCATCTCCTACCGCGTGGTCGATCCGGCGCGCGGCACCAACACCCCTCTATGGGACAACGCCTGTCTGGCGGCCGAGATAACCGCCCTGACTGGCGATCCGTTCGACGCCGAGCATCTGCCCGTGAGCCGCATGGAGCTTGTCGACGACCGCTGCATGCTCTTCGACATACCCACCTCGATCGAGCTTACGGACGAGGAGCGGAAGGCCGACCCCGATGCCGGCAAAAATAAGACGTTCCATTTCAGCTATGACATGCAGACGGGCAAGCTCTCGCAGATCGACAGCCGCGAGAAAGCCTACCCCGACTGGGTAAACCTATCGCCCGACGGCAGCACGGCCGTATACGAGAAGGGCTACAACCTGTGGTACATGTCGCGCGAGGATGTCGAGAAGCTGCGCAAGGATCCCAAGGACTCGACCGTCGTCGAACATCGTCTGACGAGCGACGGCACGGCCGACTTCTCGTACAGCTGGTATGAGGACAGCGTCGAGCAGGTCGACTCGACCCAGCGTTACGGCGTAGCGCTCTACTGGTCGCCCGACTCGCGGCGCTTCGCCGTCGTGCGCAACGACGTATCGCGCCTCAAAAACCTGTGGGTCATCGACGTACTCTCGGAGCCGCGCCCCAAGTTGCAGAGCTATAAGTACCAGATGCCCGGCGAGGAGAGCCCCGCGGCGCATCTCGAACTCTTCGACATGCGGGATCTGTCGCGCCGCGAGATCGAGATCGGCGAGTTCAAGGACCAGACCGTATGGATATGTCCGCGCAATGCACGCCACGCCGACGCATACGAAAAGCCGCAGCGCAGCGTATGGCTGGGCGACGACGACCGCTTCTACTTCTTCCGCCAGAGCCGCGACATCAAGCGCATCGACCTCTGTGCCGTAGAGATCGGCGCCGACACATGCCGCACCGTGGTGCGCGAGAAGATGAACACCTCGATCGAGTCGCGCAATCCGCATCTGGTCAACGGCGGCTCGGACCTTATCCAGTGGTCGGAGCGCACGGGCTGGGCGCACCTCTACCTCTACTCCAAGGAGGGCGAGCTGCGCAACGCCATAACCTCGGGCGACTGGCACGTAAGCCAAATCGCCGCCACGGACGACGTCCGCAAGGTCGTATATTTCGTGGCCACGGGTTACGACAAGGATGAAAATCCCTACTACAACCACCTCTACCGCGTCAACTACGACGGCACGGGACTCCGACGTCTCGACCGGGCGGGCTTCGACGGTTCGTTCTCGCTGTCGGACGACTGCCGCTTCTTTACCGCCACCTGCTCGCGCGTCGACACCGCACCCGCATCCGACCTCTATTCGACCGACGGCCGCCGCATAGACGAGCTGGAAAAGGTCGACCTCGAACCACTGTTCGAGATAGGCTACAAGTTCCCCGAGCCCTTTACGGTCAAGGCCGCCGACGGCGTTACGGACCTCTACGGCGTGATGTACAAGCCCTACGACTTCGACCCGTCGAAGAGATACCCCATAATCGAATATGTTTATCCCGGACCCCAGACCGAGGCCGTCGACGCCTCGTGGAGCCTCAACATGAACCGCATCGACCGTCTGGCGCAGATAGGTTTCGTCGTCATTACCGTCGGCAACCGCGGCGGTCATCCCGACCGCTCGAAGTGGTACCACAACTACGGCTACGGAAATCTGCGCGACTACGGACTCAAAGACAAGGTGGTCGCCGCACAGCAGCTCGCCGCACGCTACCCGTGGATCGATATCGACCGCGTGGGCATACACGGCCACTCGGGCGGCGGCTTCATGTCGACGGCGGCCATACTGATGTATCCCGACTTCTTCAAGGCGGCCGTATCGTGCGCCGGCAACCACGACAACCGCATCTACAACCGCTGGTGGAGCGAGAAGCACCACGGCATCAAGGAGCAGATCGACGAGAACGGCGACACCACGTTCGTCTACAAGATATCGACCAACCCCGAGCTGGCCTCGCGCCTGAAAGGGCACCTGCTGTTGGTGCACGGCGACATGGACGACAACGTCCACCCGGGCAATACGATACGCGTGGTCGACGCCCTTATCAAGGCCAACAAGCGCTTCGACATGCTCATCCTGCCCGGCCAGCACCACGGCTTCGGCTCGATGAACGAGTACTTCTTCTGGAAGCTGGCCGACTACTTCGCCGAACACCTTCTGGGCGAGCGCGAGCATTCGGTCGACATACCGCAGCTCAACAACGACATCTGATACGATTCCGCTTTTCGATAAGCGAAATCTATACGCATACCCTGCGGCACCGTTTGCCGCAGGGTTTTTCTTCGCCATAAGCCCAATTGCATGCAATAAATAATTGTCCGCACAAAAACTTATAGCGACCATCGCGACGGCGGCCGCATACGCCGTTTGATGATACCGCTGCAATTCGCCGCCTCGGATAGTTGCCCGAACGACGAAAATATGGTAACTTTGCCGATGCACCCGATAGTTCGGCCTCGGCCGCCGGCAGGCAAGGCTTGCAGTGCTTAACTGCGCGGTACACGATAAATACGAATTGTGTAAATGCAAACAGCGCCCGTAAAGCGGCACAAAACAAGATCGGATTATAGGTACCGCAATCGGCGCCCAGGAGTTCGCCAGAATCGGAGATTGTTAACAACATGAAAAGAACAGGCTCGAAACCGACATACATAGACTTATTTTCCGGATCCGGCGGATTCTCGCTGGGATTCGATATGGCAGGTTATGATAATATTTTCTCGGTAGAATTTGATCCGGAAATCTGCGAGACATACCGCCACAATTTTCCCGAACACCTCTTGATCGAGTGTGACATTAAAGACCTTTCCGAGGAAAGGATAGAATCATTGACACGGGGAAAATCAGTCGATGTCGTTATAGGCGGTCCCCCTTGTCAGGGGTTCAGTATGGCAGGTCATATCGGAAGAAAATTTCTCGATGATCCCAGAAATTATCTTTTTAACGAATTTGTAAGGGTTGTCAAAAGCGTTCGTCCCAAGTGTTTTGTAATGGAAAACGTGGCACGACTGTATACACGGCTGAACGGAGAGACTCGCGACGAAATCATTTCTTGTTTTGATAATCTGGGATACCACGTCGAATCAAAAATTGTTTGTGCGGCAGACTATGGCGTTCCTCAAAAAAGATATAGAGTGCTTTTTATAGGGAAAATAAAAGGAGATGATTCCGCAATCGTATTCCCTGAAATATCCGGGAGACCCACGCCTACAATAAAAGACGCGATAGAGAAGTTTCCTCCCCTGGAAAGCGGTCAATCATCCGACATACCCAACCACGAAGCGATGTCGCACACGCCGCAAATGCTTGAAAAGATGTCTTATGTCAAGGATGGCGGAGACCGAAATAACATTCCGGAAGAGCTGCGCCCTCAGAAAGGAGATGTAAGAAAATATATAAGATACGACAGTTCCAAGCCTTCGATATGTATAACAGGCGACATGAGGAAAGTATTTCACTACTCGCAAAACAGAGCGTTGACGGTTAGGGAATTGGCGGCAATACAAACCTATCCGGATACGTTTGAGTTTCTTGGCAGCAAAATAAAACAACAGCAAATGGTAGGCAATTCCGTTCCACCGGTACTTGCAATGAGTATTGCCCAAGCCGTAAAAAAAATGTTATGAACGGGTATCCGAAAGTAAACTATATCGGGAACAAAGAAAAAATAGCCGATTGGATCGTATCGTTGATACCCCAAAATGCGGAAACATTTTTTGATGCATTTTCCGGTGGCGCCTCCGTAAGCTATGCTGCCAAGAAAAAGGGGCTGTGCGTATATTCCAATGACATCCTAAGGATAAATTATTTTTTAGCGAAGTCATGGATTGAGAATAATAACATAACCCTGACCGAGAAAGATGTCGACACCTTATTTCAGGGCGTCCCGTTTGAAGGATTTATGTATCGCGAATATGCCAACACATATTACTACCCCGATGAATGCAAAACTCTCGATTTGCTCAGACATAATATAGAGTCATTGAACGATGAATATAAAAAAGCTCTGGCATTTTCGCTGATTCGCAGAGCCATGATACGCAAAATGCCATACTCACGATTCACGATAAATTGGAGTAAAATACAACAACTTCGAGATGAAAAATTCAGTTATGAGCATTACAAACGATCGAGGTCCTATCATAATAAGTCTTTCAAATATCACGTTGAAGACAATTTATCCGCTTATAACAATGCGGTTTTCTCCAACAGGAAAGAAAACAAAGCCCTCAACTTAGATGTGTTCGACGCAATTGACAAAGTCTCAGCGGATGTTATTTACATGGATCCTCCATACGCAGGGACAATGAATGACTATCACGGGTTTTACGGTGTTTTGGATTCTTACATCAATGAGGAAAAAAGCAGGCCGTTCGATAATAACTTCCAGTCGAAAGACACGATCTCGGAAATGTTTGAAAAACTGTTCGGCAAATTGAAGAAATACCGTTATTGGATGCTGAGCTACAATAGCAAAGCGAAGCCTGCAAAAGATGAGCTTTTGTCGATCATTTATAAATTCGCTAAAAGTGTTGAGGTATTCGAGATGCCTTACGCATACAAGGTTACAGGCAAGGAGAAGAAGCAAAAGGATATAGAATATCTGTTTCGTGTAAAGAACGACAATTATGGCAAATAAACAAAACCAAACCTATGAAGAGTATTGGCAGTATACTGCTGCCAAGACCGATTTGAACAATGCCGATTTCTTAAATATCCTACATTGTTGTATTGCATTCTTCGATAAATACGGCTGCGATTCTGCCTATGAAATGTTGCAATCGGAACTGGCATCACTAATGCACGTGACATTTCCATCTGTCAGAAAGATGATAAATCAGTTAGTCAAGCTCGGCTTTCTATATCCTGAAATGAAAGGATACCGACAGGAAGCGTTGGAATATTCGAGAGCAAAAACAGATAAAAAAAGAGGAAACATCTTATCAAAGATCGTCTATAAATTCTCGAATTTCAACAATTCTATGGAAAAGCCCGCTTCCGGGCAAGGACAAATTAACTTTTTCTTGAAGACTCTGGAAGAGACGGGCAGTATCAGCGTCAAGGAATTGACGGCACTTATGTTCATCAACATAAATAATTATCCAGAGGGATTTCTTTCATTCGACGAATTGCAAAACATATATCGAATAGCAAAAGATGCAGGTTTCATCGAAAGAAAATACAACCAGATCGGACACTTGAAAAACCTGTTAGGCAAACTTGACGACATCAAAGAACACGATGGCATTCTATATTTCAAAACCGATGCTGAAAGATTATTCGGAGCAGAAGAGGAGAGGGTCAGAATAGGCAGAGACTCTTATTTGCAACGCATCTACAAGTCGGAACTTGAAAATGAAAGCGCCCAATACTATAAAGCCGAACGGCCGAAATGTATGGTCGAGGGCATTTCTCATCCGGTATTGATAGCAAGTCATATCAAACCGTATCAATACTCGGATGAAAATGAAGCGTTCGATTCAAACAACGGGCTGCTGTTAAGTAAAAATATAGACTCTCTATTCGACCTCGGATACATTACTTTTGCCGATGACGGTACCATTATCCCGTCAAGCATTCTGCCCGAAGACGTCAAAGAATACATATCCGAGCAAAGACTCGGCAAGGCTTTCCTGAATGACAAACGGTTAGGATTTATGAAATACCATCGTGAAAACATATTCGATAAAAGATATGCTTTATCCTATATCAAGCGATATAACAGAATATAATAAATTCAATACCGTAACACCAAGACAATTTTACGTATGGCGACGATTCCATTGGCAGAGCGGCTGCGGCCGCATACGCTCGACGAGTATATAGGTCAGCGACATCTGGTCGGCGAGGGCGGTGTGTTCCGCCGCTTTCTGGCGACGGGCAGCGTACCGTCGTTCATACTGTGGGGGCCTCCGGGCGTAGGCAAGACGACGCTGGCCAAGATCATATCCTCGCAGCTCGACCGCCCGTTTTACACACTGTCGGCCGTAACCAGCGGCGTGAAGGATGTACGCGAAGTGATCGAGAAGGCACGCAACCAGCATCTGTTCAACGCCCGTCCGGCATTTCTGTTCATCGACGAGATCCACCGCTTCAACAAGTCGCAGCAGGATTCGCTGTTGGGAGCCGTCGAGCAGGGCGTGGTAACGCTCATCGGCGCCACCACCGAGAACCCCTCGTTCGAGGTCATATCGCCGCTGCTGAGCCGCTGTCAGGTATATGTGCTCAAATCGCTCGACGAGAGCGACCTGAGAGTTTTGCTCGACCGCGCGGTCGGGAAGGACGAGGAGCTGTCGAAGCGCCATGTAGAGATCCGCGAGACGGCCGCCCTGTTCCGCTTCTCGGGCGGCGATGCCCGCAAGCTGCTCAACATACTCGACATACTGGCAGGCGCCACGGAGGGCGAGCTTATAATCGACGACGAGCGCGTGACCGAGTGTCTGCAACAGAACATCGCCCTCTACGACAAGCAGGGCGAGCAGCACTACGACGTCATATCGGCATTCATCAAGTCGGTACGCGGCAGCGACCCCAATGCCGCCATATACTATCTGGCGCGCATGCTCGCCGGGGGCGAAGACCCGCGCTTCCTGGCGCGGCGGCTGGTAATACTCGCCTCCGAGGATATCGGACTCGCCAACCCCAACGCACTGCTGCTGGCCAATGCCTGCTTCGACGCCGTGCACAAGATCGGCATGCCCGAGGCGCGCATCACCCTGGCCGAAGCCACCATATACCTCGCCACCAGCCCCAAGAGCAATTCGGCATACAAGGCCATCAACGCCGCCCTGGCACTCGTGAGCAAGGACACCACCAACCGCCCCGTGCCGCTGCATCTGCGCAACGCCCCGACCGAGCTTATGTCCGAGCTGGGCTATGGCGCCGACTATAAGTACGCCCACGACTACCCGGGTCACTTCGTCGAGCAGGAGTTCATGCCCGAATCGCTCTCGGGACGCAAGTTCTACACACCCGACCCCGACAACGCACAGGAGGCACGCATCGACGAACGCATGCGCAAGCTCTGGGGAGAGAAATACAGGTAGGGAGGAATGTCGAGAGAATGTCGCGGAGCTGCCGATCGTACATACGCCGCCCGAATGTTTGACAAGACTAATGGTCGTTGTTACGGCTAACGCCGTTATACAATTTGTGCCATTACTTTTTCGTCAAAAGCGGTATTATACAACTTTTTCGTTAAGCCGAACGAGCAAAGCGAAATTTATTTCGGCTTTGCCGCGGCGAGAAAAAGTGCATGGAATGAACGCAACGCAGGAGCGAGGCGATGGGCTGTACTTGGCGTACTGCCCATTGCCGAGCGACAAGGCGCGGCGGTAGAATGCCGCTTTTCACGAAAAAAAACGAAAAATCAGATTATTATACGCTTCTTCACAAACTGCTCCCTGAATTGCTGGGGAGTGAAGCCTCGCATGCGCTTGAAGATGCGGTTGAAGTTGGAGATGTTGTTGAAGCCGCAGCGATAGGCGATGTCGGCGACGGAGTTGGTAGGCTCGTCGACCAGCAGGCGCGCGACGGCGCTTACCCGTATCTCGTTGAGGCAGTCGATGAAGTTGTTGCTGGTGCGCAGCTTGATGAAGCGGCTGAAAGAGGAGGTCGACATATTGACCAGCGCAGCAACGGTCGAGAGCGATATATGTTCGCTGTAATGGCGTTCGAGATACTCCATGACCAGCTTCACGCGGCGCGAGTCGTAGAGGGTGACGCCCGAGGAGAACATCTGGTGCGAAAGCACCTCGCTGCTCCCGTCCAAAGAGAGCGTATGCAGCAGCCTCAGAAAGATGAGCATGGAGTTGAAGGTGTCGGTGGAGGCGAGCAGCTCGTCGAGCAAAGGCTTGGCGCTGAGAATGGTGCGACGCGAAAAGGCTATGCCGTGCGTGGCGCGTTCGAGCATCCGGGCGATAAGGCGGAACTGCTTCTTGCGAAACATGCCGCCCTCGAACAGATCGGCGCTCATCTGTATCGTTATCTCGTATATGTCGTTGGAGCGGCAGTTGTGGTTGACCCATGCATGTTCGAGCGTGGGGCCCGTGATGAGCACCAGTTCGAGGTCGTCGATCTCGGATGTGTGGTCGCCGACGATACGTTGCGCGCCGGCGGCATTTTCGATATAGTTCAGCTCGAAAAGCGAGTGGACGTGGATCGGGAAGTTGAACGAGGTCTTATGTCGTTCGAACACGGCGAAACACTCCTCGCGGCTGACGGGCGGTATCTCGGTAAGGATCGAGCTTATCATCTTTCGGCGGATTGTACAATGCGTTTGAAGTCGGAGAGCATAAGCACGTCGTCGCGCGAGGCGAAGCGGCGCATGTCCTCGGCCGAGGCGTGGCCGGGGTAGCTCGCATAGAAGTGCCCCTCGCGGTCGTGGGCATTGCGCCACAGCAGCAGGTGGCTGCATCCGGTCGAGCAGGCATACTCGGCCAGCACGGCCGTAAACCAGTCGTTCTGCGGGATGCCCTCATAGCCGCACTCGCATATCGCCCAGAGCTTATCGTGCTTGTCGGCGAAGGCGCGCGCAATCCCGGACTTGGTCTTCATCTGAGAGAGAAATTCGTCGGCACTCCCGTACTGGTAGATATCGAAGCCTACGATATCGACATAGTCGTCGCCCGGGTATCGTGCTGCGAACTGCCGCTCGTCGGCATAGTCGGCCATGGAATAGGCCACGACGATGTTGTGCACGCCGCGGCTGCGCAGGCGGTCGATCGTCTCGCGCCACAGCACTTTATAATCATCGTCCGAACATAGCTCGGCGCCCCACCAGAACCAGCTGCCCGACATCTCGTGATAGGGGCGGAATATGACCGGAGCGAGACTGCCGTCGTCGCGGCGCAGGCTAAGGACGAAGTCGGCCAGACGGTCGATCCAAGCCATATACCGGTCGTGCAGCGCCCCGCCGGAGATGATCGACGAAACGACTGCGGCCGACGACACGTCCCAAGCATCGCCGCCCGTGAGCGGGTTGCGCGGATGCCACGAGAGGGCGTTCACACCGCCCATACGATCGACCGAGAGCATGTTGCGCCGCATGGCATCGAACGGCACACCGTCGAGGTTGCGCAGCGAATCGAGTTCGAGATGCCCCAGATCCCAGCCGAAAAGGGCGGGATAGTCGCCCGTCACGTCGCGCACGTCGCTGCGGCCGTCGCCCGCATCGACCCACCCCACGCCATACGACAAGTCGTCCTGATGTCCGAGCATGACCCCGCGCGAGGCGCAGCGGTCGAGAGCTTCGAACAATCCGGTCGCGGCGGCATCGGCCTCGCTGTCGCACAATGATTTATATGCGCAGACCGGCTTGTCGGCGCATGCGGCCGCAAGCAGCGGCGAGAAGAGGAGAGTGGCAAGGATACGGTTCATTGCAAAAATAGTATTGAAATTTGTTTAAGCCTGTACAAAATTACGGTTATTCCGCCAGCCTCGCTTGTACTATTTTGACTTTTCATAATACTTTCCAGTTACAACCGTCACAAAGATCAGCAATTTATAAAAAATATACAAAAGTTAACGAAAATTTAATGATGCCTAATTAGTATTGCAGCGGGTTAAAATAGTATTAATATACTGTATTTATATATAGTAATTTTGCATTACGGATAAGACCGGACAGGTTTCCGCAAGCCGGCCGCAGCCGATAGGCAGAAAACAGAGAGATAAATTCAACCTAAAAACCACCCGCATTTGAAACGTCTGACACTCATAGCCGTTGCAATAGCCGCCCTCGCGGCTGTCGGCTGCACGAATACCCCCCCCCGCAAAAATAGCGGGAACAGCTTCGCCTGCGTCGTCGACGGACATTTCGTCCGCGACTCGAAGCCCTATCGCTTCGTAGGCGCCAACTTCTGGTACGGCGCAATACTCGCCTCGACGGGCGAGGGCGGCGACCGCGAACGCCTCGCGCGCGAGCTGGACGCGATGCAGCGCGCAGGTATCGACAATCTGCGCATACTCGTCGGCGCCGACGGCGAGCGCGGCATACCCTCGAAGGTCGAGCCGACATTGCAGACCGCACCGGGCGTATACGACGATGCGCTGCTCGACGGACTGGACTACCTCATGGCCGAGCTCGGACGGCGCAACATGACGGCCGTGCTCTACCTGAACAACTCGTGGGAGTGGAGCGGCGGCTATACGCAGTATCTGGCGTGGGCGCGCGGCGACAAGGCGCCGGTGCCGAGCATCGACGGCTGGCCGGCATACATGGCATACGCCGAGGAGTTCATCCGCTCGGACGAGGCGCAACGCCTATTCGACGACCACGTCCGCTTCATCCTCTCGCGCACCAACCGTTACACCGGAACGGCATACACGGACGATCCGGCCATATTCTCGTGGCAGATCGGCAACGAGCCCCGCGCATTCTCCGACTCCAACAAAGAGGCTTTCGCCGGGTGGATCGAACGCACGGCGCGTCTGATACGCAGCCTCGACCCCAACCACATGATATCTACCGGCTCGGAGGGCCGGCACGGCTGCGAGCAGGATATGGAGCTGTGCCGCAGAATACACGAGCTGCCCGAAATCGCATACGTCAACTGCCATATATGGCCCTACAACTGGGGCTGGATAACGCCCGAAGGCATGGAGGCCGAGCTGGCCGAGGCCATAAGGCTTACCGACGACTACATAGCACAACACGAGGCACTGGCCGGCGAGCTGGGCAAACCGCTGGTAATAGAGGAGTTCGGCTTTCCGCGCGACGGTATGCGATTCGCGCCCGGCACCCCGACCGTATGCCGCGACGCCTACTACGAACATCTATTCTCGCTCGTATGCCGCGAGGCCGCCCGGCAGGGCGCGCTGGCCGGCTGCAACATCTGGGGCTGGGGCGGCGAGGCGCAGCCGGCCTCCGACCATATCTTCTGGCAGCGCGGCGACGACTACACGGGCGACCCGGCACAGGAGGAGCAGGGGCTCAATTCGGTATTCGCCTCAGACGAGTCGACCCTCGCCACGATAGCACGCGCCAACCGACAGCTCGAAAAAGACCGAAACAACGAAGACGAGATATGAAACGCTTTATTATATATATGTATACTCTGCTGGCGGCAATGTCCGCCGGCACGACCGCTATTATGGGCGCAGAGCCGCTGGCCGTGCGCTCGGGCAAGATCGTCGGCGCCGAAAGCGGCGAACCGCGGCCGCTGCACGGCGTATCGCTGGCATGGCACCACTTCGCCGACCGATACTACAATGCCGACGTAGTCCGCACGCTGCACCGCAGCTGGGGAGCCGACGTGATAAGGGCTGCCGTGAGCGTAGAGCTGGGCGACGGCTATCTGGCCAACCCCCGAAGGGCTATGCGTGCGCTCGAAACCGTCGTCGAGGCCTGCATCGAGGAGGATTGCTACGTGGTTATAGACTGGCACTGCCACCACATACGCACCGAGGAGGCCGTCGGCTTCTTTACCGAGGCGGCACGCCGCTGGGGCGACAAGGCCAATGTGATATACGAGATATACAACGAGCCCGAAAACGACACGTGGAGCGAAGTCAAGGCATACGCCGAGAGGGTAGCCGCAGCGATACGCGAGATAGACCCCGACAACATCATCATAGTAGGCTCTCCGCACTGGGACCAGGACGTCGACATCGCGGCCGACGACCCGCTTACGGGGTACGGCAACATCGCATACTCGTTCCACTTCTACGCCGACACCCACCGCGCCGAGAATATGGAGCGATGCGACTACGCCCTGTCGAAGGGGCTGCCGCTGATCGTATCGGAGTGCGGAGCCATGGATCATCTCGGTGGCGGCGAGGTAAACTACGAGTGGTGGGGACGCTGGATGCAGTGGGCCGAACGCAACGACATAGGCTGGATCGCATGGTCGCTTTCGGACAAGGTGGAGACATGTTCGATGCTGCGCCACGGGGCACCGGCCGAAGGCGGCTGGGGCATAGACGATCTGAAAGACTGGTCGCTGCTGGTCATAAGCTCGCTCAAACAGAAAACGAACGAAAACAGATAAGGTATGAAAAGAGTGTTATTGACGCTGGCGCTCGCGGCAGGCATGGCCTCGGCCCAGGCGCAGAAGTTCGAAGGGCTGGCGCTCACGCCGCAAATGGGCTGGAACTCGTGGAACAAATTCGCATGCGACATCGACGAGGAGATGGTGCGCGAGACGGCCGATGCGCTGGTGGAGACGGGTCTGGCCGCCGCAGGATACGTATACATCAACCTCGACGACTGCTGGCACGCCGCGGAGCGCGATGCCGACGGATTCATACAGTGCGACGCCGACCGCTTCCCCTCGGGCATAGCCGCGCTGGCCGACTACGTGCACGAGCGCGGATTGAAGCTGGGCATATACTCCGACGCCGGACGCCACACCTGCGGCGGACGCCTCGGCTCGTTCGGCCACGAGTATCAGGACGCCTTGCAGTATGCGCGCTGGGGCGTAGACTATCTCAAATACGACTGGTGCGAGACCGAGAACATCAACGCGCGCGGTGCCTACACGCTGATGCGCGACGCCCTCTATGCCGCCGGACGCCCGATACTATTCTCGATGTGCGAGTGGGGCGACAACAAACCGTGGGAGTGGGCTGCCGACGTGGCGCACTCGTGGCGCACGACGGGCGATATATGGTGCTCGTTCGACGAGGTGCTCGAACACGGCACGTGGCGCGCATGGAGCGTGATGCACATCCTCGACATGACCGCCGGTCTGAGGCGTTACGCCGGCCCCGGCCACTGGAACGACCCCGACATGCTCGAAGTGGGCAACGGACTGACGCACAACGAGGACCGTGCGCACTTCACAATGTGGTGCATGCTCTCGGCGCCGCTCATACTGGGCAACGACATACGCACGGTCGACCCCAAGACGCTATCGATACTGCTCAACGGCCGCGTGATAGCCATCGATCAGGACCCGCTGGGCGTGCAGGGATACCGCTTCATGCGTGAGGGCGATCTGGAAGTATGGCTCAAACCACTCGCCGGGGGCCACTGGGCATTCTGCCTGCTGAACCGCGGCAAGGAGGATATAACCTATACGATCGACTGGCCGCGCTTCGACTGGACCGACGAGGAGGTATCGAAGCTCTCGACCGACTTCTCGACCAGGACATACGGGATAGAGAACCTGTGGGTCGAAGGTAAAAAGTCGGCCGAAGGGACGACGAAAAAGGCCAAGACGGTAACCGTGCCCTCGCACGACGTGGTGCTCTACCGTCTCGCACCCAAGAGATAAAACAGACGATATGAGACGCTTGTTATACATAATGATTCTGGCCGCATGCTGCTCGGGCACGGCCGGTGCGCGCGGCCTGATCGAAAGCAAGGTGGCATGCACGCAGGACTGGATATACCAGAGCGAAGTATTCTTCAACATCATGCTTACGGCCGGCGAGCAGCCGGCGACGGGCGTAGTGGAGCTGAGGGTGGAGACGGACAAGGGCTCCGCCGTATGCGCCATGAGCCAGAGCTACTCTATCGCTGCCGGCGCGCCCGAGGCAGTGCAGTTCCGCCTGAGCGTGCTGCCGGCGGGATTCTACCGCGCGACGCTGCTCGACGACGGCGAAAAGAGCGAGGCGTGGAATTTCGGCGTGAGACCCGACGAGGTGCTCTCGCCGCGCGATGCGCAGGCCGACTTCTGGCCGTTCTGGCAGCGCACGCTCGACGAGCTGGCCGCCGTTGCCCCCGAATACAGGCTCGAACGCGACCGCACACGCTCGGGACGCCTGCGCGATGTCTATACGGTCGAGATGCGCTCGTGGGGCGGCGAGACCATACGCGGATACTGGGTCGTACCCAAGGGTCGCGGACAGTGGCCCGCCGTAGTGTGCTACATGGGTTACGGCGCAGAGCCGTACTGCCCCGAGGCCGATGCGCGCGGCGACGTGGCCGAGTTCGTGCTCTCGCACCGCGGGCAGGGGCTCAACAAGCCCACGAACAGCTACGGCGACTGGATACGCCACAACCTCGGCAGCCGCGACGCATACTACTACCGCGGCGCATTCATGGATGCCGTGCGGGCGATAGACTTCGTCGCGAGCCGTCCGCAGACCGACCCGCGCAACATATTCGTCGAGGGCGGCTCGCAGGGCGGTGCGCTGACGCTGGTGGCAGCCTCGCTCGACAGCCGTGTGGCGGCCGCAGCGCCCTTCGTGCCGTTCCTGTCGGATTTTCCGGATTATTTCGAGATCGTCGAATGGCCGAAGGCACCAGTGATGGAGGAGGCCGCACGCCGCGGCATAGACCGGGACAGCCTCTACCGCATGCTGTCGTATTTCGACGTCAAGAATTTCGTCGAACATATCCGGTGCCCCGTGCTGATGGGCTTCGGCTTGCAGGACGACGTATGTCCGCCGCACACCAACTTCGCGGGATACAACAACATACGCACGGCAAAGCGCTGGGAGGTATTTCCCCGCAGCGGCCACCACGTCGAGCGCGAGGAGGGCTGGTGGCGCGCCCGCAGCGAGTTTTTCGACGAGCATACGACACGCTGAGTCAGCCCGGCGGACGATCCGAAACCACACATATCGACAAAACACAGCAAACACAACCGCAAGAATATGAAACAAATTATCCCAAACAACTAAAATTACACCTATGAACAAATTTACATCAACGGTGGTTGCGCTCTTTCTGAGCGTAGCCGCGATGGCTCAGGGTTATCGCATCAGCGGCACGGTGACATCGGCCGCCGACGGGCAACCCATGCCGGGTGTCAGCATCAGTGAGCAGGGTACCAGCAACGGCGTGTCGACCAACATCGACGGCACGTACTCGATTACGGTACGCTCGGCCGGCGAGGCGACGCTCGTGTACTCGTTCCTCGGTTACAGGAACGAGACCAGACAGGTCAACAAGAGCATGACCGTCGTGGACGTGGCTCTGGCCGAAGAGAGCGAGTCGATCGACGAGGTGGTCGTGGTCGGTTACGGCGTGCAGAAGCGCTCCGACCTGACCGGTTCGATCGCATCGATCTCGGCCGAGAAGCTGAAAACATCGGCCATAACCAATGCCGACCAGATGTTGCAGGGACGCGTGGCCGGCGTGCAGGTAACGCAGAACTCGGGCGCTCCGGGCGGTGCGGCCTCGATCCGCGTGCGCGGCGCCTCGTCGATTACCTCGTCCAACGAGCCTCTGTACGTGATCGACGGCATACCTTTCTCGGGCGACGGCAACGATATCGGCGGCTTCGACTGGGCAGGCGGCACGGGCGGTCAGACCAAGGTCAACCCCCTCTCGACGATCGCTCCGTCGGACATCGTGTCGATGGACGTGTTGAAGGATGCCTCGGCAACGGCCATATACGGTTCGGCCGGCGCCAACGGCGTAGTGATAATAACCACGCGCCGCGGCGAAAAGGGGCAGATGAAGCTCAACTACGACGGCTATGCCGCATGGCAGCAGCAGGGCAGAAAAATCGAGATGATGAACCTGCCGCAGTATGCCCGTTTCCAGAAAGAGATTGCCGATATGTATCCCTCGATACAGGTCGACGACTCGCTGCTCGACCCCACGATTCTGGGCGACGGAACCGACTGGCAGGATGAGATATTCCGCACGGCATTCACGCACTCGCACTCGGTGTCGTTCTCGGGCGGTACGGACAAGTTCCAGTTCGCAGGCTCGGGAGGCTACATGTCGCAGGACGGTACGATATACGGATCGGGATTCGAGCGTTACAACGCCCGCTTCAACGGCGACGGCCAGATCAACAAGTGGCTGCGCGCAGGCGGTTCGCTCGCCTTTACCCACACCGACGAGACCATAACGCGTCAGGACGGCAACGACGGCGTCATCATGGGCGCGCTGTCGATGATGCCCTCGGTGCCCGTGTACGACTTCAACGGAGAGTTCGCCACACCCACCTCGACCTACGCTTCGTCGGCCTACAACCCTCTGTGGCAGGCCGAATCGCAGACCAACACCCTCTCGCGCAACCGCACGATGGGCAACTTCTATCTGCAAATCGATCCCGTCGAGGGGCTGAACATACGCACCGAGTTCGGCTTCGACCTGTCGGACAACAAGAACGACAGCTTCATGCCGCGCTACGACTTCGGTCAGGCCACGAGCAAGATCAACCAGATCATGAGCCGCCGCGACCACTCGATATTCTGGATATGGAAGGCATACGCCACCTATAACAAGACATTCGCCGAGAAGCACAACATCTCGGTAATGGCCGGATTCGAGGCGCAGAAGAGCGCATGGGACGGCACGACGCTCATCAAGCAGGGTCTGTCGAGCGACGATATAACGGTCATCACGTCGGACGGCGTGTTCGGTTCGAACAGCGGCTGGAAAGACAAGACGACCAAGGTATCGGCATTCGCCCGCCTCAACTACAACTACGACGAGCGCTACCTGCTGACGGCTACGTTCCGCGCCGACGCCTCATCGAAGTTCGGCCCCAGCAACAAGTGGGGCTTCTTCCCCTCGGCAGCCTTCGCATGGCGTATCTCCAACGAGCAGTTCCTGCGCGACTCGGAGGTGCTGTCGAACCTGAAACTGCGTCTTGGCTACGGTCTGGTGGGCAACGACAACATCGGAACGTACAAGTACGGATCGACGATGCAGACGATGCTCTCGCCCTTCCCCGGCGCCAACTCGTCGTACATACCCTCGAACATCTCCAATGCCAACCTCAAATGGGAGGCATCGGAGCAGTACAACCTGGGTGTAGACTTCGGCATGATAAACAACCGCATATCGCTCTCGGTAGATCTCTACCAGAAGGACACGAAGGATCTGCTGTTGCAGGTGTCGACGCCCTCGTACATGGGCAACAAGATCCAAGCCCCCTACGCCAACATCGGCAAGGTGCGCAACCGCGGCGTAGATATCGCGCTTAACCTCGTGCCGGTAGAGCGTCCCGACTTCACGTGGAATTCGAACATCATCGTATCGGTCAACCGCAACGAGGTGCTCGGCCTCAACGACGACTCGCAGGTCATCTACAACGGCGTAGACGTATACTTCGGCGCAGCGTTCAAGACCGCATCGCTCATCAAGGTAGGCCAGCCCATAGGCGTATTCTACGGTTACACGACCGAGGGCTATTTCCAGAACGAGGAGGACGTATTGCAGCACGCCGTGCAGGTCGAGGACGGCAACAACCCCGGCAAGAACCTGTACAACAAGATGAACGGCGTATATACGGGCGATATCAAATTCAAGGACCTCGACGACAGCGGCTCGATAGATGCGGCCGACCAGTCGATCATCGGCGACCCCAACCCCGACTTCACTTACGGCTGGACCAACACGTTCAACTATAAGAACTGGGAGCTGACCGTAGGTCTGAACGGCGTTGTCGGCGGCGACATCCTCAACATAGCACGCTACCGCGTCGAGTCGCTCAGCAGCTCGTGGGACAACCAGTCGGCACGCATGGCCGACCGCGCGCTGATCGCGACCGACGAGCTGGGCAACGACTATCTGGCCAACCCGGCCACGGCCGTGGCGCCCCGCTTCGCCCCCAACGACATCAACGGCAACCGCCGCATGAGCGACCGCTGGTTGGAGGACGGCACCTATCTGCGCATACAGAATGTAACGCTGGCCTACAACTTCCCGCGCCGCTGGTTGCAGAATGCCTCGATACAGAGCCTGAAACTCTACGTGACGTTGCAGAACCTCTACACGTGGACCAACTACTCGGGCTACGACCCCGAGATCGGTGCGTTCAACCAGTCGGCAGGCATGCAGAACTACGATATGGGACGCTACCCGACACCCCGCATGTATATCGTCGGTCTGAATATCGGTTTCTAATACCCCGTCAGCAATGAAAAAGATGAAAAACATATTCAAGATATTAGCGGCATCGGCAGCGCTTCTGGCTACCGGCTGCGAGAACTTCCTTACGGTCGATCCTCAGGATTCGCTGGTCAAGGAGAATTACTACAACAGCCCCGAGGCCGTGCGCGCCAACACCGCATCGCTCTACGGCTCGGTATGGTTCGACTTCACGTGCCGCTTCCAGTACATGGGCGGCGACATGCTCTCGGGCGACCTGTTCTACACCTACTCGGACGAGGGTCAGTTCTATCTGAACACCGTAACCGACAACAACCAGTATTCCAACGCGGGCTGGCAGGGACTCTACAACGTGGTCTCTTACGCCAACTCGGTAATACACGACATGCCCGAGGCGGCACGCGCCAACGGCGTATCCGAAAAGGTCATCGAGAACGCACTGGGCGAAGCCTATCTGTTCCGTGCGCTGGCATACTACATGCTGACCGAGTACTGGCACGAGGTGCCTATAATAACCGACGCCGAGAAGCTCATCACATCGGGCAACACGCAGGACATATACGTGCCGCGCGCCACGCAGCGCTCGCTCTACCGCTTCATATACGAGGATTTGGAGCGCGCCATAGAGATGCTGCCCGAGCAGGATTCGGAGAGCGGCCGCGTCGACCGCTGGTCGGCCAAGGGTCTTATGGCCAAAGTATGCCTCACGCGGGCATGCTACGAGAAGAACAACGGCGGATACGAAGACGACACGCAGGACTACTTCGAGCTGGCCAAGAGCTATGCCAAGGAGGTAATCACCAACGGTCCGGCGCTGCACCGCAACTTCTCGGAGCTGTTCGAGATAACGCCCGAGAACACATCCGAGACGCTTATCGCCGTGCAGTGCATCACGGGCGGCTACGGCTACGGCAACAGCCGCTCGGTGGAGTGGGGACGCAACGGCGTGCTGACCGGCGTAAGCTGCTGGGGCGCGGGCAAGGCACCCACGCTGTCGTTGCAGGAGGCCTTCGAGGAGCATCCGGCCGACGGACGCCGCCGCTGGACATACATGCAGTCGGGCGACGTATATCCCACGCTGGCCGTGGGCGAGAGCGACTACTACGGCAACGGAGAGGTTGACTTCTCAGGCGGATACGTATACCGCAACACGTCGTCGGACCTTACGACCGAGGCGCCGAACGAGGGTCTGGCGCATATCAAGAAGTATATAATCAACTCGAACGGCGGTGTCAACATCGGCACCATGCAGGACGGCTCCAACAACCTCTACCTGCTGCGCACGGCCGACATATACTTCGTCTACGCCGAGGCGTGTCTGGCGGGCGACCTTTCGGCCACGCTTACCGACGCCGAGGCCATAGGCTACATAAACGAGGTGCTGAACCGCGGAGGCGACTCGGATGCCGGTTATACGGTGGAGTCGCTGAGCTACACCGACCTGCTTAAAGAGCGCCGCAAGGAGTTCGCATTCGAGGGCATCAACTGGTTCGACATACAGCGCCTGTCGTATCTCTCGGCACAGGCCGCTCTCGACTACATCAACACCATGTATCGCGACAAGATATGGGTGTTCAACTGGGAGAAGTACAACAAGGACTACCCCGACGCCACCGAGGCCAACCAGTACGAGGCCATGAACAAGCCCGGCCGCGAGTACTACACGCGCCAGTGGTATACGCGCATAGATCAGGAGGTATATACCGACGTGGGCACGGGCAGCAATATCGACACGTCGAACCGCGCCGCGGCCATAGTCCTTACGGAGCGCAACCTCAAAATAGCGCTGCCCGCCGACGTGGTGACGAAGGCCCCGATCCTCAACGGCGAGGCGGTCGACTACTATGCAGAATAACACAAAAAAAACGAACAACATCATGAAAAGCATATTCAAGAGTTTGATGCTCGTCGCGGCGGCCGCTGCGATGCTGACTCAGGCGGGATGCGAGGACAGAAATGTCAACGACCCGCAGAGCGACGCCACGCCGTCGATCAAATACATACGTCCGACCGACCCCGCGCTGGCCGACAAGCTGCTCGAAAGCAGCCCCATGGGCGAGACGATAGCCATTATCGGCAGCGGCTTGGAGGGCGTTGTGGAGATATTCTTCAACGACGTGAGGGCCGAGCTCAACCCCACGCTCGTTACCGAACACTCGATCATCTGCAACGTGCCGGCGGTAATGCCCACCGAGATCACGAACACGATGACCCTGAAAACGGGCAAGGGCAACATCTGCGTATATGACTTCGCCGTCGACATCCCCGTGCCCTTCATCACGGGCACCTCGTGCGAGTGGGCCAAGGCCGGCTCGGAGATGACGCTCTACGGCAGCTATCTCTTCCCCTACGAAGAGAGCAACACCTTCGACGTGACATTCCCCGGTGGCAAGACCTCCCAGATCAAGTCGTTCGACTCGTCGTCGATAACGGTCGTCGTTCCCGACGGAGCGCTCGAAGGCACCATATCGGTCGAGGGCGAGTACGGCATCGGCATGACCAAATTCTCGTACAGGGAGAGTACCGGCATGTTCATCGACTGCGAGAACGTAGCCGTATGGGACGGATGGAGCTATTCGGGCGCATATGTGCATGACGACGAGGAGAGCATCGACGGCAGCTACATCGAGCTGACCGGCTCGGCCGCCGCCTGGAACTGGAACACGTCGGGTCTGGCGCTCTTCTTCAACAACGTGCTCGAAGACGGCACGAGCCGCCAGCCCCTGCTGCCGCTCGACGCCGATCCGGCCGAGTATGCGCTCAAATTCGAGTGCCGCATCAACGCATGGAGCGACCTGTGGGCTTCGATGTGGTTCGCAGGCCAGTACAACACCTTCTCGATCGACGGCGAGGAGGCGCAGTACCACTGGAAACCCTTCGCCGACGATTCGGTCGTCAAGGGCGAGTGGACTACCGTGACCATTCCGCTGAGCGACTTCAAGGTCGACAAGGAGGAGACGGTCAACGACCGCACGCTCTCGCGCGGCGATATGGGCAACTTCTACATATTCTTCTTCGGCGGACTGGCCGACGAGGCCAACGCCGGCACGCCGATCAGCGTCTACATCGACAACTTCCGCATAGTGCGTCAATAAACAACAGTCAGAGTCTTATGAAAAGAAAACTTATAAACATGGCATTGGTGCTGGCGGGAGCGTTTACGCTGGCTTCATGCAGCGAAGACAACGAGTTCCCGTGGGACGGCACCGACAAGGGCGCCACAGTGCTCGAAGCCTTCGGCCCGAAGGTCAACCGCCGCGGCGACATGACCATAATCGGCAAGAACCTGCAAAACGTGCAGGCGGTGATATTCCCCGAGTCGATACGCGTCACGGACATAGAGCGCATCTCCGACGAGAAGATACGCGTGGTGGTGCCCTACGAGGCTGCGGCGGGGCGTCTGACGCTGGAACTGGCCGGCGGCAAGACTATCGTATCGGCCTCGGAGATCGTGTATGTCGAGACATTCGCCCCTCCCACCGTATCCATGGGCGAGGGTGTAGAGTCGGTGCGCTCGGGCGACGAGATAACCATCGACGGCGACTACCTCTATAACGTTGCGACGGTATCGTTTGCCGGCAATGCCGACGTGGCCGCCGACGACGAGGAGATGATCGTATCGATCGACCGCCACCGCATCGTGGTGCGCGTGCCGAAACAGGCGCTGAGCGGCAACGTCAAGATCGCCGACGCCGAGGGCATCAACGTATACTCCGAAAACGAGATCGTCGTGCGCCAGCCCGTAATAGAGAAGGTGGCTCCGCTGACCGTCAAGGCCGGCGAGAAGATCACGATAACGGGCAGCGACGTCGATCTGATCGAGAGCGTGACGTTCGCCGACGGCTCCAAGACGGATGCCGTCGAGGTCGTAGACCGCAAGTCGGTACGCGTAGAGGTTCCGGCGACGGCCACCGACGGCACGATCAGGGCCGTATCGTATGCCGGCGTCGAGACCGAGAGCGAGGATGCTCTGACGCTGACCCTCCCCACCGGCCTTAGGGTCGAGGCCGCCGACCGCTTCAAGGCCGGCAGCGAAGTGACGGTATCGGGCAAGGATCTCGATCTGGTAACCGCCCTGTCGTTCGCCTCGGCCGAAGCCGCATTCGACTACGACGCCGAGAGCGGCTCGCTCACGGCTGCGATACCCTCAACGGCCGTAGACGGCGCGCTGACGCTCACGCTGGCGAACGGCACGACGGTCGAGACCGAGGCCGTAGAGCTCGTCAAGGCCGAGGTTGCCGCCGTATCGCCCACCGAGCTGGTGGCCGGAGGGCAGATCACGGTTACGGGCAGCGATCTCGACCTGATAACCGAAGTGAAGATCAACGGTGCGGCGCACGAGTTTACCGCGACCGAGACATCGATCGTAATAACCACGGGCAACACATCGCAGTCGGGCAAGATAACCCTCGCGCAGCAGAACGGCGTGAAGGTCGAGCCGGCCGACGAGGTGCACTTTACCTACGACAGCTTCGTCGTCGTAAACTCGGCTCCCGACAGCGCGGCCATAGGCGACGAGATAACGATCACGGGTTCGAACTTCAACATGATCGAGGCGATCCTCTTCGGCGAGGCGAAGGTAACGTCGTACACCAAGCGCGAGGATACCGAGATGTCGTTCCTCATACCGTCGAACGTCGAGACGGGCAGCTATCCCATGACATTCCGCCTTACCACGGGCGAGGAGGAGACCTCGCCGCAGACGATCGAGATCCGCGGCGCCATAGCCACTACGGTCATCTGGGAGGGCAGCGCCTCGCTGGGCACAGCATGGGACTGGAATGCCGGCGTACATATCTACGACCAGTCGCTGTGGCGCAAGATAGCCGTAGGCGCTACGCTCAACTTCGACTTCGCGTGCGACACCGCGGCGAGCACCTACTGGCAGCTCAAACTGCTGGCCAACGGCTCGATGCCGCCCTCGTTCCCCGGCAACGAATGGGGCGTGGTGGAGATGCAGGCCGACGACACGACATACTCGATCCGTCTCACGCAGGAGGACTTCGACCTGATATGGGCCGGCGGCCTCAACGTCGTTGGCTATGCGCTCGACATAAAGAAGATCTACGTCACGTGGCAGACCTCGTCGACCGAACCGGTATACTTTACCGATCTGATGCTGGTCGACTATGAGGAGCACGGCAACCACAACGGTTCGTTCGACGGCTCGTGGGGCGGCGTGGGCAACGTCCTCGAAGACGAAGCCGGCAACCACTACATCGAGTCGACCGAGTCGGCCGCCGAGAACTGGCTCGTGAACTGCAACCACCAGGCCGACGGCGCCCCCGCGCCCGTAGTCGAGAATGCCTCGCTCTACGTGGTCAAGTACGACGTGCGCATAGCCGACGGCACAGCGGGCGCTTCGCAGGCTCAGATGCAGATCGTACTGGGCGACAACTGGAACTGGGTCGGTGCGGGACTCTTCCCCGAAAGCACCGGCGGCAAGTGGATTACCGTGACGGTCGACGCGCTGTCGCTGTCGGGCGCACTGGACTGCTCGGCGGGCACCAACGGCATCTACGGAGGTCCGTTCCCCGCAGGCATCGCGATCGACAACCTGCGTCTGTCGCTCAAATAGCAAACACCGCCCGGCCGGGCGCGGCAAACGTCGCGCCCGCGACGGTCGGGACAAAACAACAGGCTGAAACATGAACAGACATTTCGCATTATCATTAGCGACAGCGGCAGTACTATGTACGGCTGCCTGCTCGTGCGGCGATACGTCCGATACGCCGCAACCGGTAACGCCGCGCGTGGAGTCGCAGTCGCCCGTATCGGGTGCGACGGAGATCGCAATCGAGCCGGGGTGCATCGAGATCGTCTTCGAACGCCCCGTAACGCTGGCCGACGCCTCGGGCGTGGGCCTTACGCCCGAAGCTACGGTCGAGATCAAGGTGCAGAACCGCAGCGCGACGATTTCATACGGACAGCTCGATTACCAGACCGACTACACGCTGCATCTTGCGGCAGGAACGCTGGCCGACAAGTCGACCGGCGCCCCCTCCGAGACGATCACGGTACGCTTCCGCACGGTCGACAAGCCCTATACGCCGCCGACGGAGCCTGCAAAGACGCTCGTTACGGCCGATGCCATGCCCCGGGCGCAGAGAGTCTACGACTATCTGTGGCAGCAATACGGCCACAAAACCCTCTCGTCGGCCATAGCCAAGGTAGCATGGAACACCGATGAGATCGACTGGATCGAGAAGTGGACAGGCAAGTATCCGGCAATAGCCACATTCGACTACATTCATCTGGCTTCGTCGCCCTCGAACTGGATCGACTATACGGACATCGGCATCGTAAAGGACTGGTGGCAGGCGGGAGGTCTCGTCTCGGCATGCTGGCACTGGAACGTGCCCAAGTCACAGTCGGCAGCCGCCGGCGAGGTGACATGCACCCCGGACGAGACGACATTCCGCGCCGGAAACGCCCTTAAAGAGGGCACGTGGGAGAATGCTCGGATGAAGGCCGATCTGACGAAAATGGCCGACATGCTGCTGCTGCTTCAAGAGCAGGGCATACCCGTCATCTGGCGCCCGTTGCACGAGGCGGCCGGCAACACCTACGAATACCCGGGCGGCAAGGCGTGGTTCTGGTGGGGATACGACGGCGCAGAGACATACGTGGCTCTGTGGCGCACGATGTTCGACTACTTCCGCGAGCGCGGCCTGCGCAACCTCATTTGGGTGTGGACGACGCAGACCAAGGATATCGATTTCTACCCGGGCGACGAATATGTCGACATCATAGGCCGCGACCTGTACGACATGACATCGGTACAGGATATCGCCTCGCAGTGGAATACGATCGTCAAGGCATTCCCGCACAAGATGATAACGCTGAGCGAAATGGGCAACGTGGCCGACATCGCCTCGCAGTGGGAGGCCGGCGCGAAGTGGAGCTACTTCATGCCGTGGTACGACTACGACAACGACTACACGTCGGCATATGCCCACCGGCACGCCACGATAGCATGGTGGAAGCGTGCGTTCGCATCGGAGGCAGTCCTCTCGCGCGACGATCTGCCCGATTTCCGCCAGACCGAACAAAATTAACGATAAACCCAATAGACAAGCAACAATATGACATTCGAAGAAAAGGTCGAGCTTTTGAGAAAGAGACACGAGGAGTTGTTAGCCCGCCCCAATTCTCCCGTCGAGGAGTCGAACGGAGTATACCGACGTTACAGTAATCCTGTCCTGACAGCGGCGCACGTGCCGTTGGAGTGGCGCTACGATCTATCGCAGCAGAGCAATCCGCTGCTGTTGGAGCGCATCGGAATCAACGCCGCATTCAACGCCGGGGCCATATTGCTCGACGGCCGCCACCTGATGGTGGTGCGCGTCGAGGGCGTCGACCGCAAGTCGTTCTTCGCCGTGGCCGAGAGCGCTGACGGCATCAGCGGCTGGCGCTTCTGGGACTACCCGATAACGCTGCCCGAGTGGGGCGAGCCGGCCACGAACGTATACGACATGCGTCTGACGCGTCACGAGGACGGCTGGATATACGGCATATTCTGCGTCGAGCGCAAGGACCACACGGCCGAGGACGACCTGTCGGCCGCAACGGCCGCGGCTGGCGTAGTGCGCACCCGCGACCTGAAAACATGGGAGCGTCTGCCCGACATACGCTCGGCGAGCCAGCAGCGCAACGTAGTGCTGCACCCCGAGTTCGTGGATGGCAAATATGCGCTCTACACGCGGCCGGCCGACGGCTTCATCGACACGGGCAGCGGCGGCGGCATAGGCTGGGCGCTGGTCGACGACATGGAGAATGCCGTCATAGGCGACGAGAAGATAATCAACACCCGCCGCTACCACACAATAAAGGAGACCAAGAACGGCGAGGGCCCGCACCCGATCAAGACGCCGCAGGGCTGGCTGCATCTGGCGCACGGCGTAAGGAACTGCGCATGGGGACTGCGCTACGTGCTCTACATGTACATGACGGCATTGGACGACCCCTCGCGCGTCACGGCCGAGCCTGGCGGATACTTCCTCGCGCCGCAGGGCGACGAGTTCATAGGCGACGTGGGTAACGTCGTATTCTCGAACGGCTGGATCGTCGAGCCCGACGGCCGCGTACTGATATATTACGCATCGAGCGACACGCGCATGCACGTGGCCGAGTCGAGCGTCGAGCGTCTGGTGGACTACTGCCTCAACACCCCCGCCGACGGCCTGACCACAGGCGCTTCGGTAAGGACGATCGTCGAGATGATCGACAAAAACCGCGGAAAGTAATGGCACGGCTGAGCGAAAAAATAGGCTACGGATTCGGCGACCTGTCCTCGTCGATGTTCTGGAAGATATTTACCTACTATCTACCGTTCTTCTACTCGAACGTCTTCGGGCTGTCGCTCGCCGATGCCGGCTGGCTGCTGCTGATAACCAAGCTGTGGGACGCCGTATCGGATCCTCTGATGGGCATTCTGGCCGACCGCACCAAGACGCGCTGGGGCAAGTACCGGCCATATCTGCTGTGGGTGGCGCTGCCGTTCGCCGTGGCGGGCGTGCTGACATTCACTACGCCGGCATTCGGCTATACGGGCAAGCTGGTGTGGGCATACTGCACCTACATCCTCATGATGACCGTCTACACGGCCATAAACGTGCCCTACGGCGCCATGCTGGGCGTGATGAGCGCCGACCAGAGGGAGCGCAACGTATTCTCTTCCTACCGCATGTTCTTCGCCTACGGCGGCAGCTTCATCGCCGTGGCGATGTTCGAGCCGCTCTGCCGGCTGTTCGGCAACGACGCCGCGACAGCCTCGCAAGGGGGATTGAACATGCCCTCCGACCCGGCGGCATGGCAGACGGCGATGATAGTCATCGCGGCGATATGCTTCGGCTTCTTCCTGCTGTCGTTCATGCTGACGCGCGAGCGCGTCAACGTCGACAGCCGCGACGCAGGCATCGAGCAGGAGTCGAGCGTGGGACGCGACATCAGGGCGCTGCTGCGCAACGCGCCGTGGTGGATCCTGCTCGGCGTGTCGATATGCGTGCTGCTGTTCAACTCGATTCGCGGCGGCGCGGCGGCATACTACTTCGCCGACTATATCGACGGCGACAGCTTCATGGGGAGCATCTTCGGCCACAGTCTGCTGATTTCGTGCGCGATATTCCTGTCGGTGGGCGAGATAGCCAACATGCTGGGCGTGGTGCTGGCCGTGCCTCTGGCACGACGCATAGGCAAGAAAAACGCATACATAGCGGCCATACTCACGGCCGGCATCTTCACGGCGGCCTTCTATCCGCTGTCGGGCGAGGGTGCCGCGAGCTACTGGCTGATGCTGCTGTTGCAGGCCGTGATATCGGTCGGTGCAGGCGTCACGCTGCCGCTGGTGTGGTCGATGTTCGCCGATGTGGCCGACTACTCGGAGCTGCGCAACGGCAACAGCTCGGTGGGTCTCATATTCTCGTCGTCGTCGATGGCTCAGAAGTTCGGAGGCGCATTCGGCGGCTCGTTCGTGCTGTGGCTGCTGGCCGCATACGGATATATCGTGCCGGGGCAGGAGTCCGCCGCAGCGGCCGAGATCGTACAGAGCGGCAGCGCGATAGAGGGTCTGCGTTCGCTGATGAGTTGGATTCCGGCGCTGGCATGTCTGCTCGGAGCGCTGGTAATGTCGCTCTATCCCCTGAGCGACAGACGTATGGCCGAGATACAGGCAGAGTTGAAACTAAAACGCGGAGAGGATGTTCGATAAGAAGGCTTTACAGGCGGAGATGCTCTCCGTATTGCAGGACAACATACTCTCGTTCTGGCTCGACAGAATGGTCGACAGCGAGCGGGGCGGCTTCTACGGCCGCATCGGCGGCGACGGCGCTGTCGATGCCGACGCACCCAAAGGCGCGATACTCAACGCCCGCATACTGTGGGCCTTTTCGGCCGCATACCGCATAACGGGTCGCGAGGATTACCTCGCGGCCGCGACGCGCGCCGAACGGTATCTGATAGACCGCTTCTACGACACGCAGTTCGGCGGCGTATACTGGTCGCTCGACGCCGAGGGGCGGCCGCTCGACACCCGCAAGCAGTTCTATGCCCTCGGCTTCGCCCTCTACGGGCTGAGCGAATATGTCCGCGCCACGGGCGATCGGGAGGCGCTGCGATATGCCGTGGCGCTCTACGACGACATCGAGACCCGCAGCCGCGACCGCCGCTGCGGAGGCTATATCGAGGCGGCTACGCGCGACTGGCAGCCCATAGAGGATATGCGTCTGTCGGCCAAGGACCGCAACGACTGCAAGTCGATGAACACACATCTGCATATAATCGAGCCGTATACCAATCTGTTGCGCGTATGGCGCAACGAGGAGCTCGTCGAAAGCGTACGCTCGCTGCTCGATACCTTCGAGCGGCATATAGTCGATCCGGCGACGGGTCATCTGCGTCTGTTCTTCGACGAGCAATGGCACCCTACAAGCCGGATCGTATCGTTCGGACACGACATCGAGGCGTCGTGGCTGCTCTACGAGGCGGCGACAACAGTGGGCGACGCGGAGACGGTCGACCGCTTCGGCGCGCTGGCACGGCGCATAGCCGCCGCGGCAGCCGAGGGGTTGCAGAGCGACGGCAGCATGATATACGAATCCGACGCGGCCACGGGGCACAGCGACACCGACCGCCACTGGTGGGTGGAGGCCGAGTGCGTGGTGGGGTACTACAACCTGTGGCAGGCATTCGGCGACCAGGAGGCTCTCGACCGCTCGCTGGCGGCATGGAGTTACATAAAGCGGCACCTTATCGACGACGAGGGCGGCGAATGGTGGTGGAGCATCCGCGGCGACGGCAGCATCAACCGCAGCGACGACAAGGCCGGCTTCTGGAAATGCCCCTATCACAACTCGCGCATGTGCATGTTTTTCCTCGAATAGACCGCAAAGACGCCGGCACTCCGGCACAGCGAGCACGGACGATCCCATGCGGATCGTCCGTGCCGCTTTTTTATCGCAGACGCAAACGGGTGTGGATCAGACGACAAAACGGGCGGCATGGGCGGACTGGAAATATTTTTACGAAGCGGGGCCGGGGTTATTCGAATTTTTTCGTATATTTGCGCTAATTGGAAAAATAATGAACTTAAATGCCGAAGGTGCATGACAAACACATCGTACTGAGAAAACCGGATTGGTTGAAGATCAGACTTCGCAGCGACGAGACCTCCGCAGAGGTGGAGCGTATCGTCGAGGGACACTCGCTGCATACAATATGCAGCAGCGGAATGTGCCCCAACAAGGCGGAGTGTTGGAGCCGGCGAACGGCTACTTTCATGATCATGGGCGATATATGCACCCGCAGTTGCAGGTTTTGCGCCACGCGCACGGGTAGGCCTCTGCCTCTGGACGAGCAGGAGCCGGACAACGTTGCGCGCAGCGTCAAGCTGATGCACCTGAAACATGTCGTCGTAACATCCGTCACGCGTGACGACCTGCCCGATGCCGGCGCCCGCCACTGGGCGCGCACGGTCGAGGCCATCCGCAGAGAGAATCCCGACACAACCATTGAGCTCCTTATTTCCGATATGGACGCCCGAGCGGAGTCGATAGACATCGTGCTGGCGTCGAAGCCCGACATCGTCGGGCACAACATCGAAACCGTCGAGCGATTGACCCCCGAGGTGCGTTCGCGCGCGAAATACGCCACGTCGCTGGCTGCGCTGCGCCACATAGCCCGAAGCGGGACGATCGCCAAAAGCGGCCTTATGGTCGGCTTGGGCGAGAGCGATGAGGAGGTGCTGTCGGCACTCGAAGACCTGCACAAGGCAGGTGTGCGGATAGTTACCATAGGTCAATATCTTCAACCTACCAAGGAGCACCACCCCGTTGCGGCGTATATCACTCCCGAAAAGTTTGAATGGTACCGTCTCAAAGCTCTCGAAATGGGTTTCAGCTACTGCGCGAGCGCACCACTGGTGCGGTCGTCGTATCTGGCTGACGCCGCTTTGGAAGCTGTGGGACGAGTATGAGAGCTGAGCTGAGAGATCTGGGCATAATGGCTTACGGCGACTGTTGGAAACTCCAACGGTCACTGTTCGATGCGTTGTGCGCTGCCAAAGCCGCGGGCATGCAGCCCGCAGGCGAAGCCGGCACCGTACTGCTGGTCGAGCATCCGGCCGTGTACACTCTGGGCAAGAGCGGCAAGCAGGACAACATGCTTTGCAGCGAGGAGCGTCTGGCCTGGCTCGGCGCGGAGCTTTACCATATCGACCGCGGCGGCGACATAACCTTCCACGGGCCTGGGCAGCTGGTATGTTACCCGATCGTCGACCTGGGGCGCCTGGGGCTGGGCATACGCTCATATATAGACGCATTGGAGCAGACGGTAATAGACCTCGCGGCCGACTACGGGATCGAGGCGCACCGCTGTGAGGGTGCCTCGGGAGTATGGATCGGCGAGCAGCCGCGGCTCAGAAAACTGTGCGCCGTGGGCGTCAAGGCGTCGCATGCAGTGACGATGCACGGTCTGGCGCTCAATGTGGCAACCGATTTGCGCTGGTTTCTGAATATCAATCCGTGCGGCTTTTCGGACCGCGGCACGACATCGATCGTGCAGGAGATAGGACGCATGCTGAACGTCGACGACATAAAACCGGCGTTCGTTAACCGATTAAGTGAAAATTTGAATGTTGAAATATATAAAAATTAAGTATTATGCCCATAGAGAAGAGATGGGTCGTAAGGCCGCAGGGCGATCCGCGGGCGGTGGAGCAGCTTGCTTCACGCCTCGGCATGTCCCCCGTTCTTGCGAACCTGCTTGTACAAAGAGGCATAGACACCGTGGAGAAGGCGAAGAAGTTCTTCACTCCGCAGCTCTCCGACCTGCACGATCCTTTCCTTATGAAGGATATGGACCGGGCGGTGGAGCGCGTGGAGCAGGCCGTGCGCAATCACGAGAAGGTGATGATATACGGCGACTACGATGTGGACGGCACTACGGCCGTATCGCTCGTATACAAGTTTCTGAGCCAGATAGGACACAAGAATCTGTCGTTCTACATTCCCGACCGATATGTCGACGGTTACGGCATATCGATCCGCAGCATCGACCACGCCGTGCGCAAGGGCGTAAAGCTGGTCATAGCGCTGGATTGCGGCATTAAGGCCGTAGAGAAGGTTGCCTATGCAAAGGAAAGGGGCGTGGATTTCATCATCTGCGACCATCATCTCCCTGCCGACGAGATACCGGCGGCAGTGGCTGTTCTCGATCCGAAACGCACCGACTGCAACTACCCGTTCGACGAGTTGTCGGGCTGCGGCGTCGGGTTCAAGCTCGTCGAGGCTTATGCCCGCAAGAACCGCATACCGTTCTCGAAGATCGAACATCTGCTCGATCTGCTGGTAGTGAGCATCGCCTCGGACATAGTTCCGCTGGTCGACGAGAACCGCATACTGGCCTATTACGGGCTGCGCAAGCTCAACTCGACGCCGTCGAAGGGGCTGCTGTCCATAATAAAGATTTGCGGTCTGGAAGGCCACGACATAACCATCGACGACATCGTCTTCAAGATCGGTCCGCGCATAAACGCCGCAGGGCGCATGCGCATGGACGAGGACGACGAAAACGCTTCTCCCTCGGGCGGTCATGCCGCCGTGAGTCTGCTGATCGAGGGTAACGAGCGCGAGGCTCAGAAATTCGGCAGCGTGATCGACTCGTTCAACCAAGACCGCAAGAGCATCGACCGCAGCGTGACGCAGCAGGCGCACGACTTCATCGAGTCGCACCCGCAGATGAAGAGCATGAAGAGCACGGTGATCTACAATCCGAAGTGGATGAAGGGCATCGTCGGCATCGTAGCATCGCGCCTGATCGAGAGCTACTACCGCCCGACGGTGGTGCTGACCAAGAGCAACGGGCTGGTAACGGGCTCGGCGCGCTCGGTGCCGGGATTCGACCTCTACCAGGCGGTCGAGTCGTGCTCCGATCTTCTGGAAAACTTCGGCGGCCACATGTACGCCGCGGGTCTTACCATGCGCGAGGAGAATGTCGAGAAGTTTACCGAACGCTTCAACGACTATGTGGAGCGCAATATAGACCCGGCCATACTCGTGCCGCAGGTAGATATCGACAGCGAGCTGCTGTTCTCGGACATTACGGGCGACTTCCACCGCCAGCTGAACCGCTTCCAGCCATTCGGGCCGGGTAACTCGGCGCCGGTGTTCATGACGCGCGGCGCGAGCAACCGCGGCGACGCGAAGCTCGTAGGCGCCGAATGCGACCACCTGAGAATGGATCTCATGCAGCGTCAGAAGCCATACACGACGATTCCGGCAATAGCCTTTCAGCAACCCACGCACTACGAGTGGGTGCGCTCGGGACGCCCCGTGTCGGTGTGCTATCAGATCGTCGAGAACCACTATCGCGGCACGGTCAGCACGCAGCTGCGCGTGAAAGACATAAAGCCCGAGCAGTCGCGGTAGAGGGAGCGGCACGCTTGCGCCCGGCCGGGCTTTCGGCCGCAGCGCGGCGGGATGAGAAAAAATGCGTATATTTGCACCGTGCAGACACGCTCTATCGCTGCCGCCGCAAGGCGGGGGAGGAAAGTCCGAGCAACACAGAGCGCCACGCAAGCTAACGACTTGATGTCCGTGAGGGTATAGTAGCGTAACAGAGAATGACCGCCTCTGAGGAGGTAAGGGTGAAAAGGCGGGGTAAGAGCCCACCGCGAGGGTAGCGATACTCCTCGGCAGTACGCCTCGTGGGTTGCAAGACCATGTATATCGACAATTAAGGGTTGCTCGTCCGATGTCGAGGGGTAGGTTGCTGGAAGCTGCGAGAGATCGCAGTTGTAGATAAATGATAGAGGCTCCGCACGGCGGAGTACAGAACTCGGCTTACAGGGTCTGCACGCATTATAATGCGGCGAAGCGCAATGCTCCGCCGCATTTTTCATCTGCGAGGCACGGCAGCGGGTTTCCGGCCGGCTGCCGGGGGCGGCGATCTGTCGGCGGTCTTATGATATTCGGCGGCCGCCGACAGACTATATATACGACGCTATTATAAACGGGCAGGGGTGTTTTCCAAATTTTGAAATAAAAACCCCGCTGCGCCGGTGCGATTCCGAAAAAATGTCGGGAATCGCTTGCCGGTTATGAAATTTTTTGTAAATTTGTAATACAAACGTGGGATCGACATACTCTCCCACATTCTCATTAACCTAACTAACCTACCGAGGGAGATTCCGCAATGAACCTCCCTTATTTTTTTATATACGCTTGGATCATAACCCGATCATATACGCCCCCCCGAAGCCGGCGCTTCACGGTATTGCGGTGTGGCAGCAGGCCTGCGCGGCAACCGCTGCAAAGCGCAGCGGGCGGCGTATCTTAACATACATATAGATAGGTAACGAGGCGCAGCCGGCACCGGCGCTCCGAAAGCCGTCGGGGTGCCAAGGGCGTAACCGTCCGCAGCAGCGAGCGGATTTACGGTCGAACCGGGTGGCGAAGATATCGCCGCAGAGATTGCAAGAGTATGGAGTATTGCGGTATAATCCCGATCAACGCAGGGGTATATTTAGAACGCGTTATCGGGGCATGCGCAGATCGCCTCTGATGCAGTCGGACGCTTGTCACACCTCGGCCTCGATCTTGACCTTGTATCCCGCACTCCCGGGATGAGCGCCGCAATGCTCGCGGCGATAGACCGTCGGCGTAGAGCCGAAGAATCGCTTGAACAGCTTGATGAAGTGGGACTGATTGGTAAAACCGCACACCTGCCCGATCTGCGAAATGCTCATGTCGGTGGCAAGCACCATTCCGCGGGCACGCGCCATGCGCTTTTCGAGAAACCATTTGTGCGGCGGGCAGTGGAAACTGCGGCGGAACTTGCGCTTGAAAGAGGAGATCGACAGACACAGCTTAGACGATATCTCTTCCAGCGAAAGGTTGGTATAGATGTTGGCGTATACGGCACTCTCGAAACGCGTGATGTCGAGGCTCGCATTGTCGCTGATCTCGAACCGGACCACATTCTCGTCGTCGCGCGTCAGGAAGCATACGACGAGCGAAATCCGCAGATAGTCGTCGACAGTGCCGGTCGCCTCGTCCTTGTCGTGCGACGGAAAGAGATGACGGATCGAATCGTCGGCGGGCTTTATCATATAAATGCAGCGCATAACCCTCGCGATATAGTCCACGACCGAGTGCTGTCCGCTGCCGACACCCACTCCCATGATTATCGATTTGAGATCATCGAGCGAAAAGCGTATGACAGTCTGCTCGAACAGCCCGAGCTCGTCTGGAAGCGCTTCGACGATATTTTCGCACGGCGCCAACATATAGACATGGCCGGCAGGAATGCAGACCTGACGTTCGGACAGGCAGTCATACAGACAAAATACTCCGCGAGAGACATACCCTACGGCGTATTCGTCGCAAAAAGATCTGTTCTTCCCGGTCGGAGAACTGCAAACGATCTTGGTTATTTCCGGACGATGTGTCGTAAATATATTCACGGATCCTAAGGTGTTTTAGTTTCCGCAAATGTACAATAAAAAATTAAAAAAATATTGTAACATCCGAAATATTATCCGAATACGTCAATATTTGAACCGAAAAGATTATTTGCTCATTACGAGCCTCCGAAAGGCTTTGTCAGCATCATATGCAGAACGACCACAGCGCGGCTGCGGCCATGGTCCAGAAGATAAACGTACTCAGATAATGCTCCATACGCACATACATCATGGGCATAAGCGTAGACGAAACGACGGCAGCAACGCTCACAGAGAGCGGTGTGACGGAGGGCAGCAGAGCGAAGAGGGCGAAGAGCAGCACGACGATGCCGATAGAGAAGCTCCACGTCTTGCGGGCGGCGACTCCGACGGCGAATTTGTCGGCACGGTAGAGCAGCACCGAACATATCAAAGTAAAGAGCGCCGAGCCGAACAGAACCAGCCGCGGCACGGTAACATAGCTCCGCATATCGCAGTCAGAGTCGGCGAGCATGGCGTGCCACAGATCGCAGCCCGTCGAGCTGAAATCGCCTCCGCCCGCCCACACGGCATAGCTCACGACGAATGTCGGCAGCACCGCCCCGACCACCGCCGCGAGCGAGCTGCGCAGCGGCACGCGGCAGAGCAGCAGCAGCGGAATAAGCAGCACGACGAGAGCCGTCATAGGGGCATGCAGCAGCGGCGTGCACCCAAGCGCCGTCATGGCGGGAAAGATCAGTGCGACAGGCTGTTCGACTATAAAGCAGTCGTAGAGCCGCTTCAAGGTCATACAGACGAGCGTAAGCACGACGGCCGACGACAGATACCACTCGGTAAGGCCGAAGCCCATGACGAGGATGCCTGCAAGAGGTATTCCGACCAGCGTATGCGCCGGATAGAGATAACGGCGCAGCGCGGCGCGGCCGAGCGACAGCCCGGAGTAGAGCAGCAACAGCGTGGCCGCAATCATCGACAGTGTAGGTCTGGCGCTCTGGAAAGCATCCGCGAAACGCCTCAGAGGCTCGATATAACCCTCCTGACAGAGCGGCGGCACATCCGCCCCAGACGACTCCGCAACGGCGCATACGGCCGTTAAAAGCAGTATGAGACTGGCCTGCGGAAATTTCTGACGTGCTGCATCCAAAAACATATAGGTACTGTCGAGATTTTTAATCGGAACAAATGTACGAAAAAACGGAGATAAGTCGGAATATTTCTTAATTTTGTCCTCCGATGTTGGACAATTGCTACCAGAGAGAGACCATAGAGGCGGGATGCGACGAGGCCGGGCGCGGATGTCTGGCCGGCTCGGTATTCGCCGCGGCGGTAATCCTGCCGCCGGATTTCAGCCACCCTCTCCTGAACGACTCGAAACAGATGACCGAACGTCGTCGCGACATGCTGCGCGAGATAATCGAGCGCGAAGCGGTCGCATGGGCTGTAAGCGAGGTCACGGCCGAAAGGATCGACAAGATAAACATCCTCAATGCCTCGATCGAGGCGATGAATGCAGCCGTAGCACGGCTGTCGGTCGTGCCGGGATTTCTGGTCATAGACGGCAACCGATTCAACACCGCGTCGCAGATACCGTTCCGCTGCATAGTCAAGGGCGACGGCCGCTATGCCGACATAGCAGCCGCCTCGGTGCTGGCCAAGACCCACCGCGACGAGTATATGCGCCGCTTAGACCGGGAGTATCCGGTATACGGCTGGTCGAAGAACAAGGGTTATCCGACGCGCGACCACAGACTCGCCATACGCCGGCACGGCCTCTCGCCGTATCATCGTCTTACGTTCAACCACGATATCGACCAGCAGGAGATGTTTTAGCGCACGGCCGACACTCCTCTGCGGGCGGTCGCTACACCCACACATCACGGCATGCCGGACACACGGCACACGGCCTGCCCGAACGATGCCTTCCCGTCGGCCTCGCCGCAGAGGGCTCGACCGGCCATTGCCGCCGCCGCGAGAAATACGGAAGATAATTCGCCGAAGAAGCGGTTACGAATCGTTAACGTTTATTTTTCATTTACGATAAAAATTATTAATTTTGAGGCAAATTAGTAATATTATATCATATATGGCAAAAGAGTATAAACGTTATCTGGTTACATCGGCGCTGCCCTATGCCAACGGACCGGTACATATAGGTCATCTGGCAGGCGTCTACATACCTTCGGACATATATACGCGTTATCTGAGGCTCCGCGGAGCCGACGTCATATCGGTATGCGGCAGCGACGAACACGGCGTGCCCATAACGATCAAGGCGCGCAAGGAGGGTGTCACGCCGCAGCAGATCGTCGACCGCTACCACTCGATCATAAAATCGTCGTTCGAACGTCTGGGCATAGCCTTCGACATATATTCGCGCACCTCGTCGCCGACGCACCGCACGACGGCGTCGGATTTCTTCCGCAAGCTCTACGACGAGGGCAAGTTCATCGAGAAGACATCGATGCAGTACTATGACGAGGATACGCAGACTTTTCTTGCCGACCGCTATATAGTAGGCACATGCCCGCACTGCGGCAACGACCGCGCCTACGGCGACCAGTGCGAGAAGTGCGGCTCGACCCTCTCGCCCGACGAGCTGATCGACCCCCACAGCGCGGTATCGGGCTCGATACCCGTCAAGCGCGAGACCAAACACTGGTATCTGCCGCTGGATCAATACGAACCGTTCCTTCGCGACTGGATCCTCGAATCGCATCGCGAGTGGCGCAGCAACGTCTACGGACAGTGCAAGAGCTGGATCGACATGGGTTTGCAGCCGCGTGCCGTGAGCCGCGACCTCGACTGGGGCATACCCGTGCCCGTGGAGGGAGCCGAGGGCAAGGTGCTTTACGTATGGTTCGATGCCCCGATAGGATATATATCGGCCACGAAGGACCTTACGCCCGACTGGCAGAAGTACTGGTGCTCGGACGACACGAAGATGGTGCACTTCATCGGCAAGGACAACATTGTCTTCCACTGCATAGTATTCCCGTCGATGTTGAAGGCGCACGGAGGCTTCGTGCTGCCCGACAACGTTCCGGCAAACGAGTTTCTCAACCTCGAAGGCGACAAGATCTCGACGTCGCGCAACTGGGCCGTATGGCTGCACGAGTATCTCGACGACTTCCCGGGCAAGGAGGATGTGCTGCGCTACGTATTGTGCGCCAACGCCCCCGAAACCAAGGATAACGACTTCACGTGGAAAGACTTCCAGTCGCGCAACAACAGCGAGCTGGTGGCCGTGCTGGGCAACTTCGTCAACCGTGCGCTCGTGCTCACGAAGAAGTACTACGACGGTGCGGTGCCCGCATGCGGCCAGCTGACGGACTACGACCGCCAGACGCTCGACGAGGTGGCGCAGATACGCGCATCGCTCGAACGCAACATCGAGACATACCACTTCCGCGAGGCGTTGAAGGATGCCATGACATACGCCCGCATAGGCAACAAGTATCTGGCCGACACGGAGCCGTGGAAGGTAGTAAAGACCGATCCAGAGCGCGTAAAGACCATACTCAACATAGCATTGCAGCTCACGGCCGACCTGTCGATAGCGATAGAACCGTTCATGCCGTTGAGCGCCGCCAAGATAGTCAAGATGCTCGATATCAAACCTTTGGGTTGGGACTTGCTCGGATCGGAGACGCTCATCGAGGCCGGACACCGAATCGGCGAGCCGGAACTGCTTTTCGAGAAGATCGAGGACGATGCCATACTGCGCCAGCTCGACAAGTTGGATGCGGCGCGTGCGGCCAATGCAGCGGCCGAGGCAGCGAACAATGTAACCGACCAGAAAGAGACGGTTTCGTTCGACGACTTCCAGCGCATGGATATCCGCGTATCGACTATTCTCGCGGCAGAGAAGGTCGCCAAGACCAAAAAGCTGCTGAAGCTCACGATCGATACCGGTATAGACAAACGCACGATAGTGTCGGGCATAGCCGAGCACTATACTCCCGAGGAGCTTGTAGGCCGTCAGATACTCGTCCTGGTCAACCTCGCACCGCGCGAGATAAAGGGCATAACATCCAACGGGATGATCCTCATGGCCGAGGATGCAACGGGACGGCTGGTGCTGTTGCAGCCCGAGCAAGGGGTCAACAGCGGAGCGATGATAGGATAAATATGAAACAATTAATACCTTAAAACTCAACTGATTAAACTATGGAAAACATCGAATGGGGTAAGCTCGGTTTCAACTACTACAAGACGGCTTACAATGTACGCTTCCACTATGCCGACGGCAAGTGGGGCGCAATGGAGGCAACCGACGACGAGTATATGCGCATGCACATCTCTGCCGCCTGCCTGCATTACGGTTTGGAGATATTCGAAGGATTGAAGGCATTCCGCGGCGTGGACGGCAAGGTTCGTCTGTTCCGCCCCGAGGAGAATGCCAAGCGCATGATATCGTCGGCAGAGCGTCTTTGCCTGCCCATGCCTTCGGTAGAGATGTTCGTCGAGGCATGCAAGGAACTCGTCAAGCTCAATGCCGACTACATTCCCCCCTACGGCACTGGCGCATCGCTCTATCTGCGACCGATGTTGATCGGCTCGAAAGCATGTCTCGGCGTTAAGGCCGTCGACGAAGCCGACTTCATCGTATTCTGCTCGCCGGTAGGCCCCTACTTCAAGGAGGGTATGAAGCCTATCAAGGCCGTTATCGACAGAGAGCAGGACCGTGCTGCTCCACGTGGAACAGGCGACGTAAAGGTCGGCGGCAACTACGCATCGAGCATTTTCTCGGGCGAGCGCGCACACCGCGAAGGCTACTCGAACGTGCTGTTCCTCGACTCAGCAAAGCACGAGTTCATCGAGGAGTTCGGCGCTGCCAACTTCTTCGGCATCCGCCAGGGCTGCTATATCACACCCAAGAGTACATCTATCCTGCCCTCTATTACCAACAAGAGCCTTCGTCAGATCGCTCTCGATCTCGGATTGGAGGTACAGGAGCGCCCCGTAGCACTCGAAGAGCTCTCGACATTCGAGGAGTGCGGTGCTTGCGGTACGGCTGCCGTAATTTCGCCCGTCGGTTCGATCTATGATCTCGACACAAAGAAAGTATACGACTACGGTACCGAGGTAGGCAAATACTGCCAGAAGATGTACGATACTTTGCAGGACATCCAGTATGGCCGTGCAGAGGACAAGTACAACTGGAATGTAGAGGTAGAGCTGTAATAACTCTATCTATCGACAATAAAAGCCTGTTCCACGTGGAACAGGCTTTTATTATTTAGAGCATTGCAGACATCTCGTGTGGACGATAGTTGAAAACATACGTCCCAAAATCGTTGAATAGCGATAAGTAACCCCATAACATGCCGTCAGAAAGGGATGGGCAGATATGATATACTCGATCTGCAATCTCGTTCGCGAGATTGAGAACGCGGTAATAGAATGCCGATTATAATAAAAAATGAACAAAAACCCTATTTTTCGTCAAACTGCTGTATATGCAACTCTGCGACCGAGCGAGGCGTTGGTCTGTACTCGGCGTACTGTGCTCATTGCCGAGCGACAAGCGGAGGACGCAGACACGGCTATTTCATGAAAAAATTTCATCAATTGTTTTTTACATCTTTTTAGTTTAGCCGAATGGGCAAAACGAAATTTATTTTGGCTTTGCCGCAGCGAGAAAAAGTGGATGAAATGAAGCTGCACGTGAAAAATGCACCGATTGGTAGTACTTGTGTACGTCCTAATTGGTGCATTTGAACGAGGCGCAGGAAATAGCACCTTCACGAAAATATTTTTTTTGTTAGAAGTGGTATTATACAACGCAAACGAAAACCTCCCGGACGGGTAGTACAGACGTACGTTCCGTTCGGGAGATTGAGTGCGAGGCAGTAGAATGCCGCTTATAACGAAAAGCACAGCCAAATCAATAGCCAATTTTTCGTCAAAAGCAATTAGTTGCAACGCAACGACGGAGAGAGACGATGTGGCATACTTGACGTATTCCACATTGTCGAACGACGAGGCGCGGAAGCAAATGATTGCTTTTCACGAAAAATTACCTGCCGAACTTGATCAATAATACATTAATATCCGCCGGCGAAACCCCGGGTATGCGTGAAGCCTGCCCGATAGTAAGAGGACGGATGCGGGATAGTTTCTGACGCGCCTCGATAGTGAGGGAGTTGAGTGAGGTAAAATCGAAGTCGGCAGGAATGGAGATGTTTTCGAGCCGGTGGAGCTTTTGTGCGATGAACTTCTCACGTTCGATATAGCCATGATACTTGATTTCGATCTCGGCCTGTTCGACAGCCTCGGCAGAGACGGCGTTATCGAGAAGATATCTTTGCAGTTTGGGAACAACCCTTGCCAGATCCGAAATATGGACATCGCTACGCAAGACGATGTCGTAGATGCGTCGGCCTTGCGTCATAGGCTCCGAAGAGATCGATTTCAAATAGTCGTCGATTTCGCCTGCTTTGATGCTCTGCTCGCGCAGGAATCGTACAAGCGATTCTACGGACGATTTTTTTTCGAGGAAAATACGGTGCATTCTCTCGCTGACAAGACCCAATTCGTAGCCTTTTTCGGTAAGTCGCATATCGGCATTGTCCTGCCGCAGCAGGATGCGGTACTCGGCACGCGAGGTAAACATGCGGTACGGTTCGTCGACACCCTTGGTTACGAGGTCGTCGATAAGAACACCTATATAGGCCTGGTCGCGCGCAAGGACGAAAGGAGCCCTACCGGCAAGCATGCGATGGGCATTGATGCCTGCGACAAGACCCTGCGCCGCAGCCTCCTCGTAACCCGTCGTACCGTTGATCTGTCCGGCGAAAAAGAGGTTGTCGACGAGCTTCGTCGCCAGCGAATGGTGCAGCTGCGTAGGAGGAAAGTAATCGTACTCGATAGCGTAACCCGGACGATAGATATGCAGATCCTCGAAGCCGCGTATGCCGTGCAGCGCCTCCAACTGCACCTCCCACGGCAGCGACGACGAAAATCCGTTGAGGTAGTATTCGTTGGTGCTGCGTCCTTCGGGTTCGAGAAAGAGCTGGTGCGAGTCGCGGTCGGCGAAGGTACGCAGCTTATCCTCGATGCTGGGACAATAGCGCGGTCCTATACCGCGGATAGTGCCGTCGAACAAGGGCGAACGGTCGAAGCCGCCGCGCAGAATGTCGTGCACTTGTGCCGAGGTATGTACGAGAAAGCACGGTAGTTGATTCTTAACTGGATGTATATCAGGATCGAACGAGAATTTAGACGGATTCTCGTCTCCCCATTGCGGCTCCAAAATCTCGAAGTTTATGGTACGCGCATCGAGACGCGCCGGCGTGCCGGTCTTCATTCTGCCGGCCTCGAAGCCTATGGCGACGAGCGACTCGGTAATGCCCGTCGAGGCTGCGTCGCCCGCACGACCGCCCTCGGCATGCGATCCTCCGCAATACATTTCGCCCGCGAGGAACGTACCTGCGGTAAGGATGACGGCACGGCACTCGAACTCGACGCCCATGCGCGTTTTTACGCCCCTTACGCGGCGTCCGGCATCCGAGGTATCGAAGAGTATCTCCGTGGCGGCATCCTGCCAAATATAGAGGTTTACGGTGTTTTCGAGCGTGCGTCTCCACTGCTGCGAGAACTCGCGCTTGTCGCACTGCGCGCGCGGGCTCCACATGGCGGCTCCCTTCGAGCGGTTGAGCATGCGGAACTGGACGGAGGTAAGGTCGGCGATGCGTCCCGTCATGCCGCCCAGAGCATCGATCTCTCTAACGATCTGACCTTTGGCAACGCCTCCTATGGCCGGATTGCACGACATGTCGGCAATCTTGGCCATATCCATCGTCAGCAGCAGCGTGCGCGAACCCATGCGTGCTGCGGCCGAGGCGGCTTCGCAGCCGGCATGTCCCGCACCGATGACTATGATATCGTAGCTAATCGTCATTTCGCGGGTCGCAGAGCATGCGGTTCAACGATTTCAGATAGCGGTTCTCCTTGCGGCGCATCATCACGGATGCCGAGACGGACTTGTCGCGCTGACCGCACAGGTGCAGCAGGCCGTGAACCACCACGCGCCGCATCTCGGTAGTCGGAATAGCGCGATAGATACGTGCGTTGTCGATGACCGTATCCACGTCGATATAGACCTCGCCGCCCACGATGCGGCTCTCGCGCCGGTCGCTCTCGTCGAACGTAATCACGTCGGTAAAGTAATCGTGGCCGAGAAACTGCCGGTTGATGTCGCGGTGGTATTCCGACGAACAGAATATATAGTTGATATCTCCTATCCGATACCCCTCGGCGGCGGCCACTTCACGCAGCCAGCGCGTGACGATGCGCTTGGCCGGAAAGCGGTAATCGGTGCCCTCGTTATAGAATCTTATTGCCATAGCAGCTATTTTTTGAAACAGTTGGCAGCGCTCATCTTGGCACCCGTGCGGTCGTATATGGCGAAGTGCATGAATGCGCTCTCGCGGCCGTTGTCGTCGATGCCGATGCCGATCGTGCCTATCTGCTGGTTTCTCGTTATCTTGTCGCCGTATGCCACGCACACGTCGCTCAGATGCACATAAGTCGATATGTAACCGCCGTGAGCCACGAAGACCGAGTAGTGGTTGGTTATATCCTTCTCCACACGCACCACCTTGCCGTCGTATATGGTCACGACCTTGGCGCCGGGCTTGCCCTTTATGTCGGCCATATTGTTGCGGTAGCGGCTGACAGAGCCTCCGACCACGGGTAGATTGAGGTTGGAGGTCTTGGCCGAGAAGTCGTCGCCGACCTTGTTGCCGCGCGTCAGACGCTGCAACTCGGCTATGGCGCCGTCGAGGCGCTTCTGCTTGTCGTTGCGCTCGGCAATGGTCTTCTTCTCCTTGGCCGAAAGAGAGCCTATCTTGCGGCGCAGCTCGGATATATCGCCTTGCAGGGCATTGCGTTGCGAGGCGAGCGATATCTCGACCGAATCCAACTCGTGCTTGCGGCGGTTCAGCACGGCGCGGTACTCGGCCAGCTCCTGCTCCTCCTGCTCGATTTGCGAGGCACGCTGCGCTCTGAGCTCGGCGATGCGGCGGATGTTGGCGGCGCGACGCACGGCGTCGCCCACGCCGTCGGACGAAAAGAGATATGTAGTATAGTTGTTCTGCCGGTAGTTGCGCCACGCCTCGCGCACCATTTCGGCATAGAGCTCGCGGTTGCGTTGCAGCTCTCCGCCCAACACCGTGACAAGCGAGTCGTTAGTCTCGATCTCGCGGCGCAGCAAGGAGGCTTCGGCCTGAGTCTCGCGTATAAGACCGTTGCGCAGGTTCATCTGCGTGCGCAGCTCGTCGATCTGCTTCGAGGCTGACGACTTCGAGGCCGCTATCTGCTTCATGCGGCGCTTGCACTCTTCCAGATCGCGACGGAAACTCTCGACCTTGGCTCGCTGCCTGTCGACGGCGCCCGAGCTTTTGGCCTTGCCGCCGGACTTCTGCGCATAGGCTCCGCCGCCTGCCAACAGAGCGGCACACACCGCAGAGAACAATAACAATCGGGTCAGTAATACGGTTTTACGGGTCATGTCGGTCTATCGTTTATCCTCGTCTGAGAATCGTTGTTTCATCTGCTCGACGTGAGTCTTCATACGCTCGGCGTCGAAGCCCCGTTCGACGGCTCGCTGCCAGTATGTTTCGGCCATGAACGTCTCGCCCAGATCCCAGAGTATGTCGCCGTAATGCGCTGCCAGATCGGCGCTTCGGCGGGTATCGAGCGAAAGGGCCTGCTGCATGGCGCGTTTGGCCTCGTCGAGACGGCCTATCTTGTATAGCACCCATGCGTAGGTATCGATGAAGGTCGGATTCGAACCTTCGATCTTCATTACCCTCTCGGCCATGTCGAGCGCACGGTCCAGACTGCGATTCTCCAACGTCAGAAAATAGGCGTAGTTGTTCATTACCGAGGCGTTGTCGGGATAGTACGACAGCGAACGGTCGTAGGCACGCCACGTGCGGCGCATGTCGCCCTTCATGTGGTATGCGTCGCCTATATAACCCCACAGCTCGCCGCGCAGCGTATCGTTGTCGGCGAAGCGAAGCGCCTCGCGGTAGCTGGCGACAGCCTCGTCGTATCGCTCCTCGATGCCTTTCAGATGTCCCATGTCGGCAAGCAACGCCGCATTGTCGGGGAAGAGCCGCAGGGCACGGTCGAGGTAGTGCGACATGGAGTCGGTATGTTGCAGATACGACTCGATCTGTATGACGGCCATATAGAGGTCGAGATCGGGATTCTCGTCGTCGAGATGACGCTTGTAATACTCCAACGCATGGTCGATATTGCCCGTAGCCGTCAGATGACGCCCGTAGAGCGCCACGACATCCCTGCTCTGGGGATAGCGCACGGCCAGCGTCGAGGCCAGATCGTTGATGCGGAAATAGTGTTCGCGGTAGAAATCGACATTGGATGTCAGCCGATCGAAACGTTCTATCTTCTTGGAGAGCGGTATGCGGTCGTCGGCGAACAGACGACGCTCGACGGCGAGGTAGTCGCGGTAACGTCGACGCTGCTCGTAGAAGTGCCCCAGAGCCTGCCATACATTGAGATCGGTCGAATCGATCTTCAAGGCATCGTTCAGCGCGGCATGAGCCAGCGAATCCCTGCCCGTAGCCGAATAGGCCTCGCTCAGAGATATATACGACTCGACGTCGTAGGGAAAACTCTCGACCATGCGACGCCCCTCCGTAACGGCCTTCTCGAACTGTCCGGTCGTGAAGAGCAGCTGCTGCTTCATGTCGCTCAGCTCGCGATGACGGCCGAAGCGCATCTGCGCCGTATCGAGCGTGGCAATGGCCGAAAACGGCAGCTGCATGCGTGCATACAGCAGAGCCAGAATACGGTAGTTGTCGGGATCGTGCGGGTCGATAGCCGTAAGACGCCGGTAAAGCGGCAGCGCCTCGGCATAGCTGCCCTCGGAGAGCAGTGCACGGGCATAGAGCTGCGCATACCACCTGTCGGCGGAGTCGGCACGATATACCCTCGCAGCCAGAGCGGCGGCACCCTTCGTATCGCCCCTCGCGGCCGTGAGCTGCGCGAGGCGGTACAACGCCGGCGCGTAGGTCGAATCCTCGGCTACGGCCTGCCGCCACAACCGCTCGGCGAGCAGCGTGTCGCCGGCTATGTCGAGCGCTTCGATACCGTCTATGTAAAGATACGTAAGACGCAGAGAGTCGGGGTATTCGGTTCGTCGATCATTGTTCGCAGAGAGGTGTTCGCGAGCTTTCCGGGCGGGTCGGCCGTATGTTGCGAACCCGCTCAGAAACACGACCGCAACGATCGCGATGCAGATATGTTTCAAAACTCTTTCCACCCGTCGTCGATACAGATATTCGCTTCGTGCGCCGTTAAGACACTCAGTCCCTCCCCCGCTGCCCGCAGGCAGCTGCGAAGCGCACTACAATGCGCTCTCGAACTGGTTGAGGAATCTGACGTCGTTTTCGAAATAGAGGCGCAGGTCGCCCACGCCGTATTTGAGCATGGCTATGCGCTCAATACCCATACCAAAGGCGAATCCCGAATACTCGTTGGGATCGATACCGTTGGCCTCCAACACATTGGGGTCGACCATACCGCAGCCCATGATCTCCAACCAGCCCGTGCCCTTGCATACGCCGCAGCCCTTGCCGCCGCATATGCTGCACGAGACGTCGACCTCGGCCGAAGGCTCGGTAAAGGGGAAATACGAGGGGCGCATGCGAATCTCGGTCTTCTCGCCGAAGAGCTCCTTGGCGAAGTAGAGGATCGACTGCTTCATGTCGGCGAACGAGACGTTGCGGTCGATATAGAGACCCTCGATCTGGTGGAATATGCAGTGCGCACGATACGATATGGCCTCGTTGCGGAATACGCGGCCGGGGCATATCACGCGGATAGGCGGCTTCTGGCGCTCCATAGTTCTGACCTGAATGGACGAGGTATGGGTGCGCAGCACCACGTCGGGATTCTTCTCGATGAAGAACGTATCCTGCATGTCGCGCGCCGGATGCTCGGGCGGAAAGTTCAGAGCCGAAAAGACATGCCAGTCGTCCTCGATCTCGGGTCCGTCGGCCACCGTATAACCCAGTCGCGAGAATATCTCGACGATGCGGTTTTTCACGAGCGATATGGGGTGGCGCGAGCCGATATGTCCGTCGCTGCCCGGACGCGTCATGTCGTCGATGCGAGCCGAGCCGGCATCCTCCCGGGCACCGATCGTGCTCTTCAACTCCTCGATACGCGACACGGCCGCACTCTTCAAACGGTTGAGTTTCTGTCCCAGCTCGCGTTTGAGCTCGGGAGCCACTCCCTTGAACTCATCCATGAGCGCCGCTATCTCGCCCTTTTTGCCCAGCAGAGCTATGCGGAACTCCTCGACCTGAGCGGCCGTAGCGGGAGCGAATGACTCTATGCGGGTCAAAAGATCGTTAATTCTGTCTGTCATGGTATAATCTACTTGTCGTTTTGTCGAAAAACATTACATTTGCAATGTATATATTACGTTACAAAGGTATCAAAAAAATATGATATGAGAAGAATTTTCGTCGCGTTTATGATCTTTTCGCTCCTCGCTCCGAGCATCGCCAGCTCGCAGAGCGTCGGTCTGGTACTGAGCGGCGGCGGAGCGAAAGGACTGTACCATATCGGCGTGATACGCGCACTGGAAGAGCACGGAATCCCGATCGACTGCATCGCGGGAACATCTATCGGAGCCATAGTGGCAGCACTATACGCTGCGGGATACTCGCCCGACGAAATGGAGAACATCGTACTCTCGGGACAACCCGAGAAGTGGGTCTCGGGGCGCATCGACGACAAGTATTACTACTACTATCGCGACCGCGACCGCATGCACGGCATGCTCAACATCATGCTGTCGACCGACCGCGACATGAAGCTCAACTCGGGACGCAAGCGACTCAACATACCGCGCTCGATGATAAACACCTCGCAGATAGACATGGCGCTGCTGCAACTCTTCAAGCCGGCGAGCGTCGCCTGCCGCGGCGACTTCGATAAGCTAATGGTGCCCTTCCGCTGCATGGCCACCGACGTCAACCGCCACCGCGCCGTCGAGCTCAAATCGGGCGATCTGGCACTCGCCGTGCGCGCGTCGATGGCCATACCGGTGGTCTTCCCGCCGGTCGAGATCGACTCGATGATACTGTGCGACGGTGGTCTGTACGACAACTTCCCGTGGCGCACGCTCGACCGAGCCTTCCACCCCGACATAATTCTGGGCGCACGCTGCGGCAAGGACGACGAACCCATAGACGAGAATGTATCCGTAATAGATCAGGCCATGACGCTGGCCACGATGCCCACCGACTACGACATGCCCGAAGATAGGTCGCTGATGATAAAGCGCGCGGTCGACATATCGACGCTCGACTTCTCGCAGGGTCGTTACGTCATCGATCTGGGATATGCCGATGCCAAGCAGATGATGCCGCGGATCGAGGCGATGATAGGTCGCCGCACGGCCGCCGATGAGGTCGCCGCGCGACGCGACCGCTTCAAGGCGCGGTGCCCCGAGCTCGTCACGCAGTCGGTACGCACCGAGGGCATAGGCCGGCGACAGCAGCAGATGGTCGACCGATTCATGATGATCGACCGCAAGAGGGGCAGCGACATGTCGCAACTGTCGTTCGGCGATGTTACAGACCACTATATGTTATTGCTGGCCAACACATCGCTGACGGGAAGATTCCCCAAAATGGAGTTCGACGACTCGACGCGGCGCTTCGACATGACGCTGCCGCTGAATCTCAAACCCAGCCTCACGCTCCACTTCGGCGGAAACATATCGTCGACGGCATTCAACCTCGGATACATAGGCGTCGATTATCAGTCGTGGGGACGGGTGTTGCAGCAGGCCAATCTCGATATGCTGCTCGGTCCGATCTACACCATGATACGATTGAAGGGGCGCACCGTCACGCTGTCGCGCAATCCGGTATTCTTCGACTACTCTTACAACTTCAACATAACCAACACTCTGCACGGCAATTTCGGCAACCTCACCGAAGTCGACAACGCCGGGGAGATAAAGGCCAAGGAGAGTTTCCTCTCGTTCGGCGTGGGCGTGGCGCCGACGCGAAAGAGCGTATTCGACTTCATGATAAACATGGGACGTAACTCCTACGGATACGACATGTCGAATTACAAGTCGCGCCAGTATACCCACTTCACATATCTCTCGCCCAAGATAGCGATCGAACGCACCTCGCTCGACAAGATACTATATCCTACGACCGGATCGCGCCTCAACTTCTCGGGAATATACGTCTACGGCCGCGACGAGCGAGACTCGCGCAACGAGCTGATACTACCCACCGACAAGGACTATATCGACGACATACGCCAGTGGTGGGGCGTCAAGGCGTCGTGGGAGCAGTATTTCGACGTCTCGCGCAACGGCCGCTTCTCGTGCGGATACTCGGTCGAAGGAGTATACACCAACCACTCGTCGCTCGACTCGTCCGAGGCCACTACCATATCGGCACCGCAATACTCGCCGCTGCTGCACTCGCGCATGATCTACATGCCGCAGTTCCATGCCGACAGATATGTCGGCGCAGGCATCATGCCGACGGTAAAGATCATAAACCGCCTCTACCTGCGACTGAGCGTCTATGCCATGCTCCGCGACAAGTTCGAGGATTCGATCATGCAATACATGTCCGACCTGTCGGTAGTATACAACACCGGCGCGGGTCCGATAAGTCTCTCGATGACGAAATACGGTTTCGACAACTGGCGCAACCTATATCTGACATTCAATTTCGGATACGCGATATTCGGCCCGAAGGGGCTGCATTATTAGAAATTTACTGTGCTTGGGATTGTGGATACGCTTGCCCGAGCGTTTTACAAATCTCATGGTTGTTAATACGGCTCACGCCGTTATACAATTTGTACCCACCCCCTTACTGCTTCAACAGGCGAGGACAATCGCTTGCGAATTGCCGAGCCGTAAAAGCAGTAACGACGCATAAGTCGCGTAGCGACACGGCGTAAATCCCCTCCTCGGAGGGGACTTGATCTCGCGCGCCGTGCGCGCTCCGGGTAGAGACCGCAGCCGGTCTGCAAATAATTAGATTACAGCTCAGGCGCAGAACGAAACGAAGTGGCATCCGGAGCACACGCAGCTCCACGCCGAGGGATTCATGCGCGCCATAGAGATCTACAACTCCTTCTGCGGTTATTCGCCCGAAGCGCACCGCTGGGCCATAGAGTACGGCTGCGCCATATGCAGCGGTACCGACGCACACAATCCGCTCTTTCTCGACATCGACTATCTGCATGGCAAACACCGCCCCGTAACGCTGATATTCGCACGCGAACGCACGTCGGAGGGTGTACGCGAAGCGCTCGACAACCGCCGCACGGCCGTGCTGGCAGAGGAGAGGCTCTACGGCAGCGAGGAGTTGCTGGGCGGAGTGTTCGATGCGATGTTCGAGATATCAGACATAAGGTATGCGCCGAAAAAGGTAACGCTCACGGTCGTAAACCGCAACTCGGTGCCCCTCGTGTTGAAAAAGGCCGCCGGCAGCGAAAAGATAGTCTTTCCGCGCGATATGACCATATATCCGTTCGAACGCACGACCATCGCGATCTACGGACTCGACAACAAGAAGCCCATAGGGCTCGAACGCTTCGAGATGAACTTTACGGTCGAGAATTTCCTTACCGCACCCTCGACGCCGCTGCGAAGGTCGATAGGATTCGTCATGCCACGAAACGATTAGAGAGGATTTAACAGACAAGCCCCGTATACTCGAACGAAACGGAAAAGCCCACCGCCGAAAGGAGAGGGGCTTTTTTTTATCGATACCCAGCGACGAGGACATGGCTCGGGGCGATGACGTCAAAGGTGCGAAAGAGGCGTTTTAAGAGCGCCGGAAAGAAAATGGTACCGATATGCGCCCAATCGGAAACGAGCGGGATTACGGGCTGCGCAGTCGAGTCTGGCAAGGCAGGCTGACCCAGAGACGGGTTTGCAATAGGCCGAGGCGGTTATGTGCCGCAGACGAAACGCAGGCTGCCGGGAGAAAGTTATCGACGTATGTTTTTTATTTTTTCTTTAATACTTAATTTTAATAAAAGTAAATAATAATAATAAACGCTGTCGATAATGTCGGTAAGTAGGAGAATGGAAAAATTATCGACAGTGAATGTCGACAGTTTTATTTTTAATGTTTTTGTAATATGTTTATTTATACATGATTATATTGGGATCGCAAAAGATGTCTATATTTGTTGAAATATGTTATCGACAAATCGACAGCCTGTTTTTATCAACAATCGGCGCCCGATAGCGGTTATTAAGTCGCGACGCAAAAAAACGATATAAAATTTGGAAATGGAAAACGGCCGTATATACTGCGGCCGTTCTCGAAATGCAAATGTGGATTGTTAAATCTTATCGACTTTTTACCGTCACTCTGTCAACACTCTTTTGTTGACTTTTCAACAATGCGACGCGCAGCCTCTCCGTAGTAAGGTTCGACGCGCGGATCGAAGCCCGCTGCCGGACGACCCTCGTCGCTGCCCTCCATAATAGACTGTATGATCGGTATTTGTGCCAGAAGGTCGATGCCTGCGCCGGCGGCGTAACGCTCCGCGCCGCCGCGGCCGAAGATATAGTAGCGGTTGTCGGGCAGCTCGTCGGGTGTAAACCACGCCATGTTTTCGATAACGCCCCATACCGGAACGCCTACTTGCGGATGACGGAACATCTCGACACCGCGCACCACGTCGGCCACCGCCACCTGCTGTGGTGTAGAGACGATTACCGCGCCGGTAATCTTGACTTCGGATATTATCGACAGATGTATGTCTCCCGTTCCGGGGGGCAGGTCGATCAGCAGATAGTCCAGTTCGCCCCAGGCCGTCTGGTGGATCAGCTGGTGCAGGGCGTTGACGGCCATAGCGCCGCGCCACATAAGGGCGTCCTTGGGGTCGATGAAGAAACCTATCGACATGATCTCGATGCCCTGACGCTGCGCCGGTACGATATAGTCGTTGCCGTCGCGCTTCTCGGCATCGGGTACGTAGCCCTCACAGCCGAACATCTTGGGCTGCGACGGACCGTATATGTCGGCGTCGAGGATACCTACGTTATAACCCATGTCGCGCAGTGCGACGGCCAGATTGGCCGCGACGGTCGACTTGCCCACGCCGCCCTTGCCCGAGGCTACGGCGACGATGTTGCGTATGCGTGCTGTGGTGGTGGGTTGTTCGCGACGGCGCGGTTTTGGTGCCGCCTCCTTGACGATAACCATTGTACGGCTCTGCGGGAATGCCGTCGAGAGCGCCTCTTCGACATGCCGGCGTATCTTCTCGGCAAAGGGGTCGCGCGTCTTGGCGAAGCGCAGAGTGACCGATATGTTGCCTTCGGTACCGGCCTCGGCGCGTTCGACGAAGCCGCTGTCGACTATGTTCTCGCCCGTTTCGGGGTGGACTATGCCTTTGAGAACCTTTTCGATCGATTCGTTAGTCATATTGCTTTATCTTAGATTCATCAGTTTTATATTCAGCGGCATGAGTGTCTGTATGCCGCGGTCGGTGGCCAGGAACGGATTCTCGACGATCATATCGCGCACCATGCCCGCACGCCTCATGTCAGACATGTCGAGGCCGGCCGCCTCGACGGCCGTCGATGTAAGCAGCTCTATCCACGTTTCCAAAGGCGAGGGCGGCATGCGGAACTCGTATATCGAGTAGTCGCCGGCGATGCCTGCCTTGTCGGCCGCTATGGCCAGAGCCTCGCTAAGACCGCCGTTGGTGTCGGCAAGGCCTATCTCCACGGCGTCGCTGCCGCTCCACACTCTGCCGCCGGCGATCTCCATGACCCTCCCCAAGGGCAGGTTGCGGCCCTCGGCGACCAGGCGCGTGAAGGTGTCGTATACGCGGTCTACGCCGCGCATTATGGCCTTGCGCTCGGTGGCGTCGACTCCGCGCAGCATGCTCATGTCGGCCGAGGGGTTGGTCTTCACGCCGTCGAATGTTATGCCGAGCTTCGACGAGAGGGCATTGCCCAGATCGAACATGATGCCGTAGACGCCGATCGAGCCGGTTACGGTCATACGGTCGGCCACGATCACGTCGGCCGGTGCAGAGATGTAGTATCCTCCGCTTGCGGCGTACTCGCCCATAGAGACTACGACGGGCTTGACCTCGCGCAGCAGCTCCATTTCGCGCCATACGATGTCGGAGGCGAGTGCCGAGCCGCCGGGGGAGTTGACCCTCAGCACGACCGACTTTATGTCGGCATCTGTGCGTGCGCGTCGCAGCTTAGAGGCCAGCGCGGTGCCGAAGACGTAGCCGTCGGACTCCATGTCGCCGTCGAGGATCTGTCCGTCGGCGTAGATGAGTGCTATGGTATTCTCGGAGTAGCCGTTGCGCTGAACCAGAGTCGAGATATATAGGTCGAGAGGTATGCGCCTATGGCTGCCGTCCTTATCGGCTGCGGCACCCAGCGTACCCAGAAGCGTATCGAACTCGTCCTCGTATATGGTGTCGTCGATCATGCCCAGACGCACGGCCTGCTGCGGCATCATCGCCGAGAGGTCGTCGGCTGCGGCATCGAGCCGCTCGACGGGTATGCCTCGCGAAGCGGATACCTGATCGAGGATCGTCTTCCATACCGACTCTGCCAGAGCGGTCATCTGGCTGCGGTTCTCGTCCGACATGCGTGTCATGACGTAGGGCTCGACGGCGCTCTTGTAGGGGCATGCTGCGGGTCGGAACACCTCGGCCTTGACGCCGAGACGATCCAGCAGCGAGCGGAAGAAGGGTACGGTAAACGATATGCCGCGCCAGTCGATTTCGCCCTGCGGCTGTACGTATATGCGATCCGCCGCCGAGGCGAGGTAGTATTGCCCCTGCGTAAAGGAGTCGGCGTATGCCACGACGAACTTGCCCGAGAGTTTGAATCTCTCCACGGCGGCGCGCAGCTCCTCCACGACGGCCGCCGAGGCCGTACCGCCGCCCGTGGGGTTGATACATATTCCGACGATGCGCTCGTCGCCTGCGGCATGCTCTATCGCGCCTACGGCTTCGAGCAGCGTGAGAGTCTTGCGCGGGGTAAGGGTCTGCATGTCGAAGTCCGTGAGGGGCGATATGCGGGGCGAATCGGTTATGTCCTCGGCCATGTCGATGACCAGAACGCTGCCCTGCTGCACCCTTACCGGCTCGACATCGAACGAATAGAGGATGCCTGCGGCGATCAATATCCATACTGCCGCCGTCAGCACCATGCCTATAAGCACGGCTGTCATCGACGGCCAGAATATCTTGGAGAATCCTATTTTTTTGCCCTGTTCCATATATCGAATGTTTTATATCGTACAAAGTTACTGCATATTTGCATCGCATGCAACCCTTCGTGCGGCAATTGCGGCGTCAGTGCGCTTCGAGCCAGTTGTCGCCCGTGCCGCACTCGGCAATAAGGGGTACGCGCAGCCGGGCTGCACCCTGCATGGCCTCGGTAACGATGCGGCGCACGGCGTCTACCTCCGAGCGCAGCGTGTCGACGACCACCTCGTCGTGCACTTGCAGTATCATGCGCGAGCGTATACCCTCCGCGAGGAAACGGCGTCGTATCTCGACCATCGCTATCTTCATTATATCGGCCGCCGAGCCCTGTATGGGGGCGTTTATGGCGTTGCGTTCGGCCAGCGAGCGTGCTACGGCGTTGCGCGAGTCGATGTCGGCGAGGATGCGCCGCCGCCCGAATATAGTCTCGACATAGCCCCTCTCTTTGGCCTTCTCGACCACCTCGTCCATATAGCGCTTGACATCGGGATACGAGGCGAAGTAACCGTCGATTATCTCCTTGGCCTCCTTGCGCGGTATGTCGAGACGCTGGCTCAGACCGAATGCCGATATGCCGTATATGATGCCGAAGTTGGCGGTCTTGGCCCGCCGCCGCTCGTCGTCGGTAACCTCGTCGATGTTCTTGCGGTAGAGCCGTGCCGCCGTTGCGGCGTGGATGTCGCGACCCTCGACGAAGGCTTCGATAAGCGCATCGTCGCCGCTCAGATGCGCCATGAGCCGCAGCTCGATCTGCGAGTAATCGGCCGACAGCAGCAGATGATCCTCATCGGCGGCGACGAAGGCTGCGCGTATGGGCTTGCCAAGAGCGTCGCGGATAGGTATGTTTTGCAGGTTGGGGTTGGTCGACGACAACCTGCCGGTGGCCGTCACGGCCTGATTATATGATGTATGAATGCGCCCGGTGCGGGGATTGACCAGCTCGGGCAGAGCATCGACATAGGTCGACAGCAGCTTCTTCACGCCGCGGTATTCGAGCACCTTGCGCACGATCTCGTGTTCGTGGGCGAAGCCTTGCAGGTACTCCTCCTCTGTCGAGAACTGCTTGGTGCGCGTCATCTTCGGCTTGTCCGTAATGCGCATCTTGGCGAAGAGCACCTCGCCGAGCTGGCGTGCCGAGTTGATGTTGAGCGTCGGCTCGTCGGCCAGAGCGCGTATCCGCTCTTCGAGCCGCGACAGCAGCTCGCCCAGCTCGACCGAGTAGTCGGCCAGCGAACGGGTGTCGATCCTCACGCCTGCCGTCTCCATGTCGGCCAGAGTGTCGATCATGGGCTCCTCGATGCGGCTGTACAGGTCGAGCATCGAGGCCTCCGCCAGCTCGGGATAGAGCGCATGTTTGAGCCGCAGCGTGACATCGGCGTCCTCGGCGGCATACTCGGCCACACGGTCGAGCCCTACCATATCCATAGTCAGCCGCCGCGCACCCTTGCCTATGAGGGTTTCGATCGGTATCGGCGAGTAGTTGAGGTATCTCTCCGAGAGGTAGTCCATGTTATGACGCGATTCGGGATCGAGCAGATAGTGCATTATCATCGTGTCGTACTTGCGGCCGCGCACCTCGATGCCCGCGCGGCGCAGCATCATGATGTCGAACTTCATGTTCTGGCCGACCTTGGCCACCGATTCGTCCTCGAAAAGGAGACGCAGCAGCTCAGCTAACTCCTCCCGCGTATCTCTCTCGAAGGGTATGTACCATGCCTTGTGCGGCTCGACGGCTATCGATATGCCTATTATGGCGTCGCTCACGGGGTCGAGACCCGTGGTCTCGGTATCGAAACATATCTCTTCGCAGCGCCTCCACTCGTCGACCAGCGAGGCGAGTTCCCCGGTCGTGCGTACCGTTCGGTAGTCGTGGGGAGTGGTGGCTGCTGTGGCCATGACGGGCTGCGGCTCGGCGGCCTCGTCCCGAGCGCTGTCGGGCTCTGCCTCGGAGCTGTCGACGGCAGCTCCGGCGGGAGCCGATGCCGAGAACAGGTCGCCCTGACCCTGCAACGCCGCCTTGCGCTTTGCAGCCGATTTGGCTCGCGCCATATCGGCCAGCTGCGTCTGCGCCTGCTGGCGCGGCGTATCGTCGGCCGGTGCGTCGGGTTCGGCGGGAGCGATGTTGTCGATGTCGCGCAGCATAGATGTGAAGTTGAGCTCGGCGAACAGCGTGCGCAGCGCGGCCGAGTCGGGGCTGCACATGGTAAGGCTCTCGGCCGAAAATTCGATCGGCACGTCCAGTACGATCTGCGTAAGCGCCTTGGCGCGGCGCAGGTTATCGACCCACGACGATATGCTCTGTCCGGTCTTGCCGCCTATGGCTTCGGCGTTGAGGATGATGTTTTCGACGCCGCCCCACTTGGCTACCAGCTTCGCGGCACCCTTCTCGCCTATGCCCGGCACGCCGGGGATGTTGTCCGACGCATCGCCCCACAGTGCGAGCACGTCGCTGACCAGTGCCGGATCGTCGAAGCCGTAGTGTGCGCGTATGGCCTCGACGTCGACTATCTCGACGCCCTCGCCCTTCTGCTTGTATATCGAGCAGTGCTCCCTGACCAGCTGCCCGTAGTCCTTGTCGGGGGTTACCATGTAGACTTCGTAGCCCGCAGCGACGCCCTTGTGCGCCAGCGTGCCGATCACGTCGTCGGCCTCGTAATCCTCTACTTCCAAAACGGGTATGCACATGGCCGCCAGCAGCCGCTTGACGTATGGCACCGAGGTTATGATATCCTCGGGCGTGGCCGGGCGGTTGGCCTTGTAGAGGGGATATATGCGTCGGCGGAACGAGCCTCCCGGAGGGTCGAACGCCACGCCGAGCAGGTCGGGTCGTTCCCGGCGTATGATGTCGCGCAGAAACTTCGTGAAGCCGAAGACGACCGAAGTGTTCATGCCGTCGCGGTTGCGCATGGGACGCCCCATGAAGGCGTAATAATATTTGAATATCAACGCATAGGCGTCGATCAGAAACAGTTTTTTCATAGGCGATGTTCGGCTGCGCCCGCAGGCGTCGTCAAAAATTGTCTTCGGCATACCACTCGGCGAACGACGTGGCCGTCTCGTGCAGTCGCAGGGAGTGGAGCTCGACGGTGTCGGGCAGTGCTCCGAGCAGCCGTTCGGCGAAGTCGGCGAGCATGTTTTCGCATGTGGGCTGGTAGTCGACCAGCACGATCTTCGAGAAGCGTTCGCTCAGCACGGCATGCAGCTGTTCGCTCTGCAACGTGTCGCGCATGACGAAAGCGTGGTCCATCTTGTCGACGAACTGCTCGCCGACGATGCGCTTCAACAGACCGAAGTCCATGACCATGCCCTGCTTGGGCGACATGGGGTCTGCCGACGGCTCGCCCTTGACGGTAACCGAGAGCCGGTACGAGTGGCCGTGTATCTCGCGGCAGGGGCCGTCGTAGCCCTCCAACATGTGCGCCGATTCGAAGGTAAACTCCTTGGTAAGTCTTATGACCGACATAACTTTGCTGTGTTTCGTTGTTGCGTCGGACCGAATGCAGCGGGCATTCGTCCGAAGGTAATGTTTGCGCCTTTTCGGCGCGACCCATGCACCGCAACCCGCATCGCCCCTGCTGAGGAGTACTCGCGTACTTCCAGCAAGGGCGAACAGGAGGCGCATGCCGTCGGTCGGACTACTCCGCCAGACAGTCGACGTATACCTGACGCTGGAACGTCTCGCTCAGCGAAATATACGTCTGGGTGTTGGACACGCCCGGTATTCGCAGTACATGGTCGAATATCGTGCGCATAAGGTGTTCGTTATCCAGACAATACAACTTGATCATGATGTTGTATGTGCCGGTTATGTAGTGGCACTCGACGATTTCGGGTATCTTCTTCAGCTCGCCTACGGTCTGCGACTGCAACATCGGATCCTGTATGCGGATCGAGATGAAGGCGCAGACGTCGAATCCCAGCGTCTTGGGGTCGACGATAAGGCGGCTGCCGAGGATTATGCCCGAGCTTTCGAGCTTCTTGATACGCTGGTGTATGGCCGCTCCCGACACGCCGCACTCGCGCGCTATCTCCAAAAAGGGCGTGCGGGCGTTCTTTATCAGGAACTTCAATATCTTGCGGTCGATCTTGTCGATCGCCCCGTGCTTGTTGTTGTCCATTTCGGCGAGGCGTTACGCTTTCAATACACCAAGTTCCTTGCCGACCTTGATGAAGGCCTCGACGCAACGGTCGAGCTGCTCGACGCTATGGCCTGCCGATACCTGTACGCGTATGCGCGCCTGACCCTTCGGCACAACCGGATAGTAGAATCCCGTGACGAAGACGCCCTCCTGCTGCAAGCGTGCGGCGAAGTCCTGCGATAGTTTCGCGTCGTAGAGCATCACGGCGCAGATAGCCGACTGCGTGGGCTTGATGTCGAAGCCTGCGGCGATCATCTTGGTGCGGAAGTGCTCGACGTTGGCTACGAGGCGGTCGTGCAACTCGTTGCTCTCTTCGAGCATGCGGAACATCTCGATACCGGCGCCTACGACTGCGGGCGGCAGCGAGTTGGAGAACAGATAGGGGCGCGAGCGCTGGCGAAGCATGTCGATGATCTCCTTGCGGCCGGTGGTAAATCCGCCCACGGCGCCGCCGAAGGCCTTGCCCAGAGTGCCGGTCAGGATGTCGACCTTGCCGCGAAGATCGTACAGCTCGGTAATGCCGCGTCCGGTGGCTCCGAGTACGCCGGCCGAGTGGCACTCGTCGACCATGACCAGAGCGTCGTACTTCTCGGCCAGAGCGCATATCTTGTCGAGCGGAGCGGCGTTGCCGTCCATCGAGAATACACCGTCGGTGCAGATTATGCGGAAGCGCTGCGCCTGAGCGCGTTTGAGGCAATCTTCCAATTCGGCCATGTCGGCGTTGGCATAGCGGTAGCGCACGGCCTTGCAGAGTCTTACGCCGTCGATTATCGAGGCGTGGTTCAGAGAGTCGGAGATGATTGCGTCCTGCTCCGTGAACAGAGGCTCGAACACGCCGCCGTTGGCGTCGAAGCATGCGGCGTAGAGGATCGTATCCTCGGTGCCGAAGTAGTCGGCTATGGCCTTCTCCAACTGCTTGTGGATATCCTGACAGCCGCAGATGAATCTGACGGACGACATGCCGTAGCCGCGCTCGTCCATAGCGCGCTTGGCAGCCTCCACCAGACGCTTGTTGTCAGACAGACCCAGATAGTTGTTGGCGCAGAAATTCAAAACATCGCGTCCCGCGACCTCGATCTGGGCGCGCTGCGGCGACTCGATTATACGCTCGCTCTTATACAGCCCGGCAGCCTTGATCTGTTCGAGCTCCTGCTGCAAATACTCCTGAAATTTTCCGTACATGGTCTAAAAGTTTTATGTTGTTGATATGTCGTTTGCGTTGCGATTATATCCCCTTGCCGGCGGCCGTATGCCTGCCGCAGGAGACGTCGACTTTTCGGATGATCCTTACCGCCATTGCCGCTTTTACTTGCGATTTCTGTTCGTAACTGCGTTCGGGTTACAGTCGTTGCGCCTCGGGGCGGCTACGATTATAAACTGTTACAAAGATATGTATTTTCCGTGAGAAAACAAGAGTTGCAGGCCGAATTGTTGGATTTGCAGATTATGATTCGTAACATTTTACGGCTTCTGATCCGCTGCCGGGTGCGCCCGAACGGATTTGACGGAATGTTTCGAATCGTCGCCGGCCGGAGCGCGCACCGCGCAACGAAAAGTCCCCCTCCGAGGAGGGGGATTAGGGGGAGGGTATAATCTGTATAACGGCGTCAGCCGTAACTGCGGCCATAGGCTTTGCAACGCATCCGGACAGCGTATCCACGACACGAAGCATTGAGAGGATCTCTCCCCCCCCCTCCGAGGAGGGGGATTAGGGGGAGGGTATAATCTGTATAACGGCGTCAGCCGAAGCAACCGGCCGCGGCTCTTCAACGCATCCGGGCAGCGTATCCACGACACGAAGCGTCGCGAGTTCTTCTTCTTTTCCCTTACTTCCCGTTATAGAGATTCATAGTGCGGCTCGTGCCGAGGGTGGCGAACGAAAGTATGGCATCGCCGAACAGTTTCAGGCGTTCGGGCATGGCCGCGAGCTCCTCGTCGGAGAAGCGTCCGAGCACGTAGTCGACCTGATGTCCGCGTGCGAAGTCGCCTCCGATGCCGAACCTCAGACGCGCGTAGTTGTTGCCGCCGAGCAGCTCGGTAATGTTTTTCAATCCGTTGTGCCCCCCTTCGCTGCCCTGCGGCCGCATGCGGAACGTTCCGAACGGCAGCGCTATGTCGTCGGAGACGACGAGCAGATTCTCGCGAGGTATGCGTTCGGCATCCAGCCAGTAGCGCACGGCCTTTCCCGATAGGTTCATATAGGTCGAGGGTTTGAGCAGCAGCAGCGTGCGCCCCTTATGTCTTACCTCGGCCAGCGCGCCGTAACGGACGGTCGTAAAAGAGGCGTTGGACGCCTCTGCAAGGGCGTCCAACACACGAAATCCTATGTTGTGACGGGTGTCGGCATATTCGGAACCGATGTTGCCCAACCCGACAACGAGATATTTCATACCTCAGTTATTACTTCTGCTGTGCGGCACCGCGAGAAGCACGCGTTACGCGGACTGCGCAGACTGCCGTCGTGGCGGGAGTTACGAAAGTGAGATTATCGAGTTTCAGGTCGCCGACGAAGATCGTCTGGCCGACTTTCAACGGAGTGACGTCTACCGTGATCTCGTCGGGCATGTTCTCGACAAGACCCTTGACGGTCAGCTTACGTGCGGCCAGAGCCAGCTTACCGCCGACCTTGACGCCCTCGGCGTTACCGGTAAGGCGCACGGGAAGCGTGATGGCTACGGGCTTGCCCTCTTGCAGACGGTAGAAGTCGATGTGCAGGATCTGCTCGCGGACGGGGTGGAACTGCACCTCGCGCATTACGGCCTTCTGCGTCTTGCCGTCGATGTTCAGCTCGACGATGTAAGAGTTGGGCGTGTAGATGAGCTGTTTGAGGTCCTTGGCCGATACGGTAAAGGTCTCCTCCTTGTCGCCACCGTAAACCACGCAGGGTACCATACCCTCGCGGCGTGCGGCCTTGGCATACTTCTTACCGAAGTCGTTACGTGCCGTGCCGTTGATTTGAAGTGTTTGCATAATGCTGTGTTTTTTAATATGTTACCTTCGACGTCACTCAGCGGCCGACATGCGGCAGCCCCATAAACGCCTGCTATTCGGCTGCAAATATAGCAATTTTCGACGATCGGCGATGCGTAATATGAAATTAATGTATCGATAGCCGCCGGTTTTGCAAAGCATTCGGGCAGCGTATGCACGATACAGAGAATCACAAGTTACCATTTCCTCTTGCTATTTGGTTCTTATCCACTGCCAGAGCTCCTTGAACGAGGGCTTCTTGCCGTGCATGAAGATGCCGACGCGGTATATCTTGGCAGCGATCCAAACCATTGCAACGAACGAGCCGTAGAGCACTGCCAGCGAGGTCGCGATCTCCCATGCGGGTATGTTGAACGGTATGCGCGCCATCATTACCACGGGCGAGGTAAAGGGTATCATCGAGAACCAGAATACCATATCGCTGTTGGGGTCGTTGAAGACCGACATCATGACGATGATCGCCAGAATGATCGGCAGCATGATGATCGTGTTGAACTGCTGTGCGTCCTGCACCGAGTCGACCGACGAGCCCGATGCGGCGAACATCGAGGCGTAAAAGAGGAATCCGCCGAGGATGAACAGAAGCGCATATACGAAGAGCATGGCTATGTAGCCCGCATCGGAGAATGTGCCGATCACGCTCATCATCATGCCTCCCGTCTGGATCACTTCGGCCGGGAAGAGTGCCGGCAGCACGAACTTGCTGGCGCCTATTATAAGAACAGCCCATATCGCGATCTGCGTGACGGCCACCAGCGCTATGCCCGATATCTTGCCCATCATGATCTGGAACGGCGAGCAGCTCGACACCATGACGTCGATCACGCGGCTGTTCTTCTCCTCGATGACCGAAGTCATGACCATTTGCCCGTAGATGATTATTATCATGTAGAGCAGCATGCCGAGTACCAGTCCCAGGATATAGCTGACGTTGGACGAGGTGGACTCCATGGTATCGACGTCGCCCGTGCCGTTGTTCTCGTACGTCTGCAACTCGATGCTGGTGGCCACTTCTGCCATGATGCGGTCGAGGTCCTCTATGTCGTATGATTTGAGCTTCTCGCGTTCGATGATCTTCTCGATCTGCGAGGCAATGTTAGCCTCGACGGTCATCGACGACGAGGTGTTGGTTATAAGTCGCACGGCGCGAGGGTTGGTCATCACGTCGTCGTCGATAGCCAGTATGGCGAATACGTCGCTTTCGGAGCCGTACTCGGCGCAGGCGCCGGCAACGTCGGTGCGGTTGAGCGTTTCGAATACGAGCTCCTCGCCCGATACCAGACGGTCGGCGATGAGCGATGAGCTGTCGACGACCACCACGCGCTTGGTCGAGCCCTTGCCGTAGAGCATTATCAGCGACGGCGCCACCATAAGACCTATCATCATCAGGGGCATGAGTATCGTCGTTACGATAAACGATTTCTTGCGGACGCGCTCCGAAAACTCGCGCATCACTATAAGCATGGTCTTGTTCATTGTTCGAATTGTTTTAGAGACGGTTTTCGACCGCACGGATGAATATGTCGTTCATGCTCGGCATGACCTCCTGAAACGAGCGCAGGCGGCAGCTGTCGTTGAGGGTCGATATGACGCCGCGTATCTCGTCGTCCGAGGGTATGTGTATCTTGATCTGGGTGTATCCGCCGATCAGGCCGCAGCTCTCGCCCAGCATCGTCACGCGGCCGTCGAGCTGTCGCCGCAGCAGCTCCTCGTCGCCGCTGAACGTGACTGTGAAGGTGTTGCCGCCGGCGGCGCGGCGTATCTCGTCGACCGAGCCCGAGAGGATGTTGTGCGACTTGTCGATAAGGGTTATGTGGTCGCATATCTCCTCGACCGAGGCCATGTTGTGGGTCGAGAATATCACGGTTGCTCCGCGGTCGCGCAGACCCAGAATCTCCTCTTTGAGCAGGTTGGCGTTGATCGGGTCGAATCCCGAGAAGGGTTCGTCGAAGATGAGCAGCTTGGGCTCGTGCACCACGGTCGAGATGAACTGCACCTTCTGCGCCATGCCTTTGGACAGATCCTCGACCTTGCGCGACCACCACTCGTCGATTCCAAGCCGCTCGAACCATGCGTGCAGCCGCTTTGCGGCGTCGGCCTTGGACATGCCTTTGATGCGGGCGAAGAATATTGCCTGATCGCCCACGCGCATCTTCTTGTAGAGTCCCCTCTCCTCGGGCATGTAGCCGATGCGGTAGATGTCTTCGACTGCGATGGGCTTGCCGTCGAGCAGCACGCGGCCGCAGTCGGGTATAGTGATGCGGTTGATTACCCTGATGAGGGTCGTCTTGCCCGCGCCGTTGGGGCCTAACAGTCCGTAGATCGAACCGCGTGGCACAGCCAGCGATACGTCGTCCAGCGCCACGTGTCCCGTGTAGCTCTTGGAGACGTTTTCGATAGTCAGAATATTGTCCATTGGATGACTCGTTGTTTTTTAGTTAAAATGCGTAAGCCGATTCGCCGACAGTCAGCCGCCTCGCAGACCGTAACTTCCCCCCCCCAGAGGGTTAGGCGTCCCGGAGTTGCGTATTGCGATTGTAAATCAAATCGTTACATCGGCAAATATACGAATAGGCGAGGGCAAAAGCAAATTTTTTCTGCAATTTGTCGTGCCGGAGTATATTCGGCGCAGCCAAATATACGAAAAAAATCGAATCCGTTTCGTAAACTCGTCGTATATTTCGCCGTCGATAATCTGTTAAGGCTCCGCATGCGGGGCGTTTTTCGTGATATGTTTATGGATGATACGGTGTTCAGGGTCGATCCCCGAAGGGACGACAGGCTCGTCGGGGGGGGTGGTTGCATTGTGGCGCGAGTCTGTCGCGCGGAGCCACGCTTTTCTGACGGATGAGGATATTGAGAGGCTGGTGCCGGCCGTGCGGGCGGCCATAGTCGGTGCGGCGCGACTGACGGTCGTGGAGCGCGCCGGACGTCCGGCGGCCTTTATGGGCGTCGGGGCGGAGAAGATAGAGATGCTGTTCGTCGATCCGGCGCTGTTCGGGTGCGGTCTCGGGCGCCGGCTCGTGGGCATGGCTGTCGAGCGTTGGAATGTCGGTTCGGTCGATGTCAATGAACAGAATCCTGCGGCGCGCGCATTTTACGAGCGCATGGGTTTCCGGGTGGCGGGACGCAGCGGCTCGGATGCTCAGGGCAACGATTTTCCGATACTGCACATGCGCCTTGCCGCGGGCGAGGAGCGATAACGGCAGCATTGTCGTTCACGAAGCGAGCTGATAAAGCGTACCGAATATATAGGGTTTTCGTTATTTTTTAGTAACTTTGCACGATAATAGCCGATTATCGGCCGAGCCGAGACCCGTCTGCATGAAGCGTCTTTCGATCATACTATGTGCCGTGCTGTGCGCCGTGTGCGTGCAGCAGAGTGCCGATGCTCAGTATTACAGTTGGGGCGCCGATCCCGCCTCGTTGTCGTGGCGGTCGCTTCGCGGCGAGGACTACCGCATCGTATATCCCGATACGGCCGAGCGCATAGCGCGCCGGACGATGCACTATATGGATGCCGTCTGCGGCGACATATCGTTCGGTTACCGCCACCGGCAGATGTCGATCCCGCTGGTCATACATCCGATGAATTTTCGTGCGAACGGCCTTGTGATGTGGCTGCCCAAGCGAATAGAGTTTCTCTCGACGCCCGCCGTCGCGAGCTACTCCATGCCGTGGCAGAAGCAGCTCGTGGCGCACGAGTACCGCCATGCCGTGCAGTACAACAACCTCAACCGCGGCGTGGTGAAGATCCTGAGCTATCTGTTCGGGCAGCAGAGTTCGACCGTAGGCCTCGTATTCATGCCGCTGTGGATGATCGAGGGCGATGCGGTAATGTCGGAGACCGAGATGTCGACATTCGGCCGCGGCCTGCAACCGAGTTTCACGATGCCCTATCGCGCCTACGGCGATGTCTTGGGGCGCTTTCCCAACAAGGACAAGTGGTTCTGCGGCTCGTTCAGGGATTATATCCCCGACCATTACAGCCTCGGTTACCTGATATGCCGCGGCGGTTACTCGCGTTACGGCGAGGTCATGGGCGACCGCGTAGCATGGCTTACCTCGCGTCGTCCATATATGATAATCTCGTCGGACTGGGTGTTGAAGAAACTCTTCGGCCGCACCAGTTTCGGCCTGTTGCAGGATACGTTCGACGAGCTTGTGCCCCACTGGCAGGCATGCGCCGACGTCGAGCAGACGACCGTGCCGCTGCCCGTGGCCGAGCCGCGGAGCCATACGGTATATTCGTGGCCGCAGATGTGCGACGACGGGCGCGTGATCGCCCTTAAAGAGGATCTCGACACGCCCTCGGAGCTGGTAATGATAGATACGCTGACCGGGGCCGAGCGCCGTCTGGCGCGCACGGGTTCGCTCTCGACGCGGCCTGCGCTCTCGTCGACGGGCATGGTGTGGTGGACCGAATACAGGCGCAGCACGCTCTTCGAGGAGAAGGTGTCGTCGCGGCTGTGCTATGTCGATCTGCTGGCCGAGCGCCCTACGGCAAAGACGGTCAAGCGCCGTCGCAACGTGTTGTATCCGACGCCGATGCGCGGCGACGACATGGCATGGGCGGAGTATACGCCCGACGGAACCTATTACGTGGTAACCTCGACGCGCGACGGAGAGAGGCGCATGCCGGTGCCGTTCGACAAGGAGATACATTCGCTGGCGTGGGACGATGCGACAGAGCGTCTTTACGCCATTGTGACCGATGACGACGGCATGTGCATATCGGCCGTCGAGGGCGACTCGCTGCGCCGCGTGACACGCCCGTCGTATACGACGTTGAGCGATCTTCGCGCAGGCGGCGGCCGCCTCTACTTCGGCTCGATAGCCTCGGGTCGCGACGAGCTGCACTGCTACGATCTGGCCGAGCGGCGCGAATACCGTCTGTCGACATCGCGCTACGGGTCGTTCCAGCCCTCGCCCGCAGGCCAGGGACGTGTGGTGGCTACCTCCTACGACGTGCGCGGTTATCTGCCCGTGATGCAGGCGGTGGACTCGACCCGCGTCGAAGTGCCGTATGCCGCGGCGCCGCGCAATGTCATGCTGCCCCATACCGAGCGGTGGCCTGTGGTCAACCTCGATACCGTGCGGTTCGACGCGGCGGCGGAGATAGCGTCGGGACAAAGACGCTCGCGGCGCTTCTCGCGTTTTACCCATGCCTTCAACATACACAGCTGGGCGCCCGTGTCGTTCGATCCCTATTCGATAACCGAGGAGTCTAACATATCGTTCAATCTGGGTGCGACGGTAATGTCGCAAAATCTGCTGTCTACCTCCGAAGGTTTCCTGACCTGGGGCTGGAACCGCTCGGAGGGTTCGGTGTTCAAGGGTACGTGGCGGTATTACGGTCTTGGGCTGAACCTTACGCTCAGCGGCACTTACGGAGGACATCAGAATATATATCCCGTATACTCGTATAACGTAGACCGTCACGAGCTCGAATTTCCGCTGCCGCCCAAGATCGGCAAGTACTACTCGGTGGACGTGGGGCTGGCTCTGCCGCTGCTCTTCGACCGCGGCTCCCACACGCGCCAGCTGACTCTGGCGACCGGGTGGAACTACTCCAACGGTCTGGTGGCCAATGTCGGGCGGCTCAACGTCGAACACGGTAAGGTAACCAACATGGCCGTGATAGGCTACTCGGACGGTATACATAAGCTCACGTCGAGCATAGCCTTTTCCGATATGAAGCGCCGTGCGCCGCGCGACTTCGTATCGCCGTGGGGCGTGGTGTTGAGCGTGAACCATGCGATAAATCCCGACAACGGGCACTTCGGCAATCTCATCGTGGGTTATGCCAAGCTCTATACGCCGGGCTTCGCACGCCACCATTCGCTGACGCTGGCAGCGTCGTATCAGACCTCGCTCGGAGGCTTCTCGTCGGAGTACGTGCTCTCGGGCATGGCCTTCAAGTCGACGCGGCTGCTGCCGCACGGCTTCTCTTCGTCGCAGATCACGAACCGCAACTACACGGCGCTGTCGGTCAACTACCAGCTCCCGCTGTGCTACCCCGACGGCGGGTGGCAGGGCTACATCTATTTCAAGCGCATACGGCTCAACCTCGGCTTCGACTATGCGCGTTTCCAGAAGCCGCAGAGGCCCTCGGCATCGGAGGTCAAGGTGCTGCACGACTGGCATGAGATATACTCTTTCGGCGGCGACATATCGCTGGATATAAACCTGTTCAGCTCGCCGGCATCGGCTACGACGGCGCTTACGCTGTCGCTGTGGCAGCCGAGCGAAGGAGGGTTTTATGTATCATTCGGCGTCGGTTTGCCGTTTTAAGAGTGAAGAATAGAATTATTGAAGAGACGAAATTATAAAACCGCTATGGACAAACAACAGAAAAAGAGTTCGGCCGGACGAGCCGCGACGGGTTTGAGGAGCATAACGCAGCGACATGTCGTCATTGCGATGTGGTCGCTCACGGCGCTGGGCGTATTCGTGGCCGTGCTGCTGTTCACGCTGGCCAAGTTCGAGGTGTTCGGCCCCATGCCCTCGTTCGAGGAGTTGGAGAATCCTAAGACCAATCTTGCCACGCAGCTCTACTCGGCCGACGGCGAGGTGCTCGGCACGTATTTCATAGAGAACCGCACGCACCTCTCTTACGACGAGCTTTTTCCCGAGAACGACTCGCTCGTACTCAACGTCAACGGCCATGCCCTGCCGCCGATTGTGGCGGCGCTGGTGGCTACGGAGGATATACGCTTCTTCGACCACTCGGGCATCGACTTCAAGGCTACGGCGCGCGCCGGCTTCAAGACCATACTGATGCGCCAGAAGGAGCAGGGCGGCGGCAGTACCATTACCCAGCAGTTGGCAAAGAACCTCTACAAGACGCGTAACAGCGGACGCCTGCCCTCGGGCAAGCTCTCGACGCTGACGGCCAAGGCGCAGGAGTATGTCATAGCCACACAGCTCGAACACAACTACACCAAGCCCGAGATCGTGGCCATGTATCTAAATACGGTGGAGTTCAGCAACAGCAACTTCGGCATAAAGTCGGCGGCCAACAACTTTTTCGGGTGCGAGCCCTCGGAGTTGAAGATCGAGCAGGCGGCACTGATAGCCGGGCAGGTCAAGGCGCCGGGTACATACGCCCCGATGCGTGCCGGAGAGCCCAACGAAAAGGCGCGCCAGAGGCGCAACCTCGTTCTGTCGCGTCTGGCCGATGCGGGGGCGATAAGCCGTGCGGTGTGCGACTCGCTGAGCGCCCTGCCGGTCGATCTCACGCGATACCGCACTGCGGCCGAGTCGCACAACGTGGGTACGGCGACATACTTCCGCGAAATGGTGCGCCAGACCATGACGGCACGCGAGCCCGAGCGTCGCAACTACCTTAACGATTGGGACTACAACGAGGCCGTGAAGGAGTATAACGACAATCCGCTCTACGGCTGGTGCCACAAGAACCGCAAGGCCAACGGCGAGGAGTACGACATATACCGCGACGGCTTGAAGATATATACCACGATCGACTCGAAGATGCAGCGCTACGCCGAGCAGGCCGTGGCCAAGCAGATGATCGAGGTGCAGAAGAAGATGGACGCGCAGATACGTGCGACCAAGAGCATATTCGTGGGAAAGACCAAGGAGCAGGCCGACCGCATGATACTCTCGGCGATGCGGCAGTCCGACCGCTGGCGCAACATGGCGCGCGAGGGCATCGACGAGAAGGAGATACTCGCCGCATTCTCGCAGCCGCGCTCGATGAAGATATTTACCTTCCGCGGCGTGCGCGACACGATCATTACCCCGCGCGACTCGGTCGTGCACCACAAGGCCATACAGCGTGCCGGCTTCGTGGCTATCGATCCGCATTCGGGATATGTGAGGGCTTATGTCGGCGGCCCCGACTACAAGTATTTCAAGTACGATGCCGCCAAGCAGGGCCGGCGTCAGGTAGGCTCGACGGCCAAGCCGTTCATCTACACCTTCGCCATAGACCACCTCGGACTTACGCCCTGCACGATCGTGCCCAACCGCCCCGTGTCGATCGAGACGCCGTCGGGCGTCTGGTCGCCCAAGGAGGCGGGCAAGGTCGAGTATGTCGGTTCGCACCCCTTGTACTGGGGTCTGGCGCGAAGCCGCAACAACTATTCGGCGTGGATCATGAAGCAGGCCAAGCAGCCCGAGGCCGTGGCGCAGTTCATACACAACATGGGCATTCGCGGATACATAGACCCCGTGCCGGCGCTGTGTCTGGGCTCCTACGAGAGCAACCCGTTCGAAATGGCGGGCGCATACTCGACATACGCCAACGAGGGCGTGAGGATCGACCCGATATTCGTCACGCGAATCGAGGACAATCAGGGCAACGTGCTGGCCACCTTCACGCCCAAGTCGCACGATGCCATATCCAAGCGTGTGGCATACACGATGATAACGATGATGCAGAGGGTCGTGACAATGGGTACGGCCGGCCGCATGCGTTACGTATACGGGTTCTCGGATGTCGAAATGGCTGCTAAGACCGGTACGACCAACGACAACGTCGATGCGTGGTTCATGTGCGTGCTGCCCAATCTTGTGATGAGTACGTGGGTCGGCGGCGAGGAGAACAGCATCCACCTTCGCTCGGGCGGCGAGGGCGCCTCAATGGCGCTGCCCGTGGCGGGCGAGTTCCTGACGCGGGTCTTTGCCGACGGCACGCTGGGCGTGCATCGCAGCGACCGCTTTACACCGTCGGACGAGGTGCCCGATTACGACTGTCCTATGGATATCGCCGACGACGGCTCCGACTCGACCACGACGTTCGACTTCGAGGAGGAGGAGTTTTTCTGATGACTTGGATATATAAAGAGAGTGAGTTATGACAATAGCAATAGTGGGCGCGAGCGGCGCCGTGGGACAGGAGTTTTTGAATATATTGCAGAGCCGCGATATGGCTATCGACCGTCTGCGGCTGTTCGGTTCGTGTCGCAGCGCCGGACACAAATACACATTCCGGGGTTGCGAGATCGAGGTCGAGGAGCTGTCGCACGAGTCGGATTTCAGTGGTGTGGATATCGCATTGGTCTCGGCCGGTGCGGGCGTCTCGCGCGAATATGCCGAGACGATCACGCGCCACGGCGCTGTCATGATCGATAATTCGAGTGCGTTCCGCATGGACGACGATGTGCCGCTGGTGGTGCCCGAAGTCAACCCCGACGACGCTTTCGACGCACCGCGCCGCATCATCGCCAACCCCAACTGCACGACGATACAGATGGTCGTCGCACTGGCGGCCATAGAGCGGCTGTCGCATATTCGGCGCGTGCATGTGGCTACCTACCAGTCGGCCAGCGGCGCCGGTGCGCACGGCATCTACGAGTTGGAGCAGCAGCACGGGCAGATCGTGAGGGGCGAGCGTCCGACAGTGGATAAATTCGCATACCAGTTGGCATACAATCTTATACCGCATATCGACGTCTTCATGGAAAACGACTACACCAAGGAGGAGATGAAGATGTTCAACGAGACGCGCAAGATCATGCACTCCGATGTCATGGTGTCGGCGACCTGCGTGCGCGTGCCCGTGCTGCGCGCTCACTCGGAGGCCGTGTGGGTGGAGACCGAGCGCGAGCTGTCGGTGGAGGAGGTGCGGAACGCCTTTGCCGCGAGCGAGGGTGTAGTGCTCGTCGACTCTCCGGCCGAGAAGAGATACCCCATGCCGCTTATGGCCTCGGGCTGCGATCCGGTATATGTGGGTCGTATCCGAAAAGATCTGACATCGCCCAACGGCATCTCGTTCTGGTGCGTGGCCGACCAGATCCGCAAGGGCGCCGCCCTGAATGCCGTGCAGATCGCGCAGCTTCTGATAAGCCGCAAGCGGATCGGATAACGGGGCGGGTGGCCGGCTGGCTGTTTGGCTTGGCAGGGCTCTCCACCGACTCGCCCGACGGCTTTTATATAAGGTCGGGCGGTTTCCGGATTATGTTTTTCCGGGCGGCTGTCGGATGTGATGGCCGTCCGGATTATTTTTTGCCCTTTACGGCTGCCGATAAAGGGGTGGGCGCAGTCTGCCGATGTGTGATCTCCCGACGTTATGGCCGGATTGCTGCTATGCCCGCCTGCGGCGTGACGCGTGCAGCGACATTGCGCAGCCGCATGGATATACGCCGCCGATTACATCGCTATGCGTGTTGCGTCGAGTCGGTATTATTGCTCGGGCGGCGGCTGTGTTTTGCCGGGAAAGACCGTTACCGGTGCAAGGCGGCATGCCGCAAGCGGATATAGAGCAGTTGTTCTTTGCGTGTGCGGAGCCGAGCGTGTGCGGACTTGGCCGAGACGCATGAGGGGCGCGTTCGAAAGGAAGTTTTTGGCCAATGTGAGCGTATGGCTGAGCAGATGCAGGCTCGGCAGATGCGAAGAAAAGGGGTAGCAATATGAACAATCTCGAATTATTTTTTGCAAATCCGGGAAATATGTCTATATTTGCACTCCGATACGGTGCTTGTCGACTTTCGATAAGCCTTTGTCATCAAAGCGATATGCAACGTATCTTTTGGTCTGATGGCCGAGTGGCTAGGCAAAGGTCTGCAAAACCTTGTACAGCGGTTCGAATCCGCTTCAGACCTCATCGAAACAGCGTTACAGATATCTGTAACGCTGTTTTCTTTTTGGGTTGTCATACATTTGTAATACCAAAGACAAATCAGTCTTTGCCTGGCAGTGATTTTATGAAATTCCGGCGATGACGCCCCCACTCGGCAGCATTCTTATCCAATTCATAGTATTGCGTTATCGTGTCGTATAATTCATCCAAACCGGAGGCACTGTCAATCATGACCGCTTGTCTTGTTTCCATTAACCATCCTAATCGTTGAAATGTAACAGGCGGTATCGCAAATAACTTCAGATTCTTCTCCTTTGCCCATACGGCGCCCATTTCATTCAGGCAGATTTCACTTTTCCTGTAATTCTCCGAAATAAATACAAATGCAAAATCGCATTTGTTCAGGTTGGTCTGAATATGGATTCGCATATCTTCTCCATTGCGAATTCCCATATTTTCGATGGAAGTACAAAAAATATCGTCTTTGGTAAATCCGATACCGAGTTGCAGAATTTCATCTACGAACGCCTCTATTATCAATTTGTCATTTGACGAATGGCTGATAAAGATCTTTTTTCCATGTGCGTGCAGATATTTGCGAGCCAATATGTTCATAATGGCAACGATCCCTCCGAAAGCATACGGATTGACGCAATCATTCGGATTTTGGACATTCAAACCTTTGATTTCTTCCTGAATGCGCATCGCGCATTCAGGTTCTGTCAATGTCAAATGAAGTAATAGTTCATTCAGCAAAGAAATCAGCCTGTTCTCTCCCGGACAGAAACTTCTGCAATTCCATTCTCCTCGATTTCTGCGATTTATACTTGCTGTCATTTCGTCGCATACGGCAACGATTTGGGATAATAGTCGTTTGAAATTCATTGTGGATATGATAATTGTCTTATTATGCGTTCAAGCAGAACCCCGATGCTTTTGACTCGCCTGATTTCGCATTCCCATACGGTTATTACTCGCCAACCTGCCGCAAGCAGTTTTTGTTCAGTGAGAGTATCCCGCCTTTTGTTCGTTTCTATTTTATTGACCCAAAATTCCGTATTGCTTTTGGGAACGTATGCTTGCTTACATCCCGGATGTCCATGCCAAAAGCAACCGTGTACAAAAATAACCGTCTTGTATTTGGGCAGGACGATGTCCGGCTTTCCCAACAGGTTGCCGACATTTACGCGATAACGGAATCCCCGTGCAAAAAGAGCCTTACGCAAAATTATCTCCGGTTTTGTTCCCTTGCCGGAAATATGGGACATGATTTCCGACCGCTTCTCTTTGCTGTATATATCAGCCATCAAAACAGAAGATAATTATTCCGGTATTATGCCATGGAAAACAGATGAACGGTGAAACTCGAGGTATTTCGCTCTTGCATCATCCATCGGCAAGGCTTGTATGAAAGCCCCGTTTTCAAGACCTATCCGTTTGCGATTTAGCGGAGAAAGCCAATCTGAAACGACGAGTTTTCTATCCGATGTGAACGTGATAAATCCACGATCAAACAGTCTGTCATACATAGGCGATAGAATATATCCGTTCTTGGGATCAGTCTTTTCTTTGTTATTCGAAGCGATCCAAGGTTTGATATGGCTTGCTATCAACAACCTTTCGTCATTTATTTTCGTAAACGGGCAGAATGGACACTCTTCAAGAAGCTGTTCCCTGTATTTCCCCTGTCCGATTCTTGCATAGCCGATTTCCTTATTCTGCTTTTTCGGTACGGGTTTTAGGCCTTTCTGATCTTTTTTCTTTCCGTATGTATATACAAGTGCGTTTTCTTTTGCTTCTATTGCCTCAAAATCTACGAACAGTTTCCAATAGAAATAGTCTTTGTCTGCATTGTCGGTTAATTTCATTGCGGAAATATAGCTGACCAAAGGCAAGGATATTTCTCTTATGATGCCATATCCTTCGTCTTTCGAATTTACATATCCCCGCTCGCCGACAATCTGTGTCTGATCCTGTATATTGAAAAATATGATATCATCGAGTTTGCGGATATGATCGAAACGCGTTTTCCAAAGAAGAGGCAAATCTTCGCGTCCCGCATATGCTTGTGTCGGGTTCAGATATTCGTTTTTGACAGCATTCATGTAGCCGATCAGATCCGATTTCAGAAGGAAGCATTTTGAATCGAACCCTTTGCCTCCGTAGAATTCCCGCATGGGATCCTTGGAAGAAACATAGAATTTTGCCTCTCCGTGTCCTGTCCCGATTTTATTTTTGCTTACGACTATGCAATCCGGAACGGTCATAAAGGACTCGAAAACATCCCTGACCTCATAGTTTTTTCCGAGAATCTTCATCACTATATTCCGTATTTTGTTATGTCCAATTGTTTCAGCAGTGCTATCAGAACATCCACGACGATACTGTTCCCCGCTTGCTGATATGTCGCAGTATCGGAAACCGCTATTTTGAAAGAATCCTTGAAACCCATCAGTCTCAGACATTCTCTCGGAGTGAGTTTTCTTAACCGACCTTTGTGCGATACGTAATTATCAACTCCGGCTCGATGCATTTTATGCATGCTATGAAGCAGCGGTCTCGCTACATCGAGATCGGTCTGTGTCGACGTCCGGAAATTTTTCGTTCCTCCGGCCAAAACATATTTGGCAACTTTATCGGACAGATAATATTTTTCTTCGACATCTTTTACATCGAAAACGAATTCGTCGAAATCTTCTTCGAATGCCGGATGAAAAACAAAATCTCCATGCCAGTTGAACTGCTGATTCCTCTTTTGGCACAAAGCCACATCTCCGTTAATTTGGGTATAACACTTATCTCTGTTTTTGTGGCTTGTAACGAATTTCACACCTTTCTCTTTCAGAAAATATTTGGAATCGACATAATCTTCCAAAAAGTCATACATCTTATATTCCAATGAAATGGGAGCTGGAAATCTGAAAGACGTTTTTTTCTTGAACCCGATACAATACAAACGTTCCCGATGTTGTGGAATGCCATAGTCTTTGCTGTTCAGAACCCGATAATGTACGTCATATCCCAGCTCCTCAAATATATCATGAATTACATTCCATGTCTTACCTTTGTCGTGATTCAGCAACCCTTTGACATTTTCAAAAAGAAACAATTTTGGTTGGGTTTCTTTGATGATACGGGCAAATTCATAAAATAATGTTCCTCGGGCATCTTCAAACCCCAAACGTTTTCCTACCATGGAGAAAGCCTGACACGGGGCTCCGCCAACAATAAAGTCAACCTTGCCTCTATATGGCGAGGCATCGAATTCCCTTATATCCGAAAACCAGTCTTTCTCAGATATCGGGTAATTCGCAAAGTAACTTTTTCGACATTTGTCATCGATGTCGCCTGCAAATACTATTTCATGTTTGAGACCGAGTCTCTGAAACGCATGTTCGATAGCCCCGATTCCACTGAAAGCAGTACCTATCCGAACTGTTTTCTTGGGATGCGAGAACATGTTATCTCGCCATGAGTCAACAGCGAGTTTTTCCTGTGTCAATTGTTTGTGCTCGATCGTTTCGGATTTGTGTTTTATAACCTTTTTTACCGCCTTGATTTGAGCACTGTCCGCCTTTATGTCTTTATCAACCGTAGCCATCCTACTAAAGAATATAAATATACAAAATTATAAAAAATAACATTAAACCAAAATGTGGATTGCGGATTATTTTCTTTCCAGTATTTGAAGTTTGCAATTCAGTTTTTCTGCTTCCCGTTCCTTGAGCCTTGCTTGTTCTTCCAACTGTATCTTGCGTCGTATGGTTCGTTCATATTCTTCGACATCTCTTTTTATTTGTCGGATTTTTGCGTTGTCGCGGTGTAACTCGAATATTTCTTCCAGTTCGGCAATGCGTTCGGGCGTCGCTTCGCCTTTCATTTTGAGGTAGCGGTATTTCAGGTCGTTGTCGATGCGGTCGTAATTGGGTTTTGCGGTCCAATACAGCATCGTACACAGCAGTACGATTGCCGTCATCATGCCTGTCATCGCCCAGCATACTCCTTTCGATTCGATGGCGAGCGATATTCTGTGGTGCACGATTCTCGGCGGTAGTTCGACGGGGATTTCGATTGATTCGACAGATGTTTGCAGGCTATCTATTCCAGCTTGGGTCTTTATATTGCTTTGCTCGATGCTTTCTAATCGTCCAGCAAGCTGGGCTATCGCTTCTCTGCTATGTTTGTGTTCCGAGTGTATGAGTTGCGGCAAATCCGTATCGGTCGCTTGATTATGCTTTGCCAATAGTTCAGTTTTGATCGTCTTTACCATTGTTTCCTTGAAGTCTTCGTACATTTCATAAGACATCATATTATCTTCTTTCATAGTTGCTTGTTTTAGGGTTATAATTTTATTTTGGGTTTGCGTTCGCGCAGTTTGCGTTTCCGCTCCATCGCAGCTATTGCCATCGCTTCGGCAACGGTGTTGAGCAGTGCTGTAATGCGGGCGATATATTCTTCGGTACTTTCGCCGGGTTTGCGTTGGAGTTGAGCTGCCGACAATTTGACGGACGAATCGTTGGGCAGTAACGGCAATGTTCCGATATTATTACCGAAGTTTATCAAACCAGCATCCGCGTGGCCCTTATTCCCGCTTCCGCTTATGTTGCCGAATAGATCGGTGTATGCCGACCGATAATTGCCTATGGCCGCATGGAATCCCTTTGCAAGCGTCGCCCGATAGTAGGTTTGTTGTTTTGTTTGTGCAAAGCGTCGGTTCAGTTTCGAGTAGCTGAATTGCCGGTCTATCTTCGAGCCTGAAAACTCGAAACCGTTCTTGCAGAACAGAACTCCTTGCTTTTGATTGGTTGAACCGCAATACTTGTAGCGTATAGCAATACCTCGCTCTTTCAGCCGAAGCTCCAAGTCGTTCCAACTACCGCAATTCGGTAAACTCGTTTTGATTGCGTCATATATTTCGTACTTCGTTTTGTCAGGTTCCCGCAGGTGTTCCCGTCGTACCGATTCTTTGCCCGGCGCAAGATGCAATCCGTATTTCCCGGTCAATGCCCGACAAACCTTTGCATTGCGGATTTTGATGTTTTTGTCCGATATGGTTTGCCCGTTGTTTCCTACCCGATTATAGACCAAATGACAGTGCGGATGCGGTTGGTCGAGATGACGCACCAGCAGGTATTGCGTGTCGGTAATCCCCATGCGCTGCATATACTCTTTGGCAATCTGTGTCATCAGCGTATCGGTCATGCGCGGCGCATCCTTCGATGAAAACGAAAGGGAGATATGCCCAACGGTATTCTTGATACGTGGATTCAGTAAGGTTTGGTCTTTGAAATCCTGCACCATCTCCCGAACATTCGGCGGAGTAATGCCTTCGGCATCGAGAATACGCGATTGCTCTTTTATCACATATCCGACCGTTCCGGCGAATGACGATCCGGCGATAATTTTACCGATCATCGCGAAGATTCTTTAACAAAGCCTCAATGTCCACGACAATAGCCGCATGTCGGGACACTATCCCCGTAAATCCTTTTGCATGGGCGAGGCGGGTGAGTTGGTTCAGGTTGCGGGCCATGCCTTTGAGCTGGGACATGAAGTCGAGATGTTCTCGGCGCAGACGCTCGCGCACACGACCGACAGCTATCAACTGCCGGAGGACTTCCGTGCGCGGTCGTCCGGCAGTACGGGCCAATGCTTGCAAGCGTAGTTTATGCTCCGTGTCGAGACGGAGGGTTATGCGGTATTCCTGTTTCCGGGCTTTGCTCAGCGGCGGCCGTCCGCCCGTATGTTTGGAGTGTTGCATGGATTCGATTATTCGTGTTAGACCATCGGGATGAGAGCTGCAAGGCGAGTTTTTGGCTGACAAAAACACAAACTTGCCTTACTACATTTTCATACCCCGCTTGCGTTTGGGCGCAATATGTTGTCGGGACTGTTTCGCCTGCCAATACTCGTTCAAATCCTTATGCTCCCGATAAAGATGCGACCGGTTAATAACGGTGCTGTTCGGGCATAGCCGTTTCAAATCGGCCGTCGCTCTGCAACCGGCTTCGTCGTTGTCGAAAAACGTATGAATCGTCGCATGCCGGTCGAGAGACGGAATCGCTTTCGGCAGGTTGACAACCGAGTTCAGAACTGCGGCATCGGTTTGCAATTGCTTTTCCATCGAGAGATAGGAGAGGAAATCCATAAATCCCTCGAATGCGAGGACAGTATCGGAACGGTTGTCAATTGTCGTAATATGTTTGGGCGATACGCCGCCCTTGAAACGTTCGGAGCGCAGTTCCCATCCTCCGGCATCGTTGCGGAATCCAACCGCGAAATACTCCCTGCCTTTGATTGCATAGTGCACCTCTCGGCAATAGCCGAAAGCCATATCCGGGTCGATTCCTCGCGACGAGAGATAGCCGACCAATGTCGGATGGCGGAGCGGCATGTCGGAAAGCAAGCGGAGCGCTGGGACGGTCGGTGGAACCGGCAACGGCAAGGGAATAACCATCGGTGTTCTCTCACCGCTGCCGAGGAGCCGGACGGCTTGCGCGAAATCGCACCGTTCCAATCGCATTACAAGGTCGATAATCGAACCACCCTCGCCAAGTCCGAAGTCATACCATAGGTTCTGCACATAATCCACCTTGAAACTCGGCGTCCGTTCTTCGCGCAGCGGTGAAAGATAAAGTCCGTATCGCGGATTGTCTTTGGTCGGTTGCAAGCCACGTTCGGCGAGGTAGGCACGAATCGAAAGGCATTTGATAGCTTGAATCGTTTTCATAGCAATTTATTTTCAGTGAGAAGAAGAATATTTATTCTTTCACTGGATTATTTAATGGGGACGATTCGGTTCAAAGCCGCTTCGACGTCGCTGTCGCGAAACAGGACACGCCCGCCGATTTTGTGGGCGCAGATTTTACCGCGATTCACCCAGTCGGTGAGCGTCACGAGCGAGATGCGCAGACGGCAGGCGGTTTCGTGCCGCGTGAGATACTTCGTGTCGGTTTTCGGATGTATGGGACGCAGCCGTTGCAGCTCGTCGCGCAGGGACTCCCGAATCATCTCCGAGAGTTGGTCGGCAGTCATGCCGTTCAGATAGATTTCCTTTGCCATAATTCTTGCGATTTAACGCTGCAAAGGAATGAGTTCATCGGAACTAACTAAAATAAGTAATTGTGTTACAAGGTGGAGACACATCGAAGACATACGATGTCAATTATTCCGTTTTTCGAAGGAGGATTTCCATAAATTGCGGAGATTTGCGCCATAAAATCCCAGCGTGTAAAGTGATTAAAAAATCATAAAAAAACAGGGAGCAACGATTCGTGCTCCCTGCAAAACGGTTGGAGGTTTTTAAGCGTTATTCGCTTTGTTCTCTGTCAAGATACCTTTGCAGCGCTTCGCGAACAGCCGATGAAGAGTAATATTCATCCCGAGACATCCGTTCGTCACGACAGCCCTCGAACCACTTGCTGCTCAACCAACGGTAGAGTGTCGGACGAGTGATGCCCAATGCGGCGGCCAACTCCTTTTTGTTCATCAGCCGCCCGCCGTCGAATGCCGGCAACTCGTTTTTGTCCTTGCGGATATATAGCCAGCGGTCAAGATGACGAATCGCTTTATCCACGTTTTTCAGTTCTTGTTCATAACTTTCGTATGCCCACACACGCAAACTTGCCGGGTCGAAGACCGCAAACTCCGGCCGGGAGCGCAATGCCTCAACCAACGTGTCGAAACATGCCAGTTCGGAAGCCTTGATTTCTATTTTGCGACGACGGGGCATTTCGAATACATTTTTCAAATGAATTTTTGTTGTTCAACATACTTTTTCCAAACGGAATATATCGTCAAGGAATTATTTGATCGGTAGTCGCGTCAAATACATTAGGAAATAATATCCCAAGGAAGTAATCGCATACTTTTGTTTGGGGCTTCTAGGTCTATCTTTAATTGTTTGAATAATGAGTTTTCGAGCCATTAATGGTTCTATATATCTTTGATAATTATAAATCTGCGATGTTAATTCTAGCGTATTAATAAGTAACTCCTTTTTGCTTTTAGGCCCCTGCAATAGTGCATTTAATATTTTGTATGATTTTTCTGTTTTTAGTGAATCAAAATCAGAGTTATCAAATCGAACGGCTACTTTAGAGTATTTGGCTTCATATTCAGCTAGCTCCGCTTGTTTATAAGCAATGATAGCTTGCCCTAATTCGAAATCAACTTGGTTAGTAACTTGGTTAGTAACTTGGTTAGTAACTTGGTTAGTAACTTGGTTAGTAACTTGGTTAGTAAAGTTTATACGAAGTTGATTATCTGCAACAAAGGCGGCATCGTTGACTTTTACACCAAAAACAGTAATATTATCAACAGAAAATATAGCCTTTTGATTCCCATTATCTCGTAACTCCTTCTGTACGCGAGCTACTCCACGATTGTATCTATTAACATACCCTAAAGATTTCATTGCCTCTGCAACAATAGGGTTACGGTAATCATTTACATTTGGAAAATTTTCTGGTTTGGCATTTCCATATAACCCTCCGGCATTATCAATTTCTATTCTATCAGAATATTGATAAAATTTAATAGGTGTATTCGATTGATAGTCTCGATGCATTACAGCATTCATTAGCAACTCTCGAACAGCCCATATTGGGTAATTATATATTGTTCTTTCTCTTAGTGCAGTAATTGGCTTTGGTCGTTTTTCTACTATTGCTGTTTCAATGAAGGTATCGAGTTTCGGTAATATCTCTATTAAACAACCCGCAAACTTATGTTCATTGACTATATCCGCGGCATTGTCATTACCATCGAATCGAACATATTGTACGTATGCTCCCGGCAGATAATATTCCGGATTCTTTCCAAACAAAAGAATTGCAGCATATGTTGGGCAATCCTCTGCAATGCTGTATAATCGTAATGCGCTTAATTGTTGCTTGATATCTCTTTTATCATCTATCAAGGCATCCTCGTCCATTATGGCCGGAAGATATGTGTTTTTGAATAAATCTAGTCTTAGATCATCAAGTGTCGAGTCGATACAAGGGTATGTCTCGAATGAGAGGATATTGGCCCTGCGCCGTTCCATCAGAGCCCGCTCTTCCATATCTGATGCAATATCTTTACGTGGTCCGATACGAATCCATGTTCTTCCTTTGTATTTTATAGGTGGATACTTGTGTGGAGTAACTTCAACGACTAAAAGATCACCAGAGTCATAGGAAAGTTTTTCAACACTCATAATAGGAAAAGGCTGAATATTCCCATCGGAACGAATCCCGGTAATCGTTTTATATAATCTATCATCAACTTTCAATCCTGAAATGACGCCATCATCTGTCGCTCCAATAATAAGATAACCTTTTTTGCCGCTATTGGGCATATCATTAGAGAAAGCACATATTGCCTGACAGAATTTATCCATCTTATCAGTAGATACAGTTCGTTCAATATGGTAATTCTCAATATCATTGAGTAATGTCTGTATTTCGTCTTTTGTAATCATATTCCAGATTCTTTAATTTGGATATAAAGATATGAAAAATTTTATTTCCCGCTGAAATAAGGATGGTTCATCAACTCCATTGCGGTCTGCTCTTCCGTAATCTTGATGTATTTCATGAACTCCTTTTCGGTCCTGTGGCCCGTGATTTTCATGATGGCGATGGTCGGGATGCCCGCCAGATACATATTCGTTGCTCCGCTGCGGCGTGCCGTGTGGGTCTTTACCAAGTCGCATTTATCGACTAAGTGCGTCTTCTTTTCCCCATTCTCGACGTATGATACTTCGATTTTCTTCGTGATACCTGCCTCGCATGCAACCTCCTTAATGAATTTGTTTACTTTCTGTTCGTAGGCTTTCGGCAACCGGTTTTCGTATTTGTCCAGTATCGCCTGCAATTCGGGTCGAATGGGGATGACGACGTGATTTCCCGTCTTTTGCTGTTTGAGGTCGATGACCCGCTGTCCGCTGTCCAACGTGCGGATATTGCCCTCGTTGATGGTCGAGTAGTCGCTGAATCGCTGCGCCGTATAGCAACCGACCAAGAATATATCACGGGCAATATCCTTGTGTTTGTTGTTCGATAAATCGAGGTCGGCAATAGCTCGAATCTCCGATTCGGTCAGATAGATATTCTCGACATTGGCTGTCAGCACACGGAATTTGCGGCTTTCAATCAAGCCGTTGTCGTGCAATCCCTCTTCGCGTGCAGCCCGCATGATAATTTTCAGCTCCTTGACATGGCGACCGATGGTATTAATCGAATAATCTTTCGATGTAAACCACGCCACGAAATCGTCGTAGAATTTCAGGTCGATATCGCCGAAATCGAATCGCTTTCGCTTCGCTTTGCAGAATTCATCGAACTGAATGATAAACCCTTTGTAATTCTTGATCGTCGATGCTCCGTAGCGCAGTTTGTGGATATTGAGCCGCGTGCCGTTCTCCATTTCGTGCGTATAACGGGCTATATAATCGGTCAATGATTCTCTGTTGCGTATATTGCGGCCGCCGGATGCGCTGCGCGGATGATGGAAGCTGTAAACGATCTTTTCCAGCTTCGTTTTCGTCATTGCATGCTCCGGGTCTTTCGCCATTTCGCCGAGAATGAAACTGCGCAGCTCCGACAGGTTCTTCATTAGTTCACGCCCCTGCTGCTCGGAGAAATCATCAGTAAAGGCATAGCGGCTTTTAACAGCTTGCTTTTTGTTGTCCCAAGCATCCGCCCACACGACATATTGAGATTCGGCATAGAATGAAGTATGCCGGTCGACATTGAAACGAAGATACACTTTTGTCAGCGTGCTTTTCTTCGTCGTGCGAATACGATATGCGAAAGTTGCCATATGCGACAAATTTTATTTCTGCTGCAAAGATAGAAATTTGTACGGCATTTGTACGGCATCAGCGAAATTTTCTAAAATTTCCAGACCTCGCAATTAATAAGATATTCGCATAATATACTGAAATACAAATCAAATAAGATAAGAATAAATTAATACAGATTAAGTTTTGTGGCGTCCGCTTCAGACCTACCAAAACCGCGTTGCAGATTAATGTAACGCGGTTTTAGTTTGTCGTATATTTGTAATACCGGCCGTATAAATCACACGATAAATTCATTCAACGCTTCTTTCAGCTATTTCCATTTCGGGAAATAGCGATTCAATGAAGTCGTTTATCGATATCCCTCTACTGGCGTCGTAAGGCAGGTTTGCTGTCGTAGTAGTTTGCGGCTCGGTTGTAGGTCGTCAGAAGCGGAAGCCGACTTGCAGCGAGACCGAATAGGGAAAGTATTTGTCCGGGTTGTCGGATTTGCCGTAATATGCACGGCTGTCGACGGCTATGGGATAGTAATAGTCTTGTTCGGACGTATCGATATTGAGCAGTCCTATTTCGGCGTTGAGGCCGATATATATACCGTTTTTGAACGTTACGCCGCAACCGAGCGTCAGACCGGCGTCGGAGCGCTTTATCTCGTTGTTTTCGCCGCGGCATACGTTTTCGTAATCGCCGCCGTACTCATCCTTTATATACAGGCGGCCGCTGACGGCATAGCCGTAAAAAGCGCCGATATACGGCGATATGTCGACCGGGCCGAGCGGGCAGTGCAGGCGCAGCCGTGCCGGCAGTTCGAGATAGTGCATGCGCAGCACGATGCTTTCGTCGCTGTCGAATCTGTATGCGCCGCCCTTGTGTGCGAGCGCGAGCCCCGTCTCCAAGCCCCAGCGTTTGGCGAATCTCCATTCGTACATTGCTCCGATATCCCATGCGCAGGCGGTAGAATTGAGATTTGCGTTGCCTCTGGTAGCGGTCAGGCCGATGCCGGCGCGGACGCTGAATCCCGAGCGCGATGCAGGGTCGGGGTTGCCGGACTTGTTGCCGTCGGCGGCGAAAGAGTGCATGCAGATAACTGCGGCAGTCAGTAGGGCGATCGTTCGTTTAAGCATGGTTGTTGATGTTTAGGTTTGTATACAAATATAATATTTTTTTCGCAATGTCAATGCTTTTATGACGAAAATGTTACGGCGGTCGGATTTAATCATCTGTTTTTTCGGCGGGAAATATGGAAAAAGGGGTGTCTGCAAAGCCGCAGACACCCCACGAAAGTATAGGCGTAGATATATTCGCATGCCGCCATGCGCGCATACGCAGCCGGCATCATCGCAGCAGGAGATGCTCTTGCGTGCTATGCCCGAATCGCGTGCGGCATACGACGAAACACCATCCCGAGGGAGGATGAGCATAACCGGCGCGCAGGCCGTTGCGGCGGCCTGAGTATTAATAAAAACCCCTATCTCCTCCACATAGAGGGGATAGGGGCAAGGACCTTATAGCGGCGCAAGCCGCTGCAACGGCTGCGACGCTCGCGCTGTCCGGCCGGCACCGTATATGCGGCCGGCAGCTCCGCTACCAGATTATTATTCGCTCCTCTTCGGGACGGTACATTGCGCCGTCCTTTATCGAGAACGCATCCAGGAATGTCGCTATGTTGCGCAGCGTGACATTCACGCGGTTGCGTCCGAGCGAGTGCACGTCGAGCTTCGTCAGTCGCTCCTTCTCCTGATCGGTAATGTTCTGTCCCCAGAGCGTCGCATAAGAGATGTAGAAGCGCTGCTCGGGCGTGAAACCGTCGGCACCCTCGGGCTTCTCTCCGTTCCACGAGTTCTTCATGGCGGTGTAGGCTACGCGCAGACCGCCCTGATCGGCGATGTTCTCGCCCAGCGAGAGCTTGCCGTTGGCGTGTATGCCGGGCAGGATCTCGATCTCGTCGAACTGATCTACCAGCACGGCCGTCTTCTGCTCGAAGGCCTTGCGGTCCTCGGCCGTCCACCAGTCGTTCATGTTGCCATCCTTGTCGAACTGGCTGCCCTGATCGTCGAAACCGTGGGTCATCTCGTGACCGATCACTACGCCTATGGCACCGTAGTTAACGGCATCGTCGGCGTTCGAGTTGTAGAACGGCGGTTGCAGAATGGCTGCCGGGAAGCATATTTCGTTGGTCGTGGGGTTGTAGTATGCGTTGACCGTCTGCGGCGACATGTACCACTTGGTGCGGTCGACGGGCTTGCCTACCTCCGACATCTGGTCGGCCGTATACCAGCGGTTCGCCTCGACGATGTTATGCCAGTAGGACTTCTCGGGATCGATCGCAAGAGTCGAGTAGTCCTTCCACTTGTCGGGATAGCCTATCTTCACGGTAAAGGTCGCCAGCTTTTCCTGTGCACGCGCCTTGGTCTGCTCGCCCATCCAGTCGAGCGCCGCGATGTGCTCGCCCAGAGCCGTTTGCAGGTTCTTGACCATTTCCAGTACGCGCTCCTTGTCGCTCTCGGGGAAGTACTTCTCGACGTACATCTTGCCCACGGCCTCCGAGAGTATCGAGTTGGGCACAGACATGGCACGCTTCCAGCGCGGACGTATCTCCTTGCTGCCCGACATGGTCTTGCCGAAGAACTCGAAGTTGGCCACGGCGAAATCCTCGCTCAGGTACGGTGCCGCATCGGCGACGTAGTGTGCCGCCACATATGCGCGCAGATCCTCGACGGGGGTCTCTTTGAGTATGCGGTTCACGTTGTCCAGTGCCGAGGGCTGACCCACGACGAGGTGGTGGAACTCGCCTACGCCCAGAGCGTCGAAATACGCACGCCAGTCGATAGCGTCGTAACGCGCCTGCAACTCTTCGAGCGTGAAGGGGTTGTATCCGCGCTGCACGTCGCGCATCTCGACGTTGGACCACGACTTCGAGGCTATGTCGTCCTCTATGGCAACGGTCTTTGTCACGATCGCATCCGTATCGCCCTCGATGCCTGCGAGGGTCAGTATCTTTTTCAGATACTCGGCGTAGGCCGCCTTTATGGCGGCATTCTCCTGGTCGAGGTAGTAGTCGCGGTTGCCCATGCCCAGGCCGCCCTGCTCGATATAGAGTATCTGGTTGTTGCTGTCGGCCAGATCGGCTTCGGGATAGCATCCGAAGAATGACGATATGCCGTCGGTGTGCAGCGTCGAGAGATATGCCGTCAGAGCGGCGCGATCCTCCATTGCGAGGATCTTCTCCACCTCGGCGCGTATCGGCTCGGCGCCCTCGCGGTCGAGACGCTCTTGGTCGAGTCCCATTTTATAGAGGTCGACGATCTTGCGCTCCACGCTGCCCTCGGCCGTCTGCTGCTCGGTCATGCGGCTGAACAGTTCGTTGATGCGGATCTCGTTGTTCTCGCGCAGCACGTCGAAGCAGCCGTAGCGCGAGTACTCCGGTTTGAGTGGGTTCTTGGCCTGCCAGCCGCCCGTGGTCCACTGGTAGAAGTCGTCGTTCAGAGCTATCGAACGGTCGAAGTTGGTCGTGTCGATCGCCGGGACGACGGTTGCGTCGGCTCCGCTCTTTTTCGAGCCCGAACCGCACGAAGTCATAGCGAGTGTCGCCATAAGTATGTAAACGGTCTTTTTCATGATTGCTGTCGTTTTCTTCATCCTTGAAATTCGGGCGGACGCCGGGCGCCCGCCCGTGTGGTTGTTACGTCGGCTGTTATTTGCGGATTGCTGCTACGCCGGGCAGCTCCTTGCCCTCCATGTATTCGAGCAGTGCGCCGCCGCCTGTCGAGACGTACGACACCTTGTCGGCCAGACCGAACTTGTTGATGCAGGCGACCGAGTCGCCGCCGCCGATGAGCGAGTACGCACCCTTCTCGGTAGCCTCGGCTATGGCCTCGGCCACGGCTTTCGAACCCGTTGCGAACTTGTCGATCTCGAACACGCCCACAGGGCCGTTCCACAGTATGGTCTTGCACGAGAGGATATGGTCGCGGAATGCCTTCTTGCCCTCCGAGGCGATGTCGACGCCCTCCCAGTTGTCAGGTATGTCGTTGGCGGGAGCCTCCTTGGTGTTGGCCTCGGCCGAGAATGCGTCGGCTATCAGCGCGTCGGGAGACGTTACGATCTTGATGCCCTTCTGCTCGGCCTTTTTCAGGATGTCGAGAGCTACGGGGAACATGTCGGGCTCGCAGATCGAGTTGCCGACCTTGCCGCCCTGAGCCGCAGCGAAGGTGTAGGTCATGCCGCCGCCGATGATGATCGAGTCGACCTTCTCCATAAGTTTCTCGATGATAGTTATCTTGGTCGATACCTTAGAGCCGCCTATTATGGCGCAGAAGGGGCGCTGCGGATTCTGCATCACGCCGTCGATAGCCTTCAACTCGTTCTCCATTACGTAGCCGAACATCTTGTCGTTGGGGAAGAAGTCGGCTATTATGGCCGTCGAGGCGTGGCGACGGTGCGCCGTGCCGAATGCGTCGTTGATGTAGCAGTCGGCATACGAGGCCAGACGCTTGACGAACTCCTTCTGCGAAGCCTTAACGGCAGCTTTGGCCTCGGCCTTCTGCTCGTCGGTGGCATCCTCGGCAAGACCGCGGGGCTTGCCCTCCTCCTCGGCGTAGAAACGCAGGTTTTCGAGCAGCATGACCTCGCCGGGCTTCAACGCTGCGGCCATCTGCGCAGCCTTGTCGCCGATGCAGTCGCCGGCGAACTTCACCTCGACGCCCAGACGAGCCTCGATAGCGGGTATGATCTGCTCCAACGAGAATTTCATGTCGTTGTTCTTCTTGGGACGTCCCAGATGCGACATCAGTATTACAGAGCCGCCCTTCTCCAAAACCTTCTTGATCGTGGGAATGGCCGCGCGTATACGCGTGTCGTCCGTTACCTTGCCCTCGGCGTCGAGGGGTACGTTGAAGTCGACGCGGATGATCGCGCGCTTGCCTTTGAAATCGTAATTGTCGATTGCGAACATAATGTTGTTGTTTTATAAATATTTATTAGAGCTTTTGTCCGTTTGCCGATCCATGATGCCTGACATTCCGGATCTCTGCCGCGCCGCCCGACGGCGGTGCATACCGCCGCATAAAACTTTGCGCGGCAAAGTTACTCAATTTTTCGAAATGTCGTGCCGAAGTATACCGCCCGACTGTAAAAAAGAGCCGGCATCCCGCCCGTGCGCCTTTTTATCATTGCACGCGCGCCTCGGTCTTCCTCCGCCCGCCTGCGCCGTATTGTCGTGATATCCCACCGCAGGGCCGATGCCCGCCGACCGGCCGTGTGTCCCGACGGCGGAGCGTCATCGCCCGCAAAGAACAGATATGTGATTTCCATGCCGGACCTGTGTGCGGTATTGTTTTTAGTTACTCCATATTCGTATCGGTGAATACGCACAAGAACGTTGAAACGCCAATGACGGAAGTCGCAGAAAACATACATGCTCTCGTTTTTTTGCTGCCAGTCAAGCTGATAGAGGAGTCGATGTTTAATGCGGGACTGATAATAGGAGGTGTCTGTTTGGCAAACTGGCGATCCTGTAATCGGGATCGCCGGTTTAGGTTACACTCCTGCGAATTGTTTCAGGCGGGCGATTTCGTCCGGCCAGCGCTCTTCGACGGGGGTTTCCAGGATCAGGGGGATGTCGTCGAAACGTTTGTCGGAGGCGATCCATTCGAAGCATGTCCAGCCGATATGGCCGTCGCCGAGGGGCATGTGACGATCGACGCGGCTGCCGAGCGGTTTGGTCGCATCGTTGAGGTGCATGCCGCGGAGGTAGCGAAGACCCACCGTGCTGTCGATCAGGGCGAAGGTGCGCTCGCACGCCTGGGCGGAGCTCAGGTCGTAGCCGGCGGCGAAGGCGTGGCAGGTGTCGATGCAGAACCCCACTCTCGACTTATCCTCGACGCGGTCGATGATATAGGCCAGCTGCTCGAATGCGAAGCCGAGGTTGGAGCCTTGTCCCGCAGTGTTTTCGATAACGGCCGTAACGCCGCGTGTCGCGTCGAGCGCTATGTTGATCGACTCGGCGATGCGGTCGAGCGACTGTATCTGCGTAATTTTTTGCAAGTGGCTGCCCGGGTGGAAGTTGAGGCGGTCGAGTCCCAGCGCCTCGCAGCGCTTCATCTCGTCGAGGAACGATGCCCGCGACTTTTCGAGGGCTTCGCGCTCGGGGTGGCCGAGGTTGATGAGGTAGCTGTCGTGCGGCAGTATCTGCCGGGGGGTGTACCCCTCCTCGGCGCATGCCTTGCCGAATGCGTCGATCTGTGCCGCGGTAAGGGCGGGAGCGTGCCATTGCCGCTGGTTTTTGGTAAATAATGCGAATGCCGTCGCGCCGATAGCCCGTGCGTTGCGCGGGGCGTTTTCCAATCCGCCCGAGGCGCTGACATGTGCTCCGAAATACTTCATTGTGTCCGATTATTGTACGTTAGAAGATTTTATAGCTTCGACAAAGGTAGCTATTTTAGGCGAAATTGCTATCTTTGCAGAGCCGAATTTATTCGGATGATGCCCATACGAAGAGACGGTGCATGAGAATGAACGTAAATCAAAATCGAAGGTCAGGTTATATGAGAAGATATTTGGTTGTTTTGGCTGCCGCGGCCGTGTGCGTCACGGGGCGCGTTGCGGCACAGGTGTCGGTCGAGGATGTGAGGACAGACAAGCAGGATCGGGTTTTCGAGAACGATATCAAGACCCAGCAGGTGGGCGCCGACTACTACTCTGAGGCGCGTTACCGTGCCGAGCGCGCCGCTATCCGCAAGGAGCGCAACGCATTGGAGTTCACGTCGAACCTGCAAGGTTCGCTCACGGCGTTCAGCGAGTCGTGGCAGGCGAGCGGCGATAATGCGATAGCGATTCTCGCCAACGTCAACTTCAAGCACGTATTTACCAAAGGCGCTTTCTCGATAACCACGGCGGCCGTGGCCAAGTTCGGCTACAACCGCATGAAGGCCGAGTTCACGGATGAGGCCGGCGCTAAGTATGAGGAGGGCGTATGGTTCAAGAACGTCGACGAGATCTCGATATCTACCTCGCCGCAGTGGAAGATGACCAAGAATTGGTCATACGGTACTATCATCAAGTTCCGTACACAGTTCGCCGAGGGTTATTCGGCACGCACCGACAAGCGCAATTCTAAGGCTCCGATCTCCAACTTCATGGCTCCGGGATATCTCGACATCTCGGGCGGTTTTACCTATACGCTGCCCTCGGAGAGGTTCCCGCTGAAGGTCAACCTCGCACCGATAGCCCTCAGTGCGGTATATGTCGAGGACGATTCGGTGTCGAACCGCTACGGCGTCAAGGAGGGCAAGACGTCGAAGTACGAGGGAGGTTTCTCTGTGCAGCTCGACTTCGACCGTACATGGGGCAAGAACGGCTGGCTCCGCTACCGCTCTACGGCATTCTCGTTCTACGGTTGGATAACCGACATATCGAGCAGCCAGAACTTCGTCCCCACGCCCGAGAAGGATAAGTATCGTCATGTGCTGCCCACGGTGCGCTGGGAGAATACGATCGACATAAAGGCCTCGAAATTCCTCTCGACGCAGATCTATTTCCAGCTCTACTACAACGATGCCGAGCGCAGCCGTTTGCAGATGCAGACTATGCTGAGCGTGGGTCTTACATATACTTTCAAGAACAAGTAGCCCGCGGCGTTACGTAAACAGACAAGCGATGTCCAAAACCCCGAAATATATAGTCTGGGTGCCCGTGCTGCTGGCATTGACCGCCGTGGCGGGCATAGGCTTCGGCATAAAGATCGGCGCAGACAACCAGATGCGCCGCAATGCCGTCATGCAGCGGCTGATGATGCCCTCGTCCGAGGACGGGTGGCTGCCCGAGGGCGTGTATGCCGACGACAAGCTGTTGCAGACGATCGACTGCATAGAGAATTACTATGTCGACCCCGTTGCGCTCGACTCGATATACGAGAAGGTCATACCGGAGCTGCTGTACCAGCTCGATCCCCACTCGGTATATATTCCGGCCGAGGAGTTCGATGAGGTCAACGAATCGCTCGACGGCGAGTTCGACGGCATAGGCGTAGTGTTCAATGCGGCCACCGATACGGTCATTGTCATGAACGTCATTCCCAAGGGGCCGAGCGACCGCGCGGGAGTGCGTGCCGGCGACCGTATCATGCGTATCGACGACTCGCTCGTGGCAGGGCGCGACATACCGCAGGAGGATATCGTAAAGCGTCTGCGCGGACCGCGCGGTTCGCACGTGCGTCTGTCGATAAGCCGTCAGGGCATCGGCGACGAGGTCGAGATAGAGGTAGTGCGCGATGCCATAGAGCTGCACAGCATCGATGCGGCGTTTATGCTCGACCGCAAGCGTCATATCGGTTACGTGCGTCTGGCGCAATTCTCGCGCACGTCGCATGTCGAGCTGCTCAGGGCGCTGGCACGTCTGCGCGGCGAGGGCATGAAGCGTCTGATACTCGACCTGAGGGGTAATACGGGCGGCTTTCTGGATCAGGCGATAATGATAGCCAACGAATTTCTGCCCGAGGGGCGTCTTATAGTCTACACCGAAGATCGGAGGCGGCATCGCAACAAGGAGTTCAGCAACGGGCTCGGCCGTGCGACGGACGTCGATCTGGCCGTGTTGGTGGACGAGGGGAGCGCATCGTCGAGCGAGATTCTGGCCGGAGCGTTGCAGGACAACGACCGCGGCCTTATCATAGGTCGCCGCACCTTCGGCAAGGGGTTGGTGCAGAATCAGATACCGTTCGACGACGGCTCGGCCGTGCGTCTTACCGTGGCGCGTTACTATACCCCGACGGGGCGATCTATACAGAAGCCTTATGTCAACGGCGACGAGGAGTCGTACCGTATGGATATGGTCAACCGATTCTACAATAACGAGTTCTTCTCGGCCGATTCGATCCGTTTCGCCGACTCGCTGCGCTATACCACGCCCGGGGGACGTACCGTATACGGCGGCGGCGGTATCATGCCCGATATATTCGTTCCGATGGATACGACCGGCATGTCGCGATACTATACCGAGGTCTGGGGGCGAAATATACTATATCGCTATACGCTCGATTTCAGCGACCGCCATCGCGAGAAGATCAACTCGATCCGCACGGTCGAGGAGCTCGACGAGATGTTGTCGGGGTACGATCTTATCGGGGACTTCGTCGCTTACGCCCGCGCCCGCGGCGTCGAGCCCGATTACCGCGACATTGCCGTGTCGCGAAATCTTATCGAGGCGCAGCTGCGCGCATACATAGGCCGCAACACGCCGTTGGAGGATGTAGGATTCTATGCCAACATATATGCCGTCGATCCAGTGGCGCGTCGTGCCGTCGAGGAGCTGTCGCGCAAGCGGAGTTCGGGCAGAGCTGCCGCAGCTGCGCAGACGGCAGATAAACAACAGTCGAAACATGATTAAGAGGATTATAGGATTATTGTTCGCCGCAGCGGTCGTTGCAGTCATCGTCTTTACGGTGTTGCACAGGGGTGAGTATCGCTCGGTGCTGTTCTCGGGCGCTGCTGCTGTGGAAGCGCGCTCGGATATGGACACAGTCCCTGCGGCCGATACGGTCGCGGTTGTGCGCGGCGGCTCGCCGAGGCAGGAGTAGGCTGTTCGCCGTTGCGGCTTTGTCTGGTGCGTGCGGTGCACGCCGGCATGCAGTCCGCCGTTCGCTAAACGAATCGCCCGGGAAAGATTCCCGGGCGATTGTCATTAGTGCAGCAGCATAGGCCGCCGTTGCGCAGCTATCTGCGGCATTAGTCGCGCAGCTTGTAGATGTCGACGTCGTGCGCCGCATCGCCGCATACGGTGCGGCATACGCAGAACATCTTGGTAGATCCAGAAGAGTAGAATTTCAAGCCGGCACCGGACATCTCGGTATTCTCTTGCGTGTTGCGGTGCGCTATGGTCGTGCCCGAACCCGGATCGATATTGAACAGGTAGTCTCCTCCCGGATCCTTGTATGTAGACTCTGGTCTGAGGTATATATGCGCATAGTTGCGGCTCGAACTGTTGGGCACCCTGATGTATTTTTCATTATAGGGGCTGTAAAATTCGTATGCCCCGGTAGCCGGATCCTTATGTATGTTCCACGCGAAGATGAGCGTGCTTTCATCTTTAAGGATGCCTTTGTCCGTTACCGTGACCGGTTCGTGAGTCAGGTAAGATATATCGCTCTTGGACGGAGCGCCGGGCGTATAGTACGGTGCTTCGGCCGTTACGATCAGGTAAGTGCCGTCGTCGGTTATCTCGTCGGCGCTCGAAATACGTGTGAAATATTGCTCGGGCGGCAGTTGCGTCGAGGCGGTCAGGTCCAGCTCGACGCGCCACAGCGCACGGTCTTCGCGCGAGAGATCCATGGCTCCGTCCGGGAATACGTATGTATCCAGGTCGGTGCGGACGGTTACGGTAACCCCCGTGTATGAGCCTTTCGGAACGACTGCGTATGCATATCGCGTTTCGCCTTCGTCCAGCGTCGCGATCTTTCCTTCGGGTGCCGTGATGTTTGCCGTTACGCTGTTCGACTCGCCGCTGAAAGCAAAGCCCTTGTCCGATGTGGGGTCGACGTGGAAACTGCCGACGATATTCTGGTCGGTCGCAAGGGTAACTGATTTCAGCACCTCGCCGGGCTGCGAACCGTTCTTGACGGCGAAGCGTACCACCGAGGCCATAGTGCAGTATTCGGCGTCGATATTGCCGTCGACGATCTCTGCGCGGGCGTACATGGGCAGCAGGCTGCCGTCGAATCCGCTCTTCTCGCCCGTCTGTGTCGACTCGGCGGCAAGGCTTACCGTGGCCTCTGCAAGCGTCTTGCCGACGTTTTCGGCCACAGGCCACAGTGCTACGATCGTGCTGCCGGATGTCGCATTAGAGGGTATCTCGGCTTTGAATGCGTTTGCTGCGACGACCGCCTTGCGGAACGTGTCGCCTGCAATATCGGTCGCGTAGGCGATATTGTCGCCGTCGCACCATTCGAGGTGCGATACGTCCGAGCCTTCGTATCCTATCGTAGTGCGTGTCTGCGGGACGAGATTGACCGTGACGGTGCGCGTTGCGGGCTGTATGTCGTCGTCTGCCGGTGTGCTGCATGCTGCCAGAGAGAGCATCGCAGCCGGCAATAATTTGTATGTCGATTTCATGTTCGCTTCTTTTTAATGTTTAACCATAATGCGTTCGTTCATTTCTTCCAGGGATCGACTTCGTCATCACCCCAGCTCGTGCCGCCTACGTCGTTATACTCTCTCGCGACGCGGTAGTATATCTTGACATTCTCGGCCACTTCGAGCGCGCTGTATGCTGCGCCTTCGTTGATATGCACTGTTTCGAGCGAAGGATTCTCGGTGGCGAACAGGAAATTCATGGCGGTGTTGCCGCTCAGGTCGAGCGACTTGACGCAGTTGTTGCGAATGTCGACGTAGCGCAGGGAGCGCAGACCGTAGAAACTCTGGTAGGCGAGTTTGTTGTTGTAGATGTGCAACTCGTCGAGCGATGCGGCGCCCGAAAGATCGAGTCGTTCCAATTGGTTGGAGAATAGCTCGCATGCGACCAATGCGCCGAGACCGCGCATGTCGATGTTAGTCAGCCTGTTGTTGCCCAGATAAATCTCGATCAGATTTTTGTTTACGGTAAGATCGAGACTTTCGAGTTGGTTGTTTTCCAGGTCGATGTAGCGTAGAACGGCGCAATTCCGGCACGCGAACGAGGCTATACGGTTGTCCGCAGCATTGATGTGCAGAATGTCGGGGCATGCCTCGACATCGAGCGATGTCAGTCGGTTGCTGTTGATGGATATCTGCGACAATGCACTGTTGGTCGACAGGTCGATGCTTTCGATCTGGTTGTTGTTCAGCGACAGGATGGTCAATGCGCCGAGTCCCGAAGTGTCGATGTCGGTTATACGGTTATTGTCCAGCTTTGCGGTTTGGAGCAGCGGGCAGGGGCTGAGATCGATCTGCGCAATGCTATTGCTATTGGCCGACAGTGTCACGAGCTTATGGTTGTTCGATAGGTCGAGACGGTCGATGTTGCCGATGAATGCTATGTCCAGTTCCACCAGCTCGGGACATGCGCTCACGTCTATCGAATGCAGATATGTACTGAATATCGACAGATGTTCCAACTTGGTGCAGTTCGACAGATCGATCGACTCGATGTCGGTGTGGTATGCCTCCAATTTTACCAGTTCGGCGCATCCCGTAAGATTTATGCCCGATAGTTTGGTCTCGTAACACGCCAGATAGGTTAGCTCGGGGCACTTGCTTACGTCGAGGATGCCCGAGAGCTGGTTGGTGCGGCAGCTCAGCTCCCTTAGTTTGGTACATTTGCTCACATCGAGCGATTTTATGCGGTTGTAGCGGCAGTTCAGCGAACGCATGTTCACGCAGTCCGTTACGTCGAGTTCGGTCAGGATATTGTCGGTCAGGTCGATCTCTTCGAGTGCCGAACAGCCCGTAAGGTCGATCTCTTCGAGCGAGAATATCGACGTATAGCCGTCGTCGGCAATCTTATAGTTGTCGTTGGCCGTAACCGATTTGAGTGCGGTACAACCGCTGAAATCGAGTTTCTCGAATAGGTTGTGGTCGCAGATCACGGTTTCGAGCTGCGTCATGCCGGCGAATGACATCACGCCGTTTATGGTGTTGTAGCGGCAGTTGATCGAGCGCAGGTTTGTCATCTTCTCGATGCCGGTAAGCGAGCTGATGCCCTGATTGCTGCAATCTATTTCGGTTATGGCTTCGGCCTCGGCCAGCGACAGCTTGCCGTCGCGATCCTTGTCGAAGTTGTTTATGCAGTATGCGTTGAATACCAGGTCGGGGATATGTACATATTCGCCGTCATCCTCGTGGCCGGCCTGTACGATTTCGATCGGCTGACGCGCATTTGAGCAAACTATATCGAATGCTGTGTTTCGGGACTCGCTGTCTGCGTTTTCCTTTATAGTCACTGTCAGAGTGCAGTCCCCCGCCTTGCCGCTCTGCGGCGCAACGTCGATCCAGTCGTCGGATGCGAGCTCGACAGACCAGTCGAGAGTTGCCTTGAAGGCGATCGTGGCTTGGGATGCCGAGCTCTCGACAGTCAATCGAGATTCTTGTCCTTGGGCAAGAACGATTGCTCCTTTGGGATTTTCGTTCGGATCCTTGTCGCATGAGGCGGCGAATAGCGCCATTGTCGACAGACACAGATAGAGTAGTTTTCTCTTCATAATACATAAGTTTTTTAGAAGTGACACTACAAGGTACATAAATTCCCTCCCCCATGCAAAATAAATCGGGATGATTTTTTTAGATATTTTTCAACATTTTGTTTTATGCAATTCGCTTTTTAGATTTAGAGGCTTGCAAAATATTTGATTTCGTTGCGGTTGCGTAATCTTTCGTATTGTGTGCAATAGATTATTTTTTTTGCATATGCAACTCCCCTTATATGCTGCATATCGGCATTAATATGCAATTATGCAGCATAAACCGAGCTTGCCGCTGCTGCTGCCCAGGTCTTCGGGCATGCCGGGATCGCGGCTTGCGCATTTCGGAAGCGATGTATTCGATAGCGTTTTGCCGCGCAGCTCATGCCGTCTGCATCCTCGCTTGCCGACAGTAGGATATTATGTCTGCAAGCGGTAAAGCGGAGTATGGTCTAACGAAATGCAATGGCGCGTGCGAAGTCGGACATGCTTTTAACCGGGCAGCAGTGCCCGAACGGAAATGTACCTGCTGCCAATCGGCCGATGTCTTTCATGTACGCGATGATAATTGGTAACTAATATTATATCTATATCGGTTTCCTTTTCGTGTTTCGCTTCCTGTTTTTCGATCTTCGTTTTTCTCTCTCTTGTTTCCCGCTTTCCGTTTTTCGATCCTTATTTCGCTCCCCATTCCCCGTTTTCCGCTTCTCCTTTCGGCAGGCTGCCACTCGCGGCGTTACGCTCTGTTTGCAAGTCTGCCCCTTCTCTCCTCTCCCCCCCCCTCTTCTCGGGTAGGGCTTCGTGTGAGCCCGGAAGCCGGCGGAAATATATATTATATATAAGTGTTTTATATTTTATGGAGAAAATTGGAGAAGGCTGCCTACTTATGGCAGCCCTCTCCTCCGATCCGATCCGAAAAAAACTTAGCTCTGCTATTGTCTATTTATAATGTGTCAAGCAGTCTTAAATAATCCAAATATGACATATTATATTTGGTAAGGTATGTATCGCGAATATTTGAATTGGTATCTATGTAGCATATTGCCAACATGTAAGTAGAGGGGTCATTGTATGTACATAAGTTACCTTTTATTATTAATTTATGCGTAACACTGTCATAATACATAATCTTTGCAGAGCTGTTTTTGTAATATATATTCTGCGTTAGCAGAGACTTGGTTGCAGGATTATATTCCCAAGTATAATCATTATGACAGTAACAAAAATATTCCGGGTATATGGTTTCATCATCTGGCACAATTTCTTTACAGGCAACCGGATTGCAGGCATAAAATTCCTGACATGTGCCGTCATCGAAGAATGCCATTGGAGTAGGCCTGTAAACGCAGTCTAATGGATAATACAAGCATAGTTCTCCATTGGGGTATAATTGGTACTTTGATACAGGTATCATTATACCATTTTTCAAATCATTGAGTAATGCCTGTTCATCGAAGCCGCTTACTGTCTGAGAAGCAATCAAATAGTCGATTTCCATAAGCTCTTGCTCTTGCGGCGTTAGCTGCTCTTGTTCGGTATTGTCGCATGCCTGCAATCCTGCCAAGCATATTGCGACCAAAAGTAATGCTCGTTTCATGATCTTGTAGTTTTTAGTTTTGATAATTGGTGCTGTTGAGACTCTGTTTATGTCTCTTTGCAAATATAATATTTTACATTCGTTTTGCAAAATATTTTGTATGAAATAAATAAAATTGGAGAAGGCAGCCTAATTATGGCAGCCCTCTCATCCGATCCGATCCGAAAAAACTTAGCTCTGCTATTGTCTATTATTTTTTGAGTATTGAATACATTCTATAATTAGTCAAATAATCTTCTCGTGTTTCAGGATTCAAATCTATATGGAATGTCATTCTTGAATAATCCGCAACCGGTTCGCCTCCACCATATACGCCGATACAGTCGCAAAGGTTTCCTTCGAGAATCAGTTTTCCTGATTCTTTGTTATAGTAAAGTACCTTTGCCGAGAAAGAGAATTCGCCGTCCAGTTCATTAAATTTCGTCTTGATCGATTTCGTCTGCGGATTATATTTCCAATCGAAATTAATATATGCAAAGCTTGTCCCTAATATGTTGGAGAATGCACCTTGTATGAAGCATTTACGGCATGTTCCGTCGGATAAGAAAATATAGTGGGGTATGACTTTACCGTCTATATCATCGTATGATGATTGAACCAACTTGCCATTTTTGTACTGGAAATAAGCTGTTTCATTTATTGTCCCTGTTTTAAGGTCGTTCAAAAGTTCCTGTTCGTCGAACCCTGTCTCTGCCTGCGAGGCAATAAGATCGTCGATCTCCAAAATCTCGATTTCCATAGGAGTCAGTTGCTCCTGCTCGATATTGTCGCATGCCTGCAATCCCGCCAAGCATATTGCGACCAAAAGTAATGCTCGTTTCATGATCTTGTAGTTTTTAGTTTTGATAATTGGTGCTGTTGAGACTCTGTTTATGTCTCTTTGCAAATATAATATTTTACATTCATTTTGCAAAATATTTTGTATGAAATAAATAAAATTGGAGAAGGCTGCCTACTTATGGCAGCCCTCTCCTCTGATCCGATCCGAAAAAAACTTAGCTCTGTTATTGTCTATTTATATTCATTGCAATATTTATTCAAATATTCTTCCCGAGTTTCAGGATCCAAATCTATATGGAATGTCATTCTTGAATAATCCGCAACCGGTTCGCCTCCACCATATACGCCGATACAGTCGCAAAAGTTTCCTTCGAGAATCAGTTTACCCGACTCTTTGTTGTAATAAAGTACCTTTGCAGTAAATTTGTCTTCAAAGTTATACAACCTCGTCTCGATAGATTTTGTCTTCTGATTATATTGCCAAGCGTAATTAATATACTTGTATGGATTGATCGGATCCGGGAATCCACAACAATGCCGGCAAGTGCCATCATCTAAGAATATATATGGAGCATCCCATTGAGATCCGATGTAATTATCGTAAGATGATTGCACTATTTCTCCATTTTTGTAATGGAAATATGAAGTTTTAGTTAGCGTTCCTGCTTTAATGTCGCTCAAAAGTTCCTGTTCGTCGAACCCTGTTTCTGCCTGCGATGCAATAAGTCCTTCGATTTCCAAGATTTCCGTTTCAATCGGTGTAAGCTGTTTCTGTTCGGTATTGTCGCATGCCTGCAATCCCGCTAAGCATATTGCGACCAAAAGTAACATACGTTTCATAATAAATGTTTTTTTTGTTGGTTTGGTTATTGAGGTAAATTATAGGATATTAGATAAAAATTACTGTTGTAATTAGAAACATTATTGCCTGGTTTATCTCCGACGGATAAGTCTATATCTTCGGGGTCTAATGGCTTGGTTGTATTGAATACGTTATAAGTATAATATCCGTCACACAGTCCGCCCCATCCCATATTGCAGTGAACTTTTCGTACAGGGGTCGAACTTAGCAATTCTCGCGATATCTCTTCTCCGCGCTGGCTGGAATTCAGATCTTTCGGTGGAGCATATTTTACAAGCCAGTCTCGTATATCATAAAAATTTACTCCGTCTATAATCCATGCATGACCAACGCTTTTACCTGCTTGCACTCCGGAAATATATAGTGGTAATTTTTTATTATATATCATATCTTCTACAACGCTTAGTGACATATTATATGATTGTACGGAGGTGTACCCAACATGCTTAAATAGTCGAAAGGCATCACCACTGGTAGCGGTCGTCAGATTTGTTTGATAATTTGCACCCATATAGATTCCGCATTTGTAAATGAATCTTGCGACCTCGACTCTTGAATTGTAGCTTGGAATATGGCCGTATTCACAGCCGGAGAGCAGCCATCTGTCGAATGAATCATCTCCTATGCTCAGCCTAAACGGTTTGTTATTATTGTAGATTATTTGGGCAACAGCAATAGGAACACAGCCGGCCGGATTTTGTTTTAATACTCCTGACAGGTCATATTTCTTGCCGCACATGTCATTATACGGAGATTCCGATTGATCCCACTTTGTCCGCAGCAGCGGAGCCTGACGGGCAACGACGAGGATGTCCTGGTCGGGACCTTCGGTAATATATATGGGGTGCGGTCGGGTAAAGCCTGTCGAATCTCCGGGAGAGGGGAACGTGATCGCTTGCGCCACGGCTTCGTCGGCTATGAGCGTGGCGATGAAACCGCGCAGCTCCTCCTCGGTTTCGCACTCCCCTTCGGTGGGTGCGGCGGCGAAGTCGGCGGGAGAGAGTACGGTTTCGTCGAGTACGGCGAAGACCGATTCCACACGCCGGTCGGCTCCGAGCACGGCGGAGCCGCACCCGTCGGCGAACTCTACCAGATAGAGCAGATCCTCGACATCGGCGGGGCGCTCGTCCGATCTGGTCGCAGGTAACAGATCGTCATAGCCTATGCTCCGCACCGACCTTACCAGCCTGCGCGTGCTGCCTGAGCGGGTCTCATCCCCTTCGTACAGCACGGCCAGCTCGGCGTCGAGATTCTGCAAAGCCTCCTCGACCGTAACGGAGTATGAATCCGCGTCGTTGTACAGCTCCGGCTGCTGCGGTAGAGGGGTGTACTCACGGGTACATGCTGCCGACAACAACAATATCGACATTAGCCGGAAATAGAGGTTGGATAGCTGTTTCATAGGCTAAAATATTAGATTGTAATTTGGTGCTACCTGTATGTTCTAACGCAAATATATGTCCAATTTTTTATAAATCAAAATAAAATGCGGATTATTTTGCTGAATTTCGATTTGCATCATCATTGATTATCCGATAATTATAGGGTTGCCATTTTTAACTTTGTTTGTAAATACGCCTCGTCGGCTACGATGTTTAATCTTTCGCCAGCCTGCGGGTAACGGATTGAAATGCTGCGCCATGTGTGCGTACAATAAAAAAAACCGCCCGGCATTCGCCGAACGGCCCTCAACGCGTGAAGTCGAGGATTTGTTATTCTTTGCCTTCGAAGAAGTACGGCGCGTATGGATACCCGCATGCGTCGTAGAAGCGTCTCAGCACCTCCATGCGCTCGCGAAGCGTAGCGGCATCGCGGCGGTCGGCAGCCCACTGCACCTCGCATATCGCGGCCAGTCGCGGCAGCAGCATCCTTTGCAGATGATCGAAGTCGGCGATATATTCTGTCCACATATTGCACTGTACGCCGAGGATATGCCTCTTCTCGTCCGCTTCGAGCTTGTCGTATGGGTCGAACGCATATACCTTTTCGACGGGCACGTGGCGGCCTATGGCAAGCGGCTCGCCGACGCGCTCGCGCGTCTGGTAGCTGTCGAAGTAGCAGTGCGAGCTGGGTGTCATGATGACGTCGTTGCCGCGCTTGGCAGCCGCTATGCCGCCTTTGGCGCCGCGCCACGACATGATGTTGGCCGTTTGCGATATGCCGCAGCCGAGGATCTCGTCCCAGCCTATCATCTTGCGACCGTGCGCCATAAGCCATTTTTCGATGCGGTTGACCAGATAACCCTGCAAGCCGTCTTCGCCGTCCAGCCCATGCTCGCTGATAAATGCCTGACAGTGTTCGCACTCTTTCCAGCGGTCGCGCGGACTCTCGTCGCCACCTATATGTATATACTCCGACGGGAAGAGCTCGATGACCTCCGCGAGCACGTTTTCGAGGAACTCGTATGTCGTCTCGCGTCCGGCACACATCACTTCGGGCGTGATGCCCCAGCGCGTCCACACCTCGTAGGGATAGTCCGCTCCGCGGCAGCCGAGCCACGGGTATGCCGCCATGGCGGCCAGTGCATGGCCCGGCATCTCGATCTCGGGAATGACGGTTATGTATCTGGCTGCGGCGTAGTCTATGACTTCGCGTATCTGCTCCTTGGTATAGAATCCTCCGTGCGGCGTGCCGTCGTACCGGTCGGAGTTGCTGCCGTGGCCTACGAGCGTCTGTTTGCGCGTGCCGCCTTTGACGGTCAGCTCGGGGTAGCGCTCGATCTCGATGCGCCAGCCCTGATCGTCAGTCAGGTGCCAGTGGAAGCGGTTGAGTTTGTGTGCGGCCAAGATATCTATATAGCGCTTGACCTGCTCGACCGTAAAGAAATGGCGGCATACGTCGAGCATCGCGCCGCGATATGCGAATGCGGGTTCGTCGGCTATGAAGCAGCACGGCACCCGGCCGTTTCCCGTCACGATCATCTGGCGCAGAGTCTGCAAGCCGTAGTATACGCCCGCCTCGGAGCCGCCCGTTATGGTTATCTCGCGTGGCGTGACGGTCATTTCATACCCTTCGGCCGCTATGCACGGGTCCTCGCGTAACTTGATGCCCTTGCCGTGCCGCGCGATCTTCATCGGGCGTTTGGCCTCTGGAAAGAATACGCGCATATCCTCCGAGAAACGCTCTGCCGGTGCCGTCGTACTCACTTCGGCCACGATCGCAGTCGATGCCGTCACTACGTACTCTCCGTCGGCCGTCTCGATATATTGCGGTCTGGGAAAGACGTTTGTCTGTGCTGTGGTGGCGCCGGCAATACCCAGTATGGCCAGAAGCGCCGTAAAGAGACTCTTTTTCATACTTGCAAATATAACCGTTTCGGCCGATAAAAGCAAGTGCGGATCACGATATGCGACATGACGGACATAATCCTTTCAGCCGGCGAGGCCGGCCGGGCGTAAAATGTGACCGATATAAAAAAGGACTGCCCGGATTTACCTGGGCAGTCCTGTGAAGTGTTCGAGGCCGTATCCGGCCGGGCGTCAATGCTCGGCACGCAGTTCGCGGGCTCGACGATGAACATCGTACAGACGGTAGGAGAGCGCTATCTCCGACAGCCCGAATATGATGAATGCCATGCCGATGAACAATACTACGATATCGACTCCGAACGATTGAGGGCGCCACAACACGCATAAGGAGATGGCGATCATCAGCACTGCGCCGAAAATAACCCACCCCGCGTCGCGGACGTTGTAACTCCTCAAATCGATTCCGTGCGCCAGCATCGACACTCCTCGGTAGAGTATCCATGCGCCGAGCAGCACGGGCAGCATAGCCGCCGAGAGCGCTATGTTGAACATCAGCACGATGCCGACTATGATATCTATCACTCCCGCTGCGATGATCCAGCCGCGTCGTACTATCACATTGCGCGACGAAAGGCTCACTGTGAGCATCATCACGCCGCTTACGAATATCGCTATGCCCAGCCACAGCGAAAATGCGAAGTAGCTCGACGCTGGGTTTATCAGTACGATTATGCCGACAGCCGTCGACAGCAGTCCCGTAAGCAGAACGAGCCACCAGCGGCGAATCGCATACTCGGCCTTTTCATAAGTTTCGTTGTTCATAATTACCGTTTTTTACGAATTTCGTTTTGCCGGTTCAAAAAACATGCAAAACATCTCCGGCTGCTGCGTGAGACGTGCGGCTATTACTAATGCGAGCCGCCGACCGTAACGGTGCTGCGGCCATAACGGTCGTGCCGCGGATTTGTCGGTAGCGGCGCGCAGCCGCCTCCCGAAGTGAATTGCCGCTTCTGCACTGCGGCGTTATAATATGTCTTCGGCGTGGACAACTATGTCCGCGTTTGATTATATTTGCTCCCGAAATGATTCGAGCTATGAAGACGAGTTTCAAGGGTTATCTTCTCGGTGCCGTCGCGGCCGTATCGTACGGTACCAATCCGCTGTTCGCATTGCCGCTCTACGATATGGGCATGGATGCGGATTCTATGCTGCTGTTCCGTTATCTGCTGGCATTGCCTATGCTGTGGGCGCTCGTTCGGCTCGGCGGCGGCTCGCTGAGCGTGCGTCGAGACCGGCTGCCCGGGCTTGCCGCCATGGGGCTTATGGTGTCGTTATCGTCGCTGACGCTGTTCGAGAGTTTCCGCTACATGGATGCCGGCATAGCCTCTACGATGCTGTTCGTCTATCCCGTTATGGTCGCGGCGATAATGGCGCTGCGCTACGGCGAGCGAATATCGCCGCTCTCGGTGCTGTGTCTGGCTGCCTCCGTGGGCGGCATAGTGCTGCTCTACCGCAGCGGCGACGGCCTTCCGCTGAGCCTGCACGGCACGCTGCTGGTCATGGTGTCGGCACTGGCCTATGCGCTATATATTGTCGGTGTCAACAAATCGCGCGTCGGAGCTATTCCTCCGCAGAAGATGACGTTCTACGTGCTGTCGTTCGGCCTTCTGCTCTTTGCCGTCAGGTCGTTCGCCGGCGGCGGTGTCGTGATGCCGCACGGAGCCGCGATGTGGGGCAATCTGCTGGGACTCGCGCTCTTTCCGACGACACTGTCGTTCGTCTGCATCTCGCGTGCGATACGCTGTATCGGCTCGACGCCGACAGCCGTGCTGGGTGCGTTGGAGCCTCTGACGGCGATCGTGGTCGGCATATTCGTCTTCGGCGAAAGCATGACGCCGCGCATAGCCTGCGGCATAATGCTGATCCTTGCCGCCGTTACGGCACTGGTCGCCCGCGATGCGATCTCGGCTTACCTCTCGCGGCTGCTTGGCCGTCTGACGCATGCCTTCTCGCACGGGCATGCCGAGTGAGCCTGCTGCCGCCACAAGCTCTTCGTATGCTTTTGCCTGCTGCCCACTTCGTCCGGAGCGCAGGGTGCAACCTGTTTTTTTATGCCTATTCTGCCGGCTCTGCCAGCCGTTGAGCTGGATTGATTGCCGTTTTCGGAGGAATCGGGTATGCCGGATACGATTTAAGTCGCGAAAAATTTGGAGGATTCAAAATTCTTGATTACTTTTGCACACTCCCTTTTGAGGGGGGCATTGCGAATGCTGTTGTAGCTCAGTGGTAGAGCACTTCCTTGGTAAGGAAGAGGTCGTGAGTTCAAGCCTCATCAACAGCTCACAAGTATCGAGGTTGTCTTTTCGAAGATGACCTCTTTCCTTTTGTGCTCCGCCAATGCCCCGCTCTTGGTATCCCCTCGTTATATAAAACCGGGGATTTTTCTGCGCAGGCGATTTTCTTTGCTTGAATATAATTTAAGGTTAAATAGGTGTATTACATAATGTTGTAATGTCGATTATCGTTTGTTGAGATCTGCGATTCTTTAAAATTTCTTTAAAGAGTTTTAAAAACTTTAAAGAAATTTCAACTTTTTCACTACATTTGCAATGCTCCAAGCCGAGATGATTATGATAGAGTGTCCGCCCAAAATCAGAAAAGAGGATTTCGACAAGGCGTTGCGCCTTAGCTCCAATGCGGCTGTCGCCGAGGCGGTCGATGAAATCAACCGGCAATATCTGTATTGGACCGATGTCAAATACAGAGCCGCTTCGGCCGATGTTTCCCCGCAGGAGTTGTGGGCATGCGTGAAGCTGTCGCGTATGTTCTCCCGAATATTGGAGATCGGGCCATACCGCTTCAAGTTTTATGCGACGGATACCATGCAGCAGATGTGCCACGAGTTCGACATGAACCTCGGCGGCTATCTCGGTACCCAAAGTTTTATACCCGATGCCGACAAGAACCGCTATCTTGTCAACTCCAACATGGAGGAGGCTATCGCGTCGAGTAAAATGGAGGGTGCCTCGACTACTCGCAGACTCGCCAAGGAGATGCTGCGCAAGTCGATATCGCCGCGTAACCGGGGCGAGCAGATGATCCACAACAACTACGAGACGATACGCTATATTCTCGACCACCGGCAGGATAAATTCACAAAGGAGGCTCTGCTGCACATTCATCGTCTTATGACTTATAAGACATTGGAGGACAGCAGCGATGAAGGGCGATTCCGCACCGACAACAATGTTGTGGTCGAAGACGGCATCACGCACGAAACCATTCATACGCCGCCGGACTGCACACAGGTGGAGGGGTTGATCGAGGCCATTTGCGGCCTTTTCAACGATGACGATTTCAAGGGCGTATTCGTTCATCCTATCATCAAGGGTGTCATAATACACTTTCTGATTGCATTCATCCACCCGTTCGTCGACGGCAACGGCCGTACTGCCAGAGCCGTCTTCTATTGGTATATGCTTCGTCGGGGATATTGGCTGACCGAATACCTTTCCATATCGCTTATCATAGGCCGGAGCAAGCGTAAGTATGAAAAGGCATATCTATATACCGAGTGCGACGATAACGATCTCGGGTATTTCATCGCGTATCATCTGCATGCCATAAGCCAGGCTTACGGAGCACTCAGAAAGTATATTCAGCGCAAAATCGACGAGCGGCAGCAGACATCCGATATTTTCCGGCTGGGCAATATCAACGCGCGTCAGGCGCAGATCATAAAGTGGTATAACGACACGCCCGATATATCGTTTTCGGTAAAAGAAATCAAGGTGCGTATGAATGTGTCATATCCGACAGCGAAGGGCGATCTCGACAGATTGGTAGAATTGGGGTATGTCGATGTCGTTGCTGTCAACAGAGTGAAACGCATGTATATACGTAGCAAAAATTTCGAGGAGCTGCTCCGTTGATCTTTAAAATTTCTTTAAAGAGTTTTAAAAACTTTAAAGAATTTGCGGGTTTCATCTGTCTCTGCTTCGATGCCGATCGCCCGCAGCACCGGCCGCTCGGATAGTTGCGATCGTGTCAGATATTGACGCAACGGGAGTTTAAGTTTGCAGGCGTTAAACTCCTTTTTCATGAAAAGACTCCTTCTATTGGCTGCGGTGGCACTGATGCCGTTGCTGCTTGTCTCGATTTCGTTTCTTGCCGGCCGCCGCGTCGGCCGCCGAGAGTGTTATGCGGACGATGTGCGTCGCGACACGATCGTCGTCCGCGATACGGTGCGCGATACGGTGCCCGTCGACAGGTGGCGCACCTTCGTGCGTGTCGACACTTGTTATCTGGTCAGGGTCGATTCGCTCATGCTTCGGGACACGGTGCGTGTCGAGATGCCTATCGAGCAAGTGGAGTATCGCACCGACCGCTATCGTGCCGTTGTCGAGGGGTGGCGGCCGAAACTGCTGAGCATCGAATGCTACGACAGCCGGCAGATCATAACCGACACGCGCCGCGTCGCAACGCGCAAAAGGTGGGGCATCGTGCTCGGCGCGCAGGTCGGTTACGGCATCACGCCCGAGGGGCCGCAACCGTATGCCGGTGTCGGCCTTAGCTTCGGTCTGAGGTTCTGACGGTCGTCGCGGCGGCCGGCGGTCATCGTCTCGAACGCTCGTAACGCTCCTTGGTAAGGCGCATGAAGTGTTCGGTGCGAATGTCTCCCAGCGGCGAGGGCGCCGGCGGAGCGGTGTGGTGGTATTCGAAACCGCACTTTTCGGCTACGCGGCGCGACTTGTCGTTGCCGTCGTAATATCCGATCCATACGGTCGTGCGGCCGAGATGGCGGAAGCAGCGTTCGAGAAGTGCGTCGACTGCTTCGGGTATCAGCCTCTGTCCCCAGTACGGAACGGCGATCCAGTATCCGATCTCGGCATCGTCGGAGCCCATGCAGGCGCTGTGCAGCGTATCGCCGGTCATTATGCCGCAGCTGCCGACCGGCTCGTCCGAGGGCTTCGGGACTACGGCATATACCTCCGGTGCGGAGAATACGGTGCGGATCACGTCGAGGCTCTCTGCTGCCGAGCGGTGCGCAGGCCACCCGGCCGGAGTGCCCACGGCCGGGTCCTTGGCATATCGGTATAGAGTCTCGGCATCCGACTCGCGCCACGGGCGCAGAGTGAGCCGGCGGGTATGGATGATCGTGTCACTCATAGTAGCAGGCAGGCAGCTGGGGTTCGAGCAGGAACTCTATCCGGGCATCCGCATCGATGCGGGCCGCGACGAGCAGCATTTCGTCGCCGATTACCTCCGTGCAGTCGGTCTTGGCTTCGACGCGGTATGTATATCCCTCCTCCGTGCGGTCGAGCCCCGACTCTACGGCATGAATGCCGTTGGGCGTAACCAGCCTCACGGCCAGCACCGTATGGGTGCCGAAGTCTATATCGGCGTCCGTAGCCGCTATTGCCGCCAGCGTCGCGGCATCGCGTATTACATGCAGGCGGTTGGGCTTTATGTCCGATACTATTTTTGTCAGCGGCAGGCGCACGAGGGCTATCTCTCCCGTATCCTCCCACGGCGAAAGGTGCGTGCGACAGTCTGCGTAGCCGTTGTCGGGGTCGGCGGGCTGCTCGGGTGCCTGCGGCAGTTCGACGATACGTCCCGTCGCCGCCAAATGGTCGACCAGCATCCTCCACGCCTCGTCGCTCAGGCCGCCGAATATGAAGTACATATAGCCGTAAGCGCTGTCGAAGTGGGCATACAATACGCGCTGCTCCTTGCTCTGCGGCAGTTCGCGCACGAACGGCATGCGCAGCAGCTCGCGGCCGTCGAGCATGAATACTACGATATCCCCCTCGTCGAGCGCTTCGCCCGGCTCGACCCCCTCGGCCAGGAGGAGCTGCCGTGTCTCTACGACGAGCCCGCATATCATATCGTCGGTCAGTACGGTGGCTTCGCCGTCGTGCGTCTGTGCCTCTTTTACCGCGACGATTCCCTCCGGGTTGTCGCCGCCGGGCTGCTTCGAGCCGCCCTCGGCATTGTCGCCGGTGCATGCCGCGAGCATCAGCGCCGTCGCGGCGATGAGATGTGAAAAGATCTGTTTCATAGTCGTGTTATTTAAGTTGTTGTCTTCGCTTTCGGCTGTCGGGTCTGTGCGCTCGACCTGACGAAAACGATTCTTTTGCAAATATAGGAAATTCCCCCCCCCGCAAAATTTTTCGTGAGAAAAATCGAATCCGCTACGAAAATAATCTTATATTTATACTCGATTCGAATATTTTATTTGATTATGCCGCTCGATTTCTCGCTCGCCCGCAAGCGTTTGGGTTCTATGCCGATGTGCCTCGCGCTCGTGCCGCTGGTCGCCGGCATTCTGTTCGACGGGTGGTTCGAGCTGCCGTTGTGGCTGCTTGCTGCCGGTTTCGCTGCCGGGTGCCTCTGCATGTATCTGTGCCGCAGCCGTCCCGTAGCAATTCTTCATGCCGCTGCGTCGCTCTTTGCGCTGGGCGCCATGCTGCCTGCACTGCACGAGGTGCGCTCGACGGTGCCTTACGGCAGGAGCCTGACTATGGCCGTCGACGTTGATACCGAGCCTCGGCCGCGCGAGGGTTACTCTGCGGCGCGGGGACGCATCGCGGCCTGGTCGGAGGGCGGCGGCGTCATGACGGCCGACGAGCGCGTCGTGCTGTGGCTGCGGTGCGATTCCGTTGCCGCAGGCGACCGGCTTACGGTCGTGGCACCGCTTAGGGAGCGTATCTCTCGCCATGCCGACTACGCCCGCAGCATGCGACGCCGGGGCTATGTCGGAGCGCTGTCGCTCTCCGAAGCCGATATCGTCGCCCGCTGCGGCGATGCCGTCTCCACCTTGCAGCGCCGTGCCGTAGAGCGTCTGCGCGCCACGGGCATCGAGGGGCGCGGCGGCGCCGTTGTGCAGGCCATGGCCACCGGCTCGCGCGACGCCCTCGACGAGGAGCTGAAGCGGATGTATTCACGTTCGGGTACGGCGCACGTGCTGGCCGTGTCGGGGCTGCATCTGGGGCTTGTGGCCGCGGCTGTCGATATGCTGTTGGCGTGGCTGGCGCTGTTTCACGGCGGACATATCCTGCGCAAGATCTTGGGTGTCGCGGCGATATGGCTCTTCGCCGCAATGTGCGGCCTGCCGGCGAGCGTGGTCAGGGCGGCCGTGATGTTCTCGATATTCCAGCTCTCGCGGATATTCTCGTCCTCGTACGTCTCGCTCAACGCACTGTCGGCCACGGCCTTCGTCATGCTCGTCTTCGACTCGTCGTACTTGTGGGATACGGGATTCCGGCTGTCGATGCTCGCCGTGACGGGCATTCTGCTGTGGGGCGTGCCCCTCGCCCGTCGTATTCGCACCGGATATCGCGCCGTCGACGCCATTCTCTCGACCGTCGCCGTCGGTGTCGCGGTGACGCTGTGGACGATGCCCGTCATATCGCACGAGTTCGGCTATATGGCGTGGAGCGGCATCGTCGTCTCGCCTGCCATTATGGTCTCGGCCGCTGTCGTGGTGGTGGCTGCTCTGACTGCCGTCGTGATGCCGGCCGGGTGGGCGGCTGCTGCGCCGGCCATTGCGGCATCGTTCGCAGCCGAAGCGCAGAATGCCGTCGTTAGGTGGGCTGCCGCTTGGGGCGTTGCGGAGTGGCGCATGGGCGCGGGCGCGGTATTTGCCGTATACGCACTCTTTGCGGCGATTACTCTGCTCTGTTGGAGTGCGGATCGAAAAAAAAGGGTAACTTTGCCGCGATATGATGACTATGTCCGATCTTGAAGTGCTGCTCTCGGAGCCTGTGCGCCGTGCCGTCGAGGATAACCTCGACCGCCGACCCACCGACATCGCTCTCGACGGCCGCATAGCCCATGCCGCGAGGGTGGCTACGCAGGTCAAGTACTTGCAGCGGGCGCGCGAGAAGCTGCCCGCGATGTATAGCGCCCGCTGCATCCTGCCGCCGCTGGCCTTCGAGCAGTCGTCGAGCGAGGCCTGCGCCGCGCGCAAGCCGCTCTGCGGCGGTCGCGTGCTTGATCTTACGTGCGGTCTGGGGGTCGATGCCGCAGCTCTCGCGCGACGCTTCGCGCAGGTGGTTGCGGTCGAGCGCGACGCGACGCTCGCGGCCGTAGCCCGCGAGAACTTCTCGCGGCTCGGCATAGATAACGTTGCCGTGGTCGAGGATTCTGCCGAGCACTTCGTCGCTGCGTGCGGCGAGCGCTTCGACTGGATATTCGTCGACCCCGACCGCCGTTCGGCCGAGGGTCGCAAGCTCGTCCGCATGGAGGATTGCTCGCCCGACATCATAGCCCTTATGCCCGCCCTGCGCCGCTTGGCGCCGCGCGTGGCGGTCAAGTGTTCGCCGCTGTTCGACTGCGACGAGGCGTTCAGGCTCTTTTCGCCCTGCACGGTCGAGGTCGTCTCGCTCGGGGGCGAGTGCAAGGAGGTCGATATATATACCGGTGCCGAATGCGATACGCTGCGTGCCGTGGCGCTCGGGCTTGGCGAGGAGAGCTTCTCGCGCGACGAGCTGCACTGCGCCGTGAGCGGGGAGAGCTTCGCCGGCGGTCTGTGGCGTTATATGATAACCCCCGACGTGGCGTTGCAGAAGTCGCGCGCCGCGCTGCGCTCGCTCTCGGGTATAGCGGAGATGTGGAGCCGCGACGGATATGCCTTTTGCCGCGAGCTGCCCGGCAGGGCGGTTTTGGGGCGTATCGACCGGATCGTATCGATCGAGCGCTACCGCCCGCGGGAGTTGAGGCGCGAGTATCGCGGCGCGGGTGTCGAGGTGCTCAAACGCGACTGCCGCCTGTCGGTCGAGGCGATACGGCGTGCGGCCGGCCTGCGCGAGGGAGGCGACGTGCGTCTGGCCTTCACGACGATCGGCGGCGAGACATGGGTCATCCGCCTCGAACAGCTATCGGACAGATTATGAAAAAACTCTACGGTCGCATACGGAGATTCTTCACAGACACCGTGTTCCGCTTGGAGCGCGGCGAGTTGTCGGGTGCCGCGACGCGTACTCTGGTCAGTGCCTACAAGCTGCTGTTCTATACGCTTCGCGGCATGAATACCCACCGCACGATCATGCAGAGCGCTGCGCTGACGCTCTATTCGACCTTCGCCGTGATACCGGTTTTGGCTCTGGCGTTCGTCATAGTGCGAGCCTTGGGCGGCCTGCGCCCCATGATACTGAGCCTCTACAAGCTCTTTCCCGACTCCCGTGCCGAGCTGGATATGGTAATCGATTTCGCCGGCAACGCCGCCGACAACTTCCACTCGGGCGTGCTGGCCGGATTCGGTGCCGTGACGCTGCTGTGGGCCGTGTTCCGCGTCTTCGACTCGGTCGAGGCTTCGTTCAACAGCATCTGGGAGGTGCCGCGCCGCCGCAAACTCATGTTCCGCTACCCGGCCTATCTGGCCGTGGCGCTGATCGTGCCGCCGCTGTGGGCTCTGTCGACATCGATAGCCTATAACGCTTTTACTTCGATCGGGCTCGATTCGCATACCCACTTCCTGCTGACGAGGGCGTTGTCGCTGGCCGTCGCATGTCTTGCCACGACACTGCTGTACAAGTATATACCCCATACGGCCGTGCGCACATCCAACGCGTGGCGCGCCGGTATCGCTGCCGGCATCGCGCTCTCGCTGTGGCAGTGGGGCTATGTCTACGTGCAGGGCTATATGACGTCATACAATGCCATATACGGCAGCTTTGCGGCTCTGCCGCTGTTCATCGTATGGTTGCAGGTGTCGTGGCAGATCGTTCTTGCGGGCTGCGAACTGTCGTTCGCCTTGCAGAATATGGTGCGTTTCGACAGCGAACGGCGCCGCAACCTGCGCCCCCTGCTGCCCGACGGCAAGGCCGTCAGCGTCGTTATCGTCGGCAGCGGCAATGTCGCCGAGTCGTACGCCGTCATGCTCGCCTCGTGCGGCGGGGCTGAGCTGCGGCAGATATTCGCCCGCAACCCCGTGCGCGGCATGCGCATCGCCTCGCTCACGTCTACATCCACCACCGACCGTCCCGAGCTGCTGGCCGAGGCCGACATATATATAATAGCCGTCAGCGACAAGGCTATCGCCGAGGTTGCCGAGCGCCTGCCCTTTCCCGACGATGCGATAGTGGTCCATACGGCCGGCAGCGTGTCGTTGCAGACTCTGCCGGCGAAGATCCGCAACCGCGGCATACTCTACGCCTTGCAGAGCTTCTCTGCCGGGCGCCGCATCGACCTTTCGCACGTTCCGATATTCATCGAGGCTGAGAACGAAACTACGCGCGAGCGGCTCTTCACGCTGGCGAGGATGCTCTCGACGCAGGTCGACTATGCCGACTCCGACCGCCGCCGCGTCATACATCTGGCCGGCGTTGTGGTCAACAACTTCCCCAACCATCTATACGGTATCGGTGCGAAGATCGTCGAGCGCGAGGGCATGTCGTTCGACGTGTTGAAGCCGCTGATAATCGAGACGGCCGCCAAGGCCGCCGCCGTCTCTTCGCCCGACGACGTGCAGACCGGACCCGCCGTGCGCGACGACCGCAGCGTATGCGCCGCTCACGAGGCCATGCTGGCCGCCGACCCGCTCAGACAAAAGATTTACAAGGATATAACTGAAAGTATATGGGAAACTTCAAAGAGGACATAGCTCGCGTCAGGGCATTCGTGCTGGATGTCGACGGCGTGATGACCGACGGCGGCATAATACCGACGCCCGACGGCGATTTCGTGCGCCGCTACCATGCTCAGGACGGCTATGCGATAGCATACGCCATACGCTGCGGATACAAGGTGTGCGTCATCTCGGGCGGCCGCGGCGATATGCTGCGCCGGCGTTTGGAGATGCTGGGCGTTACGCGCATGTATCTCAACTGCATGAACAAGATCGCTGCCATAGACGAATTTCTGGCCGACAGCGCTCTCGACCCCGACCAGGTAATCTACATGGGCGACGACATCCCCGATCTGGACTGCATGCGCCGCGTAGGCGTGCCCGTCTGCCCGGCCGACGCCTGCTCCGAGGTCATCGAGGCGTCGCGTTACGTGTCGGAGTACAACGGCGGTCACGGCGCCGTGCGCGACATCATCGAACAGACCCTCCGCGCGCAAGACCAATGGTGCAAGTCGAGCGAGGGCGTTCTGGGCATCGCCTCGCGATAGAGCGTTCCGGCCTGCGCTACCGACAATGCCGCCCGTACTCCTGCCTAAGAGGAGTACGGGCGGCATTGTATTGTCGTCGCCTGCATATGCGGCGCCGGAAGTCTGCTTCGAAGCCGGGTGCGGAACTGTTCTCTACAACCTTATTATAAACCCTCCGCCGGGAGCCATGTCCACGGTTGCGGGCAGCTTGCCGCCCCGCGTCGAGCGGTAGTCCTCGCCGAAGCGGTCGGCATTGGCTCCGTCGGCAAACATCGTTTCGATCTCGGCGCCGGCATACTGCGGCAGCAGCTGTTCGAGGTCTATCGTGCGTGCCTCGCGGCCGTTGAGTCCGGCGATATAGGTCTTGTCGCCCTTGCGGCGCACCATTACTACATACTCGCCTATGCGGCCGTCGACGCATTCGGTCGAATCCCACACGGTCGGCACCGAGGCTATGAAGTCGGCGCATTCGCGCTCGGCCATATATGCCGTCGGCGAGTCGCACAACATATTCAGCGGCGAGTCGTATACGGCATACATCGCTATTTGATGACAGCGCGTGCCCTGACTCATCGGGAAGTCGTTGACGGGGTGGTAGCGTCCTTGCGCGGCGTTGCGCATGGCGCCCTGCGTGTAGTCCATAGGCCCGGCCAGTGCGCGGATGAATGGTATCGTTACGTCGTAGGTTACCTGATCCACCGACGGCTTGCTCCACTTCATCTGTTCGAGTCCGTGCACACCCTCGTAGTTTACCACGTTGGGGTATGTGCGCGACAGGCCGGTGGGCTTGTATGTGCCGTGGAAGTCGACCAGCAGGCGGTATCGTGCTGCCGTGCGCGCCACATCGTAACAGAAGCGCACCATGCGGCAGTCGTCGCGGTCCATGAAGTCGACCTTGAATCCCTTGACGCCCATTTGCGAGAAGTGGCGGCACAACCCCTCGATGTCGCGGTCGAGCGCCCAGTAACCCGCCCAGAGTATGATGCCCACGCCGCGCTCCGAGGCGTAGTCGATGAGCATTCTGAGATCTATTTCTGGCACTACCTGCCTGAGGTCGGCAGCACCCTTGACGCTCCAACCCTCGTCGAGGATTACATACTCGACGCCCGTCCGTGCTGCGAAGTCTATATAATATTTATATGTATCGTTGTTGACTCCCGAGCGGAAGTCGACGCCGTAGACGCCCCATGCGTTCCACCAGTCCCAGGCCACCTTGCCCGGTTCGATCCATGATATATCGTCCAGACGACACTCCGAGGCCAGACGCCACACGATGTCGCAGTCGGCCAGCTGACGATCCTGGTCGGCTATGGCCACCACGCGCCACGGGAATGTGCGCGCACCCTCCACCTCGACCAGCCACGGCTTGCGGCTTACCACCTCGCCCTGCAACATGTTGTGACCGCCCTGCCGCACCTGGTCAGGTTCGGGGGCGAAGACAGCCTCCAATGAGCAGTCGCTATCGCCGTTCGAGAGAAACATACCCGGATAATCCTCCAAGTCGGACTCCGTGATGCAGAGCTTCACACCGCCCTTCGATTCGACCGCTACGGGTGCGAATATCAGACGGTCGGGGTTGATTGCCGTCAGTGTCGTCTTGCTGTATGTGTTCTCGAACGACGTATAGAACTGCGTTCGGTAGTCGGATGTGGCATCCTTCTTGGCATTGACATAGGGTATGTATGCCGTCCGGTCGCCGTCGAAGCGGAATTCGGCCGTTTCGCCCGTTACTCTGTATGCCCCGCGGCCGCCCTTGTCGACGAAGCGGTAGCATACGCCGTCGTCGTAGGCGCGGAACTCGACCGTGAAGCGATCTCTTCCGCGGCCGAAGTCTATTACGGCGGCGTTATATATGTCTGCGACATGCGACTGCCGGTATAGAGGCGAGGGTATTGACTTGTTCTCCGACATACGCTTTATGCCGGTCGGGCGGGGCTTCTCGCCCCAGACGCCGCGGTCGGTCTGCAACGCTATGGCCGAGGGTGCCAGCAGCGTTTCGCCGCCTCGCTCGACGCTCCAATACAGCGCTTCGTCGCAGACGACGGTAACCTTCGTGCACCCGTCGGGCGATTGCAGCTCGATGCTGCGGGCTGCGGCGTCGGCGGCGAGTGCGAGCAGCACGGCGACGGCCGCGAGAATGGTTCTTTTCATTATGATCGGGTTTTGGTTGTCTTGCCGGAAGTCCGTGCCGCAGCGGTCGAGAGCAGGCCGCATGCGGCCTCTATGTCCTCTCCGCGCGAACGGCGTATTGTGGTATGTATGCCGCGTGCGGTCAGCGCGTCGCGGAAGCCGAGCATCCGCTCGTGAGGGGGCGAGAAGTAGGGCGAGTCGGGTATGCGGTGGAAACGTATGAGGTTGATCCTGCACTTGATGCCGTCCAAAAGCCGGCAAAGCTCCCTGACATGACGCGGCGAGTCGTTCAGCCCCTCCATGACTATATACTCGAACGATACGCGGCGCTGGTGCGTGAAGTCGTATCGGCGCAGTATGTCCGTTACCTCGCGTATCGGCCACGCCTTCTCGACGGGCATGATCTGCGCCCGCTCCTCCGAAAAGGGGTTGTGCAGCGACACGGCCAGATTGACGCGCGATTTGTCGAGCAGCCGTTCGAGATTCGGGGCCACGCCGGCCGTCGAGACCGTAATGCGCGTGGGCGACCACCCCATGCCCCACTCCGATGTCAGCGCATCGAGCGAGCGCAGCACCTCCTCGATGTTGTCGAGAGGCTCGCCCATGCCCATGTACACGATGTTGGTAAGAGTGTCGCGCTCGGGCAGCGAGACTATCTGGTTGAGTATGTCCGGGGCGGCGAGCGAGTGTTGCAGCCCCTGACGCCCCGTGGCGCAGAAGCGGCACCCCATGCGGCACCCCGCCTGCGACGATACGCAGAGCGTGGCGCGGTCGCCGTCGGGTATGTAGGCCGACTCGACGTACGCTCCTTCGAGCGTGCGGTAGAGATATTTGCGCGTGCCGTCGGCCGATACGCTTACCCTCTCGGGCGCTCTGAGTCCGGTCGAGCAGCGCTCGGCCAGCAGTGCGCGCGAGGCCGCCGAGAGGTCGGTCATCCGGTCGAACGAATCGACGAAGCGGCGGTAGAGCCAGCGCGCCGTCTGAGCGGCCGCGAAGCGCGGCATCGACATCTCCGCACACAGCTCCCTGAGCTCGTCGAGGCTCATTCCGTAGAGAATATGTTTCGCGCTTTCCAAACTCCGTCCGATTTAACTACCTGCAAAATTAGTTGAAAAATGAAGATTTTTCGCATGCCTATACGATTTTTTGAAAATTTATATCTATATTTGCATAGCGGAGTGCGGATATATCCCAACGATTTCGTTAAGCCGAGCGCAGAGCCGAACTTGTTCGGGCTATGCCGAGGCGGGAAATCGTCGAAAGAAATTCAACGGTTTCGTTAAGCCGGGTGCAGAGCCGAACTTGTTCGGGCTATGCCGAGGCGGGAAATCGTCGAAAGAAATTCAACGGTTTCGTTAAGCCGGGCGCAGAGCCGAACTTGTTCGGGCTATGCCGAGGCGGGAAATCGTCGAAAGGATTTCATCCCCGCCCGATTTGACGTAACTAAAACTAAAAATTATTCATAAATGGAGATTAAAAAATCACCCAAGGCGGATTTGCAGAACAAGAAGGTGCTCTTTACCGAAATCGGTTTGGTGATAGCTCTGGCCGTTATGGCGCTCGCGTTCTGGTATCACAAGTCCGACAACAAGATCAAGGTCAACAAGATCGTTGCCGAAGTCATCGAGATGGAGGAGATCGACGTTACACGTCAGGACGATACGCCTCCGCCCCCTCCGCAGCAGACGCAGATTCAGGTCATTACCGACGTGCTGAACATCGTCTCGAACGATAAGAAGATCGACAGCAACATTACCTTCATCGACGAGAGCGACGACTTCGACGATCTCGATATCGTCATCGAGGAGAAGGAGGAGGAGATCGAGGAGGAGGAGATCTTCGTCAATGCCGAGGTCATGCCCAAGTTCCAGGGCGGCGGACTCGAAAAGTTCCGCGCATGGGTACAGAATACCGTGCGTTATCCCCAGATCGCGCAGGAGAACGGCATTCAGGGTAACGTCATCATCAAGTTCGTCGTCGAGCCTACGGGCAAGTTGTCGAATTTCCAGGTGCTGCAAACTCCCGACAAGAGCCTCTCGGATGCGGCTATCGCCGTATTGCAGAAGTCTCCGAAGTGGGAGCCGGGACGCCAGCGTAACAAACCTGTTCGTTGTACCTACACGCTGCCCGTCATATTCCGCATTCAGAACTGATCCGTCGTCTGACGATATAACGAGGGTATCCTTTTTGACGGATACCCTTTTTTATAAGTATAACCCGAAAGATTATTCATTCGCAGATGACAAATAACGATAAACGGCAACCCGCGGCTCCGGCCGAGGAGTGCATCCGCCCCGAGCGGGCCGTGCTCGTGGCCGTGGTGCGCGACTCGGAGTCGGTCGAACGCACGACGGAGTTTCTCGACGAGTTGGAGTTTCTGGCCGAGACGGCCGACATCGAGACCGTGCGCCGCTTCACGCAGCGGCTGCCGCAACCCTCGTCGAAGATATATGTAGGCCCCGGCAAGCTCGAAGAGATAGCCGCGTACTGTGCCGACAACGAGATCGGCGTGGCCATATTCGACGACGAGCTGTCGCCTGCGCAGACGCGCAATATCGAAAAGGCGCTGCCGTGCCGCATCCTCGACCGCACGCGTCTTATTCTCGACATATTCCGCTCGCGCGCCCGCACGGCATACGCCAAGACGCAGGTCGAGCTGGCTCAGTACGAATATCTTCTGCCGCGACTGACGGGCATGTGGACCCACCTCGAACGCCAGAGGGGTGCGACGGGTACGCGAGGAGGCGCCGGCGAGCGCGAGATCGAGACCGACCGCCGCATAGTGCGCACGCGCATATCGAAGTTGAAGGAGGAGCTTAAAAAGATCGACCGCCAGATGTCGGTGCAGCGCTCCAACCGCGGCTCCATGGTGCGTGTGGCGCTGGTTGGCTATACCAACGTCGGCAAGTCGACGCTGATGAATCTGCTCTCGAAAAGCGAGGTCTTTGCCGAGAACAAGCTCTTCGCCACGCTCGACACGACCGTGCGCAAGGTGGTCTTCGACAACCTGCCGTTCCTGATGTCCGATACCGTCGGTTTCATACGCAAGCTGCCCACCGAGCTTATCGAGTCGTTCAAGTCGACCCTCGACGAGGTGCGCGAGGCCGACCTGCTGCTGCATGTGGTCGACATATCGCACAAGGGCTTCGAGGAGCAGATCAACGTCGTCAAGCAGACCTTGCGCGACATAGGCGCCGGCGACAAGCCGACCTTTCTGGTATTCAACAAGATCGACGCTTACAGCTATACCCCCAAGGAGGAGGACGACCTCACGCCGCCCACGCGCGAGAACATCTCGCTCGACGAGCTGCGCCGCAGCTGGATAGCACGCGCCAATACCCCGTGCATCTTCATCTCGGCGCGCGAGCGTCAGGGCATAGACCGCCTGCGTTCCGATCTCTACGGCATGGTGCGCGAGATACATGCCGGACGCTATCCGTTCAACAACTTCCTCTATTGACGACCGACGACAACCAAAACCAAACGATAGACCATGTTGCATATTCTCAACAGTAAGAACACTATTCTCAACAAATTCATCGGCGAACTGCGCGACAAGAGGGTGCAGACCGATTCGATGCGTTTCCGCCGCAACCTCGAACGCATAGCCGAGATATCTGCCTATGAGATATCGAAGGAGCTGAACTACCGCAGCCGCATCGTCGAGACTCCGCTGGGCGAGGCGTCGGTCGAATCTATCGACGACACCATAGTCATAGCGACTATCCTGCGTGCGGGACTGCCTTTCCACCAAGGTTTTCTCAACTACTTCGACGATGCCCAGAACGCCTTCGTATCGGCCTACCGCAAGAGCAAGGCCGACGGCTCCTTTACCGTCAAGGTCGAGTATATCTCGTGCGGCTCGTTGGAGGGCAAGACGCTCCTGCTGGTCGATCCCATGCTTGCCACCGGCAGCTCCCTCATCCTCGCCTACGAGGCTCTGATCCAGCGCGGCGGCGAACCCGCCCACACCCATTTCGCCTCCGTCATAGCCAGCGAACAGGGTGTCGACTACGTTCTTCAACACACCTCCGAGCAGAAGTGCACCCTCTGGTGCGCCGCCGTCGACGAGGAGTTGACCTCGCGCTCCTATATCGTCCCCGGCCTGGGCGATGCGGGGGATCTTGCATATGGCGAAAAACTTTGATTTTGCGTGAAAAGCAACGATTTCGTTAAGCCGAGCGCAGAGCCGAACTTGTTCGGGCTATGCCGAGGCGGGAAATCGTCGAAAGAAATTCAACCATTTGCTTCCGCGCCTCGTCGTTCGACAATGCGGAATACGCCAGTATGCCGCATCGTCTCCCTCCGTCGTTGCGTTGCAACTGATTGCTTTTGACGCAAAATATGGTTAGGTTCTTTGTAAGTTTTCCGTGAAACACGGCATTCTGCTTCCGCGCACTCGTCACGCCGAACGGGAAATACCTCTTGTATGTCCCGCCCGTCTCGACATCGCTTGCGTTGCATAATACTGCTTTTTCGTCATATTGCTGCATGAGCAAGTCTGCGAGGGTGCGAAACGATGGGCTGTACTCTGCGTACTGCCCATTGCCGAGCGACGAGCAGAGGACGCAGAGGCGGCGATTTCACGGAAAAAACATCCCCGTCCGGAGGGATAGATCTACCGGACGGATATCGATATATTCATGAAACGACGATTGATATTCATAGCATGCGTATTTGTCGCGACGATACTCTTTTTCGTCGTGCAGCGCGGCGTGTGGCTGCTCTATTATCATGCGCAGAGCGGTATGTTCGGCGCGGGCGACATATTGCGGACGTTCGTCTTCGGCCTGCGGTTGGATGCTTCGACGGCCGGATACGTGACGTCGGTGCCGCTGCTGGCCATGCTTGCGGGTGCATGCGCCGATCTGGGTCGCCGCGGCGGTCGCATCGTGCGCCGTATCGTCATGGCGTGGCTGGTTTTCGTCTCGCTGTTCGTCTCGTGGATATTCACTGCCGATGCCGGTCTGTACGAATACTGGCAGACTCGCATCGACTCTCAGATACTCGTCTACTCGCCCGCCGAGATGCTGGCCAGCCTTACGGTAGGTCAGACGGTTGCGGCCGTCGTATGCTATCTGGCGATGTCGGCGGCCATGATCTTCGTCTATGCGGTCATATGCAGGCGTCTGATGCCCTCCGAAAGGCCGCGGCGCCGCATATCGTCGGCATCGGTGCTGCTGCTCTCGGCCGCTCTGTTGTTCGTGGTCATACGCGGCGGGCTGTCGCCCGCGACGGCAAATGTAAGCAAGGTCTATTTCAGTAAGGAGATGTTTCTCAACCATGCGGCTGTCAACCCCACGTTTTCGTTCATGTCGACACTCTTCGGCGGCGACGAATACGACCGTTACCGCTTCTTCGGCGAGGAGCAGGCCGAACGTCTCTTCTCCGAGGCGATGCGCGCCGGTGCGGCTGCCGATGCCGCACGTTTGACCGATGCCGATTCGCTCGCGGCCGATGCCGGCGGCTGGCTCGTTACCCCGAGACCTCATGTCGTGGTGGTCATAATGGAGGGCTTCGGACGCACGATAACCGATGCCGTGTGCGACGGGGAGCCGGTGGCGCCCAACCTCGCGCGTCTGGCCGGCGAGAGCATCCGCTTCGAGAACCTGTACGCCTCGTCGTTCCGCACCGACCGCGGCACGGTAGCGCTGCTGAGCGGCTTTCCGGCGCAGCCGCAGATGTCGATAATGAAGGATGTGCGCAAGGCTTCGGCTCTGCCCTCGATAGCCCGCACTCTCGCCGCCGAGGCGGGTTACGCCACGCGATTCTTCTATGGCGGCGACGCCAACTTTACCAATACGCGGGCTTATCTCTTCTCCACGGGCTTCGACGAGGTGGCGGACCAGAGCTCGATGCCCCAGCTCGGCACATGCTCCAAGTGGGGCTATGCCGACGATGCCGTCATGGAGTATGTCGTCGACCGCATCGTCGGGTCGGCCTCGGACGGCCAGCCGCGGCTCGATGTCTGGCTGACGCTCTCGTCCCACGAGCCTTTCGAGGTGCCCTGCCGGAGATTGTCCGACGAGCGGCTCAATGCCTTCGCCTTTACCGACGATGTCATAGGCCGTATGGTCGAGCGTCTGCGTGCGAGCCGGGCGTGGGACAATCTGCTGCTTATACTGGTGCCCGACCACGGATATCAATACCCCTCCGATATAGCATACAACTCGCCCGAGCGCCACCATATACCTATGCTGTGGCTTGGCGGTGCCGTGCGGCGGCCGCTCGTGGTCGGAGATTATGCCTCGCAGACCGACCTTGCGGCGACGCTTCTGGGGCAGATGTCGCTGTCGCACGACGACTTCCCGTTCAGCCGCGACCTGTCGCGCGGCGGTGCTTCGCGCTTCGGCTACTGGACATTCAACGACGGCTTCGGCATCATCGACTCTTCGGGTGCGACCGTTTACGACTGCACTTCGGATACGATCGTCGGCAGCCGCGGCAGCTCCGACTCTCTGCGGCTCGTGCGCGGCAAGGCTCTCTTGCAAAAGACATTCGAGCGCATAAGGGCTTTGTAAGTACATCCGGGCTTCCGGGCGTCCGTGCGGATTTGCGCCGCCCTGCCGTCTTACGAATCGGAAGTTCTCCGGGCAGCATGTTATTTTTATTGAGAAACAGCAGAAAATAGCTTTTCGTATTTATGCGGACATGATTTTTGTTCGCATTTTTCGTTAAAAAAAATAATGTTTTGTACCTTTGACCGCTGAAACGGTAGTATATCTTCATTCATATAGTCAGCCTACATGCACTCATAGTCTTGCAGACATGTGCCTTATGGATGATTCTAAAATTATGGAGCACGATAATTTATGAGATTGGGATACTGTTTTGTCTGTCTGTTGTTATTTTCGCTGAACGTCGTCGCCGCACAGAATATGCGTAGCGACACGTTGCACGTGTCCGTCGAGTTCGAACGCGGATACTCCGTCATAGATCTTTCGTTCGGCGACAACCGCTCCGAAATGGAGCGCCTGTCGGAGTCGCTGCTGCGGCTCGGCACCGACTCCGAGGCCGTAATTACCGGCATACGCATCAGGGGTTCGGCTTCGCCCGACGGCTTGGCCAAAAGCAATGCCGTGCTGGCACGCAAGCGTGCTGCCAATATCGCCCGTTATCTCAGCGAGAATACATCGCTGCCCGATTCGCTGTTTGCCATAGACGCCGTCGGCGTCGACTGGGAGAGGCTCGAAGAGCTGGTCGAGCGCTCCGACATGCCCTATCGCGACGAGGTGCTGCATGTGTTGCGCACCACTCCCGAATGGATATGCCGCGACGGTAAGGTCGTCGACGGCCGCAAGCGGCGTCTGGGCATGCTGCACGGCGGTCGTGCTTACGAATACATGTACCGAAACATATTCCCCGCTCTGCGAAGCGGCAATTTATATACGGTAGTCTGCAATTTCGAAACCGTGCCGGACGATCTTCCGACCCCCCCCCGCATAAACGATCTCGTCGATGCGGGTGGCGATTCGGAGTGCGACCTTGCGCTTGCCGTCTCGTCCGACCCTCAGGCGGAAGCGCCGTCGTGTGAGACCGTCGCGACGCAGCCGCAGCCGTCGTCGCCGGCGACCGCCGTAGATACGCACGAGGCCCTGCCGGCTCAGGGCGGTGCTGTGCTCGCGACCGGGGAGCCGATACTCTCGACCGCTCTTGCGCAGAGCGCTCGCAATCCCCGTTTTGCACTGAGAACCAATCTGCTCTACGATGCGGCGCTCATACCCAACATAGGCCTCGAATACTCGTTCGCACCCCGCTGGACGATATCGGCCGACTGGATGCACGCATGGTGGAGCCGCAACTCGAAACACCGCTATTGGAGATGCTACGGCGCCGAAATTGGCCTGCGCCGTTACTTCGGCGACAAACCGTTCTCGGGACATCATGTCGGTGTCTACGGACAGGGCCTGACCTACGACTTCGAGTTCTCGGGCAAGGGGCGCCAGAGCGACGGCATGAGCTTCGGCGGCGGTATCGAGTACGGCTACTCTCTGCCGCTGGGACGCTGTCTGAATCTCGATTTCTCGATCGGCGTCGGTTACTTCGGCGGCCGCTACAAGGAGTACGAGCCTATGGACGAATGCTATGTCTGGCAGGCGACGCGCCGTCTCAACTGGTTCGGTCCGACCAAGGCGGGCATATCTCTTGTATGGATCATAGGCGGTAACAACCGTACGAAAGGAGGTGCCCGATGAGAGCGTTGCTGATGACTGTTGTCAAGATATCGGTAGCGGCGGCGATCATGCTCGCCGCATCGTGCCGGCATAAGGATCTGTGCTACGACCATACCCACATGGTCGATCTGCGCGTCGATTTCGACTGGTCGCTCGCTCCCTCGGCCCAGCCCTCGACCATGGTGCTGTGCCTGTTCCCGACCGACGGAGGTCAGGGCGTGCGCCGCGTGGAGTTTACGGACCGTGCGGGCGGCGTGATACGTATCCCCGCCGGCAGCTATCGTGCCGTATGCCATAACGGCGCTTCGGCGGTGCTTTCGTCGCGCGGTACGACCTTCGATACATACGAGATATATACTCAGGAGACGTCGCTGCTCTCGCCTATGGGCATCTATTCCGACCGTTCGACGCCGAGTCCGACGGACGATCCCGTGCGCGAGGCTCCCGAGACGCTGTGGAGCGACAGCGCCGAGGGGCTGACCGTGCTGCCCGGTGTCGAGGGACAGCGCATAGGTTTTAAGCCGAGCGAGTCGACGATCGACATATCGCTTAAAATAAAGGGTGTGGAGAACCTGACCGACGAGATCGAGCTGAGCGCCGTGCTTACAGGTCTTGCCGAGACCTACATCCCGAGTGCCGGACGGGCGTCTGGCGATCCCGTTATGATGCCGTTTGCACTCACGCGCACGGGCGAAACGGAGCTCTCGGGCGAGCTGTGCGTGTTCGGCCACTGCCCCGACCGTATCGATATACACAAGCTCACGGTATACACGTCGAACAAGTACTACTACAATTTCGATGTCACGGCCAGCATGCACGAGGCGGAGGATCCGCGGCACATCGAAATCGTGATCGAGGGTCTGCGCCTGCCCCACCCCGACTCGGCCGGCATGGCGCCGGGCATCGAGGACTGGGTCGACGAGGAGCGCGAAGACATCGAAATGGGTTGATGCCGCCATATATGCAAAAAGTAGGTAAGAAATTATATGAATTAAAAATCTGAAACAATGAACAGGAGAATCAATCTAATCGCTTTGTCGGCAATGTTGATTGCCGCATCGTGTTCGAACGACTTTACCGAGCAGGTCAATCAGGGTACCGAGATCGGTTTCAACGCCAGCGTCGGCGGTCCGACGCGTGCCACCGAGGTCGTACTGTCGACTCTGGGCGACTTCAAGGTGCATGCGCATTCTGTATCGCACAACGGCGATATCTACGAGACCCCGCTGATCGATAACATGACCGCCAAGAAGTCGCAGACGGTCGAAAACCTCTGGGCGCTCGACGGCGCTCAGGTATACTGGCCCTCTGACGTGCCCTCGATCAAGACGTGGGCCTATTATCCCGCCGACCTTACCGGCGTTACGATGAACTATGCGAACCAGAACATCGCCAATTACTCGCCCAAGAAGTCTGCCGACGCGGCGAACAAGAACGACGGAGCCGTCCAGCAGGATGTGCTGGTCGCCTACACCAATGCCGAGCGCAGCAACGGAACCTCGATCGACGTTACGTTCAAGCACGCTCTCTGCCATGTCGGCGTATACGCCAAGAAGGGTACTTCGGGCAACAAGAAAGTCTTCATCAAGGGTGCATGGATCGTCAACGTCAAGTCGTCTAACACGCTGGCATTCGATACCGACAAGAGTGCATGGTCTTGGAACAATTTCGCAGACGACGCCACCAAGACCGTCTACGGTTACGAGTTCTCCGATGGTGTCGAGTTGCATTCGGCCGACCGTCCTCTGCTGAGCGTCAACAACGCCAACTCGTCGCTTATGCTGCTGCCCCAGAAACTCGACAAGTGGGATCTGGCTTCTACCGACAAGGAGGTCAATGCAGCCAAGGGCGCATACATCGTCCTGCTGTGCCGCGTGGAGGCCGTGCATGAAGGTACGATCCACGACGGCGGTACCGACGACGGCATCAAGATCGAGGACGGCAAGCACATCCACCAGATGTTCCCCTATACCAAAAATTTCGACGAGAACGAGTATGGCTATACCTGCGTTCCGATCGACACCGAATGGAAAATGGGTAAGAAATATGTCTATACGTTGGAGTTCTGCGGTGCGCACAGCGGTGCCGGCATCTATCCTCCCACGGCCGATATCGTAGCTTCGCTGCCCTCGTCGAACGGAGAGTTCAAGTATATACAGACGCTGCCCGACGGCAAGAAGATCGGCGATGCGGTGCTCGACAACCCCATATCGTTCAAGGTCAAGGTCGATGTGTGGGGTGCTGACGACGAGTGGACCGAGGGTAACGTCGGCATGCATTAATCCGCTTCTGCCACAGGCTTTCCCGACCCGTCGGGGTCGGGCGGCCTTTCCGTCTATATCATGTTTGATTTTCGATTCCGATGAACAGACGAATTGCATACAGATTTGCAGCGGCATTGTCGCTCGTGTGCCTTGCGGCTGCGTCGTGCAGCCGCTACGACGACGCGATCGACAGACCGGTCGTCACGTCGGGCGTATCTTTCCGGGTTGCCGGTGCGTCGGCATGGTCGGGTGGCGATACGTCGGCGGACGGTGCCGGCGACGGGCGCAGGCTGGCTGCCATATTGCCGTTGGATGCCGACGGCGAGCAGACATATCTACATGTGTTCGAGCAGAGTCTCGAAGCGGAGGACAACGCGCCTGTCACACGCGTCAGCCCGATTACCGGCATCGGAAACTTCCATTCGTCGTTCGGTGTCTCGGCGACGTGCTATCCGTCCGCGACGGCCGACGACAAGCTGTCGCCCAACCTTATGCACAACGAATACGTGTCGGTCTCGGGCGATGTCTGGAAGCCTAAGAACGAGGTGCAGTGGCCAGGCAGCGGCACTATCCGCTTCCATGCCTATGCACCCCACGCGACAGACAAGGCCGCAGCTTCGGCCATAAGCATCAGTGAGATGCGTCAGCCGGGAGCGCCTATAATCTCTTATACGGTGCCTGCCGACGTGAAGAAGCAGATCGACCTGATGACCGCGACGGCCGACTGCGCCGGCAGCGGCAAGACCCCTGCCACGCTCTCGTTCGGCCATGTGCTCACGGCCGTGACGATCTCCGCGGGCGACAAGATGCTTACGGGCAAAGTCACGAAGGTAACCTTTTCGGGCGTATACGGCACCGGCACTCACTCTATCGGAAGCGATAAGTGGAATGCGTCGGGCGTTCGTTCATTCACGTTCGATCTGTCCGCCGTGCTGGCCGATAAAGACAATATTTACGTGGATTCCGGCGCGACGATCGCCGACGGCGAGCTCACACTGATGATGATTCCGCAGACCCTGCCTAAGGATGCCAAGCTGTCGATCGCCTTTACCGACGATCTGACCGGCGTGGCGAGGGTGCTTACGGCCGATCTGAGCGGCATGAGCTGGCCTATGGGAAAGAAGATCGTGTACGCCGTATCGTCGAGCGGCATCGTCTTCGAGCCTAAGGCGGTGCTGAGCCGGACTGCGGCCGAAGTGCATCTCAACGGACTGCTCCCGACCGATCTGGCCGCATACGTCAATGTCGTGCAGAAGGGCTATGATCCGGTGGCTCTGAGCGCACCGTTTACCGTCGACTGTTCGACCGACGGCGGTACGACATGGAGCAAGGCCGAGTGGCTCGCCGACAAGGCTCCCGATGCCGACGCTTCGGCCGATACGCCCGTGTCGGGTCGTTTTCGTACTGCTGCGCAGCCGGCATACACCGCAGCCCGCAAGCCCTTCATCGACAACGGTCTTCTGACCGAGGCCGGCAAGGGTACCGCCGAGGCGCCCTACGACCTGTCGCGCGGAGGCGAGACAGCCAACTGCTATATTGTCGACGACCACGGTTATTACAGCATTCCGCTCTTTTACGGCAATGCCCGCGGCGCCGACGGCGGAGTCAATACGTCGGCCTATCTCTTCGACGGCGTACCCGACGACGAGACGACCAGAACGCTGACCTCGTTTGTCGGCCACGACAATCTGCCGATCTCCTCGCCCGAAATACAAGGTGCGGCCGATGCCGTGCTGGTATGGCAGGATGCCCCCGATCTGGTAACCGACATCAAGCTCGACGGCGACCGCATCGTGTTCCGCGTCGACCGAGAGACGCTTACGCAGGGCAACGCCGTTATCGCCGTTCGCAATGCGGAGGGTGCGATACTGTGGAGCTGGCATATATGGGCAACCTATTACAGGTGGGACGGTACGGCCGATCTGCCGACGCACTCCAAAGGTGCCGACGGCGGCAAGGACTACCTCTTCTCGCCGTGCAATCTCGGTTACTGCGATCCCCGCAAGGGCGATTCGGCACGCAGCATCAAACTGCGCTTCACATTTACCCTGCCCGACGGAACGAAGAAGACCGTCGCGATCGACAAGGCTTTCCCGCAGCCCGAGATCATAGAGTCAATGGCCGGCGACAACACCTACTACCAGTGGGGGCGCAAGGACCCGATGCTGCCCGGCATTTACAATCCGCAGGTTGTCGCCGAGGCCGGCGAGGACACGCACTACAACATGATAAACAAGCCCTATTACAAGGGCGCCTACGAGTTCTGCCCCGGCGTGTCGGGCGTTACGCTGGGCGATGGTATACGTAATCCCTATATGTTCTTCATGCACGGCCATACCGGCAGCGATATGTATGGGGAGACTCAGTTCCTCAGACGCCATTGGCACGACGGTACCAATGCTCCTTATGCCATAAGGACGATCATCAATTATTGGAATGCCCAGTTGTGCCATACCGGACAATCGTCAGGCCAGCAACTCACTTTGGAGGCTTTGGAAAAGGCTTCTGCGCTGTCGCACGCCGATCCGGTCAACGATGCCGATGTCGCCAAGAGCATCTACGATCCATGCCCTGCGGGCTATCATGTCCCGACGCCGAATGCCTTCTCTCAGCTTGCGAAGTATGCTGGCGTCGACATGATCGAGCGTGCCAACGATTTGGAGTATGTCCGCGGCGAGGGCGGCCGCATCATCGGCTGGAAGCTGTCGCTTGTCGACGGCGGCGGAGAGCCCAAGATATTCTTTCCCTCGACCGGTCTTCGCGACATGGGCTACGACGGCGCTCCCGACGACTTGAAAGATACGTCGTGGCCTGCGCATGCCGACCTTACGTTCGTGGCCACATCGGTATATACCAAGAGCGGCAACAGCTGTATGCTCTTCTATATCGACTGCCGTCCCGTCGATCCTACTTCTGCCCGTCCCAACGGTACGATCGCGGTCAACGTCGGTACCAACAACTCCTACGGACTATCCGTGCGACCCGTCCGCGACTGATCTCCGCGGCGTCTCGCCCGGGATATATACTTCCGACAAACGACTGCCCGCATGCTCGGCCGAGCATGCGGGTAGTCGTTTTTTTTGCCCTCTGCATGCGCAATATGGGGCAAAGTAGACTATCTTTGTAAAAACGCATGTCTATGAAGAGGATCGTCAATCCGTGGAGCGGCATGGAGGGGTACGGCTGTTACGGCTGCGCCCCGCACAATGCCTCGGGTCTGAGAATGGAGTTTTACGAGGAGGGCGACTACATCGTCAGCCGTTGGCTGCCGCGCGCCGAATACGAGGGGTGGGTCGATACGCTGCACGGCGGCATACAGGCCGCTCTGGCCGACGAGATCGCGAGCTGGGTCGTGTTCCGCAAGTTGCAGACCGCCGGCGTGACATCCAGGCTCGAAATGCGCTACCACCGTCCCATACTTGTCTCGCAGGGAGAGATCGAGCTGCGCGCCCGCATCGTATCCCGCAGGCGCAACCTTGTCGGCGTGGGTGTCGAGATCCTCGACTGCGAGGGACGCACGGCGACCGAGGCGGAGGTCGTCTATTTCGTCTTTTCCGAGAAGGTCGCGCGCGAGCGCATGCATTTCTGCGGCTGCCGTACCGAGGAGGAGACGCAGTGCGGCGAGTGATATAGCATATATTATCAACCCTGACGACGACCGGCGATGATCCTGTCGTTGTCCTAATCGTATATATTATGAAGCGATCGGTTATTGTTCTGCTATTGCTGACGCTCGCGGTCGCGGCCCGGGCGGGACGGCCTCTTGAAAAGAGCTTGCACGGCTCGGCCGTGGTCGAGGTATACCGCCTTACGGCCGACGATATGCGTGCGCTGGCCGACGAGGAGCCGCTGACGCACGATATGCTGAGCCGCTATGTCGGCTCATATGATGCTTTCGATGCTTTGCCTGCGCTCGACAGGGGCAACTATGTCGTGGTGCGTGCCGAGGGTGCGTCGCTCTCGTGGCGGATACATACGGTCGACAATCTGCGTGCGCTCTTGGTCGACGACGAGAATGTAAGGCTGCTGTTGACCGATACGCTCGGCCGTGTGATACCGACGGCCGAAGTACGTTGCGACGGTCGCCGCATGCGCTTCGACGAGGATACCCGGACATATACCGCCGCCCGCATCGGGCAGGAGAGCTCGGTCGAGGTCGACAACGGCGGCGTGATGCACTTTTTCGAGGCCGACAAGGATGTCTATCGGTACGACGAGGAGGGCTTTTTCCGACGTATGTGGCACGGCACCAAGCGCTGGTTCCGCTCGTTGTTCGGACGCTCGTATACGGTCCGCACGCCGCGGAGCGATGGTTTCGTGGTCTTTTCCAAGCCGCGCTACCGCCCCGGCGATACGGTTCGTTTCAAGGCCTGTATGACCCGCCGCGGCCGGCCGTGCCGGCGCGATGCGGCGGTCAGTCTCACCGCACCGGGGTGCGATACGACTATCATGCGTCTGTCGCCCTACCGCGACGGGTTTTACAGCGGCGAGTTCGTTCTGACGGAGTCGCTCGGCCTGCGTCTCGACAGCAACTGCCGTCTGTCGCTTGCGACGCATAACGGCGCTATTGTCGGCGATTATTTCCGATACGAGGATTACGATCTGGCGTCGATCTCATTCTCCGCCTCGACCGATAAGGAGCGTTATTCCCGCCGCGAGCCCGTATATCTCGACCTTGCGGCCTCCGACGAGAACGGCATGGCCTTATACGATTCGCATGTCGAGCTCGTTATGCGCAGGCGCGGCGGCAGCGTCGAGCATGTCGTGGATGCGGTTTTCATCCCCGATACGGTGTGGCATCATCGTGCGGTATGGAACGGGGGACGCACAATGCGTATCGCGATTCCCGACTCGGCATTCGTCGAGGGCGCTTCGCTGCCGTACGAGATAGAGTGTACGCTGCTCGATGCGGCGAACGAACGTCATAAGGTCAGCTGCCTGATAGATATGGACCGCCGCCGTCGCACGATAAGTCTCTCTGTCGAGCGCGGCATGTTGTCGGCACGCATGTTCGAAGAGGGTCGCAGCGTCGGTGGGCGAGCCCTTGTCGAGGCCTTCGCGGCGTCGGATCGGATCGTCGTGCGCGACTCGGTCGATCTGCCGTGGCGTGCTCCGATCGATGCCGTGGCCGAGAGCTACCGTGTTTCGTCGGGGGATGTCTCGGCCGAGGCGGATTGCTCGGAGTATGCCAGCACGGCTGTCGGTTGCGATTTGCGCCGCGAGGGCGACAGCATAATCGTCGCGTTCGACAACCCGGCTGCGATACCTGTTTGGTATACGCTCCGTCGCGGAGGACGTATCGTCGACCGCGGCTACGGCACTGCACCCGTCATAGCGCGCCTCGACCGCTCGCGCAAGGGCTATGCGTTGCAGGCGGCATGGACCGTCGGCGACGAGACATACATGACGCACCGCTCGCTGCCGTATATCGACAAGCGGCTTACGCTCGACGTCGAGACGCCCGGGACGGTCTATCCCGGAAAGAGCGTCACGGTCGAAGCGCGGGTCAGCGACCGCCGCGGGCGCCCCGTCCGCGGTGCCGACATAACGGCGTGGGCGCGCACTTCGAAGTTCGGCGAAGACGCCGTATCCGTACCGTCCTACGACCGGCAGCATGTCGCGCGCGACTTCTCGCCGCGCGGATACGATCTATGGGATATCTTCTCTCAGCCGGGGCGCATAACCCTCGACTACGGCCGCTGGCGCGAGCGCCTGGGGCTCGACTCGATAGAGTATTACCGATTCCTCTACCCTGATTCGGTAATATATAGGTGTGCGATGCCCTCCGGCGACGGCACGACGCAGCTGCTTCCGTTCGCCGTCTGCCGCGGCGAAGTGCAGCCCGTGGAGATCATCCGGCTCGACGGCGAGCCGTGCTATCTGGCTGCCGCGGGCGAGATGCGCCCTCTGCGCGTAGCTCCGGGGCGCCACCGTCTCGGTATGCTCCTGCGCGACCGCTCGGTCGAGGTCGATGCGATCGATATCGCCGAGGGGTGCATGACGGTGCTGTCGGTCGATGCGTCGCGCTCGGCCGATGTCGTCTCGCCCGACTCTGCCGTGAGGCTCAGAGTCGAGGTCGCGATGCGTCCCCCGACGCTGCGCGGAGTGCTGACCGACGAGGAGCGCCTGCTGGTGGAGAGGAATATGATCCTCGTCGAGGATAACTTCGGCTCGGTAGCTCTTGCAGACAGTGTCAACGGCACGCGGCGCATCCTCTCGGGGCTGCCCGCCGCACTGCTCTCGGGCGATGCAGTCTATCCGCTGGGTTACGGCGGACGTCCGGGTTACGGGCGTTATTATCGTCCTCCGCATCGTGTCGGCGCCGTTCCTTATCGCTGCGGTGCGCTCGATGACGGCGGCGTGGCGCGTCTTATGATCGATACGGTGCCTCTGGCCGACTTCGCGGCGGAGCCGGGATATACCTACCGTATAGGCCGCAGCTGGCAGAGCCGCACGCAGTGGGCGGATAATGTCGTCGGAAAGCATATGTCCGCGGATGCGCCCTCGACCGATTTCCGGCGCCGCGCCGAGAGTGTCGAGGGGATTCACGACAAGTTCGTCGAGGATCTGTGTCACACCATCGGTATCTATGACGGACGTATCATGCGGCGCGATACGACCGAGGGCGACTGCCGGTTGACGCTCAGTTTCGTCGACAGCCGCCGGTATTTGGGCGACCGGTTCGTCATAGCTATCTCCGACTCTGCCGGTCTGCACTCTCTCTATTACGGCAGTACCCGTCGCATTGCGGGGCTTCCGGCGGGACGCTGCCGTATTGACGTCATCATGCGCGATACTACCTGCGTGACGGCCCATATCGATCTGCGCCCCCGCGGCGACAACTGCCTGCGCATGGATAAGGCCGCTGCCGCACCGCCCGATGAACATGCGCTCTCGGCACTCTCTGCGCTGCGGCGTGCCGTCGAGATCGCTATGCCTGCAATCGATGCGCCCCGCAGACGTCTGCGGCCGCGCGGCGGAGTGTTCGCCGCCTCGGATGTAGGTGTTTGCAACTCTCTCAACCTTGCCGCCGATGTGGTTACCGGCAGGGTAACGGACAATGAGGGCGAGCCTGTTATAGGTGCTGTGGTCAGAGCGGGCGAGCATGCGGTAACGTCCGATATCGACGGCCGCTTCCGCCTGCCGTATGTCGACGGGGCGGCCATGCTCACGGTCGATTTCCTGGGATATGAGAGTTTCGTCGTGCAGCTGCGACGCGGCTACGACTATAATGTCGTATTGCAGGAGTCTTCGACGGCGCTCGAAGAGGTGTGTGTCGTAGCCTACGGAACGACGCGCAAGGCGGCATTGACGGGTGCTGCAAATGGTGTTAAAGTCAGAGGAGCAGGCCTGATCGCCGAGGAGGAGACGGCCGATGCGGCCGAGCCGATGATCGTTGTCGACGGAGTGCTCTACGAGGGTGCGCTGTCGGATCTGGCTGCCGATGACATCGTGTCGGTCTCCATGCTTAGCGACGAATCGGCCGAAAGGCTCTACGGTTCGCGCGCCGCAGGCGGAGTTGTCGTCGTCGAGACTCGATCGTCGTCGTCGGCCGCCGATATGCCCGAAGGGTGGCGCGAGGGCGGATCGCTGCGTGCCGACTTCCGCGACGACGCTTTCTGGCAGCCGTCGCTTACGACCGATGCCGACGGCCGCGTGCGCTTCGAAGTGACCTATCCCGACGACATAACGGCCTGGAATGCCGACTTCGTCGCCGTGGGCAAGCGTCGCGCGACGGCACACCGCAGACTCTCGGTGCGTTCGTTCATGCCGCTGAGCGCACGACTCTCGATACCGCGCTTCGCCCTCGTAGGCGATACGCTTACCGCATTCGGCCGCATGACCAACCATACGGGCGATACGGTCGCCGTCGAGCGGACGATAGATGCAGGCGATATCTCTACCGAGCGCATCGTGCTGGACAAGAGCAGCGTCGACCGCATACCGCTCGCGGCAGCCTCCGGCGACAGCATATCGGTGGTCTATCGACTCTCGACCGACGACGGCTTTACCGACGGCGAGCGGCGCTCGATACCCATACTGCCGCGCGGTACGCTCGTCACACGCGGTCGCTTCGAGATCATCGCCGATACCCTCGTCCGCCGCTTCGAGTCGTCGGCCGAGTGGGGCGATGTCACGATATATGCCGATGCCTCGGGCATCGAGTGCCTCTCGGCACAGATCGGGCGCCTGACGGATTATCCTTACGACTGCAACGAGCAGCTCGCTTCGAAGCTGCTGGCGCATCTGGCGCACGAGCGCATTTGCAAGGCGCGCGGCATACGCTTCGACGGCGGGCACGACGTGCGCCGCATAATCGACCGTCTGGTCGACGACAAGCGCCGCGACGCAGACGGCCTGTGGGGCTGGTGGAGCGGCTCTGCGGGCGAGATGTGGATCACGCAGCATGTGGTCGATGCCCTCGCCCGGGCCGAGAGTGCGGGATATAAGGTGCGGTGGAGCCGCCGCCAGCTGGCCGATGCCATGATAGGGCGTCTCGACCGCATCGTCGTCGGTCGGGACGGGGCGGGTGCCGCCGCTGCGGATATGCTGCGGGCGATAGCCGCCGTGCGACGCCTCGACGCCAATGCCGACTGCCGACGCTTCGCAGAAGCCGCTTTGAGCGTGCGCGATACCACCGTGGGCGTGTGGCTTCAAGGGCTGAGCGTCGCCCGCGACTGCGGTCTGCCAGTGTCGGTCGATGTCGACTCGATCCTTTCGCGCGCCCGGCGCACGATGACCGGCATGCTACACTGGGGCGTCTACCGTCCGTCGTGGCTGCTAAGATGCCCTGCCGACGACGATGTCGAGGCTACGCTGACGGCATACTCCCTGCTGCGCGATTCTGGCGGCAGCAAGGCCGATATGGCCGCCGTGCGCGCCTATCTGCTCTCTCTCTGCGGCGAAGAGGGGCGCCTGAACACCTATCTGGGCTCGCGCGTTGTCGCGACGCTTCTCGACGACATGCTCGCCGCCGACAGTACCGCTTCGGGGGCTTCGGTCGAGATCGACGGCCGCCGCTACGACGAGTTTCCCGTAAGGCTTGCGCGTGAGGCTGGCAGCGTGACGGAGGTCGTCTCCGACGGCATCTCGCCGATCTTCTTCACGGCATGGCAGCGCAGGCGCGAGGAGAACCCCGCACCCGCGTCCGAGGGCTTTACCGTCGACACGCGTCTGGTCGATGCCGCCTCGGGCGAGGTGCAGTCCTTGGAGGAGGGGCGCCCCGTGCGGCTCGAAGCCCGGATCGATGTCGAGGCTGATGCCGACTATGTCATGATCGAGATACCGATCCCTGCGGGTATGGCCTATGCCTCGGAGCAGCCTCGCTCGCGCTACGAGACCTATCGCGAGCGCTATATGGAGCGTACGTCGATATTCTGCACGCGGCTGCCGCGCGGGCGGCACACCTTCACGGTCGATCTTGTGCCGCGATATGCGGGCTCGTATGCCGTCGAGGCCGCGCGTGCCGAACTGATGTACTACCCGACACGGTGCGGCCGCAACGCATCGACCCGCTGCCGCATCGTCGAGCGTGACGACACGGCCGGAAAATAACTCCGAATAGAGTAATTTTTATTATATTCGCTTTGCGATATATGCGGTAAAGCGCGGCGCACGATCGGTTTCGCCGGTTCTACGATATATTGCAGGCTCTGCCCTAAGCAGTTGCGGATAGCTGCGAAGCTCCGCGCAATATGTTAAGAGCCGGCGGCATATTCCAGAGGACGGATACGATCTCGGTAACGGCACTGGCGGCGTAATACGACCGTAGCCCAAAAGGGGAGACGTCGATTGCAGCCCGGCTGCAATCCGGTTTTTGGCAGACAGGCCTTTGGCTCCACCAGAAGCGAGTGCAACGAGCGACAGCAAGTCTCCCTCCCGAGGAGGGAGATTTAGAGGGAGGGTATAATCTGTACAACGGCGCAAGCCGTAGCTACGTCCGTTCGGGGTGTAAAGCATTCGGGCGGCGTATGCATGCGGCCAAGCATCGCAAAGGCTCTCGAGCAGCGTATACACGCTCCGAAACCCCGAAAGGCTCTCGTTCGGCGCAAGCCGTAACAACGTCCGTTCGGGATGCAAAACATCCGGGCAGCATAGGAACTTTCCTAAAAGCTAAAACGTTTTTTATGACATACGAACTCTGTGCATATTCCATCGAGGCTTGCCGCATAGCGGCGCGCACGGGCGTCGACCGCGTCGAACTCTGCTCGTCGCCCTCCGAGGGCGGCACCACACCCTCGGCTGCGGCCGTTGCCATGGCACGCGAGGCGGGAGGATACTCGCTCAGTGTGATGATACGTCCGCGCGGCGGCGATTTTCTCTATACAGACCGTGAGTACGAGCAGATGCTCCGCGAGATAGAGCTCGCGCGGCAGGCCGGTGCCGACAGCGTCGTGTTCGGTCTTTTGACGGCCGACGGTTATGTCGACGTCGAGCGCACGGCGCGTCTTGTCGAGGCGGCTGCGCCTATGCAGACTACGTTCCACCGTGCGATAGATGTCTCGCGCGACTATCTGCGTTCGGTCGACGATGTCGCTCGCTGCGGCTGCACGCGCATACTTACCTCGGGCGGACGCCCCACGGCCTTGGAGGGGCTCGACGACCTGCGGCGTGCGCTCGACATTGCGCGCGGCCGTATCGAGATCATGGCCGGCTGCGGCGTCAATGCCTCGAATGCCGCACGGATAGCCTCGGCGGGGGTCGATGCGCTCCATTTCAGTGCGCGGCGCAGCTATCCCAGCCCAATGCGCTGGCGTTGCGCCGACATAGATATGGGCGGCGGCAGGGATGAATACATGTTGGCCGAGGCCGACGAAAACAGCATATTGTCGATAATCGAAAACGTATCACGTATATGAAGAGACTGATTACGCTGCTTGCGGCAGCTTCGCTCGCGGCTTGTGCCGCGGAGCGCAACACCTATCCCGAAGGTATTCCCGAAAGCTACCATGCCCCGCTCGACGAGGCGCTGTCGTCGTCGCCTCGGCGCGAGGCTCTCGACTCGCTGCTGCGTGCGCTGCCCGCAGAGCGTCGCGAGGGCGCTGCCTTTCTGGTGGCCAACATGCCGCGCGGCGACCGCGACACCATGTCGCTCGCGCTGCTTGCCGAGAACATCGATCTGGCCTACCGTGCCCGCGAGAGATATGCGTGGTGCGCGGCGCTGCCCGACTCGGTATTTTTCAACGAGGTGCTGCCTTATGCCGTGGTCGATGAGGTGCGAGACTCGTGGCGCGAGGATATGTTCGCACGCTTCGCCCCCGTTGCCGACCGGTGCGTCGATATGCGCAGCGCCGTCGAGGCGGTCAACGCCTGCATAGCCTCGACGGTCGACGTAGAGTACAATACCCTGCGCGAGAAGACCAACCAAAGCCCTTCGGAGTCGATGCGCCAGCACATGGCTTCGTGCACGGGTCTGTCGATCCTGCTGGTCGATGCGCTGCGCTCGGTGGGCATCCCGGCTCGCTTCGCCGGTACGGCCGCATGGCACGACGACCGCGGCAACCACAGCTGGACGGAGGTTATGATCGACGGCCGCTGGTATTTTACCGAGTATGCGCCGCCGCGCGCGCTGGATCGCACATGGTTCCTCTCGGATGCCGGACGCGCCACTGCGGGCGACCGCGACCATGCCGTGTATGCCGTCTCGTTCATGCCTACGGGCGACTGGTTTCCTATGGTGTGGAGCGAGCAGTCGCGCGATGTGCACGGCATCGACGTCACGCAGCGTTATGTCGATGTCTGTGCGCAGGTCGAGGACTCCAAGGCTTCCGACGGGCGCCACGTAGCACTGCGCATAGCCATGTTCCGCGACAGCGGCCATACGAATAATTCGGCCGACCGCGTGGCGGCCAATGTCGACATATTCTGCGGCGAGGAGCAGATCGGCGGCGGCCGCACGGCCGATCCGCAGCGCGATATGAACGATTTCCTCACGCTTCTGGTGGAGAAGAACCGCACCTATACGCTGCTCTACGAGGATGCCTCGGGCACGGCATGCCGCCTGCCGGTCGAAGTGGCCGATTCGCCCGTGACGGTCAGCCTCTATATGAACAGATAGGGACTGCGCCATCGCCTGCAAATCGTACCGGCCGCGACAGTTCGCGGCCGGTACGATTATACGATATATATTCTCGGCGGCTGCATATACCCGGCCGCCGGCTTCCGAGCGTCGAGGCTGTGCGGCTTCAACTCCCCGAAGCCATGGCCGACGGCATAACCGCCGCGCCGAGAAAGGCGGCTCGGTCGGCGGTGCCGGAGGGTATTTTGTCGTTGCGGCATTGTAAGTCCTTTTGTCAATCCCGATTGCTCAATACGCGTCGATATCGTCTTTATGGCCTTGCACCGCAGCCACGACAGGCCGATAGGCAAAACATGCGGATATCGTATATGCCGGCCTAAGTTCTGAGGCTCATCTTATTCGCGCAGCCAGGCCTCGCTGTTGCAGACGAAAACTGCATGCGGATGCAAATCTAATTGTTTGCAGACCGCTCGCGGGCTCCACCCGGCGCGCGACACAAGCCCCTCCCGAGGGAGGGGTTGGGGAGGGGTCAGGATTGTATAACGGCGTAAGCCGTAACTACGGCCGTTCGGGTTGCAAAGCATTCGGGCAGCATATCCACGTTCCTAATCCCACCCGGGTAAAAGTAAATCGCATGCGGGCTGCAATCGAATTATTTGCATACTGGCTGCGGGCTCCACCCGGAGCGCGCAATGCGCGCGACAAAAGCCCCTCCCGAGGGAGGGGTTGGGGTGGGGTCAGGATTGTATAACGGCGTAAGCCGTAACTACGGCCGTTCGGGCTGCAAAGCATTCGGGCAGCGTATCCACGTTCCTAATCCCACCCGGGTAAAGGTAAATCGCAAGCGGACTGCAATCGAATTATTTGCATACTGGCTGCGGGCTCCACCCGGAGCGCGCAATGCGCGCGACAAAAGCCCCTCCCGAGGGAGGGGTTGGGGTGGGGTCAGGATTGTATAACGGCGTAAGCCGTAACTACGGCCGTTCGGGCTGCAAAGCATTCGGGCAGCGTATCCACGTTCCTAATCCCACCCGGGTAAAGGTAAATCGCAAGCGGACTGCAATCGAATTATTTGCATACTGGCTGCGGGCTCCACCCGGAGCGCGCAATGCGCGCGACAAAAGCCCCTCCCGAGGGAGGGGTTGGGGTGGGGTCAGGATTGTATAACGGCGTAAGCCGTAACTACGGCCGTTCGGGCTGCAAAGCATTCGGGCAGCATATCCACGTTCCGAATTACACTCTACACTCCTCATCTCTGGCTTCGCCGAAGATAATTCGCCTCGGTAAAAATCAAATAAATTTGTTTTTCCCTCGGTTTAATCGTATCTTTGTACTACGCGGCGAGGCCGCATAAACGACATTGATATGAAATCATCTATTCTGATAATCTATACCGGCGGTACGATCGGCATGAAGACCGACGAGCAGACCGGTGCACTGGTGCCTTTCGATTTCAGCGGCATATACGACGAATTTCCCTCGCTCAAACGGCTCAATGTCGATATCGAGGTGCTGACGCTGACCCCGCCAATCGACTCGTCGAACGTCTCGATCGACAACTGGATCGATCTGGCGCGCATCATCCGCGACAACTATGCCGACTACGACGGCTTCGTGGTGCTGCACGGCACCGACACCATGTCCTATACGGCTTCGGCCCTGAGCTTCATGCTCGAAAATCTGGCCAAGCCGGTGATCTTCACCGGCAGCCAGATCCCGATCGGCATACTGCGCACCGACGGCCGCGAGAACCTTATCACGGCGATCGAGATCGCAGGCGCCTCGGCGCCCGACGGCCGGCCGCTCGTGCCGGAGGTGGCGCTCTATTTCCAGAACCGGCTGTTCCGCGGCAACCGCACTACCAAGCAGAGCGCCGAGGAGCTCAACGCATTCCGCTCGTACAACTATCCCGCGCTGGCCGAAGTGGGAGTGAACATACACTATGACTTTGCGGCCGTCGGCAACTTCTCCGACGGCGGCGGGGAGCTGCGCATCGCCGAGCGCATGAGCGACGAGGTAATCGTCGTCAAGCTCTTTCCCGGCATCAGCCGCCGCGCACTGAGATCGATGCTTCTCGACAGCGGGGCGCGCGGCGTAGTGCTCGAAACCTTTGGTGCGGGCAATGCCCCTACGGCTTCGTGGTGCACCGATCTGCTCGCCGAGACGCTTGCGCGCGGCACCGTCGTGGTCAATATCTCTCAGTGCAAGGACGGCGCTGTCGCCATGCACCTCTACGAAACGGGACTCAGGCTGCAACGTCTGGGCGTAGTGTCGGGACACGACATGACCACCGAGGCGGCTGCGGCGAAACTGATGTACGTTTTGGGCAAAAATTTGTCGTTGGAGCAGACCCTCGACATGATGCGCCGCCCCCTGCGCGGCGAATTTAGCGAATGAAGCGTTGCACGAATGAAAATTTATTCGTATATTTCGCACTGTAAAATGTCCGTAATGCGAACCGACGGAAACCTCGGGATGCGCCTTGCGGCCGGTAATTGATTGAAAATAAATTGTGTATGCGTCGCGATGTCCGTTTGCCGTTTTTTTTCGGGGCGTTCGGTCGTCGGCCGCATGCAGGGTATCGGCAGGCGAAACTATTAACTGAAAAACGAGATAAGATAACAACAACTAAAAATTACAAATTCTAATTATTAAAAACAACTATGAAAAAATTATTTTTGGTTCTGGCAGCTGCTGCGATGACTTTCGGCGCTGCTTATGCTCAGGAGGAGCCCGAAGCCGCTCCCGCACAGGACAACGCTACCGAGCAGGTCGTCGATGAGACTGTCGAGACGACCACGACGAACGTTGCCGCATCTGCCGAGACTCTCGAAGGCGAGCCCATGCACTTCGCTCTTATGAAGAAGTTCCTCGAAGGCGGTTGGGAGTGGATGCTTCCGGTGCTGTTGTGCTTGGTATTCGGTCTTGCCATCGCTATCGAGCGCATACTCTACCTTACTTTCGCACAGATCAATACCAAGAAGTTCGTCGCCAACGTCGAGAAGCTGCTCAACGAGAAGGGCGTCGAGGCTGCCAAGGAGTACTGCCGCAACACGCGCGGTCCCGTCGCTTCGATCTACTATCAGGGTCTGATGCGCTACGATCAGGGCTTGGAGGCTGTCGAGAAGGCCGTCGTATCTTACGGATCGGTTCAGCAGGGTAACATGGAGTCTGGTCTGACGTGGATCGGTCTGTTCATCGCTCTGTCTCCGTCGTTGGGATTCATGGGTACGGTCGTCGGTATGATCCAGGCATTCGATACGATTCAGGTTCAGAAGACGATCTCTCCGGACGTCGTTGCCGGCGGTATCAAGGTCGCCCTTCTTACCACCCTCATGGGTCTTATTTCTGCCGTTATCTTGCAGCTGTTCTACAACTACATCCTCTCGAAGATCGACTCGCAGGTCAACACGTTGGAGGATACCTCTATCACGTTGGTAGACATGCTTACCGCATACAGCAAGAAATAATCCGACCTATTTAACAAATAGTATAATCCATGAAAAATTTACATAAAATAATACTGATCGTTTGCAGCGCCGTTACCGTCCTGCTGTTGGCCTACGCCATCATGGAGGGCAGCAAGGCACCCGACGATATGGTCGACCGGATCGCCGAAGAGGGACTGAGCGCCGTACCCGACGGGTTGAAGAGTGCTGTGAGCTACAACCTCTACTGGGGTTATTTCCTGTTGATCTTCGCGATCGCGGGCGCATTGTTCGCTGCCGTACTCAACAAGGTCCAGAATCCTACGGGTCTGGTCAAGTCGCTGATCTCGGTGGTAGTGATCGTCGTGGTCATCGGCGGAGCATATCTCGTGGCTACGTCTCACGGCTGGGCTGACGGCAAGTTCCTGCTCGATGCCGGCGGCGAGCAGCTCGGCTACGAGGTCGCAGGCAAGAAGGAGTCTTTCAAGGCATGGCAGTATCTGATATCGGATACGAGCGTTCTCGTGACGTATGTTGCTATCGCCGGCGCAGCTCTGGCATCTGTATATTCATGGGCATCGAGCCTGTTCAAATCGTAATGTGAGCAATGGAAAAGAAGAAAAGAAAAGTCGACGAGATCAACGCCAGTTCGATGGCGGATATTGCTTTCTTGTTGTTGATATTCTTCTTGGTTGCCACTACGATGGACGTCGACACCGGTATGACACGCGTGCTGCCTCCTTGGGTAGACGCTGAGAAACAAAAGGACAATACTGATGTCAATGAGCGTAACGTGCTTAAAGTCAGCATATCTAAGGGAGGACGTATCCTCGTTGACGAAGCTGAGTATACGGCTGCCGATTTGATTAGAAACAGGATGACGAACGAGTCTAAGCTCTCGCAGGAGACCAAAACCTTCCTGCAAAGCCCCGACCGCTCGGACAAGAAGGACACGCTTATCAACGGCCAGACCTATCCCATGAGTGAGGGCGTCGTATCGTTGAAGGCCGATAAGGAGACTCAGTACAAGGTCTATATCGATGTTCAGAACGAGCTTACGCACGCTTTCAACGACATCCGCGAGGACTACTCGCAGAAGATGTTCAAGCGTCCGTTCGACGAGCTGGACAGCGATGAGCGTACCGTTATTTCAAAGCTCGTGCCGATGAGAATTTCGGAGGCCGAGCCTAACGATCAAACTAAGAAGAAGTAAGTTATGGCAGTAATGGCTAAGAAGGGCAAGAAAGAGGTGCCCAAACTTTCGACATCGTCACTTCCCGATGTTATCTTCATGATTCTGTTCTTCTTCATGGTGTCGACTTCGATGCGTGAGAAGGATGTGATCGTGACCAATGTTCTGCCGCAAGCTACCGAAATTACGAAACTCGACAAGAAGAATCTGATAAGCATCTATGTGGGTGTTCCGCTCGACCAGCAGAACGTCGCCGGTTCGGCTCCCCGCATCCAGCTCAACGACTCTTTCCAGTCGACGGCCGCCATTCGCGATTTCATCGCGTCGGAGGTCGAGCGTCGCGATGAGGCGGAACGCTCTAAACTTACGGTCAATCTTCGTGTCGACGAGAACTCTACTATGGGTATCGTAACCGACGTCAAGCAGGAGCTTCGTAAGGCTCAGGCCAACAAGATCTCTTACGCTGCACGTCAGAAGTAATTCGACATACACTCTGTTATCGGACAGCCTCCTTTCAGGGGGCTGTTTTTTGTCGTATATTTCCGCCCTTCCTTCTCTCTTTCGCCTTTTCCGGCATAGTGCGCTGTCGAATATCTGCCCCCACCCTCTCCAACCTTGTCCCGGCATAGTCCGCCGGGAGCTTGCTGCCGGCATTGCTCAGACGTTATTTGGGGCGTATCCGTTCTTTGCCGCGCAATACATAGCAGGCCCGACTCTCTCTGTTAATGCCGACAGTTTGAAATGTCGGGCAGGAGCTGCGAAAAGATATGCGCGGTCGGCTATAAACGAAGAGAAGCAGCGTCCCGAGTCGCAGCCCAATCGTGGCGGTATAATATACCCCGAAAGGCGGCTGTTGCATCCGCTGTTTTCGCCGCTACTCCGCCAACGGTCTGGCACTCTCGCGGGAGCGGATGCCAGCTGCGTCGGATGCGTCCGTGTCATCGAGTAGCGCACCATTGCGACAAGAGCCAGTCCCTGCCGCGATACTATATTATATCGCGGCCGAGCCGGGCTCTTTTATGCTCCGCAGAGGAATCGCCGCCCGATATTTGCCGGTTTCGATATATATCGCTATCTTTATCATCCGATCGGCCTGTAATACGATATGGATATCTTCGACATAGCCCTTACCATGACGCCCGGGCTGGGCGTGCGCGGCGTCGTGCACCTGTTGGAGCACTTCGGCACCGCCGGGAGAATATTCTCCGCCTCGCAGGAGGAGCTGGTGGCCGGGGCGCATCTTCGCGAGGATGTCGCACGCCGCATCGTCCGCCGCGAGGCGCTGCGGCAGGCCGAGCGCGAAGCCGACTATTGCCGTCGTCATGCCATAAAGGCCGTGGCCTCTACCGATCCCGACTATCCTCAGCCCATGCGGCTTACGCCCGATTATCCCCACGTGATATATGTACGCGGCAGTGTCGGTGCGCTTTCGTGCCGGACACTCTCTATGGTAGGTACGCGCGAGATCACGCCCACAGGCCAACGCATGTGCCAGATGCTGGTCGAGGGGCTCTGCTCGCGTCTGGGCGATCTGTCGGTCGTGAGCGGTCTTGCCTACGGCGTCGATGCCGCATGCCACCGCGCCGCGCTCGCCTACGGAGCGAAGACGGTTGCCGTCGTAGCCAACGCTCTGCCCGATGTCACGCCTGCGCCGCACCGGCGTCTGGCCGAAGATATCGTCTCGTCGGGCGGTGCGATAGTGAGCGAGCTGCACTCGCAGACGCGCCAGAACGGCTCCTATTTCCTTGCCCGCAACCGAATCGTCGCAGCCCTCAGCGCAGGGCTCGTGGTGGTGGAGTCGCCCGCTTCGGGCGGTTCTCTGTCGACGGCGGCTATCGCCGACTCCTACGGCCGCACGGTAATGGCGCTGCCCGGCCGGGCGACGGACATAGCTTCGCGCGGAACGAACAACCTTATCCGTAACAATAAGGCGCGTCTTGTGATGACGGCCGACGACATAATCGAGGAGTTGGGGTGGCAGGCCGACTCCTCACGCTCTTCGCGTGGAGCGGAAGCTGCTGCACTTACGGCAGCCGAAGCGATGCTGTTGAGTTGCTTCGCCGACGACGATACGCTCGATCTGCAACGTCTCTCGGATGCCTCGTCGCTCTCGGTGGGCGAGCTGTCGCAGCTGCTCATGCAGCTCGAATTGAAGGGCGTCGTGCGCTGCCTGCCGGGACGCCGATACGAAAAATTATAACCGTTATGTACCTTATCGATACCCACTCTCACATATACGACGAGGCTTTCGACGACGATCGCGATGCGGTCATCGAGCGTTGCAAGGCCGCAGGTGTCGGGCGCATCATGCTGCCCGATATCGACTCCGGGAGCCGCGGGAGGATGTTCGACCTCGCGCGCCGTCATCCATCTCTCTGTCTGCCTATGGCGGGGCTGCATCCGACTTCGGTCAACGACAACCCCCGCTGGCGCGACGAGCTGGACGCCGTCGAGCGCCTGCTGCGCGAGCCGCCCGTCGAGCGTCTCTACGGCATAGGCGAAACGGGGCTCGATCTCTATTGGAGCGACGCCTATCTTACGGAGCAGACCGAGTCTCTGCATGCGCAGATCGAGTTGGCATTGCAGTACGACCTGCCCGTTGTCATACATACGCGCTCGGCGTGGGAGCGAATGACGGACGTGATACGCGCCTACCGCGGCCGCGGGCTTCGCGGCATATTCCACGCATTCTCGGCCGACCCAGATCTCTATCGCACGCTTCGCGCGTGCGGCGATTTCGTTTTCGGCATAGGCGGCGTTGCGACATTCCGCAACGGACGCCTCGACGAGGCTGTGCGCGCCATTGCTCTCGACGAAATGGTGCTCGAAACCGACTCTCCGTATCTTACGCCCGAGCCTCTGCGCGGTCGTCGCAACGAGTCTTCCTACCTGACATATATCTGCGAGAAGGTCGCCGCCGTCAAGGGGCTTGCGCCCGACGAGGTGGCCGCCGCCACGTCGCTTACGGCCGAGCGCATATTCCGTCTCGACCCCCTCGGCGGCAGGTAGCGCTGCCGGCGTCGACCGTCCGGCTGAAATCCTCCCGGCCTTTTCCGCGCCACGGCACGGCCGGGCAAGCCTGCCATGCGCGTTAGGCCCGACCGATATGGCGGTGCGGCGTGCCCTGCCCGGCATTGTCTATTTTTTGTTTATAAAATATCGCCGCGGCGTTTGCCGTTAGCACGATTATTCATACCTTTGTTTGCGAACAAGGCTTCCGGCCGGCGTCGGCCGACCCGGGAATTAAAAGGGAATCCTGTGAGACTCAGGAACTATGCCCGTAGCTGTAAGCTCCGATAAGAGTTGTGCACTCTTTTGCCACTGTCTACGACGGGAAGGCGCGCAACGGGAGCGAGTCAGAAGACCTGCCTTGTCGGCAGCGGTGTCCGTTCTCGGGATTTGGAGCGGCGGCGCGATACATACTATTAATCACTCAGCGAGCGACAGCATACCTCTCCGGCACGTGTCGGGGGACCGCTTCGTATCGAATAAAAAATTTAACGATATGGGTATTTCGGAGATTTACATCGTCAAGCGCGACGGCAAGCGCAAACCGTTTTCGGTCGAGAAGATCAAGCGCGCAGTCAGAAAGGCGTTCCTGTCCGTGGGCGGCTACGCCACCGACGAGGACCTGACGCAGATCCTCAGCCGCGTGCACGTCTCGGACGGCATGAGCGTCGAGGAGATTCAGAATCAGGTCGAGGTCGCGCTCATGGCCGAGCGTTACTACGCCGTGGCCAAGAGCTATATGCTCTATCGCCAGAAGCACTCCGAGGAGCGCGACGACCGCGAGAAACTCGACTTCCTGATAAACTACTGCGATGCGTCGAACCCCGCCAGCGGCTCGAAGTACGACGCCAACGCCAACGTCGAGAACAAGAACATAGCCACGCTCATCGGCGAGCTGCCCAAGCAGAACTTCATCCGCCTCAACCGCCGCCTGCTGACCGACCGTCTCAAAGCCATGTACGGCAAGGAGCTTTCGGACAGATATATGTATCTGCTCAACAACCACTTCATCTACAAGAACGACGAGACATCCATGGCCAATTACTGCGCCTCCATAACGATGTATCCGTGGCTGCTGGGCGGTACTCTGTCGGTGGGCGGCAACTCGACGCGGCCGACCAACCTCAAATCCTTCTGCGGCGGCTTCGTCAACATGGTCTTCATCGTCTCGTCGATGCTGTCGGGCGCCTGCGCCACGCCCGAGTTCCTTATGTATATGAACTACTTCGTGGCTCAGGAGTACGGGGCTGACTACTTCAAACATGCCGATAAGATCGTCGATCTCTCGTCCAAGCGCCGCACCATAGACAAGGTCATAACCGACTGCTTCGAGCAGATCGTCTACTCGATCAACCAGCCCACCGGTGCGCGTAACTTTCAGGCCGTATTCTGGAATATAGCCTATTACGACCGCTATTACTTCGAATCGCTCTTCGGCGAATTTCGCTTCCCCGACGGCTCGCGACCCGACTGGGAGTCGCTGTCGTGGTTGCAGCGCCGCTTCATGACGTGGTTCAACGCCGAGCGCCTGAAAACGGTGCTGACGTTTCCGGTCGAGACTATGGCTCTGCTGACCGAAAACGGCGACGTCAAAGACCGCGAATGGGGAGACATCACGGCCGAAATGTATGCCGCCGGCCACTCGTTCTTTACCTACATCAGCGACAATGCCGACTCGCTCTCGTCATGCTGCCGCCTGCGCAACGAGATACAGGACAACGGGTTCAGCTATACGCTGGGTGCGGGAGGCGTGTCGACCGGCTCCAAGAGCGTGCTTACGGTCAACCTCAACCGTTGCATCCAGTATGCCGCCAAAAACGGTATGCACTATCTTACGTTCCTGGAAGAGATCGTCGATCTGGTGCATAAGGTGCAGACGGCCTATAACGAGAATCTCAAAGAGTTGCAGGCCAAGGGCATGCTGCCTCTGTTCGACGCGGGCTACATCAACCTCGCACGCCAGTATCTGACCATAGGCGTCAACGGCCTTGTCGAGGCGGCCGAGTTCCTCGGTCTGAGGATCGACGACAACGACGCCTATGCCGACTTCGTGCAGCAGGTGCTGGGGCTCATCGAGCGCTGCAACAAGAAGTACCGCACCAAGGAGCTGATGTTCAACTGCGAGATGATCCCGGCCGAGAATGTCGGCGTCAAGCATGCCAAGTGGGACCGCGAGGACGGTTACGCCGTGCCGCGCGACTGCTACAACTCCTATTTCTACGTCGTGGAGGACGAATCGCTCAACATCGTCGACAAGTTCCGCCTGCACGGCCGCAAGTATATCGAGCATCTCACGGGTGGCTCGGCGCTGCACATGAATCTCGAAGATCATCTGTCGAAGGAGCAGTACCGCCACCTGCTGCGCGTGGCTGCGGCCGAGGGGTGCAACTACTTTACGTTCAATATTCCCAATACGGTCTGCAACGACTGCGGCCATATCGACAAGCGCTATCTGAAACACTGCCCCGCCTGCGGCTCGGAGCATCTCGACTATCTCACGCGCGTTATCGGCTATATGAAGCGCGTGTCGAATTTCTCCGCCGCGCGGCAGCAGGAGGCCTCGCGCCGCCACTATGCCAAGGCCGAGTAGAGCTATGTTGAAGTTCTGGAATTACGACATAGTATTCGCCGAGGTGCCCGACCATACGACGCTCGCCGTCAACCTTACGGGCTGTCCGCTGCGGTGCCCGGGCTGCCACAGCCCGCATCTGAGGGAGGATGTCGGCGATCCGCTCGACGACGACGCTTTGGCGGCGCTGCTCGCGCGTTACGGCAGTCGTGTGACATGCGTCGCCCTTATGGGCGGCGACGCCGCGCCCGCCGAGGTCGAGCATGCCGCGCGCGAGATACGGCGGCTGTGTCCTGCGCTGGCCGTGGCGTGGTACTCGGGACGGGATGTTTTGCCCGATCTTATCGACCGCCGTGCGTTCGACTATATAAAGTTGGGCGGCTGGGTCGAGTCGCTGGGCGGTCTTGCATCCGAGACTACCAACCAGCGCATGTACCGCATACTCGCGGACGGCACGGCGGAGGACATCACTCCGCGTTTTCGGCGGTAGAGCCGTCAGACGGACTGCTGCAAAGCCGCAGGCACAAAATGAAACCGCCCCGTCGCATGTTGCGCAGGGCGGCGTCGCCGAAAGTTATCGATGCGGCCTGAGCCGCTGGAAAGTCCGTTTGTCAGAATGTGACACCTATTCCGAAATAGGCCATTTGGTTCAATGCCTTGTAGCTTATGTCCTTGCGGTCGAATGCGAAGTTGCCGTTGACCACCGGACGGGGGCTGAGCATCGAGAGCTGGTAGCCGATCATAAGATCGATGTTCATGTCGCTGTCCTTGACCCTGAGGCGGTATCCGCCGCCCGCGCCGAACGTGCCGCCCATTCTCGGGCCGTGCTCGAAGAGTATATTGGTACCGGCGTTGAGGTAGTTGAACAGACAGTTCTTGCGCTTGCCGTAGTAGTAGTGCGCCGTGGCGTATATCGGTACCACCGGTCCGTTATACTGTATCTGTATGCCGGTCTCGATGCCTATCTTCCAGTGGTTGTCGAGAAAACGTCCCGCGTTGAACGTTATCTGCCCGCCGACGAGCTGCTTTTTGGGTATGCGGTATGCGCTTACCGGATCCTCCGAGGCGATCTTCATGCGCTGCAACTCGTAGAATATGAAGTTGACCCTGCCGCTCGCGCCTATCTCCCAGCCCGAATAACTACGCATCTTCTTGGCCGCCTCCTCGGGCGTCTCGCGTCTGCGCGCATCTGCCGGCTGCGCTATGAAGGCCGCAAGCAGTATGAGTGTAATCAATCGTTTCATCTGACGTATATTATATCCATTTCAAACAGTGCAACGCTGCGGCGTGGGGTTTTATTGTGTCTTCTGTCCCCGTGCGCCTGCCGGTCGCTTATTTCAATCCGCGTATGCGCTTCTCCCAGCGCCATGCCGCATCGAGCGTCTGCTCGATCGACCGCTCGGCCTTCCAGCCCAGCTCCTCGCCGGCCAGCGTCGTGTCTGCCCATATCGCGGCTATGTCGCCCGCTCTCTTGGGTGCCGTCCTGCGGTTTACCTTCACGCCGTTGACGCGCTCGAATGCCTCGACGAGCTCTTTTACCGATACCCCGCGGCCGGTGCCGATGTTGAATATCTCATAACTGCTCTTGCTCCTGCCGCCGGTCATGCGCTCTATGGCCGCTACGTGCGCCCGCGCCAGATCCACGATGTCGATGTAGTCGCGTATGCACGAGCCGTCGGGTGTGGGGTAGTCGTCGCCGAATATGCTCAGACACTCCCTGACTCCCGCCGCCGTCTGCGTGATGAACGGAACCAGATTGTTGGGCACCCCGCGCGGCAGCTCGCCTATGAGTGCCGACGGATGCGCCCCCATCGGGTTGAAATATCTGAGCGATATGCCGTTGAGCGTGCCGTAGGCCGCCACCGAGTCGCGCAGTATGTCTTCGCATATCTGCTTGGTGTTGCCGTAGGGCGATGTCGCGCTCTTGCGCGGCGTGAGCTCCGTCACGGGCAGCTGCTCCGCCTCGCCGTATACCGTGGCCGACGACGAGAAGACTATGTTGCGGCGGCCGTACTCGCGCATCAGGTCCACGAGATTTATCAGCGAGAGGAGGTTGTTGCGGTAGTATTTCAGCGGCTCCGATACCGACTCGCCTACGGCCTTCGATGCGGCGAAGTGTATGGCCGAGTCGAACTCGTAGCGCTCGAACACCCGTGCGAAGGCCTCGCGGTCGCAGCAGTCGACCTCGACGAAATCGACATCGCGCCCCGTTATGCTGCGTATGCCTTCTATGCTGCTTCTATCGCTGTTCGACAGGTTGTCGGCTATGACCACATCGTATCCCGCACCGAGCAGCTCCACTGCCGTGTGCGAACCGATGTATCCCGCGCCGCCCGTTATGAGTACCCTCTTGTTCATCCTTGTCGTTTTTAAGCATTCGTTCTCCCGTCTGCCCGGCCGCGCTTTGTCGGCTGCTGCGTCATACGGGTTTGCAATGTGCAAAGATACGAATAAGCCGAGAGAAAAAGCAAGCTCGCTTGCATTTTTTCCGAGGCGGAGTATCTTCGACGCAGTCAAAGTTCGAATAAGCCGAGAGAAAAAAGCAAGCTCGCTTGCATTTTTTCCGAGGCGGAGTATCTTCGGCTAAGTCGAAGATAGAAAATTATGTCGGCATATATCAAAAAGCGGGACAAAATATTCGTCCCGCCCTCGCTTTATCGCCGTCTCTACCCTCCGACGTAGAGCCGCCAGCCCTCCTCGACCTGCCGCATGTCGGCCGGCATGCCGTTCTCCACGCGCGACATGGCCGCCACGACGGCCGTCATCATCTCCATCGAGCGCGTGTCGAGCACATCGTCGCACCCGATCCCCGAGAGTGCCGCTACGGTGGATATGTACGCCCGCGTGTCGTTCTCGCACGAGGGGGCGTAGCGCTCGATCATCGTGCGTATCGTGTTGCGGCCGTGGCGGCGGGCATAGCCGTCGAGTAGCACGAACATGGCGCGATAACCCCATGCCATAGTCTCGAACTGCTTGAATTCGCTGTCGCCGCTCGGTACCACCTCTCCCTTGTAGTGTCCGCCGGAGCGGCGGATGTTGCCCGGATTACGATTCCGGATTCCTCTGCTTGTCTTCATATCGTTTGAGTTTGTTGTCTACATATACCCCCAGACGTCGGAACAGGGGCGCGCGGCTTACGACGGCGGCGTTTTCGAGAAACGACCACAGCTCGACGCCGCACGTGAAGCCCGTGAATAATCTGGCGAACTGTATGTTCATGAAGTCGGGCATGCAGCAGTCTATCGTGTGCGCCATTACCACGGCCGCGGCCACGAAGCCCAACTTGACCACCGTGCGCCATGCCAGACGGCTCTCGAATCGCCACTGCCGGCCGCGGCGCCGCGACTCGGCGCGCGAGGCCGCGATGCCCGACAGGAAGTCGGCCGCGACGAACGCTACTGCCGCAGCCAGCAGCGGCGCCACGGGCAGCAGGAACGCCGCAGCTGCGGCCGTAGCTCCGCTAATGAGTCTGAACAATGTCTCCATATATCGTGCATCTGTTCAGAATGTTGTCGCGGGAGTCGTACTCGGGGTAGGCCGCCGCGCTGCGCTCCAACTCCTCCGACAGTCTTCGCAGCAGCTCCGACGCCCGTCGCCTGAGCGCCCGCATTACCTCGCCGCGCTGCTTGGCGTCGGCCGGCTCGATGCTCTCCGAGCGCGGCGTCACGATTCCGCATGCGCCGCACCTGACGGCCAGCAGCGGCTGGACGGCGACCCTTACAGAGGCCGCCAGCGCGGGTTTGACGAACTCTTCGCACAGAGTCGGATATCCGCCCGCGGCGAGCCGCTCGTATAGCGCCCGCCCCGTCACGGGGATTATGCTGTGTCTTTCGGCTGCCGCGATGTCGGCTTCCGTTATCGCCTCCTCGGGGATGTATTCCGCCGCGGAGAATGCCGAGGCCGCTACCTCGGCGGGTGTCGATAGTGTAATCATTGCATTGCAGTTTTTTTTGCCTGCCGGCGGTGCGACCGCCATTGTGCCTGCCCGGCCGGCTAATCAATTCTTCTTACGTTGTACTTGGTTATCTGCGAGAGGTAGTACTGCTGCTCCGGGTCGTCGGGGTCGTAGTCCAGACCGTCGGCCTTGCGCGCCTCCCACACCCGCATGTAGATCGGCTTGGAGCGTGTCGGCGGACGGTTGACGATCTGCAACGACGAGCAGTCGATGCCCAGCACCTCGCCTATCAGCGCCTTAACGGGCTCCATGAGCTCCTGCTGCTCGGAGAGGATGACGGTGTTCAGCGCCACCTCGTACTCGTGCAGTATGCGTTCGGTACTGAATCCCGACGAGTAGTCCAGACCGCTCAGCGAGCGGAACCACGAGTGGGCTACGACGATGTCGGCCGTCGCCTGCTCGTGCAGCGAGCGCCAGTCGCCGTCGTTGGTGGTGTCGATCGGTATGAAGCGCGAGTTGTCGCCGTCGCTGCTGTCGCGCAGCACGAACATTACCTGTCCGGGGTTGCCGCCGAACTTCTGCTCTGCGGCGCGCACTATGCGGTCGGCCTCCTGCTCGCTGTCCACGCCTCCGTCGAGCATCATCACGCCCGATAGCTGAAATGAGTTGTCGATGCGCGCTATGTTCCAGCGGTCGGTCTTGTAGGCTATGGCCGCCACGTTCAGGCCGGCTATGTATGGCGGTACGCCGTAGTGGCTGAACATCGGTTCGTAGTCCATGTAGTGCACCACGGTGCGCAGCGTGCCGTCCTCCTGCTCCTCGAAGAGCGGATATAGCGGCAGCGTGCGTGCCGCCGCGGCTGAGAACGACGCCCAGTCGTGGTGCAGGATGACGTGGCGCGAGTCCTTGGCTATGCGGCATCGCGACGCATCCTGATGATAGAGCGACAGAAACGACCGCTTGCGGTCGGTTACCGCTTCGAGAAAGGCGTTGCCGAACAACGCCTCGTCGAATGCCAGACGCGCTATGACCGAGCGCAGCGAGTCTCCCTCGCCGTTGGCGCGGGCGACCAGATGCGCGAGCTGCTGAGAGTCGCCGTCGAAGGCGAAGCCCTTGCCGGCTATGTAGTCGGCCTTGTCGTTTATTATGCGGCGGTGCGTGGTCGAGCGCCGCGCTATCTGCGCCAGAGCGTATGGCAGCATGTTGTCGTCGCCCCAGCGCCAGTAGCGTTCGCTCGCGGCCGCCGTGCCGCCGCCGCTCTGCCCGAGCAGCGGTTCGGTGCGTGCCGCCGGCGTCGCGACGCGCACGGGTATCTTCTTCTTATCCATTACCTGTTGCGTTTTCCTCGCGGGCGAAGGTGCAGTCCTCGCCCTCGAACGTTAATACGACTCTGCCGCGCTCGCCGGGCGACTGCCCGTTGTCGACCTCGATGCCTTGCAGCCGCAACGCACGCTCGGCGGCGAAGCGCTCCGAGCATCCGGCCCACAGGATGCGTCCCGAGAGCATGGTTATGCGCGCCGCGACACCCTCCCGCGCCGCACGCGAGAGCAGTGCGTCGTATCGACGCGAGGCATACTCCTCTTCGGGCATCGCCACAGTGAGCCTGTGTACGACGCTTTGCAGTCCGTGGCGCAGGCGCAGCCTCTCGTCGAAGCGCGACATGTCGTCTATCAGGGGCAGCTCGGTGCGTGCGGCCGACGTCCCGACGGCGATCCCCGCGGCCGTCTCTGCGATCCGCCCGAGCGCCGAAGCCGGAAGGAGCGCCACGGCGGCTACTCCTCCCGTCGGTTTTACGAACGTCATGGCGCTATACGAAATCGACCCTTACCAGCAGATCCTCGTCCAGTATCTCGCACCCGACCATGAATACGGCCCTCTGGCGGTTCTCCATCTCGTCGGGGTTGTACCACATGCGCACCTCGGTGCCGGGGTAGTCCGACGTGTTGACCGCCAGAGTCAGGTTGCGTCGGTCTGTGAGCAGGCAGAACGATGTGTGGAACTGTGTCTTGGGCAGATACTGCGATACGTTGATGTCGACCAGCGGTATGCCGTGGTAAGAGAGCGTGCGGCGTCCCGATGTGAGGTCGTTGTAGGCGCCGTCGGCACCCATTCGGTCGAGATATCGCTCGTAGCAGTCGATGACGTCCGTGGTGACGAAGTATGCGAGATTGCCCTCGCCCTTCATCGATTTGAGGATCGGGGGCGCCGTGCGCCACATCTCGTCCAGCAGGTCGATCACCGTCTCGGAGGTAAGCTGCCGTTCGGTAAAGTCCACCACGGGGAAGTCCATGAAGGCGTTGTAGTTGCGTATCAGCGCCATGAAGCCGTCGAACTTGTTCAACGGCGAAGCCGTGTCGGCCATGTCGCCCACCCACATCGTCGCGCGCAGGCTCTCGGCGATCGCCGCGCGGAACATCTCCGTCTCGGCCTTTTCCAGCTCGGTGCCCGACAGATCGTCCATGTTGACGTCGGGGCGGCCGGTTATCAGCTCGTACACCTGCGAGAAGTAGTCCGAGGCCGAATAGCCCGTCTCGGCCTTGATCTTCTGCATCGTTATCGTCTTTTGCTTGCGTGTGGCCGAGTCGCCGCCCGTCCAGCCCGACGAGTAGGGTTTGAGGATGTCGCCCGCCGGGCTCCACATCTGTATGGTCGTGGGCACGGGCATATTGTAGAGTACGCGTATGCCTATCTGCTCGGCGTTGTCGCCCGTGAGCATCGGGCGGAAAAAGATCGTTTCGAGATCGCGACCCGTGTAGGTCTTGGGGTTTTCGATAAGTCCCATAGTAAGATTGGTTTTTAGATGCCTCCCCGGCGTCCCGGCGCAGCCCGAAGGGATTCGGCTCCGCAGCCGGCGTCGAGGAGAGGCCGGTTTGATGATTTGTGATCGGTCAGGGGTTTATATGCCGCTGAGACAGGCTGCGGGCGTCGCGGGCGTATGCCTCGTTGTTGGGCGAGCGGGTACCCTCGCCCAGCGACGGATCCTCGCACTCGCAGACGCGTGTCGCCTCCACCGCGCGCTGCCCCTGGTCGAGCGCTGCGGCGGTGCGGTGTGCGGCGCTTGCCGCCGAGGCTTCGGGCAGTGGCGGCAGCGGCTCGGCGTTGTCGGCGGGCGGGTGCGTTATGTTGAGATCCTCCGTCTCGGGACGCGCTTCGCGTCCGGGCAGCAGGGCTCTGAGCAGCGAGAGTACGCCCCGCTGCGGACGGCGTGCGTCGTCTATGCTCTCGCGGTTGCAGGGCGGCGTATCGCCTCGGCGCTCCGCTATGCGGTCGACCAGTCCCGCCTCTACGGCCTGCTGGGGCGAGAGCCAGCGGCCTCGGCCTCCGTTCTCCGCCATAAGCCGGCGGAAGGTCTCGGCGTCGCGCCCCGACCTCTCGGCGTAGAGCGATGCAATGCGTTCGTCGGTGCGGTGCAGCAGGTCGGCTTCGATTTCCAGATCGAGGGCATTGCCTTCGGCCGCGCACAGCGAGTTATGCACTAAGTAGAGCGACGAGGGCGCTATGAGGCGGCACCCCTCGGAGGCGGCCTGCGCGATGATTGTCGCGGCCGAGGCCGTGTAGCCGTAGCAGCAGGTGGTTATCTCGGCGCCCGTCGCGCGCAGAGCCTCGTATATGAGCAGTGCGTCGTTCACGTCGCCGCCCGTAGAGCGGATGTTGACGTCGATATGCCGGCATCCCAAGGCGGCTATGGCGGCCACCTGTTCGCGGAAACGGTCGTAGGTGGCCACGCGGTCGGCCGGGTCGTCGAACTGCCACTGTTCGGGCATGCCTATCGTGCCCTCGATATCGATCGACGAGCGGTCGGCATTGTTCGTGATTTCGATTTTGGTATTCATGGTTCGTAATTTAGGTTTTGCGGATTCAGTCGCGCATCGAGCGCATGAAGCGGCAGCGTGCCGTGCGGCTTTCGGGGTCGTATCTCTCGACGGCGCGCAGCGTGAAGAGCGACGACTCGTCGCCTGCCCGCAGGCGGAATGTCGAGCGTATGTCCGCCCCGCCCGATTCGAGGTCGAACAGATCGGCATACTCCGAGGGTTCGAGCCGTATGTCGCATACCAGCGTCTGCCGTGCGGCTTCGGCGGCGAGCATGCCGTCGTAGTGGCGGTGCAGCCCCGTCAGCCCGTCGCGGTCCTCGAAGCAGAGCGTGAAGCCCTCGTTGAGCTCGTCCCCCGCGAAGTGGAACGCCGCAAGAGGGTATTGCGCGCCGCCTGTCTGCGTCCATGTCTGCCCCGACGGCAGCCGCGCCAACCCCTTGTATATCACTATGCGCGGCGTGAAGCCCTGCTCCCGGTCGTCGGCATCGCGGTCGCCAACGCGAAGCAGTGCGGCTGCCGGTGCCGCCCTCAGCTGCGAGCTTTGCGACACGCTCGGCGCGAATACGGGGTTGGTTTGCACCTCGTCGCCCAGCAGCGTGCCGTAGCCCTTTGTGAGAAATGTCCAGCTGCCCAACGTCGCGCCGGTTTCGGCCTCGAAGCGTCCCGCTACGCCGTCGCCCTGGGCATACCGCCACGTCCGGCGTTCGTGCCGGTCGAGCATCGTGTCGTGCCACCGCTGCTCCGAACCGGCTATCTGCCGCCCGCGCCAGTCGACTTCGGGGCGGTCGAAGAACCGGTCGTAGGGCTCGATGTAGACTCTCTTTCGGCTGTTGTCGCAGAATATCTGCAAGTTGAACATCTGGCGCACGGCCTCGACGATCTGCAACTGGCTGATGCGGTGGCACGCCGCATCGGCGAATGTCGCGACCGACCCGTATCCGGCCTGCGCCGCGAACAGGGGCCGCAGCCGGCAGCGGTTCGAGAGCGTGAGCCGCTGCCCCTCTTCGGCGCCGTGGAAATAGATCGCGTTGAATGTCGCGGGCGACGTAGGCGTAAACCGGCGCGGCGGCGTTACCACGGTAAGCTCGACATCCCTTACCCCCGTTTCGCCGATATATCCGTCGTATATGGCCCAGTCGCCGGTGTAGGGGGCGTATGTCGTGCCGCCCTTGCGGCATACGGTCAGCTGCGGCTCGCCGGCGAGCGTGTCGGGCGTCGAGAATAGCGCCGTGCGGGTGTCGAACGAGGCGAGCGTGCCGAGGCGGTAGCGGTCGCCCTCGGCGTGGTCGAAGACGACGACGCGATAGCTGAACGACGGCCGCAGCGAGCCGCGGCGGTCGGCGAAGGGGTTTTCGAGCGCCACCTCCACGTCGCAGCCCACGTCGAGATGTATGGCGTCGAAGCCCGCCAGACGCGTTCGCGAGGCTATGCGGTAGTCGGTCGCGTACTTTATGTAGTACTCGAATGCCACGGCCAGCTCCCTCACGGGGCGAAACACGGGGCGTCCGTCGGGAAAGGTCATGCAGCCGCCCGTCGAGAATACGTCGCCCATAGCCTCGCCCTCGTCGTTCACGGCACCGGGCGATACAGTGTCGACGAATGCCCCTATGTTCGATGCCATTACGGGCTCCCAGACATATACTATCCCCTCGCTGTCGGCCACGGCCGTGGTGGTGCGGGTGCGGCGTGCCAGAAAGTCCATTCTGGCGCGTGCCGCCGCCGTGTCGACCGACGGGTAGGCGCCGCTCATGCAGAGGCTGCGGAACAGCTCGCCCTGCATGAATGCGCTGCGCACCTCGTATCCGGCACGATCGAATACCGAGCGCATTATGGCATCGATCGACAGAAACGGATGATAGTCGTGCGGCATCAGCGTCTGCTGCGGCAGATGAACCCCTGAGGCATCGGGGTCTGTCGAGTAGCTGTCGCGTATGACGGGCAGCATCCGCATGTCGCTGCTGCCTTGCCACGTGGCCGCTATGCCGCGGTTGTCGAGTACGGCTGTGAAGTCGATGCCCGTGTCGCGCAGCATCGTGCGGGCGGCGTCGCGCGCCCACTTGGCCCCGCCGTCGCGCACCGTGACCTCGTAGAATGTCTCGCGGCCGACCCTCGTTATGCCCGAGAGCGTGGCCGTGCCGCCGAATATCACCGTGCCGTCGGCTTCGATCGTGGCGCGGTGGAGCGATAGATTGAAGCTCTCGGAGGCGTATATGTCGTCGGCATGGCGCATCAGGCGGTCTGTTGCCGGCGTCGAGGGCAGCCTGAGCTTCACGGCACGTCCCTCGCGCCACGAGTCGGGATCGGTCAGCGAGCCGGCGTCGTAGTCCGGCGCGAGCCGCCGCGGGAGGACGGGTGCGCACTCCACGCCGTCGATCTTCACGCGGATCATCTCACACCTCCTTTCCACGGCTCCGACAGCTCCATTTCGAGATAGGCGGGCTCTGCCGGCGACGGGTAATCGGCCTTGCGTGCGACTATCTCGACCGGCTCCGCCGCTAATCCGTCGAGGCTCCACACGTGGGGCGAGAATAGCACTTCGTGGAGTATGTCGTACCGCTCGCGCGTCAGATAGTCCGAGGCGAGAAGCACTCTGTGGCTCCCCTCGACCAGACGGCGCCACACGCCGCCGCCGGTCTTTACGGTCGCGACCTCGGCCTCGGCGGCCAGCGTGCGCGCCACGGCGAAGGTATGGCACTCCAACCCGCCCTCGCGGTTGTACCACATCAGCCGCCGCCCCTCGGCCGGCCTTTCGGCTATGGCGTATTCGAAGTGCCCGATCTTCATATCGTCGCCGAACAGCTCTATGCCTATGCGCACCGTCGACTGCTGCATGCCGATTGCCGAAACGCACAGCTCGCACGGCAGCCCGCCGGTCTCGATCGAGATCTCGAAGGTCATCGTCGTCTCATTCTGCCCGATCTCCACCTCGGCCGTTAGCTCTCTCTCGGCATATAGCGTTATCATGTCTATCTCGTCGGGCGATATCGACCGCTTCTGCCCCGTTCGCGACAATACCGCCGGGCGGGACATGTCGCACTCCGTGCGGAAGAATTTGCGCACCGGCGCCGTCGCGCTTGCATCCGTCTGTCCGGCGTCGTCTGCGCCGCTGCCTACCCCCGGCGCTATCGCAGCCGCAGTGACCGCCACGGCCATGCCTCCTGCGGCCTTTGCGAACCCCGTCTTTATAATCGGCCGCGGCTGCGGGTCGAACGATCCTCTCAGATAAGAGGCTATGTCCACCTCTCCGCCCGTTACCCCGTATAGCTTTTTGCGGCCTATCGTCTGGCCCGTTGCGGCGTCCGTAATTTTTATCTCTACATCCGTCGGCTCCTCCGTGCCGCATTCGAATGCGTATCTGAGCGGCTCGTTCCATGACTTGCCGTTGTTGGGTATTGTTGTGAATTTCATGATTCTTTGAGATTTTCCGTGAAATCGCCGCCTTTGCGTCCTCTGCTCGTCGCTCGACAATGGGCAGTGCGCCGAGAGTACAGCTAATCGTCTCGCCCGGCCGCAGAGTTGCATATGCAGCAATTTGACGAAAAATGGGTTTTGGTTCTTTGCGAGTTTTTCGAGACATTGCCGCCTTTGCGTCCTCTGCTCGTCGCTCGACAATGGGCAGTGCGCCGAGAGTACAGCTAATCGTCTCGCCCGGCCGCAGAGTTGCATATGCAGCAATTTGACGAAAAATGGTTTTTGGTTCTTTGGGAGTTTTTCGAGACATTGCCGCCTCTGCGTCCTCTGCTCGTCGCTCGACAATGGGTCGTATGCCGAATACAGTCTGTCGCCCTGCTTCTGCATTGTGCTCTTGATAAGCCGCTCGGAAGGCAGGAGCCGCGCCTTTCAAAATATCGTCTCCACCACGGCTTCGGCTACGGCCGAAGTGCTGATGTCGGGGCGTAGTGAACCGACGGCGGGGGCGACCGCGAGCTTGTCTACCAGCGCGACGAACGTGCTTCGCGACAGCTCGGCGAATATGTCGAGCATATCGCTTTCGAGCCTGTCCGACATTGCGGCCATGTCGTTGCGCGTGTGCGTCGGAGTCCTGTCCGTGAGTCGCAATTCGATAGAGTATCTCGCGCGGCCGTGGCTCCGCCCCTCTACCGAGCTTAGTTTCGGCACCGTCAGCCATGCCGACCGGCGGGCGGTCTTCTCGGCGAGGGCTTCGTGCCTGGCGCCGCAGACGAGCCGATAGCCCTTGTCGCTGCATATCCGGCTCAGAGAATCGATGATGCGTTTGTTGTTCATATTGCGGAAGATTTAAGTTGCCGTCGTTGTCGATAACACGTCGATATCGTGTCGATAAGTTTTGGCAGTTTTGCCTAATAGCGTGATATCGTGCAGGAGATGAGTGTTGATAACCGTTTTGCTGCGGTTGTTCGAGATGTCGATAACATCGGCCGCCGGTCTTCGGGCGGAGCATATCTCGGTATTTCGATTGGTTGGGTCGCTGGTGCGGCGACTTTCGACAGTGCAAATATACTGCGTCGAAATGCCGTTGTCAAGAGGCGGGTTCAAATTTTTGCTATTGCGAGCGGGGGTGAAATTTGTAAACTGCTGTTATAAATGTGATTGCTCGGTATAAAAAAGTTCAAAATTTTAATGTGATTGCTCTGTCGTAATCGGCTGCCGCATGGCGCATGCTTCGTCGCGGCATAAAAAAGACCGACGTGCATAAGCGCGTCGGTCGTGGTACATAGGAGCCTGTGCTCCCTGAATAATCGGTCAGTCTACATACTCTTTTACGCAGCAATATCCCAGCCAGAGACTCACCGACGTATCCTGCGAGCGGAGCAGCCGGAGCGTGTAGGTACCCTCGCCGTCACCGGGATACGACATCGAGTGGAGCTCTTTGAGTTTCGGGTTCTTCGAGATATCGAGCCTTTCGAGGTGGTTGTTGCGGTCTATCGACATGTATTCCAGATCGGGCAGATTGTCGGTCTCAACCGTTCTCAGGTCGCACTCGTCGACGCGTATCTGCTTGATCGCCGGGTTGTGCGATAGATCCAGCTGCGTCAGATTCTTGGTGCCGTTAAGCGATATCTGCGTCAGCAGTGGGCAGGGCGACAGGTCGATCGATGTCATGTCGTTCTGTCCGGCGCTCAGATAGTCGAGTTCGGTGTTGGCGCTCAGGTCGAGCTCGACGACCTTCGATCCGTATACCGACAGGAACGTCAGATAGGGGTTGTGCGATGTGTCGAGCGACGTAAGGCCGCTGCTGTAACCTATGAACTCGGTCAGTGCCGGCATGTTCGACAGATCGATCGATGTCAGCTTCGGGCACAGACCCACGTTGACGGCCGTTATGGCCGAGCACCCCTTTAAGTCGATCGACTCCATTTCGCGCGCGTTGTTGAACCCTATCTCGCGCAGTCTGGTGTTCTTGCTGAGGTCGATATGCGTGAATGTCGCATTGCGCAGTTCGAGCTTTTCGAGGTTGGGAAATATCTCTATGCCCTCGGCCGAAGCAGCGCCCTCGGAGTAGTCGATCTCGGTTACCGCTTCGGCCTCGGCCGGCAGCAGGACGCCGTCGCCGTCGGTGTCGAAGCTGGCTGCGATCCATGCGCGCAGCCCCTCGTCGACGATCTTCGAGAGCAGGTCGGCCGACTGCTGACGTACTGTTATCCGCTCCGATACATCGCCGCATGTCAGCGTGATTACCGCCGTGCGGGCATCGCCGTCATTGGCCTCGACCTCGAAGCAGAGCGTCTTGCTCTGCATGGCGCTCGTCGTTGCGGCGGGGCGTATCCATGCCGCACCCTCGGCCACCGAGCTGCGTACCTCCGCATTGGCTTTGAAGAGTATCTCCAACGTCTGCGCCGTGCGGTCGATGTCGTACTCAGTCTTGTCGACGATCATGCGCTCGGCATAGCTCTGCACGGCCGTGACGGCAACACGGTTGGTGCCGCATACGAACGTGAATTGCGCCTGCCTTATATCGTCGCCATTGTTCTCGGCCGCCTTGAATGTCACCTTGTCGCCGTTGCCGCCCTCACGTGCCGAGGGTGTCAGCCACTCCGACTCCCCTTCGAGGGTCCATGCGCGGCCGCTGGCCACCTCGACATCGATCTCGCCGCCCGCTGTTGCGAACGACAGCTCGCTCAGCGACGGCGTGATCTCCTCGCCTGCCGCCGTCTGCTGCACGGCTACCGTTACCGTCGCTGCCTTGGGGTAGCTCAGCGTTATCTCGCCCCGGCGGGCGTCGCCGTCATTGGTCTCCACCGTAAAACGTATCTCGCCGTCGACCGTGCAGTCCGGAGTGCCGATCCATGCGGCCGTCGTCTCCGCTTCTATGCGGGCGCCCTCGACTGGGTTGGCGATCGTGTAGGCGATCTTGCCGGTACCCGCTTTCGAATCGACCTTCACTTCGGCCGGTGCGCCGATCTTCGGCTCCTCGATCGGTATTTCGGGCTCGTCATTGCTGCACGATACTGCCGCCAGCAGCAGCGCGGCAAGTGTCGTCGATAAACATAACTTCTTCATATTGAGTGTTATTTTGGTTGTTTGTCGTCTAATCTCCGTCTATCTTGCCAGATGCAGCCGCGGCATGGCGGCCTCGGCGCTCCTTACGGCCGCCTCCTGCGCACGCTTCGGCACGCTCAGTATGGCGCTGTTGGCCGCCGGCTTCGACCAGAAGTCGTAAGGCTCCGACATATTCTTCATCACGCCGTCGCGGTAGGGCGTGAACTCTTCGTAGTGCCACTGGCCGAAGTTGCCGTCCTCGCCCTCGGCCACGTAAGAGAAGCTCCACGTATATCCGAACCACGGACGGTACATGCCCGTTGCACGGTCGACATGCGACGCCTCCTTGTTGCGCAGCAGCGCCAGCAGGAAGTCTACGCCCGTTTCGTACATCTCGACCACATTCCATACGCCGCCGTACCAGTGCGCGGCCTTGTCGTTGGGCGTGTAGCGGATATACATTATGCAGTCGTCCTCGGCGCCCTGCCACCTCTGCGGGTCGAGCTCGATGAGCTCCGCGCCGTCGAACATCTCGTATGTCGCCGTAACGTCTGCCTCGCTGCGGCCGAAGGGGATCTCGGGCGAGTGGAACTCGTATTCGTAGAACTGCGTGCTGTTGGTGCCGGCGTAGCCGCATACGAGCATCGTGTAGTCGGTATCCGATACCCACGACATGGGACCCGTCCATTCGCCCTTGTGGGTGTAGTACTTGGTCGAATCGTCGTAGTAGTGGTCGATTTCGGCCATGAGCGCCTTGGCGTCCAGCGACCCGTTCGCGAGGCGGTAGTATTGCAGATCCTCGGTGTAGATGAGGAAGGGCAGCCAGTATTCGGTGTCGTTCGACGGCGTTATGCGGAACGTGGCCGTGTTCCACTGGGTCTCGACGGTCTCTACCGTGAACGTTATGCTCGACTGCTCGGCCGGTGCGGTCTTCTGGTCGAACCGTGCCACGTCGGTGGTGCGCACGCCCTGTGCGTCGACGCCGAATACGAATATGCGGTAGTTGTGGTCGGGCTTGAATGTCCAGTACAGGTCGTCGCGTCCCCAGAGGCTCTGCTCGCCGCTGAACACCGATTCGAAATTCGACCAGTCGACGCCCGTGCCGTAGAAGTTCTGTTTGAAGCGCTCCGTCTCCATGTTGATTATGCGCTGTGCCATCTGCTCGTCGTTATAGCCCGAGCATATATCCTCGTCTATGGGCGCTATGTAGTAGCGCGTTTCGGGGTTCGACGGCTTGACGTTTATCAGTATGTCCATCTGCTTTATCTCGGGGCACGATATCTCGAACGTGCACTCCTCGGCCGACTGCGAGGGCAGGGTCGTGAACTGTCCCGCCTCGACGGCCATTGTCGTCGGCGTGCCCTTCTCGTCCATGCCCCATGCCACTATGCGGTAGAGCGTGTTGCTCCACAGCTGCTCGGCGCTGAGCTGCGATGTGCCGCGGCGCAGGATGTCGGCTATCGCTATGCCGTACTCCTTCTCCTCGTACTTCATGGTCTGGATATAGAGCGTCATGACCTTGTTGATGTCGCTGTCGGCCTTCGAGAAGAAGTCGAAGTCGCTGATATATACCCAGAAGTAATTCTCGTCGGCCAGACTCGGCGTTACGACTATGTCGGCTCCCTTGTCGGTTATCTGCGTTATCTCCGCCTCGAATGTCATGTCGACCGGATCGACCACCGCCGTGGTAAAGCTGGCGTAGCACATATCCGTCAGGCGATTGCCCTCGCTGTCGATGCCGTAGCAGTAGGCGTAGTATTCGGTGTCGATCTTCAGCGTCGAGTAGTCCATGGTAACGGCTGCGCCCCAGCGTCCGAATATCTGCGGCGCTGCGGGTATCAGATCGGCTATCGTCACGCCGTTGCGGTCGGCCAGCGACTTTATATAGTTGTAGTCGCCTGCATACCAGTCCTCCATGTCCTGCCCCATGTACTTGTCGAGCGTCGATTTCTCCACCACGAGGAACAGATAGTCGCCGTCGTAGTTCACGGGCGTATAGGTAACGTTGCATCCGTAGGGCGATACCGAGTTGATCTTGATCGTGAAGTCGGCGTTCGACGCCTCCTGCGTAATGGTTATCGTCAGGCTCTCTGCGCCGCGATAGCTGAGCGTCATGCCGGCTCGGCGGCTCTCGGTCGTGTCGTTCTCCGCGGCCTCGAAACGGATGATGTTGTCGCCTACGGCGATGTCGGTTATCCAGTCGGCGTCGGCTGTCGCCTCCACCTTTTCGCCCGCTGCGGCGTTCAGCAGACGGTAGCCTACGGCGCCCTCGCCGCCCTTTGCGTCGACGGCGATGTCGGTCGCCTCGATCTTCGGCACCATGAGTTTGTCGTCATCGCTCTTGCAGGCGAAAGCGCCGAGGAGCAGACATAAAGTCAGAAGTTTTTTCATTTCGGTTGATACGTGATTTTATGGGAGAGGCGCGAGCCGCTCCCGGTTGAAAAATAGGAAAGTAATGTCGTTTCGTAGGAGGATGCGACAATGCTTATATGTCGCATATATATGCACGATGCGCCGGCCGGTGCCGTTGTCGGCGCCGGATCGGCTGCTGTGTATCTCTTTGGTGTAGAGCTATGAACGGTTAGCGGATGATAAGGACGATTCTCCCCCCCCGAATAATTCGGCGATCCTGTATCGGCCGTATGTAATCTTCACGTTCATCGTTCTGTTGTGACTATGACAAATATACGTATAAGCGAGCGCAAAGGCAAGTTTGCTTGCATTTTGCCGAGTGGAAGTATATTCGACTATGTCAAATATACATATAAAAATCTTTGTTCCTAACGGCTCGTTGCGAAAATTTTTTCGCATTGAATTGGGATGTTGTCCTCGGCTGTCGCATAATTGTGTGTAATACAGTATGTTCTTCGGCTGATGCCCTGCGTGCGAAACCGGAATACTGCATAATTATTCCATTTTGTGCGAGGCTTCCGACAGCGTACCTTGCAGGACGTGTGTATAAACCGCGCATAATTTTTGTCCGTCTGCGAAAAAAAGAGTACATTTGTCGTCGAATTGTAAATCGAAACGTAAATCTATGGACGATGGCCACCATTCCGCGTATAGCCGCTGTGTCGTATCTCAATACGATACCGTTCATATACGGTATCGAGCACGAGGGTAGCCTCCGTGCCGATCTTCGATTGCTTCCTCCCGCGCAGTGCGCCGCGGCTTATATGTCGGGCGAGGTCGATATAGCGCTTCTGCCTGCCGCCGTGGTCCCTGATCTTCCGATGACCGATATCGTTACCGACTATTGCATAGGTGCTTCGGGTGCCGTCAGAACGGTCGTCGTCGTCTCCGACAGCCCCATTGCCCAGGTCGGGCGCATCTGGCTCGACTCGCATTCGCGCACGTCGGTGCAGCTGACGGGCTATCTGGCCAAATACAAGTGGAACATCTCGCCCGAGTGGCTGCATCTGGCCGACTACTCGCAGCTCGACCGTCCGGCCGCGGGCGACGCCTTTCTTCTGATCGGCGACAAGGTGTTCGAGAGCGAGGGACGCTTCCGTTACAGCTACGATCTTGCCGCGGAGTGGCGCGCACTGACTCGTCTGCCCTTCGCATTTGCGCTGTGGGTAGCGCGCAAGGGAACATCCTACGAGATAACCGACGCCTTGGAGCGTTCGCTTACCTTCGGTGTCGAGCGCATCTACGAGGCTGTCGCCCGGTCGCGCTATGTCGGCCGCGACAACGGCCTGGGCGCATACGACTATCTTACGCGCAACATCGACTTCATGCTCGACGAGGAGAAGCACCGCGCGCTGAAAAAGTTCTGGGACGCCGGCATCCGCATCGTCCCCCGATCCTATTGAGGTGGGCACGGCCCACGCCTTCCGACGAGCATCCCGTGCGATGGGTGCCGATGCGACCCGGCCGCGGGTTGTGAGTTGAAATCGACAAACCGTTAAAACTCAGGGAGGAGACAAGATGATAACAATCTATCTCAAACAATACAACAAGATCATTCGTAACGCCGACCCCGATCTGTTCGACGAGTTGGGCTACGACGACATACTGTGGATCGACCTTATGCAGCCCTCGATCAAGGAGCAGAAATCGGTCGAAAACTTCATGGAGATAAGCCTGCAAACCCGGCAGCAGGTCGAGGAGATCGAGTCGACGTCGAAGTATTCCGAGACCGAGAACGCCATTATCTCCAACTCCAACTTCTTCATCCCGCGCGGCGATACCTTTACCGTCGAGCCCGTCTCGTTCATCATCTCCAACGAGGGTGTGCTGGTGTCGATGCGTCAGGCCGAGTTCCGCACCTTCCGCGAGGCGGAGAAGCGTTTGCAGATGAACTATCGCAGCTACTCGACGGGCTACCACATACTCATATCGCTGTTGGAGGTAAGGATCGACTTCGATGCCGACCTGGTCGAAATGGTGGGCAAGCAGGTCGCCTCGCTCAGCCGCGACATCAATGCCGGCGAGAAGATCGACAAGGAGGTGCTCTACCGCATCAACGCCTTGCAGGAGAACACCATGTTGCTGCGCGAGAATATCTTCGACCGGCAGCGCGTGCTGTCGAGCATCCTGCGCAGCGAGCGCTTCCCGAACGATATCTATCCGCGCCTGCAACTGATGATAAAGGACGTCAACTCGCTTATCAGCCACGCCGATTTCAGCTTCCAGCGTCTGGACTATATTCAGGATGCTGCACTGGGTCTTATCAACATCGAGCAGAACGAGATAGTCAAGATATTTTCGGTGGCTGCCGTCATCTTCATGCCCGCGACGCTTGTGGCGAGCATGTACGGCATGAACTTCAAATTCATGCCCGAGCTGGACTGGCACTACGGCTATCTGTGGGCGATAGGCCTTATGCTCGGTCTGTCGGGTCTTACCTACTGGTTCTTCAAATTCAAGAAGTGGCTCTGAGCCGCCGCCGCCCGTAGCCGCCGGTTTTATCGGCCGACCGTCGCTGCTTGTCAACGCCGGTTGCGGCTGCCGCCGCCCGCAGACATCGGCTGAACCATGCCGTCGCGTCCGGGCAGCACGAACTCCACCTCCTTGAAGGCGTATTCGCGTATGGTGCCGTCGGCGTGTTCGAGCCTCAGCTCGCCCGAGGGGCGCACGCCGCGTATGGTGGCGCGAAAACGCTCGCCCGAGGGCAGGGCGTATGTGTGCTCCTCGTCTATATGATACATGCGCTCGCGGTAGAGCCGCTGTATGGTCTGCTTATCGCCGCGGTGCAGCATGTCGTAGTAATGCGTCAGACAATCCAGATACACCTCCAACACCGCCTCGCGGTCGTAGCGCATGCCCGTCAGCTGCCGCATCGATACGGGGTTGGGCAGCAGCGGGTCGAACTCGGTCTGGTTGACGTTGATGCCCGTGCCCACTATCGTGCGCTCGAACCTCTCCGAGGAGAGCATGTGCTCGATCAGCACCCCCACGATCTTTCTGTCGTCGGCGTATATGTCGTTCGTCCACTTTATCTTAGCCTCTATGCCGTGGCGTGCGAATGTCTCTGTCAGCGCGAGCGCGACGACCTCCGAGAGCAGGAACTGCTCGTCGACGGGCAGGAATGTCGGCGCGAGCACCGTCGAAAAGGTCAGATTGTCGCCCGTGGCGCTGTCCCACTTGTGGCCTCTCTGTCCGCGTCCCGCGGTCTGCTGCTCGGCCCATATCACGTCGCCGTGGACATATTTCGCCTCGCGCGCATCGTCGTTCGTCGACGTGGTTTTCTCTATGCGGTATATCATCGTCGTAATCGTTTCGCTCGTTCGGGGTGCAATTTACTAAAATTGATATTGCGGTTGGTCATATATTCGCTATTTTTGTGAAAATTTTATCGAGATGCAGCCCCGCAATATCCTTTTACTGCACAATCCGCGTCGTGCTCCGTTCTCTTACGGCGGCATCGAGCGCGTCACGCTTATGCTGGCCGAGTGGTTCTCGCGCCGCGGCATAGGCGTATACGTCATCGCCAATGCCGTCGACATCGAGTCGATCCCCGAGCATCAGCGCTCGGCGGCCGTGTGGCTTCCCACGCCGCAGCGCAAGATGTCGTACTCCGACTACTGCCGCTATGCGGGCGAGTGCTGCCGTAAGTGGGATATAGACGTCGTTATATGTCAGGGTGGGTATCTGCGCCGCATGGAGATCCTGCGCCGCATGACCGATGCCCCGATCGTCTACTGCAACCACTCGCAGCCCTTCTGGGAGATCGTGCGCTCGCTGGCCGGATACGACCGCACTCATCGTCATCTCACGCCGTTGTATCTGCTCAGCCGTGCCTACAAGCAGTGGAAGACGCGCCGGCGCGTCATGCGCCGCTACCGGAGCATGTATCGCAGCGTCGACCGCTATGTGCTTCTGTGCGAGGGCTACGTAAGAGAGTTCTACGACGCTATGGGCGCTGCGGCCGAGGCCGAAGGCAAGGCCGTGGCGATATACAACCCCGCCGTGGTACCCGACGCCCTGCCCGATCTATCGCGCAAGCAGCGCAGGCTGCTCTTCGTCGGGCGGCTCTCCTACTCCGACAAGCGTGTCGACAGACTGTTGCAGGTGTGGAGCCGGTTGCAGGACGAGTTCGCCGACTGGTCGCTCGATATCGTCGGCGACGGCGAGGAGCGCGGCGAATTGGAACGCATGGCTGCCGGGCTGGGTCTGCGGCGCGTGACATTCTGCGGTGCCACCTCCGACCCCTCGCCCTATTACGACCGTGCGTCGATCCTGTGCCAGACATCCTCCTACGAAGGGTGGGGTATGGTGCTTATCGAAGCGCAGCAGCACGGGGCGATACCCGTGGCTTTCGACTGCTCGGCCGGCGTTCGCGAGATCGTCGGGCGGTGCGGCGGCGTGCTGGTCGACTCCTTCGACCTTGATGCCTATGCCGATGCCCTGCGGCGCCTGATGTCTTCCGACGAGGAGCGTGCGCGTATCGTCGAGGTGATTACCCGCAATCGCGCGCGATACGGCATCGAGCGCTCGGGCGAGTCGTGGATGCGCCTTTTCGCTACGCTCGACCGCCACTCATAGGCGGCTTGCATCGGGTCGGCCGTTGCGGACAACCCGCTGATATGCAGGCTTCGATATGCGGACGTACTGCCGAATCCGGTCGGCTGTACGTCCGCTTCGTTTCTTCGGCCCGTATGCTGCCGCCCTCGGCGTCGGCCTCTCTATCTGCGCCCTGCCGGCCGAAGCGTCCGGAGCTTGTCCCCGACAACGACGATAATTGCAAAATTTTGACTACATTTGTCGGAATAAACGTTACGGTTATGAGATACATCTCCATATTGCTGTCGGCGCTCGGCCTCGCGCTCGCTGCGTGCGGCGGCGCAAGGGGCGGCAAACCCTCGTCGGAGGCTGCCGGCAGTCCGGCCGCCGAGCCCGAGCCCGTGCAGCCCGTTCTCTACCGCCACCGCGTCGTGGCCGAATATCCGCATCCGGCGGACAACTACACGCAGGGACTGGTCTACTTCGACGGTCTGCTGTGGGAGGGCACCGGACAGTGGGGCGCGTCGCGCCTTATGACCATCGACATCGACGGCTCGGGTCGCACCGAGACGCTCGCATCGCTGCCGCCTTCGGAGTTCGGCGAGGGCATAGCTATTGCAGCGGATACGATTTACCAGCTTACGTGGACCACGGGCATCGCCCACCTCTACGACCTTCGCGGCCGCCTGCAACGCTCCGTCGAGTACAGCGGCGAGGGGTGGGGCATAACATCGGACGGCGAGCGGCTGTTTACCTCCGACGGAACCTCGACCCTCTTGCAGGTCGATCCCGTGACGTTCCGCCCGCTGCGCGGCGTGACCGTCACGTTGCAGGGGCGCCCGCTCGAAAATATCAACGAGTTGGAGTGGATCGGCGGCCGGATATGGGCCAACGTCTATCTCACTACGTCGATCGTTATGATAAACCCCGAGACGGGCGTTGTGGAGGGTGTGCTGGAACTGGACGATCTTTTGGGACGCATCGATATCGACTCCCGGACCGACGTTCTCAACGGCATAGCCTACGACGAGGCTCGCGACCGCATCCTGGTCACGGGCAAGAACTGGAACAAGATTTTCGAAATAGAGATATTCGAGTGATATGGGACGACTCAACGATCTTATGCACGAACGCATACTGACGCTCGACGGTGCTACGGGCACCATGCTTGCCGATCGGGCCGGCCGGGGCTGCTGCGACCTGCTCGCTGTGGACGATGCCGCCGCGGTCGAGGCTCTGCACCGCAGCTATATCGATGCCGGGGCAGACATCATTACCACCGACACGTTTTGCAGCGATCCTCTGACGCTGGCTTCGTGGGGCCTCGCTGAGAGGTGCGGGGAGATCGTCCGCGCCGCCGTCGGCGCCGCCCGCCGTGCGGCCGATGCCGCGGGGCGCGAAGTGCTCGTGGCGGGCTCGGTGGGGCCTACCGTGCGCAACATAACGCTCTCGACCGACACATCGGAGGAGCAGCTGCGCGAGGCCTATCGTGCCGTCGTCGAGCCGATGATCGGCGAGGGTGCGGACATGATACTCGTCGAGAGCGTATGCGATGTGCGCAATGCCGAGATCGCTGTCGAGGAGTGCCGCCGCGTGCGACCCGACATCGACATCGTCGTGGCGGCCGTGTTGTCGAAGCTGCCCGGATATCTGGTCTCGGGACGCAGCATCGCCCTTTTCGCCGAGGACTTGAAGCGGATCCGCCCGACGGCGGCGGGCTTCAACTGCTCGTGGGGCGCCCGCAGCGTGGTAGACAATCTCGCCCGTCTGGCCGAGGCGACCGACCTGCCGCTGGCGGCATGGCCGTCGGCCGGCGTGCCCGATGCCTCGGGACGGTTCCCCGACTCGGCGGCGACCTTCACTGCCGAAATGGAGCGTGCGGCGCGCGAGGGCATTCTCAATATCGCGGGCGGCTGTTGCGGCACCACGCCCGAGCATATCCGTTCGCTGGCGGACCTCTGCCGTCGCTACAAACCCGCGAGAGTATGATTACCGACAGCATAGAGTTCCGCCGCCACCTGCATCGCCGCCCCGAGCTCTCGTTCGCGGAGCACGCTACGCAGCGCTATATCATCGAGCGGCTGGGCGAGGCGGGCATCGAGTGCCGCAAGGTGGCCGGTACGGGGGTCTTGGCCGTCGTGGAGGGGCGCCGCGGCAACCGCAGGCGCGCCGTGGTCCTGCGCGCCGATATCGATGCTCTGCCCGTCGAGGAGCGCACGGGCGCCGAGTTCTCGTCCCTCACGTGCGGCGTGATGCACGCCTGCGGCCACGACGTACATGCGGCCGTGCTCTACGGCGTGCTTTGCTCGCTTGCCGCCGAGCGCGACTTCGAGGGCACGCTGATAGGTCTGTTCCAGCCCGGCGAGGAGTGCAACCCGGGCGGTGCGAGCATGGTGCTGGCCGAAGATCCGTTCGCCGCATACGACGTTGCGGCGGTCATCGGCGAGCATGTCGACTCGACGTTGGAGGTGGGTCAGGCGGGCTTCTGTCCCGGACGCTTCATGGCCTCGAACGACGAGCTGCGCATCCGCGTCGACGGACGCGGCGGCCACGCCGCCATGCGCGGCGATCTGAACGACCCCGTCGAGGCGCTGTGCCGCATGACGCTGCGCATGCTCGACCTGAATACGTCGCAGTGCGTGGTGTCGGTGGGACGGTTGGAGGCCGACGGCGCTACGAACGTCATACCCGATACGACGCGTGCCGAGGGCACCATGCGCAGCTTCGACGAGGATGTGCGCCGCATGACGTGGGAGCGTCTGCGCCGCGCGGCGGCCGAGGTGGGCGAGCAGTGCGGCGTGGCGATCGAGGTCGACATCGACCGCGGATACCCCTGCGTCGTGAACGACATCGCGCTGACCTACGAGTCGATGCTCGTGGCCGCGGGCGAGGGGATCGAGGTGCGCGAGTTGCAGCCGCGCGCCACGGCCGAGGATTTCGGCTACTATACGCAGCGTTATCCGTCGCTGTTCTACCGTCTGGGCGTGGGAAGCGCTGCGGGGCGGTCGCATACGTCGGCTTTCCTGCCCGACGAGAGGGCTATCGCCGTGGGCGTGCGCCTGATGCGGAGCATAGCTCTGCATGTATTAAACAAATAATTGAAAATGAGTAGAAGAAGAAATAACAGAAAAAACGGCGACGAGCGTCGCCGCAACGAATCGGAGCACCGCACGACAGACCGTGCAGCGTTCATAGCCGAGCTGCTGCGCGAGTTTCCCGACCGCAAGTTCTCGCTCAAACAGCTGGCCTCGGCCTCGGGCGGCAACGACCGCGAGGGGCGTGCAGCGACGGCCGAGATCCTCGTGCGCATGGTCGACGAGAGGTTCGTCGAGGAGTGTTCGCGCGGACGCTACCGTCTGTCGACGGGCAGCCGTCCCGAGTTGGAGGGTACGGTAAGTACCGTCTCGTCGGGTGCGATCTTCGTCCGTGTGGAAGGCGCCGAGGAGGATATCTACGTCAGCCGCCGCCATGCGCACAATGCGCTCGACGGCGATACGGTCAGGGTGGTCATCCTCAAACGCCGCCGCGACGGCTCCTCGCCCGAGGGTGCGGTCGTCGGCATCGTGCGGCGCAGCGGCAAGACCTATGTGGGCGTGGCTTCGCTAACCAACACATCGATCTTCGTCACGCCCGACTCGAAGCGCATCGCCGTCGACATACACCTCTCCAAGAAGCTCTATTCCGACGTGCGCGACGGCGACAAGGTGGCCGTGCGCATCGTATCGTGGGACGAGGGCACGCGCCTGCCCGAGGGCGAGATCGTCGATATACTGGGTCCGGCGGGCGATAACGACACTGAGATGCACGCCATTCTGGCCGAGTACGATCTGCCTTACCGTTTCGACGAGGAGGTAGCGGCGGCCGCCGAGGCCATGCGCGGCGAGATAACGGACGAGGAGCGCGCCTCGCGCCGCGACTTCCGTGGCGTGACCACATTCACGGTCGACCCGGCCGATGCCAAGGACTTCGACGACGCGCTGTCGATCCGCAAGACGGGCGACGGTGTATGGGAGGTCGGCGTACATATTGCCGACGTGACGCACTACGTCACGCCCGGCTCCGTGATCGATGCCGAGGCCGCCGAGCGCGGTACGTCGGTATATCTGGTCGACCGCACCGTTCCGATGCTGCCCGAGCGCCTCTCCAACGAGCTGTGTTCGCTGCGCCCCCACGAGGAGAGCCTCTGCTTCTCGGCCGTCTTTACCCTCGACGAGAATCTCGAAATACGCGACGAGTGGTTCGGCCGCACGGTGATATACTCCGACCACCGCTTCTCGTACGAGCAGGCACAGCAGGTCATCGAGACCGCCCGCGGCGAATACGCCGAGGAGATTACGACTCTGAACCGTCTTGCCGAGGGGCTGCGCCGCGAGCGCTTCCGCCACGGCGCCATAGCTTTCGAGCGCGACGAGGTGCGCTTCAAGCTCGACGAGCACGGCCACCCCATAGGCGTCTACGTCAAGGAGCAGAAGGAGGCCAACCGCATGATCGAGGAGTTCATGCTGCTGGCCAATAGGCGTGTGGCCGAGTTTTGCGGCCGCCGCATGCAGAACGGCCGCCGCGTGCAGCGCACTATGGTCTACCGCGTCCACGACGAGCCTAACGAGGAGAAGCTGACCCGTTTCCGCGAGTTCATCACGCGCTTCGGCTATTCGTTCCGCGCCTCCAAGGGTCGCGCCGTGGCCAAGCAGATGAACCGTCTGCTGGGCGAGGTGCACGACCGCCCCGAGGCCAACGCCATTACCACGCTCGCTGTGCGCAGCATGGCCAAGGCGTTCTATACCACCGACAACATAGGCCATTACGGATTGGCATTTCCCTACTATACGCACTTCACTTCGCCCATACGCCGCTATCCCGACATGATGGTGCACCGTCTTCTGGCGCACTACCTTGCGGGCGGCAAGTCGGCCGACAAACACTCGTTGGAGGAGATGTGCGCATACGCCTCCGACCGTGAGATCGTCGCTTCGGAGGCCGAGCGCGCCAGCATCAAGTACAAGATGGTCGAGTTCATGCGCGACAAGATCGGGCAGGAGTTCGACGGCTGCGTATCGGGCATATCGGAGTGGGGCATATTCGTCGAGCTGAACGATACTCATGTCGAGGGCATGGCCTTTCTGCGCGACATCGAGGACGACTTCTACCGCTTCGACGAGGCGCGTTACGAGGTCGTAGGCCGGGCTCACGGCCGCACCTTCACGCTGGGCACCCCCGTCAGGGTGCGTGTCAAGTCGGCCGACCTGCGTCGCCGGACGTTGGATTTCGAAATCGTACTCTGAGTATGAACGCACTCAAACCAATATATGAAAAGTGCCTGCAACGCGAGTCGCTGACGCGCGAGGAGGCCTATATGCTTTACGACCGTGCGCCGCTGCACGAGCTCTGCGAGACGGCCGACATGCTGCGCCGCGAGACGGTCGACGACGAGACGGTCGTCACGTGGCAGATCGACCGCAATGTCAACATAACCAATGTCTGCATCTCGGGCTGCCGCTTCTGCAACTTCCACTGCAAGCCGCACCAGACCGAGCGGGCGTTCATTACCACACTCGCCCAGTATCGCGAGAAGATCGACCGTGCGCTCGAATTGGGCGCCGACCAGCTGCTGTTGCAGGGCGGGCTGCATCCGCGTCTGGGCATCGACTTCTACGAGCAGCTGCTGCGCCGCTTGAAGGAGATGTATCCGACGCTGCGGCTGCATGCGCTCGGCGCACCCGAAGTGGCGCATATAGCGCGCATCAGCTCGCTTTCCACGCGCGAGACGTTGCGGCGGCTCGTGGCCGCGGGGCTCGACTCGCTGCCCGGAGCAGGTGCCGAGATCCTCTCGGACGATGTGCGCCGGCGCATCTCGCCTGCCAAGCCCTCTGCCGAAGAGTGGATACGCGTCATGCACGAGGCGCACGAGATGAACCTGCCCACGTCGGCCACGATGATGTACGGACATGTCGAGACGCCGCATCAGAGGGTGGATCACCTTCTTGCCATACGCGACTTGCAGGCGCGCTGCCCCGAGGGCAACTACGGCTTTCTGGCATTCATACCGTGGGTGTTCTGCTCGACGGGCACCGAGCTCGAAGCCCAGGGTGTACATTCGCACTTCTCCTCTACGGAGTATCTGCGTATTATCGCCGTGAGCAGGCTGCTGCTCAACAATATAAAGAATATACAGGCTTCGTGGCTTACCGTCGGCAAGCAGACTGCGCAAATGGCGCTTCGCAGCGGCGCCAACGACATGGGATCGATCATGATCGAAGAGAATGTCGTCTCGTCTGCCGGTGCCCGCAACCGCTTCGACGCCGAGGGAATCAAGTCCGCGATCCGCGAAATGGGCTTCACGCCCCGCCTGCGCGACCAGCTCTACCGCTTTCGCGATATCGGGTTATAGCAGTACTGGCGGCGGGCGCAGAGCCCGATATGTCCATAATGGCTGGGGCATGCAACATAATAGGCTGTCGGACAAGTGTCTGACAGCCTATTATATATATGTTTATCTGTCGGCCGAGCCTATCGGTTGGGCGTATCCCATTTCTTGGTTTCGGTGCAGACGATTTCGAGCGTCTTGTCGCCGGCCTGCATGCGGAAGTCGCCCTTTTCGAGGATCCACTTGCCGTCGTAGCCTACGAATGCGAGGTCGGAGCCCTTGATGCGCAGCTCGACGGTCTTCGTCTGTCCCGGTTGCAGCTCGATCTTCTCGAATGCGCGCAGACGGCGGTTGTCGGGCGAGAGCGATGCCACCAGATCGCTGCCGAAGAGCAGCACGCTCTCCTTGCCGGCGCGGTCGCCGCAGTTGGTTACGTCGACGGCGAAGGTCAGCGTGTCGTCGGCCGTGAAGCTGTTCTTGTCGACGCGGAAGTTGTCGTATGCGAATCGGGTGTAGCTCAGACCGTAGCCGAATGCCCACTGTACGGCTACCTGCGCATCGTAGTTGTATGCTCCCTCCATCTGCTTGCCTATATGCTCGCAGGGCTTGTAGTCGTAGGTTATCAGCGAGTTGATCTCGCGAGGATAGGTAAACGGCAGCTTGCCGCTGAAATTGACATCGCCCGAGAGCAGGTTGGCCAGCGCGTCGCCGCCGTAGTTACCCGGCAGCATGACATCGACCACGGCCTTGGCCAGCGGCTCGATCTTTGCCACCAGACGCGGACGACCCTCGTTGAGGATCAGTACGATAGGCTTTCCGGTGCGGGCGAGTGCCTCGACCAGTGCCGACTGGTTCTGCGAAAGTGTCAGGTCGGTCAGGTTGCCCGGAGTCTCGCAGTACGAGTTTTCGCCGATGCAGGCTACGATGCAGTCGACATCGGCTGCTGCGGCCACGGCCTTTTCGATCTCGGGTGCGTTCTCGTCCCACCAGTTGCCCGACTGCGCGTATGTCACGCCGGCCTCGTAAACGACATTCTCGGCACCGAACTTCTCGGTCAGCGCTTCGAGTATCGTGTTGTACTGGGCTGCGCAGGCATCGGCCTTGTCGCCCTGCCATGAGTACGACCAGCCGCCGTTGAGCGTGCGCATCGAATTGGCGTTGGGGCCGGTCACGAGCAGCTTCGTACCCTTGGCCAGCGGCAGTATGCCGTCGGCGTTTTTAAGCAGCACGAGCGACTCTTCGGCGGCCTGCAACGCTGCTGCGGCATGCTCCCCGCTGCCGAAGAGCGGGAACTCCTCCACCTCGTAATAGGGCTTCTCGAAGAGGTTGAGCCGGTATTTGAGGCGCAGGATGCGGCGCACGGCGTCGTCGATGCGGCTCATCGGCACTTCGCCCTCCTCGACGAGCTCTTTGAGCAGCGTGCAGAATTTCCAGTCGTAGGGATCCATCGACATGTCGATACCGGCATTTATCGCGAGCTTGATCGCCTCCTTCTTATCCTTGGCGATGTGGTCGCGCGTGTAGAGGTTGTTGATGTCGGCCCAGTCGGTTACGATCATACCGTCCCAGTCGAGACCCTCTTTGAGCCATACGGTCAGCAGCTCGTAGTTGGCGTGCATCGGCAGACCGTTGTTCATCGACGAGTTGACCATAAGCGAGAGCGCTCCCGCCTTTGCCATTTCGAGATAGGGCGCGAAGTGCTTCTCGCGCAGGTCCTGAACGGTTATCGACGACGGCGTGCGGTCCTTGCCGCTGACCGGAACGCCGTAGCCCATGTAGTGCTTCATGCAGGCTGCGACATGGCTGTCGTCGACATGGTTGGGGTCGTCGCCCTGAAATCCGAGCACGGCCTCGCGTCCCATTTCGGCATTGAGGTAGCAGTCCTCGCCGTAATTCTCCCACATGCGCGGCCAGCGCGGGTCGCGGCCGAGGTCTACGACGGGAGCGTATGTCCACGGAATGCTGCCCGCCTTGGTCTCGTAGGCCGATATGCGGGCACCCTCGCGCGTGAGTGCGCGGTTGAACGTGGCGCCCATGTTCACGCCCTGCGGGAAGAAGGTTCCGCCCAGCGTATATGTCGTGCCGTGTATCTGGTCGACGCCGTAGATGCAGGGTATGCCGATCGACTCCATGGACTTCTCCTGTATGCGGCGGATGATGCGATACCATGTCTGTGGCGTCTGTGCGACGCTGGCCGGGACGTTGAGTATCGAACCGACCTTATACTTGCCGATTACCGTGTCGAGCATCGCCTCGTCGAGCTGGAATCCCTCGGCGTTGACGATCGACATTATGCGCATGTAGATCGACATCATCAGCTCCTGCGTCATGCCGCCCGAGAGGTCGAACTCCTTCTCTACGCCGTATTTTTCGAGCAGACGCACTATGTCCTCCTTCGTCGCGCTTCGAGGATCGAGTCCGGCGAAGGGGTTGACCCGCTTTTGGAGCAGATCTATCGACAGCTCGCACATCTGTCCCACCTTCTCTTCGAGGGTCATCTTGCGCAGGCGCTTTTCGATCTGTCTCTCTATTTTTTCGTCGCGCGGGATCGAGGGCGCGGCGATAGCTGCGGCCGAGCTCAGCAGAGATGCGACGGCGCAGCATAATAACAACTTTGTTTTCATAGCCCTTACTTCGTGTTTGGGTGTTATATAATAGGCTTTGTAGCGTCGCCGCCTCGCGGCTCCGCATATATCCCCTCCCCTCCGTTCGCTCCGACACCCGCCGATAGCGGGTGCCGGAGGATACGGGGAGCTGGCAGTCTGAGATCGCTTCTATCTATCGTCTCAGCAGATCGAGCGTCTGCGCGGGTGCGAGTATGTCGCCCGTGGAAGCGGTCGAGCCTTCGACTTCGATGTTTATTCTGCGGCGGATGTCATCCGACGAGGCGCCTACGAGAAGCTCGTAGCTGCCGGGAGCTACCACCCATGCCGACTGCTCGGCCGAGAACGAAGCCAGATCGTCGCAATCGAACGTCAGGCGGATATGCTGCGACTCGCCGGGCTTCAACTCGCCGGTCTTGGCGAATGCCTTCAACTCCTTCTCGGGTTTGTCGGCCTCTTTGCGGTCGGGTGCCGATGCGTAGAGCTGCACGACCTCCCTGCCGGCATGCGAACCGGTGTTGGTTATCTCGATGTCGACCTCGACTCTCTCGCCGTCGCGCGTTACGACGGGCTCAGAGTATTCGAAGGCGGTGTACGAGAGGCCGTAGCCGAAGGGATACGACACCTGCTTGCCGAATGTGTCGAAGTAGCGGTAGCCGACGTATATGTCCTCCTCGTATTCCGTGAAGTCGACGTTTCTTACGGTGTTCTGCTTGGTGCCGCTGTTGGTGATGTCGACGCTGGCCGTCATGTCGACGGGGAAGTTGTGCGACGAGGCGGCATCCTCGAACATCACGGGGAATGTCATTGTGAGCTTGCCCGAGGGCGAAGCCTTGCCTGCCAGCACATCGGCGACGCTGTTGCCGCCTTCCTGTCCCGCCTGCCATGCGCAGAGTATGGCGTCGGGCAGCTGCTTCCACGATGCGGTCTCGATCACGCCGCCGATGTTGAGCACGACGACCACGCGCTTGCCGGCGTCATGGAATGCCTTGCAGGTGCTTTCGAGCAGCTGCATCTCCTCGCGCGTGAGGTCGAAGTCGGCCTTCTTGCGGTCGAGGAACTCGCCCGAGGTGCGGCCGAGCGTTACCAGCGCCACGTCGTTGTCGGCTGCCAGCGATTGCAAGCGTGCAGCCGGAATCGTCATCTCCGCGGGTCGCGGCAGCGGCATGAACATCGCGAAGCGGTTGGTGCTGTCGGGGCGGTTGCGCAGCCTCTCGGCGGCGATGTGGGCCTCGTATTCGCTCTTCAAGTCGCCGTCCAGCTCATAGCCCGCCTGTCGCAGTCCGTCGAGCAGCGATACGGTGTAGGCGCGGTTGACGTTGCCCGAGCCCGTACCGCCGGCGATGAAGTCGTAAGAGGTGCATCCCAACAGCGCTACGCGCTTTACGTCGCCCGCGAGCGGAAGCGCCCCGTTGTCGTTCTTCAACAGCACCATACCCTCCGTCGCGCTGCGGCGCGTAACGGCTGCATGCGCTTCGAGGTCGGGTTTGTTCGAGTACTCGTAGCCGCGGAAACGTGGCGTGCGCACGATCATTTCGAGTATGCGCTTCACGTTGCGGTCGAGCACCGCCTCGTCGAGAGTACCGTTCTCGACGCCCTCTACGATCTGCTCGTACTGCTTGTCCGTACCCGGTTGCAGCATGTCGTTGCCGGCGATCATCTGTGCTCCGGCATCCTTGCCGCCGAACCAGTCGGTCATGACCATGCCGCCGAAGCCCCACTCGTCGCGCAGCAGCGCTGTGAGCAGCTCGGGGTTCTCCGAGGTATATATTCCGTTGAGGTAGTTGTACGACGACATTACCGTCCACGGATCCGACTCCTTGACGGCGATCTCGAAGCCTTTGAGATAGAGCTCCCTGAGGGCGCGCTGCGATACGCGGGCATCGTTGCCCATGCGGTTGGTCTCCTGATTGTTGACCGCGAAGTGCTTGATCGAGGTGCCCACGCCGTTGCTCTGCACGCCGCGCACGTATGCGGCGGCTATCTTGCCCGATACGAGCGGATCTTCCGAGTAGTACTCGAAGTTGCGGCCGCACAGCGGGTTGCGGTGCAGGTTCAGAGCCGGTGCCAGCAGCACGTCGGCGCCGTATTCGAGCACCTCTTCGCCGATAGCCTTACCTACGCTCTCGACCAGCTCCGAGTCCCATGTCGACGCCAAAAGCGTACCTATGGGGAAGTGGGTGCAGTAGTATGTCGACTCGTCGTTCTCGCGCGTGGGGTTGATGCGCAGGCCGGCGGGGCCGTCTGCCAGCACCACGGCCGGTATGCCCAGACGCTCTATCGGGTAGGTCGTGCCGGCGGCTCCCGGGACGAGGTTGCGGGTCTCTCCGACTACGGCGTTGTCGCCCGTGTGTCCGGCCATGCCGGTGCCCACGACCAGATGCGCCTTCTCTTCGAGGGTCATCGCTGCGACCACATCGTCGATCGACGACTCTCCCAGACGGGGAGTCGACGGCGCGCATGCCGCGGCCGCAGCCGCGAGCAGCGCTATGGTTATCGTCTTCTTCATCGTCGCATGATTATTTGAAGAGCATGGGCAGGAACTCGGTAAGGTATATACGCCAGTTCTTCCATATATGTCCCTCGCCGGTCTCGTAATAACCGTACTCGTATCCCTTCTCGTCGAGCATCTTGCGGTAGTCGGCGTTGGCCTTGAAGAGGAAGTCCTTGTCGCCTATGGCGATCCAGTACAGAGCGGGCTTCTTGGCGAACTGCACGGCCAGCTTCTCTTCGAGGTTGTCGTATATGGGCGACTTGACGTTCTTGTCGGGCATGATCGCGGCCGAGAAGAGACCTACGTAGTCGAACATGTCGGGATACTCCTTAGAGATGTGCATCGAGTGGTAGCCGCCCATCGACAGACCGGCTATGGCTCGCGACTGCTTCTTGGCTATGGTGCGGTAGGTCGAGTCGATGAACTTCACTACGTCGGGGAATGCCGTCTCGAACGAGCCCTCCATGGTCTTGGGCAGCTGGATGCTGGGTGCGGCATATCCCAGTGACGACTCGCCAGGTGCGGCCTGCAATGCCGCGTTGCCGTTGGTCATGACGACGATCATCGGCTCGGCCTTGCCCTGCGCGATGAGGTTGTCGAGTATCTGCGTCGCGCGGCCCAGCTCGCTCCATGCGTTCTCGTCGCCTCCCATGCCGTGCAGCAGATAGAATACGGGGTAGCGCTTGTTGCCCTTCTCGTATCCGGCGGGAGTGTAGACAGTCAGACGGCGCTGCATGCCGAGGGCGGGGCTGTCGTACCATACCTTCGATACGGTGCCGTGGGGCACGTCGGCGATCTTGTAGAGGTCGGCACGGTCGCCGCCGATGATGAATACGTTAGTAACGCTCGCCACGTCGCGAATGGTGTATACGTTGCTCGGATCGTTGATTCTCAGACCGTCGACGATGAACGTATAGCTGTACAACTCGGGCGCGAGCGGCTCGGGGGTCGTAAACTGCCATACGCCGTCGGTCTGCGTGAGCTGTGCTACGCCCGGGGCGTCGAACTTGCCGTAGGGGGTCTCGATCTTCTGCGTAGGCAGGAAGTCGCCCGTTACCTCGACGCGCGAGGCCTCGGGTGCTTTGAGACGGAACGTTACGGTGTTGTCTTCATGGATCTCGGGCGAGACTACGGGTGCTACGCCCCAGAGCGCCTGCTGTGCGAAAGCCAGCGAACAGGTCAGCAGCATGGCTGCCGAGAGAAAGATTTTTTTCATATCGATCTTGTAATTTATGGTTATCGTTTATCCCGACAAGGTCCCGTGCGGCTTGACTCCGCACGGAACCTTATGGAGATCTGTCTATACCGTTTTTAGTTGAACGCCTCTCCCACCTTCTTTACGATCTTGGGGGTGCAGGCAGCCCAGAATGTCCAGTCGTGTGCGCCGTTGCGCTCGATCCACTCGTGCTCGACGTTGATCGACGACAGACCGTCGTGGTATCCCTTGGCCGACTGATAGAGGAAGTCCTGCAAGCCGATCTCGATCGTTATGCCGGGCAGCTCGGCCGTGGGCTGCATCGTGTAGAGGTTGGGTGCTCCCTCGACGTATGTCGCCGGGCTGCACGCATATACGTAGCAGAACATCTCCTGATGCAGGAAACCGTAGTAGAGCGATCCGTAGCCGCCCATCGACAGACCGGCTATGGCGCGCGATCCCTTCTCGGCCTTGACCTTGTAGGTGCTCTCGATGAAGGGTATGAACTCGTCGAAGAAGTAGGTCATGTAGTTGATGCCGTTGCCCGAGTAGTTGTCGCAGTAGAATGCGTTCTGGCCGTCGGGGCAGCCGTTGGGGCATACGATAATCATCTCCTTGCCTCCGCCTGCGGCATAGGTGCTGGCGTAGGGGTTTACCAGACCCTGACGCATCCAGTCGTTGTTGTTGCTGTCGGCGCCGTTGAGCAGGTAGAGCACGGGAAAGGTCTTCTCGTTGTCGTAGCTCTTGGGCAGGTAGATCGAGTAGTTGATCTCCTTGCCCAGCACGGTGCTGTTCATCGTCTGGTCGTAGAGCTCGATGCCGGTGCCTTGCAGCAGCGTGACGAACTTGATGTTGGTCTCGGTGAGCGTACCGTTGGTAACGGAGCCGTCGGCATTCATCGTCAGCATGGTCATTAGACCGCTGCCCGAGAAGTTGAAGAGCTTGCCGCCCTCCATGCCGTCGACGACCGAGACCGTGATCTTGCCGCCGGCCATGAGGAACTCTTTTTTGCCCTCGGCGTTGACCAGATAGCTTCCCCAGCTCCAACCGCCCCACTCCTGAGGCATCTGGGCGCCCGAGGCGATCGACAACGCCTCCTGAGCATTGTCCTTGACGGTGTATTCGCCCGCCAGCGCTGCCGGGTCGAGGTTCTCGACGTTGATGGTCTCCAACATGGCTGCATCTTTGCCGTCGGGGTCGCTGATCGTAAAGGCATACTTCGATACGCCCGGAACAACGCCCGTTACCTGTCCGCTCTGGTCGGTAATGTATACCGGCGTTACGGTCAGAACGGCGGTATAGCCGCTGGCTTCGGGATCGTCTACGCCGATCTCGAACGATATCGCACCGCGGAAATGCACCTTGACGTACTCGCCGCCTGCGGTTTGGAGCATGCCGTCGATGTCATAGCTGTCCGTGCCGATCATCGTGACGTTCACGTCGCCGCTCGCGAGCGTCGTCTCGCCCTCGGCCGTGATGACCTTGGCCGCGGCCTGCATCGCTCCGCTCACGGCCTTGGCGACGGTATAGGTGCCCGTTTGAAGCACCCACTCGCGGCTGCCGAAGCCTATTTCGAGAGCATTGCCCTCGGCATCGGCAAGGGTCATATTGAGCACCTTGATGCCCTTCGGAAGTTTATCTGTCGACTGCTCCGTAACCTCCGTGAAACGGTAGCGGTCGAAATCGTAGCGACCCGTCAGATCGTCCAGCGATTCCTCGCAGGCTCCCAGCAGAACGGCTGCCAGCAGCATCCATAACGAAAATATCTTTTTCATAATCATTCTATGCGGTTATATGTTTACCAGAGATCGTTCTGGTGCATGTTGGGGTTGACTTGAAGCTCTTTCTGCGGAATGGGCAGCAGCTTGTGCTTGGGCTGGAATCCGTAGTTGCTGTTGCTGGCTATCGTCTCCCGACCCTTGGTCGTGTATCCGGGAATCTCCTTGCCCTGCTGTGCCAGCGCCTGCTCGGCATCGCCCCAGCGGACGAGATCCTGGAAGCGTACGCACTCCATGAAGAGCTCCAACCGCTTCTCCTTCTTCACGTCGTCCATCGTGACGGCAGCCAGCGGAGCCAGTTGCGCGCGCGAACGTATCTTGTTGACATACTCCTTGGCCAGACCCTTCTTGTCGCCGCTCTGTACGTGCGCCTCGGCCGCCAGCAGCAGCACCTCGGCGTAACGCATCACGCGCAGGTTGATGTACTGGAATCCCTGGAAGTACGATGCGTCGATGATGCAGTCGCTCTTCAATGCGCGGTTCTTCCAGAGGAAATAACCCTCGTGGCCGATGAGCGTCTCGCCCGGCTTGATGGTGATGCCGTAGTCGGCCATCTGGTCGTATGTGCGCAGCGTGCTGTTGAGACGGTAGCCGTCGGCGCCCTCGCGCTCGACGAATGCGTCGTATACCTCCTTGCGCGGGTTCATGAAGCCGTAGGTACCCCATGCGATCTCATCCTTGGCCGCTCCGGTGGGGTCGTTGAACATCGATGTGCGCCAGCCGATCATCAGATAGGTCATCGTGAACTGCGTCCATGTCTGCTCGGGGTCGTTGCGCTTCTGAACCTCCAACATAGACTCGCAGCTGCCGTTGCACTCGGCATGCAGCAGCTTGTCCAGCTCGCCCTGATAAAGGTCGTATTTGTCCGAAGCGATCACCTTGTCGAGAATCTCGGCTGCCTCGTCCCACTTCTGCTGGAAGACATAGGCCTTGCCCAGCATGGCCTGGGCCACCTCGCGTGTTATGCGGATACCTGTCTCGGCATCGTCCTTGTTCGACTTCGAGGGGAGTATATCCATGTCGATAGCATCGTTGAGGTCCTGCTCGATGAAGCTCCACAGAGCTTCGGGGGTGCTGTTCGACTTGCGGTACTCGTCAGAACCGAGCAGATGATCCACTTTGGGCGCCGTACCGTAGTAGGTAACCAGCTGGAAGTGCGCCCATGCGCGGAAGAAATGCGCCTCGGCTACGGCACGCTGCTTGGCCGCCGTGTCGGGTTCCATGAACGTGAGGATCAGGTTGGCATTGTATACTATGGTGTAAAGACCCGAGTAGAGGTCGCGTACCATGGTGTTGTCGGTGTTGAACGAGAACTCGTTGAGCTGCTCCATTTCGAGGTTGTCGCCTCGGCTGCCGCCGCCGCAATATACGTCGTCCGAGAGCAGGTTGCTTATCATGAACCAGTTGTAATATACCCCTCCCCATGCGTTGTAGAGGTTGGCAAGGGCACGCAGGGCGTCTTCATCCGTTTTATAACCCTCTTCCTGACCGCCCATGTCGCCGTGCTTGGGAATATCGAGCCTGTCCTCGCACGAAGTGGCCGAGAGCAGGGTAATGAATCCCATAAGGCAGATAACTATATGTTTTGCTTTCATTGTGCGTTTCGTTTTTGGTTAGAATTGTATGTTGACACCTACTACGACCTTCTTCGAGGTGGGGTACGAACCCTTGTCGACACCCATACCTGCCGTGGCCGTAGCCGCTACCTCGGGGTCGAAGCCCGGATACTTGGTAAACGTGAAATAGTCTTCCAGCGAGCAGTATACGCGCAGGTTGCTGATGAAGATCTTCTCGGTCAACCTCTTGGGGAACGTGTATCCCAGCTGTATCTGCTTGATCTTGAAGAACGAACCGTCGAAGACCATAGCGTCCGAATAGAGATACTTGCTCATCTCCTCGGCGTCTGCCGCGGGCACCGTGCCGCCCTTGTTGGTGGCCGTCCAGCGGTTGTCGTAGAAGACCTCCTTCAAGCGGTTCGACTTGGGATAGTCGGGGCGGCTGATGCAGTTGAACACGTCGTTGCCCTGCGAGCCGGTTCCGAATACCGTAAGGTCGATGCCCTTCCATGCCGCCGTCAGCGTGATACCGTAGGTAAAGTCGGGAATGGCGTCGCCGATGTATGTCATGTCGTCGTCGTCGATCTTGTCGTTCTTGCCGATGTTGTGGAACGTGGGCTCTCCGGTCTCGGCATCTACGCCGGCGAACTTGTAGCCGCGGAAGTAGTAGACGGGATAGCCCGGCTCGAAGAACGTAATGGTCGTGGTGTGGAAGTTCACGCCCGGCAGACGGTCGAGCGACGGGTCGATATAGGTTACCTTGTTATTGAGTGTGGCGATGTTGCCGCGGACGCTGTAAGAGAAGTCGCCCACGTTGTCGCGCCAGCCCAGATCGATCTCCCAACCCTTGTTGCTTACCTTGCCGGCATTCATCGGCGAGGTGGTTCCGCCGATAATGAGCGATGGCTTGGTGCCCGATACCAGAAGGTCCTTGGTCTTCTTCTCGTAGTAGTCTACGCTAAGGGTCAGACGGTCGCGGAAGAAGCGTGCGTCGATACCGAAGTCGAGCTGCTCCGAGGTCTCCCATTTGAGCTTGGCGTTACCCATCGAGGTGGGGCCTGCGCCGGTTATGTAGTTGTTGCCCGGGACGAACGGATAGAGGCCGCCCAGAGTCATGTTGGTGCTGTACAGGTATCCGCCCAGAGCCGCAAGGCTACCGTTCTGTCCCCAGCTGGCACGTATTTTCAGGCTGCTTACCACGTCTCTTGCAGGCTCGAAGAAGTTCTCGTTTGAGATCATCCAGCCGGCCGACACTGCGGGGAAGTAACCCCAGCGGTTCGAGGCGGGCAGCTGCGAGAGGTCGGCTGCATCGGCACGCAGCGATGCCTGAATCATGTACTTGCCTGCGAAGTCGTAGCCGATACGGCCGAAGTACGAGAGCTTGGCGCCTACGGTCTCCTCGCCGCTCACGCCCTTGGTGGCCGAAGCCGAGCCGAAGTTGAGGAAGTAGAAGAGCGGGTCGTTCTTCTTCACTGCATCCTCGCCGTTGGCCGAGAGGCTGCCGCCTACGTAGTTGTATATGCTCTCCTGGAACGACATACCGATCATGGCGTTGATGTTGTGACGGCCGAACTGGCGGGCGTATGTCGCGAAGTTCTCCCACTGGTAGTAGATCGTGGTCGATGACTGGGCGTTATGGCTTACGTAGTCGCGGTTCTGCGTTACGTTGCCGTAGAAGGGCAGATCGGTGGTCGACGACTTGGCGCCCGAGAGACGGTAGCCCAGACGCGAGGTAATGGTCAGGCCCTTGACGGGCTTGAAGTCGGCGAAGATCGAGCCGTTGACGTTGAAGCCGCCGCTCTTGCTGATGTTGTTGTCGCGCATTACCAGCGGGTGGTAGTTCTCGCCGGTGTAGAACTCCGATGCGGCGTAGTAGTTGCCGTTCCCGTCCTGCAACAGGTGCTTGCCGTTGTTGAGCGCCGTGAGCATGTGCATAGGCAGGTTCTCATAAGTGTAGGTGCTGGGCGTGATCGGGTCGAGCATCAGCGTGGCGGCCAGAAGGCTGCCGTACTCGTTGTTCGACGATACGCTGCGCACGTCGTACTTCTCGATCTGGTTGGTGGTACCCACCTTCAACCAGCTCTTGATCTCGTACTCGGCGTTGATCGCCGCCGTCAGACGCTTGTAGCTGTCGGCGTCGCCGCGGACGATACCGTTGTTGTTCATGTACGACAGCGACAGATAGTAGTTGCCGCGCTCGTTGCCGTTTGTGAACGATATGTTGTGCTTCTGCATGTTGCCGCCGCCGAACGCCACGTCTGCCCAACTGGTGTTGGTCATGCCGTCCCATGACGAGAGCAGCTTGTCGAGCTTGATCTCGCCCGACTCGACCATATAGTCGATATACTGCTCGGCGTTGAGCATCTGCGGAAGACGTGCCACCGACTGCGACGTCCACTGGAAGTCGTAGCTGATCTTGCCCTGACCGGCCTTGCCGCGCTTGGTCGAGATAAGAACGACGCCGTTACCTGCCTCGGCACCGTAGATAGCGGCCGAAGCGGCATCTTTGAGCACCTCCATAGAGGCTATGTCGTTGGGGTCGATACCGCTGATGTCCGACAGACGCACGCCGTCCACGACGAAGAGCGGGTTGGAGCCGACGTTCGACGAGTAACCGCGCACGCGGATAGTCGGCGACGAACCGGGAGCGGCCGAAGTCTGGATGATCTGCACGCCGGCCGTCTTGCCCTGCAATGCCGACTGGGCATTGGTAATGGTACGGTTCTGCATATCCTCGGGCTTTACCTGGGAGATTGCGCCCGTGACCGAGCTCTTCTTCTGCACGCCGTAACCTACGACCACGACATCGTCGAGGCGGTTGTCCTCCTCGCGAAGCGTCACGTCGTGCTGGCCGGGCGTTGCGGCCACCTCCTGATTCTGGTAGCCCAGGAAGGTAAACAGCAGGGTAGCGCCCTGGTTTACCTGCATACGATAGCGTCCGTCTGCGTCGGTGGTGGTACCGTTGGACGTACCCTGCTCAATGACGCTGGCGCCGATCATCGGACCATTGGCGTCGGTCACCTGCCCCCAGACCTCTACCTTGTTCTGCGCCAGCAGCATCGATACGGGCGCCAACAGGAAAAGCGTCGCAAGGAGCAACATCCTTGTAGAATTTTTTTTCATGCTTTTAGTTTTAGGTTATTGAATTGTTTCCGGTGCTTATATACCGATTTGCCAATACCGGTGCCTCGGCTCTCTCCGACTGCCGCTGCGACGTCTCGCGCCGCTATGCGGTTCTGCCTCTCGTCCGGTCGGGATTATCCTGCGAACGGAGGCCGGGTCGCTCGGCTCCGGATTCGGCAAAGGGTATATAATCGCCTTGTATTGATGCTTTCAAGCCCCGGCGGGGCGAAATGCTTCGCCGCCGGGGCGTAGTCGCCGTCGTCAGAATCCGCGCGTGGGGAACGATCTTACCACTTCGAGCAGCTCTTTGTCGTGGTTGTTGAGCACGCGGCACTCGTTGTCGAAGTACATCGTGGCTCCGCTCTGCGGCGTATATGCCTCCCATGCGGGCAGACTCTCGACGCCGGGGTTGCCCGTGCGGGCGAAGTTGAGCCATGCGTCGCTCATCTTGTCGGCCAGCGCCTGCGCCTCGCTGCCGCCGCCCGTCATCGAGGCGTGGCGCTCGGTGTTGTCGAATACGAAGGGTATCTCCATGCAGTGCGTGCTGCGCAGCATGCCGTCCATGACGGGCGACTCCCAGCCGAAGAGATACATATATACGGGTGCGCCCTGCTGTGCGGCTTTCAGACGAGCCTGCTCCACGGCGCCGGGACGGAATACGAAGTCGATGTCCACGAGATCCTTGGGCTGGTAGTCGGGGTATGCCTTGCGCAGCGCCGCGAGAAACTCGTCGGTGCGCTCGCCGTATTTCTTTCTGAGAACCTCTACGGCCTGCTCCTCGGTTACGGTGCGGAAGAAAGGCACGTAGGTGCTTGTCGTGAACTCGTGGAGCGTGGTGCCCACCAGCAGCGGAATGTCGCGGCTCTGCTCGGGTGCCTGCGGATCGAAGGGCTGTGCGGGAAGCACATTGCCGTCGACCGTGGGCGCCCAGCCGAAGATGAAGGTCGATATGCCCTCCTTCTCGGCCTCGGCCCTGACCTGGGCTACGGCCTTCTCGCCTGCCGCGAGCAGCTGCTCGTAGGGTATGGTCTTCAACCGGTCGACCTGTGACGGGGTCAGACCCAGCCGGCGGAGTACTTCGGCGCCGATGCGTCGCGAATACTTGCTCTCCATCGTGCGGAGCATGGAGCCGCTCTGGACGATCGCCTTGTGGAAGAGTCCGGCTGCCGAGGGGGTAGCCATGAGCGTCGATACCTTGCCGCCGCCGCCCGACTGGCCGAATATGGTTACGTTCGAGGGGTCGCCGCCGAACGCCTCGATGTTGTCGTGCACCCATTGCAGTGCGGCCACCAGATCCAGAAGACCCGCATTGCCCGAGGCTGCGTACTCCTCTCCGAAGTCCGAGAGGTCGAGGAAGCCCAGCACGTTGAGACGGTGGTTGAGCGTTACGACCACCGCATCGCCCTTGCGGGCGAGGTTGGCGCCGTCGTACGAGGGGAGCTCCTGCCCGCTGCCCGCAGCGTAACCGCCGCCGTGCAGCCAGACCATAACGGGGCGCTTCTTGCCGTCGGCCAGCGCCGGAGTCCAGATGTTGACCCTCAGACAGTCCTCGCCGGGATGTCCGTCGTCCCAGTCGAATGCGAACGAGTGCTCGTCGCTCTGCCAGCCTCCGCGCACGGCCTGCGGACATGTCGGCCCGTATGCGCGGCTGCTGCGTATGCCCTCCCACTTCTCGGGAGCCTGCGGCGGCATGAACCGCTCGGCGCGGGCGTAGGGTATGCCCTTGAATACATATAGATTTCCGGCGGCGTATCCGGCCACCTTGCCCGATTGCGTCGTCGCGACGGCCGTCTGCGACGACGCCTCGATCCGTGATGTCGTATCCGCCTCGGCGCTCTTGGTGCGTGCACCGCCGCTGCATGCGGAACAGAGCAGGGCGCACCCTGCCAGAAGGAGTTGAGTAGTAAGTTTCATAAGCGTGTAGATTTCAGGTAGGGCAAATTTACTCGTTTTTATCGCGACCGGCTTTGCCCTATATTCAAAAGAGTTGTTCGTTCAGCCCGAATGCGTTTCATGCGTTCAAAAATTTGTCAAATCGTTCAAATTATTCACGGCTTTGTCTCGATTTCGAATTATTATGCGTAACTTTCTGTTATGAAACCGCTCTACGGATGAATATGAAACTAACCAACTTACTTCTACTCGGGGCGTTGGCTCTGTCGGCGGCCTCGTGCGGGAGTGCCGGCCGCGTCGACGAGCAGCGCGGCCAGACGGAGAGTACGCTCTTTTCCGAGGGCATCTCCAACCAGCAGGTAAAGGCTTTCGCCGAGGATGCGCAGGGGCATATCTGGATCGGAACGTTTCGCGGACTGAACAAGTACAACGCCCACGAGTACCAGCAATATTTCTGTACGGACGATTCGCTCAGTCTGCCCGACAACCAGATCCAGGATATGATGCTCGACTCGCGCCGGCGTCTGTGGGTGGCTACGGTCAACGGGCTGTGCATATATACCGACCGCGACGATTTCCGTCGCATACCGATTTGCGCGGACGACAAGAATGTCTTGCAGCTCATCGAGGACCGAACGGGAGAGGTATATGCCATGACCCGCGAACGGCTTTACCGTTGGGACGGGGAGTCGGAGAGGCTGGTCGAGCTGCTCGACGATCTCGACCCCTACAACACCTTCTGCGTGAAGTGCCATGTCGATTCCGACAACAGGATGTGGATGTTGAACGCCGGGAGCATGCGCTGCATGGAGCTCGAAACGGGGCGCGTGACCGATACCGTTCCGCTGAGCGATTTCACATACTACTCCTATCTGCACGACGGCCGTTATCTCTATCTGTCGGGGGCATCGTCATGCAGGATCTACGACACCTCCGAGCGGAGGTTCAGCGAGATTCCGGAGGCGATACGCAATCATCCGCTCTTCGACGAGTCCGATGTCGAATATATCCACCCCTATCTGGACGACTGCCTGCTCTTCAACACGGCCGTCCACGGCATGTTCTGCTACGACTTCGTGCGCGGTACGTTCATACATCAGGATGAGGCGGGATTTCCGTTCGAGGTGCCATCGTTCAAGATACGCCGGATGTTTACCGACTCGCAGCGCAACCTGTGGATCGGCTCCGAGGATCAGGGATATGAGGTGCGTTACCACTACAAGACCAACTTCAACAATAACAACTATCTATGCACCAGCTTGGAGAACAGGTCGGTGGTCTCGGTCGCGGCCGATGCGGAGTCGAATCTGTGGATATCCACGCTCCTGGACGGTCTGTACGTGTACGACTTCGGGCGGCAGCGGCTCGACAACATCCCCCTGAGCGAGCTGTTTCCCGGCGAGAAACATCGCAGGGTATATGTCAACCGTCTGCTGGCCGACAGCGACGGGGCGGTATGGATGACGGCGGTCAACAATCAGGTGCTGAAATGCCGCTACCGCGACGGCGGGTTGCGGATCGAGCAGCGGCATCATGTGTTCATGCCCATGTCCCTCGCGCAGGACAGCGGCGGTACGATATGGGTGGGTACGGCTGCCAACTATCTGCATGCGCTCTTGCCGGGGACGACGAGCTTCGTGCCGCTGCGCGTGCTGGACGGCGAGTTCTCGTTCATTCCCGATATGATGGCGCTCGGCGACGGCTCGCTGCTCGTTTCGTCCTTCAACCAGCCGCTGAAACGCATCGTCGGGGGCGAAGTCGAGACGATGAACGATCTGGACGAGACGCTCGGCGAGTGCATACGCCGCTCGGTCTTCATCCCCACGACGCTCTTCGAGGACAGCGCGGGCGATATATGGATAGGCACGATAGGCAACGGACTGATCCGTTACGTACCCTCCGAGAAGCGCATGTACCCCGTTCCCGGCACCTCGTGTCTTGACATATCCGCCGTCGAGGAGGATGCCGACGGAGGGGTGTGGATCAGTACGCAGTGGGGGCTGAACAAGTACGACCGTCGGACAGGGCGTTTCACAAACTACTACGCCTCGGACGGTCTGGGAGGCAACCAGTTCTACGAGCGGTCGTCATGCCGTCTGGGCGACGGCTCGCTCATCTTCGGCGGCACGCACGGCCTTACGCTTTTTCATCCGCTGGCCGTGCCGGCCAAACGTCGGATACCGCTCGTCTTCGAGAACCTGCGCATTCACAACCGTCTGATCTCGCCCGGCAGCGACAGCCCTATCGACAAACACCTCTCCTATAACCCCGAGATACGGCTGCGGCACGACCAGAACGGATTCAGCATCTCGTTCGCCGCGCTGGAATATTGCGAATACAGCCGCGTACACTACCACTACATGCTCGAAGGCTTCGACGACTACTGGATCGAGGCGCGCAACAGCCGCGAGGCCAACTATGCCAACCTCCCGGCCGGACGTTACGACCTGCGCGTGAGGATCACGAGCAACGACCAGAGCGTCGTCGAGACCGAGAACTCCATTCCGGTCATCATCGAGCCTGCGCCGTGGCGGACATGGTGGGCATATCTGTGCTACATGGCGCTGCTCGCCGCGCTGCTCTGGCAGCTGATAGGGTCGTGGCGGCGCATACGTGCCTGCAAGGCCGCCGTTATGGCCGCCGAGCGGGAGCAGGCGCAGCAGAGGCACATGAACGAGATGATACGCAGCTTCTTCGCCAATATATCGCACGAGTTCCGCACGCCGCTCACTATGATCTCCGGGCCGGTCGCGCAGCTCTGCGACGATGCCGGGCTGCCCGAGTCGAGCCGGCAGCTGCTGCGCATCGTGCGTCGCAGCACCGACCGCATGCTCGAATTGGTAAACCAGCAGATGGACTTCGGAAAGCTGGAAAACGACATGCTGTGGCTCAAAGTGCGCAGGACGGATATCATAAGCGTGTTGCGCCGCCGCATCGACATATTCGGCGTAAATGCCGCCACCAAGGGCATTACGCTCCAAACATATGGATTGGAGGGTACGTGCGTCGTCTGGCTCGACGAGGACAAGCAGGATAAGATATTCGCCAATCTCATGTCCAACGCGCTCAAATTCACTCCCGGCGGCGGACGTATCGAGGTCCGGTTCGATGTGATCGGACACGACGAGGCGGTCGGGCTCTTCCCCGGCGACGACGCTGTGGTGTGGACGCGCTACGTCAAGGTCTCGGTCGCCAATACGGGCGTCGGCATTCCGGAAGAGATGCGCGAGAAGATATTCGAGCGCTACTACCGCATAAACAACCGCACCGAGGGCAGCTATAACTACGGGACGGGCATCGGGCTGTATTATACGCGCGGCCTTGTCGAGCTGCACCACGGACGTATCCGAGCTTTCGATTTCGAGGAGCGGGGCGGTGCCGTATTTACATTCATCCTGCCGCTCGACGACGAGGCATATCCCCAGCGGGAGCGCACGACGGATCCGGCAGTCTCGAATCCCCCCCCCTCTACTGCTGCCGCTGCCGCACCCGTAGTTGCCGGCGAGCCGGTCGCAGCAGCTGTGCAGCAGGACGGCCGCTCCCTTAAAAGCGTGCTGGTGCTCGACGACGATACGGAGGTGGTGCACTATCTGAGGACATTGCTGTCGCCATATTACAGGGTGTTGGGCTGCTTCGATGCCGACGAGGCTCTGCGGCTGATCGACGAGGAGGCGCCTGATCTGGTGCTCAGCGACGTCGTGCTGCCGGGCATGAACGGCTATGCCTTCTGCCGCCGGATCAAGGAGGATGCCCAGCTGTGCCATATACCCGTGATACTGCTTACGGCCAAGACCAACGTCGATGATCAGGTCGAGGGTCTCGACATGGGTGCCGACGCCTATGTCACCAAGCCTTTCGAGCCGAGCTATCTGCTTGCGCTGGTCAAGTCGCAGCTCAGACACAGCGACCGCGTGCGCATGCGGCTGGGACAGTCCACCCAGACTTCGAAGATCGAAGAGGATCTGCTTACGCCTCAGGACAAGGCCTTCATGACGGAGTTATATAGGCTTATGGAGACCGAGCTGTCCAACCCCGAGTTCGATATCGCCTGCGCCATAGAGGCGCTGAGGATTTCGCGCACCAAGTTTTTCTATAAGCTCAAAGGCCTCACGGGCGAGAGTCCGAGCGCATTCTTCAAGACATATAAGCTCAACCGTGCCGCCGAGTTGATCCTCGAAGGCAAGTATACGATCTCCGAGATAGCGGATATGACCGGCTTTTCCACTCTGTCGCACTTCTCGAAGAGCTTCAAGAAGCAGTTCGGCCAGAGCCCCAGCGACTATCAGGGCTGATCCGGCAGCAGGCGCGGCACCGCTCGTTCGGCCGCCTGCATGTCTATGCCGATTTTGCCGCGTAGCATTTCGCCGCAGGCTGTCGCGAGACAGCCTGCGATGTTGTGTATGGCCGTGCCGGCACGCACTCTCTTCGGTCGCGGCGCTTCGGATGCCTGTTGCTGTCGCGCCGGTCAGACGTGCTGCGGATACGGACGGGCTGAATGAAGATCGCCCGGATAGGATATTGCATCCTGTCCGGGCGAGCAAGTGTGAAGCGGCGGCGGAGTGCCGCCTGTGACGGAAAATTAGCAGTTCATGGCTCCGCAGCAGTGGATGACCTGTCCGCTGACATACGACGAGAGGTCGCTGGCCAGGAACAGAGCCACATTCGCCACATCGTCGGGCGTACCGCCGCGACGCAGAGGAATCTGTGCCGCCCACTGATCCTTGATCTCCTGCGAGAGCTGGTTGGTCATGTCGGTAATGATGAAGCCCGGGGCGATGCAGTTGGCTCGGATGCCGCGGGGACCCATCTCCTTGGCGATAGACTTCGCCAGACCTATCATACCGGCCTTGGATGCCGAGTAGTTGCACTGGCCGGCATTGCCGCTCACGCCTACCACCGACGACATGTTGATGATCGAGCCGCCGCGCTGCTTGGCCATGACGGGCGTAACGGCATGGATGAAGTTGAACGCCGATTTGAGGTTGACGGTCAGCACTGCGTCCCACTGAGCCTCGCTCATGCGCATCATAAGGCCGTCCTTGGTAATACCGGCGTTGTTGACCAGAATGTCGATGCGGCCGAAGTCCTCGACGATCTGCTTCACGACCTCGTGGGTCTGGTCGAACAGAGCCGCATTCGAAGCGTAGGCCTTGGCCTTGACGCCGAGAGCCTCGATCTCCTTAACGGTCTCTTCGACAGCCTCGTTGATCGCCAAATCCGTGAATGCCACATCGGCACCCTGCTCGGCAAAACGCAATGCGATAGCCTTGCCGATGCCTCGTCCTGCGCCCGTGACGAGCGCTACTTTACCTTCAAGAAGTTTCATGATCTACTATTTTTTTACTTTATCGTTATCTACGAGCATGAACGAGAAGTTGCCCGAGCAGCAGAGGCGGTCGTCGACGAAAGCCTTGGCCTCGGTAAATACCAGCAGGCCGCGCTGCTGCGTGACGCGTGCACGTATGTGGATCGTGTCGCCGGGGTGTACCGCCGACTTGAACTTCACGTTGTCGATACCGGCATAGAACGGCGTGCGGCCTTTCAGCAGGTCGCCCAGCAGCAGCGCGCACGACTGCGCGATGATCTCGCACGTAATGACGCCGGGTACGACGGGGTTGCCCGGGAAATGGCCTTTGAGGAAAAACTCCTCGCCCGAGACGTGGTAGTGGGCGTCGGCCCACTCGCCGTCGAGCGTGATGTCGTCGACGAGCAGCATGGGCTCGCGGTGCGGCAGAAACTCCTTTATCTCTTCTCGATTCATCGTAATTGAGATTTATGATATTAAGTTTATAAAACGAATATCCGCACGCAGTGCAGAGATCGTCCGACCTCCGCACTGCGATACGAATCGTATATGTCTACTCGTCGAAACGTCTCAGCGCGACGCAGGCGTTGTGACCGCCGAAGCCGAGCGAGTTCGATATGGCGACGTTGACATCGGCCTTGCGTGCTACCAGCGGCGTGTAGTCGAGGTCGCACTCGGGGTCGGGGTCGGTAAGACCTATGGTCGGCGTTACGATGCCGTTCGAGAGCGACAGCGTCGAGGCGATGAGCTCGACGGCACCCGTGGCGCCGAGCATGTGGCCTGTGATCGACTTGGTCGAAGTGATGATGGCCTTGCGTGCAGCCTGCTCGCCCATGGCGATCTTTATGGCCTTGGTCTCAGAAGAGTCGTTCAGCGGCGTACCCGTACCGTGGGCGTTGATGTAGAGCAGATCCTTCTCGGCGTCGAATCCGGCCTCGTCGAGTGCCTGCTTAATGGCGCGCGACGCGGGGATGCCCTCGGGATGCGGAGCCGTGAAGTGGTGGGCGTCGCAGCTGTTGCCGTAACCGACGACCTCTGCGTATATCTTCGCACCGCGCTTGCGGGCGCTCTCCAACGACTCGAAGATCAGCACGCCGGCACCCTCGGCAATGACGAAACCGTGGCGGTTGACGTTGAAGGGCAGCGATGCCTGCAACGGATCCTCCGAGCGCGAAAGAGCCTTGCTGTTGGCGAAGCCGCCGATCGAGAGCGGATGTACGGCAGCCTCGGCGCCGCCGGTAATGATGGCGTCGGCATAACCGTGCTTGATTGCGCGGTAAGCCTCGCCGGCAGAGTGGGTGCCCGTAGCGCATGCCGTAACCACCGGCAGGCATACGCCCTGCGCGTTGAAGGTTATGGCGACGTTGCCGGCTGCGATGTTAGAGATCATCATCGGCACGAAGAAGGGCGATATGCGTCCCACGCCGTCCTTCAACAGTACTTCGGTCTGGTTGACGAAGGTGTGGATGCCGCCGATGCCCGAGCCGATGTATACGCCCAGACGCTCGGGTGCGATGTTCTCGCCGCTCGCCAGACCGCTGTCCTTCATGGCCTGCGCTGCGGCGGCCATGGCGTACTGGCAGTAGAGATCGCTGCGGCGCACCAGGTTCGACGGCAGATCGTACTGCGAAGCGTCGAAGTCCTTGACCTGACCGGCAACCTTGACCGGAAGATTATATTCGTCGTAGCCCTTGATAAAGTCGATGCCGCACTTGCCGTCGACCATGTTGCTCCACATCTCGGCGATGTTGTTGCCCACCGGCGTTATGGCACCTATACCCGTAATTACTACTCTTTGTTCCATTGTGTTATACATTTTAAGTTGAATTTCTTTCGACCTTTTCCGTGCCGCGGCGCACTCCGGATCGGACTCGGCTCTGCGCTCGGCTCGTAGAAAGCGGTTACGCTATTTCGTCCATTCGAGAATACATCCAGCAGTCGTGAATCCCGCGCCGAATGCGCTCATCACGAGGATGTCGCCCTTAGACAGCTTGCCGGCGCGGCTCATTTCGTCCAGAAGTATGGGCACGCTGGCCGACGAGGTGTTGCCGTAGCGCTCGACGTTGTGGGGGAACTTCTCGGGCTGCTCGCCCAGCAGACCGCGGATCGAATCGATGATACGCTCGTTGGCCTGATGCAGGACGTAATACTTGACCTGCGAGGGGTCGATGCCCGTCTCGGCCAGCATGGCCTTGATGTCGGCCGTCGACGACGACACGGCGGTCTTGAACACGTCGCGTCCCTTCATTACCAGGGGCGCGAACTCGCGCTCGCCGTCCAGATAGGGGGTCGGTTCGAGCCGGCGTACCTGGTAGAGCACCTCCTTGCGGCTGGATGTGGTAAGACGTACGGTCTTCATCGCATCGCCGCGGCCTACTACGGCCGCACCGGCACCGTCGCCGAACAGCACGCATGTGTTGCGGTCATTCCAGTCGACCATGCGCGTGGGCTCCTCGGCGCATACGATAAGTATGTTTTCGGCCTTGCCGGCACGCAGCTTGTCCTCGGCCATGTCGAGTGCGAAGATGAAGCCTGCGCATGCGGCATTGATGTCGAGGCAGGGGCATGTGGCGCCTATGGCACCCTGTATCAGGCACGAGAGTGCGGGGGTCGAGTATTCGTTGACAACGTTCGAACATATTATATAGTCGAGATCGGCGGCCGTCATGCCGGCATCGTCGATCGCCTTGCGTGCGGCTTCGACTGCCAGATCGAGCAGATGCTCGCTCGTCATTACGCGACGCTCCTTGATACCCGTCCGTTCGGTGATCCATTCGTCGCTCGTATCGAGAAACTCTTCGAGCATCTTGTTAGTCACGGCCAGAGACGGACTGGCGCAACCGGTTCCTAATATTTTCATCGTATGGTATAATTAAATAATACAACAAGAGTCGTCGACCGGTTTTGTCCCGATCGGCGCAAATGTACCTCTAATAATCCTTACGCCCTCCTAAATGTGGCGAAATTCGGTATTCAGTGGCGAAAATCGAATATTTATGGCAAACAGTTTGAAGTTTTTTAATAATTTATTAAATTCGCACCGTTGAAACGACACGAAAGCAATGACGCACGGCAAGGAAATACCGATGTTCATGACATCGCGCAAGTATCTGGCGGTGTCGGTGTTGTTCGTCATTGCCTTCTCCGTATTCTTTATGGTGATCTATACGCCGTTCTCGGTATCGAGCTGGTTCAGCGTCAAGGATATGGGCTCGTTCGGCATATCGGTGGTCTTTACCGTGGCGGCCATTGCCATTCTGGCCGTGAGCAAGACGGCGATATATCTGCTGCGCAACCGCATCCGCTTTACCGCCGCACGATATATGGCGTGGCTCATGTGCGAGAATATCGTCATTTCACTGGGATACACAATACTTACGTTCCAGCTGCTGCCGGGCATAACGTCATCGTCTATTCCTGCGATAGCCGTCAGGGTGCTATTCTTCGTGACGATGATAACGGCCATACCGTATTCGCTCGTTACGCTCTATGTGGCCTACCGCACCAAGAGCGAAGAGCTCGAAGCGGCGCTCGACGAACGCGACCGGCTCCGCGGCGAGCTACGAGCGGGCAGGGCTGCGTCCGAGACGGCGACAGCGGCTGCGCCGCAGCTGCCGCAGATGATAAATCTCTACGACAACAACGGCACGCTGCGCCTTACCATCACGGTCGACTCGCTCTACTACCTCGAATCGCAGGACAACTATGTTAAGGTGCATTACAAGCACAACGACAAGTTCTCGGTATATATGCTCCGCAGCCGCACCTCCTCGATCGAGGAGAGTCTGGCCGGCACGGGCATGATCCGCTGCCACCGCTCCTATATAATAAACGTGCGCAAGATAGCATTCATCGGCGAGGAGCACAAGTCCTACTACGTGACGCTCAACGACGAACAGATCAAGCGCATACCCGTCTCGAAGCGCTACTACGACAATGTCACGGGCGCCATTGCCGCGCTTAACAATATCTGACGCATGCGGCTGCGTCTCGGCCGCTGCGATTTTGCCGGCGTTATGACAGCCGCTGTCTCTATAAATATTATTACGTCTAAAAGTACTTTTCCGAAAGCGACAAGGAGCGCGTATTGGAAATGGTCGAGAATTGGCAAACGGCTCTGGGCGAGCACATTGCGGCGCTCGACTGGATGGGCGGACAGGCCAAGGCGCGCGCAGTAGAAGCTGGCGACCTTTAAGGTACGGCATACGGATTTACATGCGTCCGCATGCCGGCCGGCATGCCGATGCCGCAGGTCGTATATCCGCGGTCGGAGGCTGCGTTTGCAGTTTGTCCTTTCCCGTCTCAAACCCTTGTTAGGGCGGAGCTTATGCCGTGTGCAAAACTCCCCGGAGGTGCCCGGATACCGATATGTATCGATGCCTAATCGGTTTCCCCATGGCTTGCGATATCCGCCGTTTATGATATGTTCGGCGGCTATCCCGAAATAGGTCGGGGCGGCCTATGCTGCGGCGGATATCGACGAGTGTATAAGGATGTTCGATAAAGTGGCGGCAATCCATAGTATTACATTATGTTTATAGCCGCGACGGGGCAGGAAAAGTATCTCGGCCGAGTCGCCGTACCGGCTGAATTACAGAGCTTTTTATTACATACGGACGATTTCCCGTGAATTATGAGAGGAATTGTCGGGAATTTTCTATTTTTGCCGCAAATTGAATCTTATTATGACTGTCAAAATTACACCTATGACGGTGCTGTCGGGCATAAAGGAGTATGTCCTCATGGCGCTTGGTATGTTCATGTATGCGTTCGGCTGGATAGGATGCGTGATGCCTGCCGGCGGTATGGGCGGCGGCGCGGCCGGTCTGGCCATGCTGCTGAGCCACCTGATCCCGTTCCTGTCGATCGGCGAGCTGGTATTCATAATCAACGGTATACTGCTGATCTTCGGCGGCTTCATCGTAGGCTGGAACTTCGGCATAAAGACCATATACTGTATCGTGATGCTGTCGCTGTCGATGGATGTCGTCGAGAACATGATCCCCGAGGATATGATGCTCGTGCTGACCAGCTCGATCGACAGTCAGGACATGCTGTTGGTGCTGCTGGGTGCGATACTCTGCGGCTGCGGTATCGCGCTGGGATTCCTGCAAGGCGGCTCGACGGGCGGTACGGATATCGTGGCGATGATAATAAACAAGTATCATCGTGTAAGTTACGGCCGCATATTGATTTCGAGCGATTTGTTCATCATCGGCTCTTCGCTCTTCTTCGCCACCGACTTCGCATCGGGTGTGGCGATGGTAATTTACGGTTATATCATGGTAACGGTGGTCGGCTACACGGTCGACCTTATCATGGCCGGCAACCAGCAGTCGAGTCAGGTGTTCATCATCTGCAAGGACTACCGCAAAATGGCCGATATGATCGTCAACCGCATGCACCGCGGAGCGACGGTGCTCGATGCTACGGGCTGGTACTCGCAGCATGAGACCAAGATCGTGATGGTCGTATGCCGCAAGCGCGACGCCTCGGCACTGTTGAAGCTCGCCAAGGAGGTCGATTCGGAGGCATTCATTACCGTAGGCTCCGTCATGGGCGTATACGGCAAGGGCTTCGATGCGCTGAACAAAGTCTGAAACGACGCTCCCGTGCCCGGGAGCGACATTTGAAACCGCGCCGCGAGCGATCGTCGGACTGCCGGCCGCAGTGCCCGGCAGTCGGAATATCCGCCGGCGCCCCGACAAAACCATACGCAGATGCTTTATGCCCGGATCGTATTGCCTCTGGCACAACCTCCGTATACCTACGCCTTCGACGAGAGTCTGGGCATAGGTGTCGGCGATGCCGTGGCGGTGCAGTTCGGGGCACGCCGTTACTATACGGGTATCGTATGGGAGATCACGACGGAGCGACCCTCTGTCGGCCGTATCAAGGAGGTCTGCCGACGTCTCTACGGCGTACCGCTCGTGGGCGAGCGGCAGCGCCGTCTGTGGGAGTGGGTCGCCGACTACTACATGTGCACTCTGGGCGAAGTTATGCGCATCGCGCTGCCGTCGGCTGCCAAGCCGTCGGCCGATTCGTTCGACGAATTTTCCGAAGAGATATTCACTCCGCGACGCGAGAGCTACGTGGCGCTGTGCGACGAGCTGCGGCGGCTCGATGCCGCGGCTTTCGAGGCGCAGGCCGAGGAGCTGTCGCGCCGTGCGCCGCGCCGTCTTTCGACGCTGCGCGGTATTGCGCGGCTGGCCTCGGAGCGCAAGGCCGCCGACGGCTTCGTGCCGCGGCGTCTGCTCGATGCCGACGCAGGGCAGATAGCGACGCTGCGCAGCCGGGGATTGATCGTCGTCGAGCAGCGCGAAGTCGCGGCCGAACGTATCGACCGCAGCGACTTCCTGCTGCCGCAGCTGTCCGATGCTCAGCAGCGCGCTCTCGACCAGACGCTCAGCGCGTTCGACGAGCGCAAGCCCGCACTGCTGTGGGGCGTTACGGGCTCGGGCAAGACCGAGATATACATGCACCTTATGGCGCGGACGATCGCCCGCGGCGGCAGCGTGCTGATGCTCGTGCCCGAGATCGTAATGACATCGCAGCTCATAGAGCGTATCGAGACCGTATTCCCCTCGCGCGTGACGGCATACCACTCCAAGCTCACGCCGCGCCGCCGCACCGAGGCATATCTGCGGCTGGCGGCCTCGGCCGGCGGGGAGATCGTCATAGGGGTGCGCTCGTCGATATTCCTGCCGCTGCCCTCGCCCGATCTGCTGATCGTCGACGAGGAGCACGATGCGAGCTACAAGCAGACCGACATGCAGCCCCGCTACAACGCCCGTGACTGCGCCGTGATGATAGCGCGCCAGAGCGGCGCCTCGATCGTGCTGGGCAGTGCCACGCCCTCGTTGGAGAGCTACGTCAACGGCCTTGCGGGCAAGTACCGCACCGTGCGGCTCGACGAGCGTTACGGCGGCGGCGAGCTGCCGAGGGTGGTGGTGTCGGATACGATGCGTGCCGTCAGGCGCGGCGAGCGCAAGTCGCACTTCAACCGTGCGCTGCTCGACGGCATAGGCCGTGCGCTGGATGCCGGCCAGCAGGTCATGCTGTTTCAGAACCGGCGCGGTTATGCCCCCTATGTCGAGTGCCGGGAGTGCGGTTGGACGGCGCGCTGTCCGCACTGCAACGTCACGCTTACACTGCACCGCGCTCCGGCACGGTTGGAGTGCCACTACTGCGGCTACTCGATAGATCCTCCCGCAGCCTGTCCCAACTGCAAAACGCAGGATATAAGCAATATGGGCTTCGGCACGGAGAAGGTCGAGCAGGAGATCGCGCGACTGTTTCCCGAGGCTCGCGTGGCGCGTCTGGACCGCGACACGTCCACATCGGAGCGTGCCTTCACGAGCATCGTCTCGGCATTCGATCAACATCGGACCGACATCATGGTCGGCACGCAGATCATAACCAAGGGCTTCGACTTCGGCAGCGTGTCGCTGGTGGGCATACTCAATGCCGACAACCTGCTCAATGCGCCCGACTTCCGAGCCTCGGAGAGGGCGTTTCAGCTGATGATGCAGGTGGCCGGACGTGCCGGCCGGCGCCGTTCGGGCGCCGAGGTGGTCATACAGACCTCGCAGACCGACCACCCCGTAATCAGGCAGGTCGCCGCGGGCGACTACGAGTCTATGGCGCGCATGCAGCTCGCGGAGCGTCGCACGTTCCTCTACCCGCCCTATTCGCGCCTGACGCGCTTCATGCTCCGCTGCCGCGACTACGAGCGGCTGCGGCAGTGCGCCCGCGCGATGTCGGAAATGCTGCGCCGCAAGTTCGGTAGCCGGGTCATGGGTCCCGTGTCGTCGGCCGTCGAGACCATCCGCGGCGAACATCGCGCCGAGATACTGGTCAAGATCGAGAGCGGCGCCTCGTTCGACCGTGCGCGGGCGATGATGCGCGAGGTGGTGGCCGCGGCGGCAGCCATGCAGGAGTTCAAACAGGTAACCCTCACGGTCGATGTCGACGCTCAGTGATACGCTGCGCCGCATGGCTTCGCTCGTCTGGCCGCGCCGCTGTGCCGTCTGCGGCGGCGAGCTGCCCGCCGGTGCCGATACGATATGCACCATGTGCCGATATACGGCGCCTCTGACGGGGTATTGGAGAATGGAGGATAATCCGCTCGCGCAGCGGCTCGATGCGCTGGCGGGCGTGGGTCGGGCTGCGGCGCTCATATTCTTCTCGGGCGGCGGGTGGCGCGAATCGATCCACGGCTTCAAGTACGGCGGGCGGTGGCGTTCGGCACGCACGCTGGGGCGCTGGCTCGGCGCCGAGATGAAGTCGTCGGGGCTGTACGACGACATCGATCTGGTGGTGCCCGTGCCGCTGCACTACCGCAAGCAGCTCCGCCGCGGATACAATCAGTCGACATACCTTGCCGAGGGCATCGCGCGCGAATTGGGCGTTGCGGTCGACGGCCGTGCGCTGCGTCGCAGCCGCAACAACCCCTCGCAGGCGCGGCGCATGCACTCCGAGAGGTGGGAGGGTGTAGGCGGACTGTTCGAAGTAAGGCATAAGGAGCGTCTTGCCGGCCGCAGCATACTGCTCGTCGACGATGTGTTCACAACGGGCGCCACCATGACGGCCTGCATCGAGGCCATACGCCGTGCCGCACCCGACTGCCGCATCTCGGCGGCCGTTTTGGCCGTGTCGCGCAAGGGGCTGGGCATAGACGAGTAGGGCGTTCGTCGACAGAGGATTGACGATAAACGGTAACAACTATCGCCGCCGGGAGTTTGACGTTAAGCGTAAAATGTGTACTTTTGATGCCGTAACGATTTTTACCTATGGCAAAACAATTCAACCCCTCTTCACGCAACAGTGAAGCATACGACCGTCTGACGGAGGCGGGCGGCAATGTCCCGCCGCAGGCCGTCGAGTTGGAGCAGGCCGTGCTCGGCGCCCTGATGCTCGAACGCGACAGCGTGATAGCCGTGCAGGAGTATATCACGGCCGACGCATTCTATACCGAGGAGCACAAACTCATATACAAGGCCATAGAGGATCTGTCGCGCGAGCTCAAACCGGTCGATCTCTATACCGTGACCGAGCGTTTGAAGGTGCGCGGCGAATTGAAGCGCGTGGGCGGTGCGGCCTATCTGGCGCAGCTGACCCAGAAGGTGGCCTCGGCGGCCAACGTCGAGTTCCACGCCAAGATCATAGCACAGAAATACGTGCAGCGCGAGCTGATACGCTCCGCCACCGAGATACAGCGCCGCTCCTACAACGAGGATGTCGACGTGACCGACCTGATAGGCTATGCCGAGCAGGAGATATTCAAGGTGGCCGAGGGACATGTCAAACGTTCGGTGCAGTCGTCGGCCGACGTGCTGGCCAAGGCGCTGGCGCAGATCGAGGAGGCGAGCAAGACCGCCGGCGAGTACAGCGGCGTACATTCGGGCTACGCCGACATCGACCGCGTGACGCTGGGCTGGCAGCCCTCCGATCTGATAATCATCGCGGCGCGTCCGTCGATGGGTAAGACGGCCTTCGTGCTGACGATGGCGCGCAACATGGCCGTCGAGTTTCAGGCTCCGGTGGCATTCTTCTCGTTGGAGATGTCGTCGGTGCAGCTGATGAACCGATTGATCGTGGCCGAGACGCAGCTCAGCAGCAGCGACCTGAGGACGGGACGTCTGTCGACCGACGACTGGAAGCATTTGGAGTCGTCGACGCGCTGTCTGGGTCAGGCGCCGCTGTTCATCGACGATACGCCGGCGCTGTCGGTATTCGAATTCCGCTCGAAGGCGCGCCGATTGAAGATACACAACAACATACAGATCATCATCATCGACTACTTGCAGCTGATGACCGCCGGCACGGCCGAGACGCGCGGCAACCGCGAGCAGGAGGTGGCGCTCATATCGCGAACGTTGAAGGCGATAGCCAAGGAGCTCAACGTGCCGATCATAGCGCTGTCGCAGCTCAGCCGTAACGTCGAGAGCCGCGGCGGTTCGAAGCGTCCGCAGCTGTCCGACCTGCGAGAGTCGGGCGCGATCGAGCAGGATGCCGATATCGTGGCCTTCATCCACCGTCCCGAGTACTACGGTCTTACCACCGACGAGAGGGGTCTGCCTACGGCGGGTCTTGCCGAGATCATCATCGCTAAGCACCGTAACGGTGCCGTGACGGACGTGCCGCTGAGGTTCATAAAGGATCAGGCCAAGTTCGCCGATCTGGACGATACCACGGCCGCGGCCATGGCCTCGGGGCAGGGTGTGCCCGTGCAGCAGCAGGAGTACGACGATTTTTCGAGCAGCGCCAACTCGCTGCCGCCAATGGGTGCGACCATGGCGGGAGGATTGGGCAGCAGCATGAGCAGCGAGTTCGACGACTTCAACCGCTCGGCGCCTTCGCGTCCCGCGCATGCTGACGACGCACCATTCTGACGGGCGGCGCGATTGTGAGCTGATGCGGTCGTGCGGCCTCGGTGCGGCGACCGCAATAATTTTAGACGACGATGCAATATAATATTATGTAACGATGTTCGCCAAGATTCATACGGGTGCCCTCGCGGGCATCGAAGCTCTCGACGTTACCGTCGAAGCCAATGTCGCTGCCGGCGGCATAGGGCTCTATCTCGTCGGCCTGCCCGACAGCACGATCAAGGAGAGCGAGCAGCGCATACGCTCGGCATTCGAAAATTCGGAGCTGCGCATGACGGCCAAGAAGATCGTCGTGAACCTTGCCCCTGCCGATCTGCGCAAGGAGGGGTCGCTCTACGATCTGCCGATAGCCGTAGCCATTCTCGCCGCGACCGGGCAGGTCGATGCTGGTATGACCGACGCTTCGATGTTCGTCGGCGAGCTCTCGCTCGACGGCTCGCTGCGCGGGGTAAGGGGCGTGCTGCCGCTTGTGGCTATGGCGCGCGAGAGGGGGCTTCGCCGCGTGTTCCTGCCCCGTGCCAATGTCGAGGAGGGCGCTGTGGTCGAGGGCATAGAGGTTGTCGGGGCGGGGTCGCTGGGCGAGGTGGCGGCGATGCTCGACGGCCGCTGTGAGATCGTGCCGGCCGAAAGGGGCGCGACCGTGGGGGCGAATACCGCGGCCGCAGCCGGCCGCTTCGCCGAGGACTTTGCCGACGTCCGGGGGCAGGCTGCGGTCAAGCGGGCGTTGGAGATCGCTGCGGCGGGCGGCCACAACGTGATAATGGTGGGTGCGCCCGGCTCGGGCAAGACGATGCTCGCGCGCCGCATGCCGACCATAATGCCTCCCATGACGCTCGACGAGGCGCTCGAAACCACGCGCATACATTCGGTGGCGGGCAAGATCGGCTCGCACCGCGGTCTGGTTGCCGAGAGACCTTTCCGCTCGCCGCATCATCTCACTTCGCAGGTGGCTCTGATCGGAGGCGGGCAGTCGCCGCAGCCGGGCGAGGTGTCGCTGGCGCATAACGGGGTGCTGTTCCTGGACGAGATGCCCGAGTTCGGCCACAGCGTGTTGGAGGTGCTGCGCCAGCCGTTGGAGGATAGGCGCATAACCGTTTCGCGGGCGCGTTACAGCGTCGAATATCCGGCCAACTTCACGCTCGTGGCCTCGATGAACCCCTGTCCGTGCGGCTATTACAACCACCCCGAGAAGGAGTGCACCTGCTCGGCGGCGGCCGTGCACCGCTACATGGGGCGCATTTCGGGACCGCTTATGGATCGCATAGACATACATGTCGAGGTGGTGCCCGTGTCCATAGCCGAGATGTCGTCGATGCGCGCCGGAGAGTCGAGCGCCGAGATAAGGCGACGGGTCGTGGCGGCGCGCGAGGTGCAGTCGGCGCGCTTCGCCGGTACGGGCGTGCATACCAATGCCATGATGAACAGCCGCATGCTGCGCGAGTTCGCACCGCTCTCGCGTGAGTCGGCCTCGCTGTTGGAGCAGGCGATGCAGCGGCTCAGGCTCTCGGCGCGAGCGTACGACCGCATAATCAAGGTGGCGCGCACGATAGCCGATCTCGAAGCCCAGGCCGACATATCGCCCGCACATATTTCGGAGGCGATTACCTACCGCACGCTCGACCGCGAATCGTGGGGATGCTGAACCGGCGGCGGCTCGGCCTGCTGTCTCCCTGCTCCGTCCGCCGCTTATCCTCTCCGCGGCGATACTCTGCCTCTCTCCGCTGTCTCTCCCGCCTGCTGTCTTTCCCCCGCCTGCCGTCTCTCCTCGCCTGCTGTTTTTCCCCGCCTGCTGTCTTTCCCCCGCCTGCCGTCTCTCCTCGCCCGCTATCTCCCGCACGCTGTTCCCCCCCCCTGTCCGCAGCCTGCTGTCTCCCGCCTGCTGTCTCCCGCCCGCTGTCTCTCCCCGCCCGCTGTCTCTCCCGCCTGCTGTCTCCCGCCCGTTGTCTCTCCTCGCCCGCTGTTCCCCCCCCCTGCCCGCGACCCTCCGCCCCTCCCCGTCTCGGCTTTTGCCGCGCCGCAGGCCGTCGGCCGCAGTCTGCCGGCGTCGGATCCTGTGCGAGAGCGAACACGGCTTGCGGACAGAAAGCATAAAAATCGAAAATCGTGCTGGTAAAACGGCTTTTTTTCACTATCTTTGATACATCTGCTGCAAACATGCCGAGTATTTTGGTCAAGATATGGAGATTCTATGCGGACGGTTTTCGCAACATGACCGTCGGACGGACGCTGTGGCTTATCATCATAGTTAAGCTCATAGTGATATTCGTCGTGCTGAAACTGCTGTTCTTCCCCGACATGCTGACCGGCTCGACCGATGCCGAGCGCGGCGCGCAGGTGCTCGATATGCTTACCGAACGAAACGATAACAGCCTATGAATGATTTTCTGCAAACGGTCGACTGGTCTCGCGCGCAGTTCGCGCTGACGGCCGTATACCACTGGTTGTTCGTGCCGCTGACACTGGGTCTGAGCGTCATGATAGCCATTATGGAGACCCGCTACTACCGCACGGGCGACGAAGAGTGGAAGCGCATGACCAAGTTCTGGATGCGCATATTCGGCATCAACTTCGCCATAGGCGTGGCCACGGGCATAATCCTCGAATTCGAGTTCGGCACCAACTGGTCGAATTACTCCCACTTCGTGGGCGACATATTCGGTGCGCCGCTGGCCATTGAGGGCATCATGGCCTTCTTCATGGAGAGCACTTTCATCGCGGTAATGTTCTTCGGCTGGGACAGGGTGAGCCGACGGTTCCACCTCGCGGCCACGTGGCTCACGGCCATAGGCGCCAACCTTTCGGCGCTGTGGATTCTGGTGGCCAACGCATGGATGCAGTATCCGACCGGGTGCACGTTCAACCTCGACACGGTGCGCAACGAGATGACATCGTTCGGCGACGTGCTGCTATCGCCTGTTGCCGTCGACAAGTTTACCCATACGGTTACCTCGTCGTTCGCACTGGCGGCCGTGGTGGTCGTAGCCATAAGCGCATGGTATCTGCTGCACGGCCGCGAGAGGCTGCTGGCCAAGCGCAGCATAGCGCTGGCCTCGGTATTCGGATTGATATTCTCGCTCGCGGCGGCACTCACGGGCGATATGTCGGGTGCCGTGGTGGCGCGCTACCAGCCCATGAAGCTCGCGGCTATGGAGGGGCTCTACGACGGCGAGCGCGGTGCCGGACTGACCGTCATCGGCTTGTTGCGTTGCGAGGAGTCGCGCAGTTCGAACAGCGACGCGTTCCATTTCAAGATAGAGATACCCAAGATGCTTTCGGTCATGAGCTACCGCGATTCGGAGGCGTACGTGGCCGGCATAAACGATCTTCTGGCAGGCAACCCCGACGAGGGCATCATGTCGGCCGGAGAGAAGATGCGCCGCGGACGCGAGGCCGTGGCCGAGCTCGAACGCTTCCGCCAGGCGCGCGATGCCGGCGACGAGCGTACTATGGAGGAAATACGCCGCAAGTTCGACCCCTCGACCGAGGAGGGAGAGAGCTTCCTGAGAGAGTATTTCGCATACTTCGGCTACGGCTATATAACTTCGCCCGAGGAGCTCGTGCCCGACGTGCCGCTGCTCTTCTACTCGTTCCGTGTGATGGTCGGGGCTGGCGCGCTGATGATCGTGTTATTCGCCATAGTGTGGTGGCTCAACCGCCGCGACCGTCTCGAAAGAAGGCGCTGGCTGCTGTGGATCGCCATTATGGCCGTGCCGCTGGCCTATATGGCCTCGCAGGCGGGCTGGATCATAGCCGAAGTGGGGCGTCAGCCGTGGGCGATACAGGGCATGATGCCCGTATCGGTGGCTGCGACGGATATAGGCAGCGCGTCGGTGGCCACGACGTTCTTCATATTTCTGGCGCTCTTCACGCTGCTGCTGGCTGCCGAGCTGCGCATAATGTTCAAACAGATAAAAATAGGTCCCGACAAGGGCGACGATAAAGAATAACGATATGGATACCTTGCAACTTCTTCAACACTACTGGTGGTTCGTGATATCGCTTCTGGGGGCGCTGCTCGTGTTCCTGCTCTTCGTGCAGGGCGGTCAGGGGCTTCTGTATGCGATAGGACGCGACGAGCGCGAGCGCACGATGATCGTCAACGTGCTCGGACGCAAGTGGGAGACGACTTTCACGACGCTGGTGACATTCGGCGGCGCATTCTTCGCGTCGTTCCCGCTGTTCTACTCGACCAGCTTCGGCGGCGCATGCTACGTGTGGTTCGCCATTCTGCTCGTATTCGTCATACAGGCCGTAGCCTACGAGTTCCGCCGCAAGCCGTCGAATCTGCTGGGCGAGAGGACCTACGAAGCCTTCTTGCAGATCAACGGCATAGCTGGCGCCCTGCTTCTGGGCGTTGCCGTGGCGACGCTGTTCACGGGTGCCGACTTTACGGTCGACCGCCTCAACATAGCCGATGCGGGCGGCAATACGGCCATATCGCGCTGGACCTCGCCGTGGCACGGTCTGGAAGCTCTGGCCGACTGGCGCAACTGGGCGCTGGGTCTGGCCGTGCTGTTTCTGTCGCGTCTGCTCGCGCTGCACTATTTCATGAATACGATCGACGACGAGACGATCTTCGAGCGCTCGCGCCGCCGTTCGCTCTGTGCCGCTATGCCTATGGTCGTATCGCTTCTGCTCTTTCTGGGCGCCATACTCCTCTCGGAGGGACATCGCGCCGAGGCCGACGGCACGATCGTCGTCGAGCCGATGCTCTATCTGCATAACTTCGCGGCGATGCCGTATCTGACCGTTACGCTGGCGGCGGGCGTTGGGGCGGTGCTGTGGGGCATATGGCGAGGCTGGCGAGGCTCGCGCAAGGCGATATGGTGGAGCGGTGCGGGTACGGTCATGACGGTGCTGGCGCTGCTGCTCTCGGCGGGCTGGAACTCGACGGCGTACTATCCGTCGCTGGCCGATGCGCAGTCGTCGCTGACCATAGCATCCTCCTCGTCGAGCGAATTTACGTTGAAGACCATGGCCTACGTGTCGGTCGCCGTGCCGTTCGTGGTAGGGTATATCTGGTGGACATGGCGGGCGATGAACTCGCGCCGCATGACGCGCAGCGAAGCCGAAGGCGACGAGCATCTCTACTGATAATTCAGGGCGGCATACCGACGGGCATGCCGCCCGACAGCTAAAACTCCCGACCCGAAACGATGATTTTCCAAAGACTCGACTACATCTTCCACAACGGCCACAACAGCCGTCTGGTATATATGCTGCGCTCGTTCGCGCGCTATGCCGTACCCAAGGCGCTGCTTCGCCGCCGCCTGACATCGCTGCTGGGCGAGCTGCGCAGCCGCGCCGACAAAGAGTACATACTCTCCCGCGTCGATTATTACAACAAACTCGCTTCCCCCCCCGCCCATGCGGATCATCTAATCGGCAGGCAGACCTATGCCGCGGTCATGCTCTCGGGGAGTTTACCTACCGCAGGCGCCCCAAGCCGACGGCCTACTTCTTCGACGCCTACGAGTATACGCGTTACTTTTCCGACGGCTTGCGGTGGCATTATCTGTTCGGCGACGTGACGCACGTGCCGGATGTTCCGAGCATAGTCAAGAGCCGTCCCGTCGGCGGCGACAACGCCTGCTCGGTGCTGCTCAACCTCGACAAGAACCGCCACTTCTGTTTTCTGCACGACAGGATAAGGTTCGAGGATAAGACCGACCGCCTGATATTCCGCGCCTACATATCCCACAAGCCGCACCGCATACGCTTCTTCGAGCGATATTTCGACCACCCGATGTGCGACCTGGGCGAGTGCGACCCCGCCTGCCATGACTATCCGGCGTGGCACAAACCCAAGATATCGTTCTATGCGCAACTGCGTTACAAGTTCATTCTGGCGTTGGAGGGCAACGACGTGGCGACCAACCTCAAATGGATCATGTCGTCCAACTCGATAGCCGTAATGCCGCGCCCGCGTTACGAGACGTGGTTCATGGAGGGGCGTCTGATCCCCGACTATCACTACATAGCTATCCGCGACGACTACTCCGATCTGGAAGAGCGGCTGCAATACTATATCGATCATCCCGACAAGGCTCGCGAGATCGTCGCCCATGCCAACGAATATATACGTCAGTTCGCCGACAGCCGCCGCGAGAGGCTGATATCGCTGCTGACGCTCGACAAATACTTCTCGGCGACCGATCCCGACTACCGCTCGCCCGCAGAGAGCGGTATGCAGCGCCATTAGCGGTAGCTGCCGCCGCCGTGACCGGGGTGCGCTTGCGTATGCCGGCTCGGGTAAGAGGCGGGACATAAAACGGATGCCGGCGCACTGACTTCGGTCGGTGCGCCGGCGTTTCGTATACCCCTGCCGGTAATTACAGGTCGGAGAGGCGTGCCACGGGCGAGATGTCGAGCGAGGATATGCGGCCGTCCATGTAGCGGTAGTAGCCCGAGACGGCGATCATCGCGGCATTGTCGGTCGTGAACCTGAACTCGGGCAGGAACGTGCGCCAGCCGCGGCGGCGTCCCGCCTCGACTATGCCGTCGCGCAGCCCCGAGTTGGCCGATACGCCGCCGGCTATGGCTATGTCGCGTATGCCGGTCTGCTTCGAGGCGCGGATGAGCTTGTCGAGCAGTATGTCGACGATCGTGCGTTGGAGCGATGCGCACAGGTCGGCCTTGTGGTGCTCGACGAAGTCGGCATCCTGCTTCACTGCGTCGCGCAGCGTATAGAGAAACGATGTCTTCAACCCCGAGAACGAATAGTCGAACTCGCCCTCGACGTGGGGCTTGGCGAAGGCGAAGGCGCGCGGGTCGCCCTCCTTGGCCAGACGGTCGATGACCGGACCGCCCGGATAGGGCAGTCCCATTACTTTGGCACATTTATCGAATGCTTCGCCTGCGGCGTCGTCTATGGTCGTTCCGATGATCCGCATGTCGAGCGGCGAGCGAACCTCGACGATCTGCGTGTGGCCGCCGCTGACCAGAAGGCACAGGAACGGGAAGTCGGGGTGCGGCAGGTCGCGGTCGGGCAGGTCGATGAAGTGCGAGAGGATATGCCCCTGCAAGTGGTTGACCTCGACCATGGGTATGTTGCGGGCTATCGACAGCCCCTTGGCGAACGACACGCCCACCAGAAGCGAGCCGAGCAGGCCGGGACCGCGCGTAAAGGCTATCGCGTCGATCTTGTCGGCCGTGACGCCGGCCTCCTTCAAGGCCGTGTCGACCACGGGTATGATGTTCTGCTGGTGTGCGCGCGAGGCCAGCTCGGGTATCACGCCGCCGTACTTGACGTGTACCGCCTGCGAGGCGATGACGTTCGAGAGCAGCGTGCGGTTGCGGATTACGGCGGCCGAAGTATCGTCGCACGAGGATTCGATGCCCAGTATGGTAATGTCCATTTTTACGCTTATTTTTCGGTATGAACGGAAAATTTGCTACTTTTGTAAGTTAAACGCGGCAGGTAAAATTACCGTTCCATGCGCAAAGTTATAAAAATATCGGCAAAGGTCGTATCGGCAATCGTTTTGTTGCTGATATTTTTGCCTGTATGCGCTACGCTGCTGCTCGACATACCCTCGGTGCAGAACTATGTCGTCGACCGCGCCATGTCGTTCTTCTCGCGCAAGCTGGAAACGCGCGTCGAAATCGGCCGCATCGACCTGGATCTGTTCTCCCGCGTGTGCATCCGCGACTTCTATGTCGAGGACTACCAAAAGGATACGCTGCTCTATGCCGCCGAGGTCAGGGGGCGCTTCACGGGTTTCAATATCAGGAAGACGGGACTTAAAATATCCTCGGCCGAGGCCGCCGGCGTCAGGCTCTATCTGCGCGAGACGCCGTCGGGCGAGATGAACATCAAGCAGATCGTCGACCGCCTCGCGCGCAAGGACGGCAAGGGTAATTTCAGGATGTATATCGATCATATCGACATCGACGATCTGACCTTCGGAATGGAGCGTCTGGTGCACCGCAACCCTCAATCGGGAGTCGACTTCTACGATATGCTGGTCGATATAAGACACGCCTGCCTGAAAGACTTCGCCGTGGTGCGCAACAAGGTATGGGGCGATATAGTATCGCTGTCCGCCGCCGAGAAGAGCGGCTTTACGGTCGACGACATGAACGGCTATTTCTTCGTCGACAGGGGTGTCATCCGTCTCGACCGATTCTCGATAAATACGCCGCAATCCTCGGTTTTCATGCCCTCGATGTCGATCGAGGGTGGCGACTGGGCTTGTTACAAGCACTTCGTCAAGGACGTGAGGATGGTCGGCCAGTTGCAGAATACGACCGTCTCGACCGACGACATTGCCGCATTCGCACCTGCGATAGGTACATGGCGGCAGACTCTGCGCGACGTGGATATGTCGTTCGACGGTACGGTGGGCGATTTCGCCGGCCAGATACGCAGCGCCGTACTCGCCGACGATACTTCGATCAAGGGGCGTTTCGCAGTAAGGGGGCTGCCCGACATCGGCCGCGCCTCGTTCAAGCTCACTCTCTCCGAGGTAAGCTCCGACGGCGGCGACATATCGGCGCTGTCCTCGGCGGTGGCGCATGCACGGCTGCCGCGCAATGTCGAGAGCATGCTCGCGCGTGCCGGCCGGATGCGTCTCAGGGCTGATTTCGGCGGCCGTCTCGATTCGTTCCGCACGTCGGGACGCCTCGCTACCGACCGCGGCAATGCCGACTTCGACGTGGAAATGCACCCGAATAGCGGCTCGACACGCTCTCTGCGCGGCAGAGTCAGAACGGCCGACTTCGATCTCGGACCTGTGCTCGGCATACGCGCTATGGGGCGCATGGCCGCCGAGGCTTCGCTCGACGGGGTGGTGTCGGAGGCGGGACTTACGGCCGATGCAAAGGCTTCGGTCGAGAGGTTCACGCTCAACGGATATCCCTACGGCGGCATTAGCGCCGAGGCGCGCATCGACCGCGGTGCGATCGACGGACGTGCCGTCTCGGCCGACAGCAACATGCTCTTCACGCTCGCTGCGGCCATAGACCTCGGACGCAGCGTGCCGACATACGATTTGGAGATGAAGCTCGACCGCGCCGACCTGCATGCGACGGGCATCAACCGCCGCGACTCGGTGTCGGTGCTCTCCATGAGGCTCGACGCCCACGGCTCGGGCATCGACATAGACGATTTAGACGGCCGCATCGTAGTTTCGGATGTGCGCTACGACTACCCCGAGGGGGAGATAATAGCCGACCGCATAGTGCTCGACAGCCGCAACGACGCCGACTCTAAGTATACGAAGCTATCTTCGCCGTTCGTAGACGCGACGCTCGTGAGCAAGACCTCCTACCGCAGCATAGCGCAGTATCTGGCCAACTCGCTGCACCGCTACATACCGCTGCTCTACGACGAGCGGTCGATGCGCGACGAGGACGGCACGGGGCAGCAGATCGTGGCCGACGACTTCTCGATCGTGGATATCAACATAAAGAACATCAATCCGATAATGTCCGCCGTCGACCGCGGCTGGCAGATCGCCGAGGGGTCGAGCGTGCAGCTGCTGTTCAACCCTCGGAGCAATTCGCTCACGGTGCAGGCGAAAGCCGACTACATCGAGCGCGACATGATGCTGGCCACGAATCTCAGACTCAACGCCAACAACCGCAGCGACTCGCTGGCCATGTATCTCAGTGCCGAGGATCTGTATATTGGGGCGCTGCACATGCCCAACCTCTCCGTTACGGGCGGCGCCGAGGCCAATAGGGTAAGGCTCACGGCGGGATTCCGCGACGCCGCGGAGCGCGTATCGGGCATGATAGGCATGCACGCCGACTTCGCGCGCGACGGCGAGACGGGCGCCCGCATGGTGCATGTGGGCATAACACCCTCGCATGTGTCGACGCGCGACAAGACATGGAAGATATTCTCGCGCGGCATCGACATAAGCCAGGGGCGTATCGTCGTGGACGATTTCCGTGTGGTCGATGCGGGCGAGCAGATGATAATCGACGGCGTCGCTTCGCGGGAGATGACAGACTCTATCGAGTTGAGGTTGCAGAATTTCGACATCGCCCCGTTTGCGAAGATACTCGAACGCTGGGGCTACCGCGTCGTAGGCCGCACGAGCGGTCATGCCACGGTCAAGTCGGCGCTCAAAGCGGCCGAGATTACAGCCGATATCGATGTCGATTCGCTGTCGGTCAACGACTTGCAGGCGCCGCCCACGCGACTCTCGTCGAAGTGGGACTTCCAGCAGAACCGCGCCCGCATCATCATCAGCGACCGCGAGAGGGGCGACACGCTCATACGCGGCTACTATCAGCCCTCGCGCGGACGCTACTATGCGCGGGCGACGATCGACAGCCTGCCGCTGTCGCTCATATCGCCGTTCCTTTCGGGTGTCGTCTCGCAGACTGAGGGTCGTGCGAATGTCGACGTGGGTATACTCGGACAGCGGCGCCAGGCCTCGCTCGACGGACGCATACATGTCGACACGCTGTCGACCAAGGTCGACTTCACGCAGACGCGCTACCGGCTCTCCGATGCCGATCTGAGGGTCGAGAAGAACCACATATACGCCGATCGCGTGCCCATATTCGATGAGGAGAACAACAGGGGAACCTTTACGATGAACCTGAGCCTCGAACATCTGTCGAACATTACCTACGACATACGTCTCGACATCGACCGCATGCTCGTGCTCGACACCGATGCCGCCGACAACGATCTCTTCTACGGACGCGTATACGCCTCGGGCGATGCGACGATGCGCGGCGACAAGCGCGGCATTAAGATGGATATCGAGGCCACGACGGAGGACAACTCGGTATTCTTCATGCCGCTTGCCGGCAAGAGCGACATATCGTATGCCGACTTCGTGAAGTTCGAATCGGCCTCGACGCCGGTCGATACGACCAACTATCTGATACGTCGCAAAATGGCTTTCGAGCGCCGTCAGCGTCCGGCCTCGGCGGGCAGCGTCATGGATATCGATCTGGTGTGCAACGTGCGTCCCAACGCCGAGATACAGCTCATCATCGACCCCACGGTGGGCGATATCATCAAGGGGCGCGGCGAGGGCCAGCTCAACATGCGCATAGTGCCCAAAACCAACGTCTTCGACATGTACGGCGACTATACGATCAACGAGGGAAGCTACCTCTTCACGCTGCAAAACATCTGGACCAAGAAGTTCGTCATAGTGCCCGGTTCGAGCATACACTGGACTGGCGACCCGCTCGGCGCGCGGCTCAATATCGACGCCGTATACAACCTCAAAGCCTCGCTGCAACCGCTCTTGGGTCAGGGCTCGGGCAACAACTACATGCGTGCCGTGCCGGTGGAGTGCTATATAAAGCTGACCGACGAGCTTATGTCGCCCACCGTTACGTTCGACATAAAGGTGCCCAACGTCGACCCCGAGATACAGTCGGCCGTGCAGAGTCTTCTCAGCTCGCAGCAGGACATAGCCACGCAGATGTTCTGGCTGCTTATGGCCAATACGTTCAGTGCCGAGGATACGAGCGGCATAGGCAACAGCATATCGGCCACCACGGGCTTCGAGCTGCTCTCGAACCAGCTGAGCAACTGGCTCTCGGGCGATAACTACAACATCATGTTCCGCTATCGTCCCAAGTCGAACACATCGTCCGACGAGGTGGATATAGGCTTCTCGAAGAGCTGGATCGACAACCGCCTGATCGTCGAGTTGGAGGGCAACTACCTTGTCGACGACGCGGCCAAGGTAAGCAAGAACGCCTCGAACCTTATGGGCGAAGCCTATATAACATGGCTTATCGACAAGGGCGGCAACTTCCGGTTCCGCGGCTTCACGCAGACGATCGACCGTTACGACGAGAATCAGGGTTTGCAGGAGACGGGCATAGGCTTCTATTACAGCGAGAACTTCAATACGTTCAGGGAGTTGGGCGAGAGTATCCGCAACCGCTTTTCGAGCGAGAAGCGCAAGCGCCGCCGCGCCGAGCGGCGTGCCGAGCGCGAGTCGGTGCGGCAGGCGGCCAAGGCGGCCGTGGCGACCGAAGCGGTTGAGGCCGGGCAGACCGACTCGCTGCCCCACCGCAGCGATCTGCCGGGCACCGTGCCGGCGGCGGGCGCTCTGCGCCGCGGCGGGAATGACGTAACGAGAGGGCGATGAAAAGGAATAAGGGACGAATCGCAGGGCGGATCGTTCCGGCATAAACGAAGAGTTGGATAGATAACAAAACTTAAATAAAACAATACTACTATGATCGATTTGATGATTGCCGCACAGGATGCGGTGGCGGCTGCGGCACAGACCGCAGGCGATGCAGTTATGGAGACGGCCGATGCGCTCGCGCAGAACGCGCCTGCCGCTCAGACGGCCGTAGAGACGGCCAAGAGCGTCTCGATAGGATTCTGGGAGCTGTTCATGGAGGGCGGCTGGCTGATGTGGGTGCTGGTGGCTCTGGCCGGCGTGATGATCTTCATCTTCGTCGAGCGCTTCGTGGCCATCCGCAAGGCCACGCGTATCGACGACAACTTCATGAACCGCATACGCGACTATATCTGGGAGGGCAAGATCAATTCGGCCGTCGACCTGTGCCGCCGCACCGACTCGCCCGTGGCACGCATGATCGAGAAGGGTATAGAGCGCATAGGACGACCCATGGGCGATATACAGACTTCGATCGAGAATGTGGCCAACCTCGAAGTGGCCAAGCTGGAAAAGGGTCTGCCGACGCTGGCGACTATCGCCGGCGGTGCACCTATGATCGGTTTCCTCGGTACGGTAGTGGGTATGGTCGAGGTGTTCATCTCGATGTCGGCCAACACCGCGGGCGGCATAAACATAGGCGACCTCTCGTCGGGTATGTACACGGCCATGGTGACCACCGTAGGCGGTCTTATAGTCGGTATTCCGGCCTACTTCGCCCACAACTATCTTGTGGCGCGCATCGAGAAGCTCGTCTTCCATATGGAGGCTACTTCGATCGCATTCATGGATATTCTGAATCAACCCGTACAAAAATAGATCGACGATGGCTATAAAAAGAAGTTCGAAGGTCAGCACGCAATTCTCGGCATCGTCGATGACCGACCTCGTGTTCCTGCTGCTGATATTCATGGTGCTCGCCACGACGATGATAAACCCCAACAACGCCGTCAAGCTGACCCTGCCGTCATCCTCGTCCGAGGAGGGCGATCCGTCGATCATCTCGTTGTCGGTGGTGCCGTCGACAGAGGTCGCGTCGGCCTACGTCTATACGATCAACGGCGACGAGGAGTACGCTACGGTCGACGAGGTGCGCACGGCTCTGGCCTCGCACTACGCCAAGTATGCCGAGCTGCCCGAGGAGGAGAAGCCCTTCATCTCGTTGCGCTGCGACGAGAAGGTTACGGTCGACGCGCTTATGGAGATCGTCGACATCACGCGCGAGAACAAGTATAAGATGGTCGTTGCGACCAAACAGAAACACTGATCCGCATGGAGTATTACGATCCGACAGACCGCTTGCCAAAGCGGATCGCCGCCGGAGTCTCGGTTGCAGCCATAGCCGGCTGGGCTGTGCTGATGTCGGTGCTGAGCATCGACATAGAGCCTCGCATGCCCGAGCCGCCGCTCCTGCTGGTCGAGATCGAGGAGCCGGTCGAGCCGGAGCCGCAGCAAAAGCCGTCGCGCTCGACGGCGCATAACTCCGTGCAGCCCGACGTGCGCACGAGCAGAAACCGCGCGCACGAAAACCCCGCACCGAAGGAGACCTCGTCGCAGACCGAGGGTCGGAGCGAGAAGACGCAGACGGTCAATACCAAGGCGCTGTTCACGCCCGTTACGGGTACGACGGCGGATCAGACCGTGCCCGAGGGCAACCGTCTGGCACCCGAGGGCGAGAGCGAGAGTCATCGCGGCGAGGGCAGCGGTTACAACCTTTCGGGCAGCGACCAGCTCGATGCCGGTTTGCAGGGGCGCGGACTGAGAGAGGCGCTGCCACGGCCGCGCACCGACTACAACATATCGGGCAAGGTGGTCATATACGTTACCGTCGATTCCGACGGCAATGTCGTAAGCGCCGATTACCGTCAGGCCGGCTCGACGACCAACGACCGCACGCTGATCGATCTTGCGCTCGAAGCTGCGCGCAAAGCCAAGTTCAAGCGCAGCAGCAAGTTTACCGAGGGCGGTACCATAACCTATAAATTCAATCTCAACTGATGAAACGACTGCTTAAATACGTCATGCGTGCGACGCTGGCCGCCGCCTTTGCAGTGCTCGGCATCTCTCCTGCCGCCGCACAGAGCGCCGTGCAGGCAGAGGGGCAGGGTGCGGAGCGTGCCGCCGCGGCCGGGGATAAGCCCGCAGGCGCACATCTGGTGTTCGACAGCGCCGTAGTCGATCTGGGCGATGTGAAGATAAACTCCGAGCGTATCGAGGTCGATCTGGGGTACTGCAACGACGGCACCGTTCCCGCCGTCATTACCGAGGCTCGTACCGGCTGCACCTGCGTTATGGCGAGCTATCGCCGCGGCAAGATCATGCCCGGCGACCGCGGCACTCTCGAAATAACCCTCGATCCGGCCAAAGCCCCTGCGGGCAAGTTCTTCCGGGTCATACAGATATTCTCAAACTCTCCGTCGGGTGTCGCGAGGATAACCGTGAAAGCCAATATCGTAGAGTAGAAGATATCTGAGTAACCGGATCTCGTATAGGCTGGAAACCTTGCGTTGTTTCGTGGAGCGTATATGCTGCCCGGGTGTCTTGCAAGTCTGTCGGTGCTTGGGGGGAGACCTCTCTGTGCTCCGGATCGTGTATACGTTACTCCGTCGTCGTATAAGTCTGTTGGCTGTTGCTACGGCTGCGCCGTTATACAAATTGTACCCACCACCTAAATCCCCCGCCTTGCGGGGGACTTTTTGTCGCGCGCGATGCGCGCTCCGGGAGGAGGCCACAAGCGATATGCAGCAAATAATTCGATTGCATTCCGCATGCGATTTACCTTTGCCCGGGTGGGATCTGGCAGCGTGTATACGCTGCCCGAATGCTTTGCAGCCCGAACGGCCGTAGCTACGGCTGCGCCGTTTTACAATCCTGGCCCCACCCCAACCCCTCCCGAGGGAGGGGCTTTTGTCGCGCGCCGTGCGCGCTCCGGGAGGAGGCTGCAAGCGATACGCACTTGATGCCGATTTGCGTTTGTCCTTCTCTTCCGGCTTAAAGATTAAACGTATTCGAATATACTCCCGCTGGGCAAAATGCAAGCGAGCTTGCTTTTGCCCTCGCTTATTCGTATATTTGTCCGAATAATATTTGAAACGAAAAATATCGAAACAGAGATGAGTCCCGTAACGGTAATGATAACGGTAGCCGCATATATAGCGCTGCTATTCGTGGTGGCGATGCGCGCATCGCGGCGTGCAGACAACTCGGGTTTCTTCACGGGCGGCAGACGAACCCACTGGGCAGTGGCGGCGCTGGCTATGGTCGGAGCGGCCATATCGGGCGTGACGTTCATATCGGTGCCCGGATCTGTCGCTGCCGACGGCTTCTCCTACATGCAGATGGTAGGAGGATTCATAGTCGGTTATCTGGTCATAGCCTTCGTGCTCATACCGCTGTTCTACCGCATGGGCGTGGTGTCGCTGTATGAGTATCTCGACCGTCGTTTCGGCATGGGCGCCCACCGCAGCGGCGCATGGTTCTTCTTCATATCCAAGATGCTGGGAGCGTCGATCAGGGCATACGTCATCTGCGCCGTTTTGCAGACGCTGGTATTCGACCATTACCGTATACCGTTCGCGGTCAATGCCGCCGTGATGATGTCGCTGGTATGGCTCTACACCTGTCGCGGCGGCGTGCAGTCGGTCATCTGGACGGATTTGTTGAAGACGGCGTGTCTGATAGGCAGCGTGGTGCTGTGCATCGTCTTCATGACGCGCGAGCTGGGGCTGGGTGCGGCCGAGACGGCCGTGCAGGTGGCCGACCACGACTTCTCGCGCATATTCTTCTTCGACGATCCGACGGATCGCCGTTACTTCTTCAAACAGTTCTTCGCCGGAATATTCATGGTCGTGGCGATGACTGGCCTCGATCAGGACATGATGCAGCGCACCCTCTCGTGCCGCAACTACCGCGACTCGCAGAAAAACATGATAATATCGATCCTGCTGCAAACGGGGGTGATATTTCTGTTTCTGGTGCTGGGTACCCTCTTTTACATCTACCTCGAACAGCGCGGCATATGCCCCGGCGAGGGGTCTTTGTTCCCCATGCTTGATTCGTCGGGCGCAGCGGCGATAGCCAAGAGCGACGAGGTGTTCACGCATGTGGCCACGCAGTGCTCGCTGCCTCTGGCCGTCGGGATACTCTTCGTCGTGGGAATCGTCTCGTCGACATACTCGGCCGCAGGCTCGGCGCTGACGGCGCTTACCACTTCGTTCACGATCGACATCCTCGACGGCCGCAAACGCTACGACGAGAGTCGCATGACGTCGGTGCGTAAGCGCGTCCATGCGGCTATGGCGGCGATGATGTGTCTCTCGATACTCGCATTCGAGAGGTGGGGCGACGCAAGCGTCATACAGCTCGTATACACCGTGGCGAGCTATTCATACGGTCCCATACTGGGTATGTTCGCCTTCGGCATCCTCTGCCGACGCCGCGTGCGCGCGAGGTGGGTGCCGGCCGTGGCCGTGGCCTCGCCCGTAATATGTTACATCCTGCACAGCAACTCCGAGCGGTGGCTGGGCGGCTACGTGTTCGGCTACGAGATGCTGATTATCAACGCCGCACTCACGGCCGCCGGGCTGCTGGCGCTCTCATACAGACAATCGCGGATATGATACTGACTGCCGACGGAGGGTCGACCAAATGCGACTGGGCTCTGGCCGACGACGAGGACGTGCGATATCTCTCCACGCGCGGATTGAACCCCTTTGCGTGCGATGACGAGACGATAGCACGAATACTCGACAGCGAGCTGCTGCCATGTCTCGACGCCACACGGATCGAGGCGGTATACTTTTACGGTGCAGGCTGCATATTCGACGGAGCCGAGCGCACGGCGCGTGCATTGGGCGCGCGGTTCGCCGGGGCGCATATCGAGGTCGAGAGCGACATGGCGGGTGCGGCGCGGGCGCTGTACGGCAATGGCAGCGGCATAGCGGCCATACTCGGAACCGGGTCGAACAGCTGTCTCTACGACGGCAGACGCATAGTGCACAATGTACCGCCTCTTGGCTATATCCTCGGCGACGAAGGCTCGGGGGCGAATATAGGCCGCACGGTGGTGGCCGACATCCTCAAAGGTCTGGCCGGCGACCGGGTGCGCGAGATGCTCTACCAGGAGTGCGGCACGTCGTATGACCGTATCATAGAGCAGGTCTACCGCCGGCCGGAGGCCAACCGTTATCTTGCCGGCTTCGCACGGTTTGCGGCGTGTCATCTCGACCTGCCGCCGATCCGCGCGGCCGTCGAGAGGTCGTTCGATGCCTTCGTCGAGCGCAACCTGATGCAGTATCCCGTCGGGGAGTATCCGATCGGCTTCGTGGGCTCGATTGCCCACTTCTTTCGCGAGCCGCTGACCAGTGCGCTCGCACGTCGCTCGCTCTCGCCGCAGATCATAATGCGCCGGCCGATCGAGGCGCTGGCTCGATACCATAAAAATATGCGATAATGGAGTTTGTGAAGATAACCGAACAGCCGTCGCCGTACGACGGTCTCGACCGCATGTCGGCTCACGACATCCTGCATGCGATAAACGACCAGGACAGACGCGTCGCGGAGGCGGTCGGGCGGGCGCTGCCCGCAATCGAGCGTCTGGTCGAGGCGTTGTCGGAGCGCATGCGGCGCGGAGGACGACTATTTTATATAGGTGCCGGCACGAGCGGAAGGCTCGGTGTGCTGGATGCCTCGGAGATACCGCCCACATTCGGCATGCCGCCGAGCGTGGTCATCGGGATCATCGCGGGCGGCGACCGTGCACTGCGCACCCCCGTCGAGGGCGCCGAGGACGACACGCAGCAGGGCTGGGCGGATCTGGCGGCGCACGGGATAGGTACATCGGACACGGTGGTAGGCATAGCCGCCTCGGGCACCACGCCGTATGTCGTGGAGGCCGTACGCGAGGCGCGCCGGCGCGGGATACTCACGGCAGGCGTCACGAGCAACCCCTCCTCGCCGCTCAGTATGGCGGCCGAGATAGCCATAGAGACCGTCGTGGGTGCGGAGGTGGTCACGGGCAGCTCGCGCATGAAGTCGGGCACGGCGCAGAAAATGGTCTGCAACATGATCTCGACGGCGACGATGATCGCACTGGGGCGCGTCAAGGGCAGCCGCATGGTAAACATGCAGTTATCCAACCGCAAACTCGTCGACCGCGGCACGCGGATGATCGTCGAGGAGTTGGGATTGCCCTATGCGCAGGCGCAGACACTGCTGCTCGTACACGGCTCGGTAAGCGCTGCGATAGAAAAATTTCGCTCCGAAGAGTAGTTATTATACGAAAAATTTATATCTTGTCATGATAAATAACCTATAACGAAATGAAAAGACTTATATTGTTGTTACTCTGCGCGACCCTTGCGGGTGCCTGTACGCACGATCTCGACGGTACGTCGGGCGAAGCGTCGGGCGGCGGCCGTTCGAAGATAATACACTCGGCACAAGGCGCGCGCAAAGGATGTATGATCGTGAAATTCACTCCCGAGGCCGCAGATATCGTCGAGGCTTCGGCAACCCGTTCGGGCATCGAGCGCGTCGACGAGATAATGGAGACCGTCGGTGCTACCGGTATCGAGCGCATCTTCCCCGTCGACCGGCGCTCCGAGCAGGCTACGCGCCGTGCGGGACTGCACCAGTGGTACAGACTCTCGTTCGACCGGAGCGCCGATCTTGAAAAGGTGGCCGCGCTGCTGGCCGAGATAGGCGAGGTGGTGCGCGTGCAGTACGACGTCGATGTCAAGCGCGTGGAGCGCTGCACCCCCATACCCTGCGACGAGGTGGCACAGACGCGTAGCGCGGATATGCCGTTCGACGACCCGAAGCTCGCGTCTCAGTGGCACTACATGAACGACGGTACGCTCGGCACAAAGGCCGAGGAGGGTGCCGACATCAACCTCTTCGAGGCATGGAAGCTCACTACGGGCGATCCGCGCATCATCGTGGCCGTGGTCGACGAGGGTGTGATGTATTCGCACGAGGATCTGAAAGACAACATGTGGGTCAATGACGCCGAGCTCGACGGCACCGACGGCAAGGATGACGACGGCAACGGCTATGCCGACGACAAGTACGGCTATAACTTCGTTACCGGTAAGGGCAACATCACATGGAACAGCAACGGCGACGTGGGTCACGGCACGCATGTGGCCGGCACGGTAGCTGCGGTAAACGGCAACTCGACGGGCGTATGCGGCATTGCGGGCGGCGACGACGCCAACCCCGGCTGCAAGATCATGTCATGCCAGATTTTCGCCGGAAACAACGTCGCAACGACATCGGCTACGGCCAAGGCAATCAAGTATGCGGCCGACAACGGAGCGGTCATCCTGCAATGCTCGTGGGGATATGACGGCGGCGACATCCTCAGCGACCGACAGTTCGCCTCGGATTGCTCGCTCGAAAAGGAGGCCATAGACTATTTCATCGCCAATGCCCGTGCCGAGGGCGTCATCGAGGGCGGTGTGGTGATATTCGCAGCAGGCAACGAGGCGTCGTCGATACCCGGATATCCGGGTGCATACCACGAGTATGTCTGCGTCTCGTCGATGTCGTCGGATTACCGTGCGGCATCCTACACCAACTACGGCACCGGCACCAACGTCTGCGCACCGGGCGGCGACAGCGGCTACGGCAAGCAGTATATAATACTCTCCACGCAGACCGACCGCTTCGGCAAATACGGATACATGGAGGGTACGTCCATGGCATGCCCCCACGTATCGGGCTGCGCGGCGCTCGCGCTCTCGTATGCCGCCAAGATCGGCCGCACGTTGCAGGCCGAGGAGCTGCGTGATATGCTGATGACATCGACGTGGGACGTAGACCGCTACCAGAGCGGCACCAAGATCTTCGTCGACCAGTACTATCGCGAGCATACGATACGTCTGGACGACTACAAGGGCAAGCTGGGATCGGGCTATATCGACGCCTACCGTCTGCTTATGCAGATCGAGGGTACGCCATGCCTCTATATCGCTGCCGGCGCACCGCAACTGCTGTCGCTGTCGGAGTACTTCGGCGAGAACAGCGCTTCGCTGACATACACTGCGGTCGAGATGTCGCAGCAGGATAAGAGTGCGCTGGGCATCCGGAAAGATCCGACGATCGACGGAGGCATGCTCAGCATAGAGTGTTCGAAGAGCGGCTGCGCCACCGTTACGGTCAAGGCGCTGGTCGGCGGAGACAAGGAGGGCGGTGCCGTCATAGGAGGCACGGAGGTAACACGCAAATTCGCAATCGTCGTTCGCAAAGCGGTAAGCGGCAACGGCGGCTGGTTATAATATTTTCCAAGACGATGAAAAGAATTACATTATATCCCCTTATAGCGCTGCTGGCAGCCGTGTCGCTGGTGGCATGCGACAAGAGCGGCGACGAGACCCCCGAAGCCGACTTCGGCACTGTTCAGGTCGATGTTTCGCAGACAACGGCACGCATAACCGTATCCTCGCCCCGCGTCGTGGCCGAGGCTGCCGACCGGACAATCCGCGAGGTCGGGGTGCGCTACCGCGCTGCGGGCGGCTCGGAGTGGACAGATATTACGGCCGAGAAGATATCGGCCGACACCTACTCGGCGCTGATCGAGAACCTTGCTCCCGGCACCCGGTACGACTATCTGTTGTATCTGGCAACCGACGCAAACAGGTATTACGGCAAGATGCAGAGCCTGACGACCGACAAGGTAAACGGCATCCTCGGACAGTGGCGCCTGATGCAGTGGCACGAGATGACGGAACTGCCCTTCGAGGTGCGTATGTCGTTCTCGGACGACGGCCGCTTCACGCTGTGGCAGAAGCTGCAAAGCGTCGAGTGGCAGCGCTTCGAGGGCAGCTACGAGCTTGCGGGTACGATCCTCTCGGGCAAGTATGACGACGGTCAGGCGTGGTCGGCCGGGTATGACGTTGCGGTCGACGGCAATAAGATGACATGGACCAATACGTCGGACGGCAGCGATAGGGCAGTCTACGTACGCGAGAATATACCGGGCGAGTTGCAGTCGCTCCGCACGGCGGATACGTCGCGCGCGATATCGGCTGAGCGTTTCCTCTGATACGGTTGCCGTCGTCATTCATGTGGGGTACCGGCATATCTCCCGCCGACTATCGGCGGGATGTCGAGCCCGGCGGCTACTCGATAGGTGCGAGGGAGCCCGTCGTAGAGTCCATTATATAGCCCTTGACCACCACGTCGCGCGGCACGAGGGGATGATTGCGCACCAGATCGACGGTTTCGAGCACGGCCGAGGGCGTGTTGTCGAAGCCGTGCAGCCAGCTGTCGAGGTCGATGCCGCAATGCTTCATCAGCGTTATGTGCTGCTCGGGGATGCCGCGCTCTTTCATCAGATGCTGCATCTGGGCACTGTCCATGCCCTGAACGCCGCATTCGGTATGGCCTATTATCATGATCTCGGTAACGCCAAGCTCGTATATGGCGACGAGCAGGCTGCGCACCGTACTGTCGAAGGGGCTTGTAATGGTCGCTCCGGCATTCTTGATGATCTTCACGTCGCCGTTTTTCAGGCCGAGCGCCGCGGGCAGAAGCTCGACCAGACGAGTATCCATGCACGTGACTATGGCGATGCGTTTGTTGGGATACTTGTCGGTTATGAATCTCTCGTACTCCCTGCGCTCGACGAAGCGCTTGTTGAATTGCAGAATTTCGTCTATCATAATTATAACTCGTTTAGTGCTTGCATATCGATCCGCCTCCGCCGCCGTTTAGGCATCGTTATGGTGCAGCCGCGAGAGGCTGCCGCCGGTTCATCTCCTGCGGCCGTTCTGCCGCTCCGAGATAATGGCCTCCATGTTCTGCTGCGCCCACATAATCAAACCGTCGAGGTGGGGCAGCAGGCTGCGCCCGCGCCCGGTAAGGGCGTATTCGACCCTCGGCGGCACCTCGGCATATACCTGCCGGTGCAGCAGGCCGTCCTGCTCCAATGTTCGCAGCGTGACGGTAAGCATCTTCTGCGAGATGTCGGGAATGGCGCGCAACAGCTCGCAGAAGCGCAGCCGGTCGTGGTGCGAGAGGGTGTAGAGCACGAGCATCGACCACTTGTCGCCGATGCGCGAGAGTATGTTGCGTATCGGGCAGTCGGGCGACACGGCGCCGCAGCGGTCTGCCGGGTTTCTCTCAGCCTTTTTCTGCGCCTCGGCGTTGTCCGGACAAGTCGGGATCTGCTTACGGATTGACGAAAACGTGGGGTTCATTTCGGCATTTGCATTCAATACTCTACAAAGGTAAGTAAAAATATTCGGCAGAGCAACAGGCGTCTGCCGCACGATACTGTTCGTCCAGCAAGTCATGACCCCGTTGCGGCTGGCCTCAGCCGCCTGCATCGCGGGAGCGGAATGCGTGGCGCGTTGAGGGCAGGTTTGCGGAATTTTTATAATTTTGTGAAAAACTACCCTCAATGGCCCCACTTATAAGGAGAATAGCCCTCGCGGCGGCAGTGCTGTCGTTCGCGGCATGCACCGGCGAAGATCGTCTCGACGACATCTTTCGCGGCAGGCTCGAAGCCCTCGACCGTACCGTCGCGCGCAGGGAGACGATCGAGCGTGCAAAACGCGACCGCATCGAGTCGATCGGCCGTAGGCTCGACTTCGCCGACACGCTGGCGGCATACGCACGTCTCGACACGTTGCTCGACGAGTGCGGCAAGTACGATATCGATGCGGCGCTCGGATATGCCCGCCGCAAGGCCGAGCTGGCTGCGGCGGCGCAGGACAGACGGATGATACGTTGCAGCGCATCGGATCTGGCCACGCTCTATGCCCGCTGCGGCAACTATGTCGAGGCGATCGGAATTACCGGACGTATCGATACCGCAGGCATGGACGACTCGGAGAGATATCGCTACCACAACGCGCTGTATACGATCTACGAAGGTATGTCGCTCGTGGCCATAGACGAAGCCGACCGCAGCGAATACCGGCAGCGGTTAGCGGCCGAACGCGCCTCTCTGGCGGCGCTGTTCATGCCTTCGGAGTTCGTGCGGGCGGAGATCATGCGTACGGAGGGCGACGACAGCAGTGCGCTGCGGCTGCTGCACTCTATGCCGCACGATCGTCGCGAGCCGTCGCATGCGCGGGCGATATGGGCATATTCGGTGGCTCAGTCGCACCTCAATACGGGGCATAGGGACAGCGCTATATATTATCTGGCGATGAGCGCCGAGTGCGACCTTCGTACGCCCGTGCACGAGTACAGGTCGTTGTACGAGCTGGCGGCGCTGCTCTTCGAGAGGGGCGATGTCGAACGCGCCTACGAATATATCAACTACTCGCTCGAAGATGCCGGGCGTACCAATGCTCGTATCAACATACACTCGATCAACCGTCTGCTGCCCATAATCACGCGTTCGTACAATACCCTTATGGAGCGCAAGCAGCAGAGGCTCAATATTATGCTGGCTGCGCTGTCGTTGTTGGCCGCACTGCTGGCCGTTGCGATGCTGCGGCTGCGGCGCGACAACCGACGCGCCACGCGTGCCGAGAGGATAGAGGCTCGCACCAACGAGGAGCTGAAAGCGGCCAATGCGGAGCTAAGGCGCACGAACGCGCTTCTGCACGAGGCCAACGATCTGAAAGAGTCCTATCTATGCACCTATATAGACCTCTGCTCGGACTATATAGGCCGCATCGACGAATACAGACGCGAGCTGGGCGGAGTGGCACGCAGCGGCGGCGCGGCGCAGCTTATCGAGATCTTGAAGTCGAATGCACGTATCGACCGCGAGCTCAAATCGTTTTACGAACGCTTCGACCGCTCGTTCCTCGATCTGTTCCCCGACTTCATCGAACGTTTCAACGAGCTGCTGCGTCCCGAGTGCCGCGTATCGCAGCCCGACGGCGAGCTGCTCTCGACCGAGCTGCGCGTATTCGCTCTTATAAGGCTGGGCATTACCGACTCTGTAAAGATAGCGGCATTTCTAAGACGATCGGTAACGACGGTCTACAACTACCGTGTGAAGATGCGCAACGCCGCTGCGGGCGACAGGGATGGGTTCGAGCGCCGCGCAGCAGCCATAGCGAGATTCGAAAAGCAGTGATGGCAGGCTACTATTTGCGCTTCGGTATAATAGAACAATATATTGTTATACAATATTATATGACATGACTATCGCTACTTTTACGCTACTATACATATCGAGCGACGCTTATTATGGGTAACTTTACATTCGAAAACCGAAATTTAACCTGAAACGAAACTTGAACGTATGAAAAGATTGATTCTATCGGTCGTCGGCCTGCTCCTGGCGGCAGGCATGCAGGCGCAGCAGCTGCACTCTCCCGACGGCAATCTGACGATGACATTCTCGCTCGACAGCGAGGGTGCACCGCACTACATGCTGACCTACAAACAAAAGACGGTCATCGCTCCGAGCCGTCTGGGACTCGAACTCAAAAGCAGCGCACGCAACGAGTTCGGCTCGGATTTTACCGGCCGCACGCACACGGTAGATCCCAAGACTTCGCTCTACGACGGCTTCGAAGTGGCGGGCGTCGAGACTTCGTCGTTCGACCAGACGTGGCAGCCCGTATGGGGCGAGGAGTCGGAGATACGCAACCTCTATAACGAGATGTCGGTAAGGCTTCATCAGGCGCAGAACGACCGCGACATGGTGGTGCGTTTCCGCCTATTCGACGACGGCCTCGGATTCCGCTACGAGTTTCCCGAGCAGCGTAACCTCGTATACTTCATCGTAATGGACGAGCTTACGGAGTTCGCGATGACGGGCGACCACACGGCATGGTGGATACCGGGCGACTACGACACGCAGGAGTACGACTACACGCGCTCGCGCCTGTCTGAAATACGGTCGCTGCTCGAAAGCGCCGTGCAGTACAACCTCTCGCAGACCATATTCTCTACGACGGGTGTGCAGACCTCGTTGCAGATGCACTCGGACGACGGTCTGTGGATCAACCTCCACGAGGCTGCGCTGGTCGACTACCCCTGCATGCACCTCGATCTGGACGAGGAGCGTCTGATATTCCGCTCGCACCTCACGCCCGACCCCAACGGCTACAAGGCCTATATGCAGACCCCGTCGCAGACGCCGTGGCGCACGGTCATCGTATCCGACGACGCGCGCGACATCCTCGCTTCGCGCATCACGCTCAACCTCAACGAGCCGTGCAAGATAGAAGATACGTCGTGGATCAGGCCCGTCAAGTATGTCGGCTGCTGGTGGGAGATGATAACCGGCAAGAGCACATGGTGTTACACCGACGATCTGCTGAGCGCCCACCTCGACACGGACGACCTGACGCGCGTGAAGCCCAACGGCAGGCACGGAGCCACGACGGCCAATGTCAAGCGCTACATAGACTTCGCTGCCGAGCACGGATTCGACGCGGTGCTGGTCGAGGGTTGGAACATAGGCTGGGAGGACTGGTTCGGCAACAACAAGGACTATGTATTCGACTTCACGACGCCTTACCCCGACTTCGACGTCGAGGAGATACACCGCTATGCTGCATCCAAGGGTGTGAAGATGATAATGCACCACGAGACGTCGTCGGCCGTGCGCAACTACGAGCGCCACATGGACGAGGCATACAAATTCATGAAGGATAACGGCTACGACGCTGTCAAGAGCGGTTACGTGGGCAACATCGTACCCGTGGGACACAACCACTACGATCAATGGCTGGTCAACCACTATCTCTATGCCGTCAAGAAGGCGGCCGACTACCGCATCATGGTCAACGCTCACGAGGCGGTGCGTCCTACGGGTCTGTGCCGCACCTATCCCAACCTCATCGGCAACGAGTCGGCGCGCGGCACGGAGTATCAGGCTTTCGGCGGCTCGAAGCCCTCGCACGTGACCGTATTGCCTTTCACGCGATTGATCGGCGGTCCGATGGACTACACGCCCGGCATATTCGAAATGGATATATCGAAGGCCGATCCCAACAATAAGTCGCACGCGAACTGCACGATAGCCAACCAGCTGGGTATATATGTAGTAATGTCGTCGCCGTTGCAGATGGCGGCCGACTTCCCCGAGAACTACGAGCGCTTCATGGATGCGTTCCGATTCATAAAGGATGTGGCGATCGATTGGAGCGAGAGCCGCTACCTCGAAGCCGCACCGGGCGAGTATGTGACCGTGGCACGCCGCTCGAAGGACGGCCGCTGGTTCGTGGGCAACTGCACGGGCGAGCACGCCTACACGTCGCAGATAGCATTCGACTTCCTCGAACCGGGCAAAACGTATGTCGCCACGATATACGCCGATGCGCCCGATGCCGATTACCTGACCAATCCTCAGGCGTATACGATCCGCGAAGTGCGCTGCACATCGCGCAGCAAGCTCAGCCAGAGGGCTGTGGCCGGCGGCGGATACGCCATATCGCTGCGCGAGGCGACGGATGCCGACCGCAAGTTGAAGATGCTGAAATAGCGGCTTGCCGACACGATCCGATCTACGCGATATCCCCCGGCCGAAACTTCGGCCGGGGGATGTTTCGTTTCGCTGCGGCCAGATCGGCGAGCCGCTATGCGGGAGTGGGGGAGTTGTGAAGGCCTGCGGCGGAGCCGATGTTAAGCCGCCGTCTTGGCCTCTGTGCGGGTCTCGGTAACTGCTCCGTTCGGCGTCTGGGCCTCCGCGGCCGCCTTACGGCCGCTTCGCAGAGTGACGACGACTATCTCGGGCCATGCTCCGAGGCGGAACGGCAGATTGCCGCCGGTGCCGGTCGAGACGTTCAGCATGCGGCCGTCATGCTCGTACATACCGCCCCACTCGCTGTACATCAGCGACGAGGGCGAGAAGCCGCACACTTTCAGCTGCATGGCGTGGGTGTGTCCCGACAGTGTGAGCTGTATATCGCTCGCGGGCAGCACCTCGTCGCGCCAGTGGGTCGGGTCGTGGCTCAGCAGCACCTTGAAGCCTCCCTCGGGCAGGCCTCGCATGGCGCCTTTGAGATCGCCGTAAGAGGGAAACGGCGGGCGTCCGGTGTTCTCGACGCCGACGATATGTATCGTGTCGCCGCCGCGCACGACGGGAATGTTTTCGTTAAGGAGCATCCGCCAGCCGGCACGACGCTCGATCTGCTTGACGTATTCGAGGTCGCGCGCCGCCTGCTCGGCCGAACTGTTGCGCTTATAGGGGCAGTAGTCGTGGTTGCCCAGCACCGAGACCACGCCGTCGCGGGCATGTATCGATGACATGGCCTTGACGAATGGCTCGGCCTCCTCGGGGGAGATGTTGACCAGATCGCCCGTAAAGACTACAAGATCGGGTGCTATGTCGCCTATGCGGCCGGCCACGCTGCGCATATAGCTGTCGTTGCGGCCGAAGGTGCCCAGATGAAGATCCGACATCTGCACGATGCGATAGCCGTCGAACGACAGCGGCAGATCCTCCGATACGATCTCGACATGCCTTACCGTCAGCCGTTTCCAGCCTTTGGTACACCCGTATGCCAGCACTGCGCCAGCAGCAATGGCCAGTGCCAGGCCCGTCCAGTCGGCATACGCGGCCGCCGCCGGCCAGATGCCCGACCCCAACCGCCCGGCAAGCGAGACGAGCGTAAATATCAGTTTCGGGGCTGCGACGCAAAGCAGCAGTGCGACGGCTATGTTAATGGCCGTCTGCGAGGAGTGGGTGCGGAACACTATCATCGAGACGGCGAGCACGAGAGTCGGAATCCAGTATGCTGCGCTCAACAGCAGCGACGCGCCGTGAACGAAGTTGTACCATATATATACGTCGGAGAGCAGTACGGCCACCAACGCCATGACCAAAAATATTACCATATACGTCCAGTGTTTTCACTCTACAAACGAATGGACGGGGGCTATATTGCGGCGTAAAGGTAATTATATTTCGGCGGGCGGCTGTGCTCTCGCGGCGCTCGGGATTCGTCGGCCGGAGCCCCTGTCGCGAGCGGCGAAAGCCTCGGGCGGCAGCTTTTAAGGTGCCGTTATGAACCGCTTTCGACGGCCGCACGCTTTTTGCGTCGTCGTTTGGACAATTATTGCTACCTTTGCTCTCGGTTAACGAAAAAATAAGCATACGATGAAATACGCAATCATCTCGACCGAGAAGGGCGACATGCGCGCCGAGCTCTATGAAAACGAAACGCCGGGTACGGTGGCCAACTTCGTCAAACTGGCCGAAAGCCGATTCTACGACGGCCTGACGTTCCACCGCGTCATCCCCGACTTCGTGATTCAGGGCGGTTGCCCCAAGGGCGACGGCACGGGAGGCCCGGGTTATACGATCAAGTGCGAGACCTCGGCTCCGCGCCAGCGTCACGACCGCGGCGTGCTCTCAATGGCGCATCGCGGCAAGGACACGGGCGGCTCGCAGTTCTTCATCTGCCACAACCGACAGAACACGCAGCATCTCGACGGCGTGCACACCTGCTTCGGCTGCGTGGTCGACGGTCTGGATGTCATCGACGACATACGTCCCGGCGACCTGATTCTCTCGATCGAGATCGTCGAGGAGTGACGGGACGAATGCTGGCGGCAGCACGCAACATAAAGAGTAAAGGGCAGGTTTATTCCCCGGGATTCGTAGTAGATTATATTTTGGATCTGTGCGAATATCGGGGTACGGGCATTTTGCGCAAACATATAATGGAAAACAGCTGCGGCACAGGGGCGTTTCTTACGCATATCGTAGCGCGCTACTGCGTTGCAGCCGAACAGGCCGGTCTTACTGCGCAGGAGCTGCGCAGCGATTTGCAAGAATATGTGCACGGCATCGACATTAACCCAGAGGCATGCGAGACGTGTCGAATCAATCTCGATACGGTCGCATCGGAACACGGCATAACGGGGGTAGAGTGGGATTTGATCTGTACGGACGCATTGACAGTGTCGTCCTATGACGAGCGTATGGATTATGTCGTAGGCAATCCTCCATACGTTAGAGTCCACAATCTGACACGACACTACGAAGATGTCAAGCGCTATTCGTTCGCCGCATCGGGTATGACGGACATGTATCTGGCCTTTTACGAACTCGGTCTGCGGATGCTCAACGAGCGGGGGATGCTGTGCTACATAACGCCGGTTTCATGGCTGACGAGTTTGGCAGGTGCGCCGTTTAGGCGATTCATCGAGGAGACGAAATGTTGGATGTCGTACTCGGAATTCGGCCACTTTCAGCCTTTCGACGTGACGACATATACGGCCGTAGTTCAGCTCTCCAAAGATAATCGCAACCGGATGATATCCTATTCCGCTTATGATGCCGATAGGCGCGCGTTCGTTCATGTCGCCGACTTGTCGTATGAAGAGATATCGTTTGCCGAGGGATTTCGCCTTCTGCCGAAGCGTAGTATAGAGATATTGCGTCGGATAAAAAGCTCAGATGCAGTACGCCGTGTGCAGGTCAAGAACGGTTTTGCGACACTGGCGGACAAGGTCTTCATAGGCGAGCTGCCGTTCGACGAACTGACGATAGACATTCTGAAAGCATCGACTGGCAAGTGGTCGCGCGCATTGTTCCCCTACACTGCGGAGGGTACGCCGCTGACATGGCGGCAAGTCGCCGAACACCGGCGGGTGGCGCAATACCTTCTCGGCAAAGAGGCGGAGTTGCAAAAGGGCCGCACGCGCGAGCAGAATCCGGAATGGTATCTCTACGGTCGAACGCAGGCTCTGCGCGACGTATGCAGGGAGAAGACAGCGATAAACAATCTGATAAGGTCCAAGGACAGCTATACGTTCAGCAGTCGTGAGCTCGAACAATACTTGAACCACAAACTCTCGACTGCGATATGATCGACAACAAGAATGAAATCCTTTTGACGAACCGAACGTTTCTCGATGTCATAGCCAAGTCGTTCAACGAGTTTCTATGCTCGGGCACTTCGCGCAGCACGGCCAGGCTCAAACCTCTGCACGGTGCGATAGCCCGCGATATTAGCCTCTGTCTCGGGGTCGGCTATATAGTACGTTCACAGGGCTTCGGTGCGGATAAAGAGGCTCAGGTAGCCGGTCGATATTATGATAAATATGTGGACATTGCTGTCGAGTACGGCGGTAGAACGGTCGCCGCGTTGGGTATCAAGTTCGTAATGCAGAACTACTCGCAATACTCGAACAACTATTTCGAGGGTATGCTCGGCGAGACGGCGAACATACGGAGCAAAGGCATACCATATTTCCAGATTATGATTATCCTCGACCGACTGCCGTATTATGACAAAAATAAGAAAATCAAACGCTGGGAGACCTTCACGCAGCACAATGTCAAGAAATATATAGCGCTGTCCAATGACGACACGAGCCGATACATGCACTCGCCCGACAAAACACTCGTATATGTCATACATATCCCCGATCCGATTGTCATCCTCGACGACTGTGCAAAGTATCGCCAATATTATCTGTCGATGAATTTCGACATCACGGCATCGGCGACCAGATATGCCGAGTTGGGATCGTCGGTAATAGTAAACGACTACGAGATTTTCCGAGATAAGTTGTATCACACCATAAAAGCAATCTGACACCGTGTTCGACGACATTTATCCGATAGACGACCGCTGCAAACCGCTTTACATCGCGGGTCCGTGTGCAGCCGAGAGCCGGGAGCAGCTGCTCACGACGGCACGCGCCGTAGCCGCTGCGGGTGTAGGCTGGCTGCGCGCCGGCGTATGGAAGCCGCGCACGCGCCCCGGCAGCTTCGAAGGTGCAGGCGACATGGCTCTGCAATGGCTCGCCGACGCCAAGTCGGAAACGGGGCTGCGCACGATGACCGAGGTGGCCACGCCGCAACACGTCGAAGCGGCTCTGGCCTCAGGGATAGATGCCGTCTGGATCGGCGCCCGCACGACGACCAACCCTTTCGCCGTGCAGCAGATTGCCGATGCGTTGCAAGGCGTCGACATACCCGTTCTGGTCAAGAACCCGGTCAACCCGGATGTCGAACTGTGGATAGGGGCCGTTCAGCGAATATATAATGCCGGAATACGACGTCTGGCTGCCATACACCGGGGCTTCGGCAGCTACGAGCAGACGCTCTACCGTAACCCCCCGCACTGGTCGATACCTATCGAGTTGCGCCGGCGCATACCATCGCTGCCGATCGTATGCGACCCAAGCCACATGGCCGGCCGTGCCGATCTGGTCGAGCCGCTGGCACAGCAGGCCATAAGCATCGGATTCGACGGCCTGATCGTCGAGTGCCACTGCCGGCCGTCCGAGGCGCTGAGCGACAGTGCGCAACAACTTACCCCCGTTGAACTGAGACGCCTGATAGGCCATATGCGCGTGCCGGAACGCATTGCGGCACACGATGCCATGCGTGATTACAGGTCGCATATCGATACGATCGACAACCGGCTTATGGAGCTGCTGGCCGAACGAATGGAGGTGGCTCGACAGATCGGCGAATACAAGGCGCAGCACGGCATGCCGATCATACACCGCGACCGCTTCAACGAGATTCTCGAAGCAGCTGCGGCCAATGCCCGGCGCATGGGTATGTCTTCGCGGTTTATTTGTCGGATTATTACGGAGATACACGAAGAGTCGGTGCGGCAGCAGTTGGCGGTTGCGGATAAAAAACACGATATTTTGTAATTTTTCTTCGAAAAAATTTGCAGAATAAAAATTTTGCGCTACCTTTGCACTCGCAATCCTCTCCTAAGAGCACTGCTCTGCGAGACCGATTGCAAGACATAATGCGGAAATAGCTCAGTTGGTAGAGCACAACCTTGCCAAGGTTGGGGTCGCGAGTTCGAGTCTCGTTTTCCGCTCACGAGGTCCTTTTCGAAGGACCTTTTTTTGTTGGGCGAAGTTGCGCAATAGGAAGCAAACGATTCTGTATATCAATGATATGCGGGGTCGTTTCGTTTTTATGTCATAGCAAGAGGCAGCAAGCGAAAGCATTCTTTCCTTGTGCCGAATCGTGGTACACGGGTGCGAGCGGCAGAAATGTATCACGATTTTTCGGCAGTGCGTTGAATTGCATCTGTTTGCACCGAACGTTCCGGGCTCTTCAATCGTATGATTGTCAAACTCAAAACGTATTCGGACGATGGAAAGAAACTGATTCGGCGTGACTTACTTTCTGCGTAAGGCACGCACCAACAAAGCAGGCCTTACGCCCATTCTGGCCAGCATTACCACCAATGGTGTCTCCAAAGAGATTTACATTCAGTGTTCGGTTCCTGTCGACAAATGGAACCAGGCCAAAGAACTGGCGACCGGCAGGGACAAGCTCTGCCGGCAGATCAATTCTTATCTGGACGACTACCATGCCCGTATCCTCGAAGCGCAGCAGGAGTTGATCTCCAAAGGCTATGAGGGAAACTGTATCAAGATCAAAGAGCGGTTGCAAACTCTACCTCACTCTCAATAATGTTCCTTGCATAATTGGAAAAATACCGCGAGAAACGGCAGGCTGAGGTCGGTGTGCGGATTATTCAATTGACAGCAAACAAATATCATCGGGTGCTGCGGTATCTGAAAGAGTATGTCGCCGCACATTACAAGAAAGATGATATTTTGCTCTCGGCTATCGGTTACGAGTTTCTCGACGAGTTCAACACCTTTCTGCAAACGACGCATAACTGCATGCACAACGGAGCCGTGAACCTGCTCGATTGCGTGAAAAAATTTCCCCGTTATGATATTTTCGAAAGACATCTATATACTTGAATGTACAAACAAAAAGTGACCTAATTTTAGGTCACTTTCTTTATGTGTCTTAACAAGTCAATCCACCCACCAAAAGTTCGTGCAACACGTTTTCAGCATTTCATTGTTGCCATTGTTTATCACAATGATTTTATGCTGCTTGGCTTTTGGAGACAAATCGTGTATGAACTCTTTATTGTAACTTGGCTTATGACAAGCAATCAAAATCGACTCCGGGATTTCCAATGACTCATCATAATTGTCAATCTTGCCAATTGACATGCTTAAATTGTTCACGAAACCGAAAATCCCGTTCAAATGCGCCCGCATTCTGTTGTCTGCATAGACTGACTTGCCAATGTACAGCAATGTATCTCTCCCGTAAATATGGTGGTCGCCATACAATTGGTACAGCACATTATGTCTGTCATCCGTGCATTTCGCAAGGTCATCTATGGTTTTGATAGCCTGTCTATTTGACCAATTGATTATGATTTCCTCATAAGACACAGATTTCATAACTTGCGCCATTTGTGTCCACCAAAGAGCCCTTTGTTATTTGGGCAATTTTCTGTTGCAGGTTCATATTTTGATTTCAACATAAGCCCGCAATGTTTACATTGGTAATTGTCTACACCGACTTCGCCATAGTCAATCCATGAATGCAACTTAAAGAACCCTCCTTCAGAGCAACCTGACTCATTTGGCATATGGTCACTTGTAAGCAGTAGACCACATTTCTTGCATTGCCAATTTCTCATAAGAACAACTTTTGCTCTTTCCAGCCTTAAAGAAGATTTACACAAAAAGGAAAGGTGCAAGACTGTTAACTTATATTACCAATAGGTTCTGGACAACCTGTGTTAAATATACGAAAACAGCTCACGCCCCTGGCTGTATCTAATGCGAATGCACCATATACAAAACCAAAGGAGAACGTCTTCATTATTCCTTCGACATTTGTTGAACTGTCCAGATTCATCAATGAGGAATAAAGCTAAACGCTTCCTATCAAATATGTTCGCCCAACGGGCAACACAAAGATAGAAATAATTTAGGACATTCTACGCATGAGCTGTAAAATATGTAACACTTACAAAGTTAAGTCACAATATCGTAATCTGTCATTGGCAATCGTTAGAAATATTCCGAATCTTTGTCCGTCCTCTATATCCCGTGTATTGTATCTGCAAGCAAATTCATCGCAGTACAATTCCAAATGCTTTTTGCTGACCAAATGGTAAACTCCTACTATGCCACGTTTCAGTTGGCTCCAAAAGCCTTCAATCGAATTCGTATGATAACCGCCTTTGACATATTCGCCTCTATGGTGGTCTATTATTTTAATATTTAAGAATCAAAGGGCAGAATGAGAGTCCCATCCAAATAGAAATGCCTAAGTGCGAAGACCAATTCAAAACGTTATGGAGTGGTTCTCAATATAATGCGGGCGACTATGGTACAAATATTCTCACATCTATGGGCTTTACAAAGAAAGACTTTGAGTTCCCTAAATCGATTTATACCGTAAAAGACTGCGTATTTGCTGTTTCAGACAAAGACTCAATAGTCCTCGACTTCTTTGCCGGTTCGGGAACCACGGGTCAGTCCGTTATGATGCTGAATGCCGAGGACGGAGGTAATCGAAAATATATCCTTGTCGAGATGGGAGAATACTTCGCCAAAGTGACACTGCCCCGTATCAAAAAGGTGGTTTACTCCGCTGAATGGAAGGATGGCAAGCCCAAGAATCGCACTTCTGGCGTATCGCACATTATGAAGTATCTAAGCCTTGAAAGTTACGAGGATGCATTGAGCAATATCGAGTTGAAGACATTGGGCAGGACTCTCAACAGCACAGAGTACGAGGGTCTGAATGAAGTAGGCACACTATTTTCAGCGACCATATTGCCTTATCCCGAGCCTCAAAATCACCAAAGACGGTCTGCTCGAATATGACGGCCGGATCTGCTCATATACCAAGCATATAGGCGATGGCCGAGGCGGAGTCGTATGGAAGTATTTTCAGTGGGTATCATTGCTCTTTACCGAGATATATCTTGACCGATACTTCTCGGACAAGGAGGCATTCTGCTCGGAGTTGAACGAGTGGGTACAGCAGCAGCGCGACCGGTCGTCGGGAGCGATCTGGCTCGGCGACTATACCCCTCAAAGGCTTAACAAACTTGCCTATATGTGCGCTACCGGCAGCGGTAAAACACTGATGATGCACATCAACATCTTGCAGTTCCTCTACTACCTGCGTCGTGCACAGCGTTCGGGTAGCATGATGAAAATCAATAAGGTGTTGCTCGTGACGAAGAGCTTTTGAAGGAGTCGTTGTTCCGCAATATCAACAAAAAGGATAGCAATATCAAGATATTGATCGGTTCGCGAAAGTATACCGAGGGTTGGAACTCGTGGCGTGTATCGACTATGGGCCTTATCAACTTCGCTAAGAGCGAAGGTTCGCAAGCCATTCAGCTATTTGGTCGTGGCGTGCGACTTAAAGGATATGCCGGAAACTTGAAGCGCTCATCTGCACTTGAAGGTGTAAAGCGCCCTAAGGACATGTCCTACATAGAAACGCTCACAATCTTCGGTGTGCGTGCAAACTATATGGAGGATTTCAATGAGTTTCTCGCCAATGAGGGCACTCCGGCAAACGACGATGTCATTAATATCAAACTGCCTGTTATAAGTCGCTTCGATGATTTGCAGGGCAAGACTTTGCGTGTAATCAAGGTAAGGAACGGTATCAGCTTCAAGAAGCAGGCGAGCCGGTTGATGCTCGATATCCCGCAGGATGACTTTATGAGTTATCTGAACCGCGGCAAGACCCGAATAGACTGCCGTAGTAAGATCCAGAACCTTGAATCGGTTGGCTCGTTCGGATTGAGACTTCAAGCCGTTGCCGAAGAGAATGTAATTGATGATGCGGCATTGCAGGTTCTCGACTACTATCGTATCTACGACGAATTACAGGCTTACAAGAATCAAAAGGGATACTTCAATATCAGTATCGAGCGAGAGAAAATAAAGAACATTCTCGCCACAAAGGGGTGGTATTCGCTTATTATTCCTAAGCGTCATTTGACGGTCGACAGATATTCGCAGATTCAGGTAGTGACGGACTTTGCCATAATGGTAATGAAGTCATATATGGACAAGTTCTTCAAGTTTGAGAAGCAGCGTTGGGAGGCCCCATATCTTGAATATCGGAATTTAACGGCCGATGATTCGTTGTGCGGTCGGGGCGAGCGGCGGCCGCTGCGGCGCATAGTCGTCGAGGGGTGTAAGGCCGTTGTCTGAGAGCCGGAAACGGCTTTGCCGGCCGGTGTGGAGAGGCCGGCTGTGGTGCTGTCGGCGGGTGGCGGCGTGTCGGGGCGGTAAAAATCCGAATAAATCCAGAAATAGCGCCCGAAATGTTTGTTATCCTATAAAAATTTCCTAAATTTGTTTAAGAAATATGCAGCCGGCATAATGTCGGTTGTACCTGTTTGTCGAATCAGAAAGGACCAACACAAAAAATGCGGCAAACGAACAGTCGGGATAGCGCAGAATTTACGGGCGCGATTCCTGTTTGTTCGTACTTTGCTGCACCGACTGGTCCTCGGCTGATTCGTGTACGGCATTCGGGTGTCGCGCTTTTTTGATAAAGACGGAATGTAATATGACGTTATGAAAAGGTGTTTGGTGCGACATCCTATCCACTTGGTTGCCGGAGAGTTGTATCTGTTTCATCCGATCGACCGACAGTGCCCGGCGTCGAGCGGCCTGTGGGGCGTGTTCGACAAGAGAGCCGGCGGCACGGTATATCTCGAATCGAGCAGCCGCAATCTGCGCGAGTTCAGAATCTGGCACCATCTTCCCGAACGCTATCGTTATATACGCTGCGCGACGCACGACGAGCTGCGCGATTACTTTTCGTCTCTGACCTGCTACGAATGCCGACGTTCGGCCGGCCGGCAGATCGGCCGGCGGTGTCGTGACGACGGGTAGGCTGCCCGGTGCCGGATGTGTCGGCACAGCCTGCCGCGGGACGGACGTCAGGGTATGCCGTCGCCGGGGCGAGCAGAAAGTTCGCGGTCGCAAAACATGCGTCGTGCCGATAGCAGCCTGCAATCGGCGGTGTGAACCGAGGCATTCGGTTGATCGGATCCGGCCCAGGACGCGGCCGTGCGGCCGCGACAATGTTTTCAGAGGGCGGCTCCGTCCGCCGAATGTCGGGCGTGTGAGGCGCGATGCGCATAAAAAAACGCCGGACATGTCGTCCGGCGCTTATGTAATCCGAGATCTACGGTTTATTTGTTCTGCGACAGATCGGCGATAGCCTTCTGTGCTACGGCGACCTTGTCGCCTGCCGTTACCTTCTTCATGGCCTCGATCGTCTTCTCGGGGGCGTTGCCCTTTGCGTTGTAGGCCATGCCGAGCAGGTAGTATACGTCGCTGCGCTCCTCGTCGTTGGGCTGTACGGCAGCAGCGGCCTCGGCCAGCTCGATTACCTTGTTGTAGTCCTTCTTGCCGAGATATGCCTGCAATGCGATCTTCTTGGCCAGAGCTTCGTTGTCGAGCTGCTCAGCCATGGCGATGATGCCGTCGTAGTCGTTTGCCATCTGCAACTTGGCCACCTCGTTATTGGTGTAGAGGCTCATCTTGGCCTGCGCCTCGGCGATAGCCTCGGCATACTTGGCTTCGGGCAGTTTCTCTATATCGGCGCATATTGCCATACCTTCCTGATAGCGGTCGCTCTTGAAGTAGCTCTCGGCGAGGTTCAGCGCCATGTCGGTATTGCGGGGGTTGGCCTCGTAGCCCTTCGAGAACACCTCGATAGCGGTGGCATAGTCGCCGGCGTTGAAGGCGTCGGCACCCTGGGCCTGATATACGTTGGCTATGGTCTGCTTGGCCTTGGCCAGCGCGCGGGCATTGTCGTACAGCTCGGCCGTCTCGGCAGCCTTCTGCAAGTTGGCCAGAGCCTCGTCGTAGTTGCCGGCAGCGGCGGCAGCCGTACCCATGCTTTGGTAGCATGTCGACACAAGGCTCTTGGATTTGGTTACAAGACCCTGCACGGTGGCATCCTCAGAGTCGATACCTTCGTCGATGACCTTGTTGAAGAGGTCGAGGGCCTCGCTGTAATTCTTGCCTTTGGCGGCCGTTACCGCCTCGTTGAAGGTCGAAACGATCTCCGACTGTGCGAACAACGTTACCGAGCACATGAGGGCGGCAACGCTCAAAATAAATTTTTTCATAACGCTTATATCAAATTTTAATGTTCGGTCACTACCGTTAACGGAGTACTCCGTATAGTGCAAAAATAAGATTATTTTTTCATTTTTCAAAATAGCCCTACCGCAGCGACGCGAAAAAGTCCTCCATGAGCTCTCTGCATTCGGCCTCCATGACGCCCGCCGTCAGCTCCGTGCGGGGGTGCAGCAGCCTCTCGGAGAATGTCGAGTAGCCGCGCTTGGGGTCGGCCGCGCCGTATACCACGCGCGCCACGCGGCTCCATGCCAGCGCGCCGGCGCACATCGCGCACGGCTCGACTGTGACATAAATCGTGCAATCGGTCAGATATTTCCCGCCGAGTGTCGACATGGCGGCCGTCAGCGCCTGCATCTCGGCGTGTGCCGTCGAGTCGGCGAGCGTCTCGACGAGGTTGTGGCCGCGCCCCACGATGCGGTCGCCCGCGACCACGACGGCACCGATCGGCACCTCCTGCATGGCCAGCGCCTTGCGCGCCTCGTCGAGCGCCATGCGCATATATTTTTCGTCCTTAGCTTTCGTGTCCATGAAATTTATAGCTCCAATTAACCGAGTTTTTATAAAAAACAGCTAACTTTGTCGTTTGCAAAGATACGAGTAAGCGAGGGCAAATGCAAACCTCGTTTGCAATTTGCCGAGCGGGAGTATCTTCGGCGCAGCCAGAGATACGAGTAAGCCGAAAAACAAATGCAAACTTCGTTTGCAATTTGCCGAGCGGGAGTATCTTCGGCGCAGCCAGAGATACGAGTAAGCCGAAAAACAAATGCAAACCTCGTTTGCAATTTGCCGAGCGGGAGTATCTTCGGCGCAGCCAGAGATACGAGTAAGCCGAAAAACAAATGCAAACTTCGTTTGCAATTTGCCGAGGGTTGAGTCGGAATCCGCATATATGCCATCGGCAGCGGTCGGCGGTCGGTATGTTTTGCCGGGGCGGAAGTATCTTTGAAAAGGAAGAAATCGAAAAACTCAAATACAATTCTTATGTACAGAACACATACTTGCGGAGAGCTCCGACTCTGCAATGCCGGTCAGACGGTAACGCTCGCGGGATGGGTGCAGAAGGTGCGCAATCTGGGCGCTATGACATTCTTCGATCTGCGCGACCGCTACGGTCTGGTGCAGGTCGCCGTCGAGGAGCACTCGCCCGAAACGGCGCGGGAGGCTGCGGCGGAGATAGGCCGCGAATACGTTTTGCAGGTTACCGGACGCGTCGTCGAGCGCTCGTCGAAGAACCCCAAGATGCCCACGGGCGAGATCGAGATCGCAGCCGAGAGCATTACCATACTCAATCGTGCCCAGACGCCTCCCTTTACTATCGAGGAGACGTCGGACGGCGGCGACGACCTTAGAATGAAATACCGCTATCTCGACCTCAGACGTCCGCCCTTGCAGCGTGCGATGATCCTGCGCCACCGCATGGCACAGGCCGTGCGCACGTTCCTCGACAGGGAGGGATTCCTCGAAATAGAGACGCCCTATCTTATCAAGTCGACGCCCGAGGGCGCGCGCGACTTCATCGTGCCCAGCCGCATGAACCCCAATCAGTTCTATGCGCTGCCGCAGTCGCCGCAGACGCTCAAACAGCTGCTTATGGTGGCCGGTTACGACCGTTATTTCCAGATCGTGAGATGCTTCCGCGACGAGGATCTCAGAGCCGACCGTCAGCCCGAGTTCACGCAGATCGACTGCGAGATGTCGTTCGTCGAGCAGGAGGACGTATTGGAGATCTTCGAGCGCTGGGCGCGTCACATGTTCCGCGAGGTGCTGGGCGTGGAGTTCGCCGAGCCGTTCCGCCGCATGCCGTGGATCGAGGCTATGGAGAAATACGGCTCCGACAAGCCCGACCTCAGATTCGGCATGGAGTTCGCCGATATGACCGATCTCGCACATGGCCACGGCTTTACGGTATTCGATTCGGCCGACTATGTCGTCGGCTTCGCAGCCGAGGGCTGCGCCGGATATACGCGCAAGCAGATAGACGAGCTGACCGAGTTCGTCAAGCGCCCGCAGGTGGGAGCCAAGGGTCTGGTATGGGTCAAGGTCGACGAGAGCGGCAGCTTCAAGTCGTCGGTCGACAAGTTCTTCGCGGCGGACGATCTTCGCGCCATGGCCGAGCGCACGGGCGCCAAGCCGGGCGATCTGATATTGATCCTCTGCGGAGAGAAGTTCAAGACACTTAATCAGTTGTGCACTCTGCGCCTGGAAGTGGCGCAGCGGCTCGGATTGCGCGATCCGAAGAAGTTCGCCCCGCTCTGGGTCGTGGACTTTCCAATGTTCGAGTGGGACGAGGAGTCGGCGCGCTTCTATGCTATGCACCACCCCTTTACTTCGCCCAAGCCCGAGGATGTCGGTTACTTCGAGACCGGCGAGCTTGGCAAGATGCGCGCCAATGCCTACGACTTCGTATGCAACGGCACGGAGATCGGCGGCGGCTCGATCCGTATCCATTCGTCGGAGTTGCAGGCCAAGGTGTTCGAGGCTCTGGGCTTCACGCCCGAGCAGGCCGAGGAGCAGTTCGGCTTCCTGATGAACGCCTTCAAGTTCGGTGCACCTCCCCACGGAGGCCTCGCCTTCGGTTTCGACCGTCTCTGCTCGCTGTTCGGCGGCTCGGACTCGATACGCGACTATATAGCATTCCCGAAGAACAATGCCGGCCGCGACGTCATGCTCGACGCCCCCTCCGAGGTCGATCCCTCGCAGCTCGACGAGCTTTATCTGTCGCTCAGAGAGGTCGAGTAATCTCCGATGCGCAAGCGGCGCAGCCGCAGCGAGATACAGCTGCGCTCAGTCGGGGCGAATAGAGAAAAGTCCGGTCGAAGCCGGACTTTTTTTTCGGCCGGAGGCGTGCCGGGTTCGGATCGCGAGGGGCGCCCTCTGCCGTGTGCCGCCGGCCGTCGTGAGCGAGAATGCGACCCCGGGCGCGTATTCCCGTAGATACGGCATACGCTGTAAGGTGTTTTTGACTACTTTTGCCACACGAAAACATTTAACGATGACAGGCGTATTTTACATTTTGGCATTCTATGCCGCAGGCGAGCTTCTTGCGCGCCTGACGGGCGGTTGGGTGTCGGGCGGTGTCATAGGCATGATACTGCTCTTTGCGGCGCTCTGCTCGGGTGTGCTGAAACCCGACAAGGTGCGCGACATATCGCGTATGCTTCTGGGCAATATGGCGATGTTCTTCATTCCGCTGGGTGTGGGCATCGTCGCCGCATACGATCTTCTATCGCAAAATCTGTGGAGCATCATCACGGCCGCCACGGCGAGCACGCTGCTGGTTATAGCCGTGGTGGGGTATATGCAGCAAAAACTCGGTAAAAGGCTATGATACACGATTTCGTTTCGTCGCGGATATTTCTTCTGGCGCTCACTGTCGGCTGCTATGTCGCCGGCGTGGCGGTCTATCGCCGCACCCGCATCGCACTGCTGCACCCCGTGCTGCTGAGCGTGGTCGCACTCATCTCCCTGTTGCATGCCGCAGGCGTCGAGTACGGGAGCTATGCCGAGGCTACGGAGTTGTTCTCGCTCCTGCTGAACATGTCGGTCGTTGCGCTTGGATATCTGCTCTGGGAGCAGGTCGAAATGCTCAGGGCGCATGCGCTGTCGATCCTTGTAACGGTCGTTGTCGGCAGCCTCGTCGGCATAGGCAGCGTTGTCGGCATAGTATATATTATGGGTGCCGACGAGATCATCGCGGCTTCGCTCGCGCCCAAGTCCGTTACGGCGCCCATTGCCGTGGCTGTCGTCGAACCCTTCGGCGGCATCAAGGCCATAACGTCGGTCGTGGTCATCGCCGTGGGCATCTTCGGCAGCATCATCGCGCCGCGCATGCTCGACCGCCTCGGCATCGCCGACCCCGTAGCGCGGGGGCTGGCCATGGGGTCGGCCGCACACGGCATCGGCACGGCACGCGCTATCGAGATCGGTGCGGTGGAGGGCGCGGCCAGCGGTCTGGCTATGGGGCTCATGGGGCTGGTAACGGCGCTTTTGGTGCCGCTGCTCTCCGATCTGCTGTTCTGAGCGGCCGCAGACTGTTATATAATAGCAAAGGCGTATCCCCTTGTGGGATACGCCTTTGCTATATACTGCTTGCGACTACCAGTTGAGTATCTTGCGGAAGTCGTAAGTCTCGGGATCGGCCACGTATTTGTGCGCCTCCTCGTAGTCTTCGGGCGTGATGAAGTTCATCAGATTGTCGATGACCTGCTGTATCTTGTCCGAGTGGATGTCTACCAGACGAGGCGGAATCTTGCCGGTCTCGGGGTCCTGCAAATCTTTCAGATAGAGGGGCGATACGTAACCCTCCTGACTGATGTAGACCATGCAGCCCGTCTTGCCCTCCGAGAAGAGCTTGTAGACGCCCATACCCAGCTCCGAGCAGTATACCAGATCGAATGCGCAGGGGGTCTGGCAGCGTACCTCGTAGCCGATCTCCACCGGACGCGACTTGACCTTCAAGCCCAGCTCCTTGACCTTCTTCTCCAACAGGTCGTTGAACATCATGGCCTTGGATACCTTGCCCAGCTCGGGGTGTCCGTGCTCGTCATACGAGAAGTGGATGCCCGACTTGATGATCTCCTCCTCCGACAGAGCGTGGAACACACCCTCCGATATCATCGCCACGCCGTAGTCCATGCCTATGAGCTTGCGCTTGATGATCGACGAAATCATCATGTTGATGATCTTGTCGACGGTAATGGTCGTCTTGTTGAACATCTCTGGGATGATAATCATCGGGTAGTGGCATGCCGAGGCGATGCCGAATGCCAGATGCCCCGCCGAACGTCCCATGGCCGCCACGACGAACCAGTTGTTCGATGTGCGTGCGTCGTTGTAGACGGCGCGGCCGATGACCGAGCCGGCGTTCTTGGCCGACTGATAACCGAACGTGGGCATGCCCGCGGGCAGCGGAAGGTCGTTGTCGATAGTCTTGGGAACGTGGATGTTGGCGATCTTGTACTGCTTCGCTTCGAGGAACTTGGCGATGCGGTTGGCCGTCGATGCCGTGTCATCGCCGCCGACGGTTACGAGCAGCTTTATGTCGTTGTTCTTGAAAAAGTCGAGATTGAAATTCTCCTCGAAGTCCTTGTCGGTGGGCTTGAAACGGCTCATCGTCAGATACGATCCGCCCTGATTGAAGATATAGTCGACCTTGAACAGATCGAGATCCTCGTAACGCGGATTCGGATTGAACAAGCCCGAATAGCCGTAGTGCAGACCTATGACTCGATAACCCTTCGCCAGAAAGGTCTTCGCCACACTGCCCACGACCGTATTGATGCCCGGTGCGGGACCGCCACCTGTAAGAATTGCAATAGCCTCTTTCATAGTATTTTATAGTTTATGTGTGTTAGTTCCGGTTTATAACTTGCCCAGATACGATGCAAATATACTAAAAATATTTAAGAAGTGTTTTTTTTTGTTTCTTATTCGAAAATAATTTCGTATATTTATGACGACGGTTTAACCTAATTCGATTGATTATGCGAAGACTCTTTCTGACGGCCATTACGGTATGCACGGCCGTTGCCGGTGTTATCGGTACGGCGGCTGGACGACAGCCCGACAAGGCGAGGCCCTCCGGTCCGTTCAACGGTCTTGTCGTCGATGCCTCGGGTCGTGGCGTCAAAGTGCGCGTGGAGGTCGTTGGCAGCAACCGTTATACCATTGCCGATTCCAAGGGGCGCTTCGGCCTTGCCGGCATCGGCGGAGACGATTCGCTGAGAATATCGTATAGGCGCAGGGCATGTACCGTACCTGTGGCCTCGCGCCGCAGTCTTCATGTCGTGTGGAATCATGACGATCTCGCGCGCAATATCGTCAGGGAGGATGCGGCTATCGCCGATATGGGCGAGCTGTATGTCAAGCGCCGCGACCGCGTCACGCCCTCGGCCGGTATCTCGGGCGACCGCTTGCGGGCCACGGGTAAGACCGATCTGGTCGACGCCCTGATGTTGTGCGTGCCGGGGTTGTCATACGAGAACGGCGAGTTGTGTCTGAGAGGAAGCAGTTCGTATAATTCGAAAAGCGGAGTGCTGATATTGTGCGACGGCGACGAGATAAATAGTGTCGACAGCATCAATATCGAGGACGTGGAGTCGGTCGAAGTGGTGCACGGAGCCAACTCTTACGGTTTTAGGGGCACGAACGGCGTGATTATGGTAAAGACCAAAACGGGCAGGAGCCGTTGAGGCGGCCGGCGCGGCGACGAAGCATGAACGGCATGCCCGGGCGGCCGACAGCACGAGAGCCCCGAAGCGAATCTCACAACTATTTTAACATTATGGAACAGTACATATTGGCATTGGATCAGGGCACGAGCTCCTCGCGGGCGATAGTCTTCGACCGTCGCGGCGAGATACATGCCGTAGCACAGCGCGAGTTCAGGCAGATATTTCCGCAGCCGGGCTGGGTCGAACACGACCCCGACGATATATGGTCGTCCGAGGCGTCGGTCATAGCCGAGGCTATAACGTCGGTGGGCATCAACGGAAAGAACATCGCCGCCATAGGCATTACCAACCAGCGCGAAACGACGCTCGTGTGGGATGCCGATACGGGGCGGCCGGTCTACAATGCAATCGTCTGGCAGGACCGCCGCACGTCGGAGTATTGCGACCGCCTGCGTGCCGAGGGGTATGCCGAGTCGATCCACGCCCGCACGGGGCTCATCGTCGACGCCTATTTCAGCGCCACGAAGATCAAGTGGATACTCGACAACGTCGAGGGTGCGCGCGAGAGGGCCGAGGCCGGCAGGCTTAGGTTCGGTACTGTCGACACGTGGCTGGTGTGGCAGCTCACGCGCGGCGAGAGACACGTGACCGATGTCTCGAACGCTTCGCGCACGATGCTGCTCGACATCGAGACTCTGGACTGGAACGACGAGCTGCTGGCGATGTTCGACATTCCGCGCTCGATGATGCCCGAGGTGTGTTCGTCGAGCGAGGTATACGGCCATACCAAGACCACGATCTTCGCCCACGAGGTGCCCATAGCAGGTATTGCGGGCGACCAGCAGGCGGCTCTGTTCGGACAGATGTGCGTCGAGCCGGGCATGATGAAGAATACCTACGGCACGGGCTGTTTCCTGCTGATGAACTGCGGCGAGCGGCCGGTCATGTCGAAGAACAACCTGCTGACCACCGTGGCGTGGAAGATCGCGGGCAGGACGGCGTATGCGTTGGAGGGCAGCATCTTCGTCGGCGGCTCGGTGGTGCAGTGGCTGCGCGACGGGCTGGGCATAATACGTTCGTCGTCCGACGTCGAGAAGCTGGCGCGCAGCGTCGAGGACAATGGCGGCGTATATTTCGTGCCGGCACTCACGGGCATGGGCGCGCCGTGGTGGGACCAGTATGCGCGCGGCACGATCACAGGACTTAGCCGCGGCACGACGGCCGCACACATAGCAAGGGCGGCGTTGGAGGGTATCGCCTTTCAGACTATGGATATCGTGGATGCGATGATGCGCGACTCGGGATTGGAATTGAAGTCGTTGAAGGTCGACGGAGGCGCCTCGCGCAACGATCTGCTGATGCAGTTCCAGAGCGACATCCTGCGCTCGGAGGTGGTGCGCCCGCAAGTGACGGAGACTACGGCGCTCGGTGCGGCATACCTTGCGGGGCTCGCCGTAGGCTACTGGCGCGATATGGAGGAGATCCGCGGGCATTGGCGTGCCGAGGGCAGCTTCACGCCGTCGATGTCTGCCGACCAGGCCGGGCGGCTGCGCGATGCCTGGCACGATGCCGTGCGCAGAACGCTCTCGGGCGCCAGCCGTTGAGCCGGGCGCATATCGGCGGTCGATACATTGCCGACGAATCCCCTGTTAGGAGGGGATTTCGAAGCAGACGGGATTATCGTGCCGTGAACCGCATGAACGGCGTCGGATGAATAGGTGCGCCGAGGCATGGCCGAAGCTCTGTAAAAAGTATGTTAAGTATAGTGCAATAATAGGGAGGAGCCGGTCGTTGTACCGATGGCAGGCCGGTCTTCTCGCGGCTGTGCCGGCGGATAGCATTTGAAAATTACGTTTTAACGAACCGACTATATGGAGAGCACTCTCTTTACGCAATGCGTTTTCGAGTTTATCGGTACGGCAGTATTGATTCTGCTGGGCGACGGCGTCGTCGCCTCGACCCTGCTCAAAGGCTCCAAAGGCTACGGCGGCGGCTGGATTGTCATAACCGTCGCGTGGGGTCTGGCCGTCATGTGCGGCGTGTTTATCGCCGGACCCTATTCGGGCGCTCATCTCAACCCTGCCGTCTCGGTCGGTCTGGCCGTTGCGGGCAGCTTCCCGTGGGCGAGCGTACCGGCATACGTCGCAGCACAGCTTGCCGGCGGCTTCGTCGGTGCTGTGCTCGTATATATATTCTATAAGGATCATTACGACGCCACCGACGATGCCGGGACGAAGCTGGCCACCTTCTGTACAATGCCTGCCATAATGAACAAGCCGCGCAATCTGTTCTGCGAGGCTGTCGGCACGATGCTGCTGGTGCTGGCCATACTGCTGCTGGCGCGCGAGGAGAATACGGCCGCCGTGGGGCTGGGCTCGATAGGCGCCTTTCCCGTCACGATGCTGATTATGGCGATCGGCATGTCGCTGGGCGGTGCGACGGGTTATGCGATCAATCCGGCACGCGATCTCGCGCCGCGGTTGGCGCATGCTCTGCTGCCCGTCAGGGGCAAGGGGGCGAGCGGCTGGGGATATGCGTGGGTGCCCGTCGCAGGACCATTGGCCGGTGCCGTGCTTGCCGCCGGACTTTATCTGGCGCTGTTTTGAGCGCCGCGGCGGCTTCGGGCTTCAAATTTGCAAGATATCACTTAATGTATAACTAAATCGAAAGAAAAGATGAAAAAGTATTTGTTTGCCCTTGCGGCACTCGTATTGTGCGGTACGGCGGCTTTTGCCTTGACCGACAGGAAAATATCTGTTTCGGAACTGCCTGCGGCAGCGCGCACGTTCCTCAATGCCCACTACTCGGGTGTCGAGGTGGTGTATGTCGAGGTGGATGAGGATGCCATCAAGACCGAATATGAAGTGTTGCTTAAAGACGGCACCAAGATCGAATTTGACGCCGCAGGCGAGTGGAAGGAGATCGACGGCCGCCACAAGAGTCTGCCCGCAGCCGTCGTGCCGCGACAGATTGCTCAGTATGTGGCTGCCAACTATGCCGGCGAGAAGATTACCGATATCGAGCGCGGCCGCACCAAGACCGAAGTCAAGCTCACGAACGGTCTCGAACTCAAATTTGACGAGAACTACCGCATGGTAAAGATCGACCGATAACAGGCGGGAGCCGACGGCGCGGCCGAAATGCAGGGGCGCATCGCCTCGTGCATCAGCGTGCTTAGGCATTGCTGTCCGGCCTATCGTATTGCGGCATGTGCCGTTATGCGAATCCGGCCTTTTACGGGTCTCATCTTCGGATGAGGCCTTTTTTTCGTCGTTTGCAGTCCGCGGTTCGCCGGGGTAACGAAGATGCGGTCGTTTTGTTTCGGGCGGCGCTCGGGCATTCGCTTCGATGCTTAGGTCGCATTCCGCACTCGCGATTCGAGCCGAGGATATTGCCGCTCGTTGGGGTCGTTACGGGTTTGACTACTGTCTATCTTCTATTGATTCGACATGTCTCGTGAGAGCTCGGCTCTTTCGTGGGCTTGCGGAAAACTCCGGAAAACGTTCGGTCATTCTCTACGCTCGGCAAAATCCGTTGGCGGACGGTGCCTTCGCCGGACGAAAACGGAGTGCTGTTTTGCATCGTATCGATGCTCTTATTCCTCGTTTTGCGGCCGGTGCATTTTTGATATAAATGCGATTTCTTAAAAAGCGGATATTCATTCCGCAAAGGCTTCGGAGCCGATGCCGGCGGATAATCCTATTCATATAAATGGTTGTTATCGATTGCTTGCGAAGTATAGTCTGGGCTTATGATTCGCCGGGCTGTTTCCGGCCTAATGTCGCTATCGAAAAGGCTTATTCAATAGAGTAATATTATAAGGTTTGGCTATTCGGATGTTCGGGCGTCGGGTAGTGCCGTCGGATCAAATCGGATAATAATAGGCTTGCGACCTATCCGAAAGCAGAAAAAAGGCGTGTCGACCCCGCTTTTCGTACGGTTAACAATAAATAATTGGTAATTGATATTATAATAATTTGGATTATAGTATCTTTTTTGCTACTTTTATATGCAGAAAGCGCGACGCCTTACAGGACGTATTATGAATCAGCCGAGGACTTTTCGTAGCGGCATAATACAGACAAGTTCGGTGTCGCGCTTTCTTTTCTAATCCTCGTCTGTTCGCCTGCCGCAAGTGTCGGGCAGGTCGGCCGCGACTCTAAAAATGATAGCAACTAATTTTATATTAGTTGTATGTTTTCCGAAAACAAATATATGCTTTTCTCCGATCGGCTGCAAAGATTTCAGGCCAAAAATTCAACTTTTTTTCGAATCGACGAATGCTTCTGTGCAAGACGGATTTACATCTCTTGTTCGGCGGAGATGCCGGGGAAGGCATATATGCAAAAACAGGATGCTCCGACGGGGCATCCTGCATCGTTTATCGAAGCCGCTGCGGGCTAAAAGTCGAAGTCGAAATTGCGCATCGATTTGGCAGTGTTGGTGCCTATCTTGACGATGTTCTGTGCATTGTCGGCAGCATCGGCCACCACGTTTTTCATGATGTTGCTCATAAAGAACGCGACTACGAGCATCGCGATTCCGCAATATGCCAGCGTCGAGGAACATCCCTGGCGCTTGTCGCATACGATGCCGTAGGCGAGCATGGCGATAGCGATGAGCGGCAGATGCCACATGACGGCCGTCGTGTAGAGGCGGTTGAAGTATGTTCCGCTGTCCGATACCAGACCGATGAAGGTTGCCAGCAGCAGCAGTGCCGCCATTACGGTGCCGGCCAGTGTCCAGCCGTTGGCCTGAATGCGTATGGGCTGTGCGGCGGCGGGCTGAGGTGCAGTCTGCTGCGGTGTCGGCGCTTCCTCGGCGGGTGCTCCGCAATTCGGGCAGAACGATGCGTTGTCGGCAATCTGGTTGCCGCACTCTTTGCAGTTTTTCATATCCGTGATTATCTAAGGTTGACGTCGATCTTTCTGCCCGTTGCCATAAGCAGCGAACATACGGCGGCTATCGCCGACGAGAAGAAGAACAGTATGGCTCCTAAGTGGCCTATGGTAACGGCGCCGAAGTTGGCTGCGAGTTTGATATCGTCTGCCGTCGCAGTCCTGCCGTCCATCGTGAGGCTTGCATACGACAGCCAGCCTATAAAGCCGAGAACGACGCAGATGACGGCTGCCCAGAAGGCGAGCGCATACTGCTTGTAGAGTACGCCTGCGACGGCGGTCAGTGCCATGATAAGGCCGATGATGCCGTACCATGTCGTGATACCCAGACGCGAAGCGCTTTCGCTCTGGCCGAACATTGATACTTTCACGCTGAACCACGGCAGAAATACGAAGACGACCGACAGCACGGCGGCTACGAGCGCTATCAGAGCGATCGTGTTTTTGGTGTCGATAACGGGCTTCGAATAGTCGAGGCGCCCCAAAGCGTTGAAATCGGGATTGAGTTTAGTGAAATCCATAAGCTAAAATATTAAAATATTTAATGAATAAAACCGGTATTCATGCGGAAAATCGTGTCGCACAGCGGCGTCCTCTTGGAATCTGCACCTCGTATTGACAGCAAAAATAAACATATAATTCCGTTTTTCCAAAATTATAAGCATGTTTTGTACCCTGTCGGAAGCGTATAGGGTGTGAAATGTATGTAGACGGATAAATTTTTACCAAATGCGAGAATTGACGCCCATGCTTCTGTTTGCAGATCAAAAGAGTGATACTATCCGTGTGCAAAAAAAACGGGCGGGAATCTCACGATTGCCGCCCGCCTTCCAGAAACAAATTCTTGTTATCGCAACCCCTTCCCTTTGTGCGGCATTGTCTGCGCTGAGCAGGCCGGTGGTTTGGCAAGACTATTTTCAATATGATGATAAAACTGCTAACTCCGGCAACAGCAGGACGGATAATGCGCGACCGTCTCGCGCAGCGAGGGCGAGAAGAATCGTCGCACGCGGATACGTTCACGCATGCGCGTGCTGCGGTTCTTCCGCCTGTGTCCGTCAGGACATCCGTTAGCATTATCGCTGCGCCGAAGGAGAAAGTGGTTTTACAGAATGATAAAAAAAACGGGCGGGAATCTCACGATTGCCGCCCGCCTTCCAGAAACAAATTCTGTAAAACTACTAACCCAAACTTAAATAAATGAAGAAACCTAACCACGTTGTCTCGTTTACCAACGCAGCTGTACGGATAAATCGCAAAGACAATGCCAAAACTATTTTCAGCCTTGAAAATTTCGGAACATTTCACGAAAAACGTAAAAAACATCCCGGCAGACAGCCGATGCCGGTGTCGCGGTGCTGTTAGAAAGCATGTCGACAGAGTTGCGGCGTAGGCGTTTTAGACGTATATTTGCAGCTGTTATGAACAGACGCGAAACTGTATTCGAATATCTCGACGCGCACGGCATCGAGTATACATGGTACGAACACCCCGAGGCCTACACGGTGGCCGAGGCGCAGCGTTATTGTCACGGCGACGGAGCGCAGCACTGCAAGAATCTGTTTTTCAGAAATCACAAGGGTACGCGCCACTATCTCGTTTCGCTGGACTGCAACCATGATCTCGACATACATAGTCTGGAAAGGCGGCTGGGGCAGGGGCGTCTGTCGTTCGCATCGCCCGAGCGCATGGAGCGTTACCTCGGTCTGAGACCGGGCTCGGTGTCGCCGTTCGGATTGATAAACGACACTCAAAACCACGTGCATCTGTTTCTGGATCGTGCACTGGCCGCTAAGCCCGTATTGAGCTTTCATCCCAACGACAACCGTGCGACGGTGGTCATCGCGCGCGAGCAGTTCGAACGTTATCTTGCGGCCGTAGGAAATAGTTACGAGTATATAGAGGCGTATTAGCCGTTTTGCGGTTTCTGATGTGTATAGGCTTCCCGAATGCTTTGCAAGTCCGCCGGTCGTTGCTACGGCTTGCGCCGTTATAAGAGAGCACCTTGTAATACTTAGCAGTGTGTATACTCCACCCGGATTCTTTGCAAGACCGCCGGTCGTTGTTACGGCTTACGCCGTTTTGCAGATCTGACCCCCCCCCAAACCCCTCCCTCGGGAGGGGCTTTTGTCGCGCGCGAAGCGCGCTCCGGGTGGAGCCCGAAATGTTCTGCGGTAGTTTTGGTTGGGGCTCGGGGGCGTGGATAGGTTGAGGTACTCGTGGCACTTAGGGGTGTGTATGCGCCACTCGAATGTTTTGCAAGACCGCCGGTCGTTGCTACGGCTTACGCCGTTTTGCAGATCTGACCCCACCCCAAACCCCTCCCTCGGGAGGGGCTTTTGTCGCGCGCGAAGCGCGCTCCGGGTGGAGCCCGAAATGTTCTGCGGTAGTTTTGGTTGGGGCTCGGGGGCGTGGATAGGTTGAGGTACTCGTGGCACTTAGGGGTGTGTATGCGCCACTCGAATGTTTTGCAAGACCGCCGGTCGTTGCTACGGCTTACGCCGTTTTGCAGATCTGACCCCACCCCAAACCCCTCCCTCGGGAGGGGCTTTTGTCGCGCGCGAAGCGCGCTCCGGGTGGACCCCGAATAAAATAGCTTTTACATGGGTAGGGCTTCGGGATTCGATCCGGTGCGTAGATTAGTGTGCCGGCCGGTAGTTACGATAGGTTTGTAAGTCGTTGCTCGAAGTAGCATTTCCCTTTATAATAATGCCCCTCCGTAAAGGAGGGGCTATCGGGAGTGCTGCGCGGGGTGCGGGCTGACGGAGGTCGGGAGCTTCGGCCGGTTCGATCGGATAAAGCCCGTATGCGTTTGTTCTTTTAGAGCGCCGCGCGGTGGCGGTTCGGCTGTGCCGGGGAGTGCGTGGCGGGGCGGCTCAACTCAGCGGCCGGAGTACATGCGGTCGTAATAGTGCATGTAGTCGCCCGAGGTAACGCTGTCGAGCCACTCGATGTTTTCGAGGTACCATGCGACGGTCTGCTCGATACCCTCTTCGAAGGTGCGGAGCGGCTGCCAGCCCAGTTCGCGGCGCAGCTTCGAGGAGTCGATCGCATAGCGCATGTCGTGGCCTGCGCGGTCGCCCACGAAGGTTATAAGCCGCTCGCTCGTGCCCTCTGAACGTCCAAGCAGGCGGTCGGTCGTTCTGACCAGCAGCCTGACCAGATCGATGTTGGTGCGTTCGTTGCTGCCGCCTATGCAGTACGTCTCGCCCGGGCGGCCGTTGTGGAGTATCAGGTCGATAGCCTCGACATGATCTTCGACATGCAGCCAGTCGCGGACGTTGAGCCCGCTGCCGTATACGGGCAGCGGCCGGTCGAGCCGGATATTGTTTACCATAAGCGGTATCAGCTTCTCGGGAAACTGGTATGACCCGTAGTTGTTTGAACAGTTGCTTATCAGCGTCGGCAGCGAGTAGGTGTCGCCGAATGACCGGACGAAGTGGTCGGCCGATGCTTTCGAGGCCGAGTAGGGCGAGTGCGGCGCGTAGGGCGAGCTCTCGCTGAAAGCCCCGCCGCCGAGCGGCAGCGATCCGTAGACCTCGTCGGTGGATACCTGATAGAAGCGTTTGTCGGCAGCCTCGCCGCCCCAGCAGTCGCGGGCGACCTGCAACAGCGTGAGCGTGCCCAGAACGTTGGTGCGGGCGAAAACCGAGGGGTCGTCTATCGAGCGGTCGACATGCGTCTCGGCGGCGAGGTTGACGATAGCGCCTATATTGTAGCGGCGAATGGTGTCGGCGACAAGTGCCGCATCGCAGATATCGCCCCTGACGAAGACGTAGTTGCCTGCCGACTCTATATCGCGCAGATTGGCCGGGTTGCCGGCGTATGTCAGCTTGTCGAGGTTGACAGTCGTGCGGTCGGGATACTTGCCGACCAGATGTCTTACGAGGTGGCTTCCGATGAATCCGGCACCGCCCGTTACGAGGATGTTATGCTTGTTCATGTCGGTTATGGTGTTTCGGTTTGTCGTGCCATATAGTCCAGACAGCGGTCGAGCGACTCCTCCCAGCGGGGGATGCCGATGCCTGCGACACGCTTTATAAGGCTCTTGTCGAGCACGGAGTAGCTCGGACGCAGAGCGGCCGTGGGGCGTTGTGCGCTCGTGCACGGCTCGATGCGGCAGGTGTCGGGGCCGGTGCGGCCGACGATCCTTGCGGCGAAGTCGAACCATGTGCAGGCGCCCTCGTCGGAGTAGTGGTAGATGCCCGGAGCGGTTTGCCACAGGCGGCTGTCTGCCGCGGCGGCTATCGTCTCGGCCAGATCGGGTGCGTATGTCGGCGTGCCGGTCTGGTCGTCGACGACGCGCAGCATTTCGCTGCTGCCGGCCAGATCGAGAATGGTGCGAAAGAAGTTGCGTCCCCACGGCGAGTACAGCCACGAGGTGCGCAGGATGACGGCGCTGCCGTGGCGCATCGCCTCCCGCTCGCCGGCGAGCTTGCTGCGGCCGTATGCGTTGAGCGGTGCGGGCGTATCGGTCTCGGTGTAGGGCGTCGAGCGCTGCCGCTCGCCGCCGAATACGAAGTCGGTGGATATATGTATCAGCCCCGCTCCGGCGCGGTGTGCTGCTCCGGCGAGGATGCCGACTGCGCGGGCATTGATCCGCATCGCGGCGTCGGGTTCGCTCTCGGCGCGCTCGACGTCGGTGTAGGCGGCGCAGTTGATTACGGCGTCGACCGCATGGCCGGCGAAGTAGCGGTCGACGGCATCGGGGTCGGCGATGTCGAGGTCGCTGCGGCCGACGAAGGTGCAGTCGCATGCGGCGGCGAGCGACGAGCGGGCGAGAGCCTGCCCCAATTGTCCGCCGGCACCCGTTATAAGTACTTTAAGCATAATAGTCTATCCGATAGTCGAACAGTTCGCCGCAGTCGTCGAGCGCTGGCCGCTCGGCATCCTTGGCCGAGAGGACGATATCTTCGGCGGGCAGCGGCCAGCGGATGCCGAGCGTCGGGTCGTTCCATGCTACGCCGCCCTCCGCCGAGGGGGTATATGGCGCGTCGCACTTGTACTGCACGACGGCCTGGGGGCTGAGCGTGGCGAAGCCGTGGGCGAAGCCGCGCGGGATGAAGAGCTGACGCCGGTTGTCGGCCGACAGCTCGACGGCGACATGACGGCCGAAGGTGGGCGAGCCCTGCCTTAGGTCGACCGCGATGTCGAGGATGCGGCCGCTGACGACGCGTACGATCTTCGACTGGGCGTGGGGTGCGCGCTGGTAGTGCAGACCGCGCACCACGCCGTAGCGCGATACGCTCTCGTTGTCCTGCACGAAGCGGGTGCGTATGCCCGTGGCCGCCTCGAAGTCGGCGGCGTTGAAGCTCTCGAAGAAGCAGCCGCGCTCGTCGCGGAAGATCTTCGGCTCGAATATGATTACTCCGGCCAGCCCGGTCGGGATGATTCCGATCATAGTTTCAGCAGATATTGTCCGTATTGGCTGCCTCGCATCTCGTCGGCCGAGCGGCGCAGAGCCTCGCGCGTGATCCAGCCCGCTTCATAGGCGATCTGTTCGAGGCAGGCTATTTTAAGCCCCTGCCGCTTTTCGATGACCTCGACGAAGATCGATGCCTCGGCCAGCGAGTCGTGCGTACCCGTGTCGAGCCATGCGAAGCCGCGGTCTAGCAGCTCGACATGCAGCTCCGAGCGACGGCGGTACTCCTCGTTGACGGCCGTGATCTCCAATTCGCCGCGTGCCGAGGGACGTATCGAGGCGGCTATATCCACCACGTCGGCGGGATAGAAATAGAGCCCCGTGACGGCATAGTCGGACTTGGGGCGGGCGGGTTTCTCCTCGATCGAAAGGCAGTTGCCGTCGGCGTCGATCTCGGCCACGCCGTAGCGCTCGGGGTGGTCGACGCGGTAGCCGAAGACCGTGGCGCGCCCCCGCCGCACGACCCTCTCGACGGCCGCGGCGAGCAGGCGGTCGAGGCCGGCGCCGTGGAATATGTTGTCGCCCAGTACCAGGCAGACGCTATCGCCTGCGACGAACTCGCGGCCTATGACGAAGGCTTCGGCCAGACCGTTGGGGGCGGGCTGCTCGGCATAGGCGAACCGCACGCCGAACTGCTCTCCCGAGCCCAGCAGCCGCTTGAACGACGGCATGTCCTGCGGAGTGGAGATGATGAGTATGTCGCGTATGCCGGCCAGCATAAGAACCGAGATCGGGTAGTAGATCATCGGCTTGTCGAATACAGGCAGCAGCTGCTTGCTCACGCCCTTGGTAATAGGGTATAGGCGCGTGCCGCTGCCGCCGGCCAGAACAATTCCTTTCATCGGTATCGAAGTATATGCTTAGGGCGTTGGCCGCTAAGACGTTCGGTTACTGTTGCCGGATGCCGGCAGGCGCCCCGCAAGCCGTGTCGCGGAGGCGCTCAGCCGGTATTCCGATCGGAGCGTGCTCCTTATTTGATAGCTCCCATGTATTTGAGGAACTGCGTGCGCAGCAGATGCTCGGCGCTGCACTCCTGCCGGGCGTTCATGCGGCCGCAGTAGGCTGCCGGGGCGTCGAACGAGTGCTCCTGCTGCCACTTTTCGAGGGCGGCGACGGCGGGTGCTATCCACTCCTTGCCGCAGCCGTAGATCACGCTGCTGACCTCGACGGCCGAGGCGCCTGCCAGGATCGACTTTACGACGTCCTGCCATGCGTGTACGCCGCCCGATACCGCTACGGGCAGCTGCGGCACGGCGGCCGAGACCAGCCCTGCCCACCGCAGCGAGTTGGAGAGCTCGGCCGCCGTGGTAAAGGGGTGCGACATGGTATACTCCATTTTGTCGATGTCGATATCGGTAGGATAGAGTCTGTTGAACAATACGACTGCGTCGGCGCCGTTGGCGCGCAGGCGGTCGGCGAGCGCCACGGGATTGGAGATATTGGCGCCGAGCTTGACTATGACGGGTATGCGCACTGTCTGTCGTACATGGCGCAGGATGTCGATATGCGACTGTTCAAGCTCGCCGTCGCAGTAATCCTTCGACGTGCGTATGGTCATCATGTTGAGCTCCAAGGCGTCGGCGCCGGCCTTCTCGATCTCGGCGGCGAAGCGCATGCGCTCGCTGTCGGTGTAGCACGACAGGCTGGCGATGATAGGTATGGTGCAGAGGCGCTTGCTCTCGCGGATCAGGGAGAGATACTCCGAGAGGATGTGCTCGCCCATGTAGCCTTGCAGATAGTCCGACGCCTCGCTGTGGGCATACTCGTCGGTCATCATCTCGGTCTGACGCGCGATATTCTCCTCGAAGAGCGATTTGAGCACTACGGCTCCTGCGCCGGCCTGCTCGAACGCTTTGTTGGATGCTGCCTGAGCGGTAAGTCCGCAGCTGCCTATGATTATCGGGTTGCGAAGCTCCAACCCGGCGAAATTGGTTTTTGTTGACATATCGTTTTATATTATCGGGTTACGTATTATTGCATATCTGCTGCCACACTGCGTGCAAGCTCGTCGCACTGCTGCTCGACAGAGGGCGAGTAGCCCTGCTTCATCTCGACAGCCGGACAGAGCACGGTCCAGCCCAGACGCTCGGCCGTGTCGACGATGCGCTTGACGGCGGCACCTGCCCAGCAGAACGAGCCGAATGCCGCGAAGCGGCGCTGAGGGATGCCGCGCGCGACGATCTTCGAGAGCAGCGATTCGACCTCGGGGAACAACTCTCCGTTATAGGTCGGCGAGCCTACGATCAGCGTGTCGTAATCGAATATGTCTCTGAGCACGGCCGACATATCGGCAGACGAGAGATTGTGCAGGCGTATGCGGCTGACACCGCATGCGGCCAGCGTGCGGGCTATGCGCTCGGCCATCTGCTCTGTGTTGCCGTACATGGAGCCGTATGCAATGACGACGCCCGGCTCGGCCTGATATCGGCTCAGACGGTCGTATATACCGATTACCTTGGCGATATCGCGCGTCCAGACCGGACCGTGCGTCGAGCAGATCATCTCGATGTCGAGCCCGCCCAGCTTTTTCAATGCGGCCTGCACGGGTTTGCCGTACTTGCCCACGATGCAGGCGTAGTAGCGCACCATTTCGTCCCAGAAACGGTCGAGCGCGAGCTGCGTGTCGAGGATGCCGCCGTCGAGCGTGCCGAACGTACCGAAAGCATCGGCCGAGAAGAGCACGCGCTGCTCGGGGCAGTATGTAACCATGACCTCGGGCCAGTGCACCATAGGCGCCATATAGAACTGCAACGTCCTGCCGCCCAGCGACAGCGACTCGCCCTCCTTGATGCAGAGCGTATTGTCGGTAATTCCGTAGAAGCCCTCGATCATCTGCAACGTCTTGGCGTTGCCGACGATCTGCATGCGGGGATAGCGCATGCGCAGCGTGGCCATCGCGGCCGAGTGGTCGGCCTCCATGTGGTTGACTACCAGATAGTCGATCTCACGCCCCTGCAACACCTCGTCGATGTTGCTCATGAATCGCGATGCGAAGGCCTCGTCGACCGTATCGATCAGTGCGACCTTGTCGTCCACGACAAGATACGAGTTGTAGGATACGCCGTAGGGCAGCGACCACAGCCCCTCGAAGCGGTATTTGGTTCGGTCGTTCACGCCGACGTAATGGATGCCCTGTTTGATTTCGGTAATATACATATATTAATGGGTAAAATTGTTTAATATCCGTTTTCGAAAACAAAGTTAATATAATTTCAGTAAAATTTTTGCAGAAACAAAAAATATGCTTACATTTGCACTCGCTAAGGTACGGTAAGTGCCGGCAACATACGATGGTGCCATAGCTCAGTTGGTAGAGCAAAGGACTGAAAATCCTTGTGTCCCTGGTTCGACTCCCGGTGGTACCACAGAAGACCGCTAATTCTCAATGAGTTAGCGGTCTTTTATTCAACTATACCCCTCCGAGTCACCACAAAAGTCACCACACCTATACTAATACGCTGAAATATTGCTCGTTATGCGTGTCGCAACAGGTGCGCATCTTTTATTGCGGTAGCTTAATGCGTTGATAATCAGTGTATATTTCAAATTTATTCAAATCCGTTCAGCGTCATTCAACCCCACATCGCCACCTCAAACCCCCAAACTTTAACAGACTTTAACTATCTACGAGCCTCAAAAATGTAGTGACCTCAGCCAAGTTTTCGCCGGGCCGCCACGCTTAACAGTTAAAATTCTATAAAAATTTTGTAACTTTGCATTATACGATGAACAATAAAACTCATTTAGTTACATGATGGTATTTTTGAATTCAAATTTCTTTCAGACAATAATATTAGTAATTACAGTTCTGGTCACTCTATTTATATACCTTAATAAGGAGCATAAGAACCTAAAATCGGCAACAACAATTCTTATTCTTCAAATAAAAAACATTGAGAAGAATATTGAGTATTTAAAAGCTGAGGGAGTTTCTGGTGAGGCAATTTATGAGCAACAACTACATTACTCTATCCCAATTTTTGAAGAAAATGCATGGGATAAGTACAAACATATTTATGCTTCACGGTTGAGTTCCTCTGATTTCGCTAAAATAGAACAATTTTATGAGGTCGCTCAAGCTGTTAGAATACAACAACAGCAAATTAAGCAAAAAATACAGGAAAATATATTTGCTAAAACAGCTCATTATTACCAGCAACAATTCAATCGATTAAACGCTTGTGTAATGGATGGGCGTTCAGATCGGGAGGTATTATGTCAGACGGACATGAATTATACCTTAACGTTATATAACAATCCCAAGTTTAGCGTAATGACCTTTTTACATAAAGAGTTTGGAAGTGGGCTAATTAAAGGACTTAGTCGGTATCACCGACTTACCGACACAACTGTATTTGAAAGATTATGTAAAATCGGGAGAATAAAAGATAAATAAATCATTGTTACGATAACTTGAGACACATTGTGTAATGCTTAATATCTTAAACTTTATTAGTCCTTTTAAGCTATAGATATTCTATGGAGACTTTTTTAATAGCACTCGTCATTTTATTTATTTCAGTCATTTCGGTATGTTGTCTTAAAGTTTATAAGATAAAATCCGCGACTAGAAATCTAATAGATTCTTTAGGTGGCATCGAAACAATCTTTTCGCCTTTAGTGCGCGAGATTAGTAGAGTCTTTATTTGCTATAATATTTCTTATTTATGGAATAGAGTTATAGTGTGTGATGCGCCAGTAGGAGTCTACTCTAAAATCTGATATAACTTTCAGGCTTAAACGGACATTATTCGCATATGTAGTCACTTACTCGTCTTCTGGAAAATCATTACCTCATTGCACTAAAACTTGGACATTCCAGTCTCAAACTAGTTTTGAGCAAACTTGGGATAACATATGTAAAGATATTGGTATTAAACCCGAAATTCAACCACATCAAACAAAGAATAGTGAAGATAATTACAAGGCTACGGAGAATTCTGGCTCAAAATTACCTGATATGACAAGCAGAACTGTAAAGTTCAATTTTTTGTATTCTTTTAAATTATTACCTCAGAGTATTGAGAAATACATGAATGGAAAGAAAGAGTATATTGATATAATTAGTCCGTCAAATATCCCTGATGAATTTGAAGATCAATTTTATAAGATAAATATATCTACTACCACCTTGTCATCAAATCCAGAAATAGAGATAAACGCTTTTAAAATGCCTTTAAATGGAAGTATTGGAGAAGTCCACACTCTCTTCTTTTTATACGTAATAAAAGGACGCGATTCTCCAAACTATATTCGTTAGAATTTAGTTTAGATGGAGATTTCTGCATTGGTGGAATATCCACCACAGAGCATGGAAATTATGGGTATTATGGAAAATCTCAATTTATTGATTTCTGTGTATCTAATTTTATCAAGGTTCAAGATGACTCTTCCATTCACATTGTTTCCGTAACACCTTTGTTAGAATTTGCCAAACTTCATGGAAGCATGAAGGTAACTAAGGAATTAACCAATCCACATACTGGTAAAAAGTTTAAGTCATGTGCTTTTATTGATACTAATGGCAAAGTAACTTTAGTTGGTTTCAGTACAGAAATTGGAGAATTAACACCACATCAGATTTCAGAACAAAAGGACTATTTGCAAGTCGTGGAACTATCCAATGGTATGTTAAAACTTACACGGAAACCGAGTAAGTCATAACGATTTATTGATTAATTATATGGAATACATCGAAATTACCGGAGTAAATGAACTGACTGCCGTTGCGAGCCAGCTCAATGCGCTGTCCTTTTTTACAGATTCTTATGAGTTTCTTCTGGCAAATAATATGATTATTTATGGATACTTTAAAGATTCTTCTACTGAATATGGATTAGAAAATCTTTTTGTGTTTGGAAAGGCAATTAGGCCAAATGAGATTGTGCCCTCTCCATCAAATTCCATATTTGACAAACTCAAACAATATGGATCAAGTAGCAGATATAAAGGCTTATTGAATTATAAAGGTAAAATTATCCTGCCAAATATATATGATGAGATTCATCTGTTTGCTTATAATCGATTGCTAATTGAGAAAAATGGTAAATTCGGTGTCATTGATACCGATGGAAAAGTTTTGGTAGAGCCTAGATATGACCAAATAGTTGATGCTTGGGAATATACGATAGGGGTTGTTTTAAATGGGAAGGTCGGATTTATGGATATAAACTGCAATATTGTCATAGAACCGAAATATTGTTTAGATTCCATAGATAATAATTTCCATGATGGTCTTATTGTGGTCTCTGAAATTATTGATGAATTCAAGTACCAATATTGTATAGACCATTACGGGCTTATTCATGGAAATATAGAAAACATAACTCCAGAGATGGACTATGAACCACCATATGAGGACTATATAAATAACAATGAGTATTCTGACCGATTGGATGCCTATGATGGAGATTCAGATGCTTATTCCCTCCACTACCTCGTGTAATTAAGAGTCGCTGAAAGCATGTTATTTCAGCGACTCTTATTTGCTTAATGTAAACGCAGACCTTTGCGGCGTTGCTTGACTTTCTGCTCGTCACGGAAACGGTGCAGGGCTTCTTCGATGCTCATACCGGGGTGCAATTCAAGGAAGTGCTTGAAGTCGTCCGGCATTCCTCTGTCGTGAGCGAAACCTTGTTCTTCAGGAATGTTTCCACCGAGAGAAGGCGATGATAGGCGGATTCCGGCACTCGGCGATGACGATGCTGAGGATTGCTTTGCTGCCAGTTGTCGCAGGAAGGCTTCCGGAATCTTGTGGTCAGAGGGATATGTACGACTCATTACGGGTTCTCGTTTGTCGAAATCGTACCAAATCCAATGATTGATTGGTACAACGCCTCCGGGGGCACAGATTCCGATGCTGATGAACTTGCCTTCCTGATAGGCTTGTTGCTTAAGTCGGTCAATCTTTACACCGCATACTATATCCGGCAATGGCGGGATAACAATAGGCTCCGGCTGCTTTGATTTAGGCTGTGACTGCCGTTGTGATTTAGACTGTGGTGCGGTTACGGGGTGAGTCTTTGCCGCTTGTTGTTTTTCTCGACGAGCCTTGAATTTCAATTCAAGATTCTCGCGGCTGAAAAAGGGATCGAGTTTCCTGTACCAGAATTCATGTCTGCCTGTGCAGTAATACAGATTCGTTTTCCCTGATTGTCCGGTCTTTTCCTTGACTGTTATACCCTGCCGCTTAAGAGCAATGAGAAACGAGTTCCAGTCCTGAATCTCCGGACGGATGTACACTCCGGCTATATTGTGGACAAGCGGGTAACGGATTTTATCTTTTCCCCGCAGTTTTGAAACATCTGTATTAAGTTTGCTCTTGCCCTGCGTGAGACGGTGTTTCAGATTGAGAGCCTTGCAGACGCGCTCATTCTTCTTGAAGTTGGTGGTCTGAGTCAGAATCTTGCCGTCATAGTCAACCCGGCTGAAAACTATATGACAGTGCGGATGCGCCTTGTCAAAATGTCGTACCACTATGTATGGGGTATTGGTCAGCCCCATCTGCCTCATATATTCCTGCGCCACCTCGGTCATAAGTTCGTCCGTCATCTTCGGAGCATCGTCTGGATGAAAGTCGAGTGATATATGACCGACCGGGTCTTTGACAGTTTTACGCTGACGCGACGGTCGGGCAATGTCGTCAGCCATAGCCTTGCGGCCTTCATATATCCTTATGTCGCCGGAGGAAGACAGGAGTTTCCAGTCTTTGGAAAGATGGTTGATTATATCCTCGCCTTTATTACTCTCATATTTTCTTTCATCGGCTTTCAGCCTTTTCGATTGCTCCTTATAGAGTTTTTCTTCGAGCTTGCGGCGGGTGACGTAATCGACACATCCGCCAAAACCGGAGCCGCTTATTATATATGCTATCATAGGAAATTAAGAACTTAATTTTGCGAAAAGATCGCGGAAACGATTGAGGTAGAATTGCACATCGCGAGCCATGGCGTCGAGTCCGTGCTGATGGCAGAGGCGCAGGAGCTGGTTGAAATTATTGCTCATGCCCGAGAGATTCCGGGCGATTCTCATTTCTGATTCATCGAGGCGTGGAACAATGTGAGGATTGAGCGTCACCGAGCGGATATATTCGCTGACATTTTTCATTCCCGTGCGCTTGACATTGGCAAGCAGGAGGGCGTTTTCAGCCTCGTTGTATCGCGTGTGCCGGACGTAGGACTGACGTTCTTCTTCCGGCAAGGCGGGACGACCGTTGCGGTGTCCTGCCTTGAGATTCGATTTGCGGGTCGGGGATTTCGGTTTCATTGGCGTGGAGGGATTGAGGGTTTGAAAATGGAGGGGCAAAGCGGATTCGGTACACCGGTGTACCGCTCCACCCGGTGTAATGGAGGGTGGCGAGGGGAGCAACATGGTTGCGACGATTTTTGTATCACAAAAATCTAACCTCGCTTAGCCCCTCCATTACCCCTGTGGATGGATACCACCGCGCCCTGAATCACATAGATTTCAGATTCTTAATTTCTTACCTGAGAGTTTGCGGTTGATAAGTTCGCGGTTATCGTCAAAGAACGCTTTGAGAATGTTGATGACGATATGGGACGGAGCAAGATTCGGTACACCGCTCAACTGGGCGAGGGTTTCCAGAGCCTTGCGGAGTTCAAGAGGAAGAAACACCGGCTTCTTCTCGCCGAGGCTGACGATGCGGAGATAGGCGTGTCTTAACGCATCGAAATCGGCATCCACCATTTTGGCACTGACGCGCAATTTCTTTGACTGTTCCACGGGTTCAGCTTGCTCAGCCTCTACCGGTGTATCCGAGTTGTTTCCGGTTGTCATGTCCTCGGATGCGGTCTTGTGTTCGCTCTCAGAGTCACTTGGAGGAGTATCCCTCGGTATAACCTCCGGGTTCTCCTTCACTTCGGTCCTCGATGGAGGCTTTGCATTTTTCGGCGGTGTAACCGTTGTATCGGTACACTGGTGTTCCGGTTCCACCATATTTTTCGGTTTTCGAGTTCCTGATGCCTTGGATTGCTGAGGCTCTGATTGGTCAGAGTCCCGATTGCCTGACTGATTAGTCAGCTCGGCATCTTTGAGTCGTTTGAACTCCTCGCCATGCTCGCGGATGAACTCTTCGAGATTTGCCGGTTCCCATCTGACGGAACCGGGATTTAATATTAACCTGGGAAACGGAGAGGTCTTGCTCTGGTAGTCCCAAGTTATAGAATATTCCTTGATGACTGCCTCCTCTTTTTTGCGTCTTTCTGCTTCCGCTTTGGATTTTTCCGCTCCTTGTCGGAGAAAATTCTCGGGGTCGAATGACATGGCTCTTGATTCACTCTTAGGCGCAGACTGTGCCGCACCAGTCCGATTGACATACTGACGCGCCTCGGACTCTGTGCCGATAATTGTAGGCTCGGCAAACCGGCCTGAAGTATTTTTATCCATATATTCCTGAGGATTTGTGGCCGCCGAGAGAAGAATCCCGGCGACCGGGTGAAGCGTTGAAATTTGATAAGCTGATGAATCGATGACGTATCTGCAATTAAATCAGTATATTATCCATTCATCATTGTTCCATCACTATTTTTCAGGCGGTGAGAAGAAAGGTTTTGCGATGGAAAAGAGAAATTGCATTTTCTCTCGGTGCCACTAATTATTTTCTTTTCATTGCCTTTCATCCTTTGATGAAGTGTTGATGAATAACCGATGAGAAGAAAAAGCACTGAAAAATAATGGTCTGTCTCTCTTTTCATCAGTTCATCAAATTTCAACGAGAAAAAATTATAAATTCTCCAACATCTGCCGGGTCACGGTGTAATAGCGTCCGCAACGGCGGGTCTCGACGTATGTTTCTTCGTTGAGGAACATCCCGACTGTGTAGGTCGTGTAGCAGAACGAGTTGGAGGCTGGTCTGAGTTTCCAGCAGTCCTGCACCACCTTTCGGAGCTGGCTACGGTCAGCCTTGACCTGACGGTAGCCGAAAAGACTCAGGATGTCGTTGAAGCAGAAATCCACCTCGTCGATTTTGCGCGAGTCCATTATCTCGGTCAGCAGCTCGGCAAGCTCCAGCTCCACACGGTTGCGGTTGGCGCGGATGATTCTCTGCAATGCCTCGGTGTCGAGTAGCGAGGGATTGAACCACATGCGGCTTTCCTCGGCGGTTGTCAGCTGCCGATAGGTCAGGGCATGGAGAAAGACCGGTATCTCGTAGCGGATTTTCTCCAGAAACGTGGTGTCGTCGGTGGTTAGCCTCGGAACCTTCCGCACCCAGTAGTGGGTCTCGCCGGGGTCGATGACCACGGGGAGATACTCGTTGTTGGAGCACAGCACGAATTTGGCGAAGAAACTCACCTCCTCGCGGTCGCGTCATTTAGCCTCCATCTTGTAGTTGTAGGTGGTGCTGAGATTCTTCAGACGCTCGGAGTCCTCGCGTTTGTTGAGCAGCACCTCGTCAACTACGATGACGAGTTTGCCGTTCCAGTCGTCGTTGAACTGGCTTCGGAAATTCTCGTTGGTATTGAAGGTCACGTTTGCCTCAAAGAGCAGTTTGAGGAAATTGAGGAAGGTGGATTTTCCGGTGTTGCGCTCCTCCGACACCAAAAGCAGAATGGATAGCTTCTGCAACGGCATGGTGTAGAGAATTTGCAGGTAGTCAAGACCGAGGTCGTACTGCTCGCCGAAGATGTGGCGCACGAGCGATTCGATGCACGGCCATTCTCCCTCGGTGGGGATATGGCTTAGCGGCGAATACTTGTTCTTGAAACTGCCGACTACCGGCTGATAGTCCAGATGGGAGGGAACACAGCAGAAACCGTCGTACTTTGGGACGTTTGCGAGAAAGTCCTTGCCGTAGTCCTGACGGATCGCCTCGATGGTCCACGGTATGCTGCGCTCGATGAGCTGTCCGGCGGCGTTGGGCTGGCGGACAATCTTGTAGTAGGTGGTGCCGATGCGCTCAAAGCGGTCGTCGGCGGGAGGTATAACTATCGCTTCTTCCATAGGCTCAGTCATCGTTAGAGGGGTTGATAATGGAGTTGATTTCCCGCAGGCTGTAGCGGGTGCTGCCGTTTACCTTGAAGGAGTGGAGTCTGCCGTCCTTGGTCATGTTATAGACCGTGGTCTCGCAGACACCGAGCCGCTCGGCAACCTCTTTCTTGGTGCTTGACCTGTCCTGCTCGGCCTCCATGTAGAGGGGGAGCAGACGCTCGCGGGTGGCTTCGATTGTGTCCACCACAAGCTGATTGAGGTCAGAGAGGCGGACGTTGAGGATAATATCGGGGGAGTCAGGGTCGAGTGCCGACGCCTGAAGAAGGTCAAAAAGATTCAATTTCATCTGGGGGGATTATGAAATTAAAGTTATATCGCTAAGTAACTCGTATTACCCGCAGCCTCGGCGACGAAAGAGGCTGCGGTGACGTGTCCCCGAAAGGACATAGGAAGGGCTGTCGGCTATGTTTCGCTAAAGCCGACGGTTGTTGCTGCCGGCCTGTCAGGGTCGGCAAAGGGCGTAGTTCACCCTTTCCCATATCGCACCGAAAGGCAACGACATGAGGGGCATCCGTCCCGGTTATGGGGCAGACACGGAGGCTGAAGTCCTACTCGGTGGAGTCAGGATACGCCTTCTTTCTTCTTTTACATTTGATTTTTGTTGACGTTTGGGCACAGTTGTGGCCGTCATCTTCTCGGTATCATAAATTCTTGTGGCATTGACAGGGTTTCATTCGGACACACGTCATGCTGCACCGCTCCAAAGTCTATGTTTTTCGGTGAGTTACGGGTGTCGCAAAATTCAGCCTGCAATGGCCTGATGACAGCACTTTCGGAGTGCTGCGGTCGGAGTCGTTATCCGTCGTTATGCCGCGGTCTTAATCCGTTGAGCATCGCTTCCTTAGAGCGAGTTGTTACCAGGTTAAGCCGTCGCGGTTCGTTACCGCATCTAACGGCGGGCGTTTCATAGTGATTCCGGAAACTTCTTCCGGTCATTAGATAAGGGTACCTCTTTATTATTGTTATCGTGTCGGTATCGGGCATGGCATCCGTCGGTGAGCATCGTTCCTGTTCCGGTCTATAAAGCTGAACGCGTCGCTTCGGGCGTGCGCTGCCTTCAATCGTTACATAAAGATAACAAAAAATTTCGAGATTACCAAATCGGCACAGTCTCCCGTGGGCGGCTGACATTGTCGGCTATCGTGTGTGTATGGCGTATGTGTGTCGATAGCGTCCACAAGTGTCACGCCTGAACATAGGCACCGGTGTCGGTGTAAGGCTCGGGTAAGTACCCGCACACCGATTTGTTCGCAATGCTTTGCGCATCCGGCTGCGAAATTCAGGCACACACCTCCGGGTGTTGTGCTTCGGGTCCGACCCATCGGGGTCGGCTCATAGAGAGTCAGCCCACTCTTGGGCTGCGGGTTATGTCTGCGGCGGATATGGTCGCGACCGTCACGGCAGAGCAATCTGACGCTCCGCTATGGTCGCAAAATTTGCCACCGCAACTTTCCTAACAAAGCTTTGTTCAAAAAAGTTCACGATTCAGCGAAAAATATCATCCGTAGCCAAAAGTAGTGCATGAGCGGTCATTACGTCTCGCTGGCTATGGACTTTCTTTTCAGCTTTTCAGTGGCAAAGATAAAGTGTAATTTTCAATCCCGCCAAATTTTTTCCACCGGATATAGCTCAAGGTTGTACATGTATCTCAGTATATACAACTGGTATAGCGATGGTCGCCTCTCAATTCCCCGGCAAAGATAATACCGCTTTACCGGACTTTCAAAATTTATCCGGGCATGGTTCCTGTTATTCCGTTTTAGGTATTTATTTTTCCCTACTGAGTACCCCTCGCCCTCCAGAAAATGCTTATAATCCCCCAAAAGCATAAGTTTTGACCTACTTTTGGGGGATTATAACAATGTTTTCTCGAAAAATTTTACTACCTTTGCATTGCTAAATATGATACATCCTCATGATAATAGGAAGAAAATCAGAACAAAAAGAACTATTAGAGGCTGCAAATGCTGAATATTCAAAATTTGTGGCTGTATATGGCCGTAGGCGAGTAGGTAAAACGTTTCTTATTAGGGAGACATTCAACTACTCATTTACCTTCCAACACACAGGGCTGGCTCATGGGAAAATGAAGGATCAACTCCTCAGTTTCCGAGCATCTCTTCAAAATGCCTCAGGAAAAAAGTATTCACAATTCAAAAACTGGTATGAAGCATTTTTTGCATTAGAAGAATGGCTCGGCTCATTGCCTGAAGGGAAAAAGATTGTTTTCTTCGATGAACTGCCGTGGATGGATACTCCTCGCTCAAACTTTATATCTGGCTTGGAACATTTCTGGAATAGTTGGGCTTCTGCGAGAAAAGATATTCTTCTTATTGCTTGCGGCTCAGCAACATCATGGATTGTTAACAAACTAATTAACAATCATGGAGGTCTCCATAATCGTCTGACTAATAAAATTCTACTTCACCCTTTCACCCTTTCGGAATGTGAACAGTATTCAGAGGCGAATAAATTAGGTCTGAGTCGTTATCAGATGGTTGAGAATTATATGATAATGGGTGGTATTCCATTTTACTGGAGTTTGCTTAAACGAGAAATGAGTATGGCTCAGAATATTGATTCGCTGTTCTTCAGTGAGGATACAGAAGGGCTGTCGCATGAGTACGACCAATTATATTCATCCCTGTTTAATAATCCTGAGCCGTATATGCAGGTCGTTACAACATTAGCCAAAAAGAACAAAGGACTCACACGCGATGAGATTGTCCATGACAGTGGAATCAAAACGAGTGGGGATTTGACTCGGTATCTTAACGAGCTGGAATGGTGTGGCTTCATAAGGAAATATAATTGCATTGGTAAGCACTCCAAAAATGCGCTGTATCAGCTTATTGATAACTTTACGCTGTTTTATTTCCAATATATCAAAGGAAATAAAAACAACGACTCCCATTTCTGGACAAACAACATCGGTAGCCCCTTACATCGCGCATGGAGTGGTCTTGCTTTTGAACGTGTTTGCCTTCAGCATATTTCTCAGATAAAGGCAGCTCTCGGCATATCCGGTGTGCTGTCAAATGTCTATAGCTGGAGAACCGAAGCCGATGAAGATAAAGGAATCGATAAAACGCAGATAGACCTTCTTATTGACCGCAATGATGGAGTAATCAATCTATGTGAAATGAAATTTTCATCGCAAGAATACGTAATTACAGAGGACGAAGAAATGAAACTCCGCCGTCGCCGCGGTAACTTCATAGAAGCCACCCAGACCAAAAAGGCTGTTCACATTACTTTTGTTACGCCTTACGGACTTAAGAAAAATTCCCATTCTGCAATTGCGCAAAATGAAATATTATTAAATGTTTTGTTTGCCTCTTAATTCCAATCTCAAACATTTTAGATGCCAACAATGTATTTGCAATATAATAGCACTTTCAATCAAAGATATAGGAAATTCTTTTTTATTTTGATTATTTTTGCACATAAACCTATATTATGGATTCATTAAAATTCCGTCAGATATTAACTCCCGCAATTATTGGACAAGCAACGCAAGGAACAATCTTTTGCGGAGGGTTGTCGCATATTTATGGGAATGACGATTCTGTTTGGGGTGTGATTATTTCTGCAAGGTGTGACATTGCCAACGCAAAAGCCCCGGTTTATTACTATCTACCAATAGTTAAATGGGAAGATTTTAAAAAAATTGAATTGCCAGATATAATTATTGAAAATGCAATTAATTCAGAAAAGAAATCTTTAAAGAAAGCTTTGTTAAAAGCAAATTTATCAGACTCCATTGTAGATATAAATCTAGAGGTTGCAGATAGAAAAACTTTGATTGAAAATATTCAAGACAAAAATCAGCGAAATAACTTACAAAAGAAATTTCAGCATCTAGATAGTTTGACTAATTGTGATAGAAAAAATACTAACGCTCTATTAGAACTATGCAAGGATACCATTAACAATATATTTACCGATTTATCAGAAAACAAAAATGCGAGTTACTACCTGATTGAGGATAAAGATACTGGTGTCTTAGTTGTACGACTACGTGAACTACGACGGATTTCACCTCATTTTATGAAATCGTTAGGAAATGGTATTCAAGCACCCTTTAAAGAATCATCTATGATAAAGTCGGAAATTGCCACATTGGATGACGGTGATTTGTATATGCCGCTCTATAATATGAAATCGCCGTATATAGAACACCTGATTCAACGTTATGTTTATCAGTTTGATAGGGTCGGAGTAGATAATTTTCATTCAAATCTTTTAACATTAAGATAATATACTATGAGACAAATTAAGGCACTGTTTATAGAAGCGGAGGCAGCCAAATATATAGCACAAGAAAGAACCCTTCAAACTGGCGAATTTGATGATGCGATTCGTCTGTCTTCGTTTATACGGGATGGTGAGGATTGCAAAATTTTAAATTTAAGTTGTAAGTTTGATTCTAATATAGCATATGTATATTATAGCCAGAAGATAAATTTGAATTCTTGGATTCTCTTTGACATGAGCAAAGTAGAACCTATGCTTGCTGAAGATGATAACTCATTAATTACTATTTTACAAAAAATAGTAAAATTTGCAGTAAAGCATTGGAATAACTTTCCACTTACGCATTCTGAAAAAATAATAGATGGCGATATGGCTATCCTGTTTCCATTCCCATATGTTGATAAAGATCCATTTCGGATTAAACTCAATTTATCTCCAAAATCCACATTTACAGACAAACGAAACATAAAGTGTATTACTGTTGACGACTTGGGTTATGGAGTTCTTGATGGTAATTCGGATACAACAAAGTCTGCTTTAAAAAAGATTATGGAACGTGCCTCTCACGTATGCATAATTGAAAAAAATGCTCCAATTGAAAGTAATCGGTTGTTACCTGTATGTGTAGAAGTCTTAGATTCTGATCAGATTGACAAAAATCGAGATTTTTTGTCATATGCAGATTGGGACAAATTCTTGTCAAGTACACAAAGAAAGTTTATTTCCATGTCCTTACATGGCACAGAACGACTTGAAGGTGCTGCCGGTACTGGTAAAACTATTGCACTTATACTCCGAGCAATATATCTTTTAGAAGAAGCAAAAAAGAAGAAAGAATCCCTAAAAATCCTCTTTCTTTGTCACTCAATTGCTTCTCTTGATAAGATAAAATCGCAGATTAGTTCATGCATCCCTGATAGTGGATATCTTGAGGGCCCCGAATATTCTGCTCAGTCAATAACTGTTACAACACTTCAACAATGGAGTTTGGAGTATTTAGGCAATATGATGGGAAGGACTGAAGTCATTGATGAAGATGCCCAAGAGTGCAAAGATCTACAGCAAAGATTTATTGCGGAGAAATATGATCTCGCATTGTCTAATGATTATCCAACATATCGACATATATGCTCAGATGAATTTACAAAATATATAGATAACACTCCGCGTGAACAAATAATAGAGTCTCTAATTTCAGAAATTTCGGTATCTATTAAGGGACGAGCTGGCGGGGAGTTAGAGGTATACGAAAAATTACCTCGTTTAGAAGGCTCAATGCCATTAAAAAAACATGGAGATTTCATATTCGTATTTTTGGTTTACCAAAAGTATCAAGATGACTTATCCACACTAGGCTATTTTGATAATGATGATATTGCGATTTCAGCATCTCTTCAACTACGAACTCCTATATGGCAACGGCGACGTAAAGATCTAGGCTACGATGTTGTTATTGTAGATGAAACTCATCTCTTTAGCTTCAATGAAATGAACATATTCCATCAGTTAAGCAAAGATAATGCGAACCAACATATTATATATGCAATCGATAAAGCCCAAGCAGTAGGTGATCGTGGGCAAAACGATGAAACTATTACAAAGAATCTAGGGGTTAAAGAAGATACGTCTACAAAGTTTCAAACAATTTTTAGAAGTACTCCACAAATAATAGACCTCGCATTCTCAGTGTTAAGCCATGGTGTTTCTGTATTTAGGAATTTTGAAAATCCTTTGGATCGCGTTATGGTGTTTCAAAACGATGGTCTTTCCCCTCGCTATATTTTAACTCATACAGACGATGAAATTTTAGAAGCCACTATCAACGAAATTGATTTCTTGAGCAATAATATGCGTATTCGAAAAAGTCAGATACTTATCGTAACGACTACGCTCGAATTGCAAGAGAAATTCAAAAAAGCATTTAGTCGAAGAAATAAGCCTTGTACTGTCTTAACCCGTAGAGGTGATTACGAATCTATACGTTCTGCATACAAGCAGAACCACTATATCTTAGGCTATATTGATTATATTGGTGGCTTGGAGTTCGATTCTGTAATTATTGTTGGAGCTGACAAAGGTAGAGTCCCGAGTATTAATCCTAACGATAGTGCTCTATTTCAGGAATATGAGTGGCATAACCGATTATACGTAGCAATAACGAGAGCTAGAGCTTCTGTGTCCCTGATCGGCAGTAAAGAGAGAGGATATTCCCCTTTGTTAGCTTCTGCAATTGAGAATAATCTTATAACCATAGAGAGTTAATATACAAAAAACTTATTCTACCACATCTCGCTCTCTTTCTTGGACATGGCGGCGATTTCATCGGCTATCTCCTCGGAAGATAGCTTGATGTAGTCCATGAAGGTCTTTTGGGTCTTGTGACCGCTGACGTGCATCATCTGGAGAATGGTGTACCTGTGGCTGAGGTACATGTTCGTGATACCGGTGCGTCGGGCGGTGTGGCTCGTCACACACTCGTAGCGAGGCACAATCACATTGCCGTTGAGGTCGGTCTCAGGTTCCTTCTTCTCTTTCCTCAACGCCACCTTCTGCTTCAAGGTGAGCTTGGTCGGCACCTTCTCTTTCAGTGACGGCAACCGCTCCGAAAGGTCTTTGAGAATATCCTTGATGTAGCGGTGCAGAACCTGCTCGTTAGCTTTCGGAATATTGTAGCCATATTTCTCGCAGATGGTGATAAGGTTCTCGTTGAGAATAGGGATAGTTACCTCGGTCTTGGTCTTCTGCTGGACAAGTCGGATGATGCGTGTGCCCTTGCAGGTGGTCTCGAAATTATCGGCATTGAGGTTGTTATAATCACTCACTCGCTGACAGGTGTAGCAGCCGATGAGAAAAACATCGCGGATATGCTCCTTCTTCCCGGTCAACGGCATTTCATAGAGAGCCTGCAATTCCTCCTCGGTGAGATAAATCTCGACAGCCTTGTCGCGGTCTTCAATCTTCTTCTTGACAATAAGTGCGGCCGCTCTCTGGTTGTCGTGTACACCGTCAACGAAGGCGGCGTTGATAAGAGCTTTCAGGTTTGTCAGATGCTTGTTGACCACCTTCGCCATGTAACCGTGCTTATGCAAATAGTTGATGTAGCGCGACACAAAGGCACGGTCAATGTCCGCCCATCCGAACTTGTGCAACGGGTCGAAGCCTTCATAGACACCGATAAAACTTTTCCATGCCTTGCAGGTGCCGGGTGCATAGTCATCGCTGCCTATCTTCCGCGCTCCGCTCTTTATGTCATCGACAAACTGAATGAGAAACGGCCAGATTAGGCGGTTCTTCTCGTCCTCGATACGTTTCTTTTCCTCGGCTTTTTTACGCGCTTTTTCTCTCGCCGCCTCACGTTTGGCGATAGCCTTACGCTCCGCTTCGGCGGCTTCCTCCTTTGCCCGGCGTTCAGCGTCCACTTTCTCAGGCTCGGAGATATAGCGCACATCCATGTCGAGAGCCTCGCGGTCAAAATTCACCTTTGCGAGATGAGCCTTGACGATGCCCTCAATCTGCGTCAGCTTGGCGTGAAGCTGATAATTCTTCTTCTGATGCGCCAGCCATGCGCGAGGCGATGCCGTAGCCTTCTGCCAGTCGGCAACCTCGACCTGAAGCATAGTCGAAATCAGTACATCAACCTTGCGGGTATGGATGCGGATAAAGAGGGTTGCTGTTTCCTTCTTCAAATCCTTGGTACGGACATGAAACGGGGTCAATTTTTTTCGGAGAGGGTGATTTTGTCATATCTTCGATGTTATAATTTTTAGAATGGTAGCGTTCATAGTTATTCACAATCAGCCACTTTGGTTCTGCAAATATAACAACCCAAACCGCAATTTGTCAAGTCGGGTCACCACATAGGTCATCACGTTTTTTGAATAAATCTGAAAATCCCCAAAATTTACCAAAGTTTATATTGCGCTATTATTCAGCATTTTGCCTCAATATTGCATTCAAATTAATTCAAATCTATTCAGAAACTCAGGTTCTGGTGGTACCACTTCCGAATCGACCGCTTACAGCAATGTAGGCGGTCGATTCTTTTTTTTGGGGCGGTGCACAATTTATATTAGGGTTCGGGTTATGCTGCTTTCGGGGCATGGAGCGCTCGATGCGTAGCTGCGGCAAACCTTTGTGTGATACATCGATAGTCTTCGATCCGTGCACTATCCGCCCGGGCATCGGCAGGGGTACGGATCCAGGCGATGCGGACGGTCTCTCGTTGAGTCGGATAGCCGTTCATCGGCGTCTTGCTCTATCGCTCGCACAACTCCTATTTTATGCTCATTCTGTCAGTATCAGCGGCGGCATCCGCAATTCGGACGGCGAGCCGGCCGGCGTAAGCGGGGCGCTTATCGTAGCTGCGCTTTGCAAAACAGCCGGATAAACCGATCGCGTCATCGCCTGTGTTCCGGATTGCCGGTCGATTGCCTGCCGGCATCATTGGCAAACCCGGCCGACCGTGTACGATTATCTCCGCCGCAGGCATGGTGTGCCGAGCATGGCATACAAAAAGACATCCCGGCAATCTGTCGATTGTCGGGATGTAACTTCGATCGGCGCTCCTCAGCGGGAAGGCGCCTTCGGCGAGCGCCGGTTTACTTGGCGTTCTTCTTATCGTAACGTTTTGCGTAACGGCTCATAAACTTATCCACACGTCCGGCGGTGTCCACCAACTTCATCTTACCTGTATAGAACGGGTGAGACGTGTTAGAGATTTCCATCTTGTATACGGGATAGGTTTCGCCGTTCACTTCGATGGTCTCTTTTGTCGAAACGGCGGACCTGCACAAAAACACGTGGTCGTTCGACATGTCCTTGAACGCCACTAAACGATAATTTTCCGGATGAATACCCTTTTTCATTTTCGTCTTTTTGTTTAATTAAGTACTTAATTCGCGGCAAAGATAGCAAAAAATATCTTTGCGGCAACCATATGGCCTGATATTTTACTCGAATCGCATTTTTGTCGTCGAGCCGCAGATGTATCGCGTCTGCGTGCGGCCGTCGGGAACGTGCATTCCATATCCCCCGGCGCCGTGCCCGAACAAGTGTGGACTGCATCCGAAGCCGCAATCATCGTCTGCATCGGATGCAGTCGGAACGGGGCGCAGTCGAATATTTTTTTGCGAAATAATTTGAATTTCCGGACAAAATACCTATCTTTGTGCCACAAAAGCGTGAAAACGTCGGATCCTTAGCTCAGTTGGTTAGTAGCACCTGACTCATAATCAGGGGGTCGTAGGTTCAAGCCCTACAGGATCCACAAACACCCGGCGAATATTTCGCCGGGTGTTTTGTTTTACATTGCATGCAGCCTTAACTTGCCGATAAATCGCTTCGGCCGGACAGTATCGATATTACTACGGATGACTCTTGCGAATAATATCGTATGGAGCCGAGCGATATTTCCGGCCGGTGCGAGCGATTGCATCATTGACCTGCCGTATCATAGCCTGGCGGATCATGCACGTGCGGGATCATCCGTCATGGCTCATTCGTCGTCGGGCAGTGGTTACGCTCTTACGTAGTGCGGCATGTCGGCGGGTATTTCGAGCGAAAACTCGACCAGACCGCATATCCTCCCGTCGCGGCGCCACGGGGTTTGGTAGATCAGTTTGCGTTGGCCGCGCTTGTCGATAGTGTAGGCGTTGGGCGTGCCCTCGTCGAGGAGTTGTGCTATGATGCGGCGCGAGCGTTCGCTGTGGCAGGGTATGAGCGATTTGCCGCGCACGTCGCCGTTGACCTCGATCGAGCGGGTGTTTTGATAGATGACGATGCAGCCGGCATCGCAGACGGTAACGGCGCAGCCCGAGAGCGAGTCCGTCCACGGGCACTGCGGAAAGTCGTTGGGGTTAAATTCCATAATAGCGGGTTATTTGATATCGAAATCGAGCAGGGTGTCCGCGCCGAGCGCGACGCGGTAGTTGCATCCGGCCGCGACGTCGAACCGCTCGGGCGAGCCGAGATAGATCAGATCGCCGATACGCAGGGTCATGGCATGCGACAGGCAGCTTACGATGCGGTCGACGGTAAAGCGCATGGCATCGGTGCCGGTGGTAAGACGCTCCTCGCCGTCGATCGTAAAGCGCATCCCGTCGCGGAGCCTCTCCCTGCCGAGAGTGCTGTTGGAGAGTGCGGCCGAGTGGTCGAAGCCTACGGCATGCTCCCACGGCAGCGAGTCGGCGCGCAGACGGTCGAGCATATCGACGGCCGTGAAGTTGACGCCGAGCGCCACTTCGTCGTAGCAGCGCGGGGCGAACCGCTCGCCGATGCACTTGGCAAGGCGCGATATGCGGATGACGATCTGCGGTTCGGCCGCAATGCGTCCCATGCTGTCGGGGATGTAGAATGCGTCGTTGTTGCGCAACAGCGACGTGTCGGCCTTGCAGTACCATAGCGGTGCGTCGCCCGCGTCGCAGAAGTTGTTGATGACGGATATTATCTTCATTTCGAGTCGTTTCTAAGTATGTCGACCATGCGTCGGGCGAACCGTTCGCTCGCACCTGCCGGGCCGATTATTTCGCGCAGCCGGGCGAAGTCGCCGAGCATGCGCTCACGGTCGCTGCCGCCCGTGAGAATGGATTGCAGCTCGCGGCGTGCGGCGTCGAGATCGAAGCGCGAGGCTACGATTTCGCGGACGGCCTCGCGGCCGAGATTGATATTTACCAGAGATATGTACGGTATTTTCAGGAATATAGGCCGCAGCTTCTCGTAGAGCCACGGTATGTGGTAGAGCACTATCTCGGGGGTGCCGATAAGTGCCGTTTCGAGCGTTGCCGTGCCCGAGGTCACGAGTGCCGCCTCGCTTACCGAGAGCAGCTCGTATGTCTGTCCGCAGACGAAGCCTATGCCTGTGCCGCTGAGATACTTTTCATATGCGGCGCGGTCGATCCAGTCGACGCCGGCAACCACGAAGCGGTAGTCGGGGAACTCGGCCGCAAGACGTGCCATATCTGCGAGGTTGTCGCGTATCTCGCTGCGGCGCGAGCCGGCAAGCAGCGCTATCAGCGGCTTGTCGCCCAGAGCGTTGCGGCGTGCGAACTCCTCGCGCGAGGGCCATGCGGCACGACGGCTCTCGATAGCGTCGACAAGAGGATTGCCCTCGAACAGAGGCTCGATGCCCTTCGAGCGGAAGTAGTCGCGTTCGAAGGGGAATATGATGAACAGCCGGTCGACATACCGTTTCAACTCCTTGACGCGCCGCTCCTTCCATGCCCAGACCTTGGGTGCTATGTAGTAGAACACCTTGTAGCCGCGCCGGTGTGCGAAGCGCGCTATCTTCATGTTGAAGCCCGGGTAGTCGATAAGTATTACCGCGTCGGGTGCGAACGCATCTATGTCGCGGCGGCACTGGCCGATCTGCCGCAGTATGGTCGGCAGATGCCGCACCACCTGCACGAAGCCGAAGAACGACGTCTCGCGGTAGTGCTTGACAAGGTTCCGCTCTCCTCCGGCCTCGGCCATCATGTCGCCGCCCCAGAAGCGCAGCTCGGCCGCGGGGTCGGCCGCGAGCAGACCGCGTATGAGGTTGGCGCCGTGCAGATCGCCCGACGGCTCGCCGGCTATGATATAGTATTTCATCGGATGTCGTTTTGCATAAGTCATATAGCGCCGAAGCTCTCCGGCCGGCTCGCGCGGGAGACTGCCGGGGCGGCTTCGATACGTATGACAAATATACGCTCTTTGCGCCAGATATGCAAATAGGCCGTCGTACGGCCTGACGAAGAATCCGCCTGCCGCGGGCGGCAGACGGATCGGATGGAAATTCAGTGTGCTTTGTCGGATCTGTCGATCAGGCCTTCTCGGGCTCTATGCGGTTGCCGTTTTCGTCGAAGCAGAGCTCCTGCGTCGTGCCGTCGGCGGCGGCAAGTGTCAGCTTGTAGATCTTGGCGCCATCCTGCTCCTTGGCTTGTGCCTTGGCGATGCGGGCCTCGCGGTCGATCGTCGCCACGGCCTCCATGACGGCTGCCGGGAGGGTGTCGATATCTACGTCGACGAACTCGACTACGACCTGCTCGACGGCTGCCGTGTTATTGTCTGCTGACGTTGCGTCCTGTGCGAATGTAGTGCCGACGGTTGCTGCCGTAAGAAATGCCGCTGCAAAAAACATCTTTTTCATAATCTTCTCTTGTTTAGGTTTAACATCTTTCCGTGTCACGTATCGTTTGCCGTGCCGGTTTCGATAGAGATTATGTCAATGATGATGCCGTCGGGCGGCGTAATTATATATGGCTTATAATCAGTGTAATATATTTTGGCGTATCGTGCCGTTCGTGATCCGGGTGTGGAATGCCGCCACAAAGGGTGTGGAATTTATCCTCACTCGATGTCCAGCGACGCGAGTTTGTTGTAGAGCGTCTTGCGGTCGATGCCCAGCAGCCGCGCCGCCTGCGACTTGTTGCCCGAGGCCAGGCGCAAGGCGCGTTCGATGCTCTGCCTCTCGCGTTCGGGATCGTGCAGCGACAGTGTGTCGGCAGCGGGCCTCTCGGCGGCGGCCGGGTCGACGATATGCTGTGGCAGCGACTCCGCGGTAATGTATTGGCCGGTGGTCAGCAGAGCCGCCCGCGTGACGGTATTCTTCAACTCGCGCAGATTGCCCGTCCACTCGTACTGCTCGAAGATACGCCGCACATGCTCGTCGAATCCTGCTATGCGGCGCGACAGCCGGCGGTTGGCTTCGTCGAGAAAGAAGTCGGCGTATAGCATGATGTCTTCGCGCCGGCTGCTGAGCGTGGGCAGTTGCAGCGTGAACTCCGAGAGGCGGTAGTAGAGGTCGCTGCGGAAACGTCCTTCGTCTATGGCGACCTCCAAGTCCTCGTTGGTGGCCGCGACGATACGCACGTCGACCACCGCCTCGCGGTTGCTGCCGACAGGACGCACGGTCTTCTGTTGCAGGGCGCGAAGGAGCTGTATCTGGGTGTCGTAGGCGAGATTGCCCACCTCGTCGAGGAAGAGCGTGCCGCCTGCGGCCGACTCGAAGGCGCCCTTCTTGTCGGCGACAGCGCCCGTGAAGGCGCCCTTGACATGGCCGAAGAACTCCGATGCCGCGAGCTCGCGCGATACGGTGCCGCAGTCTACGGCGACGAAGGGTTTGCCGCAGCGTGCGCTGCGCTCGTGAAGCAGATGCGCCACATGCTCCTTGCCGGTGCCGCTGGCGCCGCGCACGAGGACCGACATGTCGGTAGGCGCCACGAGCGATATATACTCGTAGAGCCGCGCAGAGGCTTCGCTGCGGCCTTCGATATAGCTCGGCTGCGCCGCCCGGGCGGGCGAAGATGTCTCGGCCGGACGGCTGTCGTCGGCCTTGGGTGCATCCTCCGCGCGGTTGCGGCGTGCGGCCGCAGCCTCGCCTATCTTTTCGAGCAGCATGTCGGGGCGGATAGGTTTGGTAATGTAGTCGGCGGCGCCCAGCTTCATGCTCAGTACGGCGTTGTCTATGTCGGCATATCCGGTCATGACTATGACCGGCAGCGGCCGGTGCTGACGGCCGAGCCACTCCAACAGATAGGTGCCGTCCTTGTCGGGCAGACGCATGTCGGTCAGAACCAGCGATATGTCGTCGTGCCGCGAGAGCGCCTCCACGGCGCGTGCGGCGTCCGAGGCCGTGAGCGGCTCGAAACCGCGCTTCGCGAGCAGCGTTTTCAGCATCATCGTCAGCGTTATGTCGTCGTCGACTATCAGTATCTTATCCATAGGCGTTGTCTGCTATCGGGTTCGGGAAACGGTTTCTTCGCCGCGTAGTGCCGCGGCGTATATGCGCGCCTTGTCGGCGAGCCTGTCCAGAGCGTCGGCTGCGGGGCCTGCCGCCGCGATGACATCCTCGCCCGAGGCGGGGTCCTCGATTGCGTGCAGCCGCAGCGACAGAGTGCTGTCGCCTACCAGCTCGACGTTGGGGCGTATGCGGTGCGCCGTGCGGCGTATGGTCTCGGCATCGTCGGCGTCGGCGGCCGTGCGCATCGCTGCTGCGGCGTCATGCAATCCGTCGACGAATGCGGCGAGCAGATCCTGCTGCGCCTCGGCGTCGTCCTCGGCGAATGCGGTTATGGCCGAGAAGTCGCGCTGCGCCGGCCCTGCCGCGCCGGCGTCGCGGCAGTCGGTGCCGGCATCGCCAAGCGTCCGCTTCAAGACCCGCTTGATGTCGGTTACCGTATAGGGCTTGCGCACGACGGCGGCGAAGCCTGCCGCCCTCAGCGCGTTTTCGGGGCTGTCGTTGCGTGCCGTGGCTGCTATGACTGGCAGCGAGGGCGATGCGAGCTTCACGCTGCGCAGCACCTCCAACCCGTCGCATCCGGGCATCTGCAAGTCGGTCATTACCACGTCGAAGCCGCCGCCCGATACGATCCGTGCGGCGTGGCTGCCGTGGAGGCTGCACTCGGCGGCTACGCCCAGAGTGCGGCATATCGAGCGTATGAGATCGAGTTGCAGGCGGTCGTCGTCGATAGCCAGCAGCCGTATGCCGTCGAGCCGTATGTCGGGCTGCGTCGCGGTGGGCGTGTCGAGCGGTATGGTTATGCGGAACGTGCTGCCGCGCCCCTTGCCGCTCTCGACATCGATGCTTCCCGCCAGCAGACGTACCGATCGCTCTACGATCGACAGTCCGAGGCCGAAGCCCTCCACGCCGGCGGCCGATTCGAGCCGGACGAAGCTGTCGAATATTCGGCTGCACTCCTCGGCGCTCATGCCGCATCCCGTGTCGGTTACGCTTATGCACAACTCGCCGCCGCGGATGCCGCATGCGAGCGTCACGGTGCCGCGCGAGGTAAATTTCAGGGCGTTGGACAGCAGATTGTCGACTATGCGGCGGATACGCATAGCATCGCTTATGACGGTCGCATCGGCCGAGGCGTCGATGTGCGTGCCGATCTCCACCTCCGGCCGTCTGTGACGGCTGGCTGCGGCGTCGCGCGCCGCATCGCGCATCATCCGCGCGGCATTGAATGGCTTCGACTCCTTCTCCGCACGGCCGTCGTCGAGACGGTAGAACTCCAAAAGGCTCTCGATGAGCGTTTGCAGATGCTCGGCCGACTGCTTCATGCCGGTTATATAGAGCCTCTGCCGATGATCGTTGTCGAGGCGTTCCAGCAGATCGGCGTAGCCCATGATCGATCCTGCGGGCGCTTTGAGGTCGTGCGTCACGGCCAGCATCAGATGCTCGCGATAGTCGAGCAGGCGCTGCTTCTCGTCGTTGGCGCGTTCGAGCTCTGCCCTGACGTGCCGGCTGCGGCGCCAGTCGCGCAGTATGACGGCAAGAAAGACGAATACCAGCACGATCGCCGACAGCGCGACCATGCCCAGTGCCGAGACGGCGTCGCGTCGTGCGGCATCGCGCTCGGCGCGACGACGGGCGTGGTGGGCGTCCCAGTCGTGCCTTACTTCGTCTATAAGGTCGAGTATGCGTCGGTCGAGCTGGTTGTTGGCGGCTGTCACTTCGCGCCTTATGCGCGTCATGCGACGCTCGGAGTCCTCGCGTTGTCTCTCGACCTGCGATTGCAGGTCGACAAGCAGGCCGCCTATCGTGTCCGACAGCCTCACGGGTGCGGGAGCGACGTGCTCGGTCGTATCCGTCTCGATCTCGAACAGCTCGGCGACACGACGGAAAAACTTGCGGCGGCGCATGTTGACCAGCGCCGTATCGGAGTGCGAGGCTGCGAGCGAATCCTGCGCTGCGGCATCGCGCTCGCCCAGGCGGGCTATGTTGCGCTCGATGATTCGGCTCGCGTCGCTGCCGTCGCGCAGCCCCTGCGCGAGGCGCAGAAGCTCGCGCCGCTTGCGCTTAACGAGCATGGATACCGTGTCGAGCCGTGCCGCGCGCACCGGATCGTCCGATAGGATGACGGTATTTTTCAGAGAGTCGATGCAGGCCAGCGAGTCCTCGACGTCTTCGTCGTAAAGGGCTATATAGCTGTCGTCGCCGGCCAGAATCATCTGGGCACGGCTCTCGGCGCGGTAGAGGCCGACGAGCGTGCGGTCGATCATCGCATTGCGGCTCTCTATGGCCGACAGCACCGGATCGACAGCCGTCGAGGAGTCGACCTTGTGGTATATGTATGCTATCATCGCGGCGCACATCGCCGCGAGCAGCAGATAACCGGCGATTATCTTGGGTATGAAGTAACGCGACTCTTTCATCTGTTGACGGTATTGTCCCGCGCGAGGGCGGCCGGAGCGTGAGGACGGAACTCGTGGCGGTTAACGTTCGAGCAGGTCGGGGCGCAGCGCCCGCGTGCGCTCCATAGCCTGCTGCTCCTGCCACCGTTCGATCTCGGCGAAGTTGCCCGACATCAGCACGTCGGGCACGCGCCAGCCGTTGAACTCGGCCGGACGCGTGTAGACCGGTGGCGCCAGCAGATTGTCCTGAAAGCAGTCCGTGAGCGCCGACTCCTCGTCGCCTATGGCGCCGGGGATGATACGTATTATCGAGTCGGCTATGACGCAGGCGGCCAGCTCGCCGCCGGTAAGCACGTAGTCGCCGATCGATATCTCGCGCGTTACGAGGTGTTCGCGTATGCGGTGGTCGATGCCCTTGTAGTGGCCGCAGAGGATCATGATGTTGCCCAGCAGCGAGAGGCGGTTGGCCTCGTGCTGGTCGTAGCGCACGCCGTCGGGCGAGACGTATATGATCTCGTCGTAGTCGCGCTGCGATTTGAGCAGCGATATGCAGCGCCACACCGGTTCGATCTTCATGACCATGCCCGCTTCGCCGCCGAAGGGGTAGTCGTCGACCGTGCGGCGGCGGTCGTCGGTGTAGTCGCGCAGATTATGTATATGTATCTCGGCATGGCCTGCCTGCTGCGCGCGTTTGAGGATCGACTCGTTGAGCGGCGAGCAGAGCAGTTCGGGTACGACGGTCAGAATATCGATGCGCATTGCTTTATCCTTTGTAGTTGATTTCGTTGTTGAGCACCTCCGTGACGAACGGGTTGTAGAGCGACTCGTGCCCAAGATCGGTCTCTTCGCCGTGGCCGGGGTAGACCTTCGTCCCGTCGCCCAGCGGCAGCAGACGTTCGAGTATCGAGCGCATGATCCACGAATAGTCGCCGCCGGGCAGGTCGGTGCGGCCTATGCTCTCGCGAAAGAGCGTGTCGCCCGTCAGCAGGATGCCCTGCTGCGGCTCGTGGAGCGATACGTGTCCGGGCGTATGTCCGGGCGTGGGTATTATGTCGAGCGTCGTCTGGCCGAAGCGTATGTCGCGCATCGTGTCGAGATCGAGATCGGGGGCGGGTATGTCGCCTGTCTTCACGCCGAAGATGCCGGCGCTCGCGGCGGCGTTGTCGATCAGGAACCTGTCCTTTGCCGAGCATGCGAAGGGTATGCCGTAGCGTCCGACGACGAACGCTGCGCCCATAGTATGGTCGAAGTGTCCGTGCGTGGCAGCGAGCAATACGGGTCTCAGGCCGCGCTCCTCGACGAACGACTCCAACATGCGGTCCTCGCGGGCGGAGAAGTTGCCGGGGTCGACGATGACGCACTCTTTGGTGGCGTCCCACAATATATATGTATTCTCCTGCAACGGGTTGAATACGAGTCGGGCGATGTTCATCATTGTTGATCGTTGTTTTGGCGTTTGACGAGTTTTACGACGTTTTCGACGTGGTGGGTGTGTGGGAACATGTCGACGGGGCGTACATCGGCCACGCTGTACATGTCGTCCAGAAGCGCGAGATCGCGCGCCTGCGTTGCGGGGTTGCAGCTTACATATACGATGCGGCCGGGGGCGGCGCGCTTTATGACCTCGATGACCTTTTCGTCGACGCCCGCGCGCGGCGGGTCGAGGATCACCACGTCGGGACGGCCGTTGCGTTCGACGAACTCGTCCGAGAGCACATCCTTCATGTCGCCGGCATAGAACAGCGTGTTGTCGATGCCGTTTATGGCCGAGTTGACGCGCGCATCCTCTATGGCCTCGGGGACATACTCGATGCCCACTACGCGGCGCGCCTGCGCAGCACAGAAGTTGGCTATGGTGCCCGTGCCGGTGTAGAGATCGTAGAGTATCTCGCTGCCGGTCAGCGCGGCCGCCTCGCGCGTTATCTTGTAGAGCTCGTATGCCTGCGCCGAGTTGGTCTGGTAGAACGACTTGGGTCCCACCTTGAACTGCAAGCCCTCCATTCGCTCGACGATATGGTCCTTGCCGGCGAAGAGGATCGGCTCGCGGTCGCCGAGCGAGTCGTTCCACTTGTCGTTTATCATATATATCAGTGATGTTATCTCGGGGAACGTCGCGGCCAGATGCCCCATAAGGGCGTCGATCTTCGGGCGGTCGTTCTCGTTGAAGACGACGATCGTCATCACTTCGCCCGTCGAGGCGGTGCGTACGATGAGCGTGCGCATCAGCCCCTCGTGGGCGCGGGCGTTATGGAACGAGTATCCGTGCTCGATGCAGAAGCGCTTGACTTCGAGGCGTATGCGGTTGGATATGTCGGCCTGCAACCAGCAGCGGTCTATGTCGAGCACCTTGTCGAAGCAGCCGGGGATATGGAATCCCAGCGCCGGCGCCGACTCGATCTCGTCTGTGCGGGCTATCTCCTCGTAGGTAAGCCAGCGGCGGTCGGCGAAGGTAAATTCGAGTTTGTTGCGATAGTGCTGCGTTGCTGCCGAGCCCAGGCACGGCCGTATCTCGGGCAGCTCGATGCGTCCTATGCGGTGGAGCTGGTCGGCCACCTGCTGCGTCTTCTGCCGCAGCTGCTCGTCGTAGGGCAGGTTCTGCCACTTGCAGCCGCCGCAAACGCCGAAGTGCGAGCAGAAAGGCTCGACGCGCATCGGCGAGCGCTCGATGAACCGCACCGCACGCCCCTCCATGTAACGGCGGTGCCTCTTGACTATCCGTACGTCCACCACGTCGCCCGGCACGGTCATCGGCACGAAGACCACCTGCTCCTCGTGTCGACCCATGGCCTTGCCCTCGGCGGCAAGTGTAGTTATGTGCAAACCCTCGATGAGAGGGTAGTCGCGTCTTTTTCTCGACATATTACCAATACTTTTCGGCAAAGATACGGTTTTGACGGAAAAATCGTGAAACAATCGCCCACTAATTGCTCGCACCACGGCATGGCCGGGCGAAGATCTTCGCCGCCGCTCAGCTGACGACCGATATTATCGCGATGCCGAAGCCGCCATCTGTCCGGTGCGGAAGATCGCGCTCTGCGCGGCTCGGCGGGGGAGCGGCGGCGCCCGACGGGCGAGGTGCGTAATAATGCGTTGTGCATAAAGTCGTTCTTCGAGAATTTTTTTAGGGTGGGGAATTTGGAGATCACGGAAATAATCAGTATATTGCGCAGGGTTTGACCGACAATAACTAACGGAAATAACCCTAAAATTTCAAAAACACTCTAAACACAAAACTATGAAACGCTATTTTTCTCGATTGATCCTTGCCGGAGCCATGCTTTTGGCGGGGGGGGGAATGGTAGGATGCGACAAGGACGATCCTACGCCAGAGCCCGTCGTTCCCTCATTTGCGGCGGAGCTCGTCTCTACGGAGACCGATTCGGCCAAGGTCAAACTCACTTCGGAGAATCTCGCCGAGTATGCTTATCAGGTCGTCGAGGCGGCCGATGCGGCGAAGCCCGCCGCCGAGGCCGTATTCGAGGCCGGCGTCAAGGGTACGTTGAAGGACGGCCAGAACGACGTTACGATCTCTTCTCTGGCTGCTCAGACCGATTACGTGGCATATTTCGCAGCCAGGACTGCCGACGGTATTTACTACAAGGATGTAGTGGAGGTCAAGTTCACTACGGTAGACAGCCCGGCCGTGTTTGCTGTTGAGGTAACGGGTCAGACTCAGTCGACCGTATCGGTCAAGATCAACTCGGTCAAGATCGCCGAGTATGCTTATCTGGCATACACTCCCGAGACGCTGCCCGAGACCGCACCCAACGCTACCGTTCTGTTCGCAACGGGTACCACGGGCGCTCTGGCCGACGGCGAGAATCAGATCGACATCGTTCGTCTGAATCCTGCTACGGCGTATACGATCTACTTCGCCGCCAAGACTACGGGCGAGGAGTTCTTCGGCGACGTGTTGAAGGTCGAGGCCACTACCGACGACTTTACGGAGGCTGTCGAGGTATTCGACGTAGACTACCTCAGCTTCAAGGTAAGCGTCAAGGTTCCCGAAAACCTCAAAGCCGACGACCACATGCTCAAATGGGGTACTTCGTCGATCTTCTTGCACAACCTGAATGCTCAGGGTGGAGGAGACTTCATTAGTTTGAATCTGAATGACGAGTATTACAAAACCTATTTCAATGAGGATAGGATCTTCACTGTCGACGATTACAACTCTGTAATACGCGACGAGAACGGCGAGCCTGTTCTCGACGGCCAAGACTACATAGAGTATTACATTGCTCCCGTTCCGGGTCAGCCCCAGAGATTCACTGTCGGCGAGTTCGCCCGCGGCGAGCACCCGTGGGGCTGGGGAGAGGGATACTATGCTCCGATGTTCGACGAGGAGGCCTATTGGACTGCCGTCGGTGGCGGTGGCGGTGACGACTGGGGTCCTCTCATGGCCGGCACGCGCGCTGTCAACGAGGCTGATTTCTGGACAGGCTTCTACGACAGCAAGCTCGTTGTCTTGAAGGCTCCCGAGAAGCTCGATGCCAAGTTCGAGGTCGAAATGTCGCTGCGCCCCAACGGCGGTCTTATCAGCGTTCGCCCCGATTCAAAGATTCAGTTCTATCAGCTGATGCTCCTCGACGAGTATACGCTTGCCGAGCTCATGCCGCTGCTCGACAACAACCCGGACTATCTCCAGTGGTTTACCACCTCTTATGAGGCTGTGATAAACCTCGGTGTCGCTACTGAGTCTGGTCCCGTCGATATCATGGTCGAGGATTTCTTCGGCGTTGTCGATCCGCAGGTCAAATATTACCTGTTCCTGGTAGGTATGGGTAACGAGAACGGTACGTTGCAGTGCTTCGAGACCCACGAGTTCAATCTTCCCGAGCCGACCAAGCCCGCTCCCTCGATCGAGGTTACCGGTATCGAGAAGCCCGCGAGCGAAGGCGAGGCTTCGCCTTTCGAGGTGTGGTTCAACGTCAAGTGTACTTCGAACGACGCTACCGTCGTAAGATATGCTGCCAACTACGAGCGCGAGTGGGAGACGACGAAAAAACAGTACGGCTTCGACGATGCCCAGCTGTTGGAGATGGCCGACAACCGATTCTCGGCGGATGATGTCGCTGCTATCAACAGCGCCGAAGGTCTGAACGTAAGATTCGATTCGTACGAGGATGCCGTGACGGTCATGGGTGCAATGGCCTCTAACGACGAGGGTACGTGGAGCGAAGCCGTCGTTACGAAGAATCGTTCGATGCGCGAGCCTGACGCCGAGCGCGTAGAGTCGGATCTGTTCACTGCTCTGAACGGCGACTGGACGGCTACGGCTACCATAACCTACACCAAGTACGACGAGAACCGCCAGCCTGTTCCTGTTACCGAGACTAAGACCTGCAAGGTAACTCTCGGCGATCTGACGGCTCCCGCAACGCTGCCCGAGTCGGTATATGCTCTCTATCCTGATATGACCCGCGATGAGGTCGACGCTCTGTTCGCTGACTTCAAGTCGCTGCAAGACGTATTCAACCAGAAGACGCGCGGTCAGAACCGCATCCTCTGCAACGGCTTCGACTTCGAGGTTCCGCGCAGTCAGGGCGGTCGATCGGATCTGTCTTATCAGTCGCCGTTCGAGCTGTTCTGCTCGACGACCTACAACGGATACGACAATGCGTCGCTGTTGTGGGACTTCGGACCCAAGTGGTACTTGCAGGTTGCAGCCGACGGTACGGTAACGGCTCCGTTCAACATGGGCTACTTCGCTCCGTCGTCTCAGTGGACAAAGAGTGCATACTACATGGTCGCATCGGACGGCAAGGCCGTAATTGCAGGCGACGAGACCACCGGATTCCCCGTCGAGGTGTCGGCCGACCGCAATACGATTACCGTCAAGCCTTTCGTACAGGGCGAGACTGAGTACTTCCCTGTTCTGGCACAGCTCTACATCGGCGGCAACTTCCAGTACGGTGCCCGTGTTACGACCGATATCGTGCTTACGCGCGGTTGGAACGAGGCTGCTGCCGTCAAGTCGTCGGTAACCGGCGGCAAGATCTCTGCATGCAGCGTCGCAGGCGAGAGAGTCAAGCTGGCCAAGAAGCCCATGTCGCGCACTATCATGGCGCTGACCAAGCCGGCTCCGAGAGCCAAGGGCCACGGCGTGACCGTAGAGCAGTTCAGAAAGAACCTCAAAAATACGTTTGACAAACTCTGTCGTGTACGTTAGAAGTTTATAATTCAAGTCGATCGGGACCTCTCCGCGAGGGGAGTTCCTGTTCGTCTTTTTACAATATATAGTATCTATGAAGAAACTATTGAGTTCGATATTCGCCATTATGGCGGTATGTACGCTCTCGGCCCAGTCGCTGCCCGACGTCAAGGTCGAGACGGCCGACGGCCGCGAGATATCCGTGCGTTCGCTTACGGGTAAGAAGCCCCTGATAATATCTTTCTGGGCCATAACCTGCAAGCCCTGCATTCAGGAGCTCAACGCCATTAACGACAGTCTGGACGAGTGGCGCGAGCTGGCCGACTTCGACGTCGTAGCCGTATCGGTAGACGACGTGCGCCAGAAGTCGTCGGCCAAGGCCAAGGCCGCATCCATGGGCTGGGATTTCATCTGCCTGTTCGACCAGAACCAGACGTTGAAGCGTGCGATGAATGTGTCGCTGACGCCGCAGTCGTTCGTCGTCGACGCCGACGGCAACGTGGTCTTCTCGCATTCGGGCTATACGCCCGGCAGCGAGCAGCAGCTGCTGGATAAGGTTATCGAGATTTCTAAACGCAAATAACCATGAAACGAATTATTCTTTCGGCTCTTGCCGCATGTGCCGTTTCGGCGGCCGGTGCACAGATCCGTCTTGGCGACGGACAGCTTACCGGCAGCTTCGAGACCAACTCGATCTATTATGTCGACGACAGCGGTCTGGGCGATGCCGGCACGGCTCCCGATGACAAGTTCGGATCGAACAACTATCTGAAAGTAGACTACAACTACGGCCGCTTTTCCGCCGGCTTGCAGGCCGATGCCTATCTGCCCGCATTGCAGGGTTACGAGATCGGTCAGCAGCCCGGTGCGCACAAGTTCTACCTGTCGTCGAAGTATATCCAGTGGCAGGACAACAACTTCTCGGTGCTGGTGGGCGATATCTTCGACCAGTTCGGCAACGGCCTTATCTTCCGCAGCTTCGAGGATCGCCAGCTGGGCTTCAACAACTCGCTCGAAGGTATCCGCGGCAGCTATCGCTTCGGCAACTACGTGCAGTTGAAGGCCTTGTACGGACGTCCGCGTCTCTATACCGACTATGCCGATTCGTGGGTGCGCGGCGGCGATCTGAGCGTCTCGCTGAGCGACATATTCGGCAGCCGCGAGTTGCAGCTCTCGTTGGAGGGCAGCTACGTCAACCGTTACGAGGCGCTCGACAAGGACGAGATGCTCGACTTCGAGTCGCGCGGTCTTACCTCGTCGAATCTCAACATGTACTCGGGACGTATGAATCTGGCATGGAAGGGTCTGTCGCTGCGCGGCGAGTATGTCGCCAAGAGCAAGGACCTGCCCACGGCCGTCACGGCTTCGGCCGTAAGGGGCGAAGCCGTCCTCGGCGAGTTGGGTTTCAGCCATAAGGCGTTCAGCATCTCGGGTACGTTCCGCATGCTCGACAATATGGGCACCATGCTCTCGCTCTACGGCACGGGCACGGGTAACACGCTCAACTATCTGCCCGCGTTGACGCGTCAGTATACCTATATGCTGGCCAATCTCAACCCCTATCAGGTCAATGTCGAGGGCGAGATCGGCGGTCAGGTCGATGTATACTACACGATCCGCAACAAGCAGAACAGATCGCGTTACTGGAACCTGCATGCCAACTACTCGACCTACTATACGCTGCGCGGCGAGCAGAGCATGACCGGCAACCGCGAGCTGCTGTGGCAGGATATCAATGTCGATGTGGAGCGTCAGTGGAACAAACGTCTTAAAACGACGCTGCTCTATTCGTTCCAGGAGTGGAACCCGCATCACGGCTACCGTCATCGCACCTATGTGTCGAACATCTTCGTTGCAGACGTGACCTATAAGTTCGACCGCACCAAGTCGCTGCGCGTCGAGGCTCAGTATCTGCTTTCGGACGAGTACGAGGGCGACTGGGTGGCCGGTCTGGTCGAGTTCAGCGTCGCACCCCATTGGAGCGTCTTTTTCAGCGATATGTACAATATCGACAAGACCAAGACCAACTATTACAGCGGTGGTTTCAGCTACACGAAGAACCGCACCCGCATTCAGCTCAGCTACGGCCGCAACCGCGCCGGCTATGTATGCTCGGGCGGCGTGTGCCGTTATTCGCCGGCATATACGGGTCTGAACCTCGCTCTGACATCATCATTCTAAGCATCTTCTGCAAGCCGAGTGCAGAGCCGAGCATGTTCGCCGGCTATGCCGAGGCGGGAAAATGCGGAAATAAATTCAATAAAAGGAATTAGACGAATATGAAACTGTTCAAATACATTCTGACCCTCTCGCTCGTCGCTCTTACCGCCGCTTCGTGCCTCAAAGGCAAGGGCAGCGATTTCGAGGACGTATCGGAGGCCAGCTTCGAGGCTGCCGTGTCGCCTGCCCGGATCGTCGCCGACGGCGAGGAGGCTGCGGTATTCACGGCGAAATACGGTCAGCGCATACTTTCGGCCGATGACGTCAAGGTGTTCGACGCCGCCGATGACAGCGAGCTGTCGCTGCCCGAGCTGCGTTTCACGACCGAGACTGCCGGAACCTATAACTTCTATCTTACCTACAACGACGGCACGAAGGAGCATCGCTCGAAGACGCTTACGGTCGAGGCCGTCGAGGTGCGCTTCACGGCCACCGTGTCGCCCACGACGATCTACGCCGACGGCCAGAGCGCGGCCGTATTCACGGCTAAGTTCGGTTCGCGCGAGCTGACGGCGGCCGATGTCAAGGTGTTCGACGCCGCCGATGACAGCGAGCTGTCGCTGCCCGAGCTTCGTTTCACGACCGAGACTGCCGGAACCTATAACTTCTATCTTACCTACAACGACGGCGCCGAGGAGCACCGCTCTGAGACTCTGACCGTGGAGGCCGTCGCCAAGGGCGACAATCCCGGCAACGACGAGGTCGATCTGGGCAAGACCGACGACAAGGGACTCACCGTGTCGCTGTCGACGACGGTCATTCAGGCGGGTGTCGACCGTGCCGTGATGGTCGTGCGCTTCGACGGCGAGGTACTGGCCGACGGATACGACATCTACGATGCCAAGAGCAATACGCCCGCCGATCTGCCGCGTGCCACGCTCACGGCTGATGACGGAACGGCCTACGAGCTGCCCGTAGTTACGGCCTCGGAGGCCGGCACCATGAGCTACTGGGTGGCTTACAAGACGCACAACACGGCTAAGACCCCCGCGACCGTTACGGCCGTGACGTTCGCCGTGCCGGAGCGTCCGGCCGACTCGCAGCCCGATAACACGTCGTTCGTGCATCGCGCTATGTTGACGCAGTTTACAGGTCTGGGCTGCGGCTACTGCCCCTACATGATCGCTGCGTTGGAGACCCTGTCGGAGAATACCGATTACGCGTCGAAGTATGTCCTGACGGTGGCGCATACGTATAGCGGCGACCCCTATCATCCGGGTGTCAACGTCGACGATGCAATGGGCATCAAGAGCTATCCGGCCGTTGTCTGCGACATGGGTCGCAAGATCGACAACTACGGCTACGAGGCCAATATAACCAACCTCAAAAAGATGATCGATTTGTCTATGGCCACGCCGGCCAAGGCAGGTATTTCGGCCGCTATGGATGTACGTGACAATACGCTCGTGATACGTATGACGGTCAAGGCCGCGGAGACGAACGACTATCGCGTAGGCGCTTGGGTAATGGAGGATGGCCTGAGCGGTCATCAGTATAACTACGGAATGACGGGCGACTACGATTTCGACACGCACAATAATGTCATCCGTGTCGTCGACAGCCGCTATGCTCCGAATAACATAAGCGGCCATGCGGTCGGAACGCTGGGTGCCGGCAAGCTCGCCGACAAGCTCTTCGTCATCAATCTCGATCCCGCGTGGAAGCAGGAGAACATGCACGTGGCGCTGTTCGTGACTGCACTCGATGAAAAGGGTAACCGTTATGTAACCAACGTCGTCGCGGTCGACTCGCTTACCGGTACTATCGGCTTCGAGTACGAGTAGCGATTATCCCCGGAAGAGCGTTTCGGCTCGCGCCGGTCGGTCGCCGCATGGTTTATCCTGCATGCGCCGGTTCGATGCCTCGGCATAGTCCTAAACGGCTCGGCTCTGCGCTCATTCGGCAGATGATATGTTTTTACGATCGTCCCCGCAACCTTATGTTGCGAGGACGATCTTTTGTTTATAGATAGCAGGACATTGTTCCGTCGTATGCCTGCATGGTTCTATATCTCTGCGGCCGTTGGTGCACCCGGATGCCGTTGCAGCATACGACTCGCGGTACGGAACCGGGCCCGGAGCGAGAAGGCGAATATAATTGGCGAATTGCTCTTTGGCCTCTCGTCGCCTCGGCAAAGTCCGAATAATCTTCGGCTCTGCCCGGCTTAATGAAAATGTGCGGATTTGGAGTCGGCAGGCATGGAGCATCGCAGTAAATAGGCTTGCTCCACGCCGTGCGGCCTGCATCATGGCGCAGTATCGCCGCGCTTTCGGATGTTGCCAGTAAGTATCCCGACACGTAAAAGTGAGATTCGTTGCCCGCGAACATCGGAATAGCGGTTGGCAACTGTATACAAAAACTCCGTGCCGGCACACTGCCGACACGGATGCGATAGCTTTTAATTGCATATGACCGCTGCGAGACGAGCGCTATGATACGGATACCCGGATCATCTCCGGCGATGCCCGACGGTAACCGGTATATGCGCCGTCCATAACATGCGTGGCTGGCGGGCGCATTCTGCTCTGTGTTCAACTCATCGCCATCTCCTCACGATAGCGCCGGAGGCATGGCCGGCAGCGGGGCAGTTGCGACGGTCGCGCAGAAAGCGTTCGGGAGACGGTTACGCAGCCATGCGTCAGCCGATAAGGCAGCCGTTGGTCTTTGCGATAATCAGATCTACGCCGGCCTCCTCGATGTATTCGCGGGCCTGCTCCGAGATGCCGTCGTCGGTAACGATGATGTCGATGCGGTCGAGCGGACATATCTTGGCGAAGCCGCGACGGCCGAACTTGGTCGAGTCGACCAGCAGAACGGTCTGCGATGCCGCCTCCATCATGTCGTTGGTAAGGCGCGCCTCCTCCAACGTCGAACATGTGATGCCCGTCTCGTCGTCGATGCCGTCCGAGCCGAAGAATACCTTCGAGCAGCGTATGTCTTTGAGCTCGGTGGCGGCCATTTCGCCGCGTACCGAGAGGGTGTTCTTATAAATCTTGCCGCCTAACTGTATGACGTCGATCTTCTCATTTTCGTTCAGCAGCACCGCTACGCGCAGATCGGGCGTCACGACATTGAGATGCGAGTCGGTCGCGATCTGCTCGGCGAAGGCGTAGAGCGTAGAGCCCGAGGCGACGATGATCGAGTCGTTGTCGGCGATGAGCTTGGCCGCTTCGCGGGCTATGATGCGTTTGAGCTCGGTGTTGATATGGCTCTTGACCTGCACGCTGATATCCATAACGTGGGGGTTGGCTGCCGTGGCGCTGCCGTGCGTGCGGTAGAGCACCTTCTGCGATTCGAGGAAACGCAGGTCCTTGCGGATCGTAGCTTTCGTGACGTTCAGCTCGTTGGCTATGTCGGCCACACGAATATAACCGTGCTTGTTAAGTTGTTCCTGGATGTACTTGTACCTCTCTGCGATACTCATCTTTCAAATGTATATTAAGTTTTGTAGATACAGTTGTTTGCCTCGATAGCCGACCGCCGGCGGCCGAACTCGTCGACTGCCGGCCGGATGCCGGACATCATGCCATATTACAAATATACGGATAAAAAACGGTATGGCGAATTTTTTGAGAAATTTTTAGGTGCCGCGGTACAATTATTTGTTTTTGCTGTCGTTGCGGCATGGCGGTGCGCTATCTCTCCACCTCGCGGCGGTTCATCAGCGCGTGGGTTATGGTCAGCTCGTCGACATACTCCAACTCGTCGCCGAAGCCTATGCCGCGCGCTATGGTCGTGACCTTGACATCGGGGTAGGCTTTGAGGCGGTTCAGCAGATAGAAGAGCGTCGTCTCGCCCTCGACCGAGGTCGATATGGCTATTATGACCTCGCGCACCGTGCCTGCGGCTACGGTGTCGCACAAAAGGTCGATTTTGAGGTCGGAGGGGCCGATGCCCTGCATGGGCGATATGACGCCGCCCAGGACGTGATACAGACCGCGGTACTGCGACGTATTCTCGATAGACATCAGGTCGGCCACCTGCTCGACGACGCATATCGTGGAGCGGTCGCGCCGAGGGTCGCTGCAAATGGGACATATATCGGTGTCGGATAGGTTGTTGCACTTGGTGCAGTAGCGTATCTCGTGGCGGAAGCGTTCGATGCTCGCTGCGAGCGAGTCGACCGTCGATGTATCCATTTTGAGTATGTGCATGGCAAGACGCAATGCCGTGCGCCGGCCTATGCTTGGCAGGCGTTGCAGTTCGCTTGTAACGTTGTCGAGCAGCTTAGACATGGCGGCAGGTTATATTTTCTCGATCTGCGCGGAGCGTATCCACCCCTTTTCCCCGTCGGCGAAGATTATCTCGCTCCACTCGCCCAGCGTGCGCGACAGAGTGACCGTGACGCCCTGACCGGGTTCGCGGATGACCTTGGTCTCGTTGTCGGGCGACGAGTGCACGGGTGCCGTGTCGCGGCATACGACGACGGCCATATCGTCGCGGCGCTCGACGGAGCGTTGCGAGGCGGCCATGACGGTAGCCAGAACGAACAGCACTGCCAGCAGCAGCGCGCCGAAGAAGCCCGCCTTGCGCAGTGCTACGTTGCGCGAGAGCAGGTAGAGTATCGTCAGTGTGAGCACGGCGGCCAGAAGAACGATCGACAGAGCCGCCCATGCGTTGCTCGACAGCATGTTGCGCAGCGAGCGCCAGACGCGCGCCATCACGAACTCGGGCACGCCGTCGGTGTCGTTGGTGTGGTCGACGGCAAGGTCGAGGTTATACTGTGCGTCGCTCATCGACGGGTCGAGCCTGAGCGCGCGCCGGTAGTTGAGCACGGCGCGTCCCAGCTGCCCCGAGGCGAAGGGGCGGCCGTTGAGCGCGATGTCGTTCTGCCCGGCCTTGAAGTAGGCGTTGCCGGTGTTGTAGTAGAGCTCGGCCGACGAGTAGCCCATTTCGGCGATGCGTGTGTAGAGCTCGGCGGCCTCGGCGAAGCGCTTCTCGGCATAGGCCTCGTTGGCGCTGCTCCACAGCGCATCGACGGCGAGGTCGGCATACTCCGACTGCTGCGCGCGGGTGCCCAGAGGCGCGGCGAGCAACAGCGCCAGTGCGGCGATACGTGTTATTGTGAGGTGTTTCATGACTCGTCTAACGTTTTACGATCGATTCTATTTTCGAGATGATATCCACGGCGTCGGCATATACCTCCTCCATAGTGTTGGTCGTCGAGGGCGAATACTGCGCCTCGTCGCAGCGCGATATGATTTCGCAGAAGAGCTCTGCGTCCGATGCCGCGACGCCGCGGCGGTACAGCTCCTCGCGAATGGTCTCCTTGGTAAGGTTGGCCGCCGGGATGTTGAACTTGTCGCCCATGTATCCCCACAGCGCTTTGAGCATCTCCTCGTAGAAGGCGTGGCGCTGCTGTTGCTGCATGTGGCGTCGTGCCATGCGCAGGCGCTGGACGGCAGCCTTGTTGGCGTGCCTGATGCGGCGCTGGACGAGATTGCGGTTCTCGCGTATGCGGTGGCGCAGGATGACGTATGCCACAACGAATGCCGCCGTGATGACCACTACCAGCAGGAAGTAGAGCGGACAGAACATGAACAGCCGCTGCTGACGGCGCAGTGCGCCGCTGTCGGTGCGGATGAAGCGTATGTCGCGGTCGAGCTGCTTCATCTTCTCGTTATATATCGTCGGCAGCTGTCCCGAGGGCAGCGACGCGGCGGAGCCGTCGCCCGACACTTCGAGCTGCACGGGCGGGGTCGAGAGGGTGACGTACTGCTCCTTGCGGGGATCGAAGTAGCTGAATTGGACGGGCGGGATAGTGAACTCGCCGGCCGAACGTGCGACGAACGGGTATTCGTACTTGATCGTGCCCGAGGTGCCTGCGGCCGAGACCTTGAACGAGTCGGAGGTCTTGGTGTCGTACACTTCGAACGATTCGGGCATCGTGACCGCCGGTGTCTCGACGAATTTCAGGTTGCCCTGACCCGAGAGCGTGAGCGTGATGCTCGCGGCCGAGTTGACGCTGATCTTCGAGGGGGGCATGGCGCTCTGCAACGAGAAACTGCCCACGGCGCCGCCGAAGCTGCGCGGTGCGTCGGCCGGCAGCGGCTTGACCGTCAGTACGGTCTGGCCGGTCGATACCTTGCGGTTGACCGACATGACCTCCTGACCGCCGAAGAAGGGGTCGAAGCCTCGGTTGCTCTCGACGACGACCTGTGCCACGGCCGTGAGCTCGGCCGGGTCGATGACCACCCTGCCCGACTGCTGCGGGTAGAGCAGATACTCTTTCAGCAGATATGTCGTGTAGACCTTGCCGTCGAGCTGTTCGCGCGAGGAGTTGTCGTCGCTGACGGGCAGCTCCTGCGACCAGAAGCCCTCGAAGGCGGGCAGTTTGACGTTGTTGATCGTGGCGATCGAGGCGCGGGTGTAGAGCACGATCGAGGCGCGCACGGCCTCGCCCTTGTATACCGATGACGACGACAGGTTGATGCGCAGCAGTATGTCGTCCTTGGCGATGTGCGACTCGGGCGACGAGCCCGGACGGCGTTCGTCCTGCGGCGAGGAGGGGCGTGTGCCCTCGTCGACGACCTCGACGGGCAGCGGACGCGTGGCGTAGCGTTTGCCGTCGACCGTGATTGCGGCGGCGCCTATGGTATGCGTGCCCGCAGCCTGCGGCATGAGCACGTAGGTGTAGGTGTAGCTCTCGCTGGTGGTCTGCTTGCCGTTGATCCAGTAGCTCTGGCGTCCGGTGGCCACGGTAGGTCCGGCCAGGATGTCGAATCCGGCGAAGTCGGGCGCCTCGAACGAGTCGTCGTCGGGACGCGCATCGGCACGGAACTCGACGCGGAAATACTGTCCGAGCGAAGTTATAGTCGGAGCGTCGACCTTGAACGAGACCGCGCCGTCGGCGTGTGCTGCGCAGACGAAACAGAGCAGCGCCGCAACGGTCGCAAGTATTCTGCTTGAAATGTATCGTTTCATCGGATACGTGTTTTCTTATCGATATACGTTCAACGTTACGGTATAAACGTTTATTATCGGGGAGTCTCGAAAATTCGAGGCTCCCCGATATATAGGTGCCGGCCGCGTGCGGCGGTTTAGTGCGCGAAGTCGGCGAAGAAGTCGTTGCCCTTGTCGTCCACGATGATGAATGCCGGGAAGTTCTCGACATAAATCTTGCGGACGGCCTCCATGCCCAGCTCGGGGAAGTCGACCACCTCGACGCTCTTTATCGAGTTCTTGGCCAGAATGGCTGCCGGACCGCCTATCGAGCCGAGGTAGAAGCCTCCGTTGGCCTTGCAGGCGTCGGTAACGGCCTTCGAGCGGTTGCCCTTGGCCACCATTACCAGCGAGCCGCCGTGCTTCTGGAACAGATCGACGTAGGGATCCATGCGTCCTGCCGTGGTGGGGCCGAACGAACCCGAGGCCATGCCTTCGGGCGTCTTGGCCGGACCGGCATAGTAGACGGGGTGTTTCTTGAAGTATTCGGGCATCGGCTTGCCCTCGTCGAGCATCTGCTTGATGCGGGCGTGGGCTATGTCGCGCGCCACGATCAGAGTGCCTTTGAGGTTGAGACGCGTCTTGATCGGATATTTGGTAAGTATCTCGCGCACCTTGTCCATTCCCTCGTCCAGATCGATGTCGACGGCCGGGCTCATCGCCGGAGCCTCGGCGGGCAGGAATCGTGCGGGGTTCTTCTCCAACGCTTCGAGGAAGATGCCCTCGGGCGTGATCTTGGCCTTGATGTTACGGTCGGCCGAGCAGCTGACGCCGATAGCCACGGGGCACGATGCGGCATGGCGCGGAGCGCGTATCACACGCACGTCGTGCACGTAGTACTTGCCGCCGAACTGTGCGCCCAGACCTATCTCCTGGCATATCTTCTGTACCTTGGCCTCCCATTCCAGATCGCGGAAGCAGCGGCCGCCCTCGTTGCCCGAGGTGGGCAGCTCGTCGAGATAACCGGCCGAGGCCTTTTTGACGGTCGACAGACACATCTCGGCCGACGTGCCGCCGATGCAGATGGCAAGGTGGTAGGGCGGACATGCCGACGTACCAAGATCGGTAATGTGCTCGCGGATGAACTTCGTGAGCGACTCCTCGTTCAGAAGGGCTTTGGTCTGCTGATAGAGGAAAGTCTTGTTGGCCGAGCCGCCGCCCTTGGTAATGAACAGAAACTCGTACTCCATGCCCGGATGACCGCCGTAGATGTCGATCTGCGCGGGCAGGTTGGTGCCCGAATTTTTCTCGTCGGTCATGGTAAAGGGCACTACCTGCGAGTAGCGCAGATTGCGATCCTTGTAGGTCTCGTATACGCCGCGCGAGATGCACTCGGCATCGTCGGCACCCGTGTATACGTCCTCGCCCTTGTGACCGATGCAGATAGCCGTGCCGGTATCCTGGCATGTGGGCAGCTCGCCCTCGGCCGACACGCACTGGTTGAGCAGCATGGTGTAGGCGACGAATTTGTCGTTGTCGGTGGCTTCGGGATCTTCGAGGATGTCGGCGAGTTTCTGCAAGTGCGATGCGCGCAGATAGAACGACACGTCGGCGTATGCCTCCCTGGCCAGCAGTTCGAGACCCTTGGGGTCGACCTTCAATATTTTACGGCCGTCGCACTCGACGACCTTCACGTAGTCCTTCGTCAGAAGCCGGTATTCGGTCTTGTCCGATTGAATCGGAAACGGTTGCTGATAGATGAAATCTGCCATTTTTATTTTTAGTTTTAGTGCTTGTTCTGCTTTTGCCGCCCGCCGTGCTCCAAGCACGGGGGTATTCTCGGAGCCTATCCCTCGATAGTCACGCTCACGCGGTCGATCTTGCCGCCTAACGGCGGTGCTATCTTGGCCACGGTGCACTCCACAGAGACGATCTGCGGAAACTCCGCCCTGACCGCCTCGATGACGTTCGAGGCTGCGGCTTCGATCGTGCGCTGCGTGCGCTTCATGGTCTGTTCGACGATGCCGAAGACGGTCAGATAGTTGACCGCGCTGCCCACGTCGTCCGTCCGGGGCAGGTCGCCCAGCGGGGTTTTTATGGCCAGATCGACCCGGAAGCGGTTGCCCACCCTCTGTTCCAGATCGTAGCAGCCGTGGTAGGCGCGCACGACGATGCCGTCAAGACGTATCGTGTAGAGTTTCTGCTCCATGTCGCCCTATTCGACTGTGATGAGATAGTAGTTCTTCTTGCCGCGCTGCACGAGCAGATACTTGCCGGCTATAAGATCGGCTTCGCTGACCTGCTGCATGGGGTCTGCGACTTTCTCCTTGTCGAGCGAGACGCCGCCGCCCTGAATCATCTTGCGGCATTCGCCCTTCGAGGGGAATATCGGTGCGTGCTCGACCACCAGATCGATGAATGCGCCCAGAGCGCTCTTCGGGACGTTGTACTGCGGTACACCCTCGAAGACCTGCAACAAGGTCTGCTCGTCGAGGCGACGCAGGGCGTCGGAGGTGGCGCCGCCGAAGAGTATCGACGAAGCCTCGACGGCACGCTGCCACTCCTCCTTGGAGTGTATCATACATGTAAGCTCCTCGGCCAGACGCTTCTGCAACGCTCTCAGGTGCGGCGCCGCATCGTGCTCGGCTATGAGAGCATCTATCGTCTCGCGGTCGAGCAGCGTGAATATCTTGATATAACGCTTGGCGTCCTCGTCGCTGACGTTGAGCCAGAACTGGTAGAACTTATAGGGCGAGGTGTAGCGCGCGTCGAGCCAGATGTTGCCGCTCTCGGTCTTGCCGAACTTGGTGCCGTCGGCCTTGGTTATCAGGGGGCACGTTATGGCGAAAGCCTCGTTCTCGCCGCCTAACTTGCGGCGTATGAGCTCGGTGCCGGTTGTGATGTTGCCCCACTGGTCGGCGCCGCCGAGCTGCACCTTGCAGCCGTACTCCTGATAGAGGTGCAGGAAGTCGTAGCCCTGCAACAGCTGGTAGGTAAACTCGGTAAACGACATGCCGTCGCCGTCGCCGTTGAAGCGTTTCTTGACCGAGTCCTTGGCCATCATGTAGTTGACCGTGATGACCTTGCCTATCTCGCGGGCGAAGTCGAGGAACGAAAACTCCTTCATCCAGTCGTAGTTGTTGACCAGCAGCGCGCGGTTCTCGGCGTCGGACTCGAAGTCGAGCAGCTTGCCCAGCTGCCGCTTTATGGCCTCCTGATTGCGGCGCAGCGTAGGCTCGTCCAACAGATTGCGCTCCTGCGATTTGCCGCTGGGGTCGCCGATCATGCCCGTGGCGCCGCCGACGAGTGCTATGGGGCGGTGTCCGCACATCTGGAAGTGTTTGAGTATCATTACGCCCACCAAGTGGCCTATATGCAGCGAGTCGGCCGTGGGGTCGATACCCAGATAGGCCGTCGTCATCTCCTTTTTGAGCTGCTCCTCGGTGCCGGGCATGATCGTGTGTATCATGCCGCGCCATTGGAGCTCTTCGATAAAATCCTTGTTATTCATCGTTTGCAAATTTTTACGTTTATTCGGCTTCAAGGTCGAGCGCATCGCGCAGCTCGGCTATCAGCGGATTCTTCTGCAACATGTGTTGCACGCGGTCTTCAAGACGTATGGGCTTGGCCGCCCGTATCCGTTCGTTGACCTCTATTTCGAGTTCGATCTGCGATTCGACGCCTGCGAGCGAGGCTATTTGCATCAGCAGTTCGACCTTCGAGTGGAGTATGTCGTCGGCCAGCGAGCGGGTCGGTGCCGCCAGAAGCAGACGGTTGCCCTCGATGCGCATCGAGTCGAATGCCGCCATGAAGCGCGGCCGCGACCGCCGTATATAGTCGGCGATGCGCTCTGAGGCGTTGCGCAGCTTCTCCTCGGCATGCGGGTCGATCTGCATCTGTGCCGGCGAGGCTGCCTGTGCCGGATCCGTGCCGCCGCTTGCGCCGTCGGGTGTCGTGTCGTCGCCGCCGAGAAGATCGGCGAGCGAGGTGCCCGAGACGAGCGATCCCTGTCGCTGCGGTGCTGCCGGGCGCCGCTGTGCGGGCTGCGGCTGTGCCGTTTCGGCCGTTTGCTGCGGCTGCGGGGCTGCTGAGGCCGGCTGAGCCGTTGCGGCCGTTTGTCGGGCTGCGGCTGTTGCGGCCGGTGTCGAGCTGTTGAGTGCTGGCTCCGAGGCCGGCTGTTGGGGTATCCGGCTGTTGTCCGGTGCCGTCGGCCGCGGCTGCCCTTCGCCTGCGACGGGCGTCTGCCGTGCGCTCTGAGACCTCGGTGCGGGCGTTGCACTGAGCTCGGGCAGCGGAGCGGAGACGTCGTATGTCAGCGCACCGCCGTCACTGTTTTTTTTTTGACCGAGACCCGCAATCTTCATGAGTCCCAGTTCGACGAGCAAACGTTGGTTGGACGATTGCCGTATGCGTCCGTCGGCTTCGGTCAGCAGCGATACCGCACCGAACAGAAAATCTTCGCTGCACTGCTCCGCCTGCCGGCGGTATCGCTCCATGAGCGTGCCGGTAAACTCGATCAGCGAGACCGCCGCACCGCGAGCCATAAGCAGGTCGCGCATGTGCTGGCTGAGTCCGGCGATGAAGGTCTGCGGCGAGAAGCCGCGGCCGAGCACGTCGTCGAAACGCAGCAGGGCCTCTATGTAGTTGCCTGCCAGCAGCAGGTCTGTCATGTCGAAGTAGGTGTCGTAGTCCAGCACGTTGAGCGTGGCGGCTACTTGCTTGTAGTCGAGCTTCGCGCCGCAGAACGATACGGCCTTGTCGAACATCGACAGGGCGTCGCGCATACCGCCGTCGGCCTTGCGCGCGATGAGGTTCAGAGCCTGATCGTCGGCCTCGACCCCCTCCTGCGAGGCTATGTATCGCAGATACTCCACGCCGTCCTCGACGCGTATGCGGTTGAAGTCGTATATCTGGCATCGCGAGAGGATCGTGGGGATGATCTTGTGCTTCTCGGTGGTGGCCAGAATGAATACGGCGTGTGCCGGCGGCTCTTCGAGCGTTTTGAGAAAGGCGTTGAACGCCTGTGTCGAGAGCATGTGCACCTCGTCGATGATGAACACCGAGTAGCGCCCCTGCTGCGGCATGACCCGCACCTGCTCGATGAGGTTGCGGATGTCGTCGACCGAGTTGTTCGAGGCGGCATCGAGCTCGTGTATGTTCAGCGAGCGGTTGTCGTCGAAGCTGCGGCACGACTCGCACTCGTTGCAGGCCTCTGCGCCGACGGGGTGCTGGCAGTTTATCGCCTTGGCGAAGATGCGGGCGCAGGTGGTCTTGCCCACGCCGCGCGGTCCGCAGAACAGGTAGGCGTGCGCCAGCTGTCCGCGCTCGATCGCGTTTTTGAGCGTCGAGGTTATATGTTTCTGTCCGACGACCGTTGCGAATGTCGAGGGACGGTATTTTCGCGCAGAAACGATAAAATTCTCCATAACATCGCAAAGGTATAAAAAAAAACTCAGATGCGCTTCGGGCATTTGAGTTTTTCGCTTTCGTATCGGGTCGGCGTGTCGCCGGCGGAGCAGTGTTGCGGTTGCGTTTCGAAAGGCCGGGCGGGGGATTGGAAAGCTCCTCCGGCAGCAGCCGTCCGCTGCGGGATCAGACGTCGAGCACGGTAACCTCTATGCCGCGCTCCTCCAACTGTTTGAGCACGTGCTGGGGTATGCCGCGGTCGGTAACGATCTGGTCGATGCGGTCTATGTCGCATATCTTGCTGAAACCGCGGAAATTGAACTTGGTCGAGTCGGTCAGCACGATAGTCTTCTGCGAGGCGTCGATCATCATTCTGTTGAGCGACGCTTCCAGCAGATTGGTGGTCGACAGACCGTATTCGACATCTATTCCGTCGGTGCCGATGAAGAGCTTGCTGCATGCGAAATTCGATAGCATCTCCTCGGCGTAGTGGCCTACGACCGATTCGGAGGAGTTGCGCGCGATGCCGCCTAACTGTATTACGTCTATGTCCTTGTTGCGAGAGAGATAGGCCGACACGTTCATCGCCGATGTGATGACCGTAAGATGCTCTTGCGGCACTATCTCGCGAGCCAGATACATGACCGTCGTTCCCGAGGCTATGAGGATCGAGTCGTTGGGCGAGATCATGCGGGCGGCGTATTCGCCGATAGCCTTCTTCTGCATGATCTGCTGTTTCTCCTTGACGTTGACGTCGCGGTCGTTGATATAGGGGTTGAATCTTATCGCACGACCGTGGGCGCGGTAGATCGATCCGGTCTTTTCGAGCTGCGTAAGGTCTTTGCGGATCGTCACTTCCGATACGTTGAACTCCTTGGCAAGCTCGCCGACGCCGATCGAACCCGTCTCGTTGACCATATCGAGTATGGCCTTGTGTCTTTGGCTCAGGGGCATAATCTTCCATTTACTGTTTGGTGCCACAAATATATAAAAAATAGCATAGCCGGAAACACTGCCGGCGGTTATTTGTCGGGAAACGGTAAAAAGTTTTGAAATAAAAGTATAAAAGTTTGCATATTAACCTTAAATATTCTACTTTTGTTTCGAATTGAAATATTTTCGGATCGTTGCGAAACCATGATGCGGCGCGCAGCTCCTTCGGGCGGTTTCGGGTCGGGGCGTAATGGTCTGATTATTGGTTGCTTGAAAAGATTCAATATATTAAAATATCAAAACGAAATGGACAGAGGTTTAATGCTTAAACAACTCGACGACGCCGACAAGGTATGGGATGTGGTCGTTGTCGGTGGCGGTGCGACGGGACTGGGTTGTGCGGTAGATGCCGCAACCCGCGGATTCAGCGTCGCCTTGTTCGAACGCGAGGACTTCGCTAAATGTACGTCGAGCCGCTCGACGAAACTGGTGCACGGCGGAGTGCGTTACTTGCAGAAAATGGAGGTCGATCTGGTGCGCGAGGCGCTGCACGAGCGCGGCATCATGAAGCGCAACGCTCCGCATCTTGTAAAAGATCAGGCGTTTGTCATATCGAACTATCGCTATTGGGATAATTTCCTATATTTCTGCGGTCTGACCTTCTACGACATACTCTCGTTCGGCTTCGGCTACGGCCGTTCGCGCTTCATCCGCTCGAAGACCGTCATGAAGTATCTGCCGACCTCCGTGAAGAAGGGGCTGAAAGGCGGTATCGTATACCACGACGGTCAGTTCGACGATGCCCGCATGGCATGCAACCTCGCGCAGACGTGCGCCGAGAACGGCGGATGCGTCGTAAACCGCATGGCCGTGGTGGGCGTGATGCACGACGATAATGGCAAGGTGTGCGGCGTGAAGACGCGCGACATGCTTACGGGCGAGGAGCGCACCGTCAAGTGCCGTGCGCTGATAAATGCGGCCGGCTGCTTCGTCGACGAGGTTATGCAGATGGACGAGCCCGGCATGCCCAAAATGGTGGTGCCGAGCCAGGGCGTGCATATCGTTCTGGATATGAAATTCCTGCAAAGCGACTATGCTATCATGGTTCCTAAGACCTCGGACGGCCGTGTGCTGTTCGCCGTGCCCTGGCATGACAAGGTGGTCGTAGGTACTACCGATATTCCGCGTCCGAAGGCCGAGAGCGAGCCCCGTCCGTTGGAGGAGGAGATCGACTTCATCCTCAAAACGGCATCGCTATACATGGATCCCGCGCCCAAGCACTCGGATATAGTATCGGTATTCGCCGGTCAGCGTCCGCTGGCAGCGCCCAAGAAGGAGGGCAAGAGCTCTAAGGAGGTATCGCGCAGCCATAAGATCATCACTTCGGACAACAACCTGATAACGATCACGGGCGGCAAGTGGACCTCATACCGCAAAATGGCCGAGGATACGGTCGACAAGGCCATATCGCTCTGCGGTTTGGAGAAGCGCAAGTGCGTGACCCGCAAATTCAAGATACACGGCTGGAAGCCGCAGCCCGATCTCACGGACCACATGTATGTCTACGGTTCGGATATCGAGAACGTGCTGGCATTGATAAAGCAGAACCCTGCATTGGGCGAGAAGATATCGGAGAAGTTCGACTACACGATGGCCGAGGTCGTCTGGGCCGTGCGCGAGGAGATGGCGCTGACGGTAGACGACGTTCTGGCGCGCCGCGTCAGACTGCTCTTCGTCGATGCCCGCGAGGCTATGAAGGCAGCACGCCGCGTGGCCGAGGTCATGGCTGCCGAGCTGGGTCGCGACCAGGAGTGGATCGAGGCGCAGGTCAAGGACTTTACCGCTATCGCTTCGAACTATTTTCTTTCGTAACGAAGATTTAACGTCGAAATTAACTCCCTGTACGGATTAATTTATAGTTTTGTGTAATGATTTTATCGAAGCCTGTCAACTGCCGGTGCCGCTGCCGAACCCATTCGAGGTTCGGCGGCGCACCGCCGTTGTACGGCTCCCGTCCGAAACTACGATTGCCGTACCATAATATAATATAGGGCAAGCGACGTGCAGGAGAGGCGAAAATAAGAAAATTACCTAACGCTTTTACAAACCTTTATGTCTAACTTTTTCGCTCCGCCCGCTGCCAGAGACCGATTGCCGAAGGATCGTATTCCGGAGGTGTATCGGCGTATGCGCCTGAAAGTGTTCTTGGGTGCATTTCTGGGATATGCGGCATACTATCTTGTTCGCAAGAATCTGTCGTTGGCGGCTCCGTCGATGATCGAAGAGGGGCTGCTCGACAAGGCCGGCGTCAGCTTCGCCATGACCGGTATTCCGGTGGCGTATGCTTTCAGCAAGTTCATCATGGGCAGTCTGTCCGACCGCTCCGACGCCCGCAAGTTTCTGGTGGTCGGACTTATATTGGCGTCGCTCGTGATGATGTCGGTCGGTCTGCTGCCGCTGGGGCAGTCGATCGGGCTCAACAGCGCCCTGCTGTTCGGCTTCATGCTCGCGGCCGGCTGGATCTCGGGCATGGGATGGCCTCCGTGCGGCCGCATCATGGCGCACTGGTTCTCGCAGAGGGAGCGCAGCTTCAAGATGTCTATATGGAATACGTCGCATAATGTCGGCGGCGGCTCGCTGGGCGTATTGGCTTTGGCGGGCGTTGCCGTATTCGGCATGTTCGGCATCGAGCAGACGTGGCGTGCGGCATTCATATTCCCGTCGCTGGTGGCGCTGCTGCTGGCCGTGGTGTGCTGGTGGCTGCTGCGCGACCGCCCCGAGGCGTGCGGCCTGCCTCCGATCGACGAGTACCGGCAGGACTTTTCGGGACGTCGCGGCGCCAAGGGCGAGGAGATGAAGATACCGTTCAGGCGTCTGTTCGTCGACTATGTGCTGAAAAACCGTCTGCTGTGGTTCATCGCCATGGCCAACGTATTCGTATATATGGTGCGCTACGGCATCAGCGACTGGTCGCCTACCTATATCGCCGAACAGTTGCAGCTCGACAAGAGCACGCAGAGTCTGGCATTTTCGATATTCGAGTATGCGGGCATCCCCGGTACGGTGATCTGCGGCTGGATATCGTCGCGGTTCTTTCAGGGGCGCTGCGCACCGGTCAATGTGATATATATGCTTCTCGTGCTGGTCGGTATCGTCGGATACTGGCAGGCGGCCGATGTGGCTGCGGCAACGGGCATGTCGATCGCAGGAGTGGTCTATGCGTCGCTGGGTCTGGTGGGCTTCGCCGTCTACGGACCGATAGCCCTTATCGGCATACAGGCGCTGAGCTTCGTTCCGAAGAATGCCGCCGGCACGGCCGCCGGCTTCGTCGGACTGTTCGGCTATCTTCTGGGCGATGCCATGCTGTCGAAGATACTGATAGGCCACGTGGCCAACAGCGATCTGGGTTGGAACGCGACGTTCTGGCTCTTCGTCGGGGCCTCGGTGCTGGCCATTCTGATCTGCGCCGTCACGTGGCGGCGCGAGTTGGCGCTCATGCGCGAGCGGCTGCGCGAGGCGCGAGCAGCGGAACACTGACAGAACCTAACCGATACGATCATGAAGAGACTGCTTATAATTAACATATTCATACTGTCGACCCTCTCGGCGGCCTTTGCCGCCCCCCCCCGTAACGGAGCGGTTAAGGGGCGTGTCGCCGCAGGCGGACGTCCTATGGAGGGTGTAGTGGTAAGCGACGGCGATAACTTCGCCGTGACGGATTCGAAAGGTGTCTTCTCGCTGGAAAGCAGCGAGGAGGCGCCTTTCGTATTCATAGTGACTCCGTCGGGTTATGTGGCCGAGTCGGAGGACGGATTCCCGCGTTTCTATCTGCCGCGCGACGGCCGCAGATCATACGACTTCGAGTTGAAGGCGTTCGGCTCGCCCGACGGAGGGTTCGAGCTGCTGGCCATAGGCGACCCGCAGCCTCAGACCGAGGAGCACATGTCGCGCTTGCAGAGCGAGATCATGCCGGCTCTGACGCAGATCGTGGAGGAGTGCCGGCAGCGTAACGCGCTGCCCGAGGCGGCCATTCTGCTGGGCGATATCGTCTGGGACAGAATGTATCTGATGCCGCGTGTAAGGGAGATATTTTCGACGCTCGGCATACCCGTATATCCCGTCATCGGCAACCACGACCACGATCTTGCATGCGACAACGACTTCGATGCTACGCATGCCTATCGCGAGAACTTCGGCCCCGCCTACTATGCTTTCGATATGGGCGGTACGCACTTCATCGTGCTCGACGACATAGAGTATTACGGCAAAAAGGAGTACGACGAGCGTGTCAGCGACCGCCAGCTGGCATGGGTCGAGAAGTATACGGCCTATCTGCCCGAGGGCGAGAGGGTCTGCGTGGCGATGCACGCGCCGGCGATGAAGTACTGGCGCGACCGCTGGCAGATGTCTTCGAACCGCCGGTTGATGAAGCTGCTGTCGAAGTACGAGCTGCATTTCCTGACGGGACATTCGCATATCAACTCCAATTACGACATAACGCCCGGCGTGGTCGAACACAACGTCGGTCAGGTCAACGGCAATTTGTGGCATGCGCCGCTCAACAGCGACGGATCGACCAAAGGCCTGAGCATCATTACGGAGAGCGACGGACGGTGGTCGTGGCTCTACCGCACCCTCGGGCAGGGGGAGGATTACCAGATGCGCATCTGGCTGCCCGGCGAGTTGAAGGAGCACAAGCCATTCGTCGTGGCCAAGATTTGGGGCTGGGACCCGTGCTGGACTGTGGTCTGGTACGAGGACGGCCGCTACCGCGGAGCTATGGAGCGTCTGACGATGACCGATCCCGACTATATGGCCTTTGTCGATACGGTGCGTGTCGAGCCGCGCATACGGCGCAACCTGCTCAAATCGATCCGCAATGCCGAATTTTATTTCCGCGCCCTGCCCTCGGCCGATGCGCGCGAAGTGAGGATCGTGGCCACCGACCGCGACGGTCGCCAATGGTCGCAGACCGTAACGGTCAGATAGATAGCATAACCGAATAAACAATAATATTACCGCCTATGAAAAATTCAATACTCAAACTCTGTTTCCTGTCTATGGCTGCGGCGCTCGTGTTCGCGTGGTCATGCTCTAAAAGCGACCCCGTTAGCACACCGGGCGACGAGCCGGTGCCGTCGCGCTTCGTGAGCGGGGTAGTGCTCGAAAAGGAGTACAACGTCGCCAAGGGAGATGTCATCAGCCTTACGGGCAAGGGCTTCGCAGCCGGCGACTATCTGTTGCTGCGCACCGGCAGCGACATCCGCGTAACGCCGTCGGAGGTTGCCGACAACAAATTCAGCTTTGCGGTGCCCGACGCCGTAGAGACGGGCACGACATATCGTTTCGTGCTGCGCCGCGCCAATATGATGCAGGCTCTGGGCAGTGCGAAGATCAATGTCATATCGGGCTCGGGCGACGACTTCCCCGATAAGGAGGGCGCTACGATCAAAGGCCGCGTGGTGTGTGCGGGCGAGCCTGTGGAGGGCGTGCTCGTATCGGACGGCGTGAAGATCGAGAAGACCGACGAGATGGGACGTTACTGGATCGAGTCGAAGAAGAAGCACGGCTCGGTGTTCGTGATCCTGCCCTCGGGCTACAACGTGGCGACCAAAGAGGCGCTGCCTCAGTTCTGGCAGAAGCTGGTCAAGGCTGCCGGCGAGTTGGAGCAGCACGACTTCGAGCTGTTCCGTGAGGACAACGACCGTCACGTAATGGTGGTGGCTACCGACATGCACCTGGCCAACCGTTCGACCGGCGACCTGTCGCAGTTTACGGCAGGCTTCGTGAGCGAGATGACCGCCTTGTGCAACGCCGAGTCGGCACCGGTATACTGCCTCAATCTGGGCGACCTGTCGTGGGATCTCTACTGGTATCAGAACCGCTTCTCGCTCGCCGATGCCAAGGCTTGCGTCAAGGGTGTCGACTTCCAATTCTGGTCGACCATGGGCAACCACGACAACGACGCCGCCTATCAGGGCGACTGGGAGCCCGAGCAGACCTATCGCGACGAAATGGGCCCCGTATTCTACTCGATGAATATCGGCAAGGTGCACTATATCATGCTCGACGATACGGTCTACAAGAACGACGGCGAGCCGGGTCACTCGACTATCGCCGGCAGCCGCAACTACGACAAGTACTTCTCGCAGGATAACATCGCCTTCCTCAAAGAGGACTTGAAGCATGTCGACAAGTCTACCCCGATATTCGTCGGCTACCACTGCCCGATACGCACTATGGCCTACAACGCCGCTAACGGCTGGTATGTTAACGACGCCATTTCGCTGTCGCGCCAGAAGGAGCTGCTCGAATGCTTCGAGGGTTACTCGGACGTGACGCTGCTCTCGGGCCACAGCCATGTCAACCGCAATATCCCTATCGAGGGCTATGCCGCCAAGATGATCGAGCAGAACGTGGCCGCCGTCTGCGGCACGTGGTGGTGGACATATCGCTATGCGCAGAACAACGCATGCTGCGACGGTTCGCCCGCCGGTTACAAGGTCTTCACGGCCGACGGCGACAAGGTAACCTATAAATACAAGGGCATGGGCGTGGATATCGACCGCCAGTTCCAGACCTACGACATGAACGAGTTCATGAAGTATTGGAACAGCGACGCCACGGCTAAGTTCAAGGAGAAGATGCCCGAGCGCGCAGGCGACTATGCCGATCTGTCGCCGACTTCGAACGTGGTATATATCAACGTCTGGGCATGGGAGCCCGCATGGAAGATCGAGGTCACGGAGAACGGCCGTCAGTTGGAGGTCGAGCAGATCCGCAAGTACGACCCGCTGCGCATGGCCTCGTACGACATACCCCGCGGCGCCACCACGTCGCTGACATTCCCCAGCGAGTATACCTGCCACATGTTCGCCGTCGAGGCCGCGTCGGCCACGTCGACCCTCGAAGTGAAGGTAACCGATACGTTCGGGGTGGTCTATGCCGAGTCGATGACTCGTCCCAAGGCCTTCACGACGCAATATGAATAACGACTAACTTATTTACTAACAAAAACCAAAACTCTATGAAACATTTTAGACAATGTCTATGGGCGGCCGCCCTTATGGCCGGTGCGGTATTTACCGGCTGTAAGGAGGATGACCCGGTGGTGCCTCCGACTCCGGAGACGCCGCAGATAGAAGTCGTAGGGGCAGAGAGCGGTTATGCTTTCGCTTACTATGACGGCGAAGACAAGGCCAAGACGTTTACCGTCTATGCCACCGCTCCGTGGACAGTGAAGAAAGATGCGGGCTGGTTCGTCGTCGAGCCGTCGAGCGGCAAGGCGGGCGAGGAGATCCGCGTGACGCTTACGGCCGTCGAGAACGACGGCGCCGCACGCGAGGGCAAGGTAACCGTGGTTGCCAATGCCGGCACCTACAAACATCCCGTCACAGCCGAGTACTCGTTCTCGGTAAGCCAGACGGCATACCGCAGCGCCGAGTTCGTCGTAAACGGCATCGAAGACGGCCTGATAGCTTTCCCCGCACGCGACAATGTGCCTTACGAGTTTACGGTCGAGAACGCATACGACTGGACGCTCGCGGCCGAGAACGAAACATGGTATGCCGTGGCACCCAAGTCGGGTAAGGGCGGCGAGAGCGTCAAGGTCGTGGTAACGCCCAAGGACAACGACAAGGGCGAGGTCAACGAGGGCAAGCTGACCTTCACGGCGAAGGACCCCGAGAATGCCGACAATGCCGGCGAGGCGGTCGTCGCGCTGACTCAGGAGGGTTACTTTACGGTCGACCAGCACGAGGCGGGCTTCGTATTCTATAACGAGGACTTCTCGTGGATGAAGGATATATGGCCTGCCGAGGGCTACTCGCTCCACGGCTATCCGACCGTCGATACGGGCGAGTTCCCCGACGGCGTGAAGGTAGGCACCAAGGGCAGCAACGACTGCGGCGCGGACAAACTGGGCGATATCGTCGCCGAGAAGTTCGCAGGCATGGATACGGCTTACGGCCGCTACGACGGCTTCGTCAAGATCGGTAAGACGGCCAACATGGGTTATATACTGACTCATCCGCTGTCGGCTATCGACGAGGGCTGCACCGCGACGCTGCTCTGCTCGTTCCGCGTGCAGGGCTATCGCACGGCGAACGTCGACTTCAATCCGGATGTTCAGGACGGCAAGACCACCATTCCGGTCGAGATCGTCGGCGCGGGTACGTTCGACGACGGCGAGACGATCCGCGAGTTCGGTGCCGACGTCTTCTTCACGTGGATGCAGCACGAGTTCGTCATCGTGGGCGCCACGTCGGATACGCAGTTGAAGTTCGGGTCGAGCGAGGAGAAGAAGAACCGTCTGTTCCTCGACGATATAAAGGTCGTCCGCGCCGATGACAAGACGGCCGAGGCCGCCGAGTCGAAGACGGCTCCCGACGCCCTCGCGGTAGAGGTTTCGGGCATGCCCGAGACGGCAATGGGCATCGGCGGAGGTACGGTCACGACGCTGCGCATAATGGCCAACCGCGAGTGGAAACTCACGTCGGATTCGGACTGGGTAACCTTCACGCAGTTCGCAAGCAACTCTACTAAGGACAAGTCTGCCGGCATATCGTACAACGAAACCAGAACCGAGGCTTCGTCGAACGGTTCGGCATTGCCTTTCAACAACAATATCGTTACCGTAGCGGCCAACGACGGTGCGCCCCGCTCGGCTACCCTGACCCTCGAAGTCGAGGGCAAGACGGTCGGCAGCTACACCTTGCAGCAGAACGGCGCTTCGGATCTGCCGTTCATCACTCCGTCGGTCAAGTCCGTCAACTTCAACGCCTTCCAGAACACGGCCTTCGAGGTGTCGGTAGACGCCAACGAGGACTGGACGCTGGCACAGGACGGCGACTGGTTTACGGTCGATAATACCGTTGGCAAGGCCGGCGAGACGGTCGTCGTAAAAGTTACGCCCAAGATTCACGGTGCCGGCGAGTTCGGCGCCCGCTCGGGCAAGCTGACGCTGACCGGCGCCGCTGCCGCGGCCGAGATCGTCGTCGAGCAGGCTGCGGCCGATATGACGCCGACGCTTGCCGCAGGCTCTGACGTATATTGGTCGTATACCGAGGCCGACTTCAAAGCCAACACCTACAACTGGGCATTCGAGGTGGACAACCTGCTCGGTGCAGCTAACGGTACGGCTTACATGCAGTATATCGAGGTCGAGGGCAAGGTCGATCCCGACAGTAAATTCGCACGCGTTATAGGCGGTACGGGTCACCCCTACGTGACGGGTGCATGGCCTGGCGACTACTGGCTCTTCTCGGTGCCCACGACGGCTCTTGCCGCAGGCACGAAGATCAACTTCACGGCTCTCAGCCGCGTATCCGGCACAGACCATCTCTACTGGATGTTGGAGTATTTCAACGGAGAGCAGTGGGTGCCCGCCGCAGCGACGCTGACGGCCGAGGTAAGCGGTCAGACCGTCGAATATACGCACGCATTGAGTAAGGATTCGAAGAACAATACCAAGATCGACGAGACGATAACGCTGCCCGTGTCGCTGCCCGCAGGCTTCATGTTGCAGGTGCGCTTCCGCTGCATGGCCAACTGGACGGCCGGCGGTGCGGTGCTCGCAGCTCCCAACGGCGGTACGATGCGTTTCGCCGGTGCCGGCGCAGCCGATTCGCCCCGAATCAAGATCGTCGAGTAACACCCTGAAATCCGTCCGAGTCGGGGGTCGGCATGAGGCCGATCCTCCGATGCGGCGGGATTCGTTGAAGAAATAAAAATCTAAACATATGAATTTGAAGAATTACTTTTTCCGCGCCGTGATGCTCGTGGCCGTCCTCTTCCTCTCGGTCGAGGCCTATGCCCAGGGTACGATCAAGGGTGTGGTTTACGATTCTGACGGTAAGACGCCGGCTGTCGGCGTGACCGTCGTTGTAAAGGGTACCAACAACGGTACTTCGACCAATGTCGACGGTACCTACTCCATAACGACCAAATCGGCCGACGATGTCCTCGTTTTCAATTTTATCGGTTACGAAGTGCAGGAGTTCGTCCCCGGCTCGCGCACCACGCTCGACGTTACCATGCGCGAGCTGGCGACCAACATCGACTCGGTGGTGGTTACGGCGCTGGGTCTGACCCGCTCCGAGAAGTCGGTCGGATACGCCATTTCGCAGGTCGATAACGAGGCTCTCACGTCGAGCGTCGCTTCGAACTGGATCAACAACATGAACGGTAAGGTGGCCGGTCTGTCAATGTCGTCGGCAGGTACGGGCCCCGGCGGTACGGTGCGCGTGACGCTGCGAGGAGACTCGTCGCTGAACTACGGCTCGAACGAGGCTCTGTTCGTCATCGACGGTATCCCCGTCATCTCGGGTACGGTGGCTTCGGGCTCGGGTGCCAACTACGCCAACAACAACGCCCCGGTCGACTTCGGTAACTCGGTGGCCGACCTCAATCCCGACGATATCGAGTCGGTGTCGGTGCTCAAAGGCCCGGCCGCCTCGGCTCTCTACGGTTCGCTGGCTCAGAACGGCGTGATCCTCATCACGACCAAGAGCGGCCGCGAGACCAAGGGCTTCGGCGTGTCGTTCTCGTCGACATGCACGTTGGAGAATGCCGGTTTCTTCCCCGACTTTCAGGGCGAGTACGGTCCGTCGAACTCTAACGACAATGTCGGTACCACCGATCAGTACGTGTCGGCGTGGGGTCTGCCGGCCAGCATGACCGAGCACGGCGTGGCCGTACAGAAGAACATCTCGCGCTACTCGTTCGGCGAGAAGTACGATGCGTCGAAGATGCGCTACCTCTACCACTCGAAGAACTGGGAGACCGGCGAATTCGATCTGGTGCCGTGGGTATATGCCGAGGACTGGTATACGGGCTTTTTCAAGACCGGTGTGACGTGGACGAACTCGGTTTCGGTCGACGGCTCGACGGGCAAGGGTACTTCGGCGCGCTTCTCGTTTACAGACAACCGCAACCAGTGGATCATGCCCAACACGGGCTACGAGCAGCAGAACTACTCGCTGAATGTCAACCAGAAGCTCTCGAAGCATATCCGCTTGCAGGCCAAGGTCAACTATACGCACAAGAAGTCGGACAACATGCCCATGTCGGGTTACTCCAACGCCTCGCCAATGTACGGCCTTATCTGGGGCTATACGGCGTATCCGATGAAGAACTACTACGACGAGTACTATCAGGGACGATATACGGAGGCTATCTACAACCTCGGTAACGGCAAGGACCCCTATGACATACAGTCGTCGCTGGTCTACAACTCGAAGTCGGGACACAACCCCTACCGCGTCGTGGAGGATGCCATGAACACGATCGACCGCGACCGCGTATACGGCAACATCGTCGTGGGCATCGACATCATCGACGGCCTTACGCTCGATCTGCGCGGCGGTATGGATATGAGCGTCGATTTCCGCACGCAGGGACAGCCCTTCATGTCGGCCGACTATGCGACCGGTATGTACCGCGAGAAGACCGTGCGCCAGTACGAGTACTCGATGGACTTCCTGTTGAAGTACAACAAACTCTTCCTCGACGAGCGTCTGGGTCTTACGGCCGCCGTAGGTGCCAACCGACTCTCGAACAAATACGCTTCGACCACGATCGACGCCCCTGAGCTGGGTATCAACGGTCCGGGCATGTACACTATGGCCAACTCGGCCGTCGCGCTCGAAGTATCGCCCTACCGCAGCCGCAAGGAGATACAGTCGGTATACGGTTTCGTGAACCTGAGCTGGGACGACACCTACTTCCTCGACGTTACGGCGCGTAACGACTGGTCGAGTACGCTCCACCCCACCAAGTGGTCTTACTTCTACCCGTCGGTCAGCGCAAGCATCCTGCTGGACAACCTCTTCAAGATTCGCAGCAATGACATCAATATGATCAAGCTGCGCGGATCGTGGGCCAACGTGGGTAACGACACGGGCGTATATTCGCTCTATCCCGACTATTCGGGCACCTCGTTCCCCGGCAGCGTATCTCTGCCCTCGACCCTGCCCAACGCATACATCGAGCCCGAGAACTGCGAGAGCTGGGAGATCGGTCTGGACACGAAGTTCTTCGGCAACCGTCTTGGCGTCGACATAGCTCTGTACCAGAACACCACCACCAACCAGATCATATCGGCTGCCCAGTCGGCCGAGATCGGCAACACGTCGATGAAGATCAACGCCGGTAAGATCCGCAACCGCGGTATCGAGGTTACGGTCAACGCCACGCCGGTCAAGACCCGCAACTGGACATGGAACATCAATGCCAACTGGGCATACAACCAGAATATGCTGCTGGCGCTTACCGATGAATGGGATCCCGCAACCCCGTTGCAGGCATCTACCTCGACGACCATCGGCGGACGTACCTATATCTACTCTTATGTAGGTCAGGAGATGTACCAGCTCTACGGCAAGGATTACAACCGCGCACCCGAAGGCTCGTACTATATCGACGATAATGGCAACAAGGTGGACTGTTCGGGTGCGATACTCATCAACCCCAGCACCGGTTATCCGTCGCTCACGTCGAAGCCCGACCAGCATATCGCACGCGTTACGCCGCGCTGGAAAGCCGGTCTGAACACCTCGATCACGTGGAAAGACCTCACGCTGTCGGCTCAGTTCACGGCGCAGATGGGCGGTAACGCATTCTCTGTGACGAACTTCGCACTCTCTTATCAGGGTAAGTTGAAGAACTCGTTGGAGGGACGTACCGACGGTATGGTTCTCGACGGCGTAGTGGCTACGGCCGACGTCGATGCCGAGGGCAACACGGTCTACGCCAAGAATACGACCATTACCGAGAATGCACAGGTATACTACAACACGATCAAGTGGGTGCGCGACAATACGCGCGAGAACACCTTCTCGACCGACTTCTTCAAGCTGCGCGAGCTGCGTCTGGACTACCGCTTCCCGGCCAAGCTGCTGGCTAAGACCAAGGTAATTCAGGGGCTGTCGGTGGGCGTATTCGCCACCAACGTATTCTGCATTACCGACTGGCCGCAGTACGACCCCGAGGCCGCCGGTCTGGTCAACGGAACGAGCATCTATCCCGGCGTTGAGACCGGTACGTTCCCCATGACGCGCACTTACGGCTTCAATGTTAAAATTCAGTTCTAACGAAAGGAGAAGACTATTATGAAAAAATATATAGGAATAATGCTTTTCGCCGTTCTCGCCGCTTCGTGCACGAGCGACTACGAGAAGTTCAATACCAACCCCAACAAACAGTCGTACGGTTCGGTAGGAGCTATGGCCATGTTGGAGGATATTACGGTAGCCGGCTCGCAAAGTCTCATGTCGCGCACCAGAGAGTGGGGTAACCAGATCGCGCAGATGAACTGCGCGACGGGTTCGGGTCCCCGTTTGGAGCACTGCTACAAGTTGGAGAGCCAGTACAATTCGATGTGGAACCACTGCTTCCTGACCGCCGCCAATGCGCGTCACATGTATCAGCTGGCCGAGAAGCAGGGCGACAACAATGCCATGGCCATAGCCCTGACCATGAAGGTGTACTACATGTCTATCCTGACCGACCTCTACGGCGATATTCCCTATCAGGAGGCGCTGCGCGGTGCCGAGGGCATCATACGTCCCGTGGTCGAGTCGCAGAAGTCGGTATACGAGGGTATGATGGCCGACTTGGAGACCGCCAATTCGCTCTACAAGCTCAACAACGTACTGGCCGATGCCACCAAGGACAAGATGTTCGCGGGCGACATAGCCAAGTGGCAGAAGTTTACCAACACGCTCCACATGCGACTTCTCAACCGCGTGTCGCTGCGTAACGAGGAGTTCTCGCCGAGCGTTGCCGAGCGCATGGCCGCCATAGTGGGCGATCCGGCCAAGTATCCGGTCATGACCTCGAACGACGACAACGCTATGATCCGCTTCGACGGCTCGGCTATCTACTACCGCAATGTGCTGAACCAGTACGATATCACGACCGACAACGGCTTCTCGGGCGATCATCTCGTATCGGAGCACATAATCGGCCTTATGGTCTACAACGACAAGAACCAGCAGGATGTCGACCCGCGTCTGAAAATATGGTGCACGCCCCGTTACCGCACCGGATCGTCGAGCATCGTATGGAACTGGCAGGGTTCGAAGCCCGGATGCGTGCAGTCTTACGGCGCCGAGCCTTCGGTATACAACGAGGCTCTGGGACAGAAATGGACCAATGCGCAGGCCGAGACCTACATGCACTACGAAGTGCTGTGCCGTGATACCAATCCCAACATCATCCTCTGCTACGACGAGCTGCTGTTCATCGAGGCCGAGGCGGCGATGAACGGCTGGATTCAGGGCAGCGCCGAGCAGTACTACAACGAGGCTCTGCGCGCATCGTGCAAGAAGTGGGCTCCGTGGGGTGCCAACGGCCGTTTCCCGGTCATGGACGGTTCGGGTGTCGCATTTACCAACGTCACGATTACCGACCAGCAGATCGAGAACCTCATAGCACGCCCCGAGGTCAGGTGGGACGGCACGTTCAAGCGTCTGGCCGAGCAGAAGTGGCTGGCGCTGTGGTGGAACATCGGCTTCGATCCCTACTCGGAGATGCGCCGCACGGGTTACCCCGAGTGCACGATCAACGAGGGTATCGTGAAGCAGGGCTTCTCGATCAACAGCGAGGGCAAGGCCGTGTTCATCGCACGATGCAGCTATCCGCAGATAGCCATTGCCAACAACCGCGCCAACTACATGGTGGCGTTGGAGCGCATGGGCACGACGACCAACGACATCGTAACGCCGGTATGGTGGAGCGGACAGGCGGTTGCCAAGGATGCCGGTCAGCCGTGGCCGCATTCGTTCCGCACGCTCACATATCAGGAGTAACTAACCTCTAATCGACAATGAATATGAAGACAGATAATATGTTTAGAAGAGTTCTCTCGTCTGCGGCCTGCGCGGCGATCGTCTGCGGCTCGCTGCTGAACGCATCGTGCAAGGAGGACGAGACGAGCGGATACGAGGGCGGAGCGTTCCTCTATCTGGAAAATGCCAAGCTCAACACCTCGATGAAGGCCTTCGTGGAGGAGTATTCCGAGGCGGGCTTCACGGCCGAGGCGATAATCTCGAACAGTGTGTCGGAGCTGGTATCTTACGACATCCGTTCGAACCGCGACTGGCGCATCGAGGTCGAGAACCCCGAGACCGATTCGTGGGTCAAGATCTATCCCAACGAGGGTAAGCTCGACGGCCGCGTCAAGTTCCTCTGCGAGGATAACGACAACCTCGAAGAGCGTTCGGCCAACGTCTATTTCTACTATGCCGACGGCACTCTGGCCGAGCCCATGCTGACCATCCGCCAGAAGTCCAACAAGGAGCATATCGACCTCTATGTCGACGGCAAGGCCGCTTCGCGCGCTTCGGCCACGACTGCCCAGGCCGAGTATGCCGTGACGGTCAGAGCCAACGTCCCCTACTACTACAAGTCGGAGACCGAGTGGCCCGAGGAGTGGTTCCGTCTGACGGAGACCGACCGCGATACGTATATCCTCAATATCGACAAATTCGACTCTCAGGACGGCAAGCGCGAGGGTTATATCACCTTCTACGGTGCCGGCGAGCACAGCGATATCGTCGCACAGCTGCGCGTGATGCAGTCGGCGTTCAATGCCGACAACTCGGTGGTGGTAACCGTCGAGGAGCTGCTTGCGTCGCTGGGTGAGGATCGTGTCGTTACGGAGAACTACTCGGTCGAGGCTATCGTCATCAGCGATATCGACGGCGGCAATATCGATCCCAATACTCTCGTGGTCGAGGATGCGAGCCAGAAGGGTCTCTGCCTGAACCTCACGGCCCCGAACACAGCCTTGAAGGCGGGCACGAAGGTCAAGGTATGGCTCCTGGACTGCATCGTCACGCCGTGGCAGGCGGTAGACGGCGTAGTGGCGGCCGACCGCATATTCGATCCGGTCGAGGGCGCCGGTCTGCCCACGCCCATAGAGCTTGCATCGGTCGAGGAGGCCGACAAGTACTACAATACGCTCGTCACGTTGAAGAACGCCGAGTGGGTATTCCCCTACGGTACGTATTATCCCGGCGACGAGAACCCGACGTCGGCCAATAACTCCAATAAGCCCAAGGCCGCTTACGGTTCGACCGACCATGCCCGCATGCTGCGTCTTGCCGGCGGCGGTGCCATACGTGCATACGTCGAGGGCGGCGACGCCATAGAGAGCGGCGCCAATTTCAAGCATGCTCAGTTCCTGCCCAAGGGCAACGGCGACATAACGGGTATCATCATGCCGCGCCACACGGAGACCTCGCTCGATGCGGCCTCTAAGACGTGGACCGAGTATATGCCCGTGTTCCGCATGCGCACATCGGAGGATGACAGGATTCCGGCTGCGGGCGAGCGCAAGTGGACGGATATCGTGGAGTTCGTATGGGATGATACGTTCGCTCACGAGGGCGTGCTCGACATCAAGCCCAATGCAGGCGAAGGAGAGTTGAAGACGACCTTCGAGACGAAGTGGAACTTCGCCAACTCGTCGGCTACGATCTATGCCGGTTACTGCTACTGGCGCAAGCTGCTCGATACGCCCGCCGCGACGCCCAACGCCTATATCGGTCTAAACGGCAAGGGCTGGATCAACCACGAGGGTTCGGACGGCAAGAGCTACGGCGAGATCAACGGTGAGGCATGGGTAGCCACAGTATCGACGGCCGGCGTTACGGCTGCCGAGCAGCTCGGCCTCTTCTTCTCGACCTCGTCGTCGGGTACCGGTCCGCGCTTCTTCGTGGTCGAATGGGCTACGTCGGAGGACGGTCCCTTTACCGAGGTCGGCCGCTACGAGGTTACCAACTGGGATGCGCTTTACTATCCGCCCGAGTTCTACTTCGCCCTGCCCGACGAGTGCGCCGGACACGATACGCTCGTCGTTCGCTGCCGCGTATGGAAGGATCAGCGCTGCGACCTGACATCGACCTCTACCATAGGCGGCTCGGGAACCAACCGTATGTGTGCTTTCTCTATCGCCAAGCGAACCAAGTAAACGGGGTTCGCCGATAAATAGGCGGGTTGCGCTCTTTGCGCAACCCGCTTTTTTCTTATGGCTCCGGATCGTCCGCTATGCGCCGCCGACTGCCGACTCGTGTCCGATACGCAATTCGATGCCGCACTCGGCGTATAGTCTCCGGCGTTAGGACTTCAGCTCCGGTTTCGTCTCTCTTGTGCCGCGACGTATCATCTTCGCTCGGCACCGGGTGCTGTCCTACGCTTCGAATGGGGGGGAGGGCATGACGCGGCGGCCGGCGGCGGATCGGTGCGGCCGGCCGACGGTGGGCGGCTCACGCATATGTCCGCAATCTACGCCCCGGCGTATGTCCCGGTCGGTCGCCGGCGGATATAATATTCTCAAAATGCGACTTTTTTTAACGGAAACATTCATATCTGAAATATTTTTCGTACCTTTGCACACTCGCTTTGTGCGGGTATTGGATTACAATAAACAAAGTATTAACTAAACGTAAGAGAAAAGTGGATTCATTAAGTTACAAAACCATCTCGGTCAATGCGGAGGCTGCTCAGAAAGAGTGGTTCGTTATCGACGCGACGAACGAGGTGTTGGGACGTCTTGCGTCGCAGGTGGCTAAGATCCTCCGAGGCAAGAACAAGCCCAGCTACACTCCTCACGCTAATTGCGGTGATTTCGTCATCGTAATCAATGCGGACAAGGTGAAGCTCACGGGCGACAAGTTGACCGACAAGGTCTACACGCGCTACACCGGTTTCCCGGGAGGTCAGCGCTTCGCTACTCCGGCGGACTTCCTTTCGAAGAAGCCGACATTCGTCGTTGAGAACGCTGTTCGCGGCATGCTGCCCAAGAACCGCCTCGGCGATGCTATCTTCAAGAATTTGAAGGTCTATGCAGGTGCCGAGCATCCCCATGCGGCACAGGCGCCCAAAGAGATTAAGTTAAACGAGATTAAGTAAGAATTATGGAAGTTGTAAACACCGTAGGTCGCCGTAAGGCTGCTGTGGCTCGCGTATTCGTGAAGCCGGGTAAGGGTCAGATTACAATCAACCACAAGGAGCTGGAAGTCTATTTCCCCCTGAATATTCTTCAATACGAGGTAAAGCAGCCTCTGCTGGTTACCGAGACTTTGGAGAGCTATGACGTTGCCATCAATCTCGACGGCGGCGGCATCAAGGGTCAGGCCGAGGCCGCTCGCATGGGTATCGCACGCGCACTGTGCCAGATCGATGCCGAGCTGCGTCCCGTACTGAAAAAGAACGGCTTCCTGACCCGCGATCCCCGCGAGGTTGAGCGTAAGAAGCCCGGTCAGCCCGGAGCACGTCGCAAGTTCCAGTTCAGCAAGCGTTAATCGCTACCGACCTCGAAATTTCGGCTATGCACGAGCAGGGTTACAAACCCTCGGGACTGCACCTATATATATTTATATGGCATTACCCGTCGGTTGCCCGCTCGCGGAAAACGCGCAAGATTAACCGAGTTACTACTTGCGGGTTGAAATAAAGAGAATTAAAATAAATTTAATACGAAACAAGAAATGTCACGTACAGATTTTAATACATTGTTGGAGGCAGGCGTTCACTTCGGTCACTTGAAGCGCAAGTGGAACCCCAAAATGGCACCGTACATCTTCATGGAGAAGAACGGTATCCATATCATCGACCTTCACAAAACTGTCCTCAAACTCGACGAGGCCGCAGCAGCATTGAAGCAGATCGCCAAGAGCGGCCGCCGCGTGCTGTTCGTAGCCACGAAGAAGCAGGCCAAGGAGATTGTAGCCGAAAAGGTTGCAGCCGTCGGTATGCCTTACGTCACTGAGCGTTGGGCAGGCGGTATGCTTACAAACTTCCCCACCATACGTAAAGCCGTCAAGAAAATGGCCACCATCGACAAGATGACCAACGACGGCACATTCGACAACTTCTCGAAGCGCGAGAAGCTCCAAATCGCACGTCAGCGTGCCAAGCTCGAAAAGAACCTCGGTTCTATCGCCGACCTTACGCGTCTGCCCGCGGCTCTGTTTGTCGTCGACGTACAGAAAGAGCAGAATGCAGTCAAGGAGGCCAAGCGTTTGAGCATCCCCGTATTTGCCATGGTAGATACTTGTTGTGATCCAACCGACATCGATTACGTTATTCCGGCAAATGACGACGCTGCTAAGTCGATCGCTGTTATCCTCGAAACGGTTTGCGCCGCTATCGCCGAGGGCAGCGAGGAGCGTAAGCTCGAAAAGGAGAAGGAGGCTCAGGAGGCCGAGGCCGCAGCCGAGGCTGCTCCCCGCAAGGAGGGCAAGCCCCGCATCAAGAAGGCCGTCAAGGCTGCTGTCGACGCCGAGGAGGCTGTCGTAGCCGAGGTTGTCGCTGCCACCGAGAGTGCAGAGACGGCCGAGTAATTCGATCTGCCCGACGGGGCTGCCCTCGGGGCGGCCTCTGTCAGGTGCGATTTATTAACCGATAAATAGAAAGGAACAATACTATGGAAATCAAAGCAGCTGATGTAATGAAGCTCCGCAAGATGACCGGTGCCGGCATGATGGATTGCAAGAAGGCATTGGTCGAGGCTGAGGGCGATTACGATCGTGCTCAGGATATTATTCGCGAGAAGGGCAAGCTGGTCGTGAGCAAGCGTGCCGATCGCAGCGCCTCTGAGGGCGTTGTCGTGACGAAGATCGTCGGCGACAAGGCGTATATTCTCTGCCTGGCATGCGAGACCGACTTCGTTGCGCAGAACGTCGAGTTCGGTGCTTCGGCAAACGCCATTCTCGATATCGCCGTTTCGGCCGATGCTGCCGACCGCGATGCGCTTCTGGCCGTGAAGAACGCCGAGGGACGCACCGTCGAGGAGATGGTGACCGAGAAGTCGGGTCAGACCGGCGAGAAGGTCGAGCTGGCATACTATGCACGCATCGAGGCTCCTTTCTGCCACGCATACGTCCACTTCAACAAGAAGCTCGGTACGGTTATCGGCTTCAACAAGCCCGTCTCTGAGGAGGTTGCACACACTGTCGCCATGCAGGCTACCGCTATGGCTCCTATCTCGATCGATGTCGACGACTGCCCCGCAGAGACCGTCGCACACGAGAAGGCTATCGCCTTGGAGCAGATGAAGCAGGATCCGAAGAACGCCAACAAGCCCGAGGCTATCTTGGAGAAGATCGCAGAAGGCAAGTTGCGCAAGTTCTTCGAGGAGAACACCCTGCTCAACCAGATCGTCGTAGGCGAGAAGGAGACTATCCGCGAGTTCATACAGAAGGCCGACAAGGAGGCAACTGTTGTGGCTTATAAGAGATTCGCTCTCGAAGCATAATTTCTTTCACTTATAGGCGGCATTCGATCGCCGCACATTCATGGAGCCGAACGGGACGTACCGCGAGTACCGCCCGTTCGGCTCCATATCGTTTGCACGCTAAGATACTGCTTCTTATGAGTGATTGATTGCCGCTCGCCGTATCCCGCCCGCGCCGTGTCTCTCCTGCGCCGTATCCCGCCCGCGCCGTGTCTCTCCTGCGCCGTATCCCGCCCGCGCCGTG